>Ga0210396_10000003_pt1 | contig 716225 bp, 633 predicted proteins | sample IncBWH17OmetaG_FD_155466 | JGI IMG/M metagenome (GOLD analysis project Ga0210396, IMG submission 155466) | Forest soil microbial communities from Barre Woods Harvard Forest LTER site, Petersham, Massachusetts, United States - Inc-BW-H-17-O ... | reverse complement strand
ATGCTTATGACCAGCTGTAGAAATACGGCCTTCCCGCAAGGGACATGAGTATAGGCGCTGCATGGCTGTCGTCAGCTCGTGCCGTGAGGTGTTGGGTTAAGTCCCGCAACGAGCGCAACCCCTGCACGTAGTTGCCACTCCGCAAGGAGGGAACTCTACGTGGACTGCTCCGGATAACGGAGAGGAAGGTGGGGATGACGTCAAGTCCGCATGGCCTTTATGTCCAGGGCTACACACGTGTTACAATGCAGGGCACAAACCGTTGCCAACCCGCGAGGGGGAGCTAATCGGAAAAAACTCTGCTCAGTTCGGATTGCAGTCTGCAACTCGACTGCATGAAGCCGGAATCGCTAGTAATGGCGTATCAGATCGACGCCGTGAATACGTTCCCGGGCCTTGTACACACCGCCCGTCACATCACGAAAGTGAGTTGTACTAGAAGTCGCCGCGCTGACCGCAAGGAAGCAAGCGCCCAAGGTATGACTCATGATTGGGGTGAAGTCGTAACAAGGTAGCCGTAGGAGAACCTGCGGCTGGATCACCTCCTTTCTAAAGTAGTCGTGGCTCACTCCGCTATGGTGTGCGGATCATGCCACGCAAATGTATCCCGCTCTTCTCACGATTTGCAGGGATACACGTTCGGTTTACAACCTGGTTTAATCCAGGATTCGGGCGGATTCTGTCAGATCGTATCGAGTCAAAGAGAAAACAACTTCAGTAGTGCGTCTTAGGGCCGCGTGCTCACTCCGCGGCCCTTTTTTTCTGTCGGGCTCTCGTTCTGAGGGCCTATGCGGCGAGATCATCAGCATGCTGCTACCAAGATCTGCGAGCAGTGCAGGAACAGGAGGGGGTCGCCGTGATAGTTTGGTGCCCCTGCGCACTTTTCCCTTTTTGGTCTTCGTTCCCAAACGCTGTGTTCCAAACTGGAACGCCACACTCGTTTCCGCCGCGGCGAAGGTAAATCGAAGAACCCGAAGCATTAGCTTTCCCTCAGAAAACAAATGAGTTACGGTCTGTTCCCAATCCGGGAATTTGCGGGATTCGGAAATTTCCTCTTGGTTCCTTGCGTGCTGGCCAATTGATACCCTCTGAGTATAAGACATTAGCGGTAATAATAAACTGCGGCTCCGGGCCCATTTCAAACACTTGGGAGCCTTCAATGGCCAGAAATGCGAAAAGGCGGAAGCCGGCGCGGAAATCGAGCCAATCGAGACAGAGTTTACTGGGCGCATCCGACAGAAACGAATGGCGGGAGTTCGTCAGGGAGACATCTGCGGCCAAATTTTACGCAATCGGATTCTGCGTACTGTCTGTCGGCATTGCCGTCGTTGGATTTATGGCGCCGTTAGTTTTTGGAAGCCAAAGGAATTCACGATTAGGAAATCTAGTGTTGGCGACTGGCGGGTGTTCAGTGGTTTGCAAGTTGAAGCGATGGATGATCCGACGCAGGAACTTGCCAATAAAATGATCGCTGTTGCCGGAAGGCGGCTTTGTGTCTCGATCGTTCTCAGAACGGAATCGCAACGAGTCGGTTGACCCATTCCCTCGCATCCGAGGCGGTCCATGCCAGCAAGATGCTTTCAATAGCCACAAGCAAGTCAGTCTTTTGTGAAACGAGGAATAAGCCAGGGCTCGTTTTCGCGCCGATAAACTGCGCGAACGCCTGGGGCATCGTCTTCCGATCGTGCGAAACAAGAACCCGTCCATCGTGCGCTGCGAGCGTGACCACTTCAAGATCGCTCAAGCCACGAAGTCCTGCGGACGTAGCGGTGCGAAAATCAATTCCCGGTTCGCGCCGAAGGACGCCTTTCACGATGTCCTCGTTCAGATCGGCATCGGCCTGAAATCTAATCTTCACTTGCGTGATGCGGGGAGATGCTGGCGAGCTTCCTCAAGGTTCTTGTAGAGGCCGGGATTTGCTTCCCGTGCCTGCTTCCGCAGAAGTTCAAATTCGCGATCATCAGTCGCAAGGATTGCATCGATCTCGACCTGATTTGCCAAATAGAACGCGATGGCTCCGTAGACTTCCTCCAAGCTCAGCACTGGAAAAGACTGAGCGATGGCTTCCGGGGCCGCTCCTCGCAAAAATGCATAAACAACGGAATCCAATGACACACGCGTCCCGGCAACCCAATACGCGCCATCCCGCTTCTCGATGTAGTCTCGTGCCATGAAACTCCCTGCCAACCTCAGCCGATCTTACGCTGCGCAAGCATCGAGTCGGTTTGCCGATTTACCGAACTCCAAAACTCATGTTCCCCGAGTTGCTCCGCCGCCAGCCCTTCCGCAAGCAAAGTGTCCAATTCTTCCTGCGTCCCGGCAAAACCCGACGCCGTGCGCTGCTCGACAGCCGTCAAAGCCGCCTCCACAACTTCCTCGAGCGACCCGTAGCTACCACGGCGCATTACAGCCTGAATTCGCCGCTCCTGCTCCGGTGTCAGATGAATCGTCATACTTTAGATTCTACCTCTCTTCCATGCCGGCCGGAACGCCTGTTTCCTGCCCTTATTTCTGGGCCGTGCGATTAGGAAATTGCGCGATCCCGTCATCATCCGGCCTGCTATTTCGAGCCGATGCGGGATCGACCTTGCTCAGCAATCCCGGCGCTACATTCCAGTTTTCCCCGGCATCGGTGACCACCGTGACCGTTTTCTTGTTATAGCGAGTCAATGTTCCGAACACTACGGCGCCGCCGTCTGGATGGAACTTCACTCTTTCGCCGATGCGGAACTCCAACATCGAGGAGTGCGAGCGCATTTGATGAAGGAACCTCAGGCGAGCCACAACCTTGTGGTTCAACTCAATGAGTTCTTCTTCCGAAAGCGAATCAATATCAATGTGGCGCATCGTGGTTTGTCCTTCACCAGGATGCTCATATTGCATCGGAAACTCGGAGTTTGGCAACCGGATTTGGTTTTTGGTCCCACGCCAATTTTATGCTCAGTCCACGATTCGCCACCTTCGGTTTTGTTTTGCTTTGACTGTATTCCCGCGCGAACCTAAAATTTAATTTTGGCGCTTGTCTTCCGCAGAGGAAAGGGCCCAGCTCATGTCTCGACTTCTTGCCGTAGTCCTGTGTGCCGCCAGTGTGTTCGCAGCGTCTGCAACTCCCACCCGAGCGCAAGCTTCTAGTTCGACTATTGAACCCATTCGAGTGCCCGCAGGAACCGTTCTGACGTTCTACCTGCAGACCCGCCTTCGCCCCGCGGACAGCGATCCACTCGATCTCCTGCCTTCAGGAACCATTCTCCATGTGAAAATTCTCAACGCTATCGACTCCACCGTCGATCGCGACGGCAGCGATTTTCACGGCTCAGTCGTATCCGACCTCGCCATGGGCGACGGCATCGTTATCCATGCCGACGCCGAAGTCCGTGGCTTGCTCGTTCTTCTGCGAAGCCGCAATCATCCGGAAGGTTTCCGTTATGAACTCTTGCTCACGGAACTTACCGACCACGGAAAATCCTATCCGCTCACTGCCTCACTTAACCCTTCCTTCTTCGATTCCAGTTCTCAGCCTGCCTCCTCCACGCCTGCTTCTTCCACCAAGGATGAAGCAAGAGAATCGACCAAGCCGAGCCCATCTGGCAATACCAAGTTACCTGTAGGCCCGTCGCAGTAATTTCCTGCAAATCGTCCTAGGCTGGACCTTTGACGCGATACCAAACGCCATTAAAGAATTTTGCGATGTATCCCGGCATGCAGGAGTGTTGCTAGCCAGATTATTTACGCAGCGGGAAGAGATTTCCGGTCCTGGTACTAGTAAATATGGCGCTCCCAATCCCGCGCCACCGAACGTAAGTTATTTAGGCGATAGAAGTTACCAGATTTGTCACTCATTTGTGCCGGTCTGGCACGTCTTCTGCCTGTTTAACTCTGCTCGGCCAAATCTCCAAGGAGGCTTTAGCAATGAAAAACGTATGGCGATTTGGTTTTTGCACTTTGGCAGGCACGGTTCTCGTAACGGCAGCCCTCGCCTTGCCGCCGGCGAGCGCTCATCAAACAGGGGATGGTTCGCAGGCAACCGCGCAGACGCAATCCGTGTCGGGAAAGATTGCTTCAGTTGAGAAGAACTCTTTTACGATCACCCTTGCTTCCGCCTCGACGTCCTCTGTGTCGGAGGCGCCGAATCAGGACCCGAGCACTGCCAAGACCATGTCCTTCACGATTGATCAGAACACAACCATCGAAGGCAAAATGAAAGTCGGCGCCAACGCTGATGTCACCTACCGCCAGGAAAACGGCGCGAACGTAGCTATCAGCGTCCACGTTGCTCCCTGATCGGTGCGAGCGGCTGCGCTCACGTCCCATAACGCCACGTTTGATGCCGTCAGGTAGATGCCATCGCGTGGATTCCAACTGAAGTAATCTCCGCTTGTCTAGGGACTCTTCGAAAAATTCTCCATTAGCACTTCGATCGGTCCCAAGACAAGCCTGTATCGACCATATCGGAATTTGTAGGGGCGCAGCATGCTGGACATCATGCAAAGGGTGTGTGCGCCACACTCGATCTGACAAGGCACGTGGGTTTTCTTCGCAGCCTCTCAAATGGCGGTGCAAAACAGGCAGGCACCTACGTACCGAGGTACCATTGGAATTTTCTCGCGCAACATGTTATTTCTCGACAATGTCGGACAGAATGTTCGCGCAAACCTGCCCAAACTGCGGCGGCATCTGCCCCCAACAAGCCGAGACCTGCAAATATTGCAAATTCAGTTTTTCTGGCACGAGCAGTTTCTCTCTGAACGGGCTGGTCTCACGAAAAAGCGGTCTGCGGATCGCCCTCATCGCGCTCGCTATCCTAACGGTAGTCGTACTAATCGTGATGAATATTTTGCACTACTAATATGTTCCAGACTTCTCGCGGGACCTCAGTTGGCCTCGGTTTCTTGGAAGGATGACGATGGCCGGCGGTTTTCCGGAGGATTTGCGCGATAGCCCACGCACGCTAGAAGTCTATGCGCGCGGCCGCCGTCTAGTGGCGCAGGAATATATGAAGGACGGCGAGTTCGAGCCCGCCATCGAAAATCTGTTTGCCGTTCCAGAAATCGACTACTTGCAAGTGCACAGCACCGCAGCGGGCTGCCCCACCTTCCGCATCGAAAGAGCAACCAATCAAGCGAGTCTCCGCGCTGACCCGCATCTCAAAAACTCAGCATTCTAATCCGACCAAGCGAGATAGCCTGGCACAATAAGACCAACCACCGGAACGATGAGCAAAATGCCCCACCAGTTGGGTTTGCCACGCTCCTCGGCGATTCCCATCCAGACGATGATAGCCATGACGAGGCTAACAAGAGGAATAAAGAACAGGATAATCCACCAAATTGGTTTCTTGGCGACGTTCAGCATCAGAACTATGTTCGCAATCGGAATCCATGCAAGCCAGGCATTGTCCGTGTTGGTTTTTTCCGCGATGGTCTGAAGCGCCAACGCGATATACACGTAGCTTATCAAGCAGAAGATAAGAAAAATGAACATGAATCCGCCGAAAATGGCGGTGGGAATGCGGGCGTCCTGCTGAGCGGCGGCTGGGATGGCCATGAAGAGGACGGCCACCAGCGTTAGCAACGAGCCGAGAAGTGAAAGAAGTTTGGTGCGTGCTTTCATCAAATTTCTCCCTCTGAGAAGTTGGACTCTACGCGAGTCGGGAATGGCCCCGGAGAAGACTGGTAGCCGGACAAGAGAGGCGCTCGAACGCACGGTTCCCGCATGCGCGGAAAGACTAAACATCCCGTTCGAGACTCGTGTGCAGGCTACTCTTGGCAGCAGAGTATGAAAATCGGCCGTTGGTGTCAAAAGACTTCTGAGCTTTTGACGGGATGTGCTTCCGATGTGTAAACACGGATTTGTATACCTTCAGCTTCCACTAACCGTATTGCAAACGACATTTCTAGGGAGTACGCTCTGCCGAGCCCTGCCCTGCGGGGTTTCTACATTCTTTCGCTCCGCGAGCGAGGCCGATCTCCAGCCGTCCGAGTTTCCCCACGCGAAGGAGGCCCAATCACATGCCCCTCGACAGCAAAGCCATCGTCCGCCGCCTCTACGAGGATGTCTGGAACAAGCGCAAACTCGAATTGGTGAGCGATTTAATTTCCCCCAGCCACGCTCTGCACGACAACAATTTTCCCGGTTCCTCTGTTGGCCCCGAAGCCTACAAGGCTCAGATGGCACTTTTCTTGGCAGCCTTCCCTGATCTGCACTTCACTGTCGAGGACACCGTTGCTGAAAAGGACAAAGTGGCCGCTTCCTGGACCATTTCTGGTACGCATAAGGGCGAGCTCTGGGGAATTCGTCCCACTAACAAGAAAATGTCATTGGACGGCATCACCATTCATCACATCGCCAACGGCAAGATCATCGATTCCTACATCAGCTCGGACGCTTTAGGCTTGATGCGCCAACTCGGCGTCGTTCCTGCCCTCGCTCAACCGAAAGGCGCTGCCTCCCGCTGACTTCCCGTCAAGAAGTCATCGGCCTTTTCCTCGGGTTTTGCAGGCCATTCGTACAGTTGTAACTACAAGAACAAGCTAGTACTTCAGCGCCATTTGGCGCGCCGGAATGGCTTCTAAAATTGTTGTGTGACCAAACCTTCCAAAGGTGCCGCCGCTTTCTTCATTTTTTTCGGGCTGATGTTTTTCGTGCCCGGGCTGCTTTCGTTGTTTACGTTTCTCGCGAACAGCCGTAACCACAGCACGAGCGGCACGATTGCCGGCGCCGCGATCGCGCTTTTCATTTCCGCGATTGGCGCGGGATTTCTGTTCGTGGCGGTCGGCGGCTATCGCCGGATGAAGGCCCAGGCCGCGGTCGAAGAAGCAAACCCCTCATCGCCATGGTTGTGGCGGACGGATTGGGCCAGCCGCAGGGCAGACAGCCAGCGCAGGAAAAGCGAGATCACTGCCTGGGTGGTTGGTATCTTCTGCAATTTGGTGATGATTCCTTTGGCCCTCACCATCGTTCCGCAGCTGACCCGCAAAAATGATCCTCGTGTTTTCCTGGTTCTCGGGTTTGGTCTCGTTGAAGCGATTTTATTGGTGGTCGCCTTACGCGCCACGCTTCGCCGCAAGAGCTTCGGCAATACTTTTTTCGAGCTTTATTCGCTGCCGTTTTCTCCAGGCGGCCGCCTTGCTGGCAGGATTCATTTAAAGCTCGATTCGAACGCGCCGCACGGCATCGACCTTCGTCTTTCGTGTGTTCGAAAGATGGTCACTGGTTCGGGAGACAGCCGCTCCACTTCGCAGACCGTTCTTTGGGAGGCGGAACAAAACATTCCCTTTGGTGCTGTTGAGATGGATTCGGTTGGCAGAATGATTCCTGTGGATTTCGCAATTCCACCCGATGCCTACGTCACCGATCACGACGATCCTTCCGATCAGGTTCTCTGGCTTCTTCACGCCAAGGCGGATATTCCCGGCATCGATTACACCGACGATTTCGAACTGCCTGTATTTAAGACTTCATCCGCCGCAGAGCAATCACCTGCCTACTCTTCATCTGAAACTCTCGGGTCCACACAAAGTTCATTCAGCGCGACCGACGCAGCCCCCGTGACCGCGCCGGCAAATCCGAAAGTCATCATCTCTTCGCAAGCTGGCGGCACTGAATTTTACTTCCCTGCTTTTCGCACTCCTTCCCGCGCGCTGTTTCTTCTTATCTTCACGGCGATCTGGACTGGCGTTGTTTATTTTCTGTTCCGTTCGAGCGCTCCGTGGTTTTTCCCGGTGGCATTTGGTTTCTTTGATTTGCTGCTGATCTTTGCCATGTTTCACGTCGTTCTGGGAACTTCACGCATTCGCGTCGGCAACGGCGAGCTCGCATCCACTGCGCGCGTGCTCGGCGTCGGCTCGACGAAACGGTTTTCCTTTTCCGATATTGACGCGGTTGTTGCAGTCACGAGCGGACAGCAGGGTGGGACTCAGGGACAATCGATGTACGCTATTCGCTTGCGCACGAAGAATGGCCGCCGCGTCACGCTCGCCGATGAAATCAGCAGCCGCCAGGAAGCCCGTTGGATCGTTTCGCAAATCGAAACTCTCGCCGGCCTGAAAATCGACACGCATGTCGAAGTCGATTCACCGTACGGCCCGCCGCCGCAACCTGGCCAGCCGCTCTTTAATTCGCAATCAGGTTCCTTGCGGGCGGGCTCTTTGCAGGTTGGGTGGCAGCAGTCGCGGCCGCAATCGCGTGCTTCCACGGTTATTTCATTTGCGGTGTTCGCTCTGTTAGCCGGCGGCATGTTTGCCTGGCAGGGCTGGCGGTTCTCGACGTTTAAGGCGGCGGCAAGCGCCTCGCGAGCAAACAAAGCGCGAACAAACGGCTCGCGCATGACTGTGACGGCGAACACTGCTCCGCCGCGTCACGTTTCCGCGGCTGCGATGACCGACGCTGATGCCGAGCGCGTGCTGGCCTTGCCTGCTCAAGATCAGGCGGGGGAGTTGCTCGAGCGCGCCCTCGGTCACGACCAGCGTGCACTCGAGCTGTTCGAACAGCAAGTCGAAAGCTGGGTTGGCCGCATCCGTTTGACCGACCACATGCGGCAGCTCGAGCGCCGCTCGGAATTTTCCAATGATTTGCGCGTGCGCTACGCCAATGCGGACATCAATCTCACGCTGGACGGCTGGCAAAAGAACGAGCAAGCGGCGGAGATGTTGATCGAACGCGCCCGCACCGATTTGCAATACCGCGCCGCCGCTGTTTATTTCCTTGGGATGCTAGCCGGGCGTGGCATCGCTTACGATCGAATTCATCCGGTACTTCTCGATTACGCGAAACACGATCCGGACGCTAGCGTGCGGCAATGGGCCGTCGAGGGGATGCGCTATCTCGGCAAGGACGAAGCTCTCGACGAGCTGTTCGAATCGTTCACGCAAGATCCGGGCGACAGCGTTCGCAATCGCGCGGGCTGCAACCTTTCCGATTGCGGGAATTTCACGCGCGCGCAGCGCATGCGCATGGTGCCGAAATTTCTCGATTTGGTTTCTGATCCAAATACCAGCGCACAAATGCGCACTTGGTCTTACATGGCGCTGCACGAAATTACCGATGCGAATGTTCCTGCCGATCCTCAGGCCTGGAGGAATTGGTACCGCGACCACGGCTCCGGCAAATTAGCCGAGTTCGAACGGCTCGATTGGTGGCAAGTTCGCGGCGACGAATAAAAATCGCCACTACTTTCGATGCCCGGAGCGCGCGGGATTATTTCTTCGCTGCGAGGATGCGCTCGATCTGCGAAATGTGATTGATGTCGTGCCCCGCAATCATGCGCGCGACCCGTTCGATGCTTTCCTCGCCGCGTTCCGCGTGCATGCCTGAGTATTTCCACTGTTCCGGAGAAAGCGACTTATAGAACGCAAGATTGGCGTCGCGCATGGCGCGAAATTGCTCGATGCTCTTGCGCGGGTCGCGCTTTGCGTAGTTTCCAGCGGCTGCCCACGCATCTTGATCGTAGGCCTGGATAGGTGTTCCAGGCGCACCGAGTATCGAACGGATGCGCCATGCAATGACAATCTCGGCGTCCGCCAGGTGCGCGAGGATTTCGCTGACAGACCATTTGTCCGGCGCGGGGCGTTTGCGGAGCTTGGAAGCGGGCACGCCTTTCACCAGACGGTCTAATTTCTTCGCGGCCGCTGATTGAGATTTGAGCGGGTCCATTCCTTCCGCGTGGCTCAAAATTCGCTGCGAGTATTGCTGCGCCGTTTCGCTCATGTCGCCAGGTCCCCCTTTGTTAAGTGTTCACTCCAAAATTTGTGTTGAAGATTAAACGTGCTGGTCTTCGTTTCAAAATGTGGTGAAAAGCCTCTTCCAGCGGACCGAACCGGGATGAATCACGGCATTTGCGTAGGCCAGGAAGCGCTCGCGGATCTGCCCCGTTTCCCATGCGTCGGGCGAAGCTTCCAGCGACATATAAATCATCACCGGTGTGCCAATGATATGGTTTCGCGGCACGCAGCCGGTGAAGCGGCTGTCATAGGAATTTCCGCGGTTGTCGCCCATGACGAAATAACAGTTTTCGGGAATCTTATAGGGCGTGTGCATGCCGTAAGTTTCGCTGGGGCCCGTCGTGTAGTTCTCTGCGAGCTTCTGGCCGTTGATCCACACGGCGCCATCGTGAATGTCCAGCGTTTCTCCCGGAAGCCCGATGACGCGCTTGATGATGTCGGAAGTCTCCTGCGCCACAATCGGCGTGAAGATCACAAGTTGCTGGCGCTTCGGATTGCGCCATAGCGGCACATGCCAGTGCGTGAAGGGCACGCCAGCGTCGTACCCGATGCGGCTCATGATGAGGTGGTCGCCGATGAGCAGCGTGTTTTCCATGGAGCCGGAGGGAATCACGCGCGCCTGGCCGAGCGTTCCATTAATGAGCAGGAAGATGAGGATGACCCACATCCAGGCGATGATTTCGCGCTGAATGCGCTTCGACCGCGTCAGCTTCTCATCAGGTTTTTTGGCTTGAGGCTTTATGGCTTTCATCGTTCACCCAGGAATCCATTCTACCTGTAAATGCAATCCGTCATCTGTTAAGACGCTTCCACGGTTACGACGTGAGCGGCAGATTCGCGCTTCGCCATGTCCGAAATGATTGTGCGCGAGCCCATGTATAGGACAAACGCGAGTGCAATGCACAGCACAGGAATGATGAGCATGGCTTGTTGAAGGCCGGTGGCGCGAAAAGTTTCCGTAACCACGGCGGAGCCTGCCAACGTAGCGGCTCGGTGCGCGAGGACGTCGCTCAATTTACCAGTGAGAAGTGGACCGAAGGAGGCTCCGCACATGTACATGGCCATGAAGTAGATTGCCATAGTGGAAGCGCGCTGGTTCGGCGCGACGATGTCCTGAATGGCGGAGTAAACGAAGCCGTAGTAACTCGATAGCGAACCGTACATCAGCCCGAGAAACACAGTAGCCAGGATAAGCGAGTCTGCCGGTTGCAGGATTCCGATGCACGCAAGCGGCACTGTGACGAGCGCCATGAACGCGGCACAAAGCAGGCGGCCATCCTTCCGGCGATGACTGATGTAGTCTCCGAGATACCCGGAAAGCAAGCCGCCGCCGACTCCTCCAAGAAGGTAAAGCGTGCCGGTTACTTTGCCGGAGTTGGCGACGGAGAGGCCGTGCACGCGGCTAAGAAACGCGGTGAGGAAAGTGGCATAGGCATAAGCGCAAAAATTCAGCAGCGCGCCGCTCACGATAATCCACCAGAGCGTGGGAATACGCAGCACGTTCCAAATAGACGTTGTAACCAGCCCCGTGCCTTGCGGTTCGCTGGCGCCACGCCGCGGCTCGCGCAGCAGCAGAAGGGCAGGCAACAGCAACAGGGCCGGAAGAGCGGCAGTAACCATGGCCGTGCGCCAGCCGTAGGCCTGGGCGACTGGGCCGCCGATCAGATACCCGAGTCCGCCACCGATAGGGACGCCCATCATGAAGAGAGCGAGCACGCGCGAGCGTTGGGCTGGGGGAAAAAGATCGCCGAGCCAACTGGTTGCGGTGGGTGCACACGCCGCTTCGCCCAGGCCAACGCCGACCCTCGAGAACAGCAGAAATGCGTAAGTCGTGGAGAGTCCAGCCGATGCGGTTAGAGCGCACCACACGACGATGCCCCAGGCGAGAAGTTTCTTGCGGCTCCAGCGGTCCGCGATGAGGCCGAGCGGAACGCCAATGATGGCGTAGAGCCAAATAAAAGCGCTGCCCAGGAGGCCGATCTGCGTGTCGTTGAGATGGAACTCCTTGCGCATGGGCTCGACCAGCGCGCCGGGCACGTGGCGGTCGTAAAAATTGAGTATGTTAATCGCGAAAAGGACGACGACGGAAAACCAAAGGGCGTTCTTTTGTGTCTTCTGCGACAAGGCCCGAGCATGCTAGCACAACGTCGAGTGGCTGGTGGTAGGCGATTGGGGAACGAAGTAACGCGACGGTGTTCCGTGAGCAGTGATCCGTGTATCGAGAGCAGTCGAAAACCAAGCGCCAAGACTCGAGGCTAGGGCACTCACGTTCCGTTCCCATTGTCTAAATTTTGAAATACCACACGCCATTTGAACGTAGTAGCAGGTATGAAGCTCGGAACTGGGCGCCAGCGGGCAGTCTGGTGCGGTGTCATTTTTCTGGCGCTGATTGGAGTTGCGGTAGCGGTGCGGAGAATGGTGCACCTCGTGCCGATTGTGCTGCACGGGTATCATCCGCCAGCAGCTTCATCCAATCCTCGATTGGCACAACTCTCGGCATTAGATGATTTGTTTGCGCACCATCCGATCCTTACGCTTGTTCATATCGTGCCTGGAATGCTTTTCATGATTCTGGGTCCGCTGCAGTTTAGTTCGGCTATTCGGTCGCGGCATCTGCGATGGCACCGTTTGAGCGGACGCGTTTTTGTTACATGCGGATTGGTGATTGGAATTTCGGCTTTAGTGATGAGCTTTGGGATGCCGGCCATCGGCGGCGTCAATCAAGCGGCGGCGACGACTTTGTTTGGGACGTTTTTTCTATTTGCGTTGTGCAAGGCGTTTTGGCATATCCGGCGGCGCGAGGTAGCCCTGCACCGCGAGTGGATGATTCGCGCCTTTTCGATTGGGATTGCGGTGGCTGCGATTCGCCCGATCATCGGAATGTTTTTTGCAACGAGCCCTCTTACAGGTCTAACGCCGCGGGAATTTTTCGGGATCGCGTTCTGGATTGGCTTTGTGCTGCACCTGATTGCGGCGGAGGCTTGGATACGTACGACGCCGGCAGGACAACTGGCGGCTGTCTTTCAGCAATAATTCGGAGATTTCCCGATGACCGAGTGGCGTGAGCGTTGTTTGACGCACAGTCCCACCAAGAGGTCACGGTGTGCCCTGCGGAGCAAACCGTCGCGCGAGTGAAGCCGAAATCACTTTACGCAGTGGCTGATTTGGAAGACTGGTGCGCAACTTTGGATTGCCAAGCTTTGCGCAGTTCTTCACGGTGCTTTAGGACAACGGCTTTGGCTTCGTCGAAGTTGGCGTAAACCTTGGTGCCTTTAATGGTGTTGCAGGGAGTGCAACACGCGACCAGGTTGCCGGGATCTTTCTTTCCCTTGCGGGCGCGCGGGTGGACGAAATCCACCCGCATGATCAGGGCGTTTTCGAAGCTCGCGCGGCCGTCGAGCCCGCAGTACTGGCAGCGGTAATCATCGCGCTCCAGAATCTTCAGGCCTTCGGGCACAGACAGAGGAGAAGCCACCAGGGAAAGTGTTGCAAGGCTTAATGGCATGGGTACCTCCAAAGCGGAAAGATTCGACAGCAGGGGGGAGCTTGCGACTTCCACTTGCTTGGATGAAGAACATAGGGCAGCGGGTAGTTGGTGTCAAGTGTCGAGGGCTAGTTGATCTGAGCGAAGATGTCGGGCGGCAGATGGAGTGTCATAAAAATGGCGCCGCCCTTCCCTTGAAGGAAGAGCGGCGCGAGAGGGTCGAAAAAGCCCCCGGGGCCGTCGCCCGATCGGTATGTACGTGAGGTGTTAGCTTTGCCCCGCGGTTGCAGCGGCGGCTTTGTTCATGCTGGCGGTCCACTCGGCGGAACGGCACATCATTTCGTCGGGCGCTACGTCTTCGACGTGGGTGGCGACGCCCCAGCTGTGGCCGAAGGGATCGGTGAGTTTGCCGTAGCGATCGCCCCAGAACATATCGGTGATTGGCATGCTGACTTGCGCGCCGCCAGCCACGGCGCGGTTGAAGACGGTATCCACGTCCGGCGTGTAGAGGAAGAGGTAGTAAGAGGGAGTCACGCCTGCTGCGGGAGCGGCCGACATTCCGGGGAATTCGTCAGACACGAAGATTACGGAATCGCCGATGCGCAGTTCGGCGTGCATGACCATGCCGCCGGGGCCGGGCATGCGGTTCATTTCGGTGGCGCCAAAGGCTTCCTTGTAGAAGTCGATGGCGGCCGCGGCGTTTTTACAGGTGATGGCTGGAGAAATGGAATGGTATCCCTCAGGGATGGGTCGAACGTTGTCTGGCATAAAGGCTCCTTGCAGAGTTGGACGTTCGCGCGACGAAACCAGGGAGGTAGAGGCGGGACGCGCGTGCGGCAATAGATACTCCACGCCAGTGGGCGTGTCAACTGTTGCCCGCACTGCCAAGAGTTTGCGCAGAATTGCTTTACGGTGACGATTCGCCGGGCCGCGGCGGGGCCATTCGAGATCGCCGTAGCAATTCCGCCTTGTGCTGGCATCAAACAGCCGGAACAGTTGACGGATGGGGTAGAGGGCTTGAAGACTAGGGCGAGTCTCGCCGAGGCAGGTGACGATGAGATACGACTTTATCGTGGAAACCTATGAGACCGAGCGGGTGAAAGTAGTCAGCGTGTGGAGCGAGTTTCGCGATGAAGATTTGCCGTTCCGGCCCAATGCAAAAGATCCGCGAGGCCGAAGCGTACGCGAACAGATGATTCACCAGTGCGTGAGCGAGGACCTTTGGTTGCGCACGATGCTGGGGATCGATGTGGGTGAGCCGCCATTGCCAACGCAAGAGACGCGGCTCGAGTTCATGAAACGGTACACGGAACACAGCGGCAAACGGCTGGCTCAATTGCGCGCGAAGGACGAAGCGTGGTGGGAAGGCGAAACGATGTTCTTTGACGTCGCGCGGTCGCGCGCATGGGTGATGATGCGGCGAATCGCGCACACCGCGCATCATCGCGGGCAGCAGATGGCCATGCTGAGGATGCTGGCGCATGATTTGCACAGCAATTACGGCCCGACCGCGGATACCGGAGGCCTGATGCAGAATCACGCGCCCACGATTTATGCCTATCCCAGTCTTGAGACCTTGCTTCAAAGCGAGGCAGCCGGTGGGCACAAGTCAGCGCTGCCGGGGAGTGGAGGAAAGCCGGTGACGGAGCGCCCGTGAGAGCATCGAGCCGGGCGCTCCCTCCAGAAGTTTGATTATGGCTTGCTGATGATCCCGCAGGCGATGCGCGCCGGAGCGGCTGTTCCCGTGCCGCCTGCTACGGCGTGAATCACGATCGCAGTTCCTCCATTGCTGAAGACGGAATGGTCATCGTCGCCGAGCGTAACGTTAGGCGCGACTACCCAAACATGGGCCGTGCCGTCGGCGGCGACGATAAGCGAAAAATTCGGGATGTCGCCGGCGGGCATTGCGTCGTGGCTGTGCTCCGCGCCGCCGGGATTGAAGTGCGGGCCGGCGGTCTTGAATTCGGGTGGATCGCACTTCGCCACTTGATGAATGTGGATGGAGTGCTCGCCCGGCGGAAGATTCTTGATGTCCAGCGTGATTTTGACGCCTTTTGGCGTGCTGGAAAGCTGGGCAGTGCCTACGCTTTGGCCGTCGGTATTTCTGAAATCGACGGTCACCGGTTTGGAAGCCGAGCGGCTGTGAGAATCCTGGGCCTTGACGGCGGTAGTCAGAGCGAAGAGCAGGCACACCCCACATACGATTGCTCTCATCGGGATCACCTCTTTCATTATATTTTCTGCGCGAAGCAGTACCCAACTACTCTAACTCGACTCGCCAAAAGGCTATTCCGCGCTGTAGCGGGCGTTGTATTCATTTAGATACCTATAGAGGAGCGGGTGAGATTGCAGCGCTGAGACTGGCAGGCACCTACATGAGCGAAAAGAGGAGAGGAACGGGAATAGTCTGTCGAAGAGCTCAAAAGTGATTATTCGTCGTTGCGATAAAGCTCCGGGTATTCTTTTTTTAGGCTCGTGAGTTTCGGCTGGTCGTTGATCATGATGTACGGCTCGTAGGGATGGTGCTTGAGATAGTCCTGGTGGTAGGCCTCGGCGGCGTAGAAGGCTTGCAGCGGGACAACCTGGGTGACGATGGGCTGCGAATAAATTTTTGCGGCGTTGAGTTGGGCGATGTAGGTTTCTGCGATTTTCTTTTGCGCGTCGCCCGAATAGAAAATGGAAGAGCGGTATTGCGTGCCGTAGTCTGGTCCCTGGCGATTGAGTTCGGTGGGATTGTGGCCGACGGAAAAAAAGATCATGAGAATCTGGCCGTAGGAAATCTGCGAGGGATCGAAAACGATTTTCACGGATTCGGCGTGGCCGGTTTCGCCGGTGCTGACATCCTCGTAGTGGGCGGTCTTTGCCGCGCCGCCGGAGTACCCGGAAGTCGAGGAGACTACGCCTTTCAGGTGCTGGAAGACGGCTTGGACGCCCCAGAAGCAGCCGCCGGAAAGAACGGCCGTTTCCTCTGCCTTTGAAGAGGCCAGAGGAGCATCGACGGCGGGTTTAGGAAAAGCGGTTTTAGCGCCAGCACGGCCGTCATTGGGCTTGGCCGTGGCCCAGGCAAGGACACCGATCCCAGCAAAAATCAGTACAGCAATCAGGACAGCGCGCATGGTGATAGCTCCGCAAACAGCCTTCCACTCAAGTATACGTCCGCTGCGAGAAATTGGATGTTTCGTAGGGCGTCAAGATATGTCCCGTTTGCCCGGTTGCTCTTAATCCCCTGCGAGGTGAGCGACCGCAAACGTGAAGATCGCTGCAGCCAACAAAGTTGCCGCCGTGAAGAAACCGACGGCGAGATGCCGGCGGAAGATTGTGAGCCCAAGGACCAAGTCCTGACGGAATGTCTGATCTTCGCGCCAGATTTTCAGTAGCATAGCGGCGCCCGCAAGGACCACGATGCCAGGCATCCCGATGAACAGCATCGCCGCGCCCAGGCGCGAGATGTGCGTCGTGGTCCACTCGAAAATAATCCAGCTTGCGTGCGCCGGTTCGTATTGGCGAGGCTGAAGGAGACGCAGAGCGGCTGCGGCCATGAAAACGGCCGCGGGCAACACCAACAACCACTCCCCGATGGCCAAGACCGACAATCGAAACGGTTTCGCGATTTGCATGGTGGGATCCTCCTGTAACTTTGTATTGCAAAGTACATGTCGCTGTCAAGTAGCTGCCTGTCTCCATGTGATGAAAAATTCAAAGTTGGAATTGAGCGCGGTTGCGCGGCATGATACAGAGTCTCGAAAAACAAACTGAGGAGAGTTTCATGACATCGCGTGTTCACGCCATTTCCGCAATCGGCGGTTTTCTAATTTTGCCGGCAGTTCTTTCCGCACAGGTTACGCACGGGCAGAAGCCGCAGCTTCCGGCGCCTTATTCGACGAAGTCGGCGGGGAACGGACCGCACAATGAAGCGCCGCCGCCCGGATTTCTGCCCACGGTGCCGCAAGGGTTCCGGATCAATGTGTTCGCCTCGGACTTCAAAAGGCCGCGCTGGCTCACCGTCGCGCCGAATGGCGATATTTTTTTGGCGGAGACGGGAGCGAACCAAATTGTAGTGCTGCGCGATCCGCAGAACACCGGCGGAGCGCAAGAGCGCGAAGTGTTTGCAACCGGCGCGAGGCGCGTGTTCGGCATCGCGTTCAAGGACGACTACGTGTACGCCGGGAATATGAACGAGCTCGTGCGATTCCGCTATGACCCAAAGACATCTAAACGGCTTGGTGAAGCAGAGCATCTTATGTGGCTACCGTCTGGCGGTCATGACACGCGCTCGTTGGCGTTCTCTGCGGACGGAAAACATTTGTTTGTTGGCGTTGGATCAGGATCCAACATCGACACGGGTGAGGATCCAATCCGTGCTGCAATTACGATTTGCGATCCAGACGGGAAGAATGCGCGGCTGTTTGCGACCGGGCTGCGGAATCCGGTGGGTTTGGCAATCGAGCCTGTCACCGGAGCAGTGTGGACGAGCGTAAACGAACGCGATGAATTGGGCGACAATTTGCCGCCGGATTATTTTACTTTCGTGAAGGACGGCGGATTTTACGGCTGGCCGTACAGCTACATCGGGAACAACGTGGATGACCGGGTGAAGCCGCAGAAGCCGGAGCTTGTTGCGAAGGCGATTATTCCAGATGTGCTGCTGGGGGCGCATGTGGCTCCGTTGCAATTTGCGTTTTATACGGGCAAGCAGTTTCCGAAAATCTATTGGGGCGGCGCGTTTATCGCGGAACATGGGTCGTGGAACCGGGCGACGCGCGCGGGGTATCAGATTGCATTTGTGGCGTTCAAGGACGGGCAGCCTTCGGCCGATCCTGTGCCGTTCATGACGGGTTTGGTGCCTGATCCGAACGCGCCGGACGTGCTTGGCAGGCCTGTCGGAGTGACGGTAGCCCCAGATGGCTCGCTGCTCGTTTCGGATGACGGCGCCGCGAAAATTTACCGCATCTCGGTTGCGAAATAAGACCTACGCGCGGACTAATTCACGGTTAGCGTCAATTGAATCAGTTGCAATGGAAGCGGTTTTCCGCCGGCGGAAGTGGCTGATGGTGTGACTGTAATCGTGGATGTCCCTTGCGGTGTAACCACCCGCGGCGTCTGAGGTGCCGCTTGGCTCGTGCTTCCGCCACCGCAACCTCCCGAGCCAAGCATCAGCAAAATCACAATCGCCGCGAAGGCGCCGCTGAATGCGAAGCGCGTCGGACGCAGAGTCAGACGGCGCTTTGCACCCAGGGCGATCCATAGAAGTAAGAGGATGACCGCAGCCAGGATTGGCGCGGTGCCCAGACTGGGGAATGGCATTGAGCGCGGCGCAAAGTAGAACGGCGGAGCTGCGGCGCTGCCGCTGGTCGTGACCATCACCGTAAACAAAGTTGCATTCCCGTTTGAAATTTGAAGTGAGGAAGGCGCCTGGATACTTGCGGCGAGCGGCGCACCGCTATAGGCAAGGGCAACGGTGCCGGTGTACCCGGGGCCTGGTGTTATCTGAAGGTTGTAGCTTGCCGTTTGTCCCGCGGCGACCGTTGCGGAGGTAGTGCCGCCCGCGGCTGGACCAACCACGACTGCTGGATTTGCCGTGCCGCTCAAATTGATAGTCTGAGGCGAATCGGATGCATCATCGGCGAGAAGAACGGAAGCCGCGCGCGAGCCTGTCAGCAGCGGCGCGAACGAAACGCTGATCGTGCAGCTGGCGTTCACCGCGTAGGCGCTGGCCGTGCAGCCATTGGTCATGCTGAAGTCGCCTGGGCTTGCTCCTCCGAGAGCGACGGAAGAAATATGTAACGGGCCACCGCCTGAGTTCGAGACCGTGACATTTTGCGAGGCGCTCGCCGCACCTTGCGTGATGGCTCCAAACACAAGATTTGTTGAGGAGAGCGAGACAACGGGTCTTGTGGATGGAGTGGCCGTGGCTGTACCGCTGACCTGGATGGACTGCGGAGAGTTCTGCGCGTCATCAGAGATCGAAATGATCGCGGAACGCTGGCCGGCGGCTAGAGGCGTGAAGGTCATCGTGATCACACAGCCGGTGTTTGCTGCATAGGGACCGCTGCAGCCACTGGTCATGCTGAAGTCGCTGGAATTGTTGCCGCCGAGAACCACGGAAGAAATATTCAGAGTGGCGTTGCCGGAGTTTGTGACGGCGATCATGATCGGGTTGCTGGTGGCGCCCTGGGTGATGGTTGGAAAGCTGACGGGGTTGGGCGTCACTGTTACGGCAGGTGCGGGCGGCGGCGGAGCCACTGCTGTACCGGTGAGTGTCACGGATTGCGGGCTGCCGGGCGCATTGTCGGTGATCGAAAGAACCGCCTGCTGAGAGCCGGTTGAGGAAGCCGCCGGCATGAAGGTGATGTTGATGGAGCAGAATTTTGTGGGTTGGAGGACTGCGGGAGCTTGGCAAGTATCGGTCTCCTGGAACTGGGTGGGGTCGGCGCCGGACAGGGAAATGGAATTAACGCTGAGAGCTTCGCCGCCGTTGCTGGTGAGAGTGACGGTTTGCGGCATGCTGGAAGTGCCGGTCTGAATCGTGCCGAAGGAAAGGGCGGTTGCGGAGAGCAAAGCGGATGGGCCGCTGACGCCTTGTTGACCAGGCGGGATGCTGAACGTGAGTGAGCCATTGATTTGCGGGACGGTGAAGGGCGAGTTGGCTGTCTCGAGGAAGTAGCCCGTCTGCGGATCCACGCTATAAGCGATAGCTGTGTTTTGGTCTGAGCCAAATCCATAGTTGAAGGAACCTGTAGGGTCGGCGTAATAGTTTGGAACTGCTGTGAAGCCTGGAAGGGGCGAGCTGGTGGTCTCGGTAAGCTGGCCGGTCTGCAAGTTCACGGAATAGATGTTTACGACGACGGGATTCGCCACATCCGAAGTCGCGACGTAGAGAAACGCTCCAGTGCTGTCGATCCAGAGACCCTCGGGGTAATTGTGCAGAGGCAGGTGGATGTTGCCGGCCAGTGCGTCTCCGCCAATGCCACTGAGCTGGAGAATACCGAGCTCGAGGAGAATGTCTTGCGTCCCGGTTACGTAATAGCGGCCTTGTGGATCCATCGCAAAACTGTCGCCGCGTTCGGGAACGGCGGTGCCCGGTTGAAGGCCGGTTACAAATCCGGTTTGCGGATCGATGGAGAGAGCCTGAAATTCGGAGCCTTCCTGGATTTCGGTATTCGCGGAGTGAGGGTTCGGGCCCATAAAAATAAGAAAGCTTTTGTTGTTGGGTGGCTGAGCGAAGCCGATGGCGGTGGAGTCGAGTTCAGTGGCCGAGCCCACCACAGGGATAATAGCGGGCCCGCCTGACGCGCAGCTGGTTGACGACGGCGAGATAGTGAATGTTTCGACCGAGCCGTCTCCTGGATTCTGTCCGGCCCGGTTGACCACGGCAATGTATTGTCCCGTTGGCTCCACGGCGATGTAAGCCGGCTGATTCGTTACGGACGAAGCGAAGGGCGAGCAAGGGACTTCTTGGTAGGCGCCGGTGGTCGCATCAGAGATTTGAAACATGCGAACGCTGTTGGTTCCGAGGGCGAAGAGGTATCGGCCTTGAACGTCGATCACCAGGGATTGATTCGCGGCAGTGAATGGAGAACCCGCAACCGGAGTGAGTGCACCGGTTTGATCGTTGCGCGAGGCGACGGCGCCCTCGGAGGAGAACACTAACGGCTGCTGGAGCTGGGCATGCGCGGAGGGGACGAGCGCGGCCATCGCAGCAAGGGGGGGGAGAACTATTAGAGCTTTTAGATATTTCGTTGCAAGCGAGCTGGAAACTTTGTGCGAATGAAGGGAGGATTCGCGTGTTTGGGCCATGTGTCTTCCTTGGCCGTCGAAAATAGCGGCGCCTCGTTGAATCCGAGAGGGAAACGTTTGCGAATCCAAGGTAGTCCGAAAAAGGCACGGCGTCAACAAAATATATCAAAGTATTTAATACACTTAAGGGTCTATTAAATGACAAGTTTGGCGCGCGGCTCGATTGTTAAAGGATATTAATGTGCAAAGGAGGGTTCGTGCGTTACCTTCCAAAGCTCATGCAACCAGCAAAGCTAGATCTGGAGAAAGTGTCAGTATCGAATGGAAGCATCCTCGTTATCCGGCTCAACGGGAAACTGAGCCTCGAGACGGTTCATAACTTCATTCAGACGCTGCGGCCTGAGCCTGCAGCACATTTGGTGCTCGATATGAGCGGGGTGTCTTTTCTGGACTCGGCCGGAGTGGGGGCTTTGGTGTCGCTCTTTGTTCACAGGCGCCATGGCGGTCAGTTGTTTGCTCTCGCTGCCCTTACCCAGCAGGGGAATGCCGTGCTGCAAGTCGCGGGGCTGACCAAGTTGTTGCCGAACTTTCCTACCGTGGAAGCGGCTCTGGTCGCAAAGACCTAACTCTATTCGTCGAGGATCTGGATCGACGGCGAATTGGAAGGGGTCAGCCTGCCCGCCCCCCCTCCCCTTTTTTTGTAAGTGTTCATTCTAAAGACCTTTAAGTCCAACGTTTTGGAAGTGTTCATTCCAAAGAGGTTACAGGCATATTTCTGGAAGTGCGGATTCTAAAGAAGTTAGGTCAAAAAGGCCCCGGCCCGAAGACTGAGCGGGCAACCTCGGAAGCATCTACGCGGAATTACCTATCGCCTATAGTACCATAAATTATACAAATGTCAATGCCAGCATTTTCTGACATGACTGTGGGGGTTCTGACACAAGGCGGCTCTTGTAGGGGCTGGGGCATGGCGCCGCGTTCCAAATTGGAACGACGCTCTTGCTGGTCGCGTTCGATTCGGCTGGTATACTCGCCGCATGAACAACAAATCTGGATTTGAGCTTCAGGATGCGGATTATCAGCGGCGAGTGCGGGAGAGTTTCGCGCGGCAGGGGTTGATGAAGCATCTGGGGGCGGAGCTGGTGTCGTTGGACCCGGGCGGGGCGGTGATCCGGGTGCCGTTTCGTGGCGAGTTGACGCAACAGCATGGGTATTTTCACGCGGGGGTGACGGGCGCGATTGCCGACAGTGCTTGCGGGTATGCAGCGTTTACGCTGATGGCGGCGGACGATTCGGTGCTGACAGTGGAGTACAAGATGAATTTGCTGGCGCCGGCGGAGGGGGAGGAGTCGGTGGCTAGGGCGCGGGTGGTGCGGTCGGGGAAGACGTTGAAGATTTGCATGGCGGATGTGTTTGCGCGGAAGGCAGGAGTGGAGAATCATTGCGCGACTGTGCTCGCGACGATTATGTGCATGGCGGGTAGGATGGATCGGGCGGGGTAAGTTGTTCTTGCATCTGAGCGAGAAGAACCTCGAGACCATACGCCCGGGCAAGCTGGGGAGCAATGAATTGCGCCCCTACAAGGGCTTGGTGGGGGATTCGCGGAGGATGCGGATTAGTTCGGCGGCGGCGTGGGGCAGGCGGGCGCCGCGGCGTGAGACCAGGTAGACGTGGCGGGGCATGTTGAGTTGGCGGACTTTCACTTCTTTCATCCAGCCGTGCTCGATTTCCCATTGGACACACATGCGGGGGACGATGGCTACGCCCATACCCATTTGGACGAAGCGTTTGATGCTTTCGATGGTGGGCATTTCGATGGGCATTCTTAGCGCGGTGCGGTTGCGGGCGAAGAGTTCAATCACGCGGCGGCGGTAGGGGGATTCGACGCTGTGCGCGATGAAGTCTTCGTTGCCGAGGTCTTCGACGTCGACTTCGCGTTTTTTGGCGAGGACGTGCCTTGGGGGAACGACCAGGGTTAGCTCGTCTTTGCGGATTTCGGTGGCTTGGAGTTGGGGCTCTTGAGGTACGTAGGAGATGGCGCCGAGGTCGAGGCGGTAATTGAGGACTTCGTGGGGGATATCGCGGGAGAGCATGCGATGAACGCGGACTTGGACGCCGGGATGGAGTTGGCGGAACGTAGCCAGGGCCGATAGGAGGGCGTGGATGGAGCTTTCGTTTACCCCCAGGGAGAGTTCGCCGCGGGTCAGGCCTTCCAGCTCGCTAAGTCCTTTTTTTACTTCGTCGCGGAGATTGATCAGGCGCTCAGCGTAATCCAGCAGGAGGGTGCCGGCATCGGTTAGGCGGACGGGGCGGGCGCCGCGTACGAAGAGAGGCTGGCCGAGGCCGTCTTCGAGTTTGCGAATGGTGAGGCTGACGGCTGGCTGTGTGCGGTAGAGGCGTTCGGCGGCGCGGGAGAAGCTGCCTTCCTTGGCAACCATCAGAAATACCTGGAGTTCGCCGAGATCCATGGCTTTTGACCTCCCCGGGCAGTATAAGCCATCGTTATCAAAAGCAGAACAAAGATAAATTTGACCGTGAACGCTCAATCTGTCTTACTACTAGCTTAGGGGGCCCCCTATGGACTCTGTAAAAATCTTTGATACGACGCTGCGCGACGGCGAGCAATCGCCGGGCTTCTCGATGAATACCGAGGAGAAGATTCGCATGGCGCGGCAGCTTGCGGCGCTGGGCGTGGACGTCATTGAGGCTGGGTTTCCTATTTCTTCGCGCGGGGATCTGGAGGCGGTGCAGCAGGTGGCGCGGGAAGTGCGGAATGTGCCCATTGCGGCGCTGGCTCGTGCGAAAAAACTGGACGTGGAAGCCGCGATTGAGGCTTTGGAGCCGGCGGCTGCGCCGCGGCTGCACGTTTTTCTGGCTACGTCGGATTTGCACTTGCGCGTGAAGTTGAATATAACGCGCGGGCAAGCGCTGGAAGCGATTGGCGCGATGATCCGTTTGGGACGGAAGCATGTTGGGGAGGTGGAGTTCTCGGCGGAAGACGCGGGGCGGACGGATATTGGATTTCTTTGCCAGGTCTGCCAGGTGGCCGTGGATGCGGGCGCGACTGTTTTGAATTTGCCGGATACGGTGGGTTATGCGGTGCCGGACGAATATGGCGCGATGTTCGAGCAGGTGCGCGCGCATCTGGATGATCCGCAAGGGATTACGCTGAGCGCGCATTGCCATGACGATTTGGGGCTGGCGGTGGCGAATTCGCTGGCGGCGGTGCGGGCCGGTGTGCGGCAGATCGAGTGCACCGTGAATGGGATTGGCGAGCGGGCGGGAAATGCAGCGCTAGAAGAAATTGCGGTGGCGCTGGCGGTGCGCAAAGAAAGCTTTGGGGTCACTACCAACATCAAGCTGGACGAGCTGTTCAAGTCGAGCCGGATGCTGACGGAGATTACCGGCGCGGTGGTGGCCCCGAACAAGGCCGTGGTGGGCGCGAACGCGTTTGCTCATGAAGCGGGGATTCACCAGGATGGGATTATCAAGAATCCGCTGACGTACGAAATTATGTCGCCGGAGTCGGTGGGGGTGCCTTCGCGGTCGTTTGTGCTAGGGAAACATTCGGGGCGGAATGCGTTGAAGGTTAGTTTGCGGACGCTGGGCTATGAGCCTAGCGAAGAGGAGTTGGCGGAGTGCTACAAACGGGTAACGACGCTGGCGGATGAGGCGAAGCAGGTGCGGCCGCGGGATTTGGTGGCGATTGCGCATGAAGTGATGCGGCGGCGGCCGGCGGCGATGGCGGCGGAAGCGACTACGGCTTAGTCCATCACGACGTACAAACCCGCGGTCTGAAGACCGCGGCTACAATGATTTTCGTGAAGTGGGGATCTCGATGAAGGTTAAAAAGACGATTGTGCTTTTGCCGGGGGACGGCATTGGGCCGGAAGTGACACGGGCGACGGCTACTGTGCTGCGAGAGTGTGCGCAGGAGTTTCATCACGAGTTTGATTTGCATGAGTTTCCGATCGGCGGGGCGGCGATTGATGCGGCGGGGACGCCGTTGCCGAATGAAACTTTGGACGCTTGCCACAAGGCGGACGCAGTTTTTCTTGGGGCGGTGGGCGGGGCGAAGTGGGATTCATTGCCGGTGGGGAAGCGGCCGGAGAGCGGGCTGCTGGGTTTGCGCAAGGGCATGGGACTTTACGTGAATGTGCGGCCGGTGAAAGTGCTGGAGCCGCTGCGAGGGATTTCTCCGCTGAAGCCGGAGCGTTTGGGCGATTTGGATATTGAGATTGTGCGCGAGCTTGCAGGGGGGATGTACTTCGGCGAGCGCGGGAACGTCACCGAGAATGGCGTTGAGCGGGCCTGGGATACGGAGTCGTATTCGACGCCGGAGATCGAGCGAATCGCGACGTTTGCGTATGGGCGGGCGGAGAATCGGTCGCGGCGGCTTTGTTCGGTGGACAAGGCGAATGTTTTGATGAGTTCGCAGCTTTGGCGGAGGACTGTCGTTGCGTTGAGCGGCGTCTACTCTTCGGTGAAGCTCGATCACATGTACGTGGATAACGCGGCGATGCAGCTTACGTTGAAGCCTTCGCAGTTTGACGTGATGCTGACGAGCAATATGTTTGGGGATATTTTGAGCGATGCGGCGGCGGCGCTGGTGGGGTCGATCGGGTTGATTCCCTCGGCGAGCTTTGGGACGGGCGCGCCGCTGTTTGAGCCGATTCATGGGTCGGCGCCGTCGCTTGTCGGGACGGATTCGGCCAACCCGGTCGGAGCTATCCTTAGTGCCACGCTCATGCTGCGCGATGCGTTTGGGCTTTCGCTGGAGGCGGATTGGGTCGAGCAGTCGCTGCATCGGGTGCTGGCGGGCGGATATCGGACGGCGGATATTGCTCAGCCGGGTGCCAGTACGATTGGCGGCTCAGTCTTCACCGAGATGCTGCGCGAGGAGATGCAGCGGACGCTGGAGCATGCCGAGCGGTACGGCTGGGGGGTTTAAGGATCGGTAGTGAGAATTCTGGCTCTTTCGGATATTGGCCGGTGGAACGGCTGCGAAAGGCTGGTAGCGCGCTGCAAGCCAGACGTTGTTGTTTTAGCAGGCGATCTAACGTCGGATGGTAGTGCCCGCTTTTGGAACGAAGGATTGGAACTCATGCCGGAGTTCCGCAAAGATAGGCGGCTTCTCCGCAGAAAGATTCAAAACGTCAGGCAATCCAGAGAAAAGTGCATCATTTGCGAGGAGGCGGCCAGCGGGATCGGTCCTTATCACATCTATGACCCGACCGTGGACTCCCGCAGATTTTTTCAACAGAAGAATAAGCACCATTGGCCCTACTCTGATCATTTGCTTCAATTGGAGACTTACCACCGTAGGACCATAGCTTTCGACTTGGTCCGCACCAAAATCCACACTGATCGGTTCTATCGATTCTTGAAGTACGCGGGAAAGCGCTCGATTGTCCTGGTAATTAAGGGCGATCACGACGACGACTTTCCGCGTGATTATGATTCGGAGCGCATCGAAAATGTCCCAGGATGTTATGAGATTTCGGGGAAGGTACACCGCGTGGGAGAGTTCTCCTTTCTAGGATTGGGTTTTGAACAAGTCGGGTTTCTACGTCCTCTTCGTGCCTTAGTCAATGACTATCGAGGTCAAGTGGATGTTGTGGTTGCTCATGCGCCACAGAAGAATCTTCGTCTAGTGGCTGAACTGCGGCCGAGGCTTTTAATTCGTGGCCACTACGGGGCAGGCCAGCATTTACTTGACGGAGTACCTTGCGTTTTCACAGCGTCCGAATATGTTCTTGCGAAGATGCCTGAAAAGGGAGTTCCGCGATTTGAGGTTGTCGGATACCATTCGCGGATGTCTCGCTTATTAGCCTCGTCCCGCGTCGAGGGGATGAGGCAGACGTACCCCTGGCTACATCCCACAGGTACGCTAAGCCTATAGCGCATCCAAATTCGATCCCGAGCCGCCAGCAAGTGACGGCTTAGCTTGCGGTAAGCCGCTGAGGATGCTACTTTTACACTTTCCTAGGCAGACGGCGGCCCGCACAGGTCGGGGCACACACATAGGTGTGGAGGCGGACGGCGATTGGCATTCGATCCTGAATGAAATGATTTAGGGTGCGAATCATTATTCAACCTTTCAGAGCAGATTTGCATTACCTTGCAAGAGCGGCCTGGCAATGGCCGGTTATTCCCAATGGCAATGGCTGACCCAGCTTCCAACTCGAAACGTGTGAGCGGCGATACGGCGGCGCGCCCGGCGACGTACTGGCGCGTCGAAGGGTCTTTGCTGGAGTTGGGGGCTTTGCGGCCGGTGGGATTTTTTACATGGAACGCGCAGAGCTTTGCGGAGCGGTGGGCGCGGCGGGCGGGTTTTGCGTGGATGACGATGACCCGGCCGATCGATTATGCGGTAAACCGGACGCTGGCCACGAGGCTGCTGCACACGCTGCTGCGAGGCGTTAGCCGCGACCGGCTCGATCTTCTCGGTGAAGAGTATTTCCATTATGTGTTGAAACCGCAGCTCCGGGGTGAGGCTGTTGAGAAACTGCTGGAGGCGGTACAGAGCGGCGAGCGGATTGTGCTGGTGGGGCAACTGCTCGACCATATTCAACGGCCGCTGGCGCAGCATCTCGGCGTTGCCTCGTTTATTTCCAACCGGATGGAGTTTCGCGATGCGGAGGCCACCGGGCGATTGCTCGATCCGATTGTGCGGCCGCGCGGGCCGTTCGCTTGGTTGACGAGCGGGGCGATCGACGGGCGGATTTCGCGGGAGAAATTGCTGCGCCAGCTTGGCTGGACGAAGAAGCCGAAGCAGTTAGAAACGGCGGTACAGACGGCGGTGCGGCCGGCGCCTCCTGCGAGCAAGTCCGTGACGCTGTTTGGCGAGGGCGTGCGCAGCGGGTCGCTGGCGGTACGAACAACGCTGGCGAACAGGCACATTTTGTTGATTGGCGTGACGGGGTTTATCGGCAAGGTCTGGCTGGTGGATTTGCTGGAAAATGTGCCGAACATCGGAAAGATTACGCTGCTGATTCGCCGGAACCGGACGACTTCGGCGCTGAAGCGCTTTCAGAAAATTATTGAGGAGTCGCCGGCGTTCGACACGCTGCAGGAAAATTATGGACGCGAGTTGGGGGCGCTGCTGGCGGACAAAGTCGAGGTGGTCGAAGGCGATGTGGGCGAGCCGGGGCTGGGTTTGGATGCGGCGACGCAGGCTCGGCTGGGGAAATCGCTCGATTTGGTGGTGAACAGCGCGGGGTTGACGGATTTTAATCCGGACTTGCGGGACGCGCTGTCTTCGAACGTGGATTCGACGCTGCATTTGCTGGAATTTTTGCGAAAGTGCGACCATGCGGGGTTGATGCACCTTTCGACGTGCTATGTCGTGGGCATGCGCGACGGGCGCGTGACGGAAGAGCTGCAGGACAACTACAACCCAGCGCGCGATGCGGCATTCGATGCGGAGAAAGAGATTGCTTCGTTGCGCGAGACGATTCGGCACGTCGAAGAGCGCGCGGAAAGCCCGGAGCTCACGAAAGCGCTGCGGCGGCAAGCGCTCGGCAAAGGCGGGGATGCGTCGGCTGTGCCCGCCACAGAACTCGATGGGGTAGTGAAACGCAACCGGCTGCGCTGGGCGCGCAACCGCCTGGTGCGTATCGGACTGCGACGCGCGCAGCATTTGGGCTGGCCGAATACGTACACGTTTACGAAGAGCCTGGGAGAATCCATTCTCGCGCGCAGCAGCGGTGAGTTGGCGATCGCGATTGTGCGGCCTTCGATTGTGGAGAGCTCGGAGCGCTCGCCGTTCACTGGATGGAACGAGGGGATCAATACGTCTGGGCCGCTCTCGTATTTGCTGGGTACCAATTTCAGGCAACTGCCTTCGAACGAGCGCAAGTGCCTCGATGTGATTCCTGTGGACATGGTTTGCCGCGGGATGACGCTGATTGCGGCGGCGGTGATTTCGCGGCGGCACGCGAGGATGTATCAGCTGGCGACGTCGGCGATCAATCCCGTGAATATGGGCCGCAGCATCGAGCTGACCGGCTTGGCGCATCGCAAGCATTACCGGACACAACAAGGGATCGAGCACTGGCTCAAGGTGAAATTCGAAACGATTCCTGTTTCGAAGCAGCGGTACGAGCGCCTGTCTATTCCCATGCAGAAGGCGGTTATTTCCACAATTAACCGTGCTGCGGTTTCGATGCATATGAAGAAAGCTCCGCTGGCCAAGCAGGAGCGCGAACTGATTCGCGCGGAAAAACTGATCGAGCTGTATGAGCCGTTTATCCTGCACAACGAGCATGTGTTCGAATGCGAAAACGCGAGGTTGCTCTCGGCGTCGCTCTCGCCGGAGGAGAAGGAGCTCTTTGATTTTGCTCCCGAATCGATCGACTGGTGGGACTACTGGATCAACGTGCACATTCCGGCGCTGCGCCGGTGGTGCTATCCCTTGATGGAGGGCCGCCCGCTGGAATCGCGTGCTCCGCGCGAGCTGGATTGGTCTTCTGAACATGCCCGGGCCGCTGTGGTCTCCAATTCTGCGACGCCGACGGACCCACTATGGCGATCTTCGTAACCGGCACGACCGGATACCTGGGCAGCTACGTCGCCGCGGGATTGTTCACCGAACACCGCGACGCGCTGAATCTGCTGGTTCGCGCGAAGAGTGAAGATGAGGCGCGCGAGCGGTTGTGGACTTCCCTTCAGCTCCATTTTAAGTTTCCTGAGTTTTGCGAATATATACATTCGCGCGTGCGGATTTTTCGAGGTGATTTGACGAGCGAGCGATTTGGGCTTTCGGATGACGAATATCACGCGCTCGTGGACACCAGCGATTCGATCATTCATTGTGCGGCTTCGCTGAACCGCAAATCGGAGAGGCAGTGCCTCAACGTGAATCTGCGAGGCGGGCTGGAAGTGATTCAGTTGGCGCGGCGGGCGCAGAATCGCAACGGGTTGCGGCGGTATTCGCATGTGTCCACGGTGGCCGTCGCCGGCAAGCGCCGCAACGAAGTCGTGCAGGAAGATGCGGCCATTGATTGGGCGCGCTCCGACTACGATCCCTACGCGCGGACAAAAAAATTCGGCGAGCACATGCTCCACCAGTTGCTTGCCGACGTGCCGCTCACGATTTTCCGGCCCGCGATTGTTTTGGGAGACAGCCGCCGGCCGGAGACCTCGCAGTTCGATATGGTTCAGGCGTTTGATGCTCTTGTGCGGCTACCTGTTCTTCCACTGCGTCCTGGGGATAAAATCGACATCGTGCCGGCAAATTACGTCAGTAAAGCCATTGTGACGATTCATCAGAAGGCCGAATCCGCGCACGGGGTTTATCATTTGTCTTCCGGCACGGGTTCGCAGACGTACAAAGAGTTGACGGATGCGCTCGCGGAAGCGGGAGGTTGGCGGCGTCCCGCGTACTGGCCCAAGATGGGCGGCACGTTTTCAGGCACCGTGAATTGGCTTTCGAACCGCAAAGGTTCCGTTGCACATGGAGCATCACTCCTGAAAGTTTTCTGGCCATATCTGGATTGGAATACGGTGTTCGATAATTCGCGCGTCGTCGCCGAGCTCGGGGAAGCTCCGGCAAAATTTTCGACATACGCGTTTCCGCTGCTAAAATTTAGCCGCGAAAACAAGTTTCGTTATCCGGCAAAACCGTGGCCCCAGATGGACTTTGATACGCCAGAAAAATCCGCCGCAGCTGGAGGAGCTCGGGCATGACGGACTTTCTTCTAGTTGCGTGGGTCAGCGCGCTGATCGAGATCACCCGCTTTGGATGGATGTTCGGCATGGGCCGCCGCTGGACGCCGGGTGAAAAACTGCGGCTGCTCTTCGCCGGCTATAACGGCACGCGCAATACCGGCTCGGATGTTCGCGTCCAGGAAATGCTGCGGCAGGTGCGGCACGTGCTCGGCGCGGACAAAGTCGATTTCAGTGTGATGACGCAGAGTTTCGACCTCACGCGTGGCTACTTCGACGGTACGAAGCAGGTTTATCTTCCCGATGTATTTCCGCCGTTTTTGTTCCGCGAGGTCCGGCAAAATCACGGCGTTGTCGCGTGCGAAGGCTCGATGTTCAAAAGTAAGTTTGCCAACGCGCTGACGACGATGATGATCGGGTCGCTTGGCCTCGCTTCGGCGGAAAACAAACTTTCGCTTGGCTATGGCGGCGAAGCGGGGCACATGGATGGTCTCATTGAGAGAATGTGCGAACGCTACGTGCACGATTCTCTCGTGATTACGCGCAACGAGGAATCGCAGAGGCTGCTCAGTTCGCTGGGGATCCCGACAGAACTCGGAACGGATACGGCGTGGACGTTTGAGCCGCACCCGCCGGCCTACAGCCGCAAAGTCTTGCGCGAAGCCGGGTGGGACGAGAAGACTCCCGTGATGGTGATATGTCCGATTCATCCGTTTGTGTGGCCGGTGAAGGCTTCCATCGGGAAATACCTAGCACGTGTCACGACGGGTGCATACAAGGACAGCCAGTACCGCACGGTTTATTTTTTCCAGTCAGGATCGGACGTCGAGAAAAAGTATCGGCATTACATTTCGAGCTTTGCGAAGGCGCTTGGCGCGTTTCGTGAAAAGCACAACGTGTTTCCCATCCTCGTCGCGATGGAGAGGCTGGACGCAGTCGCTTGTCGCGATATCGCCCAAGCCCTGCCCGGTATTCCGGTTTTTACTTCCGACGACTACGACATGTTCCAAATCGTTTCGATACTTCGCGCGGCCACGTACATGGTTTCTTCGCGCTATCACGGCATTGTGACTTGCATGCCGAGCCTGGTAGCGTCCGCGGGCGTCACGATGGACGAGCGCATCCGGAATCTCATGCGCGAGCGCGGGCATCAGCATCTTTTGTTGACTGTCGACGACCCCGATCTCGAGCCCAAGCTCATCAAGATGATGGACACTTTGGTGGCGGAAGCGGATTCCGTGCGGGACGGCATTGGGAAAACCGTCGTCCGCAATCTGAAAGTCATGGCCCGGATGGGCACTTTTCTTGAAGACGCGATGCGGCGGACGTATCCAGAATTTCCGCTGCGCTCCGGGATTCTTTCGTGGGAAGACTATCTCCCGCCTTTGAGTGACACGTTGCTTCAGCTTGCCGAGCGCTACGATACTTCCGCCGTTGCCCCGCAACACTCCGTAGCTGGAATTGCGTCGCGGTGATGCCCGGCCCAGTTGCCATGCCGAATTTTCTCGACGATATTTTCGCGCAACTGAAGCAGGCCGACAGCCGTGTCGTGCTGCGCGAAATCCATGGCGAGGAGTTCGCCAGCGTTTCGGGAAGGGAATTGCTCGAGCAAGTGCAGCGAGTGCGCGCGCACCTACGGCGCACGGGACTTCAGGCCGGCGAACGTTGCGCGCTTCTTGCGCCGAACTCCGCGCGCTGGGTCGCGTTCAATCTCGCCTTGCTGGCCGAAGGCGTAATCGTCGTGCCGCTTTACGCGCGCCAAGCCCCGGCGGAACTCGCCGCGATGATGAAGGATTGCACGCCGCAATTTCTGTTCACCAGCGATGCGGCACTAGGCGAGGCCGTCGCGAAGGCGTTGCCGCCGCAATGGTCGAGTGCGCGAAGGCTGGTCCTCTTCGATGAAGTTTTTCAGGAGGCTGCGCCAGACGCGCTGCCGGCCGAAGGCCCGAACCCGCGGCAAGAAGCCGATCTCGTCACCATCATCTACACATCGGGCACGTCGGGCGAGCCCAAAGGCGTTTGCCTGAATGTCGGCAACGTGACCCACATGCTTGCCTGCACGCGCGAGCGGCTCGATTTGCTGATGGGGGCGACGCACGAACCCGACCGGGTCTTCCACTATGGGCCGTTCAGTTTCGCGGCTTCGTGGATCACTTTGCTCACTTGTCTTTCGCGCGAGAGTGTTCTCACTCTCTCAACCGATCTAACCAAGCTCGCGGACGAGATTCGGCTCGCCTCGCCGCACTATTTCCAGAATGTGCCGACGCTTCTCGAACGGGTGCGCCGCAGCGTGGAAGAAGCGCTTTCGAAACGGTCCGCGCCAATCCGTTCGCTGTATGCCAAGGCGCGCGATGCCTGGGTTCGGAAGCACGTGGGCAGAGGGCGCGCCACCGATGGATTCTGGCTGGCTCTCGGCCGCAGATTTATTTTCAGCAAGATTAAAGAGCGGTTCGGACCGAATATTCGCGCTCTGATTTGCGGTTCCGCGCCGCTCGCGCCGGAGACACAGCAGTTTTTTCTGATGCTCGGTATCCCGGTGCTACAGGCTTACGGCCTGACGGAAACCACGGCCATCTGCACGCTCGATGATCCGCGCGTTCCCGTGGAGCCCGGCTATGTGGGCACGGCGGTTAATGGCATCGAGATGAAAGTTGCGGAAAACGAAGAGATCATCGTGCGCGGGCCGAATATTTTTCCGGGCTACTGGAACCGTCCAGAAGAAACGGCACGCGTGTTGCACGATGGATGGTTCCACACTGGCGACCAGGGCGAAGTGAATGTGCGCGGAAATTGGCGCATCATCGGACGCCTCAAAAATCTGATCGTGCTGAATTCGGGCCACAAGATTACTCCTGAGTCGATCGAAGAGAAGCTGGCTGGCTTGCTTCCCAGCGCGCAACAGATCGTCGTTGTCGGCAATGGGCGTGGCTTTCTTTGTGCGCTCGTGACGGGCGCCGTTGAGCGCGCCGCAGTTCAGTCTGCCTTGGACACTCTTAATCCTGACCTTCCGCACTACCGTCAAATTCGCAATTTCACGCTGCTCACCGAGAATCTCACTCCCGAAAACGGGCTTCTGACGGTCATGGGCAAATTGCGCCGCGATGCCATCAACGCGCGATTCGCGGGGGAAATCAGTGCGATGTACGCAGAGGCGATGGAAAGCAAAGCGGCTGCCGGGAGCAAGGCGTGAAGTCGTTCACCGGCAAGTGCCTTCGATGGGAATGGCGCGATGGCGTGATCGAATTAACGCTCGACCGCGAGCCTGCCAACGAAATCGGGACCGCCGTGCTGGCGGAGCTCGAACAATTTGTCGCCGCTTTCCCGGCTTTGACGCCCGAAACCGCTGTCTGCGTCATCTCCAGCAACCGCAGGCACGGGTTTTCTGCCGGCGCCGACCTGCGAGAGCTCTATCACAACGCCGCACAGCTCGCCGAGACAGAACGGCTCGCCGGTGTCCGGACATTTATTGAGCGCATTCACGCAGCCTTTAACGCGATCGACGCCGCTCCGTTCACCACCATCGCGGCTGTTCACGGAGTCTGCTTCGGCGGCGGCTTCGAGTTGGCGCTTACTTGCGACATCATTATCGCCGACAAAATGGCGCGCTTCGCATTTCCCGAGTTGCGCCTCGGCTTGATCCCCGGTTTCGGCGGTATTCCGCGCCTGAAGCGCGACCTGGGCAACGCTTTCATCCGCGATCTCCTCTTGACGGGCCGCAGCGTCAATGCCGCGCGCGCGCAATCGGTGGGGCTCGTCGCGCAGCTCGCTGCGGAAGGGGAGGCGCTTCACATCGCGCGAGCGACCGCAGCGCAAATCGTCAAGTTTGACGGCGTCACCCGCGCAGCCGCGAAAAAGTTCATCAAGGCCATTCCGCACGAACAGCTGCGCCGCGAAATCGATCTCTTCTGCGAACTCTTTGCGCGGCCCACGGTGATGGCGGCGCTAAAAAAGTTCGTGGAATCCAGCGACGCCATGCCGTATCTCCCCTGATTTGCGCGCGTTCCCAAGGCCACGCCGCCACCCGCCCGTCCTTCCAGGTCAGGACCTAGCCGAATGGCGGATGTAGACCCGACTTCGTTTGCAGCATCTTGTTCATGGAGGCCACATAAAGATGTCTGCACAATTGATTGAACTTTCTAATGCATTAGCGCAAACGACGGCACTCGCGGCGGTATCGACCGTCGCAGTCCACACGGAGTCACGCGGTTCGTCGAGCGGCGTGATTTGGCGCTCCGGAATTATCGTAACGGCCGAGCATGCCCTTCGGCGCGACGAAGAAATACAAGTGACCTTGCCAGATGGCCGTATTGTTGCCGCCGAACTTGTGGGCCGCGATGCTTCGACGGACCTGGCCGTCCTGAACTGTGCCGACGCCGTAGCAAGCGTTGCAAAATTTGGCGGCGCCGAATCCTTGAAGCCCGGCAATCTCACGCTGGTTGTTGGCCGAACTCGGGCTAGCGGTCCAGTCGCCGCGCTCGGCGTTGTCAGCCTCGTGGCGGCAGAGCGGCACTCGTGGACTGGCGCGTCGCTCACTCCGTACGTCCGCCTGGACGTAGGACTGCAGCCGACCGCCGTTGGAGGCGCAGTCGTGGATACGCAAGGACAGATCGTTGGAATCGCCACGCCGCGCTTCGCCAGATTTGGCGCGATCATCATTCCTGCACCGCACGTCAACCGTGTGGTGGACACTCTCCTGCAAAAGGGCCGCATTCCGCGCGGCTATCTTGGAGTCGGCTTACAAACGGTGCGCTTGCCCGATGCGCTTCGCGATTCGTTGCAACGCAAGGAAAAGGCGGGCGTAATCCTTCTCGAGGTCGAAGCTGGAGGCCCGGCACACAAAGCAGGAATGCTGATCGGCGATATTCTCGTTTCGCTGGCCGGCCAAAGCATCGCGCGTTTCGAAGACGTGCAGCCCCATCTGCGGCCGGAAAACATTGGCAAATCATTGCCCGCTAAGATTGTCCGCGGCGGTGCGATCCAGGAAGTCAGCATCGCGGTGGCCGAGCGTCCGCGCGGAGACAACTAGCATGAGCATCGAAGGTTTCGGCGAAATCACGGAACGGCTTCGCCGCTCCACTGTGCTCATCCAGGCTGGCGAACGTGGAGGCGGCTCGGGCGTCATTTGGAGCGGAGACGGTTTGATTGTGACGAACGCACACGTGGCGCGCGGTTCGCGTGCCCGTGTGCAGCTCTGGGACGGCCGCGAATTTGAGGCTGGCATCACGTCGCGCGATCCTCAGCTCGACCTCGCGGCTCTTCTCTTAAGCGCCAATGACTTGCCTGCCGTTACTTCTGCGGATTCTTCCAAGCTTCGCCCCGGAGAACTCGCCATTGCTATCGGCAACCCGCTGGGTTTTGTCGGAGCACTCACCACGGGAATCATTCACGCGGTCGGCCCTCTTCGCGGCTTTGGTGCGCGGACCTGGGTGCAGGCGAGTGTGCGCCTTGCTCCTGGCAATTCCGGCGGTCCACTGGCCGACGCGAGTGGCCACGTGATTGGCATCAACACCATGGTCGCGGGCCGACTGGCGCTTGCGATACCGAGCAACGCTGTCCATCAATTCCTCTTTGCCGGGCCACGTGGCGGCTGGCTCGGCGCGACGTTGCATCCTGTGCGCGTGCCGCGCGGGAATGCACACGCGTTCGGGCTTGTCGTTCTTGAAGTTGAGCCCGGTAGCCCAGCAGCGCAGGCGTCGCTCATGGCTGGCGACATTCTGCTGGGCACGGAAGGGAATCCGTTCCATTCCACCGCCGATTTGGTACGTTCTCTCGAAACAAGTGGCCTACGGCCTCTGCGCTTGGAATTCTTGCGCGGCGATTATGCGCGAGTCCGCTGCGTCGCCGTCCAGAGCGGTGAACAAGTTGCCGGAAGGAGTTCCGTCGCTGCGTGATTCGTGCCTTTATCGTCGCTGCGTCACCTCTCGCTCGTAGCGGACTCGAGAATCTGCTCGCTGCAAGCGGAGCGTCTGTGGTCGGCAGGAGCGCAAGCCTGGAATCCCTCTTCGAACAAGTCATGGACGTCGAACCTGATGTTGTTCTGGTGGACGCGTCCGGCGAAAGCTCAGAGGCTGCGTTAGACGCGGTCGTTAGTTTGGAATTGGCCACCGAAACAACAGTGATCTTATTGACGGATCACTCGCGGCCGGGCTGGGCGGCAGAAGCCCTTCGAGCGGGGGTTCGCGCGATACTCCCTTCGGAAGTCTCGCCAGATCAATTGGCTGCCGCGCTGCAAGCCGCGATGGCAGGGCTTGTCGTATTCCATCCGTCGGAGATCCCAGCAACTCTGCCGGCGGCTTCGGTTGCGCAACCCACGTTCGCAGAGCTTGCGGAACCCCTCACGCCTCGCGAGCGCCAAGTCCTGCAAATGCTTGCCAGCGGCCTTGTCAACAAGGAGATCGCCACCAAGCTTTCCATCTCCGAACACACCGTAAAATTTCACGTCGCCTCCATCCTCGGCAAGTTGGGCGCGTCCACTCGCACCGAAGCCGTTTCCATTGGGATTCGCCGCGGCCTCGTGCTGCTTTGATTCGGGCCGCGGTGAGTTATCCCCGAGCGATGCGTAACTGCTGACACCTGGTTTTCTTTCTCCCCTCGAGAATGATAAATTTAGACTTCCATGCGCACACTTGAGCAGACTACGCAGGAAGTCCTCGATCTGGCGTCAAAGCACTTCAACGTGCCGGCGACCTCGCTCGCCCCGGACGACGATTTTTTCAAAAAGCTCGGAATTGACAGCCTGCAAACGCTGGAGATGTTGAGCCGCCTCGAAAACCATTTCGGCATTGAATTGCCCGACTATGAAGTGCAGGGCGTGAGCGACTTCCGCACGCTCGCTTCGAGGATTCAGTCCCGCTTGTAATGCTCGATCTCTCCAAATACCAATCTATTGGCGCGGCGTTGAAAGATGCGCTGGAAGAATTTGCGAACGAATTCTGCCTGATCGAAGCCGACCGAGAGAAAGAAAAAGAGCGGCTCACCTACCGCGACTTCAAAGAGCGTGCAAACCCGCTCGCAAAAGCTCAGCAAGATGCGGGTTTCGTTGCTGGCGATCGAGCCAGCATCATTATGACGAATCAGTTCAAGTGGCTTATTTCCGCGTACGCCGTTTTCTACGCCGGCGGCGTTCTGGTTCCGCTCGACTACAAACTCACGCCGGACGAGCAATGGCAACTGCTGAAGCACTCCGGCGCAAAAGTCCTGATCACCGAATATCCAATCTGGCGGCAACTAAGCGTGGCCGCGGGCCGCGCGGCGGCGGCGAATGTGGGCACCGTTCTGGTGACGGAGGCGCCCGAGAACGCCGATCTCGCAGGCGCCCAGCGCTGGGAAGAGTTTCGCGGCAACGGCGAACCCGTTTTCGTTCCGCGCGCGCGCAAGGACGTGGCGTGCATTGTCTATTCTTCCGGCACCGGCGGCCGTCCCAAAGGCTGCATGATGACCCACGAGAATTACCTCGAACAGTGCGTTGCGCTCACGTCCCTTTATCCATTTGCGCCGGGCGTGCGTTATCTCAGTATTCTGCCGACGAACCACGCTATCGATTTTATGGTGGGTTTTTTCGGGCCTTTCACTTGCGGCGCAGCCGTGGTGCATCTGCGCACGCTTCGGCCCGAATATGTGCGCGAGGCATTCTCAAAGTACAAGATCACCTACGTCAGTCTCGTTCCGCTTGTGCTGAAAAATCTGCAAAAGGGTTTGCAGGCGCGCTTCGACGAGCTCTCTCCCGGCAAGCGCAAAATGTTTAACGCGATCGTCGCCGTCAACAAAGCGCTTACAAAGAGTCGTCCGCGGCTCGGTCTCAGCCGCCGTTTGTTGAAACAAGTCCACGAGCCTTTCGGTGGCGAACTGCGCACGATCATCGTCGGCGGCGCTTTCACTGAGCCACAAACTCTTCAGTTTTTCTATGATCTCGGCATCCCGGTTGCCAATGGCTATGGTCTGACGGAAGCCGGCACCGCCATCACCGTGAATGATCTCCATCCCTTCCGCGCCGACACCGTCGGCAAGCCGCTTCCCGGTATGGAAGTTCGCATCGTCAATGCCGGCGCCGACGGCATCGGCGAAGTTGCCGTTCGCAGCAAGACGGTCATGTCCGGCTACCTTAACGAGCCGGAGCTTACCGCCGAGGCCATTGTGGACGGATGGCTGATGACCGGCGATTTGGGCCGTTTTGATGCCGTGGGCCACTTGCAACTGTTCGGACGCAAGAAAAACATGATCGTTACCGAGGAAGGCAAAAACATTTACCCTGAGGACATCGAAGCGGTTTTCGAAAGTCTTCCAGTAAAGGAATTTTGTGTCTTCGCCGCCAACTACATCTGGCCGCAACGCTCGTTGGTTGGCGAGCAACTGCTGCTTGCGCTGCATCTCGAGCCCGGCCAAACTTACACCGAGGAGCTGCGCCGCTACATTTCCGCGCGCAACAGTAGGCTTCTGAATTACAAACGCATACACGGCGTGGTTTTGTTCGACGAAGATTTTCCGCGCACCGCTTCGCTAAAGATTAAAAGGAACGCACTTGCAGAGCAGCTTGCGAAACTCGACCGCGCCAACGCATTTCTGCCGTTGTAACGCGGGTCAGGCGCGGGCAGGAACGAACATTTCCTTTGAGGGAATGAAACGCCTTTGAGGCATACATTCTTTGCCATCGTCAACCCCGCCGCCGGCGGCGGGCGCTCGGCCAAGCTCGCCGGCCCCGCTCTCGCTGGCCTGCGCGAAAAGGGCCTGAAGATTGACGTCGTCGCGTCGACCGGCCCCGGCCACGCCGTCGAGCTTGCCCGCGAGGCTTACGAACAGGGCTATCGCCGTTTCATCGCCGTCGGCGGAGACGGCACCGCACACGAGATTTTGAATGGAGTTTACGAACGCGCTCGCGGCAAGGATCGCATCGCGCTCGGATTTCTGCCGCTCGGAACTGGTAATTCGTTTTTGCGGGATTTTGCAAAGGATGGGGCCGGCGCCTCTCTTGAAGCTCTGATCGAAGGACGAACGCGCTCTGTCGATCTGATTCGGCTGACGCATTCTAAGGGCGCGGTCTATTCGTTCAACCTTCTCAGCCTGGGTTTCACGGCCGACGTTGGTTCTCTAACCAATCGCTATTTCAAACCCTTTGGTTATCTTGGCTATCTGCTTGGCGTCTTCGTGCGCGTCGTTCAGTTGCGGCGCCGCGCTTTTCGTTTGCGCTGCGACGAGGATAAAGATTGGGACGAGAGCCGCTGTCTTTTTCTCTCGTTCAGCAACAGCAAATTCACCGGTGGCACGATGCTCATCGCTCCTCATGCCGATCCGACGGATGGCCTGATCGAATTTGTCCGCTGGGGCCCAATCGGGCGCATCGGATTGCTGCGCATGCTGCCCAAGCTCTATGACGGCACCCACATCGAACATCCCTTGGCTTCGCGCCGCGCCGTCCGCCACGTCGAGTTTGGCGTCCAAGCGCCCGTAGATGTGCTGATCGACGGAGAAATCGCCGCGCTCGAGTGCCAGTCCCTCGACGCCATTCCTGCCGCCGTGGACATCTATATATGAAGAGCGCATTGCTGGCGCTGCGTGCCGCGTTTCTATGGGTTCTGAGCGGCTTGCATTTTTTCCTGGTCGCGCCGTCGCTCGTCTTCCTGGGAATTTTTCTGGACCCTCACAAGCACGACTGGCTTCAGCGCACCTTTTGCCGCCGGATCGTCTATCTCTCGGGAGCGCGCCTAGAAGTCGTTCGCTCGCCGGGTTTCGATCCTCAGCGAACCTGCTTTTTCATGGTGAATCACGTCAATCTGTTTGATCCGTTCATGCTGTATTGCGCCATCCCTCAATACGTTCGCGGCTGGGAACTGGAATCCCACTTCAAGATTCCCGCCTATGGCTGGCTCATGAAACGTTTTGGCAATGTCCCCGTCCCCGACGTGCGCCGTCCTTCCGATCTCAAGCGCATGTGGCGCCTTACGCAAGACGCCATCGACGGCGGCACCAGCCTCATCATTTTTCCGGAAGCCAAGCGCACGCGCGACGGCCACGTAGACGTATTCGAAGAGGGCGGTTTCCGCGTGGCGCAGCAGCTCGGCATTCCGATAGTCCCTGTCAGCCTGATCGGTTCCATCAAGCATCATCGCACCGGCCGCTGGATGCTTTGGCCCGCGACCATCACGGTCCATCTTCACGACGTCATTGAGACAAAGGGAATGACCAAGAGAGATGTCCCGGCGCTGAGCAAGCGCGTGCACGAAATCATCTCAGCGCCTGTCGAGGCGAGTTTAGAAAAGTAAGGTGAGTGGAGTCTTAAAGGGTTCGCTCGATCTACGCCAATCGCTGAACCGGAAACCAATAAAAAAATGTCACGAAGGTAGCTTGATCCCGGGAATGGTTCGGCCCGCTTTCGTTTCCTGCCAGGTAAACACAATGCGGTCAATCACGGTGATCGTCGAGACTACAGCAATCACCCAAAGCACTGCGCCCATGCGAGTTGTAAGGCCGCCAATAATCAGCAAGACGAGTCTCTCGGGCCTCTCCATGAATCCGACTTTGCACAGCGGGATGAGTGACTCTGCGCGCGCCCGTGCGTAACTGACCATCACGGACCCCGCCGTCGCGACGGCAGCCAGCACAACGTAAGGCGTGCGCCCGCTCACCGAGTAATACACCAACAGGCCCATGTACAACGCCATATCCGCGTAGCGATCGAGCGTCGAATCGTAGAAAGCGCCGAAAGCCGTCACGCGGTTTTGCCGCCTCGCCACCTGCCCATCCAAAATGTCCAGAAAGCCCGCGAAGAAAATAATCAGCGCGGCAATCCGGAAATGTCCCAGTGCGAAATTTGCCGCCGCAATGAAATTCACAACCAGGCCGAGAAAGGTCAGGAAATTGGGGTTGACGCCCGTGGCGGCCAAAACGCCGACAATTTTGTCGAGCAGCCACTTGCTTCCGGTTCCTATCGCGCCTGTAAAGGTAGCCATTCTTTTGCTACAACCAATCGGGAATTTGATTTTTTTCTGCGGGCCTGCGAAATCGTACACTAGGCCCACAGTACACCGCAAACGTGCGGTCCAAATTGGAACAAAGTAACTGCGCGCCGAGGCGCTTTCTTCTTGACCCTGCCCGGCTCACAGCATACATTCACTTTCACTCTTTCGCGAAGTGCGCGAGCTTATGGACAGCCATCTTTCACGCCGTGGGTTTTTGTCGCATAGTCTAACGGGGATTTCGGCCGCCTGGATATGGGCACATTGGCCCGCCATGCTCTCGGCCGCGGCTCACGCGCGCCAGGCTGCCCAGTCTGCATTGCCCGCGAAGTTCGAATTCTTTTCTGCTGAGCAAGCCGCGGAAGTCGATGCCATCTCGGCCCGCATCATTCCCACGACCGATACGCCGGGCGCACACGAAGCCGGTGTCATATTCTTCATCGACCGCGCCCTCGTCTCTTTTGCGAAAGACGATCAAAAAATATATGCCGAAGGGTTGCCCGAATTGCAGGCCAATGTTCGTGAACTTTTCCCGTCCATCGCAAAATTCTCCGCCGCCACACCCGAGCAGCAAGATCAAATCTTACAATCCTTGGATGAACAGTCTGCGGCCGCCACCGGAGGCCGGCGGTCTCGTCGCAGTGCTGCCGCCCAATCTTTTTTCGAAACTGTCCGCGTGCACACCATCATGGGTTTTCTGATCGATCCAGACTCCGACAAGCGGGGCAACCGCGACGGCGTCGGCTGGAAAGTGATCGGCCGCGAACGCGAACACATGTTCCAGCCGCCGTTTGGTTACTACGACAAAGACTATCCAGGCTGGCAGCCGAATCCCTCGGACGCGGAAAAAACCAAATCATGACGCTCGATCAGCCCAAGTATAAAACAACCGACGAAGTCGATTTCGTCATCATCGGCTCCGGCGCAGCCGGCGGCATCCTCGCAAAAGAACTATCCGGCAACGGATTCCGCGTCGTCGTTTTGGAACAAGGGCCCTACCTCACGGAGAAGGACTTTGTTCACGACGAAATAAAAGTGCTCAATCAGGATCTCCTGACCAATCATCCCGAGCTTCAGCCAACAACTTTTCGCAAAACGCCCCAAGACAAAGCCAAGCCGCAGCGCGCTCTCGTCTACGGCCGCCTCGTTGGCGGCACGAGCACCCATTTCACCGCGAATTTCTGGCGCTTCCACGAAATCGATTTCATCGAACGCAGCACAGCCGGCCCCATCTCCGGCGCCACGTTATCCGATTGGCCCATCACCTACGCCGACCTCGAACCTTACTACACAAAAGTCGAATGGGAGATCGGCGTCTCCGGCCTCGCGGGAGCCAGCCCGTTCGATCCCCCGCGATCCAAGCCTTATCCGATGCCTCCGCTCCCCGTGAAATCCAGCGGCGTGATTTTCGAACGCGCCGCGCGCAAACTCGGCTGGCATCCATTCCCTGCGCCCATGGCTATTCTTTCGCAGCCGCGCGCAGGTCGTAGCGCCTGCATCAATTGCGGCTTCTGTCTGGGGTTCGGTTGCGAAGTCGGCGCAAAATCCAGCTCCCTCGCCACCGCCATTCGCATGGCCGAAAAAACCGGCCGCTGCGAAATCCGCCCGAACTCCTACGTGCACCGCCTCGAGCTCGACGCCAATGGCCGAGCCACCGGCGCCGTTTATTTCGACGCGCAGCGCAATGTCCAGCGCCAGAAAGCCAAAGCTGTCGTCGTCTGCGCGAATGGCGCCGAAACTCCGCGCCTCCTTCTGCTCTCGGCCAATAAACAATTTCCCGACGGCCTCGCTAACAGCAGCGGCTATGTCGGCAAAAACCTGATGCTCAACAGCGGCGGCGTCACCTCTGCCGTCTTCGAAGAGCCGCTCAACGATTACAAGGGCTTTGCCGTCAGCCGCATCCTTCACGATTTTTACGAGCTCGATCCCGATAAAGTTGGCTTTCACGGCGGCGGCGGCCTGGACGCGCGCTTCGACATGACGCCGATCAGCTTCGCGCTCGGCAGTCTCCCTCCCGGTTCTCCTCGCTGGGGCAAGGGATTCAAAGAAGCCTTGAGCCACAACTTCACGCGCACCTGCGAGATCTTCGGCCACGGTACGTCGTTGCCCGTCGAGAACAACAGCTTTTCGCTCGACCCGGACCTGAAGGATGCCTGGGGCCTACCCGCGCTTCGCCTCACATACAAAGATCATCCGGATGATCTCAAGCTGACGGCTTGGCTCTATGCGCGCTCCGCGGAACTCGTCGAGGCCGCGGGCGCGAAGAAAATGTGGGCGCCTCCCGTCCAGGAGCAACAATTCGCTGTCCATTTGCTCGGCACCTGCCGCATGGGCAACGATCCAAAAACTTCCGTCATTAACTCCGACCACCGCACGCACGACGTGAAAAATCTTTTTCTCTGCGATGGCAGCAGCCTCGTCACTTCCGGCCGCGGCCAGCCCACCATGACCATCGAAGCGCTCGCTTTTCGCGCCGCCGACCGCATCACCGCTCTCGCCAAACGCGGCGATCTCCCCGCCTGAGCCGCGGCCGCGTCGCCTCTATTTCCGCGCGCGCAGCGATAGTCTGCTTTCTGATACACTTTTCTTCGAGAGATTAAAGCTTAGGGAGCCGGGGATGAGTTTGAATCGACGCAACACTACATTTGTCTTGTGCGGACTTGCGCTAAGCACGGGCTTGGCAATCGCTGGCGCGAGGGCTCAATCCAGTCCGCCACAATCGCCCGCCGCCCCCAAACTCGCCGAAGAAGAGTTCAAGAACATTAAGGTACTGAAGGGCATTCCGGCCGATCAGGTCCGTCCGTCCATGACTTTCATCACCGCTTCGCTTGGCGTTGAGTGCGAGTACTGCCACGTCCGCGGCGACAAAGGTCTGGAATTCGATAAAGACGACAAAAAAACGAAAGTCACGGCGCGCAAAATGATGGAGATGATGTTCGCCATCAACAAAGATAATTTCGAAGGCCACCGAGACGTGACCTGCTATTCCTGCCATCGCGGCGCCGCCGATCCCGTCGCCACGCCCATCATCACCGACGAAGAACCCAAGCCGGAAGCTGCGAGCGCCAAAGCACCGGCCGATGCGAAACCGGTAATGCCGCCCGCCGACCAGTTGCTCGATAAATACGTTGCCGCCATCGGCGGCGAAGCCGCTCTGCAGAAAGTCACCAGCCGCGTCGAAAAAGGCAAAATCGACGCCAACGGCCATCAGCTCCCCATCGAAGTCTATGCAAAAGCTCCGGACAAGCGCATCTCCATCATGCATCTCCCCAACGGCGAGAGCATCACCGCCTTCGACGGAAAACAAGGCTGGCTGAGCAACGCCGGCCATCCGCACATGATGTCCACCGCAGAGAACGACGCCGTTCGCATCGACTCCGACCTCTATTTCGCCTCCCACATCAAAACTCTGTACAAAAAGTTTACGGTCGTCCCCGGCGAAAAAATCGATGGCCACGATACCTATCTAGTGATTGGCCGCAACGAAGGCCAGCCCCCCTTGCGGCTTTACTTCGATCAGCAATCCGGCCTGTTGCTTCGCCTGGTCCGTTACGCGGAAACCGCCCTCGGCCGCATGCCCACCCAGATTGACTATGCCGATTATCGCGACGCCGACAGCGTAAAAATCCCCTACCGCTGGACGCTAGCCCGCCCCGGCAACCGCTTCACCATCCAAGTCGACCAAGTCCAGCAAAACGTCCCCGTCGAAGACGCCAAGTTCACTCCTCCTCCAATGCCTCCGCCGCCGGACCAGAAACCCGCCGGTCATTAGACAGGACCGCCCGGCGCAGTCCTACTTCAAAATGCTTTAGCGTTCCAGAATCCTGAACAGAGCGCCAAGCGTCACAAGTATGGGCAGTTCCCGATTGCGGCGTACATCAGTACTCAGGCGTTTAATTCCGATTGGCCGGCGCCCGATGGCTGATGCTCCACACATACGCTGCCAGCGCTGATACCTGCTCGGGCGTAAGTTGCGCCCCACCCATCGGCGGCATGGGGCTGCGATATTGTTTTGGTTGTGACACACCTTCGGTTATCGTTTTCGTAATTCCGGCATAGCTGCCATCGCTCCACAGCCATTTCTTACCCGTCAGATCGGGGCCCAAAGGCGTGCCTTGACCGCTGTCACCATGGCAACCCGTGCACGCCGCTCCGCCCACTTGGCCGCGGTAGATGCGCTCGCCGAGAGCAACCATTTGCGGCGTCGCACCTTTAGGAACGGGAAGTGCGGCCACGCCGGCGTCTGGATGCGTCCCCTCGGGCGGTTGCGCGACCACTTCAACAGGGCTGCCTGCCGAAGCTGTTAAGCTTGGACACGCCGTGATGTTCGCGCCACCGCCTTCAGGGCCGCCGTGATAAACAATCCGGTAAATCCGTCCGCGTATATCGTCGGAAACGTAGAGCGCACCGTCGGGTCCCACCGCCAAGCCAGTGGGACGATGTTCGGCCTTGGCCGGCGACTTCACCGCTCCCGCGAAACCATCCGCAAATACTTCGCACTGGCCCGATGCGTGGTCCCCGGCGAGCGGTTGAAAAACCACGTTGTAGCCGCCTTGCGCGTATGGCGCGCGATTCCATGACCCGTGGAAGGCAATGAAGACTCCCTCACGGTAGCGCGCCGGAAATTGTTCCTGGTCGTAACGCACCATGGCATTCGGCGCCCAATGGGCAGGAAACGCGGCAACGGGTCCAATTTTATTCGCGCATACGCCGATCGTCTTGCCGTCGTCGCCGCCGTATTCCGGCGCCAGAACCAGTTTTTGCGCGAACTGGTCGTAGTAGCACTCGGGCCAGCCATAGTCTCCCTTTGGCTTCAAAAGCAACAGCTCTTCCGCCGGCAGGGTCGCCTCCTGGTCGGGTTTAAACCGGTCGGGCCAATTCGCGTGCAGCTGGTCCCGTCCGTGTTGAGTCACAAACAATCGCCCGCTTGAGTCGATGGCGAATCCTTCCGCGTTGCGGATTCCCGTCGCGTAGCGCTCAGCCGTTGAAAAAGCTTGATTCGTCTTATTCGCGTCGTAGAGCCAGACGCCACCGCGGGTCTCAAGTTCCGTGCACGGGTCGGCGCCAGGCGATTTGAGTGTGCGATTTTTCAGCTGGCAGGCATTGGTGGCGGTGGCGACATCGACATACATTAATCCCTCGGCATTGATGATGAACGGATGCATCGGATGGTCGCCGCCCAGAGGCAACCCGGAGACGATGGTGTCGGCGGAGCCACTCGGCACGAGGGAGCCGGCGGACAATGCATATCGCGCGATCCGGTCATTAATCTCGGCATAGATCGATCCTTTATACATGCCGATGCCCGTACCGCCGGCTCCGCCGCTTTGCACGGTTTCGCCAAAGCGCTCAGTGACATCGGCCTTTCCCGTGCCGCCGGCTCCGCCGCTTTGCACGGTTTCGCCAAAGCGCTCAGTGACATCGGCCTTTCCCGTGCCGCTCTTGTCTTGCAGGGCTACCAGGAAGCCGCCTGCATGGGGCGTGTCGTCGCCGTAGTACCTGCCCGACCAGGTGTTGACGTAAAGAACTCCGCTCGGCGCAGCGACCATGTGGCGGGCGTGACCGATGCCGTCAGCGAAGACCGTTGCGCAAAAACCGGCGGGTAACTGCAACCCGCTGTCATCGTTCGGGCACGCTTGGCTCTTGGCTTCTGCAGCCAGACTGAATCGATTGTGAGCCGGCGCCAATAAACTACCCAGGCACACCACAGTGAGCGCGGCAACGGCAAACAACAGCGCCTTGAATGAGTTGGATAATTGCATGGAAGTCTCCCAAAGCATTTCTAGACAGCCTTCGGCCCGTCTGATTGCAAAAGCGGAAGCTGGTGACCCACAGCCTTAGATTGCCCGATAGCATCTCTGGCTGTATTTTTTTCCTTTTGACAAGCCATTACTTTTAGCGTATAAGCAATAGCAGGTAATATTGCGCATCATTACCAGTAGCGCCAGCGTCTTGCTGGCGTTTTTTGTTTCCAAAGGTCTCAAGTCAGCCTAAGTCTTTTGTTCGCAGCACTTACGAATCACACGTCAAGTCAACCAATTCTGCGCCAATCAAGTCGTTTAGAATCAACACTTGCAAACATCGCCCGTAAGCGTTGATTCTAAAACACATTAAACGAAAGCTAAATGTCTTAGAATCAACACTTATGAAAAAGAGGGGGTGGGGTCTCAGTTTAGCCAGACGCCGGGCGAAGGATGCCTGCCGTGAGTCCGTTCCTTCCATCCCAAGTGCTTCATTGACACGACCATCAGGGAGGCATCTTCAGGCTCGACCACCAGTCACAAGTCACCAGTCACCGAATTTCAATCTAATACTTACGCATTCAAATATCGCAGCCTCCCGTCCTCCTACCGGGAACATTTTCCTCGCCTTCGACGTCAACCTAGGCAAGAATCGTTCGGCAATGGATTCCGGTATCAGCCGAGACGGCCCACGGCGTCCGCGAGGTGCTTCATGACGAGCCTTTGGCAAGACCTTCGATACGGCCTGCGACTGCTCTGGAAGAGCGCAGGGTTCACGTCGGTGTCCTTGCTGGCCCTGGCCTTGGGTATTGGGGCCACGACCGCGATTTTCAGCTTGCTCTACTCTGTGCTACTGGCGCCACTCCCCTATGCGGACGGCGACAGAGTCGTTATGGTCTGGTCCCACCAGAAAGGCGAGCGCAATGGCACTTCCCCCAGCGACTACCTCGACTGGCAAAAACAGAGCAAGGTCTTCGACTCTCTCAGCGCTTGGACGGGTGACGGCTTCACCATCTCCACGCCCGATTGGACTGAACAAGTCCAGGCCAACCGGGTAGCACCAGGAATCTTCGACCTCCTCTATGGCCCAAAAGCGCTTCTCGGCAGGCATTTCGTTGCGGAAGACGCGCAGCCCGGCAACGACCACGTAGTCGTCCTCAACTACAAATTCTGGCGTGAACGGTTCGGAAGCGACCCCAACATTGTCGGCAGCAAACTCCGCATGAGCGGCGAACTGTATACCGTCCTCGGTGTGGCCGCTCCCAACCCGGGCGACCAGGGTGATTCCAAGATGAGTGTGCCGCTGGCCTTTAAGCCAGAGGAACTCCATCGCGAGAACCATTTCCTACTGGTGATGGCAAAGCTCAAGCGTGGCGTCACCCTTGAAGCCGCAAACGCCGAAATGGCCGTCATCGCCAAGCAACTCGCGCAAACCTATCCGAAGACGAACTCCGACCTGACCGTGACCGTCGAGCCCCTGAAAGATGATTTTCTTCCCAAGAGCACCCGCCTAGGCCTTTGGCTGATGATGGGAGCCGTCGGCTTCGTCCTCCTGATTGCCTGCGTCAATATCGCGAATTTACTCCTCGCCTGGGGCACTGCGCGCCAAAAAGAAATCGCCGTCCGCGCCTCCCAAGGAGCCACCCGCGCGCGCATCTTCCGCCAATTCCTGATCGAAAGCCTTTCTCTCGCGCTGATGGGTGGCCTCCTGGGGACCTTGCTCTCCGTCGCACTCCTCCGCGGCGTAATGAGCTTGATGCCTAGAAACCAATTGGGCATTCCCTTCGAAGCCGACCCGCACCTCAACATCCCCGTATTGCTCTTCACCCTCGGAGCGACACTGCTCAGCGGCGTGTTGTTCGGATGCTTCCCGGCGTGGCACGCGGCCCGGCAAAATGTCAGCGACATGTTAAAGGAAGGCGGCAGATCCTCTTCGGCCGGCGCCAGCCACAACCGTCTGCGCCGCGTCCTGGTCGTCGCGGAGTTCGCGCTTGCCTTGATTTTAGTCGCCGGAGCGGGACTCATCCTCCGTAGTTTTTGGAATGTCACGCAAGTCGATTTGGGAATTAGCAGGGATCACGTTCTCACCTTCAGCGTGCCCATCCAGCACGAACGCACCTCAACCTCAGCCCAGATTCGCTCGGTCTACCAGCAACTCCAGGAACGAATCGCCGCCGTTCCCGGCGTCATGAAAGTCGCCATATCTATCGGCTTGCCAGCTGGATACGCTCCCCGCCTGCATTTCACCATTTCCGGCCAGCCTTCCGACGGGTCCGAAGACAACATCAACAAGGAGCCGCGAACGATCTTCATGCCGGTCACTCCCGACTTTTACCCAACCTACGGCATACGCCTCACACGCGGACGCTATCTGGATGCACGCGATCTCGCAGGCGCTCCGCGCGTCGCCATGGTCAGCGAGAGCTTCGCCCGCCAATACCTGCCCGGCCTAGACCCGCTCACCCAACGCGTCAAAATCGTCGAACTTTTCCCGGATAAAACTCCCCCCTTCGGCGCACCCGTCGAATGGCAAATCGTCGGCGTCTTCCACGACGTCCAGTACGACAGCCATCCCACCACCGGTTCCGCTGAAGTCGACGTTCCTTTTGACCAGTGCCCCTGGCCCTATACGACGATTGGCGTGCGCACCAATGGAAACCCATCGGCCGTAACCACGAGCATTGCCGCCGCCATCCGTTCTGTGAATCCCGATTACCCGATGACGCGCGTGCGCACCATGGACCAGGTCGTGAGCGAATCCCTCGTAACCGACCGCTTTACCGTCCTAGTCTTCGGCAGCTTCGCCACACTCGCGCTCCTCTTGGCCGCCATTGGCATTTACGGCGTCATGACCTTCTCCGTCGCCCAACGAAATCACGAAATGGGCATTCGTATCGCCCTAGGCGCTGGCAGCCCGCAAGTCCTTAGATTGGTGGTCGGCGAGGGAATGTGGTCAGCCTTGATAGGAATGGCCATTGGGCTTCCCGGAGTTTACTTGGTGGGGAAAACACTGAAGAGCCTCCTATACAACGTCGGCGCAATGGATCCACGAGCGCTGATCGGCGTTGCCCTCGTTCTCTTAGCTTCGGCTCTTGTGGCGTGCTACGTCCCAGCTCGGCGCGCGACAAGGATTGATCCCTTGGCCGCCCTGCGGCAGGAATAGGCGGTGGAACAAGCTGAGTGGGTGCCGCATCCCTGCGGTTTTCCAGGATGCGGGTTTTGACTTTATCCGTACGATCTGTGACCGCAGCTGCAAGAATCACTCATCACACCGAAGAGCCGCTCATTTGCCGGCCCTTCTGCCGGAAACATTTCACCGAATCCGCCGTATCATAATGCAAGAATCGGCCTGCGATGAGCCCTGTATCAGCTGGGGCGGCCCGCAGCGTCCGCGAGGTGCTTCATGACCACCCTCTGGCAAGACCTTCGATACGGTTTGCGTGTACTGGCAAGGTCTCCCAGCTTCACCATCGTCTCTATTCTGACTCTCGCACTTGGTATCGGCGCGAACACCGCCATCTTCACCATCGTCTATGGCGTCCTTCTGCGCCCGTTGCCGTTTCCCGAGCCGGATCGCATCGTCCAACTCGTGGAAAGCTATAAGGAGCAGAGTGAAGAAGCTGGCCTGAACATGCGGCAGCTTAAGCAGTTGCAAGGTTACTCGGACCTGTTTCAGTCCATGGCCGGATATACCGCCGTTGGCTACAACCTGGCCGTTGGAAACAGTGCCGGGCATCTGCGCGGCATGCCCGTCTCCTCATCCTATTTCTCCGTCTTGGGCGTCCGCCCGCTTCTCGGGCGTGACCTTACGCAAGAGGATGATAGTGGCAACGGCCAGCGCATGGCCGTCATCAGCTATGGCCTGTGGGCGCGCCGTTTTGGTTCCGATCCGGCGCAAATCGGCCAGAAAATGCTTTTGAACGGTGAGCCCTACACGCTCATCGGCGTCATGCCGCGCAGCTTCTCCTCGGTGTCGCCCGCGGGAGATCTTCCGGATAGCGGAGCGCCGGACGTGTGGACGCCTCTTGCATTGGTGGCTAAAACTGCGGGGAGTGGCGGCAACATTAGCGTCCTCGCTCGTCTCAAGCCGGGCGTCACTCCTGCTCAACTCGACGTGCAAATGGGTATTGTCACCCGTGACCTGCGGAAGGAGTATGCCCGCGGTTTTGACGGGCAAGTCATTCTCACCTTTTTGCCATACCAGCGAGTGATCGGCGGAGAAGTCCGCCCCTATCTGTTATTGCTGCTCGGCGCGATCGGTTTTGTGCTGTTGATAGCCTGCGCGAACGTGGCTAATTTGTTTCTCGCGCGTGGCGGATTGCGTGGACGTGAAATTGCCGTCCGCATCGCCATGGGCGCGTCCCGCTGGCGGCTGTTCCAGCAATTGCTTACGGAAAGCATGCTCATAGCGCTCGCTGGTGGGGCACTCGGCCTACTGGTCGCTTACCTCGGACTAGGCTCGCTGCTCGCTGTTGCGCCCGCCGACTTACCGCGCGCTTCGGAGGTACATCTCGACGGCTGGGTTTTCGCGTTCACGTTTCTCGTTTCGCTCCTCACGGGAGTTCTCTTTGGCCTTGCTCCAGCCCTTGAAGCCAGCAGAACCGGCATCAATGAAGCCCTCAAAGAAGGCGCGGGACGCGCAAGCGCCGCCCGTGGCCGCGCTCTACTCCGCAAGTTGCTCATCGTCGGCGAGTTCGCGATCTCTCTAGTGCTGCTCACAGGCGCGGGCCTGATGATCGCCACATTTTCAAAACTACTTCACACCGACCCGGGCTTCAATCCTCACCGCATCCTTTCCGTCCAATTCTGGCTGACCGGCTCGAAATACGATTCCAGTGCGCAGGTCGAGGCCTTCAATCGCGCGGCCGTTCAACGCCTTGAAGCTTTGCCCGGAGTCGACGCTGCTGCCATCGTCGCCGCTGGGCTGCCGCTTGAACGCGGCGGAAACAATGGCGTAAGAATGTCCAACTCGAATCAATGGGACAGTGTCGACTACCGTGAAATTACTCCTGGGTTTTTCCGTGCAATGGGCATTCCCTTGCGATCGGGCCGCGAATTCTCCGAGTCAGATTCAGAAACCTCCAGCAAGGTCGTAATCATCAATGAAGCGTTTGCGCGCGAGCATTTTTCAGGACGCAGCCCGCTCGGTGAGCACATTTTCCTCGGCGAGGATCCGTCCGAAATTGTTGGCGTGGTCGGCGACGTAAAGTCCTACCTCGACCAGCCGACACCTTCCACGACCTTTATTCCGGCGGCGCAAGCTTCCTACCGGACGTCAAAGGTGTTTGAAGGTTGGTTTCCGAGGAGCGTTGTCGTCCGTACCAGCGTAGACCCCCTGAACGTCAGCCGCTCCGTACGCGATGCGCTCGCGGCGGCCGACCCCGTCGTTCCGATAGGTTCCATGCGCTCCATGGATCAGGTGCTTTCGCGCTCTCTGGCTCTCCGCAATTTCATGATGTTTCTGCTTAGTCTTTTCGCCGTGCTGGCTCTGACGCTGGCCGGCGTGGGCATCTACGGCGTCATCTCCTATGCCGTTTCGCAGCGCACGCGCGAGATCGGTGTGCGCATGGCGCTCGGAGCGCACTCGGGCGATGTGCTGCGGCTGATTTTGGGAGAAGGCTTAAAGCTTGTCCTTGCCGGCGCTGCGATAGGCATCGTCTTTGCACTGATCTCAACCAGATTTATTACCACCATGATCTACGGAGTGAGCGCCACGGACCCGCTGATCTTCCTCTCCGTCATCACACTTCTTGTCGCGGTGTCTCTTGCGGCCTGTTACGTGCCAGCTCGGCGCGCCATGCGCGTGGATCCCATCGTCGCTCTACGCTATGAATAGCGCATGGCTCTACAAACCACAAGCGAACACGTGACTCTCTCTGAGCCGGGCGTCAGGCGACCTAACGGAGGAGATTGACTTTTGCTAGATCGACGATTTCATCGCCGCGTCCGCTGAGAACTGCTCTGAGCATGAAGAGGCCGAAGCCCTTCATCTGCTCCAGGGTAATCGTCGGTGGCATGGAGAGCTCCTGCCGGTTCACGAGGACTTCGACCAAAGCAGGTCCCTCATGCTTGAGAGCTTGCGCAATCATCGGTCGAACTTGATCCGCTGTTTCGGCTGTCAGCCCGAGAAGACCCGCGGCCTCGGCAATCTTTGCGAAATTCGGGTTCTTCAGGTTCGTTCCAAAATCGACGATGCCGGCGGCTTTCATTTCCAATTCAACAAAGGCCAGCGAGTCGTTCTTGAAAACGATGATCTTCACCGGCGCGTCCAGCTGCCGAAGCGAGAGCAGATCGCCGAGGAGCATCGCGAAACCGCCATCTCCGGACAAGGAGACCACTTGACGGCCAGGGTGACTGACTTGCGCCCCAATGGCTTGCGGGAGCGCATTCGCCATGGTCCCATGATTGAAGGAGCCAAGTAGCCGTCGTTGACCGTTCATCCTAAGGTAGCGAGCCGCCCAGACCGTCGGAGTGCCCACATCGCAAGTAAAAATGGCGTCCTTGGCGGCAAGCTCGTTTAAGACACTGGCAACATATTGCGGATGCATCGGTTTTTCCCCGGCTTTGCCGGTCGCCAAATCGTCCAAGCCCTTGCGGGTCTTGCTGTAATGCTCGAGCGAGTCACTTAGGTGGGCATCATCCTTCTTCGCGGTGAGCTTCGGACTGAGCGCAGCCAGCGTGGTTTTCACGTCGCCGACCAGACCCAAATCAACCTTCGTGCGACGGCCGATCTGTTCACCTCGAAGATCGACCTGAATGATTTTTGCTTTTTCCGGGTAAAACTGCTGATAGGGGAAGTCTGTTCCGAGCATAAGTAGCGTGTCGCAATTCATCATCGCGCGATAGCCGGAGGAAAAACCTAGAAGTCCCGTCATGCCCACATCGAAAGGGTTGTCGTACTCGACAAACTCCTTGCCGCGCATGGCGTGCACGATTGGAGCTTTCAGCTTGCCTGCGGCTTCGATCAACTCCTGGTGAGCTCCGGCGCAGCCTGCTCCGGCGAGAATCGTCGTTTTCTTCGAGTCATTTAGAATTTTTGCTAATTTCGCGATTTCGTCATCGGAAGGACTGACTTTTGGCTTCGGCTCCGGAAAGTGCAGACGCGGCCCTTGTTCGACGGCGTCTCGCAAGGCGATATCGCCAGGAATCACTACGACCGCAACGCCGCGCCGCGAGATCGCGGTTTGCATAGCAATCTCCAGGACGCGGGGCATCTGCTCGGGTTGCGAAACCAATTCACAATAGTGGCTGCACTGCGCGAAGAGATGTTCCGGGCTGGTCTCTTGAAAATATCCGCTCCCGATCTCATGGCTTGGAATTTGCGCGGCGATCGCCAGTACGGGAACGCGGCTACGGTGACAGTCATAGAGCCCGTTGATTAAATGCAGGTTCCCGGGACCGCAGCTGCCGGCGCAAACTGCCAATTTGCCGGTGAGATGCGCCTCGGCCCCGGCCGCGAACGCTGCCACCTCTTCATGTCTCACATGAATCCACTGGATTTGTTTGTTTACGCGAATGGAATCCGTAATGCCGTTGAGTGAGTCACCGGGCAGTCCGTAAATTCGCCGGACTCCTGCGCCAGCAAGAACCTCCACCAATAAATCCGCGACTTTTTTCTTTGCCATGCGCCACCTTTCTCTCTTTCTTAGACTCCACACCTCAGATGAACCAGAGACGCTATAAGGTCTAAAATGTTTGCTTTCTCGAATGAGCTTTTATTGAATTGTGTGTCGGCGGTCATTCCTCTGCGTTTTTGAGGATGACTGTCAAATTTGACACTTCAAGAAAAGTCTTCGGTTGTCTAGCCTCGGAGACTGCTGTCCTGCTGCCTATGGGTCACGTGAAGCTACTTTATTTCATGTCGATAGCAGTCGCTCTCCTCGGTGGCATCTTGCTGGGGTCGTCGAGACCTGTGAGTTTAGCCAAGACCTATGCTCCACCGCCTACCTCGATCCTTATTTGTGGCCTAGCGGATCGTCCCTGTGTGACGTATTTGATCTCTTTCCACCAACCGACCACGGCTTACGGAGATTCCGAGGGAGAGGGTGTGACTGACTACGGAAGAAAAACAATCTCCATTGCCCAGAGCCATGATCGTTTTAGAAACGTTCAAGCGCTGCAGCACGAAGTTTTGCACGCAGTTTTGTGGGAACGGAACTTCCACGACGACACAGAAAAATGGGATTTACACGCTTGGATCTATTTTTCCGAGGGCGTATTTCCGCTGTTGTTGCACGACAATCCCGGGTTCGTCAGGTATGTGACGGAAGAATACTAGAACTGATCTCAAGCCACAGACGTGTTCTTTTTAACGGTTTCATCAAATTCAGTCTCACGCCAGTCGTTGTCGCCGAGCGGAAAGGGGTAGGGCTTTCGATGAAACAGGAATTTATTTTATTGGCTGGGTCTGATGCTAACGCCCGCTCGCTTAGGGAGCTGATCATCGCTGGCGGTTACAAATGTTCAATGGCCGGGTCGCAAGAGGAGGGTTTTCGGCTTGCACAAGAGGGTGGAATCGACGTGTTTCTTGTGGAGGCAGAGGCTGCCGATTTGCAATGCTGCGGAGCGCTGGTTGGGATCAAGACCTTGCCGCTTGCGTCGCGGCCTCGGCTCATCCTTTTGACGGGAGGAACGCCGGCAGATCGCGCGGGAGGGCTTGACCTTGGAGCCAACGATGTCCTTTCTGCTCCCTGGGATCCATCGGAGCTACTGGCACGGCTGCGAGTGCAATTGCGCGAGAAGCGCGAGATCGGCGTGCTCGAAGAACAAATGAGAATCTCGGAGGAGGGACGAGAGGTCGCAAACACAGCATTCCAGGCGCTGGCGGTCACTGAGAAAATGACACGGGACGCATTCTCACTCGGGCGCGTGCTAAAGGCTGGTGTGTCTACTCTGTTTGTGTTGGCTCTCCTGGTTACAGGAATCTTTCTTCTGTATTCGAGGCGCGCAGACAAGGAGACACGCCGCACCTACTCCGTGATTGCGCAACTGGAACGCGGGCTGCTCACGCAGGAACAACTTTTAAGAGAAGCGCAAGAAGCACGACAGGAGCTCAAGCAAACGGACGTGGTGCAGCAAAGAGAGCAGTTGCAACAACAGTCCGATGCATTGCGACAGAAACTCCTAAGCGCGCAGAACAGCGACGTTTCGGATTTGCGGAAACAACTGAATGAAACAACGAGCAGGCTGCAGCGCATTGAAGGGCAGTCGGTAGCCGCGGAGGGTGTGATCCGCTCCTACGCACCAAGCGTCTGCCTGCTACACATCTCCGTAGCATTTCTCGACAAGACGTCGCGACGACGGCTGCGGTATGGATCGATCAATCCCGATGGAACACCACTGAAGGATAGCGAAGGAAACGTCGTATACACGCTTGAGGGACGTGCGCCGGAGGTCCGTGGCGACTTTTTTGGGACAGGGTTCATCGTCGGCGACGGAAAGATTCTGACCAATCATCACGTGGCGCAGCCGTGGTGGAAGAATGATGAGCTAAGCGGCGCAATGCAACAAGGCCTGGAACCGGTAATTGCCGAGATGGCCGCCTACTTCCCAGGTTCGACGAGCAAAATATCTCTGGAGGTCACCCAAATCTCGGAGGAATCGGATCTCGCGCTGATGCATGGCGACCTCTCCGAACTAAAGCGCCCTATCCTGAAAATCGACAGCAGAAAGGAGGCAGCAGTGAGCGGGCAGTCTCTGATGTCGCTCGGTTATGCAATGGGATTGAGCGCGATTTTGGCGAGGGCGGATGAGGACACGGTCAAAAACATCCTGAAGGCCAGCGGCGGTGACCCAACACTCGTGATCGATGAAGTGGCAAAACGTAACCTGATTCGTCCCCTGGTGACACAGGGCCATATCGGCGATGTCCTCAGCGACCGGATTGTGTATGACGCTCAGACTACCTCGGGTGGCTCGGGCGGACCGCTGATTAACCACGATGGACAAGTGATCGGCGTAACGTTTGCTGTTGTTAGGGATTTTGGTGGCTCCAATTTTGGAGTGCCGATCCGATTCGCTCAGGCGATGCTCAACCGCTGACGTGCGAGCCAGTTGGTATCGGATGACCGGACATCTGAAGGTCTATGCCTAACGCATTAAAGGAGAATCGATGAAAAGGATGTGGCTGAGTGTTGGATTGGTTTTGGCACTGGCGCTGCCAGCTTCGGCACAGGACAAAGAAGCTGATCGCGTCGAAAACGCGGGGAAGGTACTGAAGGAAATCCTCAACGCTCCCGACAGTATTCCGCAGAGTGTTCTCGATAAAGCCGATTGCGTGGTGATTTTACCGTCCGTCCTGAAGTTTGCGATCGGCTTCGGGGGAAGTTACGGACGGGGCGTGATGACGTGTCGGGGCGGCGCCAAGTTCCACGGCCCCTGGGGCGCCCCAGCGATGATGGCTCTTGAAGGCGGCAGCGCTGGCTTGCAGCTCGGCGGTAATGCGACCGACTTCGTTCTGTTGCTGATGAGTCCGCGTTCCGCTACCAGTATTCTCAGCAGCAAGGTGAAAATTGGTGGAGACGCCACCGCAGCCGCTGGTCCAGTCGGGCGCACGGCCTCCGCGGAAACAGATGTCGCCATGCGGGCGGAGATTCTTTCCTATTCACGCGCTCGCGGACTCTTCGCGGGCATCTCCCTGGCAGGTTCCACTCTTCGCCCCGACAACGGCGCCAACAAAAATCTGTACGGCAAGGAAGTTAGCGCAAAATCCATTGTCTTCCTGAAGGCTGTGCCAGTGCCAGATTGCGCAAAGGAATTGCTCGCGACACTGCAAAAAGCCTCCCCAATAAACAAAAGCGGTAAATAATCCGCTGCTTTTCTCAAATCTCGTGTTAGCAGCGGGTTCTCGATCTGCTTGCCAATGATTGATGATCCTCCGCGGTTTTTGACCGTGCGCGGTGCACTGTAACTTTTGACAGTAGGAGGCGGCGCCGCGTCGTGACAGCCTGTTCCAATGCGTACGGTTTTGCCGCCGCGTTTATGTTCGAGGAGGCTTCCATGAGATCAACAGCATTATGCGCTTTAGCGTTCGCCTTGCTGCCGTCAGTAAACCGAGCACAGGTTCCCGTTTTCACGATTTCGCCGCCCGAAGACAGCACGATTAAGTTCTCTGTGAAGGCGTCGGTGGCTCTGGAAGGTAATTTCGAGAAGTGGGACGCCACTCTCACATTTACGTCACCTGATGTGACGACAGGCGTTTTGGACGTCAAGATTCAGGCAGACACCGTGAATACCGGAAGCGGCATGAAGGACGGCAAGCTTAAGAGCAAAGACTTCTTCGACGTAAAACAAGATCCGTTGATCACGTTTAAGTCGACGAAGATTGTACAAACCGGCCCCGACACTTTTGAGGTGGACGGCAACTTTACGATACGCGGAGTTACTAAACCCGAGAAGCTGACGCTAACGGTTTCCGGCGCCGGAACCGGGTCAGGCGAAATTAAGGGGACAATGGCTTTCGATCGTAAGGACTACGGGATGAATAGCGGGATACCTTTCATTAGAATCGCCGACCGCGTCGAGGTGACTGTCGACCTCAAGGGGAAGCGAGTCAGCGGGCCTCCGTTGGAGCTTAAGCAATCATCAACCAGGCTGAAGAGCGGTCTCAGCCAGGACACGACGGCGCGGTAAATTGTGAAACGGTAAGTTAAACCCGCATTGGGCCAGTCCACCCAGCCGAGAGCCCGCGGTAGAGTTCTCTCTAACACCTCTCACAGGCGACGACCGACGAGTTTGAACGACACACAACGTCTCAAGGGATTTGGTTCCTCAGGGCGAGCGAGCGGATGCGGAAATGGGCGGGACTACAGCCGATCGTCAGGCTGGCGACGGGCAGGCTTGATGCCTTTCGTGAGTGGAGAGAAAAAGTGGAGAAGAGAAAATGATCAAGACCTTCGCAAAACAAGTTATGTCAACGGCTCTATCGTTCCTGCTCGTCATTACCGCAACGGCATTTGAGGCTGGAGCTCAATCGGGGTCGACCGAGTATTCGGGACAAGGCGCGCCGTTGTCTGCGGAGGAACTGCAACAGCTGGTTGCGCCAATAGCGCTCTATCCTGATGCTCTGGTAGCCCAGACTCTTGCAGCTTCTACATTCCCAGACCAGGTTGCGGCCGCCGCAAGCTGGCTTCAGCAGAACGGCAATCTCAAGGGCACGGCTCTGATGCAGGCCGTTAATGCGCAACCGTGGGATCCCAGCGTGATGGCTCTCACGCAATTTCCTTCCGTGCTGGCCAACTTGGCGACAAACCTAAGTTGGACTTCGTCGCTAGGAGAGGCGTATCACACTCAGGCCGCCGACGTGATGTCGGCCGTCCAATTCTTGCGTGCGAAAGCATTGGCTACAGGCAACTTGAAATCAAGCCCACAACTCGCGGTCGTACAAGAATCGCCGCAAGTCATCGTGATTCAACCCGTGAATCCGCAGGTGGTGTACGTTCCCGTGTACAACCCCGCGGTGGTTTACGGCTATCCGTATGTGACTCCCGCCTACGTCCCGCCTCCTGCTTCTGTTGCGGCGACTGCGGTGGTTGCGTTCGGAGTCGGCATTGCGGTCGGCGCGATGATGAGCGGCGGTTGCTGCTCGTGGGGGTACAGCAGTTGGAACTGCGGCTGGCACGGCTCAACGGCTGTGGTGTATCGCGGCGGGGCATACTACGGAAACAGCGCCTGGCACGGCGGCTATTACGGTTCCAGCGGGTCAGCGTATGGTCCAAATGGCGCGGCGCACTATAGCTCTGGCTACAACCCCTCCACGGGGACTTATGCGCGTGGTGGCACAGTCTCGAACGGCTACGGCAGCGCAAGCGCTGGCCAGGCGTACAACCCGAGAACAGGAGCCTACGGCTCCACGGTGCAAGGTTCCAATGCCAATGGGAGCTGGGGAAGCTCGACGGTTTCGAAGAACGGCACCACCGCCTACAGCCAGCATCAAACGACCTCTCAAGGAACCACCGCGTCGATGCAAGCTACGAACGGTGCCTCGGCTTATGCCGCGTCGGGCAAGTACAACAGCGGCGCGGTTGCTCAGACCGCTAACGGCAACAAGTATGCGACAGCGAACGGCAATACCTACAAGAACACCGGCAGTGGCTGGCAGAACACAAATGGAAGTTCAAACAAATACAGCGGCTCAAGTTACAACTCGGATGCTTCCAAGGGCTGGGGAGGGCAGGAAAAGAGTGGTGGATCATCAGCCTTCAGCGGAAGCAGTGGCGGAGGCTGGGGATCGAGGTCGGAAAGTGCCCGGGGATCCGCAAGCAGAGGCGGCGGTGGTGGTTGGGGTGGCCGCAGGTGAACCAATCCTGAAACCGCAAACGAAGTCGTCCCTTGTGAACTATGTCGGTGAAATTTCTTACGGTCGGTGTTTTGGAGGAGAGGTATGTCACGCACAACCCGCAGAATCGCCATTACGATTCGGTTTGTACTTCTGGCGCTCATTATCCCCTTTGTAGGCTGTGGCAAGTCCGATAAGCCCTCGTTCAGAGTTTTTGCTTCCCCCTACGACGCAGGAAACGGACTGTTGGATGCTGCGAAGTCAGGAGACCAGAACGCGGTGCTGGCAGTCTTCGGTCCAGAATCGAAAGAGATCATCTTCTCGGGTGACGCCGTGCAGGACAAGGCCACGGTCGACGCATTTGTGGCGGCCTATGGAGTGATGCATCGGTGGCGCAAGATGCCTGATGGAGCGCAAATTCTGCTCATCGGAGCAGACAATTTTCCCTTCCCAATCCCCCTTAAGAAGAATGGCGCAGGCCAGTGGTTTTTCGACGTAGCTGCAGGGAAGGAGGAGATTCTGTCGCGCCGTATTGGTCGAAATGAGCTGGCGGTCATCGATGTTTGCGGAGCACTGGCTGACGCTGAGGCCGAGTATTTCTCACAACCTCATGAGGGCGCGAATCAATACGCTGTGAAGTTCATCAGCGACAGTGGCAAACAGAACGGTTTGTACTGGGATTCACCAGAAGGTCAGCCGAAAAGCCCACTCGGGCCGCTTGTTGCGTTCGCAACCACCGAAGGATACAGCGTAAAGCCGAACTCGCACCAGCCCTTCCATGGCTATTACTTTCATATGCTGAATCGGCAAGGCAGTCACGCTCCAGGAGGTGCGAAGGACTACGTGGTCGATGGGAAGATGGTCGGTGGATTCGCCTTCGTCGCTTATCCAGCTGAATACGGGAATTCGGGCGTGATGACATTCATCATCAACCAGGATGGCGTGCTGCTGCAGAAGGATCTTGGGAAGACCACAGGAGAAATAGCAACCGCAATGACCGAGTTCGACCCCGATACCAGTTGGAAGCAGATCGTCGAATGACAGCTTTTCCTCGGCCGGCGCAGGTGACGGGAGTAAGTCTTCTCGCCCTCAAACGGAAGAAAGAGTTCGAAGCAACGTGGGGCAAAAGGAGAGTTCTTATGAATGGTAGTTTTGCAATTACGCATGGGAAGCGGTCGATCATCGGCACGTTTCTTCCGATTTGCAAACCGTTGATGGTCGGTTTGGTAGTGCTCGCAGCCTACATTCCTGCCTTCGGACAGAATAGTGAAGTGCAACAGAAGCTTGCAGGCGTGGAGCAGGCTATGGCGGAGAATAAGCAGCGGCTGCGACAATATCAGTGGATAGAAACGACGCAGCTCAATCTGAACGGAGATCCCAAGCCTCAATCCCAGACATTGTGCCAGTACGGCCCTGGCGGGCAAGTTCAGAAGACGCCCATCGGCGCTCCGCCACAACAGCCCAGCGGCGGCAGACTGAAGCAAAGAGTCATTGAGAAGAAAAAAGAAGAGATGCAGGACTATATGGGGGATGTGAAGAGTCTTCTCACCATGTATGTACCGCCGGACCCACAGAAGATGGAGCAAGCCTATCAGGCGGGCAAACTTTCATTGAATCCCGGCGGAGGAACTGTGAATTTGGTTTTCAGGGATTATGCGCAGCCGGGAGATCAGTTGACCCTGACTTTCGACCAGGCCACAAGAAAAATCATTTCGTTAGATGTCAACACCTATATGGGACAAGCGAAAGACGCGGTGACTTTGCATGTGCAGATGGCCAGTCTGCCCGATGGAACTAACTATGTGGAGCAGTCTGTTCTTAACGCCAGCGCCAAAAAGCTGGTAGTGACTACATCCAATTCCAATTATCAGAGAATGGGCGGCTAATAACGGGTGGAGGCGTTGGCCTTCACACTGCAAATTGCTTAGTCGACGCCTGCACTTATTTTCTGTGGGTTGGTCCCCAATAGGAAGCAAGGGACTCAGAACTCTGGATCGCATGAGAGGTTTTTGAAACTACGCGTTCCGTCCCACTCAAGACGTATCAGGAAAACGAGCTCCTGCGAAATTTCAAAGGTCGGAGAGCAACATCCTGACGGCGTAGTAGAGGCACGCTTCGCCGCTTAAGATTATAAACACGATAAAACATAACGTTTTGCCGCCGAGTTCCAGATCTCGAACGGTGTTCCTGAGTCGCCACATGGTTGCTCGCATTCCTTTCAAGCCGGTTCGATATTCGTAACGCGCCCGAGATTCGAATGATTGCTCGCAGGTGAGAGCAAAAGGAATCGTCAGTATTGACATGTCATTTTTCCCCAAGGCTCGATCATTCAAGCCCGCCACAACCGACAGTGTCATTGGTCTCTTGCCAGAGCCGATTGCAGCGCTGGCGCATCTCGGTCTCGCCCGCGCCTGCACCCTGCGGGGAGACACCGAAAAAGGCCGCGCCGCTTATCAGGACTTCTTCGCAATCTGGATAGACGCGGACCCCGACATCCCCATCCTCCTCGCTGCCAAATCCGAGAACGCAAGACTGCAATAGCAATTTTACAGAGCCCACTCGATTGTAAGTTTTAACAGTTACGAGCATGGAGGGCTGGGGGCACTATCGAGAGATGCATGAGTTGATCACCGAGAGGATGCGCTGTAGCCAGAATCAACCAGGCGGCAGACGAATCAGGTGTTTCGAAGGGGCGGATGCAGGCCGTCCAGAGGGTGTTGCAACGACAGCGAACGCAACTGAGGAGGAAGGGGACACGGCTGCAAACATGTGGTCATCGCCGGCCGGCCGTGTCGCATGAGCACAATGGAGAGCGTGGTGGAAACGCTGATCACAAAGGTCCAGAAGCTCGCGGTGCTGGCGCTTGCCGCAATGCTGGTCTTGGTCATGTTGCTTTCCACGGTCCACTTGGGCGTGCTGATCGCGGAAGAAGTCTGGAAGCCGCCGCGGTGGCTGATTCCAGTTCAAGGCCTGCTCGAGATTTTTGGATACTTCCTGCTGGTGCTGATTGGGGTCGAGTTGCTGGAGACGCTGAAAGCATACGTCAGGAAGGACGTCATTCATGTCCGTGTCGTACTGGAAGTCGCGCTCATTGCCATGGCGCGGAAGGTCATTATTGAAGAACCGAATACAGTGCCGGGACTGACCTTGTTCGGGATCGCGGCCCTCATTCTTGCGTTGGGCATTGCGTTTTACTTCGAGCGGCAGGCGAAAAGAGAATCAGTCCCCGGGTGAGTGAGACCAATAAGTTTTAAGCGGCAGGTTGAGAACACTAACAAACGCCTAACAAAGGAGATCACGACATGAGCCAGAATCACTTTACTCTCAGCTTTCCCTTGAAGTCGCCCGCGGACGCAAAGGCGCTGACGGAGCAGCTTCCACCGCTGATGCCGACGATTTTTCAGGCGGCGGATACCATCGGCACGATTCACTACTCACGCTTCACGGTTCTGAGCGAAAAGACCTTGTTATTTCTTGGCGATTTCGACGGCGAATTCAGTGAACTGATGGCCGAGTTCGCCAAGCACGCAGGACCGGTGTTCGACAGTATCTTCCAGCACGTGGTCGATCCGCCGCCCACTCCGGTCGCCGATCACGCCGGCACGTTCGTCGAATGGACCGCAGAACATCTTCTCGATGCGATAAATCTCTACACTGCTTACCCGAGCGCGAGCGCCAAGGAGATCAAGACCTTAGCGGCTGAGGCAGACGTCAGTGGCGCCGGTGAACTACATCCGTTTCTGATGATCCTGCCAATGAAATCGCACCTTGCCTTCATGGAGGTAAAACTGATCCTGCGTGCCAGGGGACATGGGACGACGAAAGACCTGGATAAAGTCGGCACTCCTCATTTCGCGCAGTTCGTGCCGCTTGAGGACAACCAGATTGGTTTCTTTACCGTGTATGACGGCTCATTCGACAAGTACATTTCCGATTTCACCAAAAATATTGGACCCGTCTTCGATCTAATATTCAAGTTCACTAAGGGCGCGCCGCCCTCACCATGCAGGAAGTACCTCCAGGAGTTCATTGACTTCGCGGCGGGAGCAAACCGCACTCCAATCGGTTTCTATCAGGCGTATCCGGGCCTGGGTGTTCAGGACATCCATGCTCTGATCGCGGAAAGCAAATCACTATCTGCGTCGGCTTGATAGCTAGGCCTCAGTGCCGCCATCGATGTGGCGCGATGGACGACGCGTAGACAGGAGTGAGGGATCAAGTAGGAGGCACGCAGTGAGGCGAGGTACCAAGACGGAAGTGCCGCGACAAAGCGGGCGAGAAGGATCGGATCAACTAAGGGACTTCTTGGGATTGAGAATGAATCAGAGTGCGCTCCGCAGGCCAACATCCTAGGCGCGACACTCCGAATGGCAAAGGGACGGACCATAGTAAGTCCAGGTTGCAAATCATGACGCGGATTCACAAGACGATGTGGCGGTGTGCATTTCTCGCTGGTTTCGCGTGTCTGCCTGCTTGCGCGCAAGACACCCAATTCATACCGGAAGTTGATGCGTATCTCAAATTGAATTCCGTTGTCCGGACGTACATTCAGGCCAAAGACGATCGGGAGGGCGGCGATTCGACGCAATTTGCGATCGGTCCAAGCATTCAGTTCTATCTGAAACCCCTGATCAAGCTTAAACATGTGACGGCTTTTGATCTAGACGATTCGAAGGCAAGAGCGTTGGTTGTGGAAGTCGGATACCGCTACATCGACGAGCCGAACGCCCCGACCGAAAACCGTATGGTCCTGGCTGTCACTTCGAACTTTCCCATGAAGGCGAGTTTCCTGATCTCGGACCGGAACCGCGCCGACCTCGACTGGAAAAAAGGGATTTTCACCTATCGGTATCGGAACAGACTGACGCTGGAACGAACTTTTTCCATCCACTCTTATCACTTGATTCCGTATGTCTCTGCCGAACTATTTTACGAGAGTCAGTACAGCAAAATAAGCACCACCTCTCTCTATGCGGGTTGCCTATTCCCCGTGGGCAAACACGTGGAATTCAATCCGTATTATGAGCATGACAACAACACCAACAAACACCCGAACGAACAAGTGTCGTCGGCCGGGCTGGCTGTGTATTTTTTCTTTTCTCTGGAGAAGAAATGAATCTCGACGTCACACTACAATTCGCCTTGACCGCATCGATATCCGTCTCGGATCAATTTGCAGCGGGGTGCAGTCAGGCGGCTGCGGTATCGCGATGATCGCTTGCGGCTCGATCATGCCACGACGATATGATTCCTGATAGCAAATTGGATCAGTTCCGCCGTTGATTTAAGCGACAGTTCCTCCATCGTCCGATATTTGTGGAAAGCGACTGTCCGCGGAGTGACATGAAGAACATCAGCGATCTCTTTCATGGACTTTCCCTCGGCCAAGAGTTGTACAACCTCGCACTGGCGCGGCGTTAGTGGCTTGTGGCGCTGCCTGCGCAGCGGGTCACGAATGAAGCTCTTCTCCATTCCCCGGGAAATATACGGAGTAATATATGTCCTTCCTTTGAGCGCCTCTTGAATCGCGTGGAGCAATTCGGAGGCAGCTGAAGTCTTCAGCAAGTATCCGGACGCCCCCGCACGCATGGCCTCGATGGCCAGATCGGGATCTTCGTGCATGGTCAGGAAGATAAGCTTAACTGCAGGCAGTTTGTTCTTGAGTTGGCGCGCGGCTTCGAGACCGTTTAGAAGCGGCATGGCGATATCAAGCAAAATCACGTCTGGCTTGAGGGCCGGGGCAACATCCAAAAGGGCATGGCCATCCGATACGATTGCCACTACCTCAAAGTGCGGCTCCAAAAGTTTGCGGAAAGCCTCGAGCAGAATTTTATGATCATCAGCCAGAATTGCCCTTGGAAGCTTCATTGTCCCCTCCGGTCCTAGCTAAGAGTCACGTGCTTGCGGCGCTTGAATTCTCGGTAACAACTTCTAGAGTGCTCATGGCCTCTGCAAGTCCGACCATCTCAAGGCTTGCTTCTTCTGAGCGAAAGCTCGGTGACCTGAATCACGAGTCTGTGCAGCGGAGTTACAGCGACCAATCGGGTTCGATCACAGACCACGATTCGTCGTGGCCCACAATTACATACGGGGTAAGGTCGTGACTGCCAGACACTGCCCGACCGCCGTGTGATTGCGATCGACGAGCATTTGGCCGTTCATTATGGCACACTTCCATAAAAATCACGCCCATTGATCGGCCCGGTTCTTCTTAAGTCTAGGCAAGGATGACTCGGCCAAAATCGAGTGCCCAAAGGAAGGCATTTTCGCCCAATATGGCAAATCTGGGGCCGGGTTGGATAAACAGCCATGAGGGAGCCGCCGAGTCTTCTAAAGTGAAATTATCCAAGTCCAAACTAGGTGCAGATAGTGACGTAGGCGTGCGGACCGTACAACTGTTAGTTTTACCAGTAGGTGCTGTCCTGAGACTGTTATTTCTACCAATGTGCAGGTGTGGACGAAACCGGTAGTTATTGGAGGCGGAGCGGCCTTCAAGTGGTAGGCGGTAAGATAGGCCCCAGGATCGTGCCCCGTAACTATAAGACCTCTAGAAACTTCGGGATTCAGCCTTTTTTCAGGGAGATTCGTCTATGCCCGCCACGGGAATTGCCTCCTCGCCTGCGGGCTTGACGTCACGACTGTTTGAAGGCATCCCGCCGAATGACCTCGCAATCATCCGCGCAGAAGCAACTGAGCGGCGGTTCCTGGCTAATTCCATGATCACCAACCAAGGGAACCCCGCGGATCATTTGTTCCTCTTGACCAGTGGCCGCGCCAGATATTTTTTCATCACCGAAGAGGGGCAGAAAACTCTTCTCCTTTGGCTTACAGAAGGAGAGATCGTTGGCGGTGCCGCGTTCCTAACTAAGGCGTCTAAGTATTTCCTCAGCGCGGAGACAGTGAAAGATAGCTCGGTCCTGGTTTGGAATCGAGCCTCTCTCCGAAGCCTCGTTAGCCGGCACCCAAGGCTGCTGGAAAATGCATTGTTAATGGCGTCTGATTATTTGGCTTGGTATTTGACTGATCATGTGGCTCTGACTTGCCGCACAGCGCGCCAAAGACTTGCCCAGGTTCTGATTCGTCTGGCCGGAGTTATCGGTCAAAAAGTTCCGGGCGGTGTTGAAATCGACGCCACAAATGAAGAGTTAGCCAGCGCGTCGAACATCACGCCTTTTACCGCAAGCCGGCTAATAAGCGAGTGGCAAACGAACCACGCGGTCGCAAAGCGACGCGGCAAGATCCTCCTTAGGTCTCCCGAGCGTCTCTTCCTGAATGTAGTTTAAGTCCTGCTACGAATCCCTCTCCAGCCACTCTTTTCCTAACTGCTCCTGCGCATTTTCAGCGTTGCTTTTGAGCAACGACTGAACCAAGCGCAAGTGCGAACCTTCCGAGGTGTGCAATCAGTTCGGAATAGGCAGAAATATGGCGAGGATTATAAATATTGAAACTGCCCGGGAATGGCGAATGTCTTTAGTCAGTATTCTCGTAGTGGATGATTTTGATCTTTGGAAGGGTTTCATCATCGCGCGCTTACAGGAACGGACTGACTTACACATCGTGGGGTTCGCATCGGACGGGTTACAAGCGGTCCAGAAGGCGCAAGAGCTGCAACCGGACTTGATTTTGCTGGATATGATGCTGCCAAAGCTGAATGGCATTGAAGCTGCTCGACAAATTCGGAGAGTGGCCCCGCATTCTAAAATAATCTTCGTGAGCGGGGAATCTGATTTGGAGTTAGTGCGACATGCTTTCCATGTTGGCGGTTCCGGTTATGTTTGGAAAATGCAGGCCGTGACGGGGCTATTGGCTGGGATAGACGCTGTGCTGCGTGGGGAGCGGTTTGTCAGCTCCGGCTTAGTGGATTCTAATGAATTGACAGACATGTGGGATTCAGACTCGGAAGATGAGGAGACTGCTACTTGAAGGAATTAGAGAGTATTTTGATGGGCCCGGGCAATGACGGCACCTTCCGGAAGCAACTAAATCTGTCGATTTGCGCATGATTCTGCGACTTTTGAGCTTGGTTCGGGTTATTTAAGGTACGGAGCCACAGGAAACCATAGTGTCCATAGTCCGGGTACTCATAGTAGATGATTTCGACCCCTGGCGAGTGTTTGTCATTCAGCAACTAAGCCAGCAACCACACATGCGTGTGATCGAGTGCGCGTCAGATGGGTTGGAGGGAGTTCAGAGAGCGGAAGAACTGCAACCAGACCTCATTTTGCTGGATGTCAGCATTCCGAAGTTGAATGGCATTGAGGTGGCCCGAAAAGTTCGCAAGCTTGTTCCTAAGGCCAGAATACTCTTCTTGAGTTCAAATGCGGATCCCGATGTGGTACGGGCTGCCTTCTGCGCGGGCGGAGGGGGCTATGTACTTAAAGCGGACGCGGGAGGAGGACTGTCGGCTGGCATGGAAGCGGTTCTTCTCGGCAAGCAATTTGTGAGTAGCAGCCTCAAAGGGATCAAGGACTTGGCTGACTCGGAAGTATAAGGCTTCGACCAGAGAGACTGGCGGTTTTTGACAACACTTACAGCGCTCAACTCATGTTGCGCTGGAAAACGAAGGCAATAATAATTTGCGCAGGGATGGGCTGTCCCCGAATCGTGGCCGCATTAAATCCCCAGGTCTTGACGGCACGGACTGCCTGTTGAGTGAGCGTCGGGAGGTCATTAACTACACGAATTTGTTTGGGTTGACCTGTGCGACCTATGGTTACGTCAAGCACCACGGTCCCCTGGGCCACGCTAGCTGCCGGATAGTTTGCGAAAGATGCTTGAGTGATCTGCGGCGGCGTGAATTGCGACGCGTCCGGGTAAGTTGACTGAGGAGGAGCGAGAACTAAACTCTGATAGGCCGCGCCTCCCGCCGGGTTGAAGATGTTAAAAATAACTGTCACAGGAATTTCGGAGGGGACCGGGTTTCCCTTCAACGCGGCAGGCGTGAAGGTCCACATCGTAACGACGTTCTGGACGGAGCTGGTCAACGAGGGGAAGTCGCGCAAAACCTGGATGTTCTGGATTTGAGCGTTGGTGTCGAGGGTGAGGAGGAGAGACACGGCCCCCGCAGCAAGTGTATTCTCCGGGTAAGGAATGTTGCTGGCGCTCCGAATATCGGGAGGGACGTATGGCGGGATCTTGCCTGGGCCAGGCCGCGCAGGCGTCACGAAGAAGCTTGCGATGAGAATCGCTCCTAGGAGAAGGCAGAAGGACAGTTTCCTGTTCATTGCGTTTTGCATTCCTAAACTAAGCGAACCACGGCGGTCAAGAGAAACCAAGGCTTCCCAGAGCTTTTTAGCAGCAGTCGTGCGATAGCCGGCGTGAACGTAAATTAGCCAACTACGCGCGGAACTTCTCGATCAGGCTCCCTGTGCTTTTTCCTTAGAGAGCTTGCTGCTGTGGGTCTCATGAAGGTACTTAATCAGCAAAACATCGTTGCCCTTCTCGTCATAGATGAGCTCATCGACGAGTTCTCTGGCAACTAGAACACCATAGCCGCCGGCGCGCATGCCTTGTTCTTCGCGGTAGGTAGCGTGTCGTAAGGGGTCCTCGGGAGGGTTGGTCAGGGCACTATGGCGAATTTCATCCAATGAAAAGCCTTTCCCGGGATCTTTGACTCGGCACATGACCATGTGACGCGCACGAACGTAGGTAATTTCCACGAATTCATCGGGGTTGAAATTCGCGCCGTGCTCGATCGCGTTCATAAGTATTTCGCGGAAGGCGATCGCGACGTCCTCTCGCTCCGCATCTGGGAGATCGGCGATCTCGTTGATGAATTGGACCAAGCGCTCGGCAGTCCTCATATCGCAGCTCGCGGCGAGGCGGATCCAGTTGGGTGTTGCTGAGAGAACCTCGATGCCCTCATCCCAGCATGGCCCTTCAGCGGCAGAACGAATCATGCCGGCAAGCGATTCCGACGAGAACGGACGGGAGAAAAAGCTGAAAGCCCGCTCGCGCATGGAAGAGATGACATCAGCTGGCGTCGCCTCGTCCGTGAGAATGATCAGACGGGTGTGTGGCCGAACGCTCCTGATCTTGCGCAAAAGTTCGACATCCTGCTTGCCCGACGTTTTCTCGCTTGTAAGGATGAGGTCACAGGGAGTCTTTTCTGCCAAAACCAGCGCCGCGATGTTATTGGGAACGTGCCGGATACACCAGGTATCGGGGTTTAGCGCGCTAGCGAGAACCGCAAAGACCTCGGGATTGACATCAACTGCAAGTGCAGTTCTAACTGGAAAAGGTCGATTCTCAAGAGGTTGTGGTAGGGCATTCATACATTCTAGAAGCGCGGACTTTATAGGAGCCGAGTTCTGAAACCTACTGTCAGTATTACCAGATGCTTGTGGACACCGGCACGAGCGCAATCTTGAGCCAAAGTTTGCTATTCGACGCTGCAGTCGTTGGAATCCTGTACTTTGACGCGGTTCACTGACACGACCCATCATCCACAAATTGACCACTGGCGGCCATTCCTGCAAGTGAGTGTCCGCAGCTGATAATTTTCTGGTTCAATGTGTCGTTCGTGAGCGCGTCAGGGGCGATGTAATCCAGGGATTGGCGGGCAGCCACATAATTGTTGCTCAATGTCTTCATGTTCTCGAATTCGTTGTTTAGCAACTGTGAGGCACTTTGATCCGAATCGGTTGAGGCCGCCACAGACGCCAATCTAAGGGCCGCCGCAGCCTGGTTGCGGTATCCGGACAGCCAGCTCTCAGCCAAGGGGAATCCATTTTGGATGGCGTTGGCGAGCGCGCTATGCCACTCCCTGACCAGGGACATCGCTTCAATGCCGGCTTTCAAAAAGCCTTTGGACAATCCAGGATTCGCAGACGGGCTTGCTGAAGGAGTTGCTGTCGGGGGCGTGCTCTGGGCACCGGGCAATGTCAGCGTGATCTTGTTTCCGCTAAATCCGACAGAACCGTTTGCGACTTGTGCCAAGGCTTCGAGATCGACGTAGTACCGGCCGTTCACCTGAACTACGGTTACTTGTCCTATTTGGCCGTTCACGACGAGGATGCGGGTTTCCTGCGCAGCTTGGGAGAGAGCAAGAACCGGCACGATCAGCAGCAGGAGCAGGATCAGCGGTGCTGAAGATGATCTTTGTAGCATAATGAGGCTCCTACATTGGGCGCGCGTTTAGGACAGCAAACCTCGAGGCCATGCAGATAGTGTCACCGGCAGGCCTAGGGGTGAATAGAACTCCTGCGCTGTTTCTTCGCACGAGCCGATTGGAGTCGGAGGCGTAACCTCCAATCGGCTTGTGCGCGCTTACTGTTCTACTCGCCGTTGGTGCAGGGAGAGAACTCTGGCTCTGGTTGCCGACTAACCTCTCGGGCTGGCAATGCGAGACCTAGTGCCACGAATTGCCATTATCGCCAGCGAGAGTCCGCAGAAGAGCATTCCAATCAAGCCGATCAACGGCAGCTCGCTCGCGGTCTTGGGAAGCTGGGTTGGCGCTGGCTCAGTTGCAGCAGCCGCTGTTTCGACCGGGGCGGGCGCCGGAGCTGGAGCTGGCACAAGAACCAGAATCGCGACGTTCGGCGCTGGCGCAGGAGGCGGCGGGGGCATGACTCCCGTTCGCTTGACTTCCTGAGCGACGACAGTCTCTGGCTGCTCGATGACCTGCTGAGCGTTCACCACCATCCCCTTCTTGAGGCCGAACGCGTCTGTTTCTTGTCCGTTGACCGTGAATTTCTGACCCTTGGGAATCTTGAACTCCTGGTTCTTACCGTTTTCCATGGTCAAGATAACCGAGTTGGGCGGATTGATGAACCACACCTTGCCGGAGACGGTCTTAATGGTAGTGACCACTTTCGGAGTCGTCGTGGTAATGGTTTGTCTTTCCACCGTCATGCCCGGCTGGAGTTGGTGAATGTTTAGCTGTTTTCCATCCACGGTGACGGTGACGCTGTCAGGAATGTTGTCGAAATGCCGCAGTGTTCCATCTTCTGCCTTGATAACACAGCTGTTGCCGGAAACGTAGACGACTGTACCGCGTTCGATTTTGGTCGATCTTACTATGGCACCGTCTTGCGCTGTTTTCGTCGTGGTCTGGACTTGCCCTGATGCTGTCAGAGAGAAAACGATACCAAGAGCTCCTCCAGCTAACAGGCCACGCAGAATAGCCCTCGAGAACCTAGTTGACTCCATCTTGTTTCTCCTTTTTGTTGGTTTTCTTATCCGTGGAAATTGAGTTCTTGCTTACACTCTCTTCCGGTCGCGTAGAAATCTGATAAGCCGCTGTTACGACGTATCGCTGAGGAGCATTTCCGACATAATAGAAGGGAAAACAGGTAACAAGGGTCAGCGTTGGTGTAGGCGTGGGAGCCAGAACGGAAACATCTTTAGGGTCGACAGTTTGAATCTGGGTGATGACGTATTGATCTGTTCGTCCAGGCCGGACGAGTTCGACGATGTCGTCTTGGCCCAGGTCCTTGAGGCCGCGAAAAAAACCGTCTCTGTGGCCGGCGATTCCAAGATTACCCAGTTGCCCGATTTGGGCGGTGCCAAGAATGCGGCCCACGCCGCGATTCAGCGTGAGATCATCCGTGTCGTTGAACACGGGCACCTCGAGGTTGATCTTGGGAATGCGGAGAATCGCAAGGGGAAGATCTGTCTTTGTGAGAAGGCTCTCGTTATACGCGATGACTCGTTTGGGGTTCCACAGCGCGAAATCGACCGGAGAGTCAGGTAAGGAACCATCCCACGCGGGGGCACTTGATCCACGGCCCGCCACAGCAGCAGTCCGGAATCTTTCGATTGCCTGGCGAGAGGTTATGCTTCCGTGAACTCTTGCCAATACCCAGAAGGCCATAAGCATCAGGCCGGTAGCGAGCAGTAGACGCTCACCAGTTCGAATTTTCATGTGACCAATTGAAACCATGTCTTTCATGCAGCTTCGGTCCTGCACAGCTTGTTTAGCTATTTGCCATGCCGTTACCAGTCTTTCGTTGGGTCGAAACTTAGTGATGCCGAGCCAGAGTGCCATCTGGGCACGCGGTCCGTTCTTCACCTCTTCCGGCTCAAAGCACGCTCCGCGACCGGCAATAAACGCTCTCGGGGCGGGTCCGACGACTGTGGGTTGTGAAGGTAGGTGAATCTTGGAGGGGCCGGAACTGTCAAAAGTAACAGATGGGAAGGAGCTTGGAGATTTGGGTGGCAGCCTAGGATGGCTTCTCGCGCTATGAGCTCAGGCTACGATATACAACGTTCCGAGGGTCGTTGGAGGACCGTGTTGGCTCGTTGACGCGAAAGGATGGGGGCTTAGTTATTCCAACAGGCTGACAACACCGCTTGCTACGTCATAATATCCAGCGACAACCTTTAGCTTGCCTTCTTTCAGCAAGCCGGAGATTACCGTTGAGGCTTTTCGCAGGAGGGCCGCTTGGATCTTGGCATTTGCCTTGGTTGCCGCATCGAGATTCGGCCCCGCTTGATCAACGGCGGGCTGGATGTGGGGATAGAGCGCGCTGATTTGCCCGGGAACCTCTTTCGCTTGAATCGTTGCTTTGACTGCTCCGCAACCGCCATGCCCCACCACAAGGATCACCTTAGTGCCTAAGACCGCGGCCCCGTATTCGAGACTGGCGATGATCTCCGCCGTGACGACATTGCCGGCGACCCGCGTCACAAAGAGATGGCCGATGCTCTGATCGAAAACCATCTCAATAGGAACACGGGAATCAGCGCAAGAGAGCACTGCCGCGAATGGTTCCTGCTTTTCCATGGTGTTTTGCTTAAGAATCGCAAGGTCTTGCTCGTGTGCGGTAACACGGTGTGCCGAGAAACGTCGATTGCCATCCATCAGTTCCTGTAGCGCAGCATCGGGGCTGAGATTGCTCTGTGCCAGAACTGGGCGAGGCGTAGCAAACTCTACACCCGCAGCCGTGACCAAGCCGGCGAGTGTGCCTCCCATAGTCATTTGTAGGAATCGTCGCCGGGAAGAATCCCTGTCCGAGAAGGAGGTATGCGCGCCGCCGCGGGTAGAGCAGGATTGCTGTCGCAGAATCCTCTGGGTATCGCTTGCGATGGCCTCTTTGGAATTGAAGGGAACAGTCATGCGTGCGAGACCTCCTTTGCGCTCATCCTGGTGCAGGCTGCAGCTGGTAGCGTCAGGCGCTTACTTTCCTGCAGGAACCCACACGTTGTCGGCAGCTGCGATGTCTGCGTTAGGCACTTGGGTTGAAATATTGACGCGCTGGAGCCCGTCTTTCTTCCCCGGTACTGCTTGAAATACGAGGTAGTACTGGTTGTCGAAAATCTTCTGCAAGCGCTCCAAGTAAGGCTTGAAACTGACAGCATTTTGAGTTCCCAGCGCGAAGTATTCGCCACCGGTTTCGTCAGAGATCTTGGCAATGCCGGATTGACCCAACTGTGCTTCCCAGGCGTTCCGACCAACTCGGCCGGCGCCCACGGCGTAAATAGAGTGAACAATGACACCGTATCGCTGGCTATTTCTGCTTGCTGTATCCGCATCCGGGCTCATCGCGGGCATAGTGCTGGGCGACCGCGACGGATTGGATATCCCACCGGGGCCGCGCGACGGGAACTGCGAAGACGAAGACCTTTCGCCTCGGAGTCGGTCGATGCCGTCCGTTATCACAAGAACCTCACGTCGCACTTTCTGCTGCGGCCAACCCTTCACCAAGCTGATGAGCGACAAATAAGGACTATCCATTGCTGACAAATTCCCCCGAGGAAGACGCAGCGCTTTGGCGGCAAGCGCGTGATCGGCGGTAAAATTCTGAGTGATTTGGATTGTTGCGTTGGACATGTAGGCGACGCCAACCAGGGTAGAGGCGGGCTGAGCGTTGATGAAATCCCGAAGGTCGCCGATGTTCGTTCCGATGACGGGGTCACACGTGTCGTCGATCAGGATAAACAGCTGGAGCACGGCGTTATCTCCCTGGGCCGGGATCAACTGGGTCACCTTGAGTACGTTCTTACCTTGTTTAACGTTTATGGTTTCCGGGCGGAGAGCGGGAACCTCGCTGTTGTCACTCAGCGCCTGATCCGTGATAACCATGTGAACCTGCACCGTACTTGGAGTGGCGTTCTCCTGCGATTGCAGAGTTCCTACGCTCAATGCCAATAGACAAAGGGTGCCGGAAAGGCCCAGTACGAGCTTGCTGGATTTCATTGCTCTTCTCCTATCAGAAAGCTTATGGAACTTAAGGTCCACAGTAGGCTGGTGCCACTGTCAGTAGTGACAGTGCCCAATGGCATTGCCGTACCTAGGGTTATTCTCGCCATGGCTGTAAGGCGTGCAAATTTGGTTGGCAGTTTTTACTTTGTGGAGCGGCCGAGCCTATTTCGAAAATCCCGTCGAGCGATCGTCCAGAATCCGTAGAAACAGATAGATGAAGCTCGCCCAGTTGGAAATATCAATCAGGACTGCTTCGCGGACACTGCTTGATTTGGTCCTAGACGAGACCCATCCGTTGCAGCCTCTGGATTCTGGTGGCCATGGCCCTTTCTCCGAGCGATGGCGTAAAGGGCTAGCTCACGACGATTCGAAGTTCCCACTTTGTTGAAGATCCTGAATAAATAGTTCCGGACGGTGTGTTCGCTCAGTTTCAGTTCTTGGGAAATATCACGATTGGTCATACCTTCGGCTACCAAGTGGACGACGCCTTCTTCCCTCTTTGTCAGGAAGCATGAGCCTCGCGTAAGAGTGGATTTGGCTGGCACAGCCGGGCGCAAGGCATCTATCACGAAGTGCAATTCCTCGCTGCTGGCCCACACTTGCCCCTTAGATACGGCGTAGATGCACTTGCACAGCAGTTCAGACGATTGATCCCGAGAAAGTATGCCGCTGGCTCCTGCTCGGAATGATTCCACGACCATCATAGGTTTGTTCGAATCGAGTATTATGATGACGCTGAGCTTAGAGGGCGAAGCCAATATCTCTCGTGTGACATCGAAACCAGTCAGCGCTTCTTCTAGACGAGCACCGATGACCGCAACGTCGGCCTCGTTTTTTTGGAGCCCTTCGCGAATTCCAACGGCGTCGGTCGCGTATCCAACAACCCTGATGTGATAGCGGCCGCGTCGCAGGGCCGCTGCGATTAATTGACAGCTCAATCGAGTAGCGTCGGCTATAAAGACTCTCACCGCGCCCGCGCGCACTGGGGATTTCGACAACTTCTTGCTCCTAAGAGTTATGCCCGCGGCCCCCAACCAAGTTCCAACGTGCTTGGAGGTCTAAATCCACAATGCCATTGCCATTTACTCCTTAGGTCTCGACGCCGCGCCCGACGCCGACTAGCCATGGCAGGGAACTAGCGCGTTACTCCTTTGATCGAAGTCCGGGGGATTGACGTTTGGTTCGCGGCCCGGCCGCCAAGCTGAACACCGTGTTCGAGATACACACGAAAACGGCTAGGCTAAGTATTCCAAACACGAAGATGATGCCCATCCACACAACTCGCTTGTAATAAGTTGAGGGAGACGTTTTTCAGGGAGCAATCAGGCGTCTGATTCACTCAGGTCGGAGGTGTCTCCCTCTTGCCCAAAACATACCGTTCAACGGGGAATATAGGAATTGGCAAAACTAACAGGGGAGGGAAGCCAAATAAGCTTTTAGATAGCTGGGAACATTTTGAAGATTAGTCGACTCTGTTGTATCCGCGTTTGTAGTAAGGAATCCCGTATCCCGGGAATTTGTCTTTCGGGCGCAGTTCGATGTGGATCTTATGCCATTTGGCTTCGCCATCGGTGATAACGCCAACGTTTGGTTTGGTGGTTGGCTTGTAAGTGAGAACGTATTGATATCGGACCGCGAGGCTGATGGTTCTAACGATGCGGGGAAGATCATCTAACTCGTGGGCGGTAAAAACGCTGCCCCCGGTAGCTTCCGTTAGGGTTTTCAAGTTATGAGGTCCGTGCCTTTCGGCAGGGCCGATATAGTCCTGCGGCGAACTGGGGACCGGAAAGCTGGGAAACGGTTGTTTTGAATTGTCACTCGGCCATGGGGATCGTTTCGATTTATTCCTCGGAACGGGGAAAAAATCGGAGAGCTCTAATGAAGGTCCTGCCATTACGGCGAAGACCGGCACGTCGGCCTCTTGTAAGAATCCTTTTATGTCGCGCAAGCTATATCGGCTGTGGTTGTCGCCGCCATCAGAGATAATGATTACGGCGCGGCGCTTATTCACTGCCTCGCGTTTAAGAGCACTTACACCTGCGTAGATGCCATCAAAAAGCGCGGTGCTTCCATTGGTGGGGGCAAGAAGCGAGGGGAGTCTCCGCTCAAGGTCCTCCTGATCCCCTGTGAAGGCTGCAAGACGTGTCACTCGGGTTTCAACACCAAAGACAGAGAACTCGTCGCGGATCTGAACTTGTGGCTGCTCGGGGTCAAAAATCGAAAGAGTGGCTTCTTGAACGAATGGAATCTTGTCGGTCATGCTTGAGCTTAGGTCAGCCAGAATCACGAAAGAGACCGGTTGGCGCTCCCGCTCACAGGATATTATTTGTTGTTCTACGCCATCTTCCAGGACGAGGAAGTCATTTTTGTTGAGGTTTGTGGCAACCGAACCCTTGTCATCGAACACGGTAACCGGTATTTGCACCAACTCGACGCTCGTAACAATGCGCACATCGGATTGCGTCTGCGCGACGGGCCCAGGAGCTGCACCTATCAAAAGGCTCAAGGCGAGAAACGAAAGTACGCCTCGAATCATTGCCATAAATCCCCCGAACCGGCACCAGTTGATGTGAGGTATACGCCCGCGTTCCGATTCTGTCAACGTATATGGGTATTATGTTAACTTGGAGTTTGTTTGAGGAGGTAGGGCCCTGACAGACGGAAGTCGGGCTCGAAACAGGTTGTGAAAGCAAGGCCCAGAGCGACCTTCTCACCACTATGGAAGCATCCGCCCCGGGAATGAAGTACGTCGTAGCACATAGGCGAACTACAATTCGCTACCCCGGTTCAAGCGCAATCCTGCCATGGAGTGCGGGCCGGTCAATGACACCGTTCCGGAGTTGCGCTTTCACGTGGCGGAGCGCCATTTGCGAGGAACGGCAATTCGCTTTCCGGCATGGTAAACCGAGAGAATCCGCAGACCAAGCAGACCACGATCTTGGGGAACGCCCGAACTCCGGGCTTGTCCAAATTCTTGAGGCCAGAGAAGTGGATGATCATCTCAGCATCGATTTCCGCCTGATAGGTCGACGCGCATGAAAGACAAGGCATACCGAAACCTCCTTCATCTGTCGTTTCATTGCAGTTGCGAGCCATGCTGGTAGCCCCTTCGGGGGGAAGCAAGCATACGCAAGAGAAAAACACCTGTCTGTTCAAAATGGAACACTTCGTAAAATTGCCCCCGAGGGGTGTCGCGGGTGTTTGCGGGAGAATCCAGTATCTTGGAAAGCCTACGAGCGATAGCCTCTAGCGTCATTCTAACCCCCGCTCGACCGGGGTGGTTCGACGTATAACCCATACATAATCAAGATGCTAGGCATCAGGGCCGAATCGGAATGCCTGGGGTGTTTTGTTCATGGCGGATCGTACAGTGAAAGCCTTAAGGCAAAAGCGGGCAGTCCCTGCTGGATAAAATCCCCGAGACATACTAAACTCCGTTACTGCATCATCAGAACTATGGTCGCCGGTGCGTCGCTGAACTATCTTTTTGGGAAGAATTCCGCGGCACCCCGCCGATTCGACAGATGTCCCCCTGACAAAGCTAACCGCCCGCAAACAATTGCGGTTCGCGGTGCAAGTACGGCGTCTGCTCATTGCGAAGCCGGAACTGAATAGACAGTTAGACCGCTGGCGAGGTCTCAGGGAGCGCACTTGTCATCCATTCGTGTTCTCGTGGTCGATGATTTCGAGCCGTTTCGGGAATTCGTACGCTCAACCTTGACGCGAATATCAGAATTGCAAGTCGTCGGAGAAGCCTCAGACGGGTTGGAAGCGGTTCGGAAAGCGGCGGAACTGAAACCGGATTTGATTCTATTGGACATCTCACTCCCATCGATGAATGGACTCGACGCCGCTCGACAAATTCGCAAACTTCTCCCGGAATCCAAAATAATCTTCTTGAGTCAAGAGTCGTCTGCTGAGGTTATGCAAGAAGCTCTCGGTTTGGGCGCGTGGTGCTACATAGTGAAAACAAAGGCCGGAAGCGATCTGCTTGCCGCCGTGGAATCCCTTATCTCAGGAAAGCGGTTTGTCAGCGGCACATAGGCAAACTACATTTTCACGGCCTTATGGGAAGCGCAAACCTGCCACGGTGTTCGAGACCGACGCATCTTTTGCAAGCAGCGGCAATTCGGCCATCGGGACGGCCCACTAAGGAGCGAACTATCCACCCGCGGTCCGCCGCCATAAGCAGAGTCTGGTTTTCAAAGGACAGTTCGATACAAGAAAGGTGGAGAAACAAAGATACGCCCTGCGAGAGCTTCTTGCACGGCGGGAATAAGGTCGGTGGTTATTTGGGACTTCAGCACGTACCCGAGTGCGCCGGTAGCCAGGCAGGTCTCGACGAAATCGGCATCGGAGTGAACTGTCAGGAAAATGATCTTCGCCGCACAGCCCGATTCGTTCAATCGCTTGCTGGCTTCGATGCCATTGAGAATCGGCATGGAGATATCCGTGACGATGACATCCGGCTTAAGCTGTGTCGCCGTGTCAAAGAGAGATTGGCCGTCGGTCACGCTCCCAACAACTTCACAAGTGGATACCAGTAGGCTCTCCACGATCATCCGGAACTGCCGGTGGTCGTCCGCTAAGAGTATCCGTATCTTGCACAACTGGTCCGCCTATCGAATGCGCGAAAAAGCCTTGAGCGCTATTCCGAAGGGGCGTAAGGGACATCTGCCTCTCTCACGCGGCCGATCCGAGCATGCTTGGAGCCTAACGGCCGGATGGCCTGCTGTATAGTGTCAAGAATAACAGAGCCAAAAATGCCGCCATGCCTGTTGCCAAGAGTGCCGCTGGTCATAACTTGGAAGGTGAAATTCATGGGTTTGATCGCGAGGACTCTTGAATGGACTATTCAAAATGGAAATACATAATAGTCGAATGGCGAATGAAGTTATGCGGCAGTGTGTGTTAACATACGACCCTCAGCTGGCGCCGCTTTGGGGTCAACGAACCGACGACCTACCCCTACTCTCAATGGCGCGCATTCAGTTTGGAGCGGGACTTGGCCTGTAGAATGTGTGCTTCGTTGAACGTACAAGAGTTGACGGGAGAACTGTCAGCTAGTTTCCCGGATATAAAGAGAGCAAACCTCCCGCCCATCTATGTGTGCAAGGAGATCGTGGTCTGTTTGGATTGTGGTTTTACAGAGCTTGTCATTCCGGTACAGGAATTGGAGCGGCTGAAGAAGGGAAAAGCGGCATCCGCCTAGAAGGCCGTTTCACAAACACTTCATTCAAGCGAAACCGTAGCGCGTCTGTCGCCAGATATCAGAACGCAGGCCTCAGTTTGGCCATCCCTCTGTCCATTACGAAGTTAAATTCAGCAAATCGCCTGAAGCTGGTGCTGCATCCGCGCGCGCGTGCGGAAAATGCGTGACTTAACCGTCGCAACAGCAATTCCCATGGCGGCCGCCAATTCACGCTGCGTCCATCCTTCACTTTTGTTCAGGATGAACGTTTGTCGGAGCGACGGATGCACTCCGTGAAACGCTTTCGCTGCAAGGTCGCCGGCGATGTATCGGCGCTCCGGGTCGGGGCACCCATCCCTAATTTCCAGAACAAAGCTATGTTCAGAGTCTTGCGTGGACAGTTCTGTGCGACCTGCGGCACGCGCAGAGTTTTCCTTGCGGATCTTCATTAAGGCTTCGTTGATGGTGATGCGAACAAGCCAGGTTGAAAAACGGGAGCGACCTTTAAACCGACGGATGTTCTCATACACTTTGCAAAGCACATCTTGGAGATTGTCCTCCGCATCAGCATGATTCTTCAAAATCTTAAGTGATGTAAGGTAAATGCGTGGTGAGTGCATTTGAACTAACTCGGAAAATGCTTCCGAGTTGCCACGGCAAGCTCGGGTGATCAGTCGTCCTTCGTCCTGCGTGTAATCTAAATTGCTTGTCACGGGTTCCCCATTTCTGTGTTTCCTTGCCTTGTTCGAAATGCCGCCAGTACGGAGGCCAGCAGCAGATCGAATAAGTTGCACATTCCCGCCTCACGTGCGCCGCGGGAGCTTCACGAGCGGGCCGGCAAGGAAGCTGGTTGCTGAAGGCGGAATTCGAGCAACGTTTCGCTCGGAATGCTTACCTTATCGCCTTTTTGCACCACTGCCGCAGTTGTTCCTGCGACCGCACCGATTGCGGCGCCTTTCCCAGCATTTCCCGCTATGGCGCCAATCGCCGCACCCAGACCTGCTCCGCCCAACACACGCTTAGCCGTTCTTTTGCCGCTATTGCTGCCTTGCAGGCTGTAATCGCTGCTCAAAACAGGGTAGGCCGTACCGTTGATGACGATATCTGTCAATTCCAGTTGAAGTTCGGACTTACCTGCTACCCTTCCCGCTTCCTTCGATTGAGCGAGACGGCCATAAATCTTGGTTCCGGCGGGGGCTACAACCACACCGGCTACCTGAAGATTGGTTTCAAGACTGGCAGTGAAGCGAGAACCGACCGCATTCTTGCTGGAATCAACCGAATCCACCATCCGTATCAGGAGGGACGTGCCAGCTGGCACGGTCACCATGCGCTGTTGGGCCCATCCGGGAATCGCCATAGTTATGCCGGAACATAGAAAAAGTGCGGCAACGGTTCTTGCGCATGTTTGCTTCAGTAGAATTCTCATCACATAGTCCTTTTAGTCGCGCTCGAGAAAGAAGCCATGGCCGGGCCGAGTGCCTATTGCATCGCCGGCAGATTGGCAGAGATTTGCAGATCGACCACCTGCTGCATCTGGTTTTCGACTTGGAAGAACCTCGCAGCGGTCCTTGCGGAAAGAGCCTTCTTCATAATGTCGAAATACTTCTTCTTTAATTCAGCCCGTTGGGTCTCCAATGCTAAAGCTGCGCTCATCAGGTCATCGGCCTTTTCGTTCGTGATGTCGTCATAGTTCTTGATGTAGTCCGTGATGAGCTGCAATTTGGTGTCGCCGATTTTGGACAGCTCGTAATCGTAATCACGAAAGAGGGGCCAGAAGGTGGCAGCTTCGGAATCGCTGAACTGCATGATTTCCGTGATAATCGCTACCCTCTTTGCCTTGACATCGGCTCGGAGCAGCTCCGTGTATGCTCGCAGGTTAAGTTCGCGATCACTTATTGCGCTCGTATTCTGGTTTGTGTTCGTCTCATGTGTGAGCGCCGCGTTTGCAAGCAGCATCGGCAAAATAAACATGCCGACCGCCAACAGCCTCTTCGGTGTTTTCATTTCGCTCCACCTCGTACGCAGGAAACTGCTCTCGTCGTCTTTGGGCACACTCATGTGATTTCGCCGGGCCGTCAACTCTGCTGCTCAATCACTCTGGAAAGGTCCTCGGCCTTATCAACTCAATTCAATTCCGCTCCATGATGTTCACCAAACGCCAGGGTCCAGATCCATAGCTTTCAAAAGAGATTTGCTGGCTTTTGTCGATCTTAAATTTACCTGCGACGATTAGGCCTCCGTCGCTTTGCTTCGGGTCTGCATTGAGATTGATCTCCAGGGCCGACAGGTCGTAATCCTTTGTGCGGCCACTTATGTAGGCCTCAGCAAACTGGATGGGACGATCCGTGAGAAGGCGAATCTTCCGGCCATTCTCGGTCGGAAAAGATCGTATGTAAGCAATCTGGTAGCCCAACGTCCCAGTGATAGCGACTCTCCCCTTCGATTTCATTTTGCTCAGAGTCTTTACCAAGGCATCGTGGCCACCGTTTTTGAAAGCATCGGACAATACCTTCTGGTCTGCGGGCGTGGAGTACGATTCGATGTTCACGGTCACACTGAACATTTTTCCCGAGGCTCTTTGCTGACCCATGGCTGTCGCCTGAATTGTTTCGCGCTGGGGATTGTCCTGGGCTCCTGCTTTAAGAGTCGTCAGGAGGAAGAAGCCGCTCGAAGTCGCAAGCATTCCAGACAAAGTCAGGCCGCAAAGAAGCTCTTTTTTGGTCATTGCTTTTTCTCCGTGTGGGCCACACTGACACAAGCAAGGAAGCGCGTTTAACTGTCAAAAGTGACAGTGAGTTGTAGAAAATCTCGGACGCACGGCTTCCTCGCTCTCAATTCTGACCAAACGGAATGGTCTGTTACATTTGACAATTGGGATCCGGCTGCATCAGTCGCAAGATCTCGGTGCGGCCTTGAGATGTGGCGGCCGGTTTTCCCCCGGCGTGCGGCCCCGAAGGAGCTGACTAAAATACGATGAAACTGGCCTGCATATTCGTGCTAGCGATTTTCGCGTTTACTCCCGGCGTGTTTGGCCAAGATGGCGTGTCCATGATCAAAGCAGAAGTAGTGAGTGCATTTGTGTGGGGAGAGGATTCCCCATCGGGCGCGGTCTCCTCGACCATTCAAGACCCACTGACAGGCAATGCGATACATACATTGAGTTATGCCGGAGTCGAGGTGAGTTCCCGGATAGGATTCGAGCGCGTCAGCGCTGACCAAATGGGCACTTTCCTCAACTACACGACAACCATCGTCAACGGCACAGGCGCAACGCTATCAGTGCGATACGGCGGGATCAGTGTTGATGGCCACGTGGCATCACCTCTTTGGGTTGTGCCCGCGGGCGAGAAGCTCAGTAAGAAGGAACGCAAAAGCAAACCCGACGCGGTGGAGCTTGGGAAGATCCACTGCTTGACGAGCGGCTTTCTTCCCAGCGACAACCTCTTCTCGGCAAATGCCTCATCTCGGGTTCTTGCCGTCGTCCCCCGAGCCGCGCTGACGGTTTCATCTGTAATCCGAGATCCGCGCAGTTATCATGCGGTCCTTTGTTCAGTCGAGGGCTGCTTCCCTACGGGGACGATACGCTACTACCTGAGAGTTGACACCAAAGATTACGTGTTTGTCTGGCCCGGTCGATCTGCAGTTTATTGCGGCACGTGAGGGATTTTCGTTCACAGATTGGTTCTATAGAACGCGGCAGTCGGAGAAGTGGATTAACACACGGCCTAATGTCCGGAAAGTCGGGCACAAGCAGCTCCCAATGTCCGGTAGTGCGACTTTAAGGGGACTTAGCCCCGCGGTCAGACGATAAGCTCCGAGACAGCCTGTCCCTGCGCGGTCTGGCAGGCATGTCCTTACTGTCTTGCTATTCGCACTGATTGTGGATGGACTCCGTTTCGCATCTTCGACTTTGGCCCGCTCCGGCTAGTGATGTCTTGTCTTGCCATCAAAAGAATCTTTTTTAGTTCCTCGCTAAAATAGCCATCCAGCGGATTCGTTCGGCGAGAATCTCGTCGGCTAGCCTGACCAAAATCGCCGCGGCAGGCACGGTTATATTCCGATCGCTATAGAACCATGCGTACCCCTTTAATACATGATCCGCAGCCCGGCGGAGCGCAGCCTCCGGATCGTCTATTAGCCGTTGCATAGAGGTTTCTATCTTGGGCCTCACCTATGATCGACTCGCCTTGGCTTGAGCGAAGTTTTATCGACGAAAAAAGATCAATCAATCAAGAATCGCCGTGTCGGAAACTCGCTGTGTTCAGCTTACAATCGCTCCTCCTTCGACTTGCACGTTCACTTGCAATCTTGAGGATAACTTCCGAGTGGGCGACGATCCATCCAGAACCTAGAGAGCGACAGTTTATACGGGGGAGTCATAACTGACGTTCGACGAGTCGCACACGAGCAGCCCGCTTGGTTCACGAGTGAAGTAATAGCCTACCGCAGTGACCGGCAGCCCGGTTAAGGGCTGCCGGTCCGGAACAGTTCACTGCCGCGCCATGGCGATGTGGACCGCTTCCTCCGGGGACACGAGATGGTCGATGCTCACGGCATCCTCGGCGATGGCCAGCTGAACGCCCTTAACGACTCCGTTGAATCGGTTTCCGCGCGACCCGTAGTCCGGCGAGACCGGCGATCCGCTGTCCTCTCCCACGTCGCAACCATCGTCGGCGGAGAAGACCATGGCCGCCGTGGCAGCGACTTTGCCCTCGCCAACTTTCTTGCCATCCACGAACAAGGACACCGCGCCACCTTTGCCGAGGCCGCCACCTACATAGGCAAACTCCATGCGTACCTGGTGTTCACCCGGAGGCAGGGGGCCACTTGATTCGGCGTAAAATTGTTGAATGCCGAGCAAGTTGTAACAGTATTTGAGCTTGCCTCCCTTTACATAAAGGCTCCAGCCGCCAATGTTGCCGCCTTGCGCCACGATTACGCCCTCAGCCCCAGTCGGGGGTACAACAATCTCAGCGGTCACCGAGTGAGACTTGTTCTTGATATTGATAACCGAGTTTTCAGACAGACGACCCATGCTACCAAAGAGAATTTGGGAGTTACCCGTGATCAGCACCGGTCGCCCCGCCATTTTTCCGTCTATCCGTTCAGCGGCCCTGTCATCAAGGGGAAGTACGTTGTAGCGTGTCGCCTCGATCAGCCACAGACGCTGTAGCTCATGGAGCTTCTCCGGCATCTGCTTGGCCAGGTTGTTCGCCTGGCTCCAGTCCTTGTTGGTGTCGTAGAGTTCCCAATTGTCGTCGTCGAATGCCGGGGTTTTCTCACCAACCAGGAGCCACGGCGTCTTGTGCCGTGTCACCGCGGTCCAGCCCTTGTGGTAAATGCCGCGGTTGCCGAACATCTCGAAATACTGTGTCTCATGCCGCTCGGCCGCCTTGGCATCGTTGAATGAGTACGCCATGCTGACGCCCTCGATCGGGTGCTGCTGGACCCCGTTGACGAAAAGCGGCTCGGGCAAGCCGGCCAGTTCGAGAATAGTCGGCGCGATGTCAATTACATGGGCGAACTGGCTGCGGATTTCGCCTTTCCCCTGGATCCCCTTGGGCCAGTGCACGATCGTTCCGTTGCGGGTCCCGCCATAGTGCGAGGCCACCTGTTTGGTCCACTGATACGGTGTGTTCATGGCATGAGCCCAGCCCACAGCGTAGTGGTTGTAAGATTCCGGTCCGCCCAGCTTGTCCAGCCTTGCCATTAGGAACTCGGGAGTTTCCAGCGCAGCCGCGCCGTTGAAATTGATCATCTCGTTGTAGGTGCCCTGCAGCGTACCCTCTGCGGACGCGCCATTGTCGCCGATGATGTAATAGATCAACGTATCATCGAACAAATTGAGTTTTTTCACCGAATCTAGCAACCGGCCAACGTGGTGATCGGTATACTCCATGAACCCGGCGTAAACCTCCATCTGCCGGAGCAGCACGGGCTTTAGCGCCGCAGGCATCTCATCCCAGGATGGGATTTCTTTGTGCCTCGGCGTGAGTTGACAATCTGCCGGAATGACACCCAACTTTGTCTGTCGTGCGAAGGTCTCTTCGCGAAGCTTATCCCAGCCCTGATCGAACTGGCCTTTGTACTTATCCGCCCATTCCTTCGGCACGTGGTGCGGGGCGTGCGTGGCGCCCGGTGCGAAATAGACGAAGAAGGGCTTATCAGGAATGAGCGCCTTCTGTTGCCCGATCCAGTTGATGGCCTTGTCCGTCATGTCTTCCATCAGGTGATAGCCCTCTTGGGGTGTCTTCTTCACTTCGATAGGGGTGGTGCCCTCATAAAGGGATGGATACCATTGATTTGCCTCCCCGCCGATGAAACCGTAGAAATATTCGAATCCGCCTCCTCCAGTAGGCCATGCATCGAATGGGCCGACTGGGCTGGTTTCCCAAACGGGCACTTCGTGGCACTTGCCGAACTGTGCGGTCGCATACCCGTTGAGCTTAAGGGTACGCGCAAGTGGCGAACATGTGTTTGGAAGGACCGAGTTATAGCCCGGCGCTGAGGTCGCTATCTCGGTGATGCCTCCCATGCCAACGGTGTGGTGGTTGCGTCCTGTCAGACAAGCCTGTCGCGTCGGCGAGCAGAGCGCTGTTGTGTGAAAGCGGTTGTATTTCAGACCGCCTGCCGCCAGCTTTTCCGCGTTCGGAGTCTGGCAGGGGCCGCCAAAGGCGCTGGAGGAACCAAAGCCTGCGTCGTCAATCAAGACGATCAGGACGTTTGGCGCACCTTTAGGCGGGCGCAGTTGCGTGATTGGCGGGAACTTGGTCTCCGGATCCTTCGCATCATAGGTGATCAAGCCTGTGCGCGGCTGATCCGGAATGGGGAGAACCGTGCGTGGAGTCTTGTCTTGGTCATTCATGGAAAGAGTCCCTTCCTTTAGTAATTTGTAATGTTCACGCCACGAAGAAGAGCGACGGGGCACACTCCCCTCCGCTGCCGCAGAGTAGGACTCCTGTGCGGGGGAAGTAACTGTCAAAACATACAGTGCTGTGGGCTCGCGCACCGCGGATTTGGGGAGCCAGGCTCCTGAACCGGGAGCGAAAAGCGAACTAGCTAACTGCTCCGGCGGGGAAGCGGTTGCAAAGATCGAGGTTTAGGCACGTGCTCGTCACAAACGCCTGCCACGGCGCAGATCTCCCTTACGCCCCCGAGCACGCGAGTCGCAATATTGGGACAGCCCGTGTGGTCGCAGAGATATTCAGTGAGTAGTTCTTCGCGCCCGTCCGGAGTCGTGATGCCCGTCTTTATCGTTACTGGAGGAATGGGAAATCCCTAAACGAATACTGCATTATCAGGTGGCCAGAGGGCTTTTGCGCAAGTAGTTTTTTATATCGGGGACGAGGTACCTCCAATACCCAAAGAGATTCGCACCGAATTGGTTTTGATTCAGAGATTCAGCGTTGAAGAGGCGGATGGCTGATCGGTCCGCGAGGACCGACCGGGCGTGGGGCAAAACCGGTGAGGCGTAGCAAACCGGTCATCGCGGAATGAAACGTGCGGCGTATGCCTTCTTGCAGGAGGACGAAGGCAACCGAAAGAAGCAGTATGGCTGCCACCGAGATGGCAGTCAGCAGCATCACTACAAGAACTTCCTGCAACATATAAACCCTCTTTCCGATCGCCAACACGACGAGGAGTAGCAAAGCGAGCACGCCAGCCATCCCCATCTGCCAGATAAAGCGTGCAATTGCCGTTCGATAACTTCCGTCTGACATTTCATCCCGCCAATCCGCTGCTTGTCTCGCAACGCTGCAATCCGGATCCATGCTGAACACGACAAAAAAGACCTGACCGTCGCCTTGAAATTCCGCATGCTAGCGTTTAAGAGGGAGAGAAGGGAACTGTCAATTTTGCCAGTTGCTAGGCCTCACGCTGATTGATGCAGCGCCTTTGGCCTGTCCGAGAGCCCTACTCTCGCGTCCCACTCTGTAAGAACTGACAGTTACACACTCGGAGGGGGCCCGCTACTTTCAGAAGCGAATTCGGGCGTGGCATGAGTAGAGACGGAGAGCGCTCTGATGACCCGGGAGTTTCAGGTGGCCTGCCAGCAAACCATTCCAAATACCGAGAAGCAATACCGCCGGCAGATCTGCAGGATCGGACGCTGGATGTATTCGAGGGGTCACGTTGTCGCAAGCGAAGGCAACCTGTCTGTGCGGCTCGATGAGCAGCGGATTCTGGTGACACCTTCCGGTACGTGCAAAGGCCGGCTGAAATCAGAGGAGTTGCTGGTCACTGATTTGAGCGGCGAGGTTGTCTGCGGCAGAGGACGTCCCTCTTCGGAGATACTGATGCATCTTCTCTACTACCGTGCCAGGCCAGATGTGCGGGCCATCTGCCATGCGCATCCGCCGACGGCGACGGGATTTGCCGCCGCTGGGCGCGCGCTCGAAGAACCAGTCCTTCCGGAGGTAATCGCCGGCCTCGGCAAAATTCCCTTGGCGTCGTATGGGACTCCAGGCACCTGGGAACTTTGCGCGGGGCTCGAACCACTAGTCCACAACTACGATGCGGTCTTGCTTGAGAATCACGGCGTAGTGACTTGCGGGCCGGATCTGGGAACGGCTTATCAGCGAATGGAAACCGTGGAACAATTTGCGAGAGTGATGCTAACCGCCGCATTGCTTGGCGGCCCGCATTTGCTTCAGAGAGCGGACGTGCAAAAACTCATCGCTTCGAGTCCACTCCACCAGACTTCGCGTCCTACAGAAAGCATCGTGCTGCCTCTGGCTGTCGAATCTGCCCGTGATTGGCTCGCGCGGGTGCAGCCAGTACTTGAACCGGCCGCCCCGTGAACGATTCGCCAGCTAATACCCTTGGACAATTTACGCAAACGCAGAAAAAATCCGGCAATCAACGGCAGAAGTGTTCTGAGGTATGTCGGCCGGCGACTGATCTGGGCAGTCTGTCAGTTTTGACAATTACAAATCGTCGTCCCTAGGTAAACCATCGCAAACGTGGCGAGACTTTTGAGGTCGGCATCAACACTCGAACCTCGGTCAGCGAACGGGACTAGCAGCGTATCTAAAATTCGAAAGGGCTAACGATCATGAAGACCAGATTTGCGTTGTGCGCGGTGCTGTTGTGCATTACATCCACAATTGCTGTCGGGCAACAAGTTTCGGTCAATTACGACCACAGCGCGAGTTTTGCTCAGTATCACACCTATGCCTGGGGGTCCAACAACGCCAACCAGATTCAGAACTCGATACTAGCGCAAGTTGCGCAACAGGACATCAACGCGGCCATGCAAGGCAAGGGCTTTCAATTGGTGCAGGAGAATCAGAACCCCGATTTGCTGCTCGTTGTCAGCGGAGGGCTGAAGCAGCAAACCTCTTGGAGCGCCTGGGGCATGCGCGGCATTGGCGGGGGCATGGGTGGAATCACTCCCGAGCAGAATGTCGAAGGGACCTTAGTGGTTGACTTGCATAGTGTTAAGAGCCAGGCACTGATTTGGCGGGGGATTGCTCAGGATACGTTGAGCAACAACGGCAGCAAGAACCAGAAGACGGTGGGGAACGCCGTGACGAAAATGTTCAAGCAGTGGCCGAAGAATTAAGCCGCAACTTGAGCGGCAACTGCGGCGCACGAGCAAAGCGGCGAGAGAAATGCAACCAACTATCAACTTCAAGCGCGAGAGTCCGTCCCTTTTGGCAGTTGCCGCTTGGCGGCAAACGTTGGTAATTAACGGTCGACAGGAATAGTCAAATGAAAGCGAAAAGCGCTAAGGGAATTTCGGCTGCGGTGTTAAGTTTCGTTCTTATAGTGGTTTCACCACACCTCCTGTACGGCTACCAGTCTCCGGCTGACAGCGGGAATCCCACTGAAGCTGCTCCACAAAGCGCGACCGAACTCCAGGCGCTGGTGGCACCTATCGCACTCTATCCAGATTCGCTGGTGGCGCAAATTCTCACCGCGTCGACGTTTCCGGACCAAGTCGCAATCGCGAATTACTGGCTGCAGCAGAACAATAGCTTGACCGGCAGCGCCCTGATGCAGGCCGTTGACAAGCAATCGTGGGATGCCAGTGTCAAGGCGCTCACAGAATTTCCCTCGGTTCTCGACAATTTGGCAAAAAACCTCACCTGGACTTCCTCTCTTGGAGAGGCCTATCACAACCAGCAGGCGGAGGTAATGACGGCCATCCAGACATTGCGCGCGCAAGCCAAAGCGGCGGGCAATCTCAAGTCCAGTTCTCAAATCACCGTGGTGCAGCAGTCACCGCAGGTCATCGTCATCCAGCCCGCAAATCCGCAGATTGTGTACGTTCCGCAGTACAACCCCGCCGTCATTTATGGCACGCCCTATGTGACTCCGGGATATAGCGCTGGCGACGTAGCTGCCGCGGGCATTATCGGGTTCGGCGCTGGGATCGCGGTAGGGGCACTGATGAGCGGCGGAGGCGGGTGCTGCAGCTGGGGCTACAGCAGTTGGAACTGTGGCTGGCACGGCACCGCGGTGGTCTATCACGGCGGGGCGTACTACGGAAACACTGCCTGGCACGGCGGCTATTACAACGGCGGCTACCACAGCAGCTATGGCTACAACAACTCCTATAACCATAACAACTACAACAGCGGCTACAACAACAAGTCCTACGCACAGAACGGCAACAACTACAAAAACAGCGGCAACACTTACAACAAGAACGTCAGCGGAAACACGGTGAACGTGAACAACGGTCATTCTTCATCGTCGAACTCTTGGGCACAGCATGATAGCGGAAGCAGTGGGCACTCAGACGCTTTCAGCGGCACGAGCGGGCATTCCGGTGGATTTGGTGGTTCCAGCGGCTGGTCCTCACGGGCCGATAGCGGCCGCGGCTGGGGAAGCATGAGATCAAGCGGATTCAGTGGGGGCCGATTCGGCGGTGGCGGATTCGGCGGCGGCGGGTTCCGTGGTGGCGGCGGATTCCGCCGCTAATCTTCGATGCATGCCAATAGCAAGGAACGAAAATCATACGGTTTGGAGGAATGCGCATGTCATACGTGATTCGCAACCAAAGAAATGTGGGCATTCGCCTCGCTGCGTTCAGTGCGCTGCTGGTAGCGATCATTGGGTTTGTCTCATGCGGCAAAGAGAGCAGCCCAACAGTCGTTCAAAAAACCTTCTCATCTCCGGACGAGGCTGGGACCGCGCTTCTGGAAGCGGTCAAGTCCAACGACCAGAACGTACTGCTCGTGATCTTTGGCCCGGACGCCAAGGGCGTCGTGTTCTCGGGAGACGCAATAAAGGACAAAGACGCTTTTCAATATTTTGTCGACGCCTATAACCAAATGCATCGTTGGCGCGAAATCAAAGTTGGCGGCGAAATGCTCTACATGGGGGCTGACAATTATGTGTTTCCTGTACCCTTGGGAAAGAATCCTTCCGGCCAATGGTACTTCGACACCGCGGCCGGTAAGGACGAGATTCTTGCTCGCCGCATCGGTAAAGACGAATTGACCGCTATCGCCGCTTGCGCTGCCCTCGCCGAGGCGCAGCAGCAATATTTCAGCCAAGCTCACGACGACGGCAAGGCAAAGCAATACGCTCAAAAACTCGTCAGTGATACCGACAAGCAAAATGGCTTGTACTGGCCTGCACCGGAAGGCCAGCCACAAAGCCCTCTTGCCTTCGCCGGAGACTTCGCGAAAAGCTTTGGCTATACCAATTCCGGCGATAAACCCCAACCGTTCAATGGCTACCTCTACCGGATACTCACAAAACAGGGAGCCACAGCAAAGGGTGGTGCGAAGGATTACCTCGTGAACGGGAAGCTGACAGGCGGGTTTGCCGTACTTGCTTACCCGGCGAAATACAGAAACTCGGGAATCATGACGTTTATCGTCGGCCCGGACGGCGTGGTCTACCAGAAAAATCTAGGCGAGAAGACTGCCGACATTGCTGCGGCAATAACGGAATACAACCCGGGCGACGGCTGGACTCCAGCGATTTAATCTTGCCCGCGACAACGGAGAAGATCAGATTGGTCGGTTTTGGGACCGAGTCTAAATAGCTCTGTCACTTTTGACAGTGGAATCAAGTAGCGAGATAGCGGAGAAATAGCCAAGGACGATGTACATGGAAACCAGGGTGCGACGAGGCGTGCAAGTTCCATGCCGCGCGCTTGCGGTCACGCTCGCGGGAAACTTAGCGTATTCTGCCGCGCCAAAGGCCCTTCACTCTGCAGCTTCCAACTCTGATTCCCAAGGACGGCCCTCAACCGCCGCGTTGACGTCAAGGTAATCGTGAACGAGGGGCTCGCTGAGTGACATGACAAGCGACGCCACGTTCATGCCGGTCTGTGACCGAGCACTACGCCGGGCGGCTCGCGGGGGTCGCACGCTTGGCCGCGTCTCGTGCATAACCGCGAGATTACTTCGGGCACTGGGTGGAGAAGCGCAATCTGTCGACGCTACCTCGCAGATTGTGTCCGAGTGGATGATTGCGGACCGGAGGGTCAGAAGCGTTGCCCGGAAAGGCACCTTTGATCAACCAATGCGAAATGCACCGACCTCTCTTTCTGTCACAAAAGCGCGCAGGGCGACTAGGCACCGGCGTCTGCTTACTTATGTTGGGCGTTCTGCTTTGTTTGCCAACATGGGCACAGCACAGCAAGACCGCTTCCGCTCCTCCACCGGCTCACACGGAGGTTCCCAAGGACTCTCTGGGCCGGAGCACGCCGAGGGGGGCTGTATTTGGTTTTTTGGCTGCCGCCCGAAAGGGAGACGACGAACTCGCCGCCCAATATCTGAACACCCACCTTCTAGGTAATGCTGCCGCCGTTCTTGCCCACCAGCTCTTCATTGTCCTCGATCGTCGCCTGCCCGCGAGACTCAACGAGCTAAGTGACAATCCCGAAGGCTCCCTCTCAGATCCGCTGAAGCCTGACCAAGAGCTAGTGGGAACCATAAGCAGCAACAATGGTAATGTGGACATATTCCTCGAACGAGTAGATCGCGGGAAGTCTGGGCGTCTGTGGCTGTTCTCCAGCAATACCCTTGACTCAATTTCGGACCTATATGACGAGATAAACGTCGTATCGGTGAATACGGTTCTCCCAAAATTCTTGGTGAACACTCGATTCGCAGGCATACCGTTGTTTGAATGGCTCGCAGTTCTTGTAGGCATGCCACTCTTGTATTTCCTTACGGTTCTGCTGAGCCGCCTGCTCAGTCGCCTTATAGGCTTGTTGCGCAGGCGCGTGTACAGAAAGTCCGATCTGGCCAATCGCGTATTCTTGCCTGCGCCGGTTCGTCTTCTGCTCTTGGCCTTCATCATTAACTGGCTGGCTTCCAAGGTCAGCCTCCCGCTGTTGGCACGGCAGTTCTGGTCCAGCACCGCCACAGTCATTACCATCGCCGCTGGCGTCTGGCTGTTGATTCTTTTCAACAGCTGGGGAGAAGAATACGTCCAGCGGCTCCTGCGACGTCGCAATCGCACGGCGGCCACTTCGATGTTGCATCTCACGCGCTGGGTAGCCGACTTGCTGATTATCGCCGCGGGCGTGGTCATGACTCTGTATTACTTCCGGGTGAACCCAACCACAACCCTGGCGGGACTCGGCGTTGGCGGAATTGCGGTTGCATTCGCCGCGCAGAAGACACTGGAAAACGTAATCGGCGGAGTCTCGCTTATCTTCGACCAAGCGGTGCGCGTGGGAGACAATTTGAAGGTGGGCGATGCTCAGGGAACGGTCGAGGCTATAGGCCTTCGTTCGACGCGAATCCGAACTGCCGACCGAACAGTGGTCAGCGTTCCGAACGGTCGCATCGCAAACATGACCCTTGAGAACATCTCCTCACGGGATAAATTCTGGTTCCATCCAATCCTGACCCTGCGCTACGGGACGACTTCGTCGCAAATGCAAACCGTCCTCGGCGACATCCGCAAACTGTTGGGCGAGAGTCGCGATCTTGAGCCTGGGTCGGCTCGCGTGCGTTTTCTGCGGTTTGGCACTTCCTCTCTAGACGTGGATGTTTTCGCTTATGTCCTGGCTCGTGATTGGAACCAATTCCTCGAGATCCAGGAAAGCCTTCTCCTGCACATTATTGACTGCATCGAGTCGATCGGAGTTCAGTTTGCACTTCCGATACAGACTATCGTGACCTCCGCTTCCACCTCCAATGGCGCCCCGGAGCGAGCACTGCGCAAAGTACCCACCGTGGAAGAGAAACCCACTGACGAGGTGCCAGCAGGCAAACCTGCATAACGCGTACGGAGTGCACCATGACACCAGAAAAAGTGTTGTGCTTCATCTCAGTGAAGCCTCGGTGGAGGATCGGCAAGGGCTTGGCGTAGGTCACCAGCGTTCATCTGGGAGCACAAGAGTTCTTGATGGTTGGGGTCATGGACGACGGATGCGAGCTTTTAAGATTATTATTTTGTTGGCGATGGTTACAGTGTGCTTCCTGCAGGGGCTGCTCGCCCAGGACCTTTCTCCGCGCGCCTATGTCATCACTCCGATCCATTCCAATGCCATCACCCTGACCTGGTCCTTCTACGACGGTAACATTAACTACAGCGGCGCACTCCCCGTTAGCGGCGCCACTGGAACCTACAGCGTACCGATCTTCAGCTACTATCACACCTTCAGCTTCTTTGGTCGATCGGCCAACATGGTCGCCTCGTTGCCTTACGCAGTAGGGAACTTCCAGGGAACAGCATTCGGCGCGGAACAGCACCTTTACCGCTCAGGTCTTCTGGATTCGGTTTATCGCTTCTCCGTAAATCTGAAGGGCGGCCCGGCAATGCCCGTACAGAAGTTTATGGGCTGGAAGCAGAAGATCCTGTTCGGCGCAAGTCTCAAAGTAGTGGCTCCGACGGGTCAGTACGACCCGACAAAGCTAATCAATTGGGGGGCCAACCGCTGGTCTTTCAAACCTGAATTCGGCTATTCCCAGCGCTTGGGGCAAAAATGGGTGCTCGATGGGTACTTTGGAGTGTGGTTCTTCACCGCGAATTCCGAATTCTGGTCGCACAACATCTTTTTTGCCGGTACCAGATCGCAATCGCAAAGCCCTATTGGGTCCGTTGAGGGGCACTTGAGCTACGATTTCAAGCCGCGGCTCTGGGTTTCCCTGGATGGCAATTTTTGGTTTGGGGGGATAACAAGTATAGACGGTGTGCAAAATCCGATCACCCGTGAAACGAACTCTCGCATTGGCGGCACCGTCGCAATCCCCATCACCAGGCACCAGGCTCTGAAATTCAGCTACAGCAATGGCACCTATATCCGGTTTGGCGGCAACTACCAAAACGTTTCGGTAGGTTGGCAGTATTCCTGGCTGGGTAAGCCCGAGTAGCAATGTCTTTCGAGTTCTCGCAAGGGACACCAAATAGAGCATTTGAACTTTGACCATTTCAAACGTTAGCTGAACGCTTCTGAGGCAAACTCCCACCTCGAGACGTAGAAATCAGATGCTGGTGTGATGCCCCTGTTACTTTTGACAATTACTTCCTGCGTCCGCGCGAGCAACCATGATTTGGTCAGGCACCGAGGTTTGGACAGGCTCCGATGTAGGGTGCGTTTGTTGTTGATTGAGGTCGAGAACCTCGCTCAATAGCAGCGTTTTCGCAGTCTTAGGAAAATGAGAGGGCATTGCATCTTGGCATGTGGCTTGTAACGGACATACCGGAAGAGAGGAACAGTCGATGAACCTTCCAAGCTTTCCGCAAGTCGACATGTTCTCCGCCGGAATCAACGCCCTCTACGGAGTGCTCATCGCCCGCCAACCGTCGCACGACCGCAACTATACTGTCGCGGGGCTGCTGATCATGGCCTTCTTCGGCGGCATCGGCGGCGGCGTGACGCGCGACGTCCTGCTCAATGACATCCCCTCGCCGCTCGTAGATCCGATGTACCTGCTCGTCTGCCTTCTGTCGGGTTTACTAGGATTGGCGATTTATAAGTTTGCTGCATCGAGGGAGGAGCGGTTCCGCACGAGGACGCTGGCCTTCTTCAAGTCTTTCACACTACCCTGGTTTGCGATTCTGGGCGCGCATAAGGCGCTCGATCATCACCTTGGGATCTGGACCGCGATCGTGATCGGTCTGATCGCCACTACCGCGGGCGGGGTGCTGATTGACCTTTTCTCCGGGGTCACGCCCGAGATCGTGAGGCCCTCGGAGCAACTCGTCACGGCGGGACTGCTGGCGAGCACGGTCTACACGCTGCTCGCGGTGCAGGAGATGAAGAGCCTCTCCTTCTTTCCGGTCACGCTGATAGCGGTGGTCGTATCGTTCCTCTTCCGCATTTTTGCCGTGCGTGGGCACTGGCCGTCGATCGTGCCGCTTGCCGCACCCGCCGCCGGGCCGGGAGCACGAGCGTGAACGCTTTCTGAGAGAGACACGCGATTCTTGCAGATTTTGTCGCCGTCGGCGTCCTGCCTTGTGAAATCTGATTCCGCGCTAACAAATGGCGCACATGTTAGGAATGGTCCCGTGAGCCTTGTTCAAACAGCGCCAAAAGATAGGGGAACGGTTCTTGCCGAAGAGCGAACCGATCTGGCCCTCCAGCGCACGATGATCGCAGCGGAAAGAACGCTGATGGCATGGATCCGGACCGCCCTTTCGATGATCGGATTCGGTTTCAGCATTTACAAGTTCTTCCAATACCTGCCCGAAGAAATCGCCGCCGGTAACATCCGGCGTCCGCAGGCGCCGCGCAATCTGGGACTGAGTCTTATTGCCCTGGGTACTCTGGCATTGTCCGCCGCCGCTTGGCAGCACTGGAGTTTTCTGAACGAGATTGGAGCGTCACTGAAGAGGCGAGTGTTGTCTATCTCCTTCGTCGTAGCGATTGCTGTCATCCTGATTGGACTCCTCACGTTTTACGGTGTTCTGCTGCGCCACGGACCGTTTTAATCAAAGCTCACGTGGAGGGCGACTCCGTTCGCGCGTTACGCTGTCCCATACCTGTAAGTTTTGACACTTCCGCGATTAGCGTGCGTGGGCCTACTCTGTTTTTGCTCTCAACGATTTTGATTCACAGAGAGGTTCGAGTATTCCGTAACGGAGAGCGCATGCATTCGAATGCAGTTACCGAATACATTGAACTGATCGTCTGGGGACTCGAGATTGTGGGCGTTGCGGTGATCGGCATTGCCTTTCCCTACGCAACCATCCTTTGCCTTGTGCAAATTGGGCAGCGGAAACCGGACGCTTATCAACGCCTGAAAATCTTCATTGGAAAAGCACTGCAACTCGGACTGGAATTTTTGGTAGCTGCGGACATTGTCAGGACGGTTACGGTTGAGCCCACGAGGGATGGGATCGTGTCGCTGGGCTTGCTGATTGTCGTGCGAACGTTCCTGAGCTGGTCCATCACCGTGGAAATCGAGGGCTGCTGGCCGTGGCAGGTGGCAAGAAGTGGAGGGCTTGAGTCATGAGAGATTGGCAAGTATTTATCCAGGATCTATTCGCCCGCTTCGACGGACCGCTTCATTTCCGTTTTATCGTCCAGCCGTTGATAGCCATCACGTTCGCGGTCATCGACGGAGTCAAAGACGCGAAAGCCGGGAAGCCCGCGTATTTCTGGGCCTTGCTTTCGACCCCCGGATCTCGCAAAGAGATCGTGAAGGAAGGCTGGAAATCGGTCGGCAGGATTTTTATCCTCGCGATCATTCTTGATGTCATCTACCAGATGAAAGTTCATGGGACGGTTTTCGCGGGGCAACTGCTTACCGTGGCGTTCGTCCTGGCGATCGTGCCGTATCTCGTCCTGCGCGGTCCGGTTAATCGAATTGCACGGCTGATCATCGCACGAAATCACAAAGAAGTAGCTGTCCCAAAAGTAGCCGATGTTGGGCCACGGCAGGGGTAATGGAACTAAACAGACTGAAATCAAATGACGGCAAAAGGTTTCGAGAGCGGCAACTCCGAATTGGTGCAGTGCCAGAACGAAAAGGGTGGTACGAACATGGCTCCTATAACTGCCGAATCTCTACCGGCGAACGCTCCCCCGGGCTTTCACCTGCTTGCCAAGCCGAGCGGATCCACCTGCAATATCGACTGCACGTATTGTTTCTTTTTGTCGAAAGAATCGCTGTATCCAAACGAAAAAAGCCGGATGTCCGACGCCACCCTGGAGACCTACATCAGCCAACTGCTCGAGTCCCATCGCACGCCCACGGTAACAGTGGCGTGGCAGGGGGGCGAGCCGACGCTCATGAAACTCGACTTTTTCCGCCGTTCCGTCGAACTCGTCGAAAAGTACCGCCGGCCCGGCCAGGCCGTGCAACACACTTTCCAGACCAACGGCATCCTTCTCGATGATGAATGGTGCGCGTTCTTCAAGGAACACGATTTCCTGGTCGGTCTGAGCGTCGACGGCCCGCGCGAACTGCACGACACTTACCGGGTCGACCGCAGCAAGCAGGGCACATTCGACAAGGTAATGCGAGGTTGGCGGCATCTGCATTTGTATGGCGTCGATTTCAACATACTGTGCACGGTTAACGCTGCGAATGAGGAACACGGTCGGGCGGTCTACCGATTTTTCCGCGATGAAATGGAAGCAAAGTGGATACAGTTCATTCCAATCGTAGAGCGCGCAAGCGAAGAGACGATCGCGATTGCCAACCTCGGGTGGAGCGAGCAGCCTGGCCGCAAGCGTCTACTCTACACACAGTCCGGCAATTTGGTAACGAAGCGCTCGGTCGGGGGCGAACAGTACGGCCGTTTCCTCGTGGACATCTTTGAGGAGTGGGTCCGTCGTGACGTCGGCCAGGTTTTCGTTCAGCTTTTCGACGTGACCCTCGAGGCCTACTTCGGTCGCCATCTACTGTGCATCCACGCCCCTACCTGCGGCTACGGCCCAGCGCTGGAGTATAACGGCGATCTTTACTCCTGCGATCATTTCGTCGAGCCGAAGTATTTGCTGGGCAACATCCACGAAACGCACATGCTGAAGCTCGTAGCTTCCGACCAGCAACGCAAGTTTGGCGACGACAAGCGGGCTTCACTTACCGCGCAGTGCCAGCGCTGCCCGGTTAAGCAGCTTTGTCATGGCGGCTGCCCGAAAGACCGCTTCGCAGTTTCGCGCGACGGTGATCCCGGCCAGAACTACCTCTGCCCCGGCCTGGAGCTTTTCTTCACTCACACGATGCCCGCGATGAAAAAGATGGCCCAGCTATTTCGGAGCGGACGCCCGCCTTCCGACGTGATGGCGCTGACCGCTGCCGAGGATGCAAGTCGAGGGGCGTATGACCCGTGTCCTTGCGGGAACGGCCAGAAGTTCCGCTTCTGCCACGGCAACCGCTCGCCGCGCTCGCCATTCAGTGGTGTGAGCCCTGCGAAGGTCGCCACACATGATCGACCCATTAATTCTGCTCACTCCGAACTCCCGTCCCAAGCATCGGCGGGCGGCTCGCAGGGAGCAGCCAAATGACAACTCGAAAGCACGTCGCGGCTTCGAAAAAAGTTTCTCCGGCTAAGCCCGAGAATCGCAACACAAAATCAACTTCAAGGAAGGAACAAACTGTGGCCTCAAAGCAACCAAATATCTTAATTCTGTGGGGGGACGACATCGGGATGTGGAACATCAGCCACTACAGCCGTGGCATGATGGGGTACCAGACTCCTAACATCGACCGAGTGGCCCAAGAAGGAGTGACTTTCACGGACTGGTACGGCCAACAGAGCTGCACCGCTGGACGCGCCGCCTTCATCACCGGACAGAACCCGCTGCGCACCGGTTTGACGAAAGTTGGAATGCCCGGCGCCACTCTCGGACTCCAACCGGAAGACCCAACCATCGCCGATCTGCTAAAACCACTGGGCTACGCCACCGGTCAGTTCGGCAAAAACCATCTTGGCGATCGGAATGAATTTTTGCCGACCGTGCATGGGTTTGACGAATTCTTCGGCAACCTCTATCACCTCAACGCGGAAGAAGAACCGGAACTGCCCGATTATCCCAAGGACCCCAAGTTCTTGGCGGCCTTTGGACCTCGAGGTGTGCTGCACTGCGTAGCAACGGACAAGGATGATCCGACCGTTGAGCCGCGGTGGGGAAAGGTAGGTAAACAGGTTGTCAAGGACACCGGGCCGCTTACCAAGAAACGCATGGAAACTGTCGATGAGGAGATCACCTCGGCTGCTCTCGGCTGGATGGAGAAGCAGGCCAAGGCAAACAAGCCCTTCTTCCTCTGGTACAACTCGACCGCCATGCACTTCCGAACCCACCTTGCGGACAAGAACCGTGGCAAGACTGGGCAGGACGATTACAGCGATCGGATGGCCACACACGACGAACAAATCGGCCAAATGCTCGACAAGGTCGATGAGTTAGGAATCGCTGATAACACCATCGTCATGTATTCCACCGACAACGGCCCCGAGAACGACACTTGGCCGGATGGCGCTAACACACCGTTCCGAAGCCAAAAGGACACCAACTGGGAAGGCGCATGGCGCGTTCCGTGTTTCCTCCGTTGGCCCGGACATATTAAGGCGGGCACAGTTCTTAATGGCATCGTCTCTCACCAGGACATGCTGCCTACGTTGCTGGCGGCGGCGGGAGATCCGGACATAAGCCAGAAGCTTATGAACGGCCACAAAGCCGGGGACAAGACGTTCAAGGTTCATATCGATGGGGTCAACTTGCTGCCCTATCTCACCGGCCAGACAAAGGAAAGTCCCAGGGAATCCTTCTTCTATGTCAGCGACGACGGAGGCGTCATGGCGCTACGGCATGGCGACTACAAGTTGGTGTTTGAAGAACAGCGTGCACTGACAACGCAGGTTTGGGCGGAGCCCATGGTAAAGCTGCGGCTCCCGAAAATGTTTAGCCTGCGTCGCGACCCGTTCGAACGTGCTGATTACAACTCTAACGTCTATTGGGATTGGGTGATCAATCATGCCCCCCTGCTTTACGGAGCCCAAGCAATTGTGGCGGCCCAAATCGAAAACTACGTGAAGTTCCCGCCTCGCCAAAAGGCGGCTTCCTTCAACCTAGACTCGGTGATGGCGCAATTAGGGCCGGCAATCAAGGCGTACTCGGAAAAAGAAAAGGAAGCGGCAAGCAGCAGGCAGGACAAAGCAACCGCTGCGGCCAGGTAATTCTGGACATATCGAAACGGGGTCCAGAAGACCCCAGCCTAAACACTCGGATTCCCCGGCAGGCAAGGAGTCTGCCGGGGGATCTGCTTTATCAACAGAAGAAGCAGCAGGTACGGCAGCCGCGGCCAGAGATGTTAAAGAAGAATCGAATGACGTAGTTTTTCTTGTGCTTCGGCGATGCTGGCGATGGACGGGACATCTGAATGTTTGAAATGTCGTCTAATTTTCAATGATTGCGCAAAAGGAACACGATCCGGCATTGCTGGGTGTCGCAGAAGAGGTCCGCGACTTCTACGATCACTATCCCTATCCTCGGCCGATCGATAGCCTGGAAAAATATCGCCGCCTCTGGCAAGACCCGCAAAGACGCCGCGCGGATTATCACTTAGCTTGGCCTGCCAAGCCTTATAAAGAAGACCTATCCATCCTCATTGCCGGCTGCGGGACATCTCAGGCGGCAAAGCATGCTGTGCGCTGGCCAGGGGCGCAGATTACCGGCATTGACGTCAGCGCGAAAAGTGTGTGGTGTACTGAGGACCTCAAACGAAAACACAGCCTGAACAACCTCCAAGTCTACCAACTGCCCATCGAGATGGTGAATGAGTTGGGGACGGCGTTCGATCAAATTGTATGCACCGGGGTCCTCCATCATCTTGTAGACCCTGATGCGGGACTCCGGGCTCTGCGCGGCGTGCTCAAACCGGACGGGGCCATGCATCTCATGCTGTATGCGCCTTATGGACGGACGGGCATTTATATGCTGCAAGAATTTTGCAGGCGAGTTGGTCTACGTGCTAACGACACGGACATTTCTGACCTTATCGATGCCCTCAGCGCGCTGCCACCCGGACATCCGCTGGAAAACCTGTTGCGCGAGGCCCCGGACTTTCGACAAGAGGCTGGGCTCGCTGATGCGTTACTACACCCGCAAGACCGCCCGTATTCGGTCCCGCAGTTATTCGATTTCCTGGAGAGGGGCGGACTAAGGTTTGGCCGTTGGATAAAACAAGCGCCCTACTCGCCTCAGTGCGGAATCGTGGCACAAATCCCGCAGGCTTCCCGAATAGCGCAGCTTTCCCCGCCAGAGCGGTATGCCGCGGCCGAACTATTTCGAGGAACGATGGTTCGTCACAGCATGGTCGTTTATCGAAACGATTGTCCTTACGTCCCACAGCCAATCAGCTTTGCCGATGACAACTGGCGTGGTTACGTGCCCATTCGAACGCCAGACACGATTTGTGTTCAACAGCGTCTGCCTGCCGGTGCCGCGGCCGTTCTGATCAACCAGAGCCACACCTACACGGATCTCTTCATGCCCATAGATTCGACTGAAAAGCGCTTGTTTGATGCCATAGACGGGAACCGTTGTATTGGCGATCTCTTCGAAAGCACGTCGCCATCGTCACAAGGAAAAATGCAGCTCGAGGTCGCCCGCGCCTTCTTCGAACGGCTCTGGTGGTACGACCAAGTGGTATTCGATGTATCGAGGTAGTTCGTGAGAATTCTGCTTCTTGAGAAGCAGTATGAGGTCCAGAAAGTGTTTTCAACGCTATTTCGCCGAAGCCGGCCAACCCTCATCCGCCAGGAACCCACGATCGGGATGAACTGGAAGAATCAGGCGCAACGGGTCCAACGGGAGGCGCAGGTTTATTATTTTTCGTTCAAACATCCCCGCGTTCCTTGGTACGCAAAACTGGTCGCAGCATGCAGCGCAGGCTACCTGTTCAGTCCCATCCAATTGATTCCGAGTTACATCCCGGTGATCGGATTCTTGGATGACTTCTTTGTTCTCTTCGTGGGAGCAAAGCTACTGCAAAGACTTATTCCTCCGGACGTGCTCGCCGAATGCCGTCAGCTAGCCGATGCGGCCGAGATGCGGAGAAAAGAAGAAATAAGATCGACGGCGGCCGTCATTGCTTTCGTCGCAATCGCTGCAGTTTGGGTGCTCGCCGCGGTCGGTGCCAGCATACTGGTGGCGAGATACATCTCCCCCGACAAGGCTGCTGTAAAATAATATTCAGAAAGCGCAGCCGCGCAGCGCTTGTTGACGCAGCCCCGAAGGTTCCTGGGGGTGAATTCTTTCACTGAGCGATGACAGCCAATGAAATTAGAAGGGCCCGATTTCTCCGGACACTGGCAGAAGTGACAGTTCTCTAAAGCTCTGTAGCCGAGGAAAGTAGACAACGCGCTGAGCGGTTGAGAACGAGTCTCAATCGTGTCAAAGCAAGAGGGGCATCTCCAAATCAGAACTGAACGGGAGATGAGCGGACTGCGAAGGCCTGCGCGACATCGGCTACGATTAGATGGACACAACCAATCATGATCGCTACTCCCTCTTTTTGCTCCTTTCCCTCGTCGCGTTTCTATTACTCAGCTCGTACGTGAAGGAAAATCATGTTTTTGGGGACGGAGCTCTCGCGCTTTCCTTGTATGTAACCCTAGTCGCCGCGACGCTGGAGTTGTCCCAAAAAAGAGACTTGCGTTTGCCGGCAACTCTCCTAGCTGGCATTTCCATGTCGCTCATGCTGGTCCACTTTTTCCATCCCGCTTATATGATCAGGGTCGCGAACTGGTTTTTTCTGGCCGTTTTTTTTGGTTTTGTCTCAGTTGCTCTTTTCTCCTACCTGGGACTGCCGGGGTCAGTGACGCGCGGGCGCATATACGGTTTGGTGAATCTCTACCTCCTCCTGGGACTATTTTACTTCGCCATATTCAGTTTAATTGAAACGGTGCTACCTGGTTCCTTCAGGGAGACAGGATTGCTGGCTTCAGACGGGATTTCTCGGCATGCTCTCTTGTACCTGAGCCTCATCACTCTAACTACCTTGGGATACGGAGACGTATTGCCCATCTCGCAACCGGCGCGGATGCTGGCAGCACTAGAAGCGGTAACGGGCGTCCTTTACATCGCGATCACCGTGGCGCGCCTGGTCGCCGCCTACTCAAGCGAGGTCGATAAGTAACTCCAGCCCGCAAATCGCAAGAAACACCTCAGCGACGAATGTGGAGGCGCTGTCGTGTCGGCGCACGCGCTCGACAGATGCGTGACTCAGCCGTTGATACGACGTTTCCAATCACGCCAGTCTGCCTCACGGTTCGTCCATCTACCGGCGGACTTGCTGAGTGAACATTTATTGTTGCTATCATCCTGGCGGCGTATTTTCAGACGGAGCAGCTTGCTTTCGGTGTCCTTGACGCTCTTCAAGCTCTGCAAGGTGCCCCTTTAGGCCTTCGATCTCGTGCTGCCTCTCATTAATCCGTTGTTGTTCGGAGTCGAGCTTGGCCTTGCCAGTTTTAAAGTCCGTGTAATTCGGGTTCGAATAAATAGTGTCCTGATCGAGCGCAAGCTCGCGTTGTTGCCACTTCAGGTCTTTTTCTGCCTCGGCGATTTCTTCCTTCAGCTTAGCGATTTCCGCGTCTTCGGCATCCACCTCGTCCGAGTCCACATCCTTCGGTCGTGACTCCTTGTCGACGGAAGTCGCAGTCTGATCGGCAGCTTCGGTGCTGACTGTCCCACTCGCGCTGAGTGCCTCTGTCTTCGACGTGGCCGGAGCCCCAAGATAAAGACCTTCCTGACCGGGTTTAAAGTACTCAGTGTCCAAATCCTCGTTGCTAATTACTCGGGACTGCTTCCTCGCGTTTTTCTTCTGCTCGCGGCTGCGGCGGGCGGCATCGGCGACGGATAGGTCTTGCTGCGTCTGCGAATCCTGCGGCTGCGCCTCAGCCACGCAAGGGGGCGCCACGCACGCCGTGAAGAGCACAACGCTCAAGAGCATCAACCAGATATGCGGTAGTCTGTTTCGCATGGAGTTTGTTCTAAGAAGAGAGTTCTTCGACGGATCCGTCCTCTTGTCCGGCGGGCACGCACCGCCTCATTCGACCTAAGAAGAGGGCGACCTAGCTCTTAGAACGGCTACTTTGCGTCCTTCGGCGGGCAGTGCGCGTCATAGGTCGCCTGCATCTGCCTCAGTTTGAGCATGCCGTAGAGCGCGGTAATCGCCATAATAGCAACCAGAATCCCAGCGAACCGCTTTTCCAGCTGGTAGTCGCTCTCGCGATAGGAGACATAGCTGGCGATGATCAAACAGGGAATGAGGATGTTGATGATCCAGTTTAGCCACTTCGGCACGACGAAGTGCATGGTGCCGAAGCCTGCGAGCTGGTAGAGCATGAACGGAAGTATCGCTACCGCTGGTAGCAACTCGGAGGCGCCCAGCGTGATGTCGACAGCACCGAGTCCCCTGCTGTGGAGTAACGCACTGTGCGCCAGTTCATGAAATAGCACTGGCACCGCACACAGGAAAGGCACTGCGCAGAGCAACTCGATGACCAGAGACCCGCTCCAGGTGCCGATCTTGGAGGAAGGATCGGCGCCCTCCTTCGATGATTGCGTGCCGACGAAGAGGCCGCCGACGAGAGCCGCCGCGCTGGAGAGCATCAGCAGCTCCACCGTGATGCCGAAGCTCGCAGGCTCGCCGGTCTTGACGAGCAGAAGGCCCATGAAGCCGGGGGTGTAAAACATCACTCGCACCAGTTTCGCCCAAACGCGCTCGTCGCGTTCCGGCGGCAGGATTGGGAGCGGAAGTCCGTCGGTCCCGATGGTTGGTCTAACTTTCGACATTCCGATTTCCTATAAGTCGAAGATATGAAGATACATAGTCACTAAGATGTGCGCACGCAAAAAGACAGGCGAGGAGAAGAATACGGTCTACATCTTCTCGGCTAGTCCTTTGTTAACGATTACCTTGACGTCGACGCGACGGTTGAGAGCGCGTCCTTGGGGATCAGAGTTGGAGGCTGCGGAGTGGGTTGCACCGTAGCCAGCCGGCACAACAAACCGGCGCATCGGCACATTGTCCCTTTCGCGAAGGTACTGCACAACAGCGGCTGCGCGCGCTTCACTAAGCTCCTGGTTCTGTTGCTTGGCGCCCGTCGTGGAGGCATATCCAGCGACTTCGATGAGGTAGGGCCCCTGAAGGCCCACGAAGGAAGCCGCGAGCGTATCGAGGTCGGCCTTGGCGGCATCGTCCAACGCGGAGCCATCAGAGGGAAAATAAATGCCGGCTTCGGCGACGGTCTTGTAGTCGCCGAGGTCCGAGACACGCTGATTCACCATCTGGATGGCGGCGGCGTCCATGACGGCAGCGGTGCCAGCGGTTTGGGCTGCATTGCCAGCATTGGTAGCGGAAGTTTGGGCCGAGTTGGCTGAGGACTGGGCTGCCTGGGCTTGCTGTACGCCCTGATTGGCGGTGGACTGAGCCTTGCCGGCCGCTGCCTGGTTCGCCATGATCTGCTGCTCTTCAGCTACTTCAATCGCAAATTCGTCCGGAGTAAAGGTAATCTTGCTGGCCTCAAGCTGTCCGTTTGCGTTACCGACGCCTTCTGCCTCGACCGTCAAACCGGGCACCAAGGCGGTGACATCCATGCTCTTGTCACGGTAAAATACGGCCCTGCCCGTGTTGCGTTCGATCTTAGTGCCGTCGATTAGGCTCACGACGACCAACGTATCCGTCTTCTTGTCTTTGACTTTGATCAAATCTCCGTTGCGGGACACGATGGTTCCTTTGACTTTGGCCTTTTGCCCACTAGCGATTTGCGGCGGATTTGGCGCGGCGGCCACTGCAAGGCATGCAACCAGCGTCAGGCATAATACGGCGCATATTACAGTTATTTTCGATTTCTCACTTCTGAAAAGCATGTAAATCCTCCATTGAATTATTCGTCTTCTCTGAGGCTGGAGCGTGAAGTCGTGGTTCCATCGAGCCCGCAGGTTAATCTGCAGTCCCGGCGCAGCGCCAGTGTCAGAATTGACAGCTACCCGCGCATGCTCCGCGATGTTTAGGTGCATTGCCACCCTCGTATGCGCGAGGGACGCCATGCAGTTTGGGGGTCATTGATCGCTGCTAACGTTGCAAGCCAGGGCGGTGCGTTGAACAGAATATGGTGGCTTCCCTTTAAGGCCCCGCCACCGCTTGTCGTCGGAACTTTGCTTCTGAAGCGGCTTTAATGATGAATGGGCACTCACGTTCTCATGGAAAGCATTGCGTTAATTATTGCTGAGATCTCATTTCCTTCGATTATTTCCATTTGCGCGTTGAGGGCCTAATCGACTTCTAGGCTTTTTTGTGTGCCGCCAGTCTGTCATTTCTGACAGTACCAGCCGGTGATCGCGCATGAAAGCATAGGTGAAGCAGTGTTTGTCGTGCGCTGTTCGTATTCAGAAAACCTAAATGAAGAATCCCCGCGGTATTGAAAGAGTTGTTTAGCGTGTCTCCGCCGGGGAAGCGCCTCGTCTTTCTGTCAAGTCCGTGAGGGAGAGACAGACCGATGCCCGAGCAGAATTCGAACGTCGAGTTCGCACACAGAATTCAAGAACAGGCTCACCGTCACGGGTCGACAAGTGACCACCAGCCCGCATGGGTCGAGATCGCCGAGGCGATTGTACTTGCGGTCGTCGCCGTCGCCACTGCTTGGAGCGGTTATCAGGCCACCAGGTGGGACGCTCTCTCAAATCAGAATTATTCCCTTGCGGCGAGTACGAACATGAGGGCTCAAGAAAAGGCGACGCTAGCAGGCCAGGATCGCCTATATGACATAACCACCTTTGATGGTTGGATCGGGGCTGAGAGTACCGGCAACAAAAAACTCGCCAAAGTTTTTGAACATCGATTTCGTTCCGAATACGCCGTGGCCTTCGTGGCCTGGCAGAAGCTTGACCCGCTGAACAGCGACCAGGCGCCGCCCGGTCCCATCTTCATGCCGGAGTACACGAATGCGAACGATCAAGAGTCCAGGAAGCTGATTGAGGAGGCGAAGGATTATTTTGAGAAGGGTGTTAACACAAGGGAAACCGGCGATCATTATGTAAAGGTAAGTGTCCTCCTTGCGACCGTGCTCCTGATGACCGCCCTCGGCCAGCGATTCAAGGTACGTGCGCCGCGAATCGTTATGCTTAGCATCGCGTTCGTTCTCCTGATCGTTGGCACATTTTGGATCATCACCTTTCCACGCGCTTAGCCGCCGGCTCCAGACAAATCCGCCACCACGCTGGACACGACCTTGCCACGAGTAATTCCAGCCAGAAAACATACCGATGATATTGGCCTTCTCAACCCTTTATCTTTTTGCGCTTTTTGTCATCGGTCCGAGCGCCAATTCTTCCGCGCCCTTCGTCTTGTGTTCCTCGAACTCCTCGAGGAGGCCTTCGTCCGTTAAATCAAGTGGGTGCGAGTGCTCCCAGTCGTGGTGCGCAATCTTCGACAAGCGTTTGATGACGTGTTCGTCGTCCACCTCGATGGCCAGCTCTCTCCGACTATCAAAGCTTCCGGGCGCCAGATTGATAGAGCCCACGATTGCACGGGCATGGTCCGCAAGGAGCATCTTGGCGTGCAGTTTGAGGTGCTTCAATTTGTGAATCTTGATGCCGACATCCTCCATGGTGCGCATGCCCCCAACCGCTTCAACCAATTTTCCCTTCTTGAGCTTATGTGGAGGTCGAGCCATGACGTGAATCTTTACTCCGCGCCGCGCCGCGCGGACCAACCGCTCAATAATCACTGCGTCTTGGTAGCGTTCGTTTTGCAAGAAGATGGATTCCTTCGCGTCGTCAATAAACTGCGCGATGCGCTCTCGGCCGTTGCCGCAGCACCAAATTAGATGGGAATGCTTGTCCCCTTTGAAGGGCTTTCGATGCCAGTCGGCTTCGAAGCATTCGATTATTTCGGCAACTTCGTGAGCGTGAGATGTAACGATGGCGTAATCGCGCGTTTCAGTCAGGTTCTTCGTGTCCCAGTTTAGAGATTTCACAAAGGCCGTTGTATCATCCACTACCATCGACTTCTCGTGCGTGACGTCATATTCAGGGTTGCTATCCACGACTTTAACACCAGCAGCCACGAGCGTTTTGTGGGTTTCCTTGTTTTCCGATTCACCGTCACGCCGAGCAGGATTCAGCATGACCCGGACATCTACGCCGCGACCCTGGGCGTCAATCACCGCCTTGAGAATAGATGGATCCGAGAAAAGAAACATCTTGACGCGCAGGGATTTGGTTGCGCCATTTATGGCATCCAGAATCGGCTTAGCCGAATCGTCTGGCATAACAATGAGAGAACGTGACATTTGGCCTCCTTGCAACGTCCTGAGAGCACTTCGACCGGCGCAGAGTCATTTGCTGATGCAAAGGGTAGTCACTATGTAGGAGGGATTCTATTGTCAGAAATAACAGGCAATAGCTTTACGAATGACTGGGGGTCTCAAAGATACCTAGCCCCAGACGCAAGTAGACAGAGTGAGGTTGGCCGGACTGTTAGTTTTGACAATTTCGAAAAAGGCAGACCTCCTGCATCTTAGTGCCCTCTGGAATGAGAGGGCTCAAGCAGGGTCGTATCTTGTGTTGGAGGCCTGAACGCCGAGTTGTACCAGCTACAGTTCTGGCAACAACCAGAGAAGTCGGTGCTGAGCGCGGCTTCTAAGAGGGCCGACAGTGGGTTCGAGTAGGAAGGGTGAACGTGGCCCGGATTATGATGGTTCTGGTGAGTCACATGCTGCGCCAGCCGAGACCAAGAGCAGTCTCTCTCTTTTTCGTCAGCTGTGCGGTGTTCCTTTGTTGTGGCGGTTTGCAAGCCCAAGAAAACTGCGATGTTGAAGTAAAGCTTCTGCTCTCACCGGCCGAGACTCAGGCTGCCGTTGCATCTCTTGGCGCTACAAAAGAGACGCTTGGCCGTGTCTATTTCTTTGATACGAACACGCTCGATCTGCTGTCTCAAGGGGCAATTGTGCGGTCGCGTCAAGGCGCTCGTAGCGATCTGACCGTAAAATTGCGGCCGCCCAATGGGAAGAGATTCTTTGCTCCCTCCGAGAAACCTGGCGATTTCAAGTGCGAAATCGACCTAACAGGGGCAGGGGCGAACCCCTCCTATTCGATTACGAGCCAATTCGCCGCGGAACAGCTCCCTCAAACCGGATATGACGTTTCTCGTCTGCTGAGCCCTGAGCAAGTGACGCTGTTAAATGACGCGCAGGTTTCAGTGGATTGGAACCGCGTGAAGAGAATTGCCGAGATCAAATCAACGGATTGGCGAACGCAATCTCAGCCGCACCTGGGCAAACTCACATTGGAGTTTTGGGAGTGGCCTGGAGGGGAAGCTCTCGAGCTCTCAACGAAGGTCTCATCTGATAGAGGTTCTTCGATCTACACAGGATTGCAACAGCTTATAAAGAAGAAGCAGCTGGCGATGAGCCCTGATCAACGGACCAAGACCAGTATCGCTCTCGAAGCCATCACGCACGCTGAAGGACGCTAGACAGCCTGCACGATCACCTACCGCTCCCAGATTCAAGGAACGTTCCTCTTGGGCCTGCTTGGCAAATCAAAGCGTGAATCCGGCTTTAGATCAGGACACCAGAATGCTGTGGCGTCAGGCTACCTTCTCGACGGCGACGGTTAACTCCTTGATGGTCGGGTTTAAAGCGGTCTGGTAATTCCAGCAAGTCTTGGCGGCGCCGGGTGGCCCAGAGACGAGTCGGTTTCGGCTGCTGAACGAGCCTATTTGCCGCCTGTCACAATCAGATCGAAGTCCGAGTTTCCGCACATACCGTAGATGGAGCCAGGGTTGCAAGCGCCGACGGTGTACTTGTAGCAACCGGCCGTTTTTGTGAGGACGGTGACGGGGCGATCTGAACCTCCCATGATGGTTCCTGATGGCTCAAAGGGAGATGAGCCACCGAAGTCAACCATGATGCCTGTGTTCTTCCCCTCGCCTTGCCACGTCACGCTCGTGCCGGTTGCGATGCAAATCGCCGCCGCCTCTTTCGGGAAGTTCGGAATGTTGGGAGTGACGGACGCATCGTATCCACCACCCGTGCGCTTAATCTCCAGGACACAGGGAGAGCTGCTCGACCCACAGGTATTTGCCGCGGTACAAAGTTGTTCGGGATGTGGATTTGCGCACACCGACGGTTTCGTTTTCTTATCATTCGCGGCGATGCTGCCATCAATCAGCAATAGCCCAATCACCACCAGAACCAAACTACATCCAATTGCCGGGATCGGATTGCTTTTCATGCGACACCTCTCGCCAATTTAGAGCTCGGCTTTTTTAAAAGCCTATCCACCCTCCGAGGAAATACCAGAGTGACTATTCCAATCTTCAGTTGGAAGCGCCTCCAGGCGGCGAGCGTCCTAGTTGACGCCTGGCGTGCCCTTCCAATCGAGCACATCTACGAGGTTCCAGGCATTTTGATTGAGTTCGATTTGAAGCTGGCCCTGTTTGTCGATCGCAAGTTGGCAGGCCGGATACAAGACGCCCGTGCTCTTGCTCCTGTCCGTGTCGTTCAGGTCGAACTCTCCGCCCGTAAGATTGAAGGCCGTGGACTGACTGTCCGCCCAGACCTCTCCGAATCTTAGGAGACGGTTGGTGACGAAACGAATTTTGCGGCCCGTCGGCGTGGGTATCATCCGAATGTAAGCGAGGTCATACCCCAACGTGCCGGTGATAGAGATGTGACCAACGGCGTGCATTTTGGATAGCGCGTTGACGAGACCCTGGTTCTGTCCCGTCGCGAATGCCTGAACGAGGACCTGCTTGTCTGCCGGCGTCGAGTACTCGTAGATCTCGACGGAAATGCCGACCATCTGGCCCATTTGGGTGCTCGTACCCATAGCGGTTGCTTCGATGGTCTCGTCCTTAACACCCTTCGCCGAGAGGGCCGGGAAAGCGGCCGCGAGGAGTAATCCAGATGCCATTAAACCTGCGAGGGTCCACTTGTAACTCTTATTGCTTGTTTTGTTGGTCTGCGGCATACGCTTCTTCCTCCTTAACGACTTCAGAACGATCCCCCAGACAGGCTTTTCATTTTTGAGCAATCGAGTAAGCGAAGGGTACTGTCAGAACAAACAGGGGACCCACCTGGTCGGGCAGCTTTGCCGCCCTTTAACCAGTTCTAAAAAGATTCGGTTAGGTACCGGCGATGCCTTTATTTTGCAGGATCCTGACTACGACCCGGCGGTTCTCGGCCTGACCTTCTACGGTGGTGTCAGGGGCCACCTGTCTACTCGTGCCCATCGCGCCTGGCGCCAGGATGTTTGTCAGTGGAATCTGACCTTGCTGCTCTAGAAAATCCGTCACGTTTTCGGCTCGCTCCGTACTTAGTCTCTGGTTTAGAGCTGCACTACCGACGCTAGAGGCATACCCTTTCACCTGAATGATGTATGCAGTAATGCCCTTGGCCTGCTGAGCCAGCTTCAGCAGTTGTGGCTTATACTGCTCGTCAACCGCCACCATGTCGTTGCCGAAGAGAACCGTCACCTCTCCCAAGATGTTGTAATCACCCAGTTCGCCGAAACGCTTGTTCGCTGCCGCAATCGCTGCTTTGTTCGCGGCAATTTCCGCCGCGTGCTCGGCACTCACCTGCTGCTCGGCTTGAAGCTGCTGCTGTTGTAGTTTAATTTGTTGTTCTTGCGCCTGGATTTGCTGCCGGTTTTGCTGAACTTGCTGTTCAGTTGGGGCTATACCGGCTTGAATGTCTTCGGCTGTCTTAAGGTCAGAGGCATGGAACATGACTTTGCCCGCGACCAATTGGTTCCGGTCATTGTAGGAACCTTGCACCTCAACCGAGAGCCCCGGGACCAGAGCAGTCATCGACAGGTGCTTCCTGCGAAATACACCCTCAGGCTCCAGCACCTGCGTGGAGTCCGTTAGAAGCACGGTCACATTCCCGGAACCTTGAGTTTGAACCGTCATGGCAGCGCCGTTCCGTGCATTGATCACACCGCTCACTTTATCGTTCTGCGCGGCGGCAATCCCACACATCAACAGAAGTGCTGCGACGGCTAGAGTTACGCCCACCGCGGTTCTCACCGTGTTGCTTTTCAGGTTCATACGTCCTCCCCTGTCTCACGACTCACCGTCCATGCGAGGTTAGGTGCGAGGTTAGGGACATTCAATTGGCAGAATTGACAGATTAAAGTGTCACTCGGATACGACCTTGAGCGGAGTCGCATTGCTACTGGGAAGAATCGCCAAGCTCTCGCCTCTGGAGTCTTGGCGGCCACTCGGACGAGCTCTAGAGAGAAGCCATATGCGAACTTGGCGGTGACTTCAAATTCATGGTCGAAGTGGATCCTAGGAGAAACTACCCTCACTGCGATGAAGCGGTGCCGCCAATCTTAGTGCCGATCACCTCACCCGAGATGATGATCTCCACGCGGCGGTTTTGCTGGCGCCCTTGTGACGTGTCATTGCTGGCCACCGGATCCGACGGTCCAAATCCTTGAGCCGTGATGGAACCCGCGTCGAGACCCTGCTGGATCAGATAATCGCGCACAGCATTGGCGCGTTGTTCCGAGAGCGTTTGATTGAAGGCCGCAGTTCCCGTGGTATCCGTGTAACCTTCGACGGCAAGTTTGAGCCCCGGGTGCGACAACACTATTCCTGAGAGTTTCGCCAATCCCAACTGTGCCGGCATTCTCAGGTTGTACTTTCCCGTATCGAAAAGAACGTCGCCCATGTTCACCTGCAGGCCGCGGTGCGTGTCCGTCGTCGGCAGCACCTTGTTGAACTGCTCGAGCAGTTGAGCGCGCGATTCGGCCGCGGCCTGACGAGCTTTTTCGGCTTCTGCTTTAGCGGCGTCTTCTTTTGCCTTCAGAGCGTCGGCCTCCGCTTGCATCTGAGCTTGTTTTGCGGCGGCCAGCTCGGCTTGGCGTCTGGCTTCTGCATCCGCTTGCGCCTTGATCTGAGCTTGTTTCGCGGAGGCGATTTCTGCCTGCCGTTTGGCTTCCGCAGCAGCTTTTGCTTCGGCCTCGGCCCTGGCCTGATTGGCCGCCGCTTGCTGCTCCGCCGCTATGCGTTCCTGGTCCTGGCGCTCTGCTGAGAATGCACGGGCATCCTCCGCGAATTGGACGGTTTGCTTGGCGGTCGAAATGATTTGCTTTTTGTCAGCATTGCGAGAGAGCTCATTTTCCGTCATCTGCAGGCTTGCCTGAGCTTTGGAAAAAATATCCGGGGCATACTGCGCAGCTCCGCGAGCTTTTGCGATATCCACGGCGTTGCGCGCTTCGTATACTTCAAGCGGCACGCGCGCAAGATCGGGAGTTAACGCCAGCGGATTTCCCAGCTTTGCGTATTGACTGCGCTTCATCAGTTTGTATTCCGTGACAGGGAATAACTTTCCTTTTGTGTTTTTCCGAGTCTCCATCTCGAGGGCCACCATCTCGCTCGGCCCACGGACCGCAAAATACGGCTCCGCAGTAATGATCAGGGAAAATGTTTGAGCCGGCGTGGTGGCGCTCAGTTTCCCCTGGCCGTTTTTATTGATTAGAATTTCTCCTAAATTGCTTGTGTGCCCTTCGGGTGTCACGGCCCACAGCACAAACGTCAAATACTCCGCGCCAAGATTGGAAGGCGGCGTCATGCCCATGACGTTTACTTCGACATTCGTCAGGCCTGCGTTTGCTCTGGCCTGAACCTTTGCTTCTCCGCTGGCCTGGGGCATCAACGAGGTTCCCGTCAGATCCACTTTAGTGCTTCCGCCCCCGACGGTGAAACCGATCGCAACCGTGGACTTGCTGATGAGACTGGATGCCGGTATTTCCTGCGGCGTCTGCGATGCAGCGTTAGCGGCCAGGGCAGCACCCATCCAAAGTAAAGCGAACAATTTCACCGCCATGGCCGATTCCTCCTCGAACGTGTACGAATCTTTACGCAGCTCGACTTGCCTTCTAGAAAAGGCGCTTTTGAACCCTGTTCGCCTGCCTCGCCGGTGAGTCAGTATTTTGTCTTTGGCGGGAAGCTCTTTAGGAGTTTCGCGGCGGCCTTATCGAGAACTTGCTTCTTGTGCTCGGCATCGAAGGCTTTTGAAACATTCCCGCGCCAGAGCAAGTCTTTGGAAGCCGAATCATAAAAATCAAGGACCAGATTTCCGAACGGAATCGTTGCATTATTTTCTATCGACATACCGGGGCCACCGTAAGTAGCGCCATAGCTGCAAAAGTATTCCCAGCCCACCCCGTGCCCGCCGGCGCCACCGCGCATGTATTGCTTAATTTCCTTTTCTTGCGCGAAGCTCACTTGATAAGCAACGTAAAGTTGCGCTCCCTGATTAGATTTAGTGAACCCCCTCGCCGCGAGTTGCGCGTCAATTGCTTGCTTGATTTTGCCGTCAAGAAACGAGTCGCTGACACTGGCTCCAGGGATATCCACCCATTCGTAGGTCTTAAAGACGGAGAAATTCACACCCTGCGCGAAGTTGTAGCTCACATTCTGCCCCCTGGCGATGATCGGCAAGCCGAACGTCGCGACCAGGACAAGCAAAAGAAATCTGACTCTCATAGATATCCCCTTTCGGCCGGCCTCCCGTGAGCGTTTAAATGAGAATTCGTGGTTGGCGAGGTTGAATTTGCGAGCAGATAAAGCTGGACGGTCCTGGCGAGACAGGCGTTTGCGGAAACTTTCGGTGGCAGACTACTCTTCATCGTCCGTGCGGTGCCAGGATTTATCGGGGTTGTAGAGTTCCATCGCTGCTGCGATTTTGGCGGTATCCGGTCCCAAGTCCTTCTGATAAACGATTCCCTCGTAACTGACGATAAAAGTTTGAACGCCCGTGACTCGGTATTCCGCCGGCCAGGCGATCAGCGCGAAGCCGCCGATCATCACTCCATCCACCACATAATCGAGTTGGCCCAGAGACGCTGCAGGACCCTGGCCTTTGAGAGTCTTGAAGTAATAGCCGTGGAAGGGACCACCGTTATTTGTGTAGCCTTCGTCGATGGCCTTGGCAATCGTCTCCCCGATGGGGCCGCCGGAACTGCCATCTGGATTCTTCCAAGCGAGGCCGTCATGTTTTCCGGGGGTGCTGATAATTCGCTGTGCGTATTGATTGACTCCGCTGTCGTCGTGAATTTCCGACGCATAGTCTTTCTGGGCTTCGGCATACCCGCGGCAGATATCGATTGCATCCAGTTCATTGCTGCCGATCCGGCGGTCAAGAATCTCCGTGCGTCCTGCTTTCGAGTCGAAATACCACTTTCCATTCACTTTGACGATCGGAACCGGTGTGGGCCAATCCTCATTGCCAAGCGAGAGGATGGCACGATTTGGATTATGGGGATCCTTTGCCACCTGCATTTTTTCCTGCGCTAGAGCGGCGAAAGCGGCGCGCGAATTCTTGTCTTGCACGTCGTCGCCCGTAGAGACGAAATCCTTGCCGTCGGGGCCAAAGATCGCGAGCAGAGTCACAACGTCGTCGTTCTTCACGGCCAGGATCATGGCATCCGCGGCTTGTTGCGCGGTACCAAATGTCTTCTGTTGAGGTTGGGCGGAGACAGTGGTGGCTGCCGCGGTCTGCGGTACTGCGCGTAGCTCGATTGCCAGAACGCAGCAGGCTGCACCGCATAGCATCGTCAAAAGCAGTTTCCCGAAAAGCCTCTTCCTTGCTTTGTTGCTCATGTTTTTTTCCTCGATCCTGGGATTATGACTTGCGCGTCGCCCCGCCCCGCGAAGGGCGTGCGCCGCCGGAACGGGAAGTTCCCATGCTGGAGGCACCCCGCGCGCTGGTGGCTTGAGCATTGGCTCTGCTGGATGCTCCGCCGAAGGCGCTATTGTTTCTCGAAGAATCGCTCGTGGGGACTTGCCGGTTCCCAATATTGTTTCCTGTCCCGCCGCCGCGGTTCGCACCCGTGTTGCCGGCGCTCGCGCCGGGCCGGTTTGTAGCAGTGGCGCCGGTGTTGCTCGGGCGCGCACCGGCACTTGAACCCGTCCGGTTGGCTGCGGACGCGCCAAGATTGCCGGAGTTCGCACCGGCGCTCGAAGTAGGCCGGCTCGTGCCGGTGCCAGCCCTGTTACTTGTGCTGGCCTGCTGCCGCGCGTTTGTCTGCCGAGTGGCCAGGGAATCGCCTCGTGCCGTACCGCCGTAGGTGCTGGCTACCTGCTTATTGGGATAGGGAGTTCCGCCGCGGTGCTGGGCATTGTGCTGCCATTTATTCCCGGCATTAGCAGGAAGCTGCGATGGCCGGTTGTTTACGTTGACGCGATTGATGTTCACCGAATTGTAATGTTTAACGTATCTATTGTTGTTGTTGATAATAATTGTGGTGTTCCGCCCCCATCCGCAGTTGTAGCCCCAACCACCGCGGTAATACGAACCAACGGCTATGCCAACTCCGAACGCAAAAAAAACTCCCGCCGCGTAATAGGAAGGTGGAGGGTAATAAATGGGAGGGTAGGGATACATAACCACCGGCGGCCCGTAAACGACCACGGGGTTATATGTGGGCACATAGACAATTTGGGGATTCGCGGGCTGAATGACCACGACGGTTTTGCTGTCCACCACCTCTGTTTCAACTTTCATCTGCTCGTTGGTCTTCAGCTTCCCAGCATCCAAAGCTTTCCTACGCATGCGTTGGACCGCGTCCATCACATCGGATTGCTGCGCGAGGAAGGCGTTGCCAAGATCTGTGGTCCACTTGATGTCGTCCGCCAAGCGCTTAACCAGGTCCGGAAAAACGGCCATGGCCTGAATACTGGGATCCCAATCCTGGTTCTGAACGGCGTTCGCTAGAGCATCGCCTGTCAAGCCGCTATTTTTTTGGAGCCATTGCTGCAGCTGGATAATTTCGAGCGGGTAAGTGGAAGCCACCAAGACTTGCGTCAGAAGTGGGTCCGGATAAAGCGCGACAGGCGCGACCAGAGAATCCAATTGGCCAGCGGGAATTGTGGGAGCCGCTTGGTCTGCTGAGCCATTTTGCTCGGTTGTCGGCAGAGCATACACAGTAGTGTCGCCTGGTACCAGCAAAAGCGCGCAGAGAGCAGCCACAAAACTCTGCCCCATCCTGCTGCGGAATTTCTTTCGAAGCGGTTTTCTATCCATGACTGTTGACACCTTTTTTTGCGTTTCGCTCGGGTTGAAGAGTCGCCCGATTCAACTGCCTTTAACCCAATTCAATGTTTGAAAGCAGCGGGCCGGTCTGATTGCCAGTGGGAACTTCTTTCTAACCGGCTTTAGCGCAGGTCTGATTTTGTCCGAGTGTTTTTCAGCCTCTACCCAGCCACTTCGCGGGCGCACCGGACAAAAGTTGTTCCAAATCTGCGCGGCACGCTTTTTATAACGTCGGCACTCGATTCCTGATACTGGCAAAATTACCAGAGGACGGCTAAAGCTGAGCCAATCACGTCTCTCAGCTGTTTTCCCCTTATGCTACGCACCCGACGCGAAATGCTTGTTTCGAAATCGTTAAAAGAACTGAACACGCATCTCTTCTCACCTTCATGGATATCCCAGATTCAGCCAATGTGGCCACGGCTGTCACTTTTGACAGTTTCCGCCTGCGGGGCACTGGACCTATCGTGGCGTGCATCCGGAACCCGAGGACCCGAGCAGAGGCCGGTCGCACTTTAGACGGCAATCGACAAGATGCCTCTCAAAGGCCTCTATTACGGATCCTCGGCTCCTGCAAAGAACATATGAGGAAAATGAGGGCGGCAGACTTCGAAGCACCAAGAGTCGCACACACGCGGCCTCCATAAGCGTGCCTGCGGCAGCGCCGAAGATGGACTCAGCGGCTGACAATCACAGGAATAGCGAAGCTGAAGACTCATCTAAGCAGCCATCAGGATGAGGGCAATCGCGGCGTAAATTGCAGCATCACCATAATTTGTAAAACGGGAAACAAATCTAGTAATCAGGAGAAAAGAAATGAAGATCAGAAGTGCGTTGGTCCTGCTCTCTCGGTGGAGTTCCGGTGAAGTAGCCAGACAGCCAGAGCGCATGGGTGGTTTGAATCTCAATCGAAAAGGAGAAACGATAATGCGAAGACTTTTTGTACTGGCGGGTTTGCTTTTGCTTACCGCCAGCTCGGCCCTGGCTCAGGACTTCCCGAGGATTGAAACTTCACCGCAATTTATGTACATCCGCATGAGTCCCAATCTGACCAACTCATTTGTGGTTAACGGACAAACAATTACAGGCTCGCAAGGTATAAATTGCGCTGGTGGCGGCGGCACGATCCAATACAACGTGACTAGTCTGGTCGGCATAGCTGCTGACTTGGGCGGGTGCAAGGTATTCAGCAATGCGTACGGCCTCGGCAACACGATTAATGGGAATTTATTTACCTATTTGTTCGGGCCGCGGTTGACCTTCCGAAACAGCGGCAAGCTCCAACCATTTGGCGAGCTCAACTTCGGCGGGATCCGCGCCTCGCTCTCTTGCCAGAGTAGCGCACTTAATTGCCTCACAGTTGCCGGCGGCGGCACTTACTCCAAGAACGCTTTCGCGTTGACGGTGGGTGGGGGTCTTGATATCAAGATCAACAAGAAATTTGCCATTCGCCTCGCCCAGCTTGAGTATCTCTATTCCCGCTTTGGCAACGGTTGTGCCACGACGCTTACCTGCAACAACAACAACAATCAGAACAGCTTCCGACTGAAGAGTGGAATCGTCATTGCTTGGTGAGATGGAAGCGTTTGCCCAAAGTCTGTCTGTTTGGGTGACGCACGTGAATCCGTACAGGAACGTGGCAGGGCGAAAGGCTCCGCCGTCAATCCGCCGCCAACCCTGGTTTTGCCAGGGTTGGCGGCGAGCCACGTAATCATAGAAAACCTGAGAGCCATTCGGACTGCCCGGGCTTGATTTGCCGCTCTTGCACCCGGCGTGGGAATATTTACCAGTCTTCTGTTTACGTATCGTCAATCTCACCGGCGGATACCTCTACAAAGATGCGTTTGATTTCATGATTGGCGGGGGTTCGCTTTTTCGCTTAGCGATTGCAAGCCCTCGGCCTTTTTACGCCGAGGAATTTCAAACACCGGACATCGAATGTTCAGATGCTGGCGCCAATTCATGCCGGCGGCGGAATAGATGAGCGAATCTCTTCGGACTTGCTTAAATCGCTGACTCTTCGTCTCACTGGTACTTTTGACAGTTCCCTCGGGAATCAAGGAAGCGATATTCTCGATTTACTCGAACCGAACGGGGATCCGCCTTGAGAGACCAACTTCCCACCCCTCAAGCGGGCAGAGATTGCCTCAGCTTCCTCTCATATCCAGGCTGGATCCCCCCCTCTAAACATGAGTAACTAGAACTTAGAATGAGCCAACCCGGCAGGAACGTAAGATCTATCCTAAAGCTCTTCATCAAGCCCCGCTGAGACGCGACTTCGAATCCTGGTGCAATCATGTTTGCCAGCGCTTTTGTTGGCGCAATCGCAGTCCGAATTTCTGTGTATCGTCCGACTTCTGTGGCATCGAACGCGTTGGTGCGAACTCGGATATTCCGCAAGAACTAGCCCGCTCCTTAGCCAAGAGATCTTCAAGCCCAGCAATGGATTGTTAGTGAGCCGTTGTGGCCCGTCACGCAGGTTGATTCTCCCTTTGCCTGTTAGTTTTGACAATGTTGCGAATATGAGTACTTGCGTATGGTCTGGATGGGACGATCACGGTTAGTGATCGTGTGCAGCAGAATCATGATACGGAGTGGGAGGATCGTATGCAGAATAGGATACCAGCAGCCAGAAAACTCTTTGGCCTCATGGGCACAGTGCTTCTGCTCAGTGTGGCCGCCTTTGCGCAGGAACCGAAATTAGGCAAACTAAGGGTTACAGTTTCCCCAAAGCAAGCGTACACATTCGTTGATGGCAAAGCCATCGGGCCGGGCAATCGGTCCGTCAAGCTCGCCCTGGGAACCCATCATTTGGTCGTTGCCAACTACGGCTACAAATTCTTCGAGCAGGATGTTTCTGTCGATTCGGACAAGACTCTACCTATAAAAGTCGATCTGCAATCTGCAGGCTCTGAAGTACCGGGGCCCCGAGGACGCATTCAGATCGAAGTCGGGACGCTGCGTGCGGGTGATGCGGCTGTACTTCTAAACGGTAAGAAGCCTGAATACTTTGTAGGCCACGTGGACGAATTCAATCACAACATACTGCTTCATCAGGAATTGACTATTCCACCGGGAACGCATCAGGTCACGGTCACCAGGTATGGCAAAGAACTCTGGTCCGGTGCCGTAACAGTTGCGGCGAACCAGCGCGTGATTATTGATATTTCAAACGGAAAGCAAAAAATCAAAGATTGGCCGCGCGGAACAAGCCAGTTGAGCGCTGCCATTCCGCGCTTTTATGCAGGCACCGCAAGCGCCACGGTCGCTATTGCGCCTGTAAGCGGATCCGTCTCTGCCAATCCACCAAATATCAATTGCGGCCAAAATACGCAGTTGGCCTGGACTTCAGTTGACACCATCGATGCCGAGATGAGCGGGATGAGTCCGGTTGCGACGACCGGTGAGAAAACTATCTCGCCGCGGCAAACCACCGTGTACGAGCTCACAGCTACCGGTCCTGGGGGAGTAACGAAGCCCAGCGCGACCGTGGAAGTAAATCCCGTCGTCCAGTCATCTCTTACTGCGTCACCAACAGAGGTCCGATATCGCCGCATTGGCGACAAAGTAATCGAACAAGGGAGCGCTTCACTGAACTGGTCGTCCTCTAACTCTGATTCAAGGCACCTCACTTCGTTCGGCGCCGTCCCTGAGAGCGGCACTCAGTCTGTCACACCGGTCCCCACGCAGACGACAAATGGCTCTGTGCAAGAGGATGTCAGTTACGTCCTGACTGCCACGAACGTGTGCGGCGGTTCAGAGGTCAAAACCGTGGCAGTGCGAATTAAGGGTTCCATTGAACCAATTCCAGCAGTGCTGCTCAAGAGCATTTTCTATCCGACCGACTATCCCGACAGACAAAACCCCAACCTTGGTTTGCTCAACAGCCAGCGTCAGGCTCTCACGACACTGGCGGCCGGGTTCACGAAGTACCTTGAATACGATCCGGGAGCGAAGCTTTCTCTTGTTGCGCACACAGACCCTCGCGGCGGGCCAAAGTTCAACGCTCCTTTGAGCCTTCGCCGTGCTGAACTAACGAAACAGTTTCTCGTCTCCCAGGGAGTTCCTCAGGAGAAGATCGAGACGAGCACCGAGGGAAACGTGTTGGATGAACAGAATGTGGCACAGCTCGAAGCCCAGAACCCGAACCCGCTCCCTGCGGATCGCGCAGCTCAGAAGACGTCCACTTTGTTTGCTTATCAGCGCCGAGTGGATATTGTGCTGACTCCTACGAATGCCGAATCAGTACGCTTCTATCCTGCGGCGGCTTCTGATTATCCAGTTCTCTGGCAGAGACCTAAGCCGGCTCGCAGTGCGGTTGAAAAGGATCAGTGAGCTGATTCCAGGCCACAGAGCAGTCACGAAATATGCAAAATGAATTCATCAGCGTGATCTACTTCGGGTGGCTATTCGTAAGTGCTTTTGTCGGCCCGCAGCATCTGCATCTCGCTGGAGAACCTGAATGCCTTCACTGCCCGGGAGGGCTTCCATCTCTTCAAGTCGGGAAGTTGGAGGTGGCCTAGACTGGCGTGACGCCAGTGATTCTGCTCCGGATAGAATTAAACGTTTCCCCATTCGCGTTCGGCCGGGCCTTCCGTTAGAGAAGGAAGATCCGTGGCTTTGCTGGAGTAGCTATGATTGGGCCGGTTTCGCAAAACTAATTTCATTCGTACGGTGTCACGCGCCCTGTTACTAGTGACAGTATCGCGCCAACTATTTGGTAGCTACCGTCAAGCGTTTTAGCGCTGATTTGTGCCAACTTTCTTGTAAACACGCCGCCGGATCGGTCTGCTTCCGGAGTTGCATAAATCAAGCTCATCGGCACGAGCGACGGCTTCGACCGGTGAGTGGCAGGCAGGCTTACGATCCAGTTGGCACCCGGTCGGAGTACGAGGACGCTTTCTGAACTGCTTCTGACCGTCTGTTCCGACAAGGCGTACGCAACAATCGTGGTTGCGGAGAGGTTAACCTTGGGTCGCGCTCGTGTACTGCTCGCTGATGACCATCTGATGCTGGTCGAAGCGCTTAAGAAAGTGTTGGAAGCTGAGTATGAAGTAGTAGGTTCGGTCGGTGATGGGCTCGCACTTTTGAAAGCAGCGGAGAAGTTACGGCCAGACGTCGTCGTTCTCGACATTGCTATGCCCCTGATGAATGGTCTCGATGCGGGCCGGCAGTTGCAACACGATATGCCAGCAGTAAAGTTGGTTTTCCTGACAATGAATGAAGACCCGTACCTGGTCGGGGAGGCATTTCATGCTGGTGCTTCCGCGTATTTGCTCAAGCAGGGAGCGGCATTGGAGCTTACCAAGGCGATCTCCGACGTGCTTAAAGGCCGGATCTACGTAACACCCTGCGTCGCTGGAGGGTTGGCCAATATTTCATTATTAGACCCCGAGGCCCGTGAGCATGCCCCCCAACCGACTCCCCGGCAACGGCAAGTGATTCAACTATTGGCAGAAGGGCGCTCGATGAAGGAAACAGCGGACTTGTTGAACATCACAATGCGGACTGTCGCTTCTCACAAATATCGCGTAATGGAATTGCTACAGATCAAGACCAGTGCTGAACTCATACGCTATGCCGTCAAGCACAGAATTGTTTAACTGCAGTTTAGCTTCCCCCCTCAGGCGCGTAAGAATCTTCGGAGCAATTTCATGCATGCCGGATTGCGGCCCAGCGCCAAAAAGCCTGTCACTTTTAACAGTTTCTACTCGCGTGTATCAGGAACAGTATCGGCAGGTCTGTGAAGCTGCGTCGCGCTGTCCAGCGACCGATTGCAACGCATCGTTTTCTGCCGAGGAATAAATAAGGAGGATTGCTGTGATTCACCCTAATCATGCGCGGTACCGAGGCCCAGTTCTGTTTATGTGGATACTTTTCGTTTGCCTTGGGGTCTCAGCCCAAGATGCCAACGATAAGGCGCCCAACGGAATTCAATTCCCCGTACCGGTTGGAGCAGCGCCACAAACAAAATATAAATTCGAACTGAGCAACAAGACTGGCTCCGCCGAGAAAGGAAATTCTCCCAATCGAGGTTGGGCGCCCGATGCCACTTCTACAACGCTAGGCTCCGGTGGAGTACGCAAACTCACCTTGGAGGAAGCGCAGCAGATGGCAGCAGGGGGAAGCAATCCTCTCGTGCGCCTCGGGCAGCTCCAGGTGGAGATTGCAAAGCAAAATCGGCTGAGCGTGCAGGCGCAATACTTTCCGAGCATCGGCACGACTTTTCTCAACGATCACCTCAATAAGCAAACGGGCCAGGTGCTAACGGTTCGACGTCCAATCGCCGGTGGGATCCTGAGTATTCCTGTAAACATAATCGCAAAGAATCAGACCATTTTTGACGTGAATGCGACTCAGCCTGTCACACCACTTTTCGCGATCTATCAGCTCGTGAAAATCGCGCGCGCGGATGAAAACATCGCCAGGGCAAAGGCGGGAATGCCGGTGGCGGAAGCCGCGAACAGAGTCGAGAAAAATTATTTCGATTTGCTGGTCGCCGAACGGGAACTGATTACCGCGGAAGTAGAGGCCAGGAAGATTCAAGCCAAATGGCTGACGGCGAGCAATTCGGGCGCGCCGAGGATCTCAGCGGAACAAGAGTCGGACATGATCGCCGCCGAAAAGGCCGTTGCGCTCCCGGCCAGCAAGGTGCAGGAGCTAACTGCTTCGCTCCTCGGAATGATTGGCCTGCCTGAGGGAACAAAACTGGAGCTCGTCGCGCCCCAACCTCTTGTGGAAGACCTGTCGCTTGATGAAGTCGCTGCCAAAGCGGCGGCGGCGAATCCCGAGGTCGTGGAGGCAGAGCAAACCGCCATCAAGGCGCACTCTGGCTCAAAACTGTCGAAAATGGCGTATTTTCCGACCGTCGCAATCATTGGTGGTTACGCAAATCAGAACTTAATGAGCAACGCTGTTCTTCCCCAAGACTTCTCCTATATCGGCGTCCTGGGTACGTGGACCCTCTTTGATTTCGGTAAGCGCGAGCATGCAATGAAAGGGGCCAGCGCCCAAGCCGAAGCGGCAGACCTGGGTGTGCAATTGACCAAGGCGAAGGTGGCGGCGGGCGTCAAGAGCAGCTATTACGAACTGGAACGCTCGCGCAAACTCAGTCAATTGGCACGGCGAATGGTGTCCGCGACTCAAGTGATTGAGGCGAGCTACAAATCAGATGACCCAGAAGTTGAATCGGCGCGAGCAAAAATGGAAGCAGACATGTTTCGTGCCGAACTCGAATATCGACAGGCGTACGCTCGCTTGAAGAACCTCATGGGCGACAAATGAGTGGGTTCGCATCGATCTACAAATATTCCGATAAAAGAAGTCCTCTTCTTGTCTCAAGGAAATGAATTGGATTCCGCACGTGTAGGCGCTTTCTCGTTGTCATTGCGGAACTATTGGCCGGAGCAAATCAATCCTCGATGGCATTTCGGCGCCGCCGAACGTCGAGAAGACGAATTGATTACGCGTAGATGGACAGGCGCGGAAAAACAAATCAAGCCGAATTCCGCGCTAAAGGCGAATAGACAAAGATGAAGCGGACAAAACTAGAAGGGCTTGCTTTAGGGGCACTGGCGGTTTTTCTCCTGTCCGCATCGCCGCTGTTTGCACAAGATACGCCCGTCGGCCCCGAGGGAACTCAGATCGCCACGCAAGCAACGCCAGCGGCGGCGGTGAACACCGACGCGTTGAGAAACGCTGCGCAGAATCCTGTGGCCAGCCTCATCAGCGTTCCCATCCAGGAAAACTGGAACTTCAACATCGGGCCGGCTAACCGCACCCAGAATGTTCTGAATATCCAGCCGGTGATTCCGCTCAGCGTGTCGAAAGATTGGAACCTCATCGTCCGCTGGATTACGCCGGTCATTTACCAACCACTTCCCGTGCCGCAGGTGTCCGGGCCCCCGGCGCAAACGACCGGCGTCTATGGGTTAGGAGACATGAACCCTTCGTTTTTCTTAACACCTAAGAAGAGCAAGGTGATCTGGGGCGTCGGGCCGGCTTTAGTTTTGCCCACAGCAACCAATACGACATTTCTCGGACAGGGGAAATTTAGCATGGGGCCCTCGGTCGTCGTGCTGGTGCAGCCCAAACCATGGACGATTGGGTTTCTTGCGAACAACGTCTGGTCTGTCGCCGGTCATTCCAATATGGATGAACCTGCCGTGAACCAGTTCCTCCTCCAGTGGTTTGTCAACTACAACATGAAGAAGGGCTGGTACCTTACCACCTCGCCTATCGTCACCGCCAACTGGAGAGCGACCGGCGATAACAGGTGGACGGTGCCGTTCGGCGGAGGAGTGGGAAGAATTATGAAACTTGGATTCCAGCCGGTGAACATCACCGCGCAGTTCTACGGCAACGCTGTTCATCCCCCGGGAACTTCACCGTGGGGCTTGCGGCTACAGTTTGTGTTGCTGTTTCCAAAGCTGTCCAAGGAACAGGAGAAGATGTTGCTGGAGCAAAAACTCAAACAGATGGAACAGCCGCCGCCCAACAAGGGGGTCTAAGAGCCTAGTCTCACCGCAACTTGACTCGCGGATAGCCACACCGGACCGAAGGACATTCCGTGCTTTTGCGGAGGCCGAACTCATGAGGATCCCTCGGCAAACCGGATGCCGCCACGTCGCGGCGCCGGATCAAGGACGGCGTGGCAATCATGGGAGTCAAAAAAATGAATCCTACAATTCTTGCATTCCTCCGCCCGAGTTGTTGCTTCCTCCTCGCGCCTCTCTTGGCATGCCAATGTTCCCAGGCTCAGGAAAAAAGAAAGGACGTCGTAATTATGAGCAATGGCGACCACTTTACCGGAAAGGTAAAGCGTTTGCAGAACGGCTTGTTGTTCGTCGAGACGGACTACGTCTCCGGTAATATTGGCTTGGATTGGAATCAAGTGGAGTCGGTCCAAAGCACTGCTACTTACCACATCGTGTTGAACAACGGTCAAAGACTAGATGGGAGGATTGAAAAAAAGCCTGGTGAAAAAGAAAAGAACGAAGACTTTGTGATTCGCGAAGCAACCGAGGAAGTGCAGGTCCCTTCGGATGAGATCGTGAGCCTCGAAACAAAGAAACCCACGTTCTGGCGTGAATTACAGGGGGCCATCGATTTTGGTTATAGCTTCACTAGCGGAAACAGTCAGTCTACGTGGAACGCGAACACAAGCGCGGCGTACCAGACTCCGCGATGGAAAGTCGCGACCTCCTTCGATTCCACATTTAGCGGACAGTCGGGAGCATCCAGCACAAACCGCGAAGAATTACAGAACACGCTATCCAGATTTCTAAACAGAAATTCCTTCCTCGCGAGCCTCACCGATTTTCTTCACAGCAGCCGGCAAGATTTGATCTTACGCACCAGCCTGGGCGGCGGTTACGGACGCTTTTTGAAACGCACGACTAGCAGCAACCTCGCGTGGCTGGGCGGCATTGTTTACACGAATGAGTCCTTTGGCACCTCTACCGGTAATCCATCGGATCAGAATATGGAGGCTGTGGTCGGATTACAATACAACTATGTTCGGTTCAATTTCGGAGAGTTCGATTCTGAGGTGCGAGCATTTCCAGGTCTCACTGACTCTGGCCGCATACGCTTAACCACAAACAACTCAGTCACAATCAAGTTAAGGAATAATTTCCACCTCGCCTTTACTTTCTGGGATAACTACGATAGCAGGCCGCCTATGACTGCCAGAAAGAATGAGCTTGGCACGAGTACGGGCGTCGGCTGGTCCTTCTAGATTCCAATGCCGTCAAGTCCGTCCGACGATCACGTCTTGCTTCTCCAACTCTTTGATGACCACCTGCACCAACTCCCGAATCACTTTCATTGGTGAATTGGCATCAAAAGTGTTCGTCGTTCCTGTCCACACAAGCTCGCCGTCAGGCTTTACCGTGGAATAGAAATTTGTTTCCACTTGCGCGAGTTTCTCTTTCTCCATGTAGCCGGGGGAATAGACTAGCGGAGACATAGCGCTGTAATACCCGACAAAGTTCCCATAGAGAGGGTACGGATTGTATGCTTGGCCGGGAACATAGGTGGTCTTATTCACCGCTTTGGTCAATCGCGCTACCACGATGGCATCGAATTTCTGGTCCTTGATCACCGCCTTTAAGTCGTTCATGTCTATGGGTGTCACGTTGGGACGCGGCAGGAACACGTAACTCTGAGTAGCCTGAATTCCCGGCCTGGCGATCGCCGCGACCAGCTCATCCTCGAATTCCGCGCGGTTCTCCGCCCTGCCATTCAGGGCCAATACCAGAATGTTCGTAAAGCGCCCTCCGGAATAGTTCGGATTCTTCCAACTCAGCAGCAGCTTGGGGGAACTCGCTGCTAGGACTACCGGGATAGCGAGCACACCCACTAGCAATAGCGATCTCTTTCTCAAGAAAATTCCTCCGCTTTGAAATCGGTTGATTCCTCAGTTAGAAGCGCCATACCCTCAATCGGCGATGACGGGGCTCCGCGCTGAGCTGCCTGCATGCGCCGTGGCTGCCCCTTGCCCGACGCCTGCTCACCCTCACGGGCCAATACCGCGCCTTGATTAAATACCTGAAGGTCATTTGGAACCGTTCAATTTATAAGGGTAGCAAGCGTAATTACACTGTCAAAACTTACAGGTGCAGGCGCCATCTTTTGAGTGAGGTAACGCTCTTACTGCATCTCGCAATGGCTGTCGCCACGTCATATATATCGTAGCGATGGCGCCCAGAACCGTATATGATTCGCAACGATCCCTTTGGGTGATGATGTCTCCTGCCTTATTCAGGTGGCGTCTTTGTTCCAACATCGGTGGCTGATATGGATCCAATCCCAGGGTCCGATTCGCCTCACTTTCTCGCGCTTTCCTTAAAGAAAGGGCAACCCTGGTTTGGACGTATTGCTGGATACTCGATGACGCACGTCAAACTCGATAACGTCGGTCTGCTTCTACGCATCGTGACGGGGCACCGGCCGCGGGAACCATTCGCAGGTTGGAGTTGCGTATGAGTTCCACCCAAAACGGTCCCTCCACAAGCAGTCCGAAACTGGAATCCTGGCCAGCTATATCCATCCTGGCGATCGTTGTTTTTGCTGCTACCTACCTGGCGGCAAAACTGGGTGGGGCTCTGGTCATGACCATCCCCGAAACGGTTTGGCCTCTTTGGCCTGGCTGCGCGGTTCTAGTGTCTATTCTGGTTCTTGTGCCCCGCAACAAGTGGCCCATTCTGCTTCCAGCTGGCCTAGCCGGTTTCGTTTGCTATGACCTGCAAGCGGGCGTTCCTATTTCTTCGGTTGCCTGGCTCATTCTGGCCGATATCATTGAAATTCTCTTCAGCGCCTGGGGTGTTAGCTATGCCTTGAACGGCCTGCCCCGTCTGAACAGCCTCAAGGCCCTCGCTAAGTACTCCTTCTTTACCGTGTTTCTTGCCGCTTTCATCGGATCGTCCATCGGGATCAATGCCGAAAGAGGGAACACTTGGATCAACTGGAGGTTGAGCTTCTTATCGGAAGCTTTGGCCTTTCTCACTATAGCGCCCGCGATTCTCGGCCTGTTTGGCCAAAGCGACAAGTGGTTAAGCGCTGCCCGCGCATATTACCTCGAAGCAGCCATCTTGCTCGCCGCGCTAGTTTCCATGAGCTATCTTATCTTCATAGCCCCAGGAGCAAGCGATTCTCCGGCCTTGCTTTATTCTCTCGTGCCTTTTTTAATCTGGTCCGCCTTGCGTTTCGGCTCCACGGGGGCTGGCGCGGCCGCCACCATCGTTGCCTTGATCTCCATTTGGGGTGCCGTCCGCGGGCTAGGTCCTTTCAATGCCACGGATCCTACCCACCGCGTCCTATTCCTCCAGCTATTTTTATTTTGCACCTCCCTGCCTTTTATGGTCCTGGCAGTTCTCGTAGAAGAGCGCAAGCTTGCGCAGGACGAGCTCCGCGAAAGCGAAGAGCGCTTACGTTTGTCGATGAAATCCGGTAAAGCCGTTGGATGGGAGTGGGACCTTAAGACAGGACGGGATTCCTGGTTCGGCGAATTGAAAAACATCGGCCGTCCGGAAGACTTCTACCGTTACGTGCACTCGGAGGATCGACATCAAGTCTCGGAAGCCATAGCCGATGCAAGGAAAAATCATTTGCCTTACGCAGCGGAGTTCCGCGTCGTTTGGCCCGACGAAACTGTCCGATGGATCGCCGCGACGGGAAAATTCTACTATTCTGCAACTGGCCTTCCTGAGCGCATGCTGGGCATGGCGCAAGATATCACACAGCGCAAACTGGTAGAGCAGGCATTGCGCCAGAGCGAGGCAGATCTAACGGAAGCGCAACGTCTCGCTAACGTAGGTAGCTGGCAATGGGATCCGCAAACGGACACGGTCACCTGGTCAGAGCAACTTTATCGCATCGCAGGCATTGATCCCGCTTTGCCTGCCGTCAGTTTCAAGGATCACCACACACTCTATACCGTCGAAAGCTGGCTCCGCCTCCAGAGCGCTGTGGAAGAAGCGTTGCGCTCGGGAACTCCCTACGAACTCGATCTTGAGATGATTCACTCTGACGGCACAACAAAATGGATCATTGCCAAGGGTGAAGTACGGCGCGATGATGCCGGTCGCATCGTCCAGCTTCGCGGTACGGTTGATGACTTTACCGATCGCAGACGGGCGCAGGAAGAACTTCGCAAAAGCGAAGAGCGGTCACGTCTAGCTATCCAGGCCGGAAAGATGTTTGCCTTCGACTGGGACGCGGCTACGGATGTGTTCACAAACTCGCCAGAGAGCGCCCAGATTCTCGGCTTGGATCAGGCGACACCTGTCACCGGTCGTCAAGTCTTGGAAAGTGTACATCCAGAGGATCGCGAGAAACTTATGGCCGCGGCTGCCGGGCTTAGCCCTGAAAAGCCCGCAATTAAGATCAGCTACCGTATGGTGCGCCACGACGGTACTGTGATTTGGTTGGAGAGGAATAGTCGCGCACACTTTGACGAACAAGGCAGGTTGCTGCGGATAATCGGCATCGTGGCGGATATCACGGAGCGCAAGTGGGCGGAAGATGCTGTCAGGCAAAGCGAAGAAAAATATCGAAGGATTGTAGAGACCACAAATGAGGGAATTTGGCTCCTCGATTCAAAGTTTGACACTTCCTTTGTGAATCGGCAGATGGCGGAGATGCTCGGTTACCAACCCGGAGAAATGCTTGGGCGCAGCGTATTCGATTTTTACTTTCCCGAGGATGTTGAGCGCAAGCGGCAAGTTTTAGCGCGCCGCCGGGATGGGTTGAGCGATCATTTTGATGATCGGTTCCGGCGAAAGGACGGTGTCGAATTGTGGGTACGAATGGCCGCAATCCCGATCTCCAAGGACAGTGGAGATTTTGACGGGGCGCTGGCGATGATGAGCGACATCACGGAGCGCAAGCGGGCGGAAGACGCCCTGCGCGAGAGCGCAGAGAGGTTACGTCTGGCGGTCCAGGCGGGACGGATGTTCGCCTATGAGTGGGATGCTACCACCGATAGGCTCGTGCGCTCGGCAGAGAGCGCCAAGATTCTTGGAATAGATGAGGCGACACCCCTCACCGGTCAGCAGATTTTGGCTACGGTTCACCCGGATGACCGAAAAAGACTCTTGGCCGCGGTCGCCGGCCTTAATCCTGAGAAACCTGACCTCGAGATCAGTTATCGCAAGATACGGCCCGACGGTACTACGATTTGGGTGGAGAGGAATTGTCGCGCACACTTTGACCAACAAGGCCGGTTGCTGCGGGAAATCGGCATCGTGGCGGACATAACAGGGCGCAAGCGATCGGAAGAAGCGCTGCAGAAGTCAGAAGAGAAGTTTTCGAAGGCATTCCAGCGAAGCCCAATGGCACTCGCTTTAACGAGCGCCGCAGACCTGCGCTACATCGATGTGAACGCAAGCTTTGAACGGTTTTCCGGCTGGCGCCGTGAAGAACTTATCGGCCGCACACCCTTCGAAATTGGCCTCTGGGGGGATCCGCACCAGAGGGAGGAACTCGTGCGGCATGTTCAGACCGAGGACATCCGTCTCTTCGAGGCCCGTTTTCGCATGCGAGACGGCACTTTCCGCACCGGCTTAATAGGAGCAGAACTGATCGAAATAGACGGCGAGCCATGCGTGCTCGCTGTGGGCATGGACATCACCGAGCAGAAGCATGCGGAAGAGGCATTGCGCGAGAGCGAAGAGCGTTTCCGTTTGGTGGCCAACACGGCCCCGATGTTAATCTGGATGTCGGATGCCTCCAGGTTGTACACCTATTTCAACGATTCCTGGCTGGCATTCACTGGTCGGCCCATGGAGCTTGAAGTCGGAAACGGTTGGGCGGAAGGTGTTCACACGGAGGACTTTCAGCGGTGTCTTGATACCTACACACGGGCCTTTGATGCGCGTGAGAAATTCACGATGGAGTATCGGCTACGGCGCTACGACGGCGAATATCGCTGGGTTCTAGATATTGGCGTGCCAAGGTTCAATCAAGACGGTTCATTTGCGGGATACATTGGATCGTGCGTTGATGTTACCGACCGCAGGATCGCCGAAGAAGCCCTCTCGGGCGTGAACAGCAGGCTGATCGAAGCACAAGAGCGTGAACGCACCCGAATCGCAAGAGAGCTTCACGATGATATCGGTCAGCGCCTCGCGATGCTTACCATCGAATTAGAGCAGCTCACCCTGAATTCTTCCAATTTACCTGCTGAGTTGCTTCGTGACGTTGGCAAATTAAGGAACCACAGCTTTGAGATAGCGAGCGACGTCCAAGCCTTATCGCATGAGTTGCATTCGTCAAAACTGGAATATCTCGGCATTGCTACTGCTATGAGTGCATTCTGCAGAGAGTTCTCTGATCAGCAGAATGTGGAAGTTGTTTTTGCACATGATGAGGTCCCACGCACGCTCCCGCAGGACATTTCACTCTGCCTCTTTCGCGTCTTGCAGGAAGCTTTGAAAAATGCGTTAAAGCACAGCGGGGTGCGGCACTTCGAAGTAGAGCTGCGTCTCGGGCCGGACGCGATTCACTTAACCGTGCGCGATTTGGGATCCGGATTTGACCGCGAGGAGGCTTTCCGAGGACATGGGCTGGGCCTCATCAGCATGGCGGAGCGCGTGAAGCTCGTGGCAGGGCGGCTTTCCATCGACTCTCAACCCCAACAAGGCACAACCATCCGCGCCAGCGTGCCCCTTGGCAAAGCCGCTCGAGCGTCTGCGTAGAGGCAATGTGCCCTAAGAGAGCGCCTTACGTGCTGCCAAGTAAACTCTTTTCTTCAACCGCCTATGATCTGCCTGTCATTTTTGCCAGTTCACGCGTTGGGACCGGTCGGTTAGCGTCTTGGTCGAAGAAGCCGATAGGGATTGTGCATCTGAAATTTGCATTGAGGCCTCATGCCCTGCCAGAAATGCCGGTCGGATCAACAGTTGAAGTTTAACGCGGAGATCAATGTGCATCTTCCCGGACATGAAAGCCGAGACAAACCATCCATCTTGATATTCCCGGAGCTCTTAGTCTGCTTAAACTGCGGTTTTACCGAACTCACCATTTCGAGGAAAGATTTGCCCAGTCTCGCAAGAGGCGTGGCGAAGTAAGGCTCTGTTGTCTTGGGCCAAGGTCCCATCCTGATAAACGGTTGAATGTGCTGCTCAAGCACAAGCCAATAATCCATCCGGCCGACTCTCCCGATATTCGGACCGAGGTCATTACATGACATCAGGCCCGCAATACTCCGAAGATTTTGTCGGTGAACACTGGCTGAAGAGTTTCCGTTTAGTCGACCGGCGTCAAGGCTGCTGCGTGGAGAATCCAGCTTGATTCCTACCTTTGTCTTCCCGGAGCTTCGCACGGTACACCATCGCCCGCGTCTCAAGAAGCTCCGCTTCAGCCTTCCGTTTTGTCTTTTCGAGCACCCAGGCATAATGCGTCAAGGCTTCAATCAACGCCGCATAATCCAGGGGGTAAGACTTTTCTAAAATGCCGAGCGCTCGCTTACAAGGCGATTCCGCCTCGGCGTAGTAACCACGAGCCACATCAGCCACCGCCACTTTACCAAGACCATTTGCCACCTCTGGGTTCTCCTTACCCAGTGATTGTTCCTTAATTGTGACCGCTCGTTCGAATAGCGCTCCAGCCTCGTCATACTTACGCTGATCAAAATAGAGTACGCCCAGGTTTTGCAACGTCTGTGCGAAGTTCAAAGATCGTGTATGAGACGCATTGTCCCAAACGTTTAAAGACCGTTTGTACAGGGACTCGGCCTTTGAGTAGTTGTGACGCAAATACTCAAGCATGCCCAGGTTGCTGAGGATGGAAGCCACCTCCGGGTGTTCCGGGCCCAGCATTTTTTCTCGTATAGCAAGTGCTCTCTTGAAGAGAGCTTCTGCAGACGAGTATTGACCCTCCCGAAGCTCTAGCGCCCCAAGATTAACGAGGACGGTAGCCACATGTGGGTGTTGTGGTCCAACCGTCTTTTCCGACATGGCGAGGGCGCGCTGGTAGAGCGCCTCGGCTTCCTTGTACTTGCCTTGCGAATTGTAGTTTCCGGCTAAATTGTCAAGACTGATGGCCACTTGTGCATGTTCAGGTCCGAAAGCCTTTATGCGAATCGCCAGCCCGCGCTGGAACAGCGGCTCGGCTTCCGAATATTTGCCTTGCTCCTGGAGAAGCGCCGCGAGGTTGTTCAAGGCCGTCGCCACGTTCGGGTGTTCCGGCCCAAGAGCTTTCTCCCAGACAGCGAGGGCGCGCCGGAAGAGGGGTTCAGCGGCCGAGTATTGGCCTTGCCCTTGCTGAAGCGTTCCCAAATTATTGAGGACGGCAGCCACGTCCGGATGTTCAGGTCCATAGCTTTTTTCCCGAATCGCCAAGGCGCGTCGGTATAGAGGTTCGGCTGCCGAATATTTGCCTTCGTCTCGCCAAACTGTGGCCAGATTGTTGAGCACGCCGGCTACCTCTGGGTGCTCTGGTCCAAAGGAGCTTTCCATGATGGCGAGGGCGCGCTGGCAGAGAGGTTCAGCATCCGCGTACCTGGCTTCATCCAAAAGAAGCGAGGCTATATTTTCGAGGGTGCTAGCCACACTAGAGTTATTTGATCCAAGAACCTTTTCCTCGATGGCCAGTGCGCGCTGTAGAAGGGATTCAGCTTCTGAGTATTTACCTTGCTCGATCTGGACCGTGGCCAGATTGTGGAGAACTACGGCCATATGTGGATGCTCAGGCCCAAGCGTTTTTTCCCATATAGCGAGTGTGCGCCGGTATTCCTGCTCGGCGTCCTTATACTTCCCTTGCTTGTGATAAACATTCGCCAAGTCATTGAGAACTGAAGCCACATCCGGGTGTTCCGCTCCCAAAGCTTTTTGGTTAATGGCAAGTGCCCTTTGCAAGAGGGATTCAGATTCGGAGTATTTACCTTCGACCCACCTCAGCCCAGCAAGGTCGGCGAGGGTCCTTGCTACATCTGGGTGCTCTGGTCCAAGAGCTTTTTCCCGGATGGCGAGGGCGCGCTGGTAGAGCGGTTCAGCGTCCGAATATCTGGCCTCGTGCGTGAGAAGTGTGCCTAGATTCTCGAGTAAAGTGGCTACTAGCTGATGCTCCGGTCCATTTGCGTTTTCGCAGGTATTTATGGCGCGCTGGTAGAGCTGCTCGGCCTCGGAGTACTTGCCTTCTGCGTGGAGCACAGCCGCCAGGTTATTGATCGTCGTTGAAAATCGAGTATCACTCTCTCCGAACTCCGCGGCTTGTTGAAGCGCATCCTTGAACAAATTCTCGGCTTCCGCATAACTCCTTTGCTCATACGCCTGCATCCCAGCTGCGTTCTGACTCTTCCATGAGGGCTCTTGAGCTGAACCTATGGGAGCCCACAAAGCGATGGCCAGCGGTATAACGACGCGGTGGGATTTCATATTCGGCCTCCTTAAACAGGGCCTGACCCAAACAAGGAATTCTTACGGGTTGCGGTTTCGGTGGAAACTGTCAGAACTGCCAGACCGGGTAAACCCGGTCGGTGAGATACCGATTATGATGTCGAGGCTCTCCGCTGACGCGGGGCAAGCCGACCAACCTGGCTCACCCAGCCATCGGTGCAGGAAGGGCTTTACAACCTGCCGCTCGGATTCGAATCAGCGAGTTCGCCACGCGTCGAGTGGCTTGTGACACACCTATAGGAACGTCCTGGCCGCGCGACTTCACTTGCATGGCAGACACTCGTTGCGCAATTACGGAAACTCGACCGTCCGTGACTGTCCATGTCCAATCGAGTACAGAATCGACACGAGAGCCGCTCCGGTTTTCAGACCCATCTCTGTTGACATCCCGATTCGCTCAAGTGAGCTACAGGGCCGAATACACCCTCGCGGTTCTAAAAATGGAGTGCGTAATAACCTCCCTTTGCGTAAACGCTGAGCGGTGGGAGTCCTTTGGGAGAGTGGAGCTTGACCTTGATCTTTCGCCAGCGCGAGTCATGCGCCTTGTTGCTTGGACGATAGCTCAATACATACTGGTTGCGTAACTCCATGCCAATCTTTGCGGCGATATCCGGCAGATCGCTGACATTCTCCACAGTAAACGCCCGCCCACCTGTGTGCTCTGTTACTTCAGAGAGCAGCGAGGGACCGCTGAGTTCTTCGGGCGTTCTGGCACGCGATTGAAGCGGATCAAAGATGCCTATCGAGTAGAGCTGGGTATCCGATTCTTTCACCAACCTTTTGATATCGTTCGGGCTGTACCGGCTATGATTGTCTCCGCCGTCGGAAATGATGAGTAATGCGCGCTTCGCGTTCCGTGCCCTCCGCATCTCCGAAAGTCCCAGATAGACAGCATCGAGTAGAGCGGTGGATCCCTTCGGGTTCGTTGAAAGCAAGCGGCTCTGCAAATCTTCGACATCGTCCGTGAACGGACTGAGAAGCTGGGCGCGATCGTTGAAAGCAATGAGAAAGAACTCGTCCTGAGGATTGGCCGTCTTTAAGAACTGAATGGCGGCTTCCTTGGCTTTTCCGACTTTGTTGACCATACTGCCGCTGAAATCCAAGATTACGCCGATTGAGATAGGAAGATCCTCTGAGGAAAAATCCACGATCTCCTGCTCGACGTTATTTTCAAACACGCTGAAGTTATCTGGTTCGAGGCCTGTCACAAGGCGGTTGTAGGGGTCCGTGACGGTGACGTAGACAAGCGCCAAGTCGACGTCGAGATGGATAGATTCGCCATTCTTAATGACTTGCCCCGGTGTATCGTGCCTCGCGTCATTTGTGACCAGACTCTGGCCGGCGACGGGCAAAGGAAATTCCAAAATTACGCCGCACACCAAGAGCAGAAAAATCAGGAAAATGGGAGATCTGTGGAACGCGATACCGGCCGCTTTTTGCCTTGCAACTGTTCCGGGCTGCGCAAGTTCGCCCATCCTAAGGCTGGCTAACAGTTGCCGGCAATGACAAATGAAATTCCCGTGGTCGCGCATCCTTGCGGCCTTCTGTCCTGCTCTACTTCTCGAAACTGTTTAGCCAAGCGCACGCGAGCTTTGTGCAACTGGGGTTTTTGAGCATTCCACCCGGCATCCAAGCATTGCGGCGCTCTCCTCATCCGCAGCCTGAACGATAACGGCGGATTGCAGTGGAAAAAATTGGTAAAAATGACAGGTAAGTAGCTGAATCGCTGATCGGATGTCGGCAATTCAATCAGGAAGGATTGCAGGTCTGCTAGTTGGGCCTATCGATCAAATTACTCTATCCGGCTGTTCCCGCAGACTTCACCATGAGAGTAAGCGGCACGCGAGCTTGAATCGTTGTTCCGGACTGCAGTTGCGAGTCAATGGAAAGATTCCCGTTCACCATTTTCAGGCGTTCTTTCATGCTAGTGAGGCCGAGCCCCCGGCCCCTCATAGCCTCCGCGAGATCAAAGCCATTCCCGGAATCACGCACGGTCAGATAAATCTCATTTGATTCAACACGGAAGGACACTTGGAAATTTCGTGAACCGCTATGCTTAACCGCATTCTGCAGGGCTTCCTGCAAAACGCGGAACAGGCAAAGGGAGATCTCCTTCGACAGATCTTTGGGAATGTTCTCGGAGTGAAAGTCAATCTCTACTTTTTGGTGGTCGGAAAGTTCTTTGCAGAAGCTAGCGGCAGCCCTTGCGAGCCCCGTAAGTTCCAGCTTCGAGGAGTGCAGACGATGCGAGAGGGCTTGGACGTCGTTCCCGAGCTCCTCCACTTCTTTCCTCGCCTCCCCAAGCTCCTGCCCGAATTCAGACACCGAGGCTGGAAGATCTTGTATCAAGCGATTCAGATTCACTGCCAGCAATGCGAGACGCTGATTGACGTCGTCGTGAAGCTCGCGGGCAACCCACGCACGTTCTTCCTCCTGCTTCTGGATGAGGTGGCCTGTCAGCATCTGTAGCCTTGCTTCAGATTGCTGCAGCTTTTCTTCTGCCGCTCTTTTGTCACTAATGTCCTCCATTATGGCGACCACGAGCGGAACCAAACTCGCGGGATTCTTCATCAGAGAAATTCGCAAGCGTCCCCAGATTAGCGTGCCGTCTTTCCGAAAGAAGCGTTTCTCTAGATGATAGTTGTCTATCAAACCTTGTCGCAATTGCTCAAAGAGGGCCCAATCCCTCTCTGCATCTTCGGGAGGGGAGAATTCGATACAATGTTTGCTCCTCATTTCCTCTTCGCTGAATCCTAAAATCGAGCAAAGAGCCGGGTTCGCGAACAAAGGCCGCCCTTCTAGGTCCTCCACCGCAATCCCGATAGGACTCGATTTGAATGCATCATAGAAGAGCTGGTCATCGGTTCTGGCCGCGTGTGCTTTTTCCTCGTCCATAGATGAAGGCATTTAGCACCAGTATTTTTAGAACTGCAAGTAAAATTCTAGATTAAATACTACCTGGATCGAGGTCCGTTTGAGGACAGTCAAGGATGGGTCTCTGCTCGTCTGCGCCCGGCGATTCGCTCAGCCGTCTATGCAACTCATTCCTCTCGCGAGAGTTGTCAATTAAGTTTCTGGAGAGTATGCGACAATCCGCCAGTTATTGCGTGCTGGCGTGGATCGAAATGCGGAGTGCGGCCGCTTCCCTCGGCGGCTCGTTACACGTACCCCTGGCATGCAGGCAAACCCCTGTCAGATTTTTCCCGCTGGCATGGCACAAATCATGAGGTAAGAAGGCAGACTGGGATATGGCGAGCCCTCGGCTCAATCTCGACCATAGCCTCGCGTGGGGAGAAGCTTATGTCATGTAAATTATGCACTTCGGAGAACCAGCGAGTCCATTTTCCCGGACTGGAAAATTTGGACAAGCCGCCCGTCTTTGTCTTCCCAAAGCTTCAGGTCTGCATGGATTGCGGTTTTACGGAATTTGCTATTCCAGAAACCGAGTTGCGTCTGCTTGGGAAAGACTCTGCGACACGTGGGACCACAACATCCCCGACACAGGAATGGAGTTTCGACCTATCGGAATTCGTCGCTGGATTGCCCTTCAGTACCGGAGAAATGGAAACCCCTGAATGTGCTGCTGACAAACCGCTTACCCTGAAGTACGGCCTCTACCGCCACTAGCAATTCGTTCGCCCCGTCCGATTTGACCACGTAGCCCTGGCCACCCACGTTTAAGGCTGCTGCTACGACCTCCGAAGTGCGGTTTTCGCTTGCGAATAGGATTTTCGCCTCCGGAGCAACTTTGCGGATGGATGAAGCGGCTTCAATTCCATTCAACCTTGGAAGGCCGATGTCCAGCACGATCAAGTCTGGCTGAAACTCCTCCGCTTTTTGGACGGCTTCTAATCCGTCTGCCGCCTCGCCGATGATCTGCCATTCAGGGTTCTTTTGTAGCAGGGAAGCGACAAAGCTGCGCCAAGGTTCGAAGTCATCCGCGAGAAGGATTCTGACGGTCCGGGTCATCTATTTCTTTTCGTGATGGGTCGTGGGGAGGACGCTCAAAAGCCTCGGAAATCATACGCCTTCATATCTCGGCGTACTAGCTTTTTCGTCCGTGTCCGCTAAATTTATTCGTGGACTCCCCGCTCTGCGAGCAGGCGGGTTCCTCTCGAATGAGGAACTCATGGAGCTCCGCGAACACACCAAGGATTGCGCTGAATGCCGGAAAGCCGGGGAAGAATTCACTAGTCTCGTCTGCTCCGGACTGCCGCTAACTGTGAGCTCAGTTCGTGAATTCGTAGATATTGCAAAGACGATGCCTGATAACCGCATCCGCGCACGATTCTTACGACGTGCAAGGTCCGAAGGTATCGTGTTCTCCCCAGGAGTCGAAGAATCAACCCAGCATCCCAGACGGCGAGTTGATTTCGTCCTTGCGGCCGCGACGGTATTGGCCACTGCGATCCTCGCGGTGGCCTTCTACGGACCCTACCGGCATCCCGCCTCGCGGGAATCCCTGCTGGCGCAGCAACAGGCCGATCAGCTTAAACAGGAGAATGGCGCGTTGACCGCGAGCGTGTCTCGGCTAAACGAGTCGCTCGCCGCCGGTCAGCGCGAGATCCAAAATCTGCGCGCACAGCTCGGCAACGCTGCCGCAACCGCCGAGAACCTGCGTCGCAACGGTGAAGAGGCCAGAGGGGAGGCAGAACGGTCCTCCAGCCGGACCGCGCAATTGCTGGAAGAATCCCGCAACCAGGAGAAACTGTTAGCGGAAGCACAGGACGAGGCCACTCGTGTCAACCAATTGCGCCTCAACGACGAAGCCTCTTTGGTGGAGGAAGAGGTTCGCATCACGGAACTCTCTGATAAGCTGAGGGTTGCGAGCGCTACCCTTGACATGGAGCGGCAACTCGCTGCGGCAGGTAAGGATGTCCGGGAGCTCATGGCTTCGCGCCAGCTGCACGTCATCGATGTCCACGACACGGACCCGAATGGCAATACGAACAAGGCCTTTGGACGCGTTTTCCTGACTGAGGGCAAATCGCTCACTTTCTACGCCTTTGATTTGAATGAGGACAGGGTATTAAGTACAAAGCGTAGCTTCCAAGTCTGGGCAGTACCGGAAGCAAGCAAGAACTCGGCGCGCAGCCTAGGCGTCCTGCGCGTGGATGCCAAAGCACAGGGGCGCTGGGTGTTGAAAGTCGAGAACCCGGAGCTGGTGAAGGCGATTAATTCCGTATTTGTCACTGTCGAGCCCACCGCCGGCGGCAAGCAGCCCAGCGGACAGAAGATGCTTTACGCCTACTTAGGTCAGGCCAATGACCCATAGTCAGGTTGCCTTTACCGCGCCGCTCGCAGAGCGACCGCTTCTGTTTTCTTGATGGGAAGTGGATTTCACTTCCCCGTCAATGCTTCGGGCCGCAGAGTCGCATCGTTAAATTGAACGACCGCCTCGCAGAATCCTGACGCTGCCCCAAGCAGTCGCCAGATATAACCGTCAAAAGTGACAGTACCTTTGATTGGTTTCACTTCACCTTCACGATGCCCGGCGGATTCCAGGTGCCTTTCCCTGGGGGCAGAATTGACGGAGGGGTTTCCTTAGGCGAGTACAAGCGCATCACCAGGTAGACCGGCCCATCGGGTGCGGGCAACCAGTTGGAGTCTTTCGCATCACCTGGCGAGTCTTTTTGGATGTAGATGCTAAGCGAGCCATCGGGATTCTTCTTCAGGTCGGGCAGCATCGGAGAGTTAATGAGATAGCGGTTTATCGGATTTTTGATTAGCAACTGAGTCTTGCCATCGTACATGGTCAACGACCAAAACGCGTTGACGGGCGGCAACTGGCCACTAGGAAAGGTCAGTGAGTAATCGTGCTTGCTACAGTTGAGCTCTTCGCCATTCGCCAGCGTTTTAGTGATGGGATATGTGGCCTCGATCGCATCATTTCCATAGATGCCGCCCTTGGCACCGGCCGCGCGCAGCAACCAGTCGCCGTGGAAGAAGTCGCGGTCGCCAAAGTACGAGCCGAGCTTCCAGCCGTTGATGTCTTTAAGCCCAGTGGCAATATACCGCTCGACCTTGGCTTCGCCTTCCTTCATGCCTAGTCCTATCTCAATCTTGTGTTCAAGCGAAAGTTCCTTGAAGTCGAACGTCTTGCCTGCGCCGATGCCGATGCGGGCGAGCCTGGCGCGAATGTCCGTTTCCTCCGGTCCAGGTGGGGCAAACTGCAGGGCGAAGTCGAGATACTGGAAGAAGTTTTTCTTCACCATCTCCTTGTCAACTATTGGAAAATTGACCGGTGGCGCGGCGGGAGGAGCCGGTTGCTTCAGATACGCCGAGAGCGGCTGCACCTTGTAACCGTTCTGAATTTTGACCACGTTGGGCATGTCGGACGGATTAAATAGTTGCGTGCGGTAGCCCGCCAATGCGAATTGAGTGGTGGAACGAAACATCTTTTTGATGCCAGCAGGTGTTTCGCCTTTCCAGTCAGGGCCAGCAACCATGTAATCCCCGGCTTCATTGCCGGTGGCGCGGCTGCCAATGTAGCCGAAATTAAAGGTGTTGCCGTCTTCCAGCTGCACCGAGTAATAGCGATTCTTCTCCACTGGCGGCACTGAGAGCACCACCGGCTCCGCGCGCAGATCCATCCAGAGAAACGAGTAAGGGGTATCGCTGTTCGGGGTGACGATGGCCGTGTCCTCATATGTAAAGACGCGGGGTTCATTTTTGATCTGATTGAAGGGTGCTTTGAACTGACCGGAGTTGCGGTCTACTGCGTACTCATACATCACCGCGTAGTTCATTACGATCGGCAGGCCGTAGATGAAGCCTTCCTCGGCGATGGCTTTGATCTCGAAGATGCTCGGACGGTCTTTTGCCATTTTTGCGGCTGCGGACACGGGATCGTTGCTCATTGTGTACCCCTCTTGACCATTCTGTATTCGTTGGACTCTACGAATCCTTAAGACACTTGGCGATACTGCCCCGAGCGCTCCCGTGGAGGCTACTGTCAAATCTACCGAATCATTGAACATGTGGGACATCAACAATTTCGAGCGGGTTACGGCGCACTCTGAACTAACTCATGTGCCCGATTAACGGAGCGGTCACCCGAGAAGCGGATTTCGGGCCCGCTGGCGCTTGGCAGAGTTAATTTGCCAGCTCGGCGAGGTTGCGCATCGCCACACGGTAACTACGTCTCGATTCCACTTGCGTCATCAGGTACAATTCCCGGGCAGTTCAAGGTCCCCGCGCTGCAACTAACGGTCTCCAACGCAAGACCGCGCTGCCTGTGAAGAGGCTGCAGCAGTTTCTGTGCTTTCAGGGAAATGATTCACGGATCCGTAAGATTTTGTGCGATAGGAGCAAGTCAAAATGGACATGACGCGCCGACAATTCGCCCTGGCTCTTGCAGCTGCCACCTACGTGCGGCCCTCCTTGTTCGAGCCGCTTTCCCCACTAGGAGTTCCCCGCGGCGTCGTTCCCGGCCGAGTGACTTGGGCGCATGATCCGGCGGCAGTGAGGTGGGACGGCACAGGTTCCTGGTGGACCGATGCCAACAACGACCAGTCTGTAATCGAACGCATGGTTTCCCGCTCCATTCGCGGTCTAACCAATGCGAAAAGCGATGCCCAGGCTTGGAACTCCATCTTTCACTACTTCAATCGCACTCATGATCGCGGCGACACGGGATACAAGGCTGGAGAGAAGATCTCCATCAAGGCCAACCTGAACAACACAACGGATCATGGCACGATCGAACGCCTGAACTCGTCGCCTCATATGCTCCTCTCGCTGGTCCGGCAATTGACCGGTCCGGGCCGGGTGCCGGAACAGGCGATCACTGTCTTCGATTCGAGTCGATGGATCCCCGGCAATCTCTACGACAAGATTCACCATGAATTTCCCGGCGTCACGTTTGTGGACCATATCGGAGGCGACGGACGACTAAAGGCCGAGTTCAAACCCAACGCGATTCCTTTCTCAGTTGAAAACAACAACGCCAAGGGACTCGATACCACGGTCGTTGAAGCCACCTACCTAATTGATGCTGCCGTGTTGAGAGCGCATGTGAGTTCAGGGGTGACACTTTGCGCGAAGAATCTCTTCGGCGCGACGAGTATCAACACCGACTGGCGCAAGAACGCGCACGATGGTTTCCATCACAACAAAGATGGTTCGGCAAGTTACTCCGCCTTCACAGATTTTCTGGGTCATAAGGATCTCGGCGAAAAAACCATCCTTTTTATTATTGATGGGCTCTATGGAAACGACAACGTGGATGGTCCGCCTCATCGCAAGTGGAAGATGGCGCCATTCAACGATGCTTGGCCGAACAGCATTTTTATGTCGTTTGACGGCGTGGCGATCGATTCCGTAGGCTTCGATTTTCTCACCTCGGAATGGCCCGATCTTCCGGATATCGCGAATGCCGATAACTACCTGCGCGAATCTGCCTTGGCTCATGACCCAGCTTCGAAGACGGTCTATGATCCTGAACGCGACGGCATCCGATGCCGCAGCCTCGGGGTGCACGAACATTGGAACAATGGGACCGAAAAGAAGTATTCGCGCAATCTCGGAAAAGCGCACGGGATCGAACTATTCCAGGTCTGAAGTGCGGAACATACTTGGGCCGTCGCTGCCGCTGATTGGCGGAGTTGCTCAACTGCAGATAGGTAATCGGTACTCAGGGGGAAGGATGAGCCAGAGAGCGTTTTCCTTATGCTTCGTAGCGGCATCGATGTTACCGGCAATTGCGTTTTCCCAATCATTCTTGAGCCAGTATAAAGGCCTGCCGTATCACGACAGCCGCTATCAGGGCGGCCCACAAAAGATACCGGGACGAGTATTGTGTGCTTACTATGACCTGGGCGGCGAAGGTGTCGCGTACCATGACAGCGATCCACAGAATCACGGCAGCGGAGAGTTGAACCCGGCCGATGGGACCTACCTCAACGAATTTCGTATCCAGGAGGGAGTGGATACTTCCTACACGAAGTTCAACAGGAAGCCGGAACCAATCGACGACAACCCCTTCGACAAGGTTATTCCTCCTGCAGATCTGCTCTATGTTGGCTGGACCGAACCCGGAGAGTGGTTCAACATCACTGTAGATGTGACACACGCGGGAACATACGCGGCCGATTTCCTTTACACCTCAAATCGCGGGGGAACAATATCCGTCGATGTGAACGGAAAGGATGCCACGGGACCTCTGCAGATCACCACCACGAATGATCCTGCAGACCCGCTGGGCTGGCGTCAGTGGCACCACTGGAATCTGGCGTCGCAACTTTTCAAAGTTCCTCTCAGCAAAGGCAAGAACGTTCTCACCGTACACATATTGACGAACGGCAACATGAACCTCGCTTACTTCGACTTCAAGCAGACCGACAGATGAATGGAATGTGCCAGCGTCTCAAGTCAGCGTCAGGCGTAATCCTGTTGCGTGGGGAACAGTGACGGAGCACTTGCCCTCTTTGAGCGAGTCGGTTTTCGTTGAGGTTGTGATGTGCGCTTCGCGGCTGTCTAGTGCCGGCGCGCGCAATATTTCGGTTTCGACTGCTCCGCTGACGCCGTGACCGAAATCGAGTTCGACCTCAAGGTCCGCTATCGCGTCCTTGTTCAGAATGATCACCGATGTCCGGCCGCCGGGCAGTTTCGCGGCATAGGCAGTTGCATTGACTCCCGCATCCTGCAGCTTCGTCGAGAACTCGCTTTTCAACAGTGTTCCGCCGCTAAACGAGCCTGCAAACTTGAGCCCATACGCGACTGGCTCCAACGTATAGTCCGAGCCAAACATCGCAATCGGCGTATAAAAGGGATGCGGATGCGCGGCAACCTGTTCGGGAGTTTCGCCCTTCGCTTCGAGAAGCGCGTCGCCAGGAAGAGATCCGCCAACGGAATTGGCCACGGATTTACCAGTACCACCGTGCAGATTGATGCCTGAGTAGTCGTTACTGGCCAGAAGCAGCGAATAGTCGGCTGACCAAAGCGCGGCAGCAAACACGTCAGAGACACCCGGCTTGCCTCCGCGATAGCACGTGTTGCCTTCCGTCATGCGTACGCGCGCACCCATCTTGCTGGCTGCCACCGTTGCGATATTCGCCGTTTTCTGGACCCTTTGCATCGTCGCCGGTTTCAGCAGATTTGGAATGTTGACCTCGGGGTTCGTCGCCGGACCGCCAAAATAATAATGATGAGTCAGCGTCGACACGTGGGGCGGCGACTGGATGGAAGGCCATTGATCAGCAATCTCGGTCAGCCACGACACGTTGCTCGCGACATCAGGCATGCCGAACTTTGCCCCGGGCACCCGAGCTGCGATAGCGTGCGCCAGCGTGAGCCATTCTTCCAGGTACGTTTTGGGCGACCATGTCTTCGGATCGCGCAGGTGCCTGGCAAATAGATCCACCTCGTTTCCGACCTGAAAATACTGCAGGCGGTTGCCCAGCGTCTCCGCTACAAAGGCCGCTTCCTCCGCGGCGCGTGCCGGTGTATTCGTGCCCATCCCGATGCCGTACAGGCAGGTCCAACCAGTGGCTTGGAGGAACTCCGCCAGGTTCCTGACTGCCTCGACCGTCGCCGCATAGTAGTGGGCCTTCGGCTCGCCCTCAACCTCCCGGACTTGAGGATGCTCTGGCTCGGGAGAATCAGGCGCAGGTTTCCAGTAAGCGAACTCGCTGGTGTTGCCCCCAAGGCGCAGAACCCCAGTTGACGAAAGCGCTTTGAACTCGCCAATCAGGCCGCTGTTCTGCGCCGAAAAGAAAGTCGGGTCCGCAAGTTGCTGCACCTCGTAAGACAGGCCGACAAAGTCAACGGGCATATGAGGGCCAGTCGCTTCGCTGGGAATGGCGAGCGCAACCGGAACCTTGCTTTGGCCCTGCGCGTGAAGACGCGCTGCAGCCACCGTGTAGGCTGCGGTGGCAAGGAATTTTCGTCGTGTCAGCATCGGATCCCTCGATTCATTAACGCTGCGTCCGGAGCGCCGACTATTTTAGACAAGGTAAGAAAATGTAAGAATACGATACTTTGCCACAGTTCGATCTGGCCCGCTCGTCGCGATGCTCGAGATGACTATCGCCCGGTCGACTCTTGTAATTCGCCCATCCGCTTCAGATTGTCCCTTCTCGCCGCGCGGTGACTACGTCTTGAGGAGCGTGCAGAGCTGCGCGGGTCACCGATTCTTTGAGGGATATTCCCCGAAAGGGGAAAAGTGCGAATCACCACATATTTACTGATGATTGTAATGGTGGGCCTGGGTGGACTTGAACCACCGACCTCGCCCTTATCAGGGGCGCGCTCTAGCCACCTGAGCTACAGGCCCTTCCTACAACGCAGGCGAATAGTTTATCACGGCGTGGCGCTCGCACAAGATGCCGACTTGCGTTCGGCGCTTCAACCATTTAGCCGCTAGCTTCCCGCAGACAATTTTTGTTTTACTGCACAAACCCCACATTTGGTGGCTGGCCACTGCCTTCAGGCGACTCTTTGATCGGCCCGAATTGCGCTTCATGGCGTGAGATATTCTCTCCCAGCGCCCGCCAAATGCGCTTCGCGTGTCCGGGACTGACAATCACGCTGCTCAGCAGCTTGCCCTGCGTGCCGTTCGGGAAGATGTAAATAAAATTGAGCGTGAATTCCTCGATACTGTGGTGCAGCATCACCAAATTGCTGTACTGCCCTTGTAATTCTTTTTCGTCCGCTTTGATCTGCACTTGCCCTGGCACTGGCCGCTGCTCTTCCATGTCTTCTCCCCTTAATCGCTTGCTCTCTGCACCCTCCGTTCGAAGGTATCACAGCCCTTCCTCCTGCGCTCGTCCTCGCGATACGCGCTCCGCTCGGGCAGCCCCTGGCTAGGCAACAATCCGCGTCAGTCCTATTGACAAATTATTCTGTTAAGGCTAGTTTAGTATGGACATTTACCGTAGTTAACAAAAATTCTGTTACCAAGTATCAGTTAAAAGAATCATGTCACCCACGTTCCCGCCCCAACTCGAGACCGAACCCGCCGCTGGCGCGGCATCCATCGCTGCTGAATCCTCGGCCTCCGGAGCGCCCCGGGTTGCTGGCTTACCCTCTCTGCCCGAGGCCCATCGCTCGATCCCCATCTCCCACACCGCGTCCTGGATTCGCAAAGTGCTCGCGTTTGCTGGTCCCGGCTACCTTGTCGCCGTCGGCTATATGGACCCCGGCAACTGGGCCACCGATATCGGCGGCGGCTCGAAATTTGGATACACGCTGCTCAGCGTCATTCTGATCAGCAATCTCATGGCGATGTTTCTTCAGGCGCTTTCCGCCAAACTCGGCATCGCCACGGGGCGCGATTTGGCGCAAGCATGCCGCGAGCATTATTCTCGCCGCACTTCGATTGCGCTTTGGATCGTTTGCGAAATCGCCATCGCCGCATGCGACCTCGCCGAGGTCCTTGGCTCCGCCGTTGCTCTCAAGCTCCTTTTCGGACTGCCCCTTCTCGCCGGCGTGATTATCACCGGTCTCGACGTCTTGATCGTCCTTGCGCTGCAAGGCCGCGGCTTCCGCATCATCGAAGCGTTTGTCGTGACTCTGATCGCCACCATCGCCGGCTGCTTCGCTTACGAAATCTTTTTTTCTAATCCCGTCTGGCGAGAGGCCGTCGTCGGACTCATCCCCCGCGCCGAAATCCTTCATAATCGCGAAATGTTGTACATCGCGATCGGCATCCTCGGCGCTACGGTCATGCCTCACAATCTCTATCTTCACTCCAGCATCGTGCAGACCCGTGCCTTCGGCAATTCCGTCCGCGACCGCCGCGAAGCCATGCGCTATGCCATCTTCGATTCCACTCTGGCTCTAGGGTTCGCGCTCTTCATCAACGCCGCTATCCTGATCCTCGGCGCCGCGGCGTTTCACACCCGCGGCTACCATGACGTCGCGGAAATCGCCGATGCCTACAAACTTCTTAGTCCCGTTCTTGGCGTGAGCCTCGCGAGCACCCTGTTCGCCTGCGCGCTCCTGGCTTCCGGCCAGAACTCAACCCTGACTGGCACTCTGGCCGGCCAAATCGTGATGGAAGGTTTTCTGCAAATACGCCTCAAGCCCTGGCTGCGCCGCCTCATCACGCGCACAATCGCCATTCTTCCCGCGGTCCTCGTCATTGGCATCGCCGGGGAAAGCAAAGTGACCTCGCTGCTCATCCTCAGCCAGGTCGTTCTCAGCTTTCAGTTACCCTTTGCCGTCATCCCGCTGATTCAGTTCACGGGCGACCGTAACAAGATGGGCGAGTTCACCAACTCGCGCTTCACGGTAGTCATCGCCTGGATCGTCGCCGCCGCCATCCTCTTCTTCAACGCCGAACTCGTCTGGCTCATCTTCCGCGGCCAATAGTTCGAGTGCACTTTTTCTCACGCAACTCTCTGATGTTTTTGCTTCTCTGCCGTCCCTTTGCCTCCGCGCTCTCTGTGTAAATCCTTTTCCTTCTTTTGTCTTCTTGCTCCATATGCGAAAATTTCTCACTGCCGATGACCACTCGCGCGCTTCGCACACTCCGCCTGCGCAAACTGCTGTTCGCTGCTCTCCTCGCCGCGATTGTTACTTCCATCGCGGTTGCCCTTTATCAAAACCGCGAATGGAAAGTCCCCGAAGAAGCCAAGCGCCGCCAAAATCCCATCCAGACTTCGCCAGCTGCGCTCGCCGCTGCCCGCGCCATCTATCTTGATAAATGCGTCCAGTGCCACGGCGAAACCGGGAAAGGCGATGGCCCGGATGCCGCGATGTATTACCCATCCCCGGCGAGCCTCACCGATGCCAAGCGCATGAGCGCCGCTACCGACGGCGAACTGTTTTACGAAATTAGTGTAGGCAGAAAACCCATGCCCGCCTTTAAGAAACGTCTGACTGAAGAACAGCGCTGGCAACTCGTGCTTCTCGTGCGTTCCTTCGCCGCCTCCGAGCCCGCCAGTCGCTAGCCTGAAATACGCATTGTCGGGCGGAGATTGTCTGCTCTATGAAGGCCTCACCCGCCTTACGCATCCCTCAAACAAAAACCGGACCCCGCCGAAACGGGATCCGGTTTTGTTTTCTCTTTGCCTCGTTACTTCCTTACTTCATTACTTCATTCCTTTGTCTTACGCCGCAGCTGTCTTCACTTGCGATAGCGCCGCCGCGACTTCCTTCAAATCCGGCACCACGGGAATGTCATAGTGCTTTACCCAAGCCACTTTTCCTGCCTTGTTAACGATTATGATCGAGCGCCCCGTGATTCCCTTATCCGCAAGATACACGCCATACTTATCGCTCATCGCCCCGCGTGGCTGAAAATCCGCGAGCAACGAGTACTTAATCCCCATCTTCTCGGCATAGGCTTTGTGCGACCACACGCTGTCCACGCTAACGCCCAAAACTTCCGCGTCCAACGTATCGAACGACCTCATGTCATTCACCATGCAAGCGTGTTCCGACGTGCAGGTCGGGCTCCAGTCCAGGGGGTAGAACATCAGCACGACATTCTTTTTCCCCGCGAAATCCGACAGCTTCACATCCTTCTTTTCCTGGTTCATCAGCGTAAAATCCGGCGCCGTCTGTCCGACCGCGATACTCATAAACTTTCCTCCTCGTTTCGCTAAATCCCATCCCACATCTTACCAATCCCCCAGTCTGGCCACAAACCAGATGGATAGAGGAAAAATATTTTGCCCCTACATCCACTGATCTCTTTTGTTGGCGGGCTGCTCGCAGTACACTGCGTGCAGAGCTATCCATGAGTGCCGAGCCTGCTCGCCGTACCAGTTCCATGACGCTCCGACAACTTGTCGACCTCTACCTCTCTTTGGGCGGCCAATTCGGCCATCCCGTCCCACTATCGGGGTTCCAACTCTCGCTAACTGAAACCGAACAGCTGTTTTCTTCCTACGACGAGGACTACCACATCAGTCGGTTCTTCCATTTTTGCGAAAGCGACGGCGTCAAATTCTCGATCAACGGAATCCCCGCCACGCATGTCTCCATCGACTCTGAGATCGATTCCATCCTCTAGAAATCGATAGCAAGCGGTCTACGGCTCGAGGAGAAGTTCAAAGCGGCAAAGCAGACTGTCGCTGTTGCAGGAAGCGCCGGACAGCGGGGTCGCGCTCGAGGCCGATGGCGATTTCGTACGCGTGGCGGGCTTGAGCGTGTTCGCCTGACTTGGCAAGCAGCTCCGCCCGCGCAGCCCAGTAGGGCTGGTATTCGGCGAGTCGCGGATCGGTGGCGACGTCCGGCATGGCGTCGAGAGCGGCGCTGGCGCCATGAAGCTCTGCAATCGCAAGGGCGCGGTTGATGGCGACCACTGGCGAGCCCACGAGCGCGAACAGGGCGTCGTACAGACGCACCACGTCGGCCCAGTTGGCGCGGCCGGTGCGGCCACGCGAAACATGTGCTGACTGAAGCGCAGCCTCGAGTTGATAGCGCCCAATCGAACCCAAGGTACTGGCGCGAAGGAGCAGCGCCTCGGCCTCCTCGATCATCTGCCAGTCCCAGACCGCAGGATCCTGCTCGGCGAGGGGAACGTATTCGCCGTCCGCGTTGCGGCGCGCGCGGCGGCGGGCTTCCGCGTGAAGCATGAGAGTAAGCAGGCCGAGGGCCTCGGGCTCGTCCGGCAGGAGCTCCGTCACGAGCCTTGCCAGAAAGAAAACTTCCTCGGTCAGATCGCGGCCTACGACATCGGTTCCTCCCGGGTCGGTCCAACCTTCCGTGAACGCGGCATAAATAGCGTCCAACACGGTATCGAGGCGGACAGGAAGTTCCTCGCGTTCAGGGATGTTAAATGGGATGCCGGCTTGCCGGATTTTGTCTTTGGCACGGACCAGCCGCTTGCCCATGGCCGCCGGAGACACGAGGAACGCCGAGGCGATCATCGACGCGTCGAGTCCGAGTACAACTTGCAAAATCAACGGCGCGCGGATTCCGGAATCGAGCGCAGGATGTGCGCACGCAAACATCAGCGCAAGACGCTGATCCGGGATTTCCGATTCGGCTGCCGCCGCGTCCAGACCTTCTGCCATAACCCGCAACTGCTCGCCCGCAATCTCATGCCTGCGCTGTCCTCGGTGCATATCGATCGCCCTTCGCCGGGCCACGGTCAGCAGCCACGCTTCCGGGTTCGACGGACAGCCGTTCCGGGGCCAATCGGCCAGCGCCGCTGCAAACGCTTCCGAGAGCGCGTCCTCGGCAGCCGCTACATCCCGCGTGCGCGCCGCAAGAAAAGCAACGAGCTTGCCGTAGCTGCGGCGCGCCACCGCGTCGGCCGTGCTGCGCGCTTGCGCGTCGCCTTCGCTGGAGTTCATGCCCTCACCGGCGTTCAGAAATTGATTGCAGACATAACCTTGCGTCCCGTTCTCCACTTAGCGTCCTCTTGCAGGCACTCTTGAACGCGGAACTTGGTGATCCTGCGAATCAATGTAAGAGGCAGTGGCTTATCCAAAGGAAACTGAATTGAAGAACTAGCCGTGACAAATTTGGATAGTTCTTTCGCGAAGGCTTTCACGGCCGGAGGCGTGGGATAGAAACCGATGTGATGTTCGAACGCGGCGAACGTAACAAGAATCCTGTGATACGAGAAGGCCGCCATCCCCCACTTCAGGCTCTCTTTGGCTGCAGGCGCGGCTTTGCGAATACAGGCACGCATTTCACGCAGTTTCTTGCGGGCTTCTTTAGGGGCATCATTGATGTATTCGGCGATACTCGCGGGCCGCGCCGTTTTTGGAGTCATCGTTTTATTCCGTCCAGCTTCCAGGCTGTTCCTTCACGCAACAGGCTGGTAGCACACGAAGACCGTACCATTGCCGAAGCTGCGCGAGTTGGTCCGCTTCAAGTTCATCTTCTCCTGCACGCCCTCGAAAAGCGTGCGGCCCTTGCCAAGAACAATGGGACTCAGAGCAAGCTGGTGTTCATCGATCAGGTTTTCCTGCGTCAATTGGGAGACGATGCTTCCGCTTCCAAGAATCACCATGTCGGGCCCGGACTCTTGCTTCAACTTTCGGACTTCCGCCGCCAGGTCGCCCTTGATCAGTTTCGTGTTGCTCCAGGATACTTTGTCCAGCGTTCGCGAAAACACGATCTTGGGCATCTCGTTCATCCCTTTGGCCACTACGGGAGAATTCTGCAATGCCATCGGCGTCGGCCAATAGCTTGCCATAAGTTCGTAGGTAATCCTGCCGAACACGAGCACGCCGCTGCTACTGGCATTGCCGCTGGTGAAAGCATTCCACTCGGCATCATTCTTGTGGGCCCACCTCATGTCGCCTTTGCTGTCCACAAAGAACCCATCCACGGACACCATATTGAAAACGATCAATTTGCGCATGACTCTTCTCCTTTGTTTCGATGAAGTGTGATTTAGAATTTGCGCCGGTTTGCGGCTTAGTCTGGCTTAACGAAATCGAGGATGTTCCTGGTCAGCCAGGTTCCTTCAACGACTGGACGTACCTCAACGACACCGTGCAGCGCGGTCGGGGAGCGAGCGGCCCAGGCAATGGCTGCATCGAGATCGGCCACCTCGATGATATGAAAGCCTCCGAGTTGCTCTTTCGAGTCGGCATAAGGTCCGTCAAGCACTTGGGTCTTGTCGCTCCTCACCCGCACGGTCGTCGCCGTCGAGGTAGGCTGCAGGCCTCTGCTGTCTTTCAGCACTCCAGCCTTCGTCATCGCCTCCATGTAGGCTTTATAAGCCCCCAACCAGTGGATTTGCTCCTCTCTGGTCAGCTGGGGCCAGCCGGCTTCGCCCACATAGTCCAACAGCGTGTATTTCATTCGCAGCCTCCGCTCTGGGTCTTAAGTGCATATTTTGTTCCGCTACTAAAATGACGCTCGGAATCTAGGAATTTGGACTGCCCGATGCCTCGCGCGTCCCTTTCTTGGAAGGCAGGCGCTCAAGCCTGTGTCTTAGCTACTTCCGGCATGGCCCAGAATGGACGTACTTCAACCGTGCCGTGACCCGTGGCCGGGCAACGAGCTGCCCATGAGAGCGCTGCATCAAAATTGGCAACCTCAATGATGTAGTAGCCGCCGAGCTGCTCTTTCGAGTCCGCATAAGGTCCATCCAGCACCTGCGACTTGCCATTCACTTGCCGCACGGTTTTCGCTACGGAACTCGGCTGCAGGCGGCCGCTACCCACAAGCGCTCCGGCCTTCGTCAGGGCCTCGGTGAACGCGGTGTACGCCGCCATCCCCTGTTCTTGCTGGGCCTTGGTCAGAGTGGGCCAGCCGGCCTCGTTCACATAAGCCATCAGAATGTATTTCATTTTGAGCCTCCGTTATCGGATATCGGCGGGAATATTGTCCCGCTACTACAATGACGCTCGGGCTTTGGCGATTTGGACAAGCAACCAAATTTCTTTTCCGGCGCCAGTTACCCTATCACTTACACCGCGACTGCGGATATCAACACGACCGTCGCGAGTCTCACGAAATCCTCCGCCGCAAGAAAACAGCAGCGATGCCCAAACAATACTCCGGTAACGGTCAACACGATTCCGATAACCAGCAACGTTGTTTTAATCCTCATGGCAATCCTCCACGTCCCTCCACGTCTCTGTCCTGCGGTTCGCAGGACTCATGTTCTGCTACTACAATGACGTTCGGTACCCGCCGATTTGGACAGCGGCCTATTCCCGGCACCCAACGATTTCGCCTTCCAACGAGCCCGGCGGGTTTTCCGCCTTGGTTCGATTCCCCACATTTGTAGCCCAAGCCTGCTCTGAAATTAGCCGTTCCGCCGTGTCTTCGATATAATCCGTCTGCAATAATTCGTATCTGACTTACTCACTGCCACCCTGGAGGTCTCTAGATGGCTGGCTCGCCAACCCTCTTGCCCGAATCGCGGCTCGGAAGCACTCTGCGGCGCGACGCTTGGTGGGTCGAACTCGTGCCTGTAATCATTCTTCTCGGCGGGTTTGGCATTTACGCCACGCTGCGCGCTTTCGAGAACGCGTATTTCGAATGGGGGCCATACCTTTCGCCTTTCTATTCGCCACTCATCGATCCTCAGCATCATTGGTGGAAATTATCTCCCGCGCTGCTCATCCTCGCCGGCCCTCTCGGTTTTCGCGCCACCTGCTACTACTACCGCAAAGCTTATTACCGGGCATTTTTTCTCGATCCGCCGGCGTGCGCCGTTGGCGAGCCCTCTAATCGCAAGTACAAGGGTGAGACTGCTTTTCCCTTCATCCTGCAAAATATTCACCGCTACTTTTTTTATCTCGCGCTCGTGTTCCTTGGATTTCTCTGGTACGACGCCGTGCTGGCCTACAATTTCGACGGCCATTTCGGCATCGGCCTCGGGACCGTCGTGATGACCGTCAACATCATCATGCTCACGCTGTACACCTTTTCTTGCCACTCCCTCCGTCATCTCGCCGGCGGTAAACTCGATTGCTTCTCTTGCGCCTCCTTCGGCAAATCTCGTTTCGTCGCCTGGCGCGGCGTCAGCTTTTTGAACGATCGCCACATGCTTCTGGCCTGGACGAGTCTGATCACCGTCGGCTTCACGGATTTTTACATCCGTTTGGTCGCCAGCGGCGCCATCCACGACCTGAGGCTCTTGTGACCACTAGCTACGAGACTCGCGAGCACGACGTTCTCATCATCGGCGCCGGCGGCGCCGGGTTGCGCGCCGCCATCGAAGCTCTTGCGAAAGGCGCGAGCGTCGGCGTCGTCTGCAAATCCTTGCTCGGAAAAGCTCACACCGTGATGGCCGAAGGCGGCATCGCCGCTGCCATGGCCAACGTTGACACCGCCGACGGCTGGCAGCCTCATTTCCGCGACACCATGCGTGGCGGAAAATTTCTGAACAACTGGCGCATGGCGCAGCTTCACGCGCAGGAAGCCCCCGACCGTGTCCGCGAACTCGAACAATGGGGCGCGCTTTTCGACCGCACCGACAAAGGCGCGATTCTCCAGCGGGCGTTCGGCGGCCACACCTACAAGCGTCTCTGCCACGTCGGCGACCGCACCGGCCTCGAGATGATTCGCACGCTCCAAGATCGCGGCGTGCAGCTCGGCTTCGACGTTTACATGGAGTGCACCGTCACGCGCCTCCTCACCGATGGCGGCCGCGTCGCCGGCGCCTTCGCGTATTGGCGCGAAAATGGCCGCTTCATCGTTTTCAAAGCCAAGTCCATCGTCATCGCCACCGGCGGCATCGGAAAAGCCTGGCCCGTCACTTCCAATTCCTGGGAGTACACCGGCGACGGCATGACACTCGCGTACGAAGCCGGCGCCGAATTGATGGACATGGAATTTGTCCAGTTCCATCCCACCGGCATGGTCTGGCCGCCCGGCGTTCAAGGTCTCCTCGTTACCGAAGCCGTCCGCGGCGAAGGCGGCATCCTGCGCAACAAATTGGGCGAGCGCTTCATGGAAAAATATGATCCGAAGCGCATGGAGCTTTCCACGCGCGACGTTGTCGCGCGTTCGATCTACACCGAAGTGAAAGAAGGCCGCGGCACCGAACACGGCGGCGCGTATCTGGACATCTCCCACAAGCCCGCCGACTACGTGAAGAAAAAGCTTCCCAGCATGTACCACCAGTTCAAGGAACTCGCCGACGTGGACATCACCAAAGGTCCCATGGAGGTCGGCCCAACGTGCCACTACGTCATGGGCGGTATTCGCGTCGATGCCGAAACCGCGCAATCCACCGTGCCTGGCCTCTTCGCCGCCGGTGAAGCCGCCGCCGGTCTCCACGGTTCGAATCGCCTGGGCGGAAATTCGCTCTCCGATTTGCTCGTTTTTGGCCGCCGCGCGGGACTCGCCGCCGCCGAACACGCCAAGCGCGTTCAGTATTCCGGACTCGCCGCGTCGCAAATCGCCGAAGCCGAAAAAGAACTTCTCGCGCCCTTTTCGAATCCCAATTCCGAAAGTCCCTACGCCGTTCACCGCGACCTGCAAAACGTAATGCAAAGCCTCGTCGGCATCTTCCGCACCGACGAAGATCTAAAGAAAGCCTTCGCCGAACTCGAACAACTGAAAGCTCGCGCCGCAAGAGCCAGCGTCGAAGGCTCGCGCCTTTTCAATCCCGGCTGGCATCTCGCCCGCGAACTGAAATCCATGCTCACCGTTTCTGAAGCCGTCGCGCTCAGCGCGCTGGCACGCACGGAGAGCCGCGGCGCACACAGCCGCATCGATTATCCGAATTACGATCCCGTCTGGGAGAAAAAGCACAACATCATCGTCCGCGAAGGTGCGGAGATGAAGCGCCGCGAATCTCCCGTCGAAGAAATGCCCAACGACCTAAAGCAGATTCTCGCCGAGGACAAATAGTGGCGCGCATTTCGATTCGTCGGAAGATGGCATTAGGAGCGCCATTCATATGGATATGCCGTGGGTCGCGCTGGATGAACCGGTTGCTGATCGAGAATACCTGGCGCTTTTGTCCTACTTGCCTCTCAAAACTTATCGTGGGCTCCCTATCTTTTTCCGCTTTGCGGTTACGGTTATTAAGCAAATGCGAGCCGCTCCCGGCGCTCTGGGCTTCTCGCTTCGCGCCAAAGTCATCGCGCGTAATTTTTGGACGCTTTCCGCTTGGAAGGATGAACAAGCCTTGCGGGATTTTGTTGTGAAGCTTCCACACATAGAAGCGATGAAGGCTCTCAACCCATACATGGGTCCAACCAATTTTACTCAGTGGAAAGTTACCGGAGCAGCGCTGCCGTTACGTTGGGAAGATGCCATGCGGCGATCGCAGCAGGGAGCGCAAGAATGAGCGACGCAACATTACGAGTCTTCCGCGGCGAAGGCGCCACAGGCGGCCAAGCCGTCGACTACAAAGTCCCCATCGCTCCCGGCATGGTCGTTCTCGATGCGCTCCACTACATTCAGGGCCACATCGCCCCCGATCTCGCCGTCCGCTGGAATTGCAAAGCCGCGAAGTGCGGCTCCTGCTCCGCCGAAGTCAACGGCCGCCCGCGCCTCACCTGCAAAACGCGCGTGGACTCTTTGCCCATGGATCAGCCCATCACCGTCATGCCCATGAAGTCCTTCCCACGCATCAAGGATCTCGTCACCGACGTCTCCTGGAATTACGCCGTCAACAAAAAAATCCCCGCCTTCCGGCCGCGGCAAAACACGGACTGGAAAATCTCTCAGATGGATGTCGACCGCGTCCAGGAATTCCGCAAGTGCATCGAATGCTTCCTCTGCCAGGACGTCTGCCACGTCATTCGCGAGCATGACGAAAAGCAAAAATTCGCCGGCCCGCGCTTCTTCGTCCGCGTCGCCGGCCTCGAAATGCACCCGCTCGACGCCCTAAATCGCACCGCACTTCTCAAGGACGGCCTCGGCATCGGCCTCTGCAACATCACCAAATGTTGCACCGAGGTTTGCCCCGAAGAAATTCACATCACCGACAACGCCATCATTCCGCTCAAGGAGCGTGTCGTCGACCAGTTCTACGACCCGCTAACCATGCTCTTCCGCAAAATCCTCGGCAAGTAAGTAGCACAGACTTCAGTCTGTGCTCTGAAATCATGTACCCCCCCAACGCTCCCCGAAAGGGTGGACGACCCAGTTCAATCCTTTCCGATCCTCTAGTTCCTTTACCTCCTCCACCTCCTCTACTTCCTTTACCTCGCGCGCCTCGACGCGGATGTTCGTCCGCGCGCCGAACTCAGGTATCATGCTCCAGGGTTTTTCAAATAGGTGTGAGGAAGCCGTAACGGAAAAGTTCCGATCCTTTACTTCCTTTACCTCCTCAACGTCCTTTGCCTCAAGCTCCAGGAGCTCCCATGCCACACCAACTCAAATCCATCTCCAAAGCCGGCATCCCCGAAGCCATCGCCAAAGCCGAGCTCTACCGCTACCTCAACGAACCCGAAGAAGCCGAATCCATCTGCCGCGATATCCTGGTTGTAGACGCCGGCCACCAACTTGCCCGCCGCATGCTCGGCCTCGCGATCACCGACCAGTTCACCGGCGCCGCCGCCGACCGCTACGCCGAAGCCCAATCCATCTTCCAATCTCTCCGCGATCCCTACGAGCGCAACTACTACACCGGCCTTCTCCTGGAACGCCGCGCCAAAGCCCAGCTCCACTCCGGCTGCTCCGCCCACATTCTCCTCCCGCTAATCGAAGAAGCCCTTCGCTGCTTCGCCGAAGCCGAAAAAATCCGTCCCGCCGGCAATGACGACAGCATCCTCCGCTGGAACCGCTGCGTTCGCCTCCTCGAATCCCGCCCCGAATTCCACGCCGAACACCCCGGCCCCGCCGCCTTCGACAGCGAAGACGCCCCTCCCATCAACGTCCCCATCCGCCGCACCACCACCCCGCGCTAACGCTTCTCGCTCCCTCACGCCCACCGGCGCGATAACCCCGCCAGCGCAACGTCCCCGCCGTACGCGCCCCACCCCACGGTCATTTCGAACGCAGCAGGCCGACGCCTTTTCTCTCCACTTTGCTCCTGCAAAGTGGTCGGCCTGCGGAGAGAGAAATCTCTCTTCTCTGTTGCATGCGGGCTAAGCCTGACTCCAGAACGTTCATCACGGTGTACACTAGCAGAGTCTAAGGCATGGCCAGGAACTCATTCCCATCATCAGCGCGCCGCCCATCCAGCCATAGGGGCGGGGCTTGCCCCGCCCGCGGTCGTGGACGCAAGCTCGACCTCTCGGACATCCCCGAATCCACCGCCGCCGAACTCCGTCGCGCCCGCCGAGTCGGCCGCCCCGCCACCGGCAACGCCAAACAGCTCATCGCCATCCGCATCGCCCCAAAACTTCTCCGCCAGCTCCGCCGCATGGGCGCCAAACAATCCAAACCCTATCAAACCCTGATCCACGAACTCCTCGAAAAATCCGCCCGCAAAGTCGCTTAACCGCGCCTGCCCGTCACAACTTCCTCAGTCACTGTCATTCCGAGCGAAGCGAGGAATCTGCTTTTTCTCAACTTTTGAATTTTCTATTTGGGGGGGGGAACTGGGGAAACTGGGAACAGAGGGGACGTTCACCCTCTAAACTCGAACCCGCTCCACCCGGCAACGCTTGCCAGTTGTCACGGCCTTGCGTTACGCTTCACCGCTCAATCCCACCATGGCGCGTGTAAACAAACTTCTCGACCAGATTCTAAGAGGCGGCTCGGACGCAAATATCCCTTTTTCCGCAATGGTACAGCTTTTGAAACGGCTTGGGTTTCAGGAGCGCATCAAAGGCAGCCACCACATATTTTCTCGCGATGGAGTCGCCGAAATCCTCAACTTGCAACCTCACACCGGAAAGTGCAAACCGTACCAGGTGAAGCAGGTCCGGAATGTTATAATTAACTACCGGTTGGCGGGAGAAGCCGATGCCTAGATACGAAATCATCATCTATTGGAGTCAGGCCGACGAAGCGTTTATCGCCGAAGTTCCTGAACTTCCTGGCTGCGCCGCCGACGGAAAGACCTATAAGGAAGCTCTTGCCAACGTCGAAATCATCATCCATGAATGGATCGAAACCGCCAAAGAACTCGGTCGCCCCATCCCCGCCCCGCGCGGCCGTCTTGCCTTCGCTTAACACGCCTTACTCGCGCTCCACAGATTAGTAGACGGAGAAAACGTCCCGTCTGTCCCCTGATTCCTATGTTTTCATGAGAAGTTTGCGAAGGTTTTCTATTCCTATAAGGTTGAATGAAACGCGCGGATTCTGCGCGACCTCGTCTTCTTTCTGGCGGTATATCTTGAACAGTTCCGGTTTCTGTTCTTTGAGTGTTTCCTCTAACGCAGTTATTTTGTTGTGGATGTTGCCAATCAGAGTGAGCTGGGCCACGAGGTTGTTTATCAGCGCGTCGGCTGCATCAGAATTCATCAACCATCCTCCGTATTTGGCGTGTTACCTACGTGAAACAAATCCGCTTATCCGCGTATGTGCAACGGTGTTACAATGGAAGCGAGCAGGAATAGGGGAGCCTTCCATTGACTCCCCATTCCCGAGTCTGCTCCAGACTTCCGGCGGGTGGGCAACCCTTGACCCGTTAGAATCTCTGGGTGGCCCATCCTTGCGGGTTTTGCAAGGGTGCGGCTGGCTTTCGCTAGCCCCTCTTCCCATCCCGGCTCCGAACTGTTCCAAGCGTGATATTCTCAAGCTTCGGCAATTTCGCGGGGGAGGGACATGACACAACTCGATCGCATCACACAGGACCCATCTGTCATGGGCGGGAAGCCTTGCATTCGCGGTATGCGCGTCACGGTCGGTATGGTTGTGGGCCAGATTGGTGCCGGGCACACCATCGAGGAAGTCCTCGTCGACTATCCCTATCTTGAGCGCGAAGACGTTCTGCAAGCTCTGCGCTACGCCGCTTGGCGAGCCGAAGAGCGAGAAGTCACACTGCCTCGTGCCTGAAACTCCTGGTGGGACATGAACTTGTCTCCCCGTTGGGTGGCCTCGTTGGTCGATGCTGGATGGGCAGCCAAGCATTGGTCGAAGATCGGCGACGCCGACGCGAGCGACTCCGAGATTCTGGGTTATGCGGCCGCGAATGACTACGTGGTGCTCACGCAAGATCTCGATTTCGGTGCCATCCTCGCCATCACCCATGGAAAGAAGCCCAGCGTAGTGCAAATCCGGAGCATGGATATCAGCCCTGAGAGTATTGCCGCTCAAACCGTCGCGGCTTTGCGTCATGTGCAGACCGAGTTGGAAGCAGGTGCCCTTCTGACCATTGAAGCCGACCGGACGCGATTGCGTCTGCTGCCTCTCCATACCGAGGAATGAAGGCGGCGGGTGCCCCATACGCCGGGGTTGCGTGTGGGGCTTTTGACGTGGGCCCTGACACCACCATGCCCTCTCGGTCCAACTCCTGACTTCCAACTTCTAACTTTCGCTCTTTCCTTGTCTCACCAAACTACAAAATACCCGCCAACTGCTTCCAATCTCTCGACTTCCGGCGTCTCAATTCGAATGGTAAAACTTTAGTACTGATACCTTGACAGTAATCATAATCCGTGCTACCATTCTTCATGTTTCGCGCTTCCCCTGCCCTTACGTTTCCTGCGAGATGGATACGCCTGCAAAAGCCGTTCTCTCCGGCTTCCGCACCCCTAAGTCCTTTCTTTGGCACTCTTACCAGCACCTCACCTGTAACTCCTTTCTTTGCCACTCTTACAGGCACTCCGCAACTCGCTGAAAACAAAACAACTTTAAGTCTCGCATTTGCCACTCTTACACCCTTCGTCAACCTTAACCCCTTTGTTTGCCACTCTTACAGAAAACACCCGGGGTGGGGTATACCCCTTCGCTTCTCCTTGCCACTCCCAATCGGTCTCTCCTTCACCCCGACTAATCCCTTTAGAATCACATCTTTTGCAGACCCCCACCGACTAAGTCCCATGGAATCACATCTTTCCAAAAAGCATGGGGGAGGGGAGGGTCGCGCAGCAAATACTCAGTTCGATTTTGTGGTGCGTCCGGCAAAGACCGCCAATGGCCGGCTCGCAGCTGCCGGGTCTTTCTTGGGCGCGCCCCCACTGGGCGGCGCCGCCTTGTCTCCGGCCTTTGCGCCCGAAGTGCCCATCTCGATCTCGCGGCGTACGGCGCTCATCGGCGCGTCATCCTTCAGCATCGCCGTTCCGCCGTTGGCCTCAACGCCCAATGCGCTCCACATTGCGGGAAGATCGACTTGCACCGGCTTGTCTTTCCACTCTGCGTACAATTTCTCCAGCACGTCCAATCCCACCGCGCTGTCGCCGGTCTTCAGCGCCTTTTCCAAAGTCCAATCCTCATTGATATTGCCGCCCGCTTCGAGAATTCCGCGCAACGCATCTTCCAATCCCTTTTTGTTTTTACTTTGCTTCCGAATTTGCACGTCGGCCACAAAACAAAACAGCGCACCGCCCCAGTACGTTCTGCCCCACGTGTGCGTATGGTCCAGCCCTTGGTCGCCAGCTTGGGGCTCGCCTTTGGGCATGTCGCGGACGAGGTCGCTCCACATTCGCTGCGCTGTCCAGTGGCCGGCGCGAATGCGCGCGATCGGTTCGACGTACACGGAAATGCCTTCTTCGATCCAGTGGTGTTCATCGGCCATCGAGGGAAACGCGAGATGGATCATTTCGTGCGTCAGCATCCAGTCTTCGGCAAACTCGGCGGGAGTGGTTTTGTTTCCCGCGTGGATCACGATCAGCCCGCCCTCGCGCCCCCAAGTCATGCCGTGGCGCACGCCAGTCCCGTCGAACGAAATGACACGGAGCGTGAGATGAGGAACAGGGAAGCGCGTGTAGTACGCCGCGACGGATTCCGCCGCGAACTGCACCCACTTCATAACGTCGGGTTGGGAAAGCGGAGCATTAGGCGTGTCGGACGATTGAATCATCACGTCGATGCGCGAGCCGCCGATCATCAAAGTCGAAGTCACATCAGCCGCCTTTGCGGCGCGGAAGGGAACAAGCAGAAGCAGAACAACCAGGCAAGCGCGTTTGCTGAAGCCAAGGGTAGTTTCCATCCGGACCATGAGTGCCCGGAATCCATCCTATCCCAATTAGAAGAATTATGCGTGCAAGAACTACGCATGGAAGAATTGCGTGCGCAAGAACCACGCGTGAACGATCTGCGCGCCACTCTAAACGGCAGTCTTATTCTCCGGAGGGAGTTTTCCAGAAGAAACGGCTTGCGAGCGCGTCCAAGGAAAAAATTCCGGGGCCAAACACGAACACGATGAGCGAGGCAATGAGAAATACGTAGGGCGCGGCCGCAGTGAATTTGTCCGGATCGGAAAAAATGGAATGGAGCGCTTCCTTATCGGCCGTGACGTAAGCCGCGATCATATTGATCGTCAGCACCAGCGAAATCAGCCGCGAGAACAAGCCGACGGCCAGCAAGAAACCGCCAAAAAATTCGAGGCAGGAAATGATCACAGCCATCTGGTGCGGCATCGGCAAATTGAGCGACGTGAAAAAATCCGTCACTTTATCGAGGTTGTGCAGCTTGCCCCAGCCGCTCTGCATCAGCTGGATGCCCCAATACAGCCGCACAAAAAGCAGAAACGGATGCTGGAGAAAATCAGCGTAATGACAAAACTTGTCGTGCCAACCCTTTGTCGTTATCAGTATTTTGTTCATAGATTAGTCGTCAGCAGTTTGTTCATGAGAGGTCAGTCGTCGTTCCAGAGAAATTTGTCGCCAGAATTGACTACGGGGAATCGTGAAACTTGGATGCGCCATTTACAACAAGATTCAGCTAGCGGCGCGTTTTTTCTCCGGACGGCAGAACCACCCCAGCGTGGACCACGTCTGAAACCAGGTTTGCACCTGCAGAGGCCGCTCTTCCGGGGCGATCTTGCTTCTGCGAAAGGCCGATTCGACGGCCGCCGCGAGCGTTTTTCCCTGGCGCAGCGCGGTGAGAATGAAAAATTCTTCCGGTTCGATCCGCCGGAAATAAACGGAGTAGTCGATGCGGTGAACGGCCAGATAGATTTGCGCCGGCTTGAGTTTCGCGACGGCGCGAACGCGCTTGCGCTTACGATGCTCCGCAAATGTGTTGCTGGCAAAATCCGTATCGTCGTCTTCCTTGCGGACTTCAAGGAGCAGATCATCCACGGGGTAACGAAAACTCAGCAGCCGCACATACGGCTGAAGAATCAGCTTCAGCCGCGGCCCCGCGGCGTTCACAAGATCTTCGGGGCGCAGAGCGGGCTCGGCCTTTCCGTCAAAGGCTTCGATGTCCGCCCATTCGAGCCGCGCAATATCCAGCGCGAGATTTTGATGGGGGCCCGCCCACTTGGGATTTTTTCGCAGCCACGATTCCATGCGCCCGCCAAGATTGCGGAGCGTAAACGAACGCGATGGATTCGCGATGAGATACGCCTTGGCCATGGCGTCGAAGCGTCGTTCGCCAAGCACCGCTCGCAAGCCGGGAAAATCTTCGCCAAGAGCAGAAAGCACGCGAAACCAGTATTGCCGGTTGTAGATTTCGAGCCGCTCAAACGAAGTCAGCCGGTCGTTCGGCTTGATGAAACGCGAAGCGTATCGCTTCATCGGGCCGCCGTCGGGGGCCCGCCGCTGCATCCGTTCGGAAGAAGTGAGCGGCTGCATCACGGCGCGCGCCATGGTGCGTTGAAGCTGCATCAACTTCATACGGCTTCCGCCAGCGCGGTGGCGCGCAAGAATTTATTGGCTTTCAGCGCTTCGTCGTGAACTTCCTTGAAGGAGGGAATACTGTCGTCCCATTCGAGGAGCGTCGCGGTATGGCCGGCTCGTTGAATCGCGCGCTCGTAAAGTTTCCAGACGGGATCGATCACCGGATGGTCGTGCGTGTCGAGAATGTATTTGCGATATTTCGAGTGGCCCGCGATGTGAATTTGCGCGACGCGATGCGCCGGAACGCTGTTCACATAATCGAAAGGATTGAAACTGTGATTCTGTGACGAAACATAAATGTTGTTCACGTCGAGCAGAATCCCGCAGTCCGCGCGCTCCACGACTTCGTTCAGGAATTCCCACTCGGTCATTTCCGAGTCGTGATATTCCGCGTAACTGCTCACATTTTCGACGGCGATGGGAATCTCGAGAAAATCCTGCACTTCGCGCACTTTCTGCGCGGTGATCAGCGCGGCCTCGAAGGTGTACGGCATGGGCAGCAAGTCGTGCGTATAGCGCCCATCGACGCTGCCCCAGCAGAGATGATCGGAAAGCCACGGCGTTTTGGTGCGTTGCACGAGTTCCTTCAATCGGCGAAGGTGCTCGCGGTTCAATTTTTCCGCGGAGCCGAAATACATGGAGACGCCGTGCTGCACGACTTTGTATTGCTCGAGAATCTGATCGAGGATGTGCAGCGGCCGCCCGCCATCGATCATGAAATTTTCAGAAATAATTTCGAACCAATCGACGACCGGCTTGCGCGTGAGGATATGGTCGTAGTGCGGGGCGCGCAGCCCGATGCCGATGCCGTAATCCGTAAATCCATTGAAACGATTCGCTGCCATTCCATCTCCGGGTAGCTGAAAAACGAAAGCGAGAAACGAAAGCGAGAAACGAAAGCGGAAAGACGAAAGGGCCAGTGAACGCGAGCCACCGGCCCCCCATCAGTGGTAAAGCCCCTGCGGGTAACTTAAATTACGAGGGCTTCTTGTCGTCGGCAGGCATCTTGGAGCCGTCGGTCGCGCAGCCGCCCTTGCCCTTGCAAGAGTTCTTGGCTTTGCAGCCGTTGTCGCTCGACTTGCAGCCGCCCTTGCCCTTGCAAGAGTTTTGGCCCTTACAAGCGTGCTTTTCTTTCACCTTGGTGTCAGTCTTCTTGTCTGTGTCCTGGGCTGTGGCCGAAGCCTTTGCGCCAGTGAGCAGATTGGAAGCCTGAACGCTGACGCCGGTTCCTGCGAGCAAGCCCGCAATCGCCGCGCCAGTGATAAGGAACTTATTCGACTTTGTCATTTCTCTCTCCGACCTCCTGTTATTTTTGAAGCTATTGCTGCCCTTCCGGCGGATTGCCCGCCGTGAAGATCAAAAGAAATTTGGGAGCGCGGTCATCACAATCGAAAAAATTTCCGCGGTCTACGGGCTCCCCCGGTTTTTGCCACTTTTCAGACTTCGCTGCTCTTCCAGTCCGAGTTAGACGGCAAGCCGGCACGAAAGATTCAGCAGTCGCGCAACGTGCGCGCACAACGAAGGATTGAAAAGTCTTCGCTGTGTTTTTCCAGGAGCGCGTCCGGCCAAAACATGCTCGCAACCCCGGATGACCCTGAAGACCTGCGACGGCCCGAATTTATTCCCCGCCAGGAAAACCCTGGCCCTTGCTAAACGTGCTCCAAGAATTGTGGGATGGCAGGGAGCGCACACGCGTACCCTGAGTTGACACCCCGTCCCTCAATCCGGGGCTGTGGTACAACTGGTATCCTCCCATTGCGAGCCGCCGTCAAGCGAAAAAAACGAGAACAGCCTGGAAGCTGGATTGCCAAGCCTGCCCTCGGCGCCTGGGAGGACCAATCATTTCCTGGCCCCTTCCTCTATGTACGGAGTTTCCAGGGAACTGGATGCAACGCAAATCAGCTTGGCCGGGTTCTAAAGTAGGCGATGACAAACAGGATTCCGAGCAAAGAGTCCGTGCCGGCGAAGACAAGATCTGACGGCCGCGTGCGTCCTTGCGAAACCAGCACGATGACGGCTATGGCGTAGGTTGCCTTTTCGAGGATAGAGGGAATCATCAAGGGCCGATAGCGCACGGGATCGGTGGCGATGAAGCAAAAAGCGAGTTGCCAGGCCAGGGCCAATCCAACGAATCCATAAAAAAATGCCGGATGCGTGATGGGTGGCGGATCTTTCTCGCCGATGAGGTCAAACATAAAGTAGAGCGGCGTGATGACCACGAATCCCCAAATGCCCGCAATCCAAAAGACAATCTTAGCGAATTTCATGGCTGCTCCCGGAGGCCCGCGTTGCTGAAATTCTATAGGAGGAACTTCCATTCGGGAATCCCGTTAATTGTTGGGCAGCGGGTGAGTTTCCGATTGGCCCTTAATCATGAACTTGCCGGGCCGCCTACAAGATTCTTAGGGGCCGGCCAAGGAACGTTCTAAAATCGCGCAAGGACATTCGAATTGAACTGCCCATGCTGAGGTCACTTCATGCCACGACTCTTCGCCGTCACGCGCTCGTTGCAGCTTGTTAGCTTTTTCCTGAGTTGCGCAATGCTGCCAGCGGCTGCGGCGCAGTCTTGCGGATCGCAGGGCGTCGCGGTGCAGGTGCTGGGGTCAGGAGGGCCGGAACTACAAGACAAGCGAGCTTCGAGCAGCTACCTCGTCTGGGAAGACGGGCAAGCGCGAGTACTTGTTGATGCGGGAGGCGGGAGCGCGCTTCGTTTTGGCGAAAGCGGGGCGCAAATGTCGCAGCTTGACGTGATTTTGTTCACGCACTTTCACGTCGATCATAGCGGCGACTTTCCCGCGCTAATCAAGTCTTCGTGGTTTGAAGATCGCAAGCGTCCATTGCCGATCTATGGGCCGGAGGGAAACGACTTCATGCCTTCCACGGCGGAGTTTGTCCAGGATTTCTTTGGAGGGAATCACGGCGCCTTTCGATATCTCAGCGAGCTGTTGGAACCTGGAGAAGAAGGCAGCTACAAATTACAGCCTCACAACGTTGCAGGAAGTGCGAAGCCTGCCGAGGTATTTGGCCGCGGCGGCGTAACCGCGCAAGCGGTGCGCGTTGTTCATGGAGGAGTTCCGGCTCTTGCGTGGAGAATAGAGGTAGGCGGCAAAGTCATCGTTTTCAGCGGAGATACGAACGGCGAGGGCGCAGGTCTGCCACAATTAGCAGCGAACGCGGATTTGTTCGTTGCTCACAACGCCGTGCCTGAAGGCGCTGCCGGGGTGGAAAGGAATCTGCACATGCCGCCGTCGGTGATTGGGCAGATCGCCGGGGAGGCCCATGTCAAACACTTGGTTTTGTCTCATCGCATGCTGCGGACTTTGGGGAAGGAGGATCAGACGCGATCTGAGATCAAGAAACGATATTCAGGCCCTGTGGAGTTCGCAAACGACCTTGATTGCTTCCCCGTGAAATAACGCGCGGTGGCCACAGCCACTTTTCATTCTGCTCGAAAGTGCGATCCTGGCGGCTCGATGCGTTCTGATTGTGTCAGCATCCCGATGAGACGTTCCTCGAAGGCGTCGATGTCGCCGCCCATTTCGCGCGTTGCACCTGTGTGAACGAGCCGGCCTCTGGCGATCACACTAATCTCACTGCACAGGCTGCGAATTTCTTGGGCGTCATGGCTGCTGAGAAACGTTGTGACGTTTTCCGTGGCCGCGAGGCGGCGCAGAAGGCTCCACATGTCGCGCTTGGCCGGCAAGTCCAGTCCACGCGTGGGTTCGTCGAGAAAGAGAACCTTTGGGCGGCCCATGAGGGCGCGGGCGATCTCGACCCGTCGTTTCATGCCAGTGCTATAGGTGCGGATCAGCTTGCCGCGAAACTTGGCGTCCAGGCCGACGTCGTCCAGGATGCGCTCGACTTCCTCATCGGGATTCGGCATGTGGCGGATACGCGCAAAGTAGGAGAGGTACTCGCGCGCCGTCCATGCCGATTGACTCTCGCTCGTCTCGTCGCTCACCAGCCCAACGAGCTTGCGAACGGCAAGAGGTTCCTTCGTCACGTCGTGCCCCCAAAGTTTGGCGGTGCCGGCGCTAGGCGGGAGCAACGTGGTGAGCATTCGGATGGTGGTCGTTTTTCCCGCGCCGTTGAGGCCGAGGAATCCGTAGAGTTGCCCTTTCGGAATTTTTAGCGTGACCTTGTCGACTGCCACGAAGTCGCCAAAACGGCGAGTGAGGCCTTCCATCTCGATGGCGTAGTCCGTTTCCATAGTTATTGGCGCCTCGCTCAGTGCGTTCGCCTCCAGCGTTTGAAAGCCGCTCCAAAGCATACGAGCGGCAGAATCAGCGACGCGATGCCCATTTCATAGATGGCTTTCGACACTTGCGCGTCAATGGCCGCCCGCGCGCTGAACGTTCGTGGCGCGCTCTCGCCTGCGACTCGATATGTGCCCGTCACCTTCAACGGGTAGCGGACGCCGCCGATATCCCAAGGCTGAGTCGGAATCAACGTCACAGGAATGCGTGCCACCCAGCCGTTTACGACATGGTGTCCGTCAGCCGCGGCCGGGCCAAAGTCATTTGCATAGGTGCGCGTCTCAAGAGCTTCCGGCGCGGGGGCAAGCGCGTTGGGAGAAGCGGTCACTTCCAATCCGTTTTCCCCAACGACTTGAAGATGCACGTCCGTAACGCGCTGCGTGGTGTCGACCGGCAGCAAAACCAAGACATCGCGCCGCGTAGGCTCGTCGGTCCCAAACGGGGGCCACTCATCTCGATTGAGGATCGTGCTGCAGCAACGCGCCGGTGGTTGACCGCCGGGCCATGCCAAGGCGAGGCTGCTGCCGGCTCGAGAGAAAAGCCTCTGGATCGCTGGCGCGTTGGTTGCGTGGGGAGCCGACTTGTCATAATTGGTGTCCGCCAGCATCACTGGCAGCACGATGATTGCGACGATCCCGAGCGCGATGATCCACCGTTGGCCGCGGCTGGCTTCCCACGTCTCCACGCCCTGCGTCCGTAGAAACGCCCACACGGCGAGCGCGAACGCAACGATGACAACGGCGATCAGGCTGATCCACGTCCGCGTTGTTGTGGCCGGAATACTTCCCACCGCCAGCGTGAATCCGAAAGCGTTCTTGAGCAGTACGGCGGGACTCATCAGAGTGAGGTGGCCCGTGCGGGTGGCGCCGTTACCCTGCGCTACCAACAGTTCCTGCAGAGGCACGAACCCGGCATAGACCAGCAGGACGCCCATGCCAGTCGCGGCAGGAGCGGCGATGCTCTCGCCGATAAACATCACGCCGATCAGCGTGCCGATTGCGATGCTCACGAGGAGCAGGCAGGGAGCCCAGATCAGCAACTTCTGCAAGAGCAGCGGCACACCGACGTGATGCGTATAGACGAGCACCATGGGAACGAGAGCCACGTAATACGCTGTCGCCATCGTGACCAGCACCAGAATCTTGGCCGTCAACCAATCGCGGCGTTCGACGGGGGCGGTGAAGACGCTCTCCACGAACCGATTCGCGCGCGGGCTGGCAATGAACGCGGCCGAGAGCGGGACGAAAGCCAGAGGCACAAGGAAATACGCGATGATGCCGTAGCCGTCGAGCCAGGTGTCCTGCGTGCCCACCGTGGCCACGCAACCGACGGCAAAGAGTATGACGCCGGCACCGATCAACGCGAAACGGCCGCGCATCGTGGCTCTGAGTTCCTCGACGTAGAGAGTTCCAATCGCCATGTCTATGTTGAACCTTAAGCAAGCGCGGCGCGCGGTCACGCTGCGCGTGCGGCTCTCCCAAACGACCGTTCGGATGCGCTGCGGAAAATACCAACTCCCTCCTAAACAGAGGATTAACATTGGATTGGTTTGGCCGGAAGCTAATTCGACTTCTCCGGTGATGGCGTTGATCGGGCGTTGAGTCACAAAGAGAGACAGACTTGCGTTTGTGCTTATTGGTACAGACAGGCGAGCTGCGGCCTATTAAAGTTATTTTATTAGCAGGCCCATTTGTACGAGAAAAAGAGGTAGATGTATGTGGCGCAGAAATTGTCCCGTTTGCCGGCAACCGCTCGAAAAGAAACATCCCTCAGAGACAGTCCCGTGCTCCTGCGGTAAGTTCGTCTGGAAGGGTTAGTGCACAGTGCTAGGCTTTGACACGCCGTTGGCCTTGGTTAGCTCCGGGGGTTCCACTTGTCAGATGTCCGCGTTAATCAGGGCTTGAGAATAAGGCTCTAGGATCGGCGGAGTTTTCTTCTCGGAATTGCTTACAAACGCCTGTCATAGTCTGGGACCATTTTGAACCCCTTATCGACGAGAGTCCTAACAACTAGATTGAGGTTTGAGCGCGTGTGGGCGAAAAAGGTCGTGTATTCATCGTGATCGGCATAGATCGCGAATGATCTAGGCGCTGGGACAAAAATGAAATCTATCACATCGCTGAATATTGCATGGAGAAGCGTCTCTATTTCTTGCTGTCCCGCTGCGGTTAGCGAGATACCGCGCGCGTACCGAGGCGGCATCGAATGACTCGCTAATACGTTGAGCAGATTTGTAGGCTCAAAGACGGCCTGTTCAATGGTGACGCATCCTGATTTCATTTGGTCGTTTGCGGACACAATCGCTGTGACGAAACTCCGCAAATCGTTCATCGGAGTCAGAAACGTTTGTTGGCATTTCCAAGCCGTTCTGCGAAATTTCTTCAATGCACCTGGTGCTTCCAAAATGTTCATAGCGTCTCCGGCCAGTATAGACGGATGAACTTAGCCGGCTAAGGGGCACAATCGACCAGATGCCCGGCTAGTACCCACATGTCCAATAACGGGCGTTAATCAGAACTTGGACTATCGAAGCGAGCCGAGGTCCATAGGTGATGATTGCCAGTGAAGTGCCGGAACTCGTTAGCTATAACCAGTCGCCAGTAATTGCCATTCCGGCCACAAAGAAGGCCCCTAGGAGAATCATTTCTAGGACCATAACCGTGCTAACCGCAAACCAACGGAATCCTCTCATTCGATGCACCCAGAAGGCCGCAAGCGCCAGCGAAAGCCAGCCCAGACATTCACAGACGTAGTTCGCTGTCGAGTTTGGGATCGAGCGCAAAGAACTCGGACCGTCAGCTGGGTAAAGGACTCCGAGGCAAATCACAATTGGAAAGAACAATAGTTGGGTCAATACGAGCCAGTGTGACCGCCTCCACAGCGGGTGCTGAAATGGGCGTTGCCGCCAAAATGCAATAGCAAGGCTCGCGGCCGCAGCAAGAAAGATGATGAGAATCTGCGGTATACGGAAAAGAAATTCAACGCTCCAAACAGAATATGTCCAGAAATGCTCTGCAAAATGGCTCAGACTCATAAGTCCATCTTAGTCTCGTGCTGGTCTTCGTCCAATTCCGCAATCGACGATGTTCCCCAAGGGGAACGTGACAGGTTGCCGAAACTGTGAACTGCCTATCCCATCTGTTGACCAGCGGACGATAAGTCGAAGTCGCGTAATCGGGAACTGACCACAACTGATTGTTGCCGTCGCATCGGTTATCCTCTCCGAAATGTAGAAGTGGTATCCTCCGCTGTGCGTTCGGTCATATGGAGCGGGAGGTGGCGCAATGATGATGGTCTCTAGAGTTGGAAATTCTTTTGTACGGATGGCGGCGCGTTTCGCGCTTATCTTGGCAGGCTTAGCGGGGGCAATTTGCGCCGGCGCACAGACGCCTTCCCCGGCATTGCTTGTGCTCGAGAAGAGCGATGAAAAGCTGGCGATCGTCGATCCGGGCAGCTTGAAGATTATGGGCCGGGTGCCATCTGGCGGCGCTCCTCACGAGGTGATTGCGTCAGACGATGGTAAGTTGGCGTTCATCTCCAACTATGCCGACCAACGCGGCATGTTGAAAACACTTTCCGTGATTGATTTGACGGCCCAAAAGGCGCTGGCTCCTGTCGATCTCGGCGCTTTGCGAGCGCCGCATGGGCTCGCCTTTGCCGATGGAAGAGTGTATTTCACGGCGGAGGCGAACAAAGTGATCGGGCGCTACGATCCCGCGATCAATCAGGTGGATTGGGTGCTCGGCACGGGGCAGAATGTTACGCACATGATTGTCCTCTCGAAGGACATGAAGACAATTTTCACTTCGAACATCGGTTCGAACACCATTTGCGTGATCGAGCCAGGCGGAGGGCGCAATGGCTGGAATGTGACAGCCATCCCTGTCGGCAAAGGCCCGGAAGGATTTGACCTTTCGCCGGACGGAAGGGAAGTGTGGGCGGCGAATTCCGGCGACGGCAGCGTTTCGGTGATCGACGTGGCTTCAAAAAAAGTGACCGCGACGCTGGATTTGAAGACCAAGCGTACGAACCGCCTCAAATTCACGCCGGACGGGAAGCTGGTGATGATTTCAGACGATGGAGGCGGCGAGGTGGTCTTTGTGGACGCCGCAACGAGGAAAGAGCGCAAGCGATTGAAAGTGGGAAAAGGGCCGGAGGGCACCCTGGTGCAGCCTGACGGAGCGAAAGCGTACGTGGCACTCAGCGGCGATAATGCGGTGGCCGTGATCGATCTAAAGACGCTGGAAGTGACGGGCAAAATCGCGACGGGAAATGGCCCGGATGGCTTGGCCTGGGTGCAGCGCAAGTAGCTTTTGAGAAAGGGTGATCGCGCCCTGCGCCTTCCACGAAGTGACCCGAATGGCAAGCGCGGGTTTCTTTCGCATGTCGGACAAGTCGGTAGGCCGCAAAAAATGAACAAAATAGGGCGAAAGTAGGGGAGAAAGTGAGGGGCCAGCCAGGGAGGGGGTGGCGGGTAAGCAACTTTTAACGATAAGAGGACCCACGTACTATTAAACTTTTCCACAATCCTGCCGATGATGCGCAAGTATGCCAAACCTCTACTTCTGCCAACCACACGCGAAAAATCAAGGCATGCTACGAGCGGTGCTCTCCGTAAAAGAATGCGAACGAGTGGTCAGCAAGCACCCTGTTACGTTTTTTGGCGAAATCTTTCCTAGCCTCTCCGACGGCGAGGTTGGGGCGGGCGATTTTGCCGTTCTGAAATTCGGCGCGGAAGAAACGGTTGGAAACTGGCGTCCTGGGTTCTACAAGCTGGACTCAGACCTGGTGGAACTAAATGATGCGCTGCGGGATCTGCAGCGATAGGTTCGGATTTTCCGTGCGCGCCCGAAAACGCTGGAAGTCCACGATGCGGGGTGCGAATGGCGTTTTCCTCACTTTTACGGGCAACTAAAAACGCAAATCATGCCTCTTTTTCTAGTGAGCCACGCGCGCGAGAGGAAAGTGCTGGTTCGCGCCAACTTGGAAATGCCGCCTTTTCCGCGTGGAATTTATTGGAGCCAGCGACAAACCGGCCGCGCAGCCGTTTCCTCTTTGGTGTCCAATTGAGTACAGATTTACGTGGCCCTTCTCAGAAAAATGGTATTGTTAAGCTGCCTAGCAGGTTCGACACACTAGGCACTCACGCATTAAATTAAGCGGATCGCCGGAGAGATCATGGAACTTGTCGCCACACAAGAAGCACGGCCGTGGGAACGTCCGTTCTGGAAGCCAGTGCATGGCAAGGAAGGCGTGTTTGCTTATCTCGTCCTCATTCACGCGCTGACAGTCGTTGGATTGATTCTCTTTCCGCTCCCTAGCCTGAAGGTTGTAGGTTTGGCGATCCTTTTCGTTGCGTTCGGCGGGCTCGGCACCACGGTCTGCTATCACCGCATGCTGGCGCACAAGACTCTCAAGACAAATAAATTTATCGAGCAGGTGCTCATTTTTTGGGCCGTGTTTAATGGCTCGGGCCATCCCGCGAGTTGGGTGGCGTATCACCGGCTGCATCATTCCGTGACGGACACACCGGACGACATCTCCAGCCCAAAACAAGGCGGTTTCTGGTGGGCGCACTTGCGCTGGCTTTATCAAACGCAGCCAGCGGATAAAAAGCGCTGGGCTCCGGAACTGACCCGTGGCTCGTACACGGCGTGGGGCTGGCTGGAAACTCCCGTGATTGTTCTTTCGATTTTTTCCGGACTGCTGCTGGGCCTCGGCTGGATGGGATTCTTTTGGCTCGGGGCGATCCGCTTGGTTTATACGCTGCACATGCAATGCTTCGTCAATAGCCTCACGCACCTGGGACATTCCAAAGAGGGCGGCGACGACTCCAGCATGAATGTGTGGTGGCTTGGTCCGTTCCAGATTACGGCGTGGGGCGAAAACTGGCACGCAAACCATCATTCGCACGCAGGCTCGGCGCGGCTCGGATTGCGCTGGTGGCAAACGGATATCGGCTGGTACTTCATCTGGACGCTCGAACAGTTGGGTCTTGCGCACAGCGTTAAGCGCCCGCGCCCGTCGTAGCTAGCCTCGCAGCTAGCCTTCAGTCTCGCCAGAAACACGCTCGCCGCGATGTTATGATGGCGCAGTGTACGCTCAAAAATTAAAAGTGAATGTCGTGATTCGCGGCGAGAGCCGCGCCTGCCCGCTCGATTGGCTCGATCAATTCTGCATGCGAAACTTCACGAATTCCGCGGATTTCGACGACACGTTGCCAGTGGCGGATGGCAAAGTCGAAGCCAGCTTCCGCTTAACGCCGGAGCGCTTTGCCGAGGGGCTGAGCGCGTGGCTTACGCAGAGGGGCAAAGGCGAGGGCCAGCCCGTGGTCGTGCAGGTCACGCCGGAATAGTCCGCAGAAACCGATTGCAAGAGAAACGGAACGGGAGCGTTGTTGACGCTAGGCAGCGGAGTCGCGCTTCTCGCCGCTGATGGCCGCGCGGATTTCCGGCAGAGCGGCCAAAGTGGCTGCCGCACCTGCCGCGACCATGTCCGGGGTCCTGGTGAAGTCATCCCAAACAAAGGGCTTTACGTCCGGCTCGAGAATGACGTCAGCCTGTTGGCGCCAGGTGAGATCGGTGTGACGCTGGACGATGGTGAATGAGCGGCTAAGCACATCGGTGAAAGTGCGAGGCTGTTCGAGGTTGCCGGCTTCCAGATAAACGGCGATGACGATGTCGGCCCCGAGAAGCAGCGCACCTTCCACGGGAACGGGCGACGTGAGAAATCCATCAACCAAAGTGCGGCCCTCATATTGAATGGGCACGAAAAGTCCCGGATAGGCGCACGAGGCGCGCAACGGTATGCCGACAGGGCCGCGTGTGTAGTAAACGGACACCCCCGCATTGATGTCGGTTGTGGCAATCGCCAGGGGGATGGCCATTTCCTCGAAAGTTTTTATCGGAGTGAACCGGGCCAGGAATTTTTCCAGGCGCTGGTTGGTGGCCAGGCCAAGCCAGGAAGGCGTCCAGCGGCCGAAGTCGGTGAAGCTGGTGGTCGAGCCGATGCGCTCCATTTCGTCGAGCGGCGTGCCCGCGCAAAAAGCTGCGCCTATAAGCGCGCCAACGCTCGTACCGGCCACCACATCGATGGGTATTCCTGCTTCGCGCAGAATTCGCAAGACGCCAATGTGCGCAATGCCGCGCGCGAATCCGCCGGCGAGCGCGAGGCCAACGCGAGGGCGCTCCGTGGATTTGCGCTCTTCGGGCAGGGCCAGGGAGCGCAACTTTTCCTTGGCGGACTGGAGCCAGCCGAGCGCGTCTGCCGCTTTGCGAGTGCTCATTATCACCTTACTGTAACGCGCGATTGGCGCCGGGGCCATAGTCCGTTTGACCAGGGGATGCCGGTTTTGTAACCTGTCCACTCGTCTGAATGTCCAAAAAGGGCTCCAAAAAAGGCAGGCCATGAAACGTCGAATCGAGAAGGCTGCGGTGTTGGGTGCGGGAACCATGGGTTCGCGTATCGCCGCGCATTTGGCGAACGCTGGATTGCCGTGCATCTTGCTGGACATTGTTCCCCCGGATTTGAAGCCTGGCGCGTCCGCTGGAGATCGCAACAAGATTGTGCGGGCGGGGCTCGAGGCCGCAAAAAAATCAAAGCCCGCGGCATTTTTCACACCTGAGCTTGCGGAAAAGGTCTCCATCGGAAATTTTGAGGACGATCTGTCGCGGTGCGCGGAGGCCGACTGGATCATCGAAGTCGTCGCGGAAAATCTCGAAATAAAAAGGAATTTACTGTCGCGCGTGGCGCAGTTCCGCGAGCCGGGCGCCATTGTCACTACGAACACCTCCGGCTTGCCTGTACATTTGATCGCCGAAGCGATGAGCGAGGAGTTTCAACAGCATTGGGCAGGGACGCATTTTTTCAATCCGCCACGCTACATGAAGTTGGTGGAAGTGATTCCTGGGCCGAAAACTTCCAGCGACGTGATCGAGACGCTGAGCGATTTTTGTGACCGGCGGCTCGGCAAGGGCGTGGTGGTTGCGAAGGACACGCCAAACTTCATCGCCAACCGCATCGGGACGTTTTCGATGTTGAACGCCATCCGGCTGATGACTTCGTTGGGGATGACTATTGAAGAGGTGGACGCTTGCACGGGACCGGCGGTGGGCTGGCCGAAGTCGGCGACGTTTCGAACGGCCGATCTCGTTGGGCTGGACGTGCTGATGCACGTGATCAAAAACATTTACGAGACTGCGCCAAACGATGAATCGCACGAAATGTACAAGGTGCCTGCGCTGATTGAAGAGATGGCGCGGCGTGGATGGTTGGGAGACAAGACCGGCCAGGGCTTCTACAAGAAGGTGAAAGGCGAAGGCGAAAAAGAGATTTTGACGCTGGACGTGAACACCATGGAGTACCGGCCGCGGCAGAAGGCAAAGTTCGCGTCGCTCGAAATGGGGAAAGCGATCGAAGATACGCGCGAGCGGCTGCGAGCGCTGGTCGGCCCGATTCTAGAAGGGCAAAAAGGTGACAAGGCGCAGCAATTCATCTGGGGCGGGCTGACAGAAATGTGTTTGTACGCTGCGCGACGCGTGCCGGAGATTTCCGATAGCGTTGTGGACGTGGACCACGCATTGCAGTGGGGTTTCGCGTGGGAGATGGGGCCGTTCGAGATGATGGACGCGATCGGCGTGAAAGCTTTCGCCACGCAAATCCAAAAAGAGGGACGTGCTCTTCCGCCTCTGATCGAAAAAGTTTTGTCCACCGGCAGAAAAGGTTTTTACGAATCGGAAAAGGGCAAGACGACGGTCTTCGATATAAAGAGTGGCGCCTCGAAGCCGCTGGAAACGCCGCGGGGTGTGATTATTCTGAAGTCGCAAAAGGAAGCAGGACGCGAAGTCGAGCGCAACTCCGGCGCGAGCCTGATCGATTTGGGCGACGGCGTGGTGTGCTGCGAATTCCACGCCAAGATGAACGCCATCGGCGCGGACCTGATGGTGATGTTGCACAAGGGATTGAAGCGGCTGGACTCTGACTTCGACGCCATGGTCATCGCCAACCAAGCCGTGAATTTTTCCGTTGGCGCGAATGTGATGCTCATGCTCGTCGCAGCGCAGGAACAAGAATGGGATGAGCTGCACATGGCGGTGAAACAGTTTCAGAACGTGAACCTGGGATTGAAATACGCGCCGAAGCCAGTGGTGGCGGCGCCGCAAGGGATGGCGCTCGGCGGAGGATGCGAAATCGCCCTGCACTCGGCGAAAATTCAGGCGGCGGCGGAAGCGTACATCGGATTGGTTGAAGTCGGCGTGGGTTTGATTCCCGGCGGGGGCGGCACAAAAGAGATGCTGATCCGCGCGAACGAACATTCCGGCGGCGGCGAGGATTTGGATTTGTTTCACGCGATGAAGCCGGTGTTTGAAACGATTGCCACGGCCAAAGTGGGAACGAGCGCGGAAGAAAGCCGCGCACTTGGTTTCTTGCGCCGCGAGGACGGCATCTCCATGAATCGCGACCGCCTCGTGGGCGATGCAAAAGAAGCGGCGCTGGCGCTGGTGCGCGGCGGGTACAAGTCCCCCGCGGCAAGCTGGCAAGAGGGCGCGCAGACCACGCAGATCAAAGTGCTCGGCGAACAATTTTTGGCCGGCGCGAAGCTCTTCATTCACATGATGCAGCGTGGCGGTTATATCAGCGACTACGACGCGCACGTAGGCCGCAAGCTCGCGAACATCCTCGCAGGCGGCCCGCTTACATCGCCGCAACTCGTGAGCGAGCAATACGTGCTGGACCTTGAGCGCGAAGCCTTCGTTTCCCTCTGCGGCGAAAAGAAAACGCAGGAGCGTATGGCATTCACGCTCAAAACCGGCAAGCCGCTGAGGAATTGACCGCGGCGCTCACTCCGCAGTATTGCGTAGGTTGAAATCCCTGCCTATGATCGTGGTTGGATATGATGCGCTATGATCCGTTGCTGTATTCATCATCAAATGTAAGGACTGCTAAGATCAGCCGCAAAAGATACGGGAACCTCTAAATCGGCTCTAACTATCAGCGATAGATAACACTAAGCGACGAGTACTGGGAAATGCTCGTGCGCGATGCGCAGCATACTGTAGGCGTCGCGGTGCAATGCGAAAAATAGCGATTAGAAACGAATAAAATCGTACTATAATGGCGGTTTCATGCAGTAGAAAATGAAACGCTGTGATTGAGGAGAGGTTGATGCACCGAGCCGCACTGTTACCGCCGCGTGAAGCGTCGAGGATCCTGGGAATCAGCTATCCCACGCTGAAGCAATGGATTTACCGCGGGAAAATCAAGACGGTAAAAACGCCTGGTGGGCATCATCGCGTCCCCGAAAGCGAAATCGACCGCATGATTCCGAAAGTGCTCGATCGCGGCGATATCGCCACGCGCCGTATCAATTTCCGGAAGATCAGCGGGCGGAACCAGTTGATTGGCCGCGTCATTGCGCTGAAGTACAGCGGATTGCTCGCGCAAGTGACGATGGCCATCGGCGAGCAGCACATCACGGCGATTATCACTGCCGATGCCGCGAAGGAGATGCGGCTGAAGCCAGGTGAGCGGGCCGCGGCGCTGATCAAGTCCACGGAAGTAATGATTTTGCGGGTGTGAGAAGGTTGCGAATGATTCTGGTGACTTGTGACCGGCAAAGAGCAAACTGGCCCGCGCCGTTAGGAATGACGCCAATCATTATTATTTTTCTTGCGGCTGTTTTTCTTGCGCAAGGCGGGGCCGCCCACGCCCAAGCTCCGGAAATCCGCGTTGCTGCGGCAGCCGATTTGGAATTTGCGATGCCAGATATTGCAGCTCAATTTGAGAAGCAGGCAGGAACGAAAGTGGACGTAACGTACGGCTCAAGCGGAAATTTTTTCTCTCAACTGCAAAATGGCGCGCCATTCGACCTGTTTTTTTCCGCGGACATCGACTATCCGAGAAAACTGGAGTCGACGGGCATCGCTGAGCTTGGAACGCTCTACGAGTATGCGGTCGGCCGCATCGCAATCTGGTCCCCCGCGGATGCCGGCGTGGACGTAGCGCGCCTCGGATGGCAGGCCTTGCTGGACCCGAGCGTGAAAAAAATTGCGATTGCCAATCCTGAACATGCTCCCTACGGTCGCGCGGCGGTCGCTGCACTCCAAAAGGCCGGTATCTATGAGCAAGTGAAACCCAAGTTGGTGTATGGAGAAAACATCTCGCAAGCGGCCCAGTTCGTACAATCCGGAAACGCCCAGGCAGGCATCGTGGCCATGTCTCTCGCCGTTTCTCCGGGAATGAAAGATGGCAAGCGCTGGGAGATTCCCGCAGACATGCATCCGGCCATCGAGCAAGCCGCCATCGTGTTGAAAAGCGCGAGGAACAAGGAGAGCGCCAAAGCCTTTTTGGAATTTGTGAAGAGCGAAGCCGGGCGCGCGACGCTTTCGAAGTACGGATTTGCGTTCCCCGCCGCCGCTGCTTCAGCCAGCTCGCAGAAAAACTAATCATGGACGCGCTTCTGCTTTCCCTCCGCCTCGCCCTCTCTGTTTCCGCCATTCTTTTGGCCGGTGGGCTGCCACTTGCATATTGGCTCGCGTATTCGAATTGGCGTGGCAAGTTTTTATTGGAAGCCGTAGTAGCTCTGCCGCTGGTGCTGCCGCCGACGGTGCTGGGATTTTACGTTCTCCTGGCGATGGGCCCCCGCGGCCCGCTGGGAAAATTGTGGCAGCTATTCTTTGGACACGGCATGGCGTTTACGTTCGAAGGCCTCGTCCTGGCGTCCGTGCTCTATAGTTTGCCGTTCGCCGTGCAGCCGCTCATCGCCTCTTTCGAATCCGTGGACCGCAAGCTGCTCGATGCTTCCGCCGTTCTGGGCGCCGGGCGCCTGCGAACTTTCTGGCGTGTAATCCTCCCGCTCTCGATTCCCGGCGTGGTGACCGCGCTGGTTCTCAGCTTTGCTCACACGCTGGGTGAATTTGGCGTGGTGCTGATGGTCGGCGGCAATTTGGAGGGCGTGACGCGCACGGTCTCGATCGATATCTACGATCACGTGCAATCGCTCCAATACGCCGAAGCGAATCGCATGGCACTGGTGCTGCTCGCAATCTCATTTGCAGTATTGTCGGCCGTGTACGCCGTCAATCGTCAAGTAGGCCGCCAAATCGGACGCCGTTTGTGGACACCGTGGGCAGCGAATTAAACGCGGCCATGCTGACGGCGCGCGTGAAGATGGAACGGCTCCGTGCTGGCTCTCCCCCGTTTCTTCTGGATATTGCCGTCAAAGTTCCCTCGGGCATCACCATTCTTTTCGGGCCTTCCGGCGCCGGAAAATCCACTGTTCTCGATTGCATCGCGGGATTGGCGCGCCCGGACGCGGGACGCATTGCCGTTGGCGAAGGAGTGCTGTTCGATTCGCAAGCCGGCGTGAATTGTCCGCCCCAGGCGCGGCGCATCGCGTATGTTTTTCAAACACTGGCGCTCTTTCCGCACATGAGTGCCGAAGAAAACGTCGCCTATGGACTCGATGGCTTACCGCGGGAACAGCGCGCCGCGCGCGTGGAAGAAATCTTGATAGCTTTTCGCGTGGAGAAATTGCGCACGCGCAGGCCTGCCGAAATCTCCGGCGGAGAACGCCAAAGAATTGCGCTGGCGCGGTCTCTGGTCGCACAGCCGCGCGTCTTGCTGCTCGATGAGCCTTTGACAGGGCTCGATGCGAACTTGAAAGCGGCAATCATCGACGACCTGCGCGTTTGGAACGCTGCCCGGCGAATTCCGATTTTGTACGTAACGCACAGCCGCGAGGAAGTAGACGCGCTGGGCGAGCGCGTGATCGCCATGGATCGCGGCCGCATGGTAAGCGAGGGAACTCCCATGGAGGTCCTGGAGGCCCCGCGGCGCAAGCGGCTCGCGCAAACAGCCGGTTTTGAGAATTTACTCAGCGGAACCGTCGTCGATTTGCGCGAAGCCGACGGCGTCATGCGCGTGCGGCTCAACGAAAGCGTTTGCGAAATCGAAGTGCCGTTGGGGTTCGCGGTGGTTGGAGACCGCGTGCACGTGGCCATTCGCGCCGGCGATATTTTGCTGGCCACTTCGCAACCGCATGGCCTCAGTGCGCGCAACGTCATCGAAGGCCGTATTGTGGCAATGGAAACGCGCGGCACGCTGGTCAGAACCCGCGTGAACTGCGGCGTGGAATTTATCGTGCACCTGACGCCGGGAGCCGCCAGAACGTTGGAGCTTGCGGTTGGAGTTCGCGTCTGGCTCGTGCTCAAGACGCACTCGTGTCATCTCGTCGAGGAGTGAACGACGGCAAAGCGCGAAAACTTTTCAGGATTTTGGCTTAGGTGCCGCGCTGGCCGCGGCAGCCGTAGGCGCGGAGAATCTCACTTCCGCCGCCTCAAGCGCATCGCCCTTTGGCGTCGCGTGAATCACCACGCGGTCGCCCACAACCAGATCAGAAACCTTCGCGGGTTTGTCCGTATTCCCGCTTCTCAAGATATACGTAGTCGTGGCAACCAGCTTGACCTCGACGGAAGTGCCGTCTGCTGTTTTCACCGTGACCGAATCAGCGCTCGTCTTTTCCACGGTGCCAATGACATGCTTCTTGTCCCCGTGTGCCAGAGCAACACCTGCAAGGAGCACGACTGAAAGAAGAAGTGCAAGAGAGCGAATCTTCGTCATAATAATCTCCAATAGGCTGGGGCCGGACCAATACAGGCCTCACCATTATTCCACAAGATTTCACTACCCGAGTCGCCGCAAGCTTCTCCCGGGTCTGTTGTAACTCGACATTTTCATTACCCTAGTGATGATGATGAGATTCCGGTTTGGGCGCGGGCGTTGCTCCATTCAAAAAGTCGTTTTCCTCCTGCTCCTCCATCCGGTCATCGGGTCCTTTTGGATTGTACTTTTCCATCTCCATGCGCTCATCTTCCGTCAACTGAGGCAGGTGCCGGATAAACTCCACCAGCTTCCAGGTGTCCTCCGGAGAACTGTGGCGGCTGGAGAACGCCGGCATACCAGTGAACCGCACGCCGTTCTCAATGATCCAGAAAAGCTCGCCGTCGGAAAGGTTCTGCGTTTCCGGGAGCCGCAGGTCCGGCGGTTTGGGATAAAGCCCGCTGCCCATCATCGTGTCGCAACTTCCGTCGTTTCCATGGCAGATGGCGCAGTGGTCGGCAAAGTGCAGCCGGCCATCCCGCAAATTGTCCGCTGAAGCGGGCACGGGATTATGCAGAGCACGCGCCGAGCTCGGCAGCGCCATGTGTCTCGCCTTCCGCGCCATCATCACCTCGAGCGCCGTCGGCGTTGCCTTGGCACTCACGCCGTTGTGCAGAAAGGAAAACGCGACGAAGCCGGCGCCCAGCGCCGCAATCACCAGCACAAACAGAATCAGAGTCCCGCGTTTCATGGCTTCACAACTAGCATAGACGACCTTAGGCGCCTGGCGGTAGCCTGGATTTGCTCGCCCCGAATGCACCGCTTCAGCCGCGTCTGCAGACTTGCATCGCCTCTGGTAGGATACGCCGAGCTATGAGGAAAAAAATCTATTCGAGCCTGGATTCGGCCGTGGCCGATATTCGAGACGGCGCTCGAATCATGTTTGGTGGATTCGGCGGCGCGGGATTTCCCAACAACTTGATCCAGGCGCTTGCCCAGAAGGGCACAAGAGATATCACCGCCATCAGCAACAACTGCGGAACACGCGATGGCGAGTTGGGATTGTTGTTCAAGAACGGCCAGATCCGGCATGTGATCGCGGCATTCCCAGGTCCGCACGCGTACTACTTTCTGGAACAGTTCACTGAGAAAAAAGTGACGCTCGAGCTCGTCCCGCAAGGAATTCTCTGCGAACGCATGCGTGCTGCTGCCGCGGGGTTGTGCGGATTTTACACAACCGTGGGCTTGGGCACGGAAGTCGCGTCCGGAAAAGAAGAGCGCGTCATCGAAGGGAAACGCTGCATCCTCGAGATGCCCATCCATGCGGACTACGCTTTCATCAAGGCCGACACAGCCGACGAGCTGGGCAATCTGACCTACCGCCTGGCGGCGCGGAATTTCAATCCGATCATGGCCATGGCGGCGACGACGACCATTGTGGAAGTCGAAGAAATTGTGCCTGTCGGGTCGATCAAACCGGAGAATGTCGTGACGCCGGCGCTCTTTGTGCACCGCATCGTGCAAGCCAAAGGAATTCGCTATGTCTGATAAGCCGCGGCTCACGCGTGAACAGATCGCGCAACGTGCGGCAATGGAGTTGCCCAACGGCGCTTACGTAAATCTTGGATGGGGCATCCCCAATCTCATCGCGGACTATTTGCCGGAAAACAAGGAAGTTTATTTTCACAGCGAGAATGGCATTCTCGGCATGGGACGGCGCGCCAGACCAGGCGAGGAAGATTATGACCTCGTCGATGCCATGAAAGTCCCAGTGACCTTGATGCCCGGCGCGTCTTTTTTTCATCAGGCGGACGCGCATCTCATGACGCGAGGCGGCCACGTGGATGTGGCCGTGCTCGGCGGATTTCAGGTTTCAGAAAAAGGCGATCTCGCGAACTGGAAGATTCCAGGAGCGAAAGGGCCCGGAGGAATTGGCGGCGCGATGGACATTGCCGCGGGCGCGAAAAAGCTCATCGTCTGCATGGAACACACTACCAAGGAAGGCGCGCCAAAAATCGTGCGCCAATGCACGTATCCGCTCACGGGCCTTGCATGCGTCGATACGATTGTCACCGATCTCGCAGTGATCGACGTGAAGCCCGAAGGATTGATGCTGCGCGAGATCGCTCCGGGATGGCACATCGAAGAGTTGCAAAAGCTGACCGGAGCGCCTCTGTTGTCCGTAGGCCGAGCACTAGAGATAAAATTCGTCTGAAGTCTCTTGTGACGCAACGCAATAAGCGCGCAAGCGGTTGGACGCCGCATGACGCGTCGCGCATGGTAAAGTTTGGGTGCTCCGTGGCAGGAAGCGGAAGTATCAGGAGGAAGTCATGGCAGAAAACATCCCGGAAAAATACGCCGACTTATTGGAAAAGCCTGCGTTTGGAAATCTCGGCACAATCATGAAGGACGGCAGCCCGCAAGTGACCCCGGTCTGGGTGGATTACGACGGCAAATATGTCCGCTTTAATTCCGCGCTCGGCCGCGTGAAAGACAAGAATGTCCGGCGCGACCCGCGCGTCTCGGTTTCACTGCAAGATCCAGCGAACCCCTATCGCTATCTCGAAATTCGCGGCCGCGTCGTCGAGATCACGCAGAACGGCGCCGACGATCACATCAACAAGCTCTCCCAAAAATATTTGGGCAAGCCCGTCTATCCGTTCCGCCAGCCCGGCGAAGTCCGCGTCCTCTACAAGATCGAGCCGCAAAAAGTCAGCTCGATGGGATGACAATTGTTTCCTGAAAGCTCACTCAATCTCCCTTTACTATAGGCGCGCGGCGACACGCGCGGCTATGTGGCCGTCCATTGTGCGAAAAATGAGCACGAGGCTATCCGTTAGGGGAACGTCCGCTGCGGGGATGCCAAGTTCGTAAGACCACAAATAGCGCTTGGGCAATTCCGCCGCGAGACTCGTCGCATACGGCTGAATGGGATCGACGGAGAAGTGCACCAAGGCTATTTTCCCCACGGGTCGCAGGTCCACCCCGTGTTTCCAGTAGAGCGAAAGCTTCAAGGAGCTCATCGTTTCCTGCGTCAGATAAACGCCGGTGCCAACCGGCTGCAGTCCCGTCGAGCATGGTTGATCCTGAATAGTCAGCGAAAGCAGCAGCTTGTCGGGGAACTGCGTGACTTCGTTTGCGCCGAGGCGAAAGATGGTTCCGTCGTCGCTCTCGTAGGACTTCAGTCCGTTGAAGAAATCAGCGGAGGTGATGCGGCCGTTGATGCGAAAGCAGGCGCCGGCGGGGATGCCGCCGTCGCCGATTAGGAAAAGGCCGCCGTAATAATTCTCAACCTTGGGATCCGGTGCTTTTGGATGCTTGGTCTTTTTTTGCGATTGAGCGCCGGCAGGCAAGAACACGAAGGACGCAGCGAGAGCCAGGAAAAAAAGTCGTGAAGGATGCGCGCTCATGGGAGAGTTCCAACGCCATCATTTTACTCCCGCGGGCTGCGCGCGGAGAAGGAAGGTTATGCCGTCGGTCGTGTAGGAGGCTTTGCCGCCATCGAGCGGCTTGGCCTCGACGGTTCCGGCGCGGACGGCTTCGATCGCGGTGACCAGCCTGGGCAAGATCGATGGATCGGCAACGGGGACGTTGTGCGCGCCGAGAACCAGTTTCACTTGCGGAGCCAGATCGGCGAGCCATTTCACAGACGCGACGTAGGCGTCGAGATTCGTTTCCGGACGAAAGAGCCAGATGGGGCCGGGATAGTACGTGTCGCCGGTAAAGAGCAAGCCGTTGGCGCGGTCGATCAAGGCGATGGAATCGGGGGTGTGTCCGGGCGTGGCGATGATTTCCAGGACGCGCCCGCCAAGATTGACTTTGAAGCCGTTTTTCACGAACAGCGAAACGTGCCACGGCTTGGTGGCGTAAGTTTTCGGGTCAAAACCTTTTGGCAGATTGCCGCAGACCATGCCGGGCGCAAGTTCTTCTTGCGCATCGTCGCGCGAGCCTTTGGCGTTTGCGCGCGTGAACTCCGTGTCCATGCCGTAGACAAACGTGAAAAGGGAATTGCCGCCGACGTGGTCGTTGTGCGTGTGCGAGTTCAGCACGACTACGGGGCGGCTCGTCAGCTGCGTGACAACTTTGTGGATGTTGGCAATGCCCATGCCGGTGTCGAAGAGCAACGCCTGCTTGGTGCCGACGATAAGATAGGAGATGACTTCTTCGGCCTGGTGCGGCTCGTAAATGGCAAAAACGCCGGGCGCAACTTTGTAGATTTCAAACCAGGGCTCATTCGGCAGAACGCGTTCCAGCGCTTTGTATTCCGGCCGCGGAAGGGCTTTGCACCAATCCGGGTTGATCGTCTGCGGCGGCTCCGCGAGCGGCCCGGGTTGTGGGGGCACGATATATCGTGCCCCTACAAATGCAAGATCCTGCGCATACGCGACGGATGCCAGAGCGATCACTCCACAACACAGGACGGAGATCAGCGGCTTCATCAATTTTTACCCGCGGATGGAGAAACAAAAATGGATTTAGGAATCATCATGTGCACGCCTTTGTTGCCGTCAACCAGTTCCGTGATATGCAAATCAGCCGCGACGCTCGCGAGCATATACGCGTCGTCGCGCGAGAGGTGCTTTTCGGTGACGAGAAAATCGATCATCTCGCGCACCGCCAGCGTGGCACAAGCGTTCAGGTCGTCGTTGAGGCCCATGGTGATGTAGTGCGTGGGCGTTTCGGCGCGCGGCCACTTCAGGTGCATGTCCTTGCGCACGATGAATTGAAACGTGCCTACGAGCGAAGTTTCCATCGCGGTGATGTCCACTTCGCCGTCGCCCTGTCCGGCGTGGCCGTCGCCCACTTCAAAAAGCGCGCCGGGCGCGTGCACGGGAATGTAGAGCGTGGTGCCGGCGACGAGGTCCTTGTTATCCAGATTGCCCGCCATAATCCACGGCGGAGCGCTGTTGAAGCGGCCCGCGCTTTCCGGCGGCGCGTCGCCCATGCTGCCGAAAAAAGGATGCAGCGGAATCTCGATACCCGGCGCGAATTTCGCGATCATGCGCTTTTCATCCAGCGGAATGATTTTCATTTTCGCGTAAGGATAATCGTCCGGGATGTAGCCGCGGCCCGGCCCGAACGCGTTGTACGCATACGGAATCGCCAGTTTGATCGCCAGAATTTTCACTTCCAGCACGTCGCCCGGCTGCGCGTCCTCGATGTAAATCGGCCCCGTCAAAATATGCCCGCCCGGCCCTTTGTCTTTCACCTGGTCGGTAATATCGCGCAGCGATTGCTCCACCTGCTCCGGCGGCAACCCCGCATCCTCCAGCCGCTTCGGGCTGTTCGTAATCAGCGTATCAATCTGCACCGTGTCGCCCGACTTCACGCGCAACACCGGCGCCGCCTTCGCGTCGTAATATCCCCACGCCACGGTCTTCGGCGTCGCCTTCAGCGTGTAGGCCGCCTGCGCCGAAGTGTGTTGAGCGAAGACCGAAAGCATCGCTGAGAGAATCGTCAGACTGGTCAGCGAAGGGCACCGGCGCCCAGATTGTTGATAGAATTGTAGGCGGCGAGGAAGAGCATGAACGAACGCGAAAGGATGTTGCGTGTCGCTATTGGCCAACTCGAAGATTTTGCTCAAGAGCACTCCTGTCCTATTTACGATATATCGGAATCTAGAGGCGATCTAACCGGTTCCGGGTTCTTTCTCAAATTGGACGGCCAGTTAATTCTCGTCACCGCCGCTCATGTACTCGAAAACATCCGGTCTGGTAGCCTTTACCTGCCCGGTCAAGGTACATTTGTCCCGCTCGAAGGTCACCTGCGTACTACGCTGCAGTACGACACAGACGGTCGACCGAGGTATGGATTGGATATTGCATGGGTCGTGTTGAGCTCGAAATGCGCTGAGAGTGTTTCGGCGCAGCCCCTCGGCGCTGAAGACCTTGACCCCAACGACATTCCCAGAGTTCAAGTTCATTATGGGTTTGCCGGGTTTCCCGCAAGCCAGAACAAGCCGAGGCCCAATCCGGCAACGCAACTTCGTCCAGGGTTTGTCTCTACGGAAAAGGGCTGCCGTACATTTCTTCCGAAAAGCGTGTTCTGCGCCGGTTTGCCAGCTAACGACAGCGTATACGCGGCATTGAACCTCCGCAAAGAGTGTCATTTTGCCATGACTTTTGACCGCAGACATATGATAGCTCGGGACCTCAAAGAGCAAACGGCGCCTGATCCTCACGGTATGAGCGGTGGTCCCGTATGGCGGCTGGGCGGCTACCAAGAGATCGAACGAGGATTGCTGCAGCCCAGGATTATCGCATTGGCGGTTGAATACCACGCGCCAATAGATGCGCTTGTCGGAGTTCGCATATCCTTGCTCGTGGGAGCGATGCGAAATATGCTCGATGGAGCAGTCCGCCTCCCCGTCAGCCGACTCGTCAAGGTAAACGTCCAAACGCGTGTTAGCGAAGTGTGAAGCGACTCGGCAACGCCACGCGCCTTCCTCGAAGTACGAAAAGTGTTTGAGCCCGTTCAACCTTAGCTCCTGAATTGCTATGGATGTGTCATGTCTTCGGGTTTCACTAAGGCGTCGAATTCTTCGGCGCTTACGAAGCCGAGTTTGATGGCGGCTTCGCGGAGGCTGATGTGGGAGTGATGAGCGGCTTTGGCGACTTGGGCTGCGGCGTCGTAACCGATTTTGGGGGCGAGGGCGGTGACGAGCATCAGGGAATTGTGGACGTAGTGTTCGATCTGCGTGTGATTGACTTCGATTCCTTGAACGCAGTGGGCCACGAAACTGTTGGAAGCGTCGGCGAGGAGTTCGACGGAGTGGAGATAGTTGAAGATGATGACGGGCTTGAAAACGTTCAGCTCGAAATTGCCTTGCGAGCCGGCAAAACCGATGGCGGCGTCGTTGCCCATCACTTGCACGGCAACCATGGTGATCGCTTCGGCCTGCGTGGGATTCACCTTGCCGGGCATGATCGAAGATCCGGGCTCGTTTTCAGGCAGCGAAAGTTCGCCGAGGCCGCAGCGCGGGCCAGAAGCGAGCCAGCGAATGTCGTTGGCGATTTTCATCAGCGAAGCCGCGAGAGTCTTTAGCGCGCCGCTCGCGAACACGAGTTCGTCGTGGGCGCTGAGGGCGGCGAACTTATTAGGATGCGAGCGGAAGGGCAGCCCGGTAAGTTCAGCGATTTTTTTCGCCGCGCGTTCCGCAAATTCCGGATGTGCATTAAGTCCAGTCCCAACCGCGGTCCCGCCGATGGCGAGATCGTAAAGCCCATCGAGCGCCATGGCGATCCGCCCGCCGTCGCGGTCAAGCAGATTCACGTACCCCGAAAATTCCTGCCCGACGGTGAGCGGCGTGGCGTCCTGCAAATGCGTGCGCCCGATTTTCACGATGTCGGCAAACTCCTTGCCTTTGGCGTCGAGCGCGTCGCGAAGTTTTTTCACCGCTGGCAGCAGCCGCTGCCGCGTTTCCGTAGCGGCCGCAATGTGCATCGCCGCCGGAAACGTGTCGTTCGAGGATTGCGACATATTTACATCGTCATTCGGATGAATCGGCTTCTTGCTGCCCATGACGCCGCCCGCCATTTCAATCGCGCGATTCGAGATCACCTCATTCACATTCATGTTGGTCTGCGTGCCGCTGCCGGTTTGCCAAATCCGCAAAGGAAAATGCTCGTTGAGCTTTCCTGCGATAACTTCGTCGGCCGCCTGCGTAATGAGCGCGGTCTTGTCGGCAGGCAGCTTGCCGAGGTCCTGGTTGACGAGCGCGGCCGCTTTTTTGAGGATCCCGAACGCGCGAATCAACTCCGGCGGCATCGTGTCCTTGCCAATGGCGAAGTGGATGAGCGAGCGGGCCGTCTGCGCGCCATAGTAGCGGTCGGCGGGCACATCTATCTTGCCCATGGAGTCGGACTCGGTGCGCGTCACGATGGACGCAGTGTCGATGGTTCTAGGCATGGTGGCTCCTGAAAAGGGTAACCCAAGATTTTAGCAGGCACACGAAGAAGTAAAGAAGCAATGATACGAGGAAGTTGATACAGGGAAGTGAAGTAAGGAACAGTACCCCGCACCCGTTCGACTCATCCGCTAACCTGTTCTCTCCAAAGCACTTAAAATAACTATTGACTATAGTTACCATTATGCTATAATGGCTTATGAATTTCGGTCAAAGATCGCCTTCCGCCCTCAGCCGTTCTTCTCATGCCCTCGCGCCATTCTCATCCACTTTTCTGCGTCCCATAAAATATCTCATAACCCCTTTAGAATCCGCACTTCTGCAAGTGCTCATTCTAAACAACTTCAACTTCGCTCGAATCAACACTTACGAAAAACCCGGGGGGAGGGGCCCCATTATCGTTAACCACGTTACGGTTAACCAGACCTTGCCCAATCTGCTGCCGGTCCGTGTCAGTTTTACAAATCCTTTTCAGGCCGTGGGGGGGCCTGTCTGACTGTCTGAAAACTCTGCTCGATACTTGGCAAATTCGCTGGCAAGACTGGGAACCTGTGATAGGCGATTGTGCCTCTTACTCCGTGGAAGAGGGCCAATGCAATTAATCCCCGGAGGACCAACCCTGCGGGTCCGGTTGTTGCCAATTGATAGATTGCTTCGCCCGCGAAGAGAACAAATGCAGAAATGGCGGCGACTCTCGACCGACGGTAGATGCCAAAGGCGAGTCCGCCAAACAGAGCGGAGTTTAGGAATCCGACTTGTGCGAAATCCGTTTCATCGGAGCGAAGGAGCAATATCACGGTGAAGGCTACAGTTAGTCCAGAAACAAATACGGCTGCCCAGAACGCTTCTTGGATCGCGTTCTGCGCGAACCTCCGATTGCTGACATTTGGCCAGAACCAGGCGGCGCCCAATCCCATGTTGTCCCTCAATTGCGGGAGGGTATCACGCGCCTGAAGCAATGAGAAGGTGACTTATGCGATTGGATACATGGCGAACACCGGTCAAGCATGGAGGAGAGTCAGAGGCGCAGCGTTGTGTATAATTGAAGCCTTGGGGAAGCAGCGCAATTCATGCCAGAAGAGACGAAAGCAGTAAAGGCGAGCGGGGAGGTGTCGCGAGAGCGCCAGCGCAGGTTCCGGCGGACGCGCGTGCGCGAGCTGAAGATGATCGCCAAGGCGCTGGCCTCCACGAAGCACCCCATTTTGGTGCACATCATTCCGATGCGGCGCTGCAATCTGGATTGCGGCTATTGCAACGAGTACGACAACGTGTCGAAGCCGGTACCACTCGAGGAAATGAAGAAGCGCCTGGATATTTTAGCGGACATGGGCACGTCGATCATCACCATCAGCGGCGGCGAGCCGCTGATGCATCCGGAGCTAGAAGAAATTATCTACCACATCCGGAAGCGCGGGATGATTGCGGGAATGATTACGAACGGGTTTTTGCTAAGCAAGGAACGCATTGCCGGGCTGAACGAGGCCGGGCTGGAGCACCTGCAAATCAGCATCGATAATGTCGTCCCTGACGAAGTTTCCAAGAAGAGTCTAAAGACACTGGATATCCGGTTGGAATGGCTTGCGGAATTCGCGGTTTTCCAGGTGAACATCAACTCCGTGCTTGGGAGCGGAGTGAAGGACCCCGAAGATGCGCTAACGATTGCGCATCGCGCCGTCGAGCTTGGATTTACGAGCACGGTGGGGATTATTCACGACGGGAATGGCCAATTGAAGCCGTTAGGTCCGCGCGAGCTGGAGATTTTTGAAGAGATCATGACGCTCGGGAAGCGGTCGTTTTCGCGGTTCAATGATTTCCAGCACAGCGTGGCGCGGGGCAAAGAGCACGACTGGCGCTGCCGGTCGGGTGCGCGGTACTTGTATATTTGCGAGGACGGGTTGGTGCACTGGTGCTCGCAACAGCGCGGCTACCCGGGGATTCCGCTCTCGCAATACACCGACGAGATGCGCCATCGCGAGTACTACACGGAAAAACATTGCGCGCCAATGTGCACAGTCTCGTGCGTGCAGCAGGTCGGAATCATCGACAACTGGCGCGGTCCACAGACCCTGAAACCAAAACCGATGGCGCCCCGGGCAGCGCAGCCCGAGCTGGTGCAAATCGGCAGTACACGAAGCGACTCCTAGTGGCACTGCACGAAGCGACTCTTAATCGCGAGCTAATTCTCTTCCTGCCACGCACTCTCTATTTTCTTTCCGCGCACATAGCCAGCCACGCCAGTTGACGATAGGGGCGAGCTTCCGAAGAATGAGACTATGCCAGGCGCAGCGATTGAAATTGAAAATCTGACCAAGGACTACCCCTTCGGGTTCCTGCACCTCAAGAAAAAGAGGTCGCTGGAAGGCTTGACCATGCGAGTCGAGAGTGGCGAGGTGTTTGGTTTTCTCGGCCCTAATGGAGCGGGGAAATCGACGACGATCAAGCTGCTTGTGGGTCTGATCTTCCCGGAGGCTGGGACGGCGCGCATCTTGGAAAAATCCATCGCCGATATTGAAATGCACCGCGACATCGGGTATCTGCCCGAGCAGCCGTATTTCTACGACTATCTGACGGCGGCTGAGGTTCTGGATTACTTCGCTAGATTTCACGATTTGACAGCGGCCGACCGCAGCGAGCGCGTGGCGCGCATGCTCAAGAAAGTCGGGTTGGAGACGGCGGGGAAGATTCAACTGCGGAAGTATTCGAAGGGCATGCTGCAGCGTGTGGGGCTGGCGCAGGCGATTTTACACGATCCGAAAGTGGTGATTCTGGATGAACCCATGTCGGGGTTGGATCCCATCGGGCGTCGGGAAGTGCGCGACATTATTTTGGAGTTGAAGCGCGAAGGCAAGACGGTGCTGTTCTCCACACATATTTTGTCCGATGCAGAAATGCTTTGCGATCGCGTGGGTGTAATCGTCGGCGGGAAGTTGCGCGGCGTCGGCGCGCCCGGCGAGATTGTCGGGATGAAATCGCAAGGGATGGAAATTCTGTTCGAGCTAGCGGGAAGCGACACGAGCGCGGCGGGCATCATTGCCAAGGCGACGAAGACGGGCGACCGTTACCGCCTGCAAGTTCCAGAAGAAGAACTGTACCCGGCCCTGGAACAGCTTCGGGGGGTCGGAGCTAAGATTCTTTCCGTGGCGCAAGTAAAGGCGTCTCTCGAAGAGTATTTCATGAACCTTATTCAGGCGGATCGAGCGCAAGCGTCGGCTATCGAGGTGAGCGGGAAATGAGGCGCGCGGGCGCGGTAGCGTTGAATACCTTTCGCGAAGCGGTGCGCGACCGCGTGCTGTACAACCTCGTTTTTTTCGCACTGCTTATGATGGCGGCGGCGATCTTCGTCGGGGGAATCTCGATTGGGATCGAAGAGTTGGTGATCAAGAGCCTGGGCTTGAGCGCCATCAGCGTGATTGGATTGTTGATCGCGGTGTTCATAGGCGTAGGCCTCGTTTACAAGGAAATGGACAAGCGGACGCTGTATGCGCTGCTGGCGAAACCGGTCCGGCGATGGGAATTTCTGCTAGGAAAATTCGGCGGGCTGGTTTTGACGCTGACCGTGAATACACTGGCGATGGCGGCCGGATTGTTTGCAGCGCTACTGTACGTGAAGCATCACTTCGAAAGCACAGATGCCATATTGCTCGTCGCGATTTATTTTATTTTGCTGAAACTGACGCTGGTGGTTGCCCTCGCGTTGCTCTTTTCTTGCTACACCACGCCCTTGCTCGCCATTCTCTACACTTCGGCGCTTTATGTCGCCGGATTGTTCGTGGAAGAGATGCGCACTTTTCACTTTGCCATCGCGAACCCGGCGCTGGAGGCGCTGCTTCGGGGGCTCTCCTACCTGCTTCCGAATTTTGAAAATTTCAATGTGATGGCTGCCGCGGCGCACGGGCGGGAAATTCCCAGAGCTTTGATTTTGCAGAATACGATTTATGCCGCGTTGTACAGCGGCATCGTGCTGCTCGTAGCGGCTGCGGTTTTTTCGCGGCGGAACCTGAAATGAATTCACCGAGTTCGAAGAATTGGCTGTTGCTGGTCTTGCTGCCGCTGGGATTTGCCGGCGTGTGGCAACTGCAGCACCGCATCGATAGCCAGCGAGCCGCGCTGCACCAGGAACGCGACGAGCTTGTGCTGCGCTCCGGCAAGCTGGTCAAGGCCATGAGCCTCGAATATGCGCCATTGATGGCGGACATTTATTGGACGCGCGTGGTGCAGTACTACGGCGACAAGCGGGCGCGGCACGATCCTAACTTCGAATTGCTCTGGCCGCTCCTGGATCTTACGACGACGCTCGATCCAAATTTGCTGGTGGCATACCGTTTCGGCTCCACATTCTTGAGCGAACCTTCGCCGCGCGGCGCGGGTCATCCGGAACAAGGGATCGCCCTGCTGGAGCGTGGCATTCAGGCGAATCCCGAATACTGGCGATTTTATGAGGACTTGGGCTTTATCTACTATTTCGAGCTGAAGGATTATGCGAAAGCGTCGGCGGCATTTGCGGAAGGAAGCAAGAATCCGGATGCGCTTATCTGGATGAAAGTCATGGCCGCGAAAATCGCTGCGGATGGCGAATCGCTCTCGACGTCCCTCTTTTTGTGGAACGAGGTTTACCAGACGACGAAAGACCCTCAAGTCAGAGAAAACGCGCAGACGCATCTGAGACTGCTGCGAGTCGAGCAGGATTGCAAACAGCTCGATGCGCTGGCGGATGAATTTCAAAAGCGGACGGGGAGGCGGCCAGCGCGCGTCGGCGAACTTGTGCAGGCAGGACTGCTAAGGAGTCTTCCGGTGGATCCGATGGGATTTCCTTATGTTTTCGGGCCGGACGGCAAGGCGGCCTTGAATCTGGATAGCCCGCTGCTCGAGCAGCGGCTGCTGCACCAAAAGCCGAAGTGAGCTACTCGCACGGCCTCGCTTATTCCTCAGACTTTTCCGTTTGTGAAGTGGTGCAGAGGAGCGTCATCTGGGGGTCGATGACGAGCTTGTGCGGCGGGGCTTGCGTTACGAAGTGGAACGAAGTTTCTGGACCTGCGGCGACGACGGCGCCTAGGAAGGCATTGTGTCCGGAGCCGTTGTTGGCGTAGAGCGGGACGCTGGCGATGAAAGAGCGGGGCACGCCGGTTTGAAAAAGTTTGCCGCGGACGACTTCACCCTTATCCGTGTGGTGCGTGGAAAATTCAACGCGATAGTGGGGGATGCCCGTGCCGCGCACCCATTGCTCGAAAAACCATTCCATGCTGCGGCCGCCTTCGAGATCCATGGCCGGCGTCATGACGGCCTCGACTTCGTGCTGCAGATCTTCGGTGGATAGCGCGCGGTAAGCGTACTTTGTGGAGATGTTGCGAAGAAATGCCACAAACTTCGCATCGGGATCTTTGGCGCCGGGCTGGCGCAGCATTTCGCGCAGCATGTGCATCACCCAGGAGCCTTTGCTGTAAATCAGTTCTTCAAAACCGAACGGCGACTTTGAGGAGTTCAAGCGATTGCCGAGAGGCAGTGCTCCAATTTCGCCTACGGGCGTATCCGAGCCGGAAACTTTTTCCTCGAGTTGTTTGCGATAGCGCTCGAGCCACACGCGAAGCTCATGCCCGGAGGGCTTCCTGCTGTCCGCGAAAAGCAGCGCAAGATAATTGGCGATGGCTTCATCGATCCACTGATCCCGGTAACTTGACCAGCCGACGACGTTGCCCCACCACTGATGCGCGACTTCGTGATAAGGGACGATATCTGTAAAAGCTTCCTGGTGAGCGGGAGAGAGTCCGGCGCGGTTTTGCTCTTCGGGGGACAAGAAAGAAAAAGTGGAAATGTAGAGCAGGCCGGGCCAGCCTTGGCCGAAGGAGCCGGGGATTTGCGAGACGCTTAGGGTGCGAAAAGGGAAAGGCCCGCCGAACTTTTCATAGAAGCGGATGGAAGAGTCGATGTCCTTGCCAAGTTGTTTGAGCGCGTCGGCAGGACTCGGCGGCGCAGGACGCATCGCCTCGCGGCTTCTGCCGCCTGGCAGGCCGTACGGAATATTGACGGGAGGAAGCGAGTCCGGGCTTGCCGAATCGAGACGATTGCTCAGGGCTTGCTCGAGTTGGCGGTTGGCGTAGACGTCGATGGTGCGCGATTCGCTGGTGATGGAGCTGGAGGCGTATTCGCCGAGATTGAAACCGGCGATGGAGAGCGGCTTATCGCTTCGCCAGCGGCCTACGCGAAAATCTCCGGCGATTTGTTCATCGAACTTGGCGCCGGTGGCGACCAGCTTCAGATGGCGCGGCCAGCGCATGGTGAGGTCATACGAAGCGAACTCCGCTTGATCGCCGAGGTGTGGATACCAGCTTTCGCGCGCGCCGACGAAAAGTACTTCGTTGCCGGCGTTTTCAATGACATTGCCGCGGTAATGAAAACGAATCGTAAATTCCTGGCCTTTTTGCGAGGGCTGCGGCAGCACGACGTGGAGATAGTCATTGCCGCGGACGCTGCGCTCCTGGGGAGTCATACCTTCGTTCTGGAAATAAGCGAGTGGTTTGTTCTGATCACCGGTTACGGTTTCGGCGTGAAGAGCGCGAGAAAGTTGAAACGTTAGAACACGTTCGCCTGAAATTTCGGCGCGGACATGGACGGCGGCTGTGGCGTCGAGAGAATTGTCAGGCAAGACGGTTGTGTCCAACGTGTAGTCGAGCGCGTGAAATGCGACTGGCGAAGGAGCGGAGCCAGGGACGCTGTAGGAGGCCCAAACATCGTAATACATGGCGTTGCCGGATTTGCGGTTCTGGCCGAACAGGACCTGCTCTCTGCGCTGCGGGTCGAAGATGAAATCGAAGGGGCCGGTATCGACGCCTTCAAGCGCGGCGTAGAAATAAGGCTTTGGATTTTGCGAAAGCCGGTCTTCGAGAATGCGCAAGGACTGGGGGGCATTTAACTGCGCTACAAGCGGGTCCGAGAGGGAGGCGAAGGCGGCGTCCGACTGCGGCGCTAGCTTGGCCGTCTGGAACTGGTGGAGGAGATCGTCGGCGGCGTCATCGGTGAAGCGCACGTAGGCGGTGATGAAGACCTGGTCGAGAACGGGAGCGCCTAGAAAATGGGCCATTTGCTGTTTTTCCACGACATCGCGCGGAAAAGCCAGGGCATGACCGCGGCCGGAGAAGACGAAGCCGGTGACGCGGCCGTCGATGGGCGCCAGGAAAGCGAGTTTGCCTTCCTCGAAATAGATCTCGACGTCGCCGCGGCGAAGTTCGATACGGTTGGCGGTAACAAGCTGGTAGGTGGAGGCGGGATCAAGACGCAGGGCGTTGAGTGCGTCATAGAATTCGTGGGGCGATTGATCGGCTGAGTATACGGGCGGGGCGATGAGACACAACAAGACGAAGAGTGCCACCCCTGGCCGCATGCAAGAAGTGTAGTCACATTCGGCATGGCGGAACAAGGCCGCGAGGAGCACGGGAGCGAGGAGGATTAGAATAGTAAAATGGGCCATTCCATATTATTTAGACGCGCTCTGATGCTGTGTGCCGTGATGTTTTTTGCGGCGATTGAAGGGCGCGCGGATACCATTGTCCTGAAGAATGGACGCCGGATTTTCGCTCTCAACGTGAGAGAAGAGGGCGACAGAGTGAAGTATGAGACTTCCGCCGGTGAGTTGAGCCTGCCGAAGTCTATCGTCGACCATATCGAAAAAGGCGGAGCCGTGCCGATGGGGGACTCTCCCGCGGCGGGGGCGGCGAGTCTGGCCATCACGCCGCCTGCCATGGGAACGAAAAGCGGAGACACGGAAATCGAGAACGGCGCCGTGCACGACGGCGCGATTGGCCGGGAGTACATCGCGAAACTCGAGGGAGCAGCGCGCGGCGGCGGCCAACGCGCGAAGGAGAGCGCGGCGCTTGCCTATCATACGGCCTCGCAATTCGAGCTTTCGCGCGGCGACATGGAGCGCGCGCTGGCCGACGAACGCACGGCGCTCACGTATGAACCGGAAGAGCCCACGCTGCTGATGAACGTGGCCTATCTGCATTTGCGGCGGAGCGAGTACAAGCAGTCGCTGGATTATCTGGAACGCGCACGTCGAGTTGCTCCGGAGAACGCCGATGTTGCGAAGCTCGCGGGCTGGGCGTACTACGGTTTGAACAAAATCGATCAGGCCGTCGCGGAGTGGAAGCGAGCGCTGGCTTTGCGGCCCGATCCGGAAGTGCAGGCGGCTCTCGACAAGGCGCAGCGCGACAAACAAGAAGAAGAAAGTTACAAAGAAAACGAAAGCACGCACTTTACGCTGCGTTATAGCGGCGCGGCGGAGCCTGCGCTGGCGCGCGACGTGCTGCGCACGCTGGAGGCGCATTTTTCGGCGATCGAGTCCGAGCTAAATTTTACGCCGCCGGATTCCATCGGCGTGGTGCTCTATACGCGCCAGACTTTTTCCGACATCACCCAGGCTCCGGGCTGGGTGGGCGCGTTGAACGATGGGCGCATTCGCGTGCCGGTGCAGGGACTGAACGGAGTGACGCCGGAACTATCTCGCGTGCTGAAGCACGAACTGACGCACAGTTTTGTGGGGCAGAAGACGCGCGGCCATGCGCCCACGTGGGTCCAGGAAGGCTTGGCGCAATGGATGGAAGGGAAGCGCAGCGGCGACAATGGGGCCGTTCTCGCGCAAGTTCTTCACGATGGAAGCGCGCCTTCGCTTAGCAGCCTGGAGGGATCGTGGATGGGTTTGCCGACCGACGCGGCTGGCTATGCATACATGTGGGCGCTCGCGAATATCGAATACATCGTGCAAACCGGCGGCATGGGCGACATTGAGCGCATCCTCGACCGGATTGGCGGCGGCAGTGCTACGGAAGCAGCGCTTCGCGAGGTGCTGCACAGCGATTACAACGACTTGATGCAATCCACCGCGGAATATCTTCGCAAGACATACGGACGATAGCTGGGCCGAGCCTTCAAGATTCCTCAAGAATTCAAAAGCAATGCCGCCAAAAGAGCTGCGCGGGCGGGCATGGTGTTAATGAGGATGTGCTCGTTCGCGGAGTGGGCGCCATGGCCGACGGCGCCGAGGCCGTCGAGCGTGGGGATGCTGAGCGCGGCGGTGAGATTGCCGTCGGAGCCACCGCCGGCTGTGCATTCTCCTAGAGATAAACCCATTTGCGCGGCGAGAGATTTGGCTTTGGCGAAAAGCGCGGCGCTGTATTTATGTTCGAGCGGGGCGCGATTGAAGCCGCCACGCACTTCGAGTTTTGCGCCAGGAAGAATGGGACGAAGCGCGTGCAGTTTGCGCTCGAGGCGGCGCATGTCAGAAACGCGGAGCGCGCGAAGATCGAGGACGGCGCGGGCTCGTTCGGCGATGACATTTACGCGAGTGCCTCCTTCGATGACGTCGGCGTTTACGGTGACGCCGCGGCGCAGGTCGTTCCACTCCTGAACGCGCTGGAGCTGACGCGCAAGTTCGTGAATGGCGTTGATGCCTTCTTGCGGCGCGAGGCCTGCATGAGAGGCGCGACCGTGGACGATGAGTTCGGCCTCGCCTACGCCCTTGCGAGCGGTCTTGAGCAATCCGCGTGGGCCAAGGGAGGGCTCAAGTACAAAGACGGCATCGCTGCGGCGGGCTTCGGTTTCGATAAGCTTGCGCGAGGCATCACTGCCAATCTCTTCGTCAGAGGTCCAGAGAAAAACCAGACGGTGGCGGAGAGGAGCTTCTGCTTGCTGCAGAGTTTCGAAAGCGAAGAGGGCTTGCACCAGGCCGGCTTTCATATCGAAGATGCCGGGGCCATAGGCTTTTCCGCCGGAGACACGGAAGGGCATCTTGGCTAGAGCGCCGGAGGAATAGACAGTGTCGTAATGACCGAGCACCAGGAGTTGGCCGGCGGCGCGCGATTTCTGCGGCCACCAAGTGATGCGTAGCTGGTCGCCGCGGAGTTTCTGCATGATTCGTTCGACGGTTGCGCCGCGCTTGTGCCACTCCGCAGCGAGAAGGTCGCAGCAGAGATCGGCTGGCTCTTTTTCGAGGCTGGGAGACTCGGCGAGTACAAGCCTCTGGAGCGTCGAGAGCATCTCCGGCAAACGAAGTTTTAGACGGCGCAAGAATTCTTTCGGGTAATTGGTGTCCGGCATGGCCGGGACATGCTAACAACGACGGACAGCGGGAGCAAACGCTGCAAGCCCAAAATGGGAGGGTCGGATGGGACTCTGGCCTCGGTGTTTCGCTGGCCCTGCTATAGCCGGGCAGGAGTGCGGACCTATTGAGGCGCAGCCGTCTAAGATATGGGTGCGGTGCGTGTGGCCAGGGCCCCTCCCCCCCGGGGGTTTTGCATAAGTGTTGATTCTAAAGACGCTTAAAGTCATTTGTTTTTATACACTTTTGCAAGTGCTGATTCTAAACAACTTGCTTGCACTCATTTGCACTAAAATTGTGCAGAGTGAACTTTGTTTTGTAAGTGTTGCATACAAAGGGCTTTAGGCTAGTGGGAGTCTCCAGAAAGCAAAAAACGCCAGCAAGATGCTGGCGCTGCGGGACGAACCACAATGATATACAGAAGCTACTATACGTTCGGAGTAATCGCTTGTCAAGCAAAAAAAGGGGAGCAAAACGGGGACAATTTATAACGCTGGCGTCTTGGCCCTTGTTCTTTGCGGAGGAGGACTTCAGGTTAGGACGGTGCCAGGGCGAAGGTGGCGGATCGGTTTCCAGCGTCAATCAGGACTTGGCGACTCGGTTGGATCAGCATCGGGGATGGCTGGATGGGATGTACATTGTCGTAAAATGGATTGGGGGACGCGAAGCGTGGACGCGTTGCCCAACATGGTGGATGAGGGCCTATGTCACTTGAAAAAAGGCAGGTTTTCCCGAACCTGTTTCGGTATGCGTGTGATTCGTGTGCGTTCGACTGGCCAAGAGCCCCGGTGAAAGAAAGTGATTTGCCGCCTCCCCCGCCCCACTCCTGTCCGAATGAGAACCGGCCTGACCTGAAGCCAGTGCTCGAAGAACAAGAAAAGAGAACTAGCGAGAGCACGAAGCCCAAGCCCGTGGCCGTGTGCACGCGCTGCGGCGCTATTTCCTACGCTGCAAACCTCATTAACGGTCAGTGTGCCCAGACGGTCGCAGGGAAGAGATGTGTCGGAGTCAATGGAAGCGCCCTCAACGCCCACGATTGGAAACAATGTGCGGCGTGTGGGGGCACAGGGAGCACAGGAACGACGTGCTGCGGGCATTGCGACGGCGCAGGCTGGTTGTACGCCCGCAACAGAGGAAGGCGCTAGTTCGTGTCTGGGGGCATTAGCCATATCAGACAAATCCCGCGGCAGCACTTCAAGTTTCCGATTACGGCGTTTAGAAAGCACTGAAGCTTGAGTTGCACTGCTAGATGGGGTGGATGTCGCTTGGCATTAGCGCGGTCTACGGTCTTGCTGGATTCGTGATGTTCGCCCAATTTGCTAGAAACCCTGCGATGCCTCCATTTACATTTCTTCCTATATCGGGGTTGGACCAACTCTGACTGTAAATCACATATCCGCCCGGCAAGACGAAGGTCTTAACTTTACCGGCGATGGCAGAAACCAAAGCTGTCTGCCATGCACGGAATTCCAGTCCGTAGAAAGGCAAGGTTGGAATTCCCGATGCCGTGCTGCGAATGTCGGCAATGTGCGAACCAGCGTGTGACATCGCGATTTCCATCGCGGTTCCTTTCAATCTCTCGCCGTCAATCGTTACGTTGAACAGGAGTCCATCGGGTGAGTTCGAGTTGGATTTTATCGTCTCGTCTTTTGGTATTTCGTTTGCTACCCCAAAGCCCACGCTTACTCCGTTATCTTCTCCCTCGGCGCCAAAGGCAGCAGCCTCCCGTTTCACTTGGTCCGCGGTGGGCGCCCCAGGCACGAACAGACGGCTCCCTGGTGTGGAATCCGGAGGAACGGCAACACCTCCTTTTGCGTAGTCAATCTCTTGCGGCGAAATCTCGGAAACGGATTGTAGAACCAGCCGCGCACTGTAACGATTCAGATTTCCAAAGCCATTCAACCCGACTACTTTCCCGCCGCCATCCCGTAAAAGACCAGCGTCTTTCGTTCCGTCCAATCGACCAACAAACGTCCCGGCGACGGTGAACTTTACGCAACCGGGGCAAAGACCGTCTGTTTTCGCCTGAGTCGAAAGGAGCTTATCGAATTCCTTGAACTCCTTATTCTTGTCGAGTGTTACAGGGGCGCGGCTCACATTGCTAACCACCGTTGGATTATTCTTGCCGAGTTGCAATCGCAACGATGCGGCAGGCCCGGCCTTTCCTCTTGTCCCTTCCGGATACGCCAGCCAGATTGCGTTGACCACCTGATTGCAACCAGTTCCCTGAATGGCAAACTCTTCAAACCCGGCAATAGCAACTCCTTTGACCCGAACGATTTTTCCGTCAAACGACTGGGGGTTGGACAGAATATCGCAAACGGTCGCGTCAACCACCTGCGCCCGAAGAGACGACGGAATCAGCAGCCAACCGAGCGCGACGACCCAAACGAGAATTCGCTTCATATCTGTCTCCAGTTATTTGAAGTTGAACTTTAACGACTGTCTAGAGGTCTATATCATGGGAGTCGTACTAAGACATCTTGGGCACGCGTCAAGTCCTCACAAGCGTAATCGGAAACTAGGTTCGAGCGGATACCCTGAGGGCCAAAGCGAGCCTCGTCGGACGCAAAGCGTCGGCCCGGCGCTCCAATTCGGCGGGAGACCGTGCGGGAAATGTGGACGGCGGGCAGTATCGATGTGTTTCTCGCGATCATTTTGCGGGTGAGGTGAGGGGCGGGGATGGGATAAGAGCCAGCGTCGCTTTTATTTGCACAAAAGAAATTGTCGAATGTCCTTGACACACGGACTCTCGAGGAACAGTATGAGTTCGAGGTTTCGCTGTTTAGGTGAACCTCCCGCTACTCAGTCCATAAGCAGTTTCTTAAAAGGGCAAGCCCCGCATCGAGTGCCAACCGGCAGAACCTATCAGGTTCTTTTTTATTTCTCGCGCGTGGCCCAACCTCCTGTTCGACGTACAGGTTTACACCCCCAGACGCCAGCGGTTTCAGACTACATCGCTCAAACCCAGCTCGCTAAATGCGAGTAGGAAGTCCGTGTTTAAAAAAAGGAGAATCACCATGTCTGAACAAAACAAAACCAACGTCCGTCGTTTGTTCGAAGAAGTTTGGAACAAAGGCCATGTGCAAGTAACAGACGAGCTCATCGCACCTACATACATGCGCCACGACAGTTCGTCGCCTGATTTTGGGCGCGGACCCGAGGCTGAGAAAAAGAGAGTCACTCTTTACCGCAATGCCTTCCCCGACATTCGTTTCACGATCGAGGATCTGCTTGCCGAAGGCGAAACCGTAGTGGCTCGCTGGTCTTGCCGCGGTACCCATAAGGGCGAACTGAACGGCATTGCCCCCACAAACAAGCAATTCAACGTCACCGGCGTAAGCATTGCCCGCTTTACGAACGGCAAAATGTTCGAGGGCTATGTGAACTGGGACGCTTTGGGCCTCATGCAGCAACTCGGCGTGGTTCCCGAACTCGGCCGAGCAAGAGCCGCCGCGGCCTCCGCCTCCACAAGGTAGCCGTCCAGGCTTCGTCGAAAAATCGGAAGGCCCGATCGGACGATCGGGCCTTCTGTTTTACTTCCGCATTCCATCAGTGAGATTCCCCTCCGGACACGTAGCTCAAATATCGACTGACAGCACGATTCAAGGTGTGTTTACGCGTACTCCGAGGTTAGTATCTGCCCGGAGTTGCCAGGACAGTGCGTTAGAGGCCGCCGGCTAAGCGAGTGAACTGCTTCTCGGCCGCAAGGCTTGAGCCCCTCGAAGACGCGTAATCGGAAACTGGCCCATTACTGGAGGGAAGTGCGCGTAGCCCGGTGGGCGCAGGTTCGCATATAATGGAAAGTTTGCCGGGGAAGAGTGAGGCGCTGCAGGAAGACCTGTGGCGCGATGGGGAGCGCGGATGCTACTTGACGTGGTGGAAATCCAGAAGATACTGCCGCATCGCTATCCGTTTCTGATGGTGGATGCCATTTTGGAAATGGAGCGGCTGAAGTACATCGTCGGCGTAAAGAATGTGAGCATTAACGAATCGCATTTTCAGGGGCACTTTCCGGGTAAGCCCATCATGCCGGGTGTGTTGATCATCGAAGCGATGGCGCAGACGGGAGGGCTCCTGCTCTTGCTGGAGGTTCCGGACCGCGAAAGCAAATTGCTGTATTTCGTGGCCGTGGATGGGGCGCGATTCCGGCGGCCGGTAGTGCCTGGCGACCAGTTGAGGCTGGAGGTCACGGTCAAGTCGTGGCGAGGGGACTTCTGCAAGCTCGAAGGCAAAGCGACGGTGAACGGGCAACTAGCTGCGGAAGCGACGCTGATGTGCAAGATGGTGGATCGCGAGTTTGGCGCGAAGGCGGAAGAACCCGCGAAATGAGCAGGCAGGAGATTCATCCGCAGGCGGTCGTGGCTGCGAGCGCGAAGCTTGCCCCGGGAGTCAAAGTCGGGGCTTATGCGATTGTGGGCGACGAAGCGGAGCTTGGCGAGGGTTGCATAGTTCACCCGCACGCCACGGTGGGTGGGCCTGCGAAGTACGGACGAAACAATGTGTTCTACTCGTTTTGCGCGGTCGGGGGGGACCCGCAGGATTATACGTACCGGGGCGAGCGGACTGAATTGGTTGTGGGCGACGGAAATATTTTTCGCGAGTACGTCACCCTCAGCCGGGGGACACAAAAAGGCGGGGGCGTCACGCGAGTCGGCAATGAAAACTTTTTTTTGGCTTACTCGCACGTAGGGCACGACGACCAGATTGGCAATCAGACTTTGTTTGTGAATGGAGCGACGCTGGCAGGGCATGTGGCCGTGGAGGATTTTGCTACCGTCGGTTCGTTTTCGGTGGTGCACCAGTTTTGCCGGGTGGGGCGGTACGCGTATGTGGGGGCTTGCACGGTGATTGTGCAGGACGTGCCGCCGTTTTCGCGTGTGGTGACGGAACGCGAGACGAAGAGCTATGGCGTCAACACCATCGGGCTAGAGCGCAAGGGATTCTCGAAGGAACGGTTGCAAGTGTTAGATCGCGCATTTCGTTTGCTAAGCCGGTCAAAAATGAATACCACGCAAGCCTTGGCTGAGATGCGAACGAAATTGGCTGGTTCGGACGACGTGCAGGAACTCATCCGATTTATCGAGACGGCCGAGCGCGGAATCGTGAAGTAAGCGTTAACACCCACCATTCACGCCATGCCGGAGACTAACGCAAACACGACAGGATGGGGACTTATCGCCGGAAACGGGCGCTTTCCGTTTCTCGTGTTGGAAGGAGCGCGCAGCCAGGGGATCGAAATGGCGGTGATCGCTCTGAAGGAAGAGGCTTCACCCGAATTGGAAAAGAGCGCCAAGAGGCTGCACTGGGTGAGCCTCGGCGAGTTGAGCAAGGCCATCGACCTGATGCACAAGGAAGGCGTGACGCAGGCAGTGATGGCCGGGCAGGTGAAGCACAACAAGATTTTCAGCGCGATCCGGCCGGACTGGAAGTTGGCAAAGCTGCTCTACTCCCTGCCGCGGAAAAGCACCGATGCGCTGATCGGCGGGATTGCGAAAGTGCTGCAGGATGAAGGAATTCAGTTGGTGGACTCGACGCTGTTTCTGAAGCCGCTGCTGCCTGAGCCAGGTGTTCTGACGCGCCGAGCGCCCAACGAGCAGGAAAGCGCCGATATCGCGTATGGGCAGAGCGTTGCACGGCAGATAGCGGGCCTGGACATCGGACAAACCGTGGTGATTTCGGACCAAGCCTGTGTTGCTGTGGAAGCCATGGAAGGAACGGACGAAACTATCGCGCGCGCGGCGAGGATCGCGGGGGGCAAGTCCCTCGTGGTGGTGAAGGTTAGCAAGCCGCACCAGGACATGCGGTTCGATGTACCCGTGGTCGGTTTGCCAACCATCGAACAGATGAAGAGCTCCCGCGCCACGGCGCTGGCGGTGGATGCGGGGCGCACCTTGCTGTTTGACCGACAAAAATTGATTGAGTTGGCCGACGCGGCGGATATCGCCATACAGGCGTTTGCGCCGGGCATGGCCGCGGAACCGAAGAGTGTTTCGGGGGGAATGAATAAAAAATGAGCGGTGCTGGACGAGATTCGAGAAAAGTCCGCGCCGCCGTCGTGGGAACGGGGGAATTTGGGCGCAACCATGCGCGGGTGTATCGCGAGCTGGAGGGTGCTGAACTTGTTGGCGTTTACGATCAAGATCAGGCTCGCGCGGAAGCCGTCGCAGTAGAATTTCAGACACGCGCGCTGCGCAGCCTCGAAGAGGTCCGCGAACTTGCTGAAGCAGTCAGCGTGGCGGTGCCGACGGTGGCGCACGCCGAGGTGGGTTGCCGGCTGCTCGAAAGCGGGCTGGACGTGCTAGTCGAAAAGCCCATGGCCCTGAATTTGGCTGAGGCGGATGCGCTTCTCGAAGCGGCGCGGGGGCACAAACGGATTCTACAAGTGGGCCACGTCGAACGGTTTAATCCCGCCGTTGCGGCTGTTGAGCCGATTCTCAATCGGCCGCTTTTTTTCGAAGTGCACCGCTTGGGAGTGTTTACTCCGCGCAGCCTCGACGTGGAAGTGATTTACGACGTGATGATCCATGACTTGGATATTTTGCTGGCCATGGTGAAGGAGCCGGTGACCGAATTGAAGGCTGTGGGCATTCCTGTGCTGACGGACAAAGTGGACATCGCTCACGTACGGCTGGAGTTTGCGCGCGGCGCGGTCGCCAACGTGACGGCCAGCCGGGTCTCGACGGAGCGCGTGCGTAAAATGAGATTCTTCCAACAACACGAATACATTTCGCTGGATTATGCGCGGCGAGATGCGTTGCGTGTGGGCGTGAAGCGGCCCGGACCGCAGCCTGAGTTTTCGTTTGAAAAATTGCCGGCGCCGGATGTCGAGCCATTGCACGCAGAGCTCGATGCGTTTTTGGAGGCGGTGCGCACTCGGCGGGAGCCGCGGACCAATGGCACCGCTGGCCGTGCGGCACTGGAACTGGCCAGCCGCGTAATGGCGAGCATCCAGGAGCACGGCGCGCGCGTCCAAGTAGCAGCGTTCGCCTCACAAGAGAAAGCAGGAAAATGATTCCCCGGACCCTGGTGCCGCTTGGTTCTCGTCCGCCAGCCGCGGATGCGCCGCCTTCGCAGCGGCGGCGTCCGACGACACTGGACGAGCGCACGCTCGTTCCGGCGATGCTGCCGATCGTACAGCTGGACGGGAAATCGAATATTCCCAGGTCGCTCCCGCTGGAGTCGATTGCCGCGCGCGTCGTTGTTCCGCGCGACGTGAATCAGGAAGCCTACAACGTCGAAGAAAACCACTCGATCCCCCTCCAGCCGACGGACATGGACCAGCGGATCACCGTGCCGCAAGGAGCAGCCCCGCCGGAAAAGATTGAAGGACCACTTATTCCGCCGGGGGATATCGTCGATCTTGATGTGTTCATGACCGGCGAAGTGAATCTTCTCACCAAGCCGCAAACGGAAGAAAAAACAAAATGGGATTTGATCACGCGGGTTTCGTCGTTTGCGTTCCACGTCGTGTTGTTTGCGACGATTATCTTGTGGGCAAAGATCTTTCCGCCTCACGTGCCGACGCAGCAAGAAATTGATCTGGCTAACCGGCAATTGACTTGGATTCCGCCTGAAAGTTCCTACGCTCCCAAGCCAAAAGCGCAACCTCGGCCCGCGCAGCCGCCTGCAATGCATGTCGATCCGCGGGTGATAAACAAAGTGGCGCCTCCCGTTCCTCAACCTGCGCCGAGACCGGAGCCTCCCAAGAGGGAGTTGCCGGATGCTCCTGCGCCGAAAATACAGGTGACTCCGCGTGATGTGGAAACGCCTGCGCCCAAGACGGACCCTCCGAAGGCGCCGCTGAAACTTGACGTGCCGGACATGCCAAAGCCGCAGCCAGGGCTGAAGCTTCCGAAGAGTTCCTCGATCGATGATGCTATCCACGACGCTCTGAAAGCGCCGAGCTCGGGAGGCAAAAGCGGCGCAATCACTGGGCCGGGGCCGCGCTCGAGCGGTTCTCCCGGGGGCGGCGCTCCGGGGCAAGGCTCGGGTTCGTTCGGCAATGGCTACGAGATTTTGACGGACCTGCAGGGCGTCAATTTCGACGACTATATGCATCGAATGCTGGAAAACGTACGGCGGAACTGGTATGCGGTGATGCCGCAGTCGGCGTTGCTGGGAGACCGTGGCAAGGTCTTGCTGAGATTTAAGATCATGGCAAACGGCAGCGTTCCGAACGACGACCCGGCACGCGAGATGGGGTCGGGAAAAGAACCGTTGGACCGAGCGGCGGTCTCCGCCATCCGTTCGTCCAATCCCTTTGAGCCATTGCCTTCGGCGTTCCACGGTCCGTACATCGAGATCCGCATCATGTTTTTGTACAATTTGCCGATCGAAGACGCTTATCGGTGAAGCTCGTCCGCCAGCAAGTTCTCGGTAGTTTGCTTCTCGCGCTGGTTGTGCTTGTTGTGCTGCTCATCCGCGCTTGGCATATTCTGTTTCGATGAATCCTGGCACATCTGAATTGCCGCTGGTTGTTGTGGTTGGTCCCACGGCATCCGGGAAGTCCGCGCTCGGGGTGTGGCTGGCGGAGCGATTCGGCGGAGAAGTGCTGGCCTGCGATTCGACGCAGCTCTATCGAGGGTTCGACATTGGCACTGCCAAACCGGGGTTGGTGGAGCGCCGCGGCGTTCCGCATCACCTCATCGACGTCTTGACCCCGAGCGAGGAAGCAACCGCCGGTGGATATAGGCAAATGGCTTTGGCCGTGCTGGATGACTTGCGGAGGCGCGGGCGGCTGCCGACTCTTACTGTTGGCACGGGATTGTATTTGCGGGCATTGCTTGAAGGATTGGCGGACGTGCCGCAACGCTCCGAAGAATTGCGAGAAAGACTACGCGCTAGCGCCGAGGAGCACGGTCCGGGTTACTTGCATCGGCTGCTTATGCGGCTGGACCACGAAACTGCAGGGAAGATCGCGGCTGCGGACGAACAAAAATTGATACGCGCTATCGAGGTATGCGTGCTTGCACGACGGCCCGTATCGGAAGTGCACCGTGCGGGGCGCTCACCGCTCGCGGGGTGGCGCGCATTGAAAATTGGATTGACGCCGCCGCGCGAAGCGCTCTACGAACGCATCCACTCGCGCACGGACGCAATGTTCGCGCAAGGCTGGATGGAAGAAGTGCGTGGATTGATGGATACACGATTGCCGGAGAATGCCAAGCCGTTCGACTTCATCGGCTATCGAGAGCTCCGCGAGGTTTTGCGTAGTAAGAAGAATATCGAAGAAGCGCGAGCAGCGATTCAGCAAGCCACGAGGCGCTACGCCAAGCGACAGTTAACCTGGTTCCGCAAGGAGCACGGCGTACATTGGCTTTCTGGTTTTGGCGATGATTCACGCGTGCGAGACGAAGTGCGCGGCTGGCTCCTCCAGCAGGGCATCGCAGAGTCGCCGCCGGGAAGCTGAGCGGGTATAATGGCTTAGGTGAAGAAAGACCCCCTCCGAAATGGCTCCTTCCGCGCAACGGGTTCAGGACTGACTTCGTGACGAAAACTTCGCAACCAGTCTCTACGTCTACGGCGGATCGCGCATTGCTCGTTGGTTTGGGCTGGAAGCGCAAGCCGCGCTTTCCGGGCATGCCTGCGGGCGAGCAGGGACGAGAATCGCTGTTGGAGCTTGTCGAACTGGCGCGCAGTGCGGGTGCAGAAATCGCGGGCACGGTTTTTCAGGTGCGCGAATCGGCGGATCCGGCAACGCTTGTGGGGCGCGGCAAGCTGGACGAAATTCGCGCCGAGGCTACCGCGCACAAGGCGCCGCTGATTATTTTCGACAGCAACCTTTCGCCGATGCAGCAGCGCAACATCGAAGCTGCGACCGAACGGCGCGTCATCGACCGCACACAATTGATCCTGGATATTTTCGCAAAACACGCACGCAGCCGCGAAGGGCAGTTGCAAGTCGAGCTTGCGCAATTGAACTACATGCTGCCCCGGCTTACGGGCAAGGGCGCTTCGATGTCGCGTCTCGGAGGCAAGAGCGGCGGCGGAGGCTCCGGTGGAGCGGGTGGGGGAGCGGGACGCATCGGCGTACGCGGACCTGGCGAAAAGAAACTGGAAACGGACCGCCGGCGCATTCGCGACCGCGTGGGAAAAATTCAAAGGAGCATCGAAGACATACGCAAGCAGCGCGCGCTGCGGCGCGAAGCTCGGAATGCGGTGCCGCTCGGCACGATTGCGCTCGTCGGTTACACGAACGCGGGCAAATCGACTTTGTTTAATGCGCTGAGCCGCGCCGAGGTTCTCGTTTCTTCGCGCATGTTCGCCACCCTGGACCCGACTATTCGCGCGATTCGGTTGCCATCGAATCGGCGAGTCCTGGTTTCGGACACCGTCGGATTCATTCGCGATCTGCCAAAAGGATTGCTGACGGCGTTCCGCGCGACGCTCGAGGAAGTCCAGGAAGCCGCGCTGATTCTTCACGTGAGCGATGTCTCGAACCCGCATCATGCCGAACTGGACGAGGAAGTAGATAAAATCCTGAATGACCTGGGTGTAGCCGACCGGCCGCGGCTCCGCGTGTTCAACAAAGTGGACCGCCTCACGCAAGAGCAAAGAGCTCCACTCCTCCGTTCCTATGCGAAAGGGGCGGGGATAAACGGCGGACCTGTGCTTGTGTCAGGACTGACGGGAGAGGGTGTTGACGAATTGTTGCGCCGAGTGGACGAGGCTCTTCCAGTCGATCCTGTCGTAATGCTTTCGTTGCGGCTGCCACTCGCGGAAGGCCGCACGCTGGCGCTCGTTCACGCGCTCGGCCGCGTGCTACACTCCGAGGTCGAAGATTCCCATATGTTAATGGACGCTGAAGTCCCCGTTTCCATAGCGCGCAAGCTCAAGCTGGGCGCCTTTGCAAATGATGGAACTTCGAAGCGAGCGCTTGCGTAATAAGAGATGAGGGGGTTGCCATGGCCGGATTCTTACTGTGGTGTATATTGCTCTTCTTTTGTTGGCCTCTCGCGCTGCTGGCGTTGGTGCTTTATCCTTTCGTTTGGCTGATTTTGCTTCCGTTTCGCATTGTGGGAATCGCAGTGGATGGCGTTTTGTCGTTGTTGCGAACCCTCTTTTTCCTTCCGGCGCGCATTTTGCGAGGGCCGCGAGCGATTTGATCAAGCGGCGCCTATTTGCTTCTAAGTAACTCCGATGCCCTCATCCGAAATGTCCTCGTTTTGGCCGCTAAATAGGTCTTTCCTGAATGGTTTGCGGAGGTTTCGGATATCCGGGCCGCTGTGGAAACCTTGTGGAAACCGTTTTGTGCAAAAAAGCACAGCGCACTCTCATTTCGTCAGAGGGTTATGGCCCTTTGCATCATTTCTCCGTAACATATTGAATATAATGACTTTGCGTCTCCGCAGAGAGTTCCGGTGAGAGGCCATGACGGGCCAAGGCCTTAGACGCAGGTTTTCGACATTTGCACAGGTTTGCAGCAGAGAGAGTACGGATGAGTACAGCCTCCCGCGCGGCGCAACTCATTCCTCTTGTTGACGTTACAGTACCTGCTCCGGCTCTCTCCCCTACGTTCGGGGACGTTGACGCACGCGGAGCAGGGGTCTATAGTCAGGCGAGCGGGTGGCCGAAGCATCAGGGGCGGCATCCCCACCGCGACGTTCCTATGAATCTCCCCAACTCACTGACGGTTCTGCGTATCTTTTTCGTTCCCCTGCTGATTGCCGTTTTGCTTACGAAGAGCCCTAACGTCGATTTCCGAGGCTTCCCCATGCATTTTGAGTTTTGGGGAGTTTTAATCTTGCTTGTGGCAGCGGCGACAGATTGGGCCGACGGTTATTTTGCACGGCGGCGCCTTCAGGTGACGACGCTCGGGATTCTTCTGGATCCTATCGCGGACAAGCTGCTGATTTCAGCGGCCTTTATTTCTCTCGTCGGCATGCAATTGGTTCCTGCCTGGATGGTCGTAATTATTATCGGGCGTGAATTCACAGTTCTCGGTTTGCGGAACATCGCCTCAGCGGAAGGATTCACGATCGCTGCCTCCTTGTTAGGCAAAACGAAAATGGTATTGCAGGTGTGCGCGGTGGCTGTCCTGATTGCCGGAGCGCCACAAGAGCAACAGCAACACCCTTTGCTGAACAAGCTAGGGCTATTCCTTCTCTGGCTGGTGGTGATCAGCGCGCTGCTATCGGCGGCGCAATACTTTCTGAAGTTTTGGGGCCAGCTCGATGACCGCATCAAGCAGCGCCGCAAGCTGCGCATGATGGAGAGCCACAAAAAGTCCGAGGATGCCGTCCCTCTCTGAAGCCGATCGCCGGTCTCTGCTCGATTTGGCGCGCCGGGCGATTGCCGAAGCCGTTTCCTTCCAGAAACCTGCCGAAGGCATTCCACAGAGTGGAGTGTTTGCCGAGAAACACGGCGTTTTCGTAACGATCCACGCGCGTGGCCGATTGCGCGGCTGCATTGGCGTTGTCGAGGCCTTCGAACCGTTAGGCGAGTCCATCGCGCGATGTGCGGCCGGCGCGGCCCTGAACGATCCGCGATTCTCGCCCGTCCGGGGGGAGGAGCTTCCAGAAGTACAAATCGAAATCTCCATGTTATCCGCGCTTGAGCCGATTCCTCCTGAGAACATCGAGATCGGGAAGCACGGTTTGCTCATTTTACAAGGCTCCAAGCGCGGGCTTCTATTACCTCAAGTGGCGGTCGAACACAAACTTGGCCGCGAACAATTTCTAGAAGAGACTTGCCGCAAAGCGGGTTTGCACGCCAAGGCCTGGCAGGAGCCAGAAACACGAATCCTTGGATTCACATGCGAGGTGTTTTCAGAAGGGAGAAATAACGAGGAACAGCCACCTCGGGATGCCTGAAAGCTGCAAAGCATCCAGGTCCAGAGGTCCGCCCAGGTCCAAAAAAAAGGCCCGCGCGGGGAGCATCTCCCGGCGGGCCGGAGGTTTCTGTTTTGGCGGTTACCGGCTATTCGACTTCGACGTAATCGCCTGCGTATATATCCGCTGAGCTGTAAGTGAGAAATACAGTCGAAGAGTTGCGGCTAACGTTGAGAACTATGCCCTCTCCCAACACCTCTCGCGGCAAATCGTTCCAGTTATACCGCCCTGGCGAGCTGCCAAAGCCATAGAGACGGTCCTGAAACCCCTTGGTCTGGGGAGCAAGCTCGGTCAGCGTGCCCTGGTAACGGAATACCCGAAAATAGTCGCCTACTTTTACGCCCTTATTGGTGCCCAAGTTCACGTAGACCGTGATGCCCTGCCCCGCCGATTGCGAATATTCCCGCGACTGAACGATCATCGCGACTGGCTTGCCGCTTATGGGCGCGAAATGGTCAAAGGGGCCGGGGTCCTTGAACGTTGGCTCCGGCCTCTCCTGAAAGGGGAGAGCAATATCGCCGCGCTGCATGTAGTCGCAGGATAGAGTCACTTCCGCGACCGCCGTCTTTGACTGAACATTGACGATTCGAAGCTGACCGGCATCCACATAATGAGTCCCCATGGCCTTCATCAGTTTGGCCTGCCATTTGAACCAGTTCACTTCCAAAGGGTCCGACTCCGGCCTCACGACGGAATAGCGATCTCCGACCCGCACACCCTTGTCCTGGCCGCGATTGATGATCACGTAGTCGCCGCGTGCAAACGTTATTTTGATGTTCGACTGCTCACCGGAGACCACGCGGGTCGCATCGGGGACCTTTTGGTCGCTCACGAAACCGGAACAATAGACCGTGGAAAAGCCCGCCTGCGTGGGAGCAGTCTGTGCCGAGCAAATCCCGGCACTCATAAACGCAAAAATGCTAAGAGCAGCTAATTTAGCGCGCATTCCAAGACTCCTTCAAACACGCCCTACGGGCCGTGCGGGGACGATTCTTTGCGAAAGTAACAGGGCTGCCTTGATGCGTCAACAAATACGGCGGGACGGCTTTACACTTTTGATACGGCATGCTACACAAGCCTTGTTTTCAATAACATGCCAAGAACCACCCACGGGAAGATATTGTTTGGTGCTGGGATAAGACGCATCTGTGCCGTGGCGGCGGCCTCCACTGCGGTGGAAATGACCAGATTGGTCCGAGCGGGCCTCCGCGAGACCCCCACTATCGAACTGCGTCTGGACTGGCTGCGAAGCGATTCGGAACGCTCTCGCTTCCTACTTTGGTTGAAGAGGAACAGGCCGCGCGGCGCGACATTCCTCGCCACCTGCCGCCGCCGGGAGGGAGGAGGCAAGCTCTCTGGAGGTGTCGGTGCCGAACTTCACTGGCTGAACCAGGCCCGAGAGGCGGGGTGCTCCTGGTGCGACCTGGAAATCGAGACCTTTCGTGAATTGCCGCGCGGCAAGACGATTCGACAACTTGGTCTACCCGCGCGCATCTTGCTCTCCTTGCATGACTTCCAGCGCATGCCGAGACGGCTTCAGCCCTTGCCTTCTGCCGCTCACGGTGAAGTCGACGCGTTAAAAATTGCGGCTCAAGCGCAGACGATTGGTGACAGTCTTCGCCTGCTCCATCTGGCTCGAAGCGTGCCTCATCTTGTCGCGGTCCCCATGGGCGAACTGGGTCTTCCGGCGCGTATCCTGGCTTTGCGCGAAGGCAGCGGGCTGGCCTACGCACCCATAGGGGAAGCTACGGCTCCTGGCCAGATCTCTTTGCACGCCTTGAAGCACCTCTACCGCGCTCACGAACTGACCCAGCGCACTCGCGTTTATGGCGTGATCGGTGACCCGGTGGGGCACTCCCTATCGCCGCTTCTTCATAACACCGGGTTCATCGCGCGAAAGATCGATGCGGTTTACTTGCCCTTTCTTGCGAAGGATCTTCGCGACTTTCTGAAGGCCGTGCCGGAATTAGGAATCCGCGGTTTCAGTGTCACGATTCCGCACAAACAATCCATCCTGAAGCACTTGGACGAGTGCGATCCGCTCGCGGCCGAGATTGGCGCCGTCAACACCGTCGTCGTCCGGCGCGATGGCTCGCTCTCCGGCAGCAATACCGATTACGTCGGGATTCTGCGCGCCTTGGAGAAAAAGCTGGGACTGGCCGGGAGCCGCGTGTTGATTTTCGGCGCAGGCGGTGTTGCGAGAGCTGCGGCGTTCGCTCTTGCAAAAGCCGGGGCCCACGTCGGGGTCTGCGCGCGCCGCGAAAAGGCCGCGCGACAACTGGCCAAAGCCGTCGGCGGCGAAGTCGTTCCGCGGCACGCTTTGAAGAGCGAAAGTTTTGATGCGATTCTAAACGCTACTCCGATCGGCATGCATCCCAACGACCGAATTTCGCCCCTGTCGCCACGCGAGCTAAATTGCCGCCTCGTCATGGACCTCATCAACCGGCCGCAAATGACGCAACTCCTGAAGCTCGCGGCGCGTAAAGGGATCGCCACAGTTTCCGGCGTCGAAATGTTTGTCCCGCAGGGCGTCGCGCAATGGGAACTCTGGACGGGACAACGCGCTCCGGAATCCATCATGCGCAAGGCTGTTCTGCGCGCGTTGCGCACGGGAGAAGAGTCCCGCCAGCACACTTGATCCAGAAATGCGATAATGCCGACCTCGGAAAAACAGACCGTGGCCGCGAACTAACCCATGATTCAGCCGGACTTCCGCGAATTTCAGCGCCTCGCCAAACAGGGAAACCTTATCCCCGTCTATGACGTGTTTCCCGCCGATTTGCTTACGCCCGTAAGCGCCTATCTGCGCATGGCCCAGGGCGCGCGGTATTCCTTTTTGTTGGAAAGCGTCGAAGGCGGCGAAAAGATTGCCCGTTACACGTTCGCCGGCGCGAATCCCGAGGAAGTCTTTCGTTATGCCGGGGGCGCGTGCGTGCTGGAGAGCCGCAACCGCATCATTTGGGAAGAGCGCGATCCCGTGACCTTTCTTCGCGCGAGGATGGACCGCTTTCGCCCCGTGCGCTTGCCGGGGCTGCCTCCCCTCGTGGCCGGCGCGATCGGCTACTTTTCCTACGACATGGTCCGCCTTATCGAGCGGCTTCCCAAGCGCCTGCGTGATGACATCGGCCTCTACGACGCCATGCTGATGTTTTATCACGGCATCATTGCGTTCGATCACTTGCAGCACAGGCTGTGGATTGTTCGCAATGTTCACACCGACGGCGAAAGCAGCCTCCGCACAAAATACAACTTGGCGGTGCGCGAGATTCGCAAAACGCGCCAGTTGCTCGAACAAACCTCGCCCGCCGAGCAACCAAAGAAAAAATCCAAGAAGCGCGGCGCGCCGCTGCGTGTCACTTCCAATTTCCGGCGGTCTGAATATCTAGAGGCCGTTCGCAAAGCGAAAAACTACATCCGCGCCGGCGATATTTTTCAGGTGGTGATCAGCCAGCGCTTCTCCGCAAAAACGCATGTTAAGCCGTTTGACGTTTATCGCGAGCTGCGCGCGCTCAATCCGTCGCCGTATCTTTTCTTTCTGCAGATGAATGATATTGCGGTGGTCGGCAGCTCGCCGGAGATGCTGGTAAAAGTCCAGGGTCGCGATGTCTTCTACCGGCCCATTGCGGGGACGCGCTGGCGCGGCAAGGACGAAGCCGAAGATCAACGCCTCGAACGCGAGATGCTCGCCAGCGAGAAAGAACGCGCCGAGCACATTATGCTCGTCGATTTGGGCCGCAACGATCTGGGGCGCGTCTGCGAGTACGGCACCGTGAAACCAGAAAAGCTGATGACGGTGGAGCGCTACTCGCACGTGATGCATCTGGTATCGAGCCTGCGCGGGCGGCTTCGCGAGGATGTCGATTGCTTCGACGCGCTGATGGCTTGTTTTCCCGCAGGCACGGTCTCCGGCGCCCCGAAAGTCCGCGCTATGGAGATCATCGAAGAGCTCGAACGCACTCGCCGCGGCATTTATGCCGGAGGCGTTCTATACTTGGATTTCGCGGGCAATCTCGACTCATGCATCGCCCTGCGCACCATGGTCATCAAAAATGGTGTGGCCCATGTGCAAGCCGGAGGCGGAATCGTTGCTGACTCCACGCCCGAGGGCGAATACGAAGAGTCCGTGAATAAGTCGAAAGCTCTGCTCGCTGCTCTTGAGGCTGCGCATCGCAAGGGGAACTGAACGAAAATTTGGAAATGCGCGGCAAAGGCGCCCAATAACGTGATCCTGCTGCTCGACAACTACGACTCTTTTACCTACAACCTGGCCCAGTATCTCGGTGAGCTGGGCTGCCAGGTGGAAGTGCACCGCAACGACAAAATCTCCGTGGAGGAAATCGCCAAGCGCAAGCCTGAGAGAATCGTCATTTCGCCGGGGCCGTGTACGCCACAAGAGGCTGGCATTTCCGTGGAGTTGGTCGAGCGGCTCGCTGGAAAATTTCCCATCCTAGGCGTCTGCCTCGGCCATCAAGCCATCGGCGCGGCGTTCGGCGGCAAAATTATTCGCGCTCCAAAACTCTTTCACGGCAAAACCAGCGAAATCCATCACGACGGCAAAAATATTTTCCGTAAATTGCCCGAGCCCTTCACAGCCACGCGCTATCATTCGCTGATTGTCGAGCGCAAATCGCTCCCGCGCGAGCTGACCATCACCGCCGAAACCACCGACGGCATCATCATGGGCTTCCGCCACCGCCGCCACAAAATCGAAGGCGTCCAATTCCACCCCGAATCTGTCCTCACCACCTCCGGTAAACAGCTCCTACAAAATTTCCTCTCCCTCTGAGTCTCGGGGAACTCTGTGTCCTGTGCTATCTCTGTGTAAAGTTTTTTCCTCTACCAATTCAAATCCGCCAAAATCGCCGCATACACTTCCATCCCCCGCCACAAATGTCCCAGCCGCAAATTTTCATCCGAACTGTGCTGGTGATTGTCGTAATTCACGATAGGCACGCCAATCCACGGCAATCCCAAATCCTCAAAAATATACATGGGCACGCTTCCGCCCAATGTCGGCGCAATGACCGTATCGCCGCCCGTCGCGTCTTGCACAACCTTGACTAGCGCCTTCGAAACTGGCAAATCCATCGGCGTCCGCGAGGCTCGATAGCCGCCCTGGTCGATGACTTTCGCGATCAGCGCATGCGTGCGCCGTTCCTCCATCGTCGGCTCGCGGTCAATCACAAAATATCCCTGCTTCTTGATGAAAGCCGCGATCTGCTCGAATTTCGCATGCGGATCTTCACCCTTCACGAGCCGCGCGTCGAGCGAAGCCTCCGCCTTGTCTGGAACGACGTTCTGCGCATGCTCTCCAACATAAGCGCTTTGCAACCCGCGAATGTTGAGCGACGGCTCCTGCAATAGCTCTACTAATTTCTTTCCCGAGCCTTCGGGCTTGGCGATACCCAGCTCCCGTTCGAGATCGGCGTCATTCACGGGCATCTCCGCGAGCGCTTTCTTTTCGAGATCGCTCAAGGGCGTCACATCATCGTAAAAACCGTCGATCAGCACGCGGCCATCCGCGTCCTTCATAGAAGCCAACAACCGTGAAAGTTCCATCGCGGGATTGGGGGCCCAATTTCCGTAATGGCCGCTGTGCAAGGCTCGCACCGGCCCATACACAGTGATATCTATTCCGATGTCGCCGCGGTTCCCGAAAAAAACGAGTTGCCGTCCCGATTGATGCACGGGCCCGTCCGCCGTGATCAGCAGGTCGGCTCCCAACAGGTTTTTGTGCAGCTCCAAAGTGTGCGCGAGGTTTGTCGAGCCGGCTTCTTCCTCGCCCTCAAAAATAACTTTCAGATTCACCTTCAGCGGAATCTGTTTGGCGCGCAGTGCGTCGAGCGCGGCGAGCAGAGCTACGATCGGCGACTTGTCGTCGGAAGACGATCGCGCATAGATGCGCCAGTCGTCCTTGTAGACCGCGGGATGCTTCGCGCTATTCTCCGGAAACGCAATACGTTTCCCGCCGGCTTCGATCGCGTCGCTTCGCAAGACGGGTTCAAACGGCGTGCCGTCGGTCCACGCCGCGGGATCGACCGGCTGGCCATCGTAGTGCGCGTAGAAAATCACCGTGCGCGTGGCCTTCGGCGCGATCAGCTTGCCAAAGACCACTGGGCCTCGCCCCGCTATCGGCAGGAGATGCGTTTCGATTCCGCGCGCTTCCAGCATTTCTCGGAGGTGCTCCGCATTTTTCTGGATGTTGGGCGTGTCGCTCGCCACATTCGGGATGGCGAGAAATTCCGCGAGTTCCCGCACGATGCGATCTTCATGGTCCATCCGGTAGTCGCGCACTTCTTGCACGACCTGCGCCGGAGCAACAGTAGCCGGCGTCTGCGCCATCCCCGGACACACACAAACAGCAGCAAACAAAGCACCCGACATGAATCTCAATGATTTTCTCCCGTAACTTTCCCAACGGCTTCGCTGTCGTGCAACCTAAACGCCTCGACGCCCTGTAATGAGCGCTTTCAGTTTCTCATCTTAGCTGTGCCCACGGACAGCCGTCCTTTTGGCAGACTGCGTTTTCGCTTTGTGCGGAACCCGGTAACAGATTGCGCAAGGTACCAGTGCGCTCGGCGCTTCGTTAACCAACACTAAGAATTCGCTTCCCCTCGGAGGTTTCACACTATTATGGGCCGTCGTATTTTGGGTGTCGCGCTGTCGTGCCTGCTCTCAAGCGTCGCTCTACCTGCACAGACTGCTCCAGCCGGCGTCGTGCTGCAATCCGCGAGCGCGCGTTTGAATGCTAACGACGCTGCCGCCGGATCCACGATCTTTGATGGCGACCGCATGGAGACCCAGGAGAAAGGGGCCTTGAGCCTGCGCTCCGGCCAGGTGCAACTCACACTCTCCGAGCAAAGCACCGTGTGGATGAACCATGAAAATCTGATTCTAATCCCTTCTCTTCAGCGCGGCACGGTAACGTTCCGCGCGGAAACTGGAACGGGAGTCGAGATTAGAGCCGACGACGTGCGCGTGCGGCCGCATTTTCCCGTGCTCACGGTTGGCGAAGTGACGCTCCAAGATTGCGACGTTTTCGTAACCGCCCGCACGCAATCTCTGGAAGTCACTGCAGGTAAAGAAACAAAAATCCTCGAAGAAGGAAAAACCTACCGCGTGGTGCGTAAAGGCGCCTGCGCCACCGCATTGAGCCATCCCGCCCTTCCCCCGATACAGAGCCGTTTCTTCTTATTGCCTTTTGCTATCGCGACGCCAATTATAATCTGGCGTTTGCGTGAAGCCCTCGAGAGCCCTGACCGCCCGTAAGGCGTCCCTCCAAAGAGACTTTTTGATCCAATTAATCTTGCCCAAACTGTTGGGTGAAACTGACAAGCACTGCGAGTTTTTCCCCCGCCGCGCCTGAGTCGAGAGCCGCAGTGGCCAGTCGTGCGCCATCAAGAAAATTCGGCACAACATTAGCGGCCACCAGCGCGGCCGCTGCGTTAACGACAACGATATCGCGTTGCGGGCCACTTTTGCCGGCGAAAATATCGCGGATGGTCACAGCATTTTCCAGCGCCGCCCCGCCGCGCACTGCCTCGATCGGCGCTCGCGAAACTCCAAAATCTTCCGGCACAACCGTGAACCGCCGCACGACTCCGCTTTTTATTTCGGCGACCAGAGTTTCTCCAGCGAGCGAAATTTCATCGAGACTGCCTGCCCCATGAACAACGAAAGCGTGCTCAACGCCGAGCTCTGCAAGCGTTGCCGCGATCAAGTCGATTAGCTCGGGCGACGGAACGCCCACCACCTGTGCTCGCGCACCTGCCGGATTCGTCAAAGGCCCGAGAAGATTGAAAACCGTGCGCACGCCAATCTCTTTGCGTGCTGGCGCGGCATGACGTGCCGCTGCATGTGCGGTCCGCGCAAAAAAGAAACCGATCCCTACTTCACGAATCGCCCTGCCGAAATGTTCGATCGGCAAATCAATCCGCACACCCAGCGCCTCGATCACGTCCGCGGAACCGCTGCCCGAATGAGAGGCACGGTTCCCGTGCTTCGCCACTCTTGCGCCCGCCGACGCGGCGACGATGGCCGCCGCCGTGGAGATGTTAAATGTTGCAAATCCTTTGCCACCCGTCCCGCACGTGTCCACCAGATGTTCTGGCCGCGGCGCGCCGTCCGCGAACACTTGCGCGGCATGCCGCCGCATCACGCTCGCGAAACCGGCCAGTTCCTCGACGCGCACCGGCCGCGCATTCATCGCCGTAAGGAGCCGCACGATATCAGGCGTCTCGACGCGCCCGGTGAGCAGCTCTTCCATCACTGCTTCGGCTTCTCCCCGCGAGAAAATGCGTCCGGATACGGCGCCGTCAATAAGAGATTTTGTCATCTGGATTCGGCTGCAAATCGGCCGCAACCTTGCTCCGTTTTAGGCTTTCCCTGTACACTCTAATGTTTGCGACGACACAAAAATTCTAACACTACGGAACCCCGATGAAGATTCATGAGTATCAGGCAAAGGCCATTCTCGCGCGTTACGGTGTCACCACTCCGCGGGGCGAAGTGGCTTTTTCCAAGGAAGAAGCGCGCGAAGGCGCTGCCAGACTCAGGTCCAGCGTGGTCGTCGTCAAAGCGCAAATTCATGCTGGCGGACGCGGCAAGGCGGGCGGCGTCAAGCTCGCGCACTCTCCCGACGAGGCCGCCGAAATCGCCTCTCACATGCTGGGTATAAATCTTGTCACGGCGCAGACTGGCCCCGGCGGCCGCACCGTCAAGCGCGTTCTCATTGAAGAGGGTCTGGACATCAAGCGCGAGCTCTATCTCAGCATTCTTGTCGACCGCAGCGTCGGCAAAGTCGTCTTCATGGCCAGCGCCTCCGGCGGCATGGACATCGAAGAAGTCGCCAAGACGCATCCCGAAGCCATCATGCGCGAAACGATTCATCCGGCAGTCGGTCTGCAACCTTATCAGGCGCGCAAGCTCGTCTTCGGCCTCGGCCTTTCCGGTGACGTCGCCATGAAGGCCGGCCCATTTCTTCAGGCATTGCACCGCGCTTTTGTGGACACAGATTCGTCCATGCTCGAAATCAACCCCGCCGTCGTCACCGCCGACGGCCGCCTCGTCGCCCTCGACGCCAAGATGACTTTCGACGACAACGGCCTCTTCCGCCACAAAGAGCTGCGCGAGTTGCGCGACCTCGACGAAGAAGATCCGCTCGAAGTCGAAGCCTCGAAGTACGGCCTGAACTACATCAAGCTCGACGGTACCGTCGCCTGCATGGTTAACGGCGCCGGCCTCGCCATGGCCACCATGGACATCATCAAGTACGCCGGCGGTTCGCCTGCCAACTTCCTCGACGTCGGCGGCGGCGCCTCCTCCGACCAGGTCAAAAACGCCTTTCGCATTTTGATTGGCGATCCGGGTGTGAAGGCGGTGTTCATCAATATATTCGGCGGAATTCTGCGCTGCGATGTTCTCGCCACCGGCGTAGTCGCCGCCGCCAAGGATTTACAAGTGAAAGTCCCGGTCGTTGTCCGCATGGAAGGCACCAACGTCGAACTCGGCCAGAAGATTCTCCGTGAGAGCGGCTTGAATTTCACCATCGCAGATGGCATGAAGGACGGCGCGCAAAAGGTCGTACAGCTTGCGAGAGCGTGATGGCAGGACGAAGTGAGGTAAAGGAAGTAGAGGAAGTTAAGGAGGTAAAGGATCGGAACAAGACCGGCCCTGTCAAGAACTATTCGGACTTGTTGGTTTACAAGCAAGCTTATCGTTTGACGCTGAGGGTTTCCGCGTTCTCGAAAACGATGCCGCGGGAAGAACAATTTGAGCTGGGGCGGCAGGTTCGCCGCTCGTCTCGTTCTGTAGGGGCGAATATCGTTGAGGGATGGACAAAGCGCGTCTCACCTGCAGAATTCAAGCGTCACTTGGTTATTGCTGCCGCCGAAGTGGCTGAGACGAAATATTGGTTGGAGCTGGCTGCGGATGAAGGCTTCGTTGTTAGGCACACCGCGGAATCTCTAGTTGGAGAATATTCGAAACTAGGATTTATGATTCACAATCTCTGGAAGGAGTGGAGAAAATTGTAGCATTGGGAGGTTTTATGCTTTACCTCCTCTACTTCATTTGCCTCCTTTACCTCACTTATGAGCGTTCTCGTAAATGAAAAAACAAGACTGATCGTGCAGGGCTTCACCGGCCGCGAAGGCACTTTCCACGCGCAACAAATGCTTGAGTACGGCACGAATGTCGTTGGTGGCGTCACTCCCGGCAAGGGAGGCACCAAGCATCTTGAGAAACCGGTGTTTGACACGGTGATGGAGGCAGTGAAGGGAACCGGCGCAAACGCGTCCGTTATTTTTGTGCCGCCGCCGTTTGCCGCCGACGCCATCCTTGAAGCCGCCGACGCGGAGATTCCTCTAGTCGTATGCATCACGGAAGGCATTCCGGTGATCGACATGGTACGCACCGCTGCCACCGTGGACTTCAACAAAACACGCCTGATCGGCCCCAACTGCCCAGGCGTCATCTCTCCCGGCAAATGCAAAATCGGAATCATGCCCGGCCGCATCCACAAACAAGGCCACGTCGGCGTCGTTAGCCGCAGCGGCACGCTCACGTATGAAGCCGTCGACCAGCTCACCCGCCTCGGCATCGGTCAATCCACCTGCATCGGCATCGGTGGCGATCCCATCATCGGAACGTCGTTCCTGGACGCCATGCGCCTTTTCAACGACGACCCCGACACCCACGCCGTCATCTTGATCGGCGAAATTGGCGGCAATGCCGAAGAGACCGCCGCCGAGTGGATTAAAGCCAACGTGAAAAAACCGGTAGTCGGATTTATCGCCGGCCAAACCGCGCCTCCTGGCCGCCGCATGGGCCACGCCGGCGCCATCATCAGCGGCGGCCAAGGCACTGCCAAAGACAAATACGCCGCCATGGCCGCAGCCGGCATCCGTACGGTAGAAACGCCCGCGGACCTCGGCTCGACCATCGCCGCCGCACTCAAATAAAAATTTGTTGGGGAGGGGCTTGCCCCTCCCGCTCTTGCCTCAACCAAAAATTGATACTCAACGATTCAGGAGGAATTCTTCGTGGCAATCGAACGCACTCTCGCAATCATCAAGCCCGACGCCGTTATTCGTAATCAGCAGGGAGAAATACTCGCACGCATTCACAAGGCCGGTTTTCGCATCGTTTCCATCAAGACTATGATTCTTACTGCTGGCGAAGCCGCTGGCTTTTACGCTGTTCACAAAGCCCGCCCCTTTTTCGGCGAACTCTGTGAGTTCATGTGCTCCGGCAAGGTTTTCGTCCTGGTCCTCGAAGCCGAAGGCGCGATCCTGAAATGGCGCGACACCATGGGCGCCACCGATCCCAAGAAAGCCGCTCCCGGCACGATTCGCCACGACCTCGGCACCAACATCGGCAACAATTGCACGCACGGCTCAGACGCCCCCGAAACTGCCGCTTTCGAAATCAACTATTTTTTCGCCGGCCTGGAACTCATTTAGGTAGCACAGGCTTCCAGGTGGCACAGACTTCAGTCTGTGCGTCGCCCGCCAGCTGTCCGCATCTCCTCGGAACTGAGAGCTTTCTTGAGGGCTCTCCTCGGTGAGGCCAGCGCCGGTAAGGTCAGCGCTCTTACTCTCCATTTTCTTTACTTCCTTTGCCTGCTCTACATCCTTTTCCTCTGCTCACGGTCGATCTGGACTCTCCACGCCTCTCCCCGATCCTTTCCCCGATCCTCTCCACAGCAGAGCGACACCCGCCGCAGTCAACCCGACAACCGCGATCACCACGAGCGCTTTCCCGCCTTTACTCGGGTTTCTTGGGCCTTGCTCTTCTGACGTGCCGCCGTCCGAAGGATTCAGCATCACGCGATAAGATTTTCCTTCCGGAATCGTCTCGGTCTCGCCATGGTAGGAAATCTGTGCCGGCCCTCGCCGCGCGAATACGATGAGCTCGTGCGGTCCAATGATCCCAACCTCCACCACGCCCCGCGTTTCGGCTATCGGCCGGATGCGAGCCGAACTCGCCACGATTTCCCCACCGGTCCCCGCCGCCACCGAGAGCACCACCTTTCCCGAAACGAGCTCGGCCTCGAACTTCTTCGGCGTCCCGCTCGCGCCTTTGTGAAGTGTCACGCAGCTCTGGTCCGGCAAATATATGATCGCCTCGCCAACCATGAACCGCATCGAGCCAGCTGCGTCGGTCGAAAGCCGGTCGCCGTCGTAGATCGTCGTTCCTTCGGTCGCGGCCTCGGAATCCAACCTCGCATGATCCGCGAGAACGACCATTCCAAGCGCATCCGCTGCGCCGCTGCCGGAATTGCCGCCCAGAAGAAACGCCATGGCGATCGCTAGAAGGCGCTGGGTGCCTGCCATGCGATACCTCCCTACAATTCGTAATCCAAGATGCCGGGATTGCGGGAACCTCTCCCCGGCCGCTCAGAACATAAGCTGATATCTATAGTAATCTATCAATAAATATTGTGCAAGTGAATTTTGAAGGCTGCTCGCAGGCGGTAGGCTCCTCCTCTACAATGCTTCGGTGGATCCGCTCCGCGATCTCGGCCGCACTCTTCTCCTGCTCGGCGCCGTCCTCGTATTCATCGGCGCTCTGCTTTACTTCGGCGCCAAACTCCCCTTCCGACTCGGCAAACTCCCCGGCGACATCGTCCATCGTGGTGAACACACCACGTTCTATTTCCCTATCGTTACCTGTCTTGTACTCAGCGCCGCTCTTTCATTTCTCTTCTGGCTCTTTTCCCATTTCCGGCGCTAGCCGCCGGAAGCCTCGTGTATTTTTTCCGCGTCGCCGCTTTCCTGATATATAGTTCCCGCGTCCAAAGACAAAGAACTGCAACGCGCACGACAAAGCCAAATGGAGCACTGCTCATGAAACTCGCCGTCCTTACGCTCGCCGCCGCTTTCGCCATTTCGCAGTCCGCCTCAGCGCAGTCCTCCGAGAAGCCCGCTCCGCAAAGCGCGGCTTCCGCGCAAGCCGCCCCCGACCCATTCGCCAGCGTTCCAGCTCCCAAGCCCGACGACGTGAAATCCATCGACGCCATCATGACCGCCGTCTACGACGTCATCTCCGGCCCTCCCGGCGAACGCGACTGGAGCCGTTTCCGTTCGCTCTTCCTTCCTACCGCGCGCCTCACCGCCGCCACGAAAGGGCCCGACGGCGCTGTCCGCCTTCGCCCCATGAGCGCTGATGATTACGCCACGCGCGCCGGCGGCTACTTCCTCAAGAACGGCTTCTTCGAACATCCCATCGTGAATCGCGTGCAAACCTTCGGCAACGTCGCCCAGGTTTTCAGCAGCTACGAATCGCGCCACGCCGCCGGCGAAGCGCCTTTCGCGCGCGGCATCAACAGTTTTCAGCTTCTCAACGACGGCAAACGCTGGTGGGTAGTCAGCATCCTTTGGGACGAAGAGCGTCCCGATAATCCGCTCCCCAAGGATTTCGCCGGCAAGTAAGCCCTAAATCCTCGCCAGTCCGTGGGCGCGGCGCGCTTCCTGCTGCAGGCTTGTCGCCTCTCTTTACACTCACGCGCGCACCTCCTATAGTCATATCTGCATGCCGTTTGCTCCCTCCCAACGCATTTCCATCCCCGCGCGAATTCTCGCGCTGCACTTTGCTCTTATTCTTTTCGTTGGTGCATTCGCGCCCGTCGCCCACGCCGAAAAAATCCAGGACATCCACCCCACCAGCTACGTCACCGATCTAGCCAACATCATCGCTCCTGACGCCAAAGCCCGCCTCGAAGCCCTCTGCCTCGAGCTCGAACAAAAAACCGGCGCGCAAATGGCCATCGTCACCGTTCGCTCCCTCGATGGCCGGGACGTCGATCAATATGGCAACGATCTTTTTAAGCAGCTCGGCGTCGGCAACAAAAAAGATAATCGCGGCGTTCTCCTCCTCGTCGCGCCCACCGAACGCACCTACCGCGTCGAAGTAAGCTACGGCCTCGAGCCGGTCATCAACGATGCCCGCGCGGGCGACGCAGGCCGCCTGATGCGCTCCTATTTTCTCCAGGGAAATTACAGCGCCGGCATCGAAGCCGCTGCATGGCAGCTCGCCAAATACATCGCCGACGATCGCGGTGTAACGCTCACCGCAACGCCTCCCGCTCACCCGGTCCGCCCGCGCCAAAACGATTCCCGGCCTTTCCCCATCTGGCCGCTTTTTATTTTCATTTTCATCGTGATTCAAGTGATCAGGGCAGCCTCAAGAAGCGGGTCGGGTCGTGGCGGAAGAGGCGGCGGCTGGTGGATCGGCCCCATGATCGGTGGCATGCTCGGCGGCGGAGGCGGAGGATTCGGCGGCAGCTCTAGCGGGGGTGGCGGTGGTTTCGGCGGTTTTGGAGGCGGGAGTAGCGGAGGCGGTGGCGCTAGTGGCAGTTGGTAAACGAAGCTTATTAGCCGCGGTTTGCGTATACAGTTTGTGGGCGCAGTCCGCGAGTTTGCACAAGGAGCGGTAGCAAAATGCTGTCGACGGAAGCGAAGCTGACGGATCTCGTAAGCCGGATGAAAGAGTTCGCCGCGGAGAATCTTGAGTCCATGATTCTCTATGGCTCCGCCGCGCGTGGAGACTACAAGGAAGGCCACTCCGATCTGAACATCTTGTGCCTGTTGCGTTCCGTTGCCGCGCGCGAATTGGCGCGGGTCACGCCCGTGGTTCACTGGTGGTGCAAAGATCAGAACGAACCGGCTCCGCTCTTTTTCACAGCCGAAGAGCTGCGCCTCTCCGCCGACGTTTTTGCCATCGAGCTCCTCGACATGCAAGACAGCCGCCGCGTTCTTTATGGCCCTGATGTCGTGGCCAGTATCGACGTGCCCATGAATCTCCACCGCGTCCAAGTCGAACACGATCTGAGCACGCTGCTCCTGAAGCTCCGCCAGCATTTCCTCCTCACCGGCCAAAAAGAAAGTGAGCTCCGCGCCGCCGCCGCAAAATCCGCTTCCAGTGCCCTCGCGTTGCTGCGCCATGCCCTCATCGCCTTCGAGGAAGAACCGCCCGCCGCCGCCCCCGATGTTTTCGCGCGTATCGCCGCCCTCACCGGCGCCGACGCCGGCGCTTTTTCCGCGGCGTTCCAGCTTCGCGATCGTCACGCTCACGCGAACGACATCGTTCGCACCTACGAAAAGTACGTAAACGCCCTAACTGTGGTAATTTCCGCTCTGGACAAAATCGTCCCCAAGCGCGAGTGGAAGCGAGCTGGTAAAGCCGGTTCCTGATTTTACGGAGGCAAGCATCATGAAAGCAGTCCTCATTGTACTAGTCGTTCTTGTCATCATCGCATTGCTTTTCGGCAGCTCCTTTATCTCGCGCCGAAACCAAATGGCCATCAAGCGCGAAGCCGTCAACGCCTCCTGGGCCCAGGTGGACGTCGTCCTCCAACGACGCGCCGACTTGATTCCCAATCTCGTCGAAACCGTCAAAGGTTTCGCTACGCACGAAACCGAAGTCTTCAGCGACATCGCCAAAGCCCGCGAAGGTTACATGAATGCCAGCACTCCCGCCGACAAAATCGCCGCCAATAGCCAGCTCGAAGCCTCCCTCGCCAAAGTCCTCGTCCTCACGGAAAACTATCCTCAGCTCAAATCCAACGAAAATTTCCTCCGCCTCCAGGACGAGCTTGCCGGATCGGAAAACCGCATCGCCGTCGAGCGCCGCCGCTACAACGAAACCGTCCAGGACTACAACACCTACATCTCCCTCTTCCCCAACAGCTTCATCGCCAGCATGAGCGGCTTCACTCGCAACGACGCCTACTTCAAAACCGAACCCGGCGCCCGCCAAGCCCCCAAAGTCAATTTCAGCACCACGCCAGCCCCCACGCCGGCTCCTGCCCCCGCGAAGCCCTAGCGCGTGCCGTCCTAACGTCGCGCAAATTGTAGGGGCCGCCCTCGGGCGGCCCTTTTTTACTTCGCCGCGAGCGCCAATCGGGGACACTGGTATCCCGAGGACATGCCCTCCGAACTCCACAAGAGTGTGATATGCTATGGCATATACCAATCGTCATCCCTGGTTGTTATTGGACGGAGGCCGCCGTGCACAAAATTGCAAAGCTCTTCAAAAATGGAAGAAGCCAGGCCGTCCGGCTGCCATCCTCTTTTCGTTTCTCCTCGCAGGAAGTCTATATTCGCAAGGATCCCGAAACCGGTGACGTCATCCTCTCCCGCAAACCGGAATCCTGGGACGATCTCTTCGCACTAGCCGACGTCACCGATATCCCCGCGGACTTCCTCCGCTCCCGCGACCGCCGTCCGCCCAAAAAGCGCCGTCTCTTCTAACGGTAGAAACCGATGCCCCGCTTCCTGCTGGACACCAACACGGTGAGCTACGCGCTTCGCGGCGATCCGCCAAGCGTTCGTGATCGCCTCCGCCGCCTTCCCATGGCTCAGGTCTGCATATCGTGCATCACCGAAGCCGAACTTCTCCTCGGCCTCGCCCTCAAACCGGAAGCTACAAAGCTCGCGCTACTCGTAAACCAATTTCTCCTTGGGGTCGCCTCTCTACCATGGGATTCCGCTGCAGCCCAAGCCTACGCCAGCCTCGCAGCCCCCTCATGGAAGCAAGGCAAACGACTCGCCGCCATGGACATCCTTGTTGCAGCACACGCCCTCTCTTCCGGCCTCACCCTGGTAACAAGTGACCACTCCTTCCTAAATCTGCGCCCTCGCCTCCGCCTAGCAGACTGGTCTAAACCGCGCTAGCCCGCTTTTCCATCTGGAGCGCACATAGTAGGGGCCGCCCGTGGGGCCCGCACTTAGCCTTCCGCAAATTCCAACCTCGCTCCCGGTTCGAAACTTCCTCCATCCTCCTGCAAACAAAACACTTACAGTAATCACTTGACAAAGGGTACCTATATGATATAATGCGTGTGTTTGGACAGCGGAGGAGAAAGGAAGGCTAGCGCCATGTCCGCTCTTCCGTTGTGTACTTTGCCCTTCTTTGTAGAACCCTCCTCTCTTCCCCCCTTTGACTGTGGATTGTTGCCTCTCGCGCGCAGACTTTCCGCTCCGCTAACTCCTTTGTTTGCCACTCTTGCAAGCACTGTGCAAGCTACTGAAAACGCAGCCACTTTAAGTCCTTTCCCTGCCACTCTTACAAGCCACGTCAAGCATAAGTCCTTTGTTTGCCACTCTTACAGAAAACAAGGGGGGTGGGGTGCCCTCAGCATCGACCCGCCAACTTCTTTCCCTTGTCTTTCCGAAGAGTCCACATCAATATCATTCCATTGCACTTACGCCTCCTTTGTTTTCATACTCTTACGCACTCTTTTACATAGCTCAAAGTCCTATCTCTCCTGTTTTCAGGCTCTTCCACACTCTTTCAACAAAACACCCGAGGGTGGGATCCCCTTGCTGGCCACTCGCCAATTCCTCTCATGAGCCAACTTACGTTCAACCTCCAACCCACCCGCCGCGCCCTTACTGTCAGCGAGCTGACCGCCCGGATCCGCGACCTTCTCGGCAAAAACTTCACCGACATCTGGGTCGAAGGCGAAATCTCCAACTGCCGCGAAGCCCAGTCCGGCCACATCTACTTCACACTCAAGGACGACCGCTCCCAAGTCCGCTGCGTTTTCTTCAAGCAGCAGCAGCGTGGCGTCAAGTTCCGTCCCGAAGACGGCCTGCACGTCACCGTTCGTGGCTCGATCAGCGTCTACGAAGCGCGCGGCGAATACCAAATCTACGTCGAGAATATCGAGCCTATAGGGCTCGGCGCGCTGCAACTGGCCTTCGAGCAACTCAAAAAACGTCTCGAAGCGGAGGGCCTGTTCGCTGCCGAGCGCAAAAAGCCGCTGCCTATGCTCCCCAGCCGCATCGGCTTGATCACCTCGCCGCGCGGCGCCGCCGTGCGCGACGTCGTGCGCATCCTGCGCCGCCGCTTTCACAACGTTCATTTGACGGTTTATCCAGTGCGCGTCCAAGGGGAAGGCGCCGCGGCGGAAATTGTCAAAGCGCTGAAATTTTTCAATCAGAAAAAACTCGTAGACGTTCTGATTCTCGCGCGCGGCGGTGGCTCCATGGAAGATCTCTGGGCCTTCAACGAAGAAATAGTCGCGCGCGCCATCGCCGCCTCTGAAATTGCCGTCATCTCCGGCGTTGGCCACGAAACCGACTTCACCATCGCCGATTTTGTGGCCGACGTTCGCGCTTCCACGCCGTCCGCCGCCGCCGAGCTGGTCGTCCAGACGCGCCGCGAATTCGACAAGCACATCGCCGATCTGCGCGAAACGCTCGCCAGCCTCGTTCGCTACCGCCTCCTCGATCTTAGCAAGCAGGTCCACGAACTTTCCGCGCGCCGCGGTTTTCGCCGCCCGCTCGATCTCCTCCGCCAGCAACGCCAGCGCGCGGACGAAATGACTTCGCGCCTCGCGCTCGGCCTGCGCGCGCGCCTCGAACAATCGCGCAAACGCTTCACCGCGCTGCACCTCCGCATCGCCACATTCGATTTTCGCGTGAAAATTTCCGCGTTTCGCCTGCGCGTCGAAAAACGCAGCGCCGATCTCGGCATCCGCGCCGAGCGCCTTCTGCGCGCCAAGCGCGAACGCCTCGAGCGGCTGGTTCTTCAGCTAAACGAACGCAGCCCGCTCCGTGTCCTAGAACGCGGGTACGCCATCGCCACAGACGCCGCCGGCAACCTCCTTCGCGACACCGCCCAAGTCAACGTCGGCGACGCAGTAGCCATCCAACTCCACCGCGGCCGCCTAATTTCTGAAGTGAAAAGGAAGGAGGAATAGCCTCGAGTTGAAAAACCGAAAAACGAACCTTGAGTGCTAATCGTCGTCGGAAGAGGAGGCAACTTTGAGGACTGCAAGGAAGGCTTCCTGGGGAATGTCAACTTGGCCGACGCGCTTCATGCGGCGCTTGCCTTCTTTTTGTTTTTCGAGGAGTTTGCGTTTGCGCGAAATGTCTCCGCCGTAGCACTTGGCGAGTACGTTTTTGCGGATCGCGGCCACGGTTTCGCGCGCGATGACGCGGCTCCCGATGGCTGCCTGGATGGGCACTTCAAACATCTGGCGTGGAATCAGTTTACGCAGGCGCGTCACCAGTTCGCGGCCGCGCTCCGCCGCGAAATCGCGGTGGATGATCAGCGCCAGCGCGTCCACCGGTTCGCCGGCGACGAGCACATCCAGCTTGATCAGGTCGGATTCGCTGTACCCGGCTAGATGATAGTCCAGCGAAGCGTAGCCGCGTGAAACGCTTTTCAGTCGGTCGTAAAAGTCGAGAACGATTTCGTTAAGCGGCAATTCGTAGGTGAGCATCACACGCGTTGGCGAAAGATACTCGAGATTTTTCTGCGTGCCACGCTTTTCCTGGCAGAGCTGAAGAATCCCGCCGACGGACTCATTGTTGGTAATGATCATCGCAGTGATGATCGGCTCTTCGATTTTTTCGATCTCGCTGGGATTCGGGAATTTCGCGGGGCTGTCGACTTCGATCACTTCGCCGCTGACACGCGTGATGCGGTAACGCACGCTGGGCGCCGTGGTAATCAGGTTGATTCCGAATTCGCGCTCCAGGCGCTCTTGCACGATTTCCATGTGCAGCAAGCCGAGGAAGCCGCAGCGAAATCCGAAGCCGAGCGCCACGGAGTTTTCCGGCTCGTAGAAAAACGCGGCGTCGTTCAACTGCAATTTGCCGAGCGCGTCGCGCAGCGGCTCGTAGTCATCGGCGAGAACGGGGAACAGTCCGGCAAACACCATTGGTTTGATGGCTTCAAATCCGGGCAGCGGCGGCGCGGGCCGCGCAGCTTCGGTGACGGTATCGCCCATGCGCGCGTCCGCCACACGCTTGATATTCGCGACGATGAAGCCCACGTCGCCCGCGCCAAGTTCCTCAAGCGCAACGGGCTTGGGAGTGAGCGTGCCAAGCGTTTCGACCTCGTGGACTTCGTTGCTGTAGCACAGCCGAATTTTCGTATGTTTGGTGACGCGGCCTTCCATCACGCGCACCAGGACCACGGCCCCGCGATAAATGTCGAACCAGGAATCGAAAATCAGCGCCTGCAGCGGATTTTCCGAGCTGCCTTTCGGCGGTGGGATGCGCTGCACGATCGCTTCGAGGACATCTTCGACACCGAGTCCGCTTTTAGCGCTGATCAGCAAGGCGTCCGCGGCGGGAATTGCGAGCACGCTTTCGATTTGTTCCTTGACGAAATCGATTTGCGCGGCGGGCAAATCAATTTTGTTGATGACAGGAAGGATCGTCAAATTATTGCCGGCAGCGAGAAATGTGTTCGCAACCGTTTGCGCTTCGACGCCCTGACTGGCGTCCACCACGAGCAGCGCGCCTTCGCACGCAGAGAGCGCCCGCGACACCTCGTAGGAAAAATCCACGTGGCCCGGCGTATCGATCAAATTGAGCTGGTAGGTGTTTCCGTCTTTCGCGGTGTAATGTAGCCGGATGCTTTTCGCTTTGATGGTGATGCCGCGCTCGCGCTCGAGATCCATCGAATCGAGCACCTGCTCGTGCATCTCGCGCTGCGTAAGCGCGCCGGTCATCTCCAGCAGCCGGTCCGCGAGGGTGGACTTGCCGTGATCGATGTGCGCGATGATACAAAAATTGCGTATGAACTTCGGGTCCATGTATTTCGGTTACCGCTTCCGTTCCGCGACTGCTTTTGTTTTTTTCAGTTCCCGGCAGGAGCCGCATGCTTCGAGGAGCCAACGCACCAGGCTGCGCAAAACCGTGCCGTGTGACACTTCAGTTTGCCACAAGGACTGAGTGGTGGGTAGTGAGGAATAGGCAGGGGCTGGGCTGGGATGGCAGAATGTTCCAAATTACGCCGGAAACAGCGGTAAAAACGGCGCGTCTAAGAAAGCGGAGGTAGCCTCGAAATGATGAAACGGGTGATGGAGATGGTAATCGTGATGGTGGTGGCGGCGGTAGCGATCGTGTCGATGGTGCTGCGCGCGCAAAACAATGACCAGAAGCCGGCGGCGACGCTGAAAAGCGTTTTGCTACAACAATTGAAGGACACGCATACAAACAGCAATTGGTTCGTGTGCGCGGATGTGGCGGTGGCGGGAGTGACGCCGGAGCGGGCGAACTGGACGGACGGCAAGGGGAATCACTCCGTGGGCCAGCTGGCGTATCACATCTGGTTCTGGAATGAGCGCAATCTTCGCAATATGAAAGGCGAGCATCCGGAGAAATTCACCGGAAACAACGACGAAACCTTCGACAAGTTCGACGCGAAAAGCTGGAACGAAACCGTACAGAAGATGGATGGGGTGCTGACGGAGCTGGAAAAGATGGTCGAGAATGCCGACGAAGCAAAGCTGAAGGCTATCGCTCCAACGATAGCAAACATCAACGCGCACAATGCCTACCACATCGGCGAAATCGTGATGGTCCGCAAGGAGCAAGGCTCCTGGGATCCGAAGAAAGGCGTGAACTAACGTTCACTCGTCACGCAGAGTGCAGATGGGTTCGACGCGGGTGGCGCGGTAAGCGGGGACGGCTGTGGCGAGAAGGCCGACCACGACCAGAAGTAGTGCAACCATTGCGAAGGTGAGCGGGTCGGTTGGGCGGACGCCGTAGATAAGCGATGAAACGACGCGGCCCAACGCGAGCGCCGCGGCGAAGCCAATGGCGACGCCGAGGAAAATGGGCTTCATTCCATCGGTGACGATCATTTTGAGGACGTCTGAATGCGAGGCCCCCAGGGCCATGCGAATGCCGATCTCGCGAACGCGGCGGCGAACGGCGTAAGAGAGCACGCTGTAGATGCCGACGGCGGTGAGGACAAGAGCGAGGCCGGCGAACGCGGCGAGCAAAAGCATGTTGGAACGACGGGGCGAGAGGGAATTAGCGATGAGCTGGTTCATGCTGAACACGTCGACGACAGGCGTTTCGGCATCGACTTGATGGACGGCCGTAGTAACAGCGGAAACGAAGTTCGTGGGATCGCCGGTGGTGCGAATAGCGAGAGCCATACCGAAAGAGCGCCAGGCTTCGGAAGGCGGCGCGAAAATCTGATCGATGGGCCAGTAGACCATGGCGACAGGGCGAGTTTCGTCGAGGGAGTCCAATTTGATGTCGCCGACAACTCCGACCACTTCGCGCACAACGCCAGGATAGAAGGTCAGCGTGACATGTTTGCCGAGCGGATTCTGGCCGGGCCAGAAACGGTCGGCGAAGGATTGGCTGACGATAACAGAGGGCGCGCGGCCGGCTACGTCGGAAGCATCGAGGTCGCGGCCGCGGAGGAGCGGGATGCGCATGGCGCTGAAATAGCCGGAGCTGACGGAGCGGACGTCCACTTCGGGCTGGTCGGACATGGGAAGGACGGGCTGGCCTTCTACCTGAACGGGTTGATGGGAGCCGCCGTCGCCCATCGGGATGTCGTCAATCACACCGGCTGATTCGATGCCGGGAGTGGTGCGGACCTGCTGGAGGACGCGTTCGAAGAACGAGATTTGGCCGGCGGGAGTGGGGAATTTGTTGGAGGGAACGGAGAGCGACATGGTGAGCACGTTGTTCGGGTCGAAGCCGGGGCGAATGCTGCTGAGTTCCCAAAGCGTGCGAACCATGAGTCCGGCGCCGATGAGCAGAACGAGAGAAAGAGCGACTTCGCAGACGACCAGAACGCTTCGGGTGCGAAGGCCGCCGGAGTCGGAAGTGCCGCGACTCTGACCTTGCTTGAGAGCTTCGCTGACGTCGGATTTGGTGAAGCGCAAAGCGGGAAGCAGGCCGGCGAGGATTCCGGCGAAAAGAGAGAGGACAACGGTGAAAGTCAGCACCGACGCGTCAAGATTGATTTGCGCGAAGCGGGGGAGGCGGTCGGCTAGGAATTTTGAGACGAGAGTAATGCCGACTTTGGCGAGCAGCAAGCCCAGCGCGCCTCCGGCGAAGGAGAGAAGCAGAGTCTCCGCGAGGACCAGCCGGAGAATCGCGCCGCGGGTAGCTCCGAGAGCAGAGCGAATGGCGATTTCTTTTTTGCGAGCGAGAATTTTGCCGAGGACGAGGTTGGCGACATTGGCGCAGGCGATGAGCAGGACGAAGGCGACGGAACCAAGGAGGACGAGGAGAGCGGGGCGAATGTCGCCAACGAGTTGCTGGCGCAGAGGGATGATGGCTGCGCCCCAGCCCTTGTCGTCTTCGGGATAGAGCTGCTCGAGGCGCGTGGAAATGGCGCTGAGTTCGGATTGCGCGGCGCGGATGTCCACGCCCGGCTTGAGGCGGCCGATGACGGAGTAGTTGTGATTGCCACGAACGGCGCGTTTTTCGTCGGTCCAAGCCATGGGAACCCATAGTTTGGCCCAACTGGGGAATTTGAAGTCGGGCGGCATGACGCCGACGACATGGTAAGGCTCGCCGTTGAGAATGATGTCCTGGCCGAGGATGGCGGGACTGGCGCCGAAATGATTGCGCCAAACCTGATCGCTCAGAATCGCGACATGGCCCTGGCCGGGACGGTCCTCTTCGGAGGAGAAAGTGCGGCCCAAACCCGGTTGGGCGCGGAGGATAGAGAAGAAGCCCGATGCGACCGTGGCACCGAAGAGGGAATCGGGACGGTCCTTTCCTCCTAGATTGAGAATCGTGCCACCGTAGGCAGCCATATCTTCAAAGGAAGTGTTCTGGCGCTGCCAATCGAGAAAGTTGGCTGGAGAGACGGAGAAGTAGTTCAGCCCAGGGAAGCTTTTGGCGGGAGGGACGTGCCAAATCTGCATGATGCGGGAGGGGTCCTGGTAGGGGAGCGGGCGGAGGAGGACGGCGTTGACCACAGAAAAGATCGCCGTGTTGGCGCCAATGCCCAGAGCGAGCAGAAGAATGGCGGTGACAGAGAAACCGGGGTTGCGAAGGAGGATGCGAAGGCCGAGTTGCAGGTCGGAGAAGAGATTACGCATAAGAAGGCGCTCCTGGCCGCCGAGGAAAGGCAGGTCGGCGGTGACATGCATAGGAGACGGACGAAACGGCAAAAGGTTCCAAGGATTTGGCGAGGCTAGGCGTGCCGGATACCGCAAGCAGGGATTGCGTGAGTTTTGCGGGGCTTGCAGCCGGGGTATATAGTTGACCGAGGGCGTGCGCACCTCTCATCGCGCGCGACCCCGCAGAAGATTCTCTAGTCAGCCGACAGGCAAAGCAAAGGCAACCCGAACGGATGGCCGCAGACGTCAGCAAGCATTTGGACCGCGCCAAGCGATTCCTCGAAAAGAACCGCGTCGAGGATGCTATCGAAGCCTATTTGGCGGTGCTCGATGGCGCGCCGCAGCACCAGGAAGCGACGCAGGCGCTGGGAGACCTGTACGCGCGGATGGACCAGCCGGAGCGCGCTGCCGTTTATTACGGGCTGCTCTTCGATTTGTTGATTGATCCGCGCGACGAAACCAAAGCTCTGGCCATCTACAATCGTTTTCTTCGAAGCGGTTCCGCGCAGCCGCCGGAACGCATCGCGCGGTACGCATTTCTGCAGCAAAAACAGAATCACCCGGAAGAAGCCATCGATCAGTACAGTAAGGCCGCGGAACTTTTCACAGGCGCGGCGCGGCATGAAGACGCCCTTTTTTGCTGGGAGCGAATCGCGCAACTCGATCCGGAAAATCTGAGCCGGCAGCTTCGTCTGGCGGAAGCGGCGGAGCAGATCGGGAAGAACGCGCTGGCAGCGCGGACTTTTCTCCGGGCGGGGCAGCTTGCGTCGGCAGGTGGCGCGGAACTCGATGCACTCAAGCTGCTCGCGCGAGCCTATAAGCTTGCGCCTCAAGAGCGAAGCGTCGCGCTGCTCTACGCACAAGCGAAATTGCGCAGCGACGAAGCTGCGGAAGCTGCCACGCTTCTCGAACCCTTTGCTGGAACGGAGAGCGATACTGTCTTTCTCGAGACGTTCGGAGACGCCTTGATACGCGGAGGGAATCTCGACCGGGCGCGCGAGATTCTCGAAAAGCTGTTGCGTGAGAAAAACGCGGGCGCCGAGCGGCTCTTCGAGCTCGCCGATGCTTATGCGTCCTCGGCGCAAACCACAAAAGGCGTGGACGTGCTGCAAACGCTCAAACGCCGCATGTTCGCGGACAAACGTCAAAATGATTTCGCCACGCACTTGGACGAGGTGGCCTCGAAGCATCCTCACTCGCAGAGCATGATGGAGTTCTGGGCGGCGGTTTACAACGAGCTGAATCGCGAATCGCAGTATTTCGAAATCCTCGTAAAACTTTTTGACGTGTATTTTAATGCGGGTGATTTTCGCAAGGCCTGCGATTCGCTCGAGCGGCTTGTGGATATAGATGCCTACGACTACCGGAATCAAGAGCGGATGGAGAAACTTCGGCCACATGTGGACGATGCTTTTGTGAAAAGAGTGGGGAGCAGACTGGCCAAGTCGATGAGCTCGGCGCCGCCCCCGCCATCCAACATGGGCTCGGGCGTAGGCGTCTCGCAAGCGGCGCCGAGTACGGAAGAAGGGCGGCATGCGCAAGCGCTCGAAGACTTGATCGTGCAGACAGAGATTTTTCTTCAGTATTCGTTGCAGGCGAAGGCGCTCGAACGGTTGCAAAAGATCGCGATTATGTTTCCCGGCGAAGAAGAGCGCAACGCGCGTTTGCAGAATCTTTATCAGATGGCGAATTGGTGGCCTCCTGGCGCGGCGAAACCTAAGCAGGAGGCTGCCGCGCCGACGGCGTCTATAGCAGCGCCAGTCGTTGAGGCGCAGCCGGTCCAAATCACTACGCGAACGGGCGTTTACAGCGCCGAGACACTTCGCGATCTGTCGAAAATTTCTGAAATTAACCAGAAAATCTTCCGGCAACAGACGCCGCGAGCGATGCTGAACACGGCGGTGAGCGAAGTAGGATCTCATTTGAGGGCTGCGCGCTGCATTGCCGTCGTCGGTGCGCCAGGCCGGCCGCCGGAAATGTCCGCGGAGTTTTGCAGCCAGACGAGCAAGCCGGCGCCGGGAGCGCAAGTTGTGCTGCTGCTCGCACAGATGGAGAAGGCGGAACCGGATGAGTTGGGCGGTTTGGTTGTCGACGCTACGGAAGGATCGATTGTCACGGAACTGGGACTTGCGACCGCGCTTGGCGTGATGATCACGGACAAAGAGACGCAAGCGCCCGCGGGAATGTTGATCGTGGGCAGCGCCGAACCGCACAAGTGGAAGCCTAACGAAGCTTATTTTTTGCAGGCTATCGGCGACCAGATGCTGATGAGCGTGAGCCACACGCGGCTGCGTTCGCTGGTGCGACGCATGGGCGTTTCCGATGAACGCACGGGGCTGCTCAGCCGCAGCTCTTATCAGAGCTGCTTGTTGACGGAAGCGGATCGCGCGCGCAGCCAGGGCACGCCGCTGGCGCTGGCGATTTTGCAAATCGATCGCGGCGCGGAAATTTTGCGGCAGCAGGGAGAATCGCCATTGGAGCGGTTTTTGGAGCAACTTGCGCGGTCGCTGCAGCCAATCGTGCGGCAGAACGATGTGGCGGTGAAATACACGTCATGGTCGCTGGCGTTTATTTTGCCGGACACGACGCTGGCCGGAGCGCAAAATCTTGCGGATAAATTGCGGCGCGCGGCTTCCGGTTTGCGGCCGCCGTGGGACACGACGCAAATCACTCTGAGCGCGGGGATTGTTGAGGCGGTGGCGAAACACGAATACGACAGCGAAGACATCGTGACGGACTTGATCAATCGTGCGGAATTCAGCGTGGAAGAGGCGCGGAAAAAAGGTGGGGACACTGTCGTCACGCTAGACACGCCCAAGGTTTGAGCTTGTCTAGGCTACGCTCGCCATTTCGTGTCGCGGGCGCTGCGCATCCTCCCCTAAAGCTTCCTCTTCAAGTTGCTCAACCCGAGTTACGACAATTGGCCTATTTTTCAATAACTCACGAGTCCGGATAAACGGGACAATTGGGCGGATTACGAGATATAAGAAAAACGAGCGATATAGCATCAACTGAATGATGGCAATGGTGAGGATGGTATCGAATTCCGCCAGCCTCTCCTTTGACTCTGCCGACAGCCCATTAAGACTCGCTTCCCATTCCAACCTTTCCGGACTCTTAGCAGGAAGCGGTCGAACAAATGCAATCGAGAGTGCCCTGAGAAGAGTGAACTCGTGCGCATAGCGCAAAAACACATTCATTCGATACCGCAGCATCGTGTAGGCAGGGCTGGAAAACTCAACCCCACCTTCAGCGGCAAATTTAAACAGCCTGTCACGTATAGAAAAAAGGTGGTCGCGGAACGCATCTATTCGGTAATCTCGCCAGAAAAAATACAAAAATGCCCAAAGCACAAGGAGCTCAAGGGCAGATTTGATCGCAATCACCTCGGAGATCATGTTTCATCCTCCGGTCTGGTTTCACCCGTGCTCGTGAGGCCACTCGAGCTGCGTTGGAGATCTAAGATTCGTTCCATATCGTTCTTTTCGTTGGCAAGCCTTTTGACGGCGCGTCTTCGCAATTGTCTTTGCCCCACGCCATACAGGATGCCCCCACCTGTCAATATACCGCAGATGCCGTCGCTCACTTTCAGGTTTCCCAGGAGCCGGATTCCCACCGAAGCCAGGGTCATTTTTCCGGCCAAGGCGGATATCGAGAGGTAAACGAAACCCACACAAGCCACAAGAGCCCCGTATTTTATAGCCGTGGTTACAATCGTTACGATTGCATAGGTGCGCACGAAAGAGAGCCGGTGGTCAGGCTCTGGCTGCGTTTCGTGGCGAAAGGGGGGCGGCGCCATTTAACAATTAGACGCTACCAATTGGGTAGGTTAGTTGCAAGCTCGTATAGTGAGGTGTGAAGTACTAAGCTGAATGGCTTCCATTCACGGCGAGCGTGGCCTGTAAAGACGAGGCTTTGCATGGCAGAATGAGTGAGTGAGCAGGAAGAAGAAACAAGCACCGAAGCGGAAAACGAGGGGCAAGAAGGTGCGCCGGGCGGTTGCGTTGAAGCGCAGTAGTGCGACCCGGAAGGACGACGAAATATTTGGCTTTATGGCTGGGCAATTCGAGATAGTTGGCGATATTGAGTCGCCGATCGAGGATTGGAAGTACTCTGATCCGGCGAAGGAACTAGAGAAATGAGGAGAATATGTTTCCAACGGATGTAGTGATTGTGGCGGGGGCGCGGACGCCGATGGCGCGGTATACCGGAGCGTTTTCGGAGGTGAGCGCGATTGATTTGGCGGCGCATGCTTCGAAAGAGGCGATTCGTCGTTCGGGCGTGGACCCGGGGGAGTTTGATCACGCGATATTTGGCAACGTGATGCAGACGAGCGCGGACGCACTTTATGGAGCGCGGCACGTGGGATTGAAGGCCGGGTTGAAAATTGAGACGCCGGCGGTGACTGTCAATCGATTGTGTGGATCGGGGATTGAAGCGGTGTCGCAGGCGGCGCAGCGGCTTTTGCTGGGCGAAGCGATGATGGTGCTTGCGGGCGGGATGGAAAATATGACGCAGGCGCCGTTTGTGGTTCGCGGGGCGCGAACCGGATTGAAATTGGGCGGCGGGGCGCTGGAGGATTCGCTGTTTGTTGGGCTGACGGACAGTTATTGCGGATTGCCGATGGCGATGACCGCGGAAAAATTGGCGGAGCAGCATGGAATTACGCGGAAGGATGCGGATGCGTACGCGTTGCGCAGCCAGCAGGCGGCGGACGCGGCGTACAAAGCATGCCGGATCAGGGAAGAGCTCGTGCCAGTGGAAGTGAAGCAAGGGAAGAAGACGATGGTGTTTAGCGAAGACGATCACCGGCGCCCAGAAACGACCATGGAGACTCTGGAGAAATTACCGCCTTCGTTTAAGAAAGATGGGATCGTGACGGCGGGGAACGCCAGCGGAATCGTGGACGGCGCGGCGGCGGTGGTGGTGACGCGTGAAAAGACCGCGAAAGAGCGCGGGGTGAAACCATTGGGGCGAATCGTGGCGTGGGCGACGGCGGGAGTCGATCCGAGCATCATGGGCATTGGGCCGGTGCCTTCTTCGCAAAAAGCGTTGAAGCTTGCGGGGCTTACGCTGGAGCAGATGGACCGCGTAGAGGTGAACGAGGCGTTCGCGGCGCAGTATTTGGCAGTGGAGAAGGCGCTGGGATTAAATCGCGACAAAACGAATGTGAATGGCGGAGCCATTGCGCTGGGGCATCCGCTAGGGGCGAGCGGGACACGGCTGCTGATTACGATTTTGAATGAGCTGCGGCGCAACAATTTGCGGTATGGGTTGACGACGGCGTGTATTGGCGGCGGGCAGGGAATTGCCATGATTGTTGAGGCGATAAAGAATTGAGGCAAATGAGCTAGAGGAAGTAAAGGACGTAAAGGAAATTCGTCTCTGGTAGACTTTGAGCGCCGGTGAAGAGGGCACGATGTATCGTGCCCTTACAGGGCGAGGATGTCGAATGGCGCCTTCCGCCCAAGTTGGTGGCGGGAATTCCAAGAGGAAAATATGGCGATTCAAAAAGTGGGAGTTGTGGGGTGTGGGTTGATGGGGTCGGGAATCGCGCAAGTGTGTGCGACGGCGGGGTTTGCGACCGTGGTGCGGGAAGTGAGCCCCGAGATTGTCGAGAAAGGGCTGAAGAGTATTGAAAAGAATTTGGCGCGGCTGGTGGAGAAGGGAACGATCACGGCAGCGGTGCAAGGGGAAATTCGAGGACGGCTGCGCGGGACGACGCTGCTTGAAGATTTGAAGGGTTGCGACCTGATCATTGAAGCGATCATTGAACAATTGCCGGCGAAGCGCGAACTTTTCTCGGCTCTGGATGCGCTGTGTCCACCGGCCACGATTTTTGCCAGCAATACCTCGTCACTGACTATCACGGAGATTTCCGCGGCGACCAAGCGGCCGCAGCGGTTTGTGGGTTTGCATTTTTTTAATCCGGTGCCGGTGATGAAGCTGGTGGAAGTGGTGCGCACGATTGCGACCGACGCGGACGTGTACGAAGAGATGGTCGCATTTGGGACGAAACTGGGAAAGACGGCGGTGCGGGCGCACGATTCGACGGGATTTATTGTGAACCGCCTATTGGTGCCGTATTTGCTGGATGCGATTCGCGCGCTGGAAGAAGGCGTGGGCTCCATCGAAGACATTGATAATTCGATGAAACTCGGTTGCGGGCATCCGATGGGGCCGCTGACTTTGCTTGATTTTGTGGGACTGGATACGACGTATTACATTTCGCAGATCATGTTTGAGGAGTTTCATGAACGGCGGTTTGCTTCGCCACCGCTCTTGAAGCGAATGGTGCTCGCTGGATGGAACGGGCGGAAGTCGGGACGTGGATTCTATGATTACGCCGATCCTGCGAAACCGAAGGCGATGAAGTTCTAGGCGTGAGCTGCGAAAAAAGTTGTGGTTTTAACACAGAGGACACAGAGGTCAGAGAGAAGAAAGAACGAGACACGATGGGTTACGAAAATATTTTGTACGAGAAGAAGGACGGGATTGCGTTCATTACGTTCAACAGGCCGAAAGTGCTGAACGCGTTGAACCGCAAGACGATGGAGGAGTTGCAGCACGTGCTTTTGGATGCGCGCGGGGATGACGCCGTGCGCGTGCTGATTTTGACTGGCGCGGGAGAAAAGTCGTTTGTCGCTGGAGCGGACATCGGCGAGCTTTCGCAGCAAACGCCGGTGAACGGCAAGGAGTTTTCGCTGTTCGGGCAGGGCGTGATTCATCTCCTTGAAACGATGGGGAAGCCGTCCATTTGCGCGATCAATGGATTTGCTCTGGGCGGCGGATGCGAGATTGCGATGGCGTGCACGATTCGAATCGCGAGCAAGTCGGCAAAGCTGGGGCAGCCGGAAGTGAAGCTGGGGATTCTTCCGGGATACGGCGGGACGCAGCGCCTGGCGCGGCTCTGCGGCAAGGGCGTGGCGCACGAACTTTGTCTGGCTGGCGAGATGATCAGCGCGGACGAAGCGCTTCGCATCGGACTCGTGAATCATGTTTACGAGCCGGCGGAACTTTTGCCGGCGGCCGAGGCTCTGGCGAGAAAGATCATTGCGAACGCGCCGGTTGCGGTGAAGTACGCGATGGAAGCGATTGAACGTGGCGTGGAAATGCCACAAGAAGAAGGTTTGTTCCTTGAGGCGACGCTTTTCGGTTTGGCTTGCGCGACGGAAGACATGCGCGAGGGCACGAAGGCATTTTTGGAGAAGAGGGCGGCAAAGTTCGCTGGGAAGTAAATGAAGTAGAGGAAGTTCAGGAAGCAAATGAAAACAGAGCGGCGCGGACTAATTATGGCGGAGAAATTACAGCCTGGAAAAATCGATGGCGGACTCAGCGCAAACGGATTGCGGTTTGGGATTGTTATGAGCCGGTTCAATAGTTTTATCACCGAGCGGCTTCTGGCAGCGGCGGTGGACGCATTGGAGCGAGCGGGCGCGGCGAGTAAGGACGTGGACGTGGTGCGAGTGCCAGGATCGTTCGAGCTGCCGCTGACAGCGAAAAAACTTGCACTGACAGGACGCTATGACGCGCTGATCGCGATTGGGTGCGTCATTCGCGGCGAAACCTCGCACTATGATTACGTTTGCTCGGAGACGGCGCGCGGGTTGCAGCTCGCGCAGATGGATTCGGGCGTGCCGATTATGTTTTGCGTGCTGACTTGCGACACGCTGGAGCAGGCGATTGATCGCGCGGGGCTGAAGGGCGGCAACAAGGGATTCGAGGCGGGCCTGGCGGCGATTGAGATGGCGCATCTGTCACGCAAACTGGGTGGCGCTCAAGGGAAGCCCTCCGCGAGCGGAAAGCGGCGGCGCAAGTAACGTGTCGCTGCGCACAAAATCCCGCGAGTTCGCGATGCAGATGCTCTTCCAGTGGGACATGAGCGAGCAGGAGCCCGCTAAGCTCGAGGCCAAATTCTGGCGGGCCGCCAAAGCTGCGGACTCCACGCGCGTGTTTGCGAACAGGCTGTTCGAGGGCGCGGTGAAAGAAACGCCGGCGATCGACGAGCTAATCGTGAAGCAAGCGGAGAATTGGCGGCTTGAAAGGCTCGCGGTGATTGACCGCGCAATTCTGCGTCTGGCAATCTACGAACTCCGAACCACGGACACGCCGCCGAAGGTGATTCTCAACGAAGCGGTCGAGCTGGCCAAGAAATTCTCTTCCGAAGAGGCCGGTTCTTTTGTGAATGGCATTCTCGACGCCGTGCACAAATCATTGAAAGACAAGTAGTTAGGGTCTTTGGTTCCGCCGGTTCTCACTCCTATAGTCACGGCGATGCATTTCCGCAAGTTTTCAAGAAACTTTCCCGCGCTCGTGGTGTTTTGAAGCATTAAATCCGGACAGGTCACGGAAAGTTTTCTTCAGGAGAGAAAACCATGCATATACATAGAATAACTGGACGAACTGCGTTCGCCCTCGCACTTGCCGGCCTGTTAGCCGGAGGCGCCTACGCCCAGAGCCAGGACTCGACCTCGCAACAGCAGGACATCAAGCAGGATAAGAAGGACATTCGGCAAGACAAGAAAGACCTGAGCAAAGATCGCGCGGACCGCAATGCAGACCAGAAAGATATCAACCAGGACAATCGCGACGCCAAGAACGACAAGCAGGACATTCACAAGGACAACAAGGACATCAGCGCAGACAAGCGAGACATTCATCAGGACAATAAGGACATCAATCACGATAAAACCGATCTGAGCAAGGACCGCGCCGACCGAAACGCCGACCAGCGCGACATTAATCACGACAAGACCGATTTAAGCAAGGATCGCGCGGATCGCAACGCGGATCAACGCGACATCAACCACGACAAACAAGATTTAAAGCAGGACGATCAGAAATATGGGGCGAACAGCTCCGAGGCAAAAGCTGACCGCAAAGATTTGAGCAAGGACCGCGAGGATCGAAATGCTGACCGGCGCGACATCAACCACGACAAGACCGATTTGAGCAAGGACCGCACGGATCGGAATGCGGATCAGCGCGATATCAACAAGGACAAAAAGGACCTGACTGCTGATCGAACGGATCGCAACAATGACGTCAAGGATCTGAACAGCGATCGCAAAGACCGCAACCAGGACGTTAAAGATATGCACAGCGACCAGAAAGACTTGAAGCAAGACCGCAAGGATCGCAACAAAGATCAGAAAGACATCAACAAAGACAAAAAGGATCTTAAGGCCGATCGCAAGGACCTGCGGAAGGATCGGAAAAAGACGGCCGCTCCGCGCAACCGCTAAAGTGCTGCGAACGCATTATCTCGGAATCGAGAAGGGCCGCCCCGCGAAAACGAGGCGGCCCTTTTTTATATGCGCTAGTTTCTGTCTGAGTACCAAGTCAGACGCGAATCGTGCCTTCAAAAACTTTAACGGCCGCGCCACTGACACGCGGCACCAATTTCTTACCGCTTTGCGTCACTTCCACTTCAATGTGGCTCGGTCGGCCCATTTCTTCGCCTTGCAATATGCTCAGTGTGTGGCCGGCCGCGAGTTTGCCGTGCTTCACAAGATACGCGCCGAGCGAGCCAGCTGCGGATCCCGTGGCGGGGTCTTCGTAAATCTCCCAGGGGAGCATGCCTCGAGAGAAAACTTTGCCGTTGCCTACGGACGCGAAGCAGTAAGCCATGGTGGCATTTTTGCCGACCAGCTTGCGGAGCTCGAACATGTTCATGACGATTTTTCCGAGCGCTGCGCGATTTCTGAGCGGCACCATGAGATTAAAGATGCCAGTCGAAACGCACTCGGGATCGAGATGAGGATCGAAGTCTTTCGGAGTCAGGCCGAGCGATTTGGCTAGCGCAGTTTTTTTAAACTTGATGGGGCGGAATGCCGCTGCCGTCTGCGTCATGGTGACGCGCTGAGGACGGCCGTCCTTGAAACGAATTTCGACGGGAAGGACGCCCGCGCCCGTTTCCTGCATGACGTGCACGCCGCCTTCTTGTGCCGGAACGACGCCCAGTTCCGCGAGAAGAAACCACGTGCCAACGACCGGATGCCCGGCAAGCTTTAGTTCTTCGCGGGTGGTGAAGATGCGCAAGCGGGCCAGCGCGCGTTCGTCGGTCGGTTTCTGTACAAAGACCGTTTCCGCGAGATTCATTTCGCGCGCGATGGCTTGCATCTGATCGTTCGAAAGGCTGTCGCCGTCGGTGAAAACAGCGAGGGGATTGCCTTGGAATCGCGTGGTGGTAAAGACGTCGAGTGTATGAAAGCGGTGTTCCATAGGATTTTGAGGCGTGGCCAGAACGAGTTCCCGAATCAGATTTGCTCGAGCTGCGCGACGGTCCTTTCGTTAGTGATGTTTCCGGTATTGAGTGTGCTCTTCGGTTCAATCAAAACGATGTGCACCTCTTCGTCCGCGACGGGGCAGTGCTCCACGCCGCGCGGGACGATGACGAACTCACCCTCGCGAACGACAGCTTCGCGATCGCGGAACTTCATGCGCAACGTTCCCTTGACGACGAGGAACAACTCGTCTTCGTTCTCGTGATGATGCCAGATAAATTCGCCTTTTAGCTTTACTACTTTCACGTGGCAGTCGTTTACCTCGCCAATCACGCGCGGGTTGCAGTAGTCGGCGAAGCGGCTGAATTTGTCTTTTAGGTTGATCGTTTCCATGTTTGCGCCTACAAAGTACGGACAAGTTTGCTTACGGCATCAAGAACGCGCCGCGTCGCTTCCTCTTTTGACGTTTCGCAATAAATGCGAAGAAGATTTTCCGTGCCGGAGGCGCGAACAAGGAGCCAGCCAATTTCGCCGAGATAGATTTTGATGCCATCCATGTTTTCGCGGCGCGGGATGGGCCAGTCCAGAAAGCGGGTCAGCTTGCCGTCGGAGAAATAGGCCACCGCTTTTTGTTTCTGATCCGGTGTGACGTCGAGATCCACGCGGCCGTAATGGAATTCTCCGAATTCTGCGTAGAGCGTGCGGAGCATGTCGCCGAGCGACTTGCCGTGCCAGGCCATCAGTTCGGCAAGAAACAGCGCGCAAACCGAGGCGTCGCGCTCGGGCAGATAGAGGCTCGTGCCGATGCCGCCGCTCTCTTCTCCACCGATCAGGATGTTTTGCTCTAGCATCAGCTCGCAAATGTATTTGAAGCCGATGGGAACTTCATGGAGTTTGCGGCCGAATTTGGCGGCGAGTTTGTCGATCAACTTGGTGACGGAAAACGTCTTGGCGATGTCGCCGGGTAAATTGCGAGTGCCTGCAAGGTGCCAGACCAGGAGCGCAAAGATTTGATGCGGATTGACGAACGAGCCGTCGCGGTCGACCGCGCCGATGCGGTCTCCATCACCGTCCGCACAGAGGCCGGCGTCATATTTGCCAGCGAGCACGGCCTCCTGAAGCGGCGCGATATGCGGCGGAATGGGTTCGGGATGCACGCCGCCGAAGCGCGGGTCGCGTGTGCCACGAATTTCGTCGCAGGCGATTCCGTTGCGCGCAAAGAGCGCCGGCAGCAAACCGGTCGCGGACCCATGCATGGGATCGCAGACAAATCGGAGCTTTGCGTCGCGGAGCCGTTTCCAGTCGATCAGTTTCTCGATAGTGTCGAGATAAGGAGCGCGCGGCTCGAGCGACTTAATCAGTTCTTTCCGAGGCGGGAGGGGCGCTGCGGCATTCTTCTGAACTTCGGCGAGTTCGATTTCGATCTGCGCGACGATGGATGGCAAAGCACTGCTGCCGTAGCTCGCTTTGTACTTGATTCCGTTCCATTGATAAGGATTGTGGCTCGCCGTAATCAGAATGCCGCCTGCCGCACCGCGCTGGCGAACGAGCAGTGAAATTGTGGGCGTGGGGCAGGGTTTGTCGGCCAGCCAAGTGGGCGTGCCGGTCGAGGCAATCACTTCGGCAACCGCTGCTGCTACGGTATCTGACGCAAAACGGTGGTCGTATCCGACAAGCACGCCCTTGCGGGCGTCCTCGCAGCGCACGACGTAGCGCGCGATAGCTTTGGCGACAATGCGCGCATTGGCAAAAGTGAAGCCCTCGGCGATAACATCGCGCCAGCCGTCGGTTCCAAATTTAATCGCAGTCATAAGGGACAAGAGGCAGTATACGCGAAGCGATATATCCGCCAAACGGCCGTATTGGACTGAGACCAACCAGAAGACATTGTCACAGGAGGTTGGCGAGCTTTCGCTCTTCGATCGATTTTACGATTTTCGCGACGTCCTGCGCACGCTCGCGGGGGACGATGAGAAGCGCGTCAGAAGTTTCGACGACGATAAGGTCGCGGACTCCGATGGCGGCGACAAATTTAGTAGGGCTATAGAGAAAATTGCCGGTGGCATCGAGGGCGAGGCCGTGGCCAGCCAAAACATTGTCGCCGGATTGTCTGGCGAGGAGTTCGTAGACCGCGGCCCACGAGCCGATGTCGCTCCAGCCCACTTCGGCGGGGATGACAAACACGCGCGGCGGACCTTCCTGACGTGTGGCATTTTCGAGAATGGCGTAATCGACGGAAATATTTTCAAGTTTTGGGTAGATGGCGCGGAGCCGGCGCTCGTAGGTCTTTTTACCGATGGTCTCGGCCAAGGATTCAAGAGCCTCGTGCGTTTTCGGAAGAAAACTCTTCAAATTTTCGAGAAACGTGGAGACGCGCCAGAAAAACATTCCGGCGTTCCACTGATAGTTGCCCGACGCGACATATTGTTTGGCCAGATCGAGCGCGGGCTTCTCCGTGAATCGGCGAACCGCGAATGCGGGAAAACCGTTCGAATCGAGAGCGTCGCCCATGCGCTCGACGTAGCCGAAGCCGGTGTCCGGCCGAGTCGGAGGAATGCTCAGGACGATCATGCGTCCTGGCTCACGCGCCAGTTCGAGGGCGGCGCCGACAATTCTGCGGTATTTGTCGAGTTGCGCGATGAAATGGTCAGCAGGCAGCACAGCTATCAGTGCGTCGCCCCTTGCGGCGTGGCGGACGTGAATGGCGGCGAGAGCGATCGCGGCCGCCGTGTTGCGACCGACCGGCTCAGTCAAAACGCATTTGCGCGAAGGGGCAGGGACCTGTTTCTTGACCGCCGCCGTTTGCTCGGTGTTAGTTACGGTCCAGATATGGTCGGGAGGCATGAGCGGGCGCAAGCGCGCGACAGTCTGCTCAAGCATAGTGTCTTTGCCAACGATGTTGAGCAGCTGTTTGGGCGTGCGCAAGCGGCTGCGCGGCCAGAAGCGCGTCCCACGTCCTCCGGCGAGGATCACGGCGTGAGTTTGAAGTTTTTCACTCGGCATCGGTATTCTACTTTTCTAACTAATCCTTCGGATTGATGGGGGACGCTACGAGCAGGCTAGTTTTCGTGTTTGGATAGTAGCCGCGGCTCCCGAATTCCGCAGGGATGAACCAGCACTCTCCCTGCCTGTATGAGAATTGGCCCGCGAGGCCTTTTCCAGTCGCCCCGTGCGAAGTGGAAGACCAGCCAATCCTCCCCTCGCCCTCCAGAAATACCCACAAACTAAATCGCTCAGAAGGCTTGGGAACCATTCGCATGTGGATCCGCTGGCCGAACGCAAACGTCGATGCAGAGAAATACGGGCAGTCGACCAAGAATTCGCCAACTTTCGTCTTGCGGATTAACAGTGGGCGAGGCGCTACCTTTCCGCCGGCGCCTGAGTTGAAGTTCATAACATCCAAAGCCTTCTCAATGTGGAGTTCGCGTGGTTTACCATCGGCATCCCGGCGGTCGTAGTCGTAGATGCGATAAGTAAGATCGGAATACTCCTGCACTTCGCAGATCACCATTTTGGGGCCGATGGTGTGCGGCATTCCTGCGGGAATGAAGAAAGTGTCGCCCGCGTGAGCTTCGTGCGATTGAAAGAGATCTTCCAGCGTGTGATCAGCAAGCGCAGCGAGAAATTTCTCCTTCGTTGCACCTGGTTTCAGTCCTGCGAGCAATCGCGCACCAGGCTCGGCTGAAACGACGTACCACATCTCCGTCTTCCCGCGACCGCCGGCGGCGGCTTCGTGCGCGGCGGCGTACGCGTCGTCGGGATGAACCTGAATCGAAAGTTTGTCCGCCGGGAAAATAAATTTTAGGAGAAGAGGAAAGTCCTCTTCTCCATCAAATTTTGCGCCGCGCCACCCGATTGTCATTTCTTTCCAGGCCTGCCCGAGCGTTTGTCCAGTGAACGGACCGTTGGCGATTCGGCAATCAATGCTAGTCAGCCAGGCTTCACCAATCAGCGGATTGAGGTCGTGCATTTCTGGGAAAAGTGGAGCGAGCGAGCGCGAGCCCCACAAGCGCTCGGAAAAGACCGGCTCGATGCGGAAAGGTTCAGGGCTTACCGGAAAAGCGGTCACAATTTAGGCCGCGGCTTCGACGCGGGTGAAGAAGCGCTCGAGGCGGCGCAGTCCCTCGTCGATGCGCTCAATCGACGTCGCGTAGGAAAGGCGCAGATAACCGGGCGCGCCGAACCCTTCGCCGGCGACCAACGCGACGCGGGCTTGATCGAGCAGGAGTTTCGCAAGTTCCCCAGTGTCTTTCGCAATGGCGTGGCCACTCTCGCCATTCGAGAGATGCGCCGCAACATTCGGGAACGCGTAAAACGCGCCGCCGGGCATCTCGCACTTCACGCCGGGAATGGCGTTTAAGCCGTTCACGATACGCTTCCGCCGCCGGTCATACTCCGCGAGCATCACGGGGATCGAGTCCATCGAGCCGGTCATCGCCGCAACCGCCGCATATTGCGCGATGGAGGTGGGATTCGACGTCGACTGGCTCTGCAATTTGGTCAGCGCCTGAATGAGTTCCGCAGGCGCTAGGGTGTAGCCGATGCGCCAGCCAGTCATCGCAAATGTTTTCGACACCGAGCCGATGATGATGACATTGTTCTTCGAATCCGGCGCGCTGGCAATCGAGAACGGCTTGTGCTGATCATAAGTAAAATGCGAATAACACTCGTCGCCCATCAACCACACGTTGTGTTTTTTGCATACTGCCAAAATGCGCGCGTATTCATCAGGAGGTACCACGCCGCCCGTCGGATTGCTCGGCGAATTCAGAATCAAAAGTTTCGTTTTCGGCGTGATGGCCTTTTCGATCGCAGCGGCCTTCACGCTGAAACCGTCCTCAGGGCGCGTTTGAACATAAACCGGAGTGCCGCCCGCGTACTTGACGATGTCCGGAAAACTCACCCAGTACGGCGCAGGAATGATGACTTCGTCGCCCGCCTGCACCAGCACGCTCATCACGTTAAAAATGCCGTGCTTGCCGCCGACGGTGACAATGCATTCCTTCGCTGCGTAGTCCGAGCCAAGCTCCCGTTTGTGCCACGCGCAAATCGCTTCGCGCAGCGGCATGATTCCGCCGGTAGGCGTGTACTTGGTCTTGTTGCCCTCGATAGCCGCAATGGCCGCCTTTTTAATGTGGTCGGGAGTCGGAAAATCCGGCTCGCCCGGCCCGAAATCGGCGATATCGACACCCTGCGATTTTAGCCGGTCGGCTTCGGCGATGACCGCCGCCGTTGGCGAGATTTGTATGCGGTTGATACGTTCAGTGAGTTGCACGCTTTCTCCTGTGGGACAGGCTTCAGCCTGTCTCTTTTCTCCAAGTTGCTGCCCATCTTCTTGCGCCAAGTCCGGCGGATAAAGTTTGCTACAAAACTTTCGCTCGCAGCCGCTGCTCCACTTCCGGCGGCACCAGATCCTTCAAGGGTCCTCCAAGCTGCGCAATCTCACGCACCAGCTTCGAGCTCAAGTAACTATACGATTCTCCAGGTAGCATGAAGACTGTTTCCAGCCGCGGCTCAAGTTTCCGGTTCATCAAAGCCATCTGCAGTTCGTATTCGTAATCGGAGATCGCGCGAATCCCGCGCAGAATCACTCCCGCACCGCGCTTTCGCGCATAATCGACAAGCAACCCGTGGAAAACATCCACTTCCACGCCGGACCATTTCTGCGTCACCTCGCGCAGCATCTCGACGCGTTCCGGAACGGAAAAGAGCGGCTGCTTCTCGGCGTTGTTCAACACCGCCACGATCACCAGGTCAAACATTTTCTCGCCGCGCTCGATCAAGTCGAGATGGCCGTTCGTAACCGGGTCGAACGATCCGGGATAGATGGCGATGGACGTTTTCATGGGCGCCGCATGGAATTCCTTATTCTAACTCACACCAGGAAATTGGTGCGCCGCAATGTTTGACTTCCCGGCGCGCTGCTAAATTTCGACCGGCAGATTTCCGTTTCGCACCGGCGAGCGACTATGACAGTATCTTCGTTGCCGCGCTGCGGGCGGAGCAATCCCGGATTATTCTCGCTTGCCATTTTAAAAGGAGTCTCAAAAACATGGTCTCTGGCCCCTCGGTGCGAGGTCTCGGTTTGTTTATGCTGGGAGTTTTGATGTTATCTCCGTTGACGAAGGCTCAGGAGCAGCGCCCGCTCTATCTCATGCCCGTTCCTTCAAGCGTCCAATTTGGCACGGGGCGGCTTCTCGTGGATTCCAAATTTTCCGTAGGTTCGGCAGGTTATAGCGAACCACGGCTCGATCGTGCGATCGAGCGCTTTCTCCGCCAGCTCTCCCGGCAGACAGCGATTCCGCTCTCTGGGAAACCAACCGTCCCCGCAAAAGCCGTTCTCGTGATTCACACCGACCATGCCAGCAAGGAAATCCAGGAACTGGGCGAGGATGAGTCGTACGTCCTCGAAGTTAACACCACCGGCGCGAAGCTCAGCGCGCCAACGCCACTGGGCACATTGCACGGCTTGCAAACTTTTCTCCAATTAGTGGAAGTCTCGCCAGAGGGATTCGCTGCTCCAGCAGTCACTATCAACGACAAGCCGCGATTTCCCTGGCGGGGACTGATGATTGATTCAGCGCGCCATTTCGTTCCCCTCGATGTGATCAAAAGAAACATCGACGGCCTCGAAGCAGTGAAAATGAACGTCTTCCACTGGCACCTCTCCGAAAACCAGGGTTTCCGCGTCGAGAGCAAAAAATTTCCGAAGCTCCATGAAATGGGCTCCGACAGCCTCTACTACACGCAGGAGGAAATTCACGACCTCATCGAGTACGCGCGCGACCGCGGTATCCGCACAGTCCCAGAGTTCGACGTGCCCGGCCACAGTACAGCCTGGTTTGTCGGCTATCCGGAACTCGCCAGCGGCCCGGGCCCATACGAAATTGAAAGGAGATGGGGCGTTTTCGATCCCGCTTTCGATCCCACCAGTGAAAAAACCTACAAATTTCTAGATCAGTTCTTTGGTGAAATGGCGAAACTTTTCCCGGATCATTTTTTTCACGTGGGCGGCGATGAAGTGAATGGAAAGCAGTGGGATGCCAACCCGAAAATCCAGGAATTCATCAAAGCTCACGGGCTGAAAAACAATGAAGCCCTGCAATCCTATTTCAACAAACGCCTCGAGCCTATTGTGAGCAAACATGGGAAGAGTATGGTGGGCTGGGACGAGGTTCTCGATCCGGCTCTTCCAAAAGACATCGTCATCCAGTCCTGGCGCGGACCGGATTCGCTCGCCGCTGCGGCTAAGCAGGGCTTTCGCGGGCTTCTTTCGAACGGCTACTACCTTGATCTTGGCTGGTCAGCGGCTCGTCACTACGCAGTGGACCCGTTGAGCGGCGCGGCCGCCAGTCTTTCTCCCGAAGAAAAGGCGCGCATCCTCGGCGGTGAATCGTGCATGTGGGCGGAGTATATCAACCCGGAAAACATCGATTCACGCATCTGGCCCCGCAACGCCGCCATCGCGGAGCGCCTATGGTCTCCGCAGGAAGTGACGGACGCCGCTTCCATGCATACGCGCATGGAGGTGCTCGCCAATCGGCTGGAATGGCTTGGCCTCACGCACAAGTCGTATCACCGGCAGATGCTTCAGCGCATCGCCGGCCCGAGCACTCCGGAAGAATTCTCCGCGCTCAGCACGCTCGCCAGTGTCGTCGAGCCCGTAAAAGACTACACCCGCGAAGGAACCGCAACCGCCGAGCCGACCAGCGCCACTCCTCTCAACCGCCTCGTGGACGCAGTTCCGCTCGAAAGCGCGTCTGCTCGCCATTTCGGAGAACTGGTCGACAAGTTGGTCGCTGCTACTTGCCATGATTCTGCCGCGGAAGCGCGCCTGCGCGCGCAGCTCGCCGCCTGGCGAGACAACGACGCGAGACTTCATCCCCTTGCCGAACGATCGTTCCTGGTGAAGGAAGTGTCAGCGACCTCGCAAGACCTTTCCATGCTGGGAACAATTGGCCTCGCAGCTCTGGATTTCATCGCAAAGGCACAGCGAGCGCCGGATGATTGGAAAGCACAGCAACTCGCGCTGATTCAGCAGATTCAAAAACCGAAAGGCCAGCTCTTACTGATGCCTGCGCCTGCCGTTCAAAAGCTGGTAGAGGCTGCATCTGCCGGAGGAGCTTGCTCCTCACCGAACTGATGGCAGTAAACGGGAGTCGTTGAAGGGCGGGGCTTGCTCGCCCAGGGAAGCCAGCTAGCGGGAAATTTTTAATGACGGTGACACTCGCCCGATCCCGCATCCGCGAACGTCTTCCCCTCTTCCGGAATAAACTGCCAGGTGTAATGGCCTGGTGTCAGCGTCAATTTGATGACACCATAAGTGTCCGTGTTGCGCACTTCACTGTTGGCGATGGCAAAGCCCAGAGGGTCATGACTTCGCCCGCCCGTGCCGACCACAATTTGGCGAATCCCATTAATTGGGTCGGCCTTGCCGTCAGGATCCTGCGGCGCAAACCGCTCATAAGAATGTTCATGTCCCGCCAGGACCAAAGCGGCATGTGCCGCATAAAGATCCCGCCAAAGTTCCTTCAATTCCGGGTGGATCGCATGGCTCCTGAACACGCCGCTGCTGAATAGCGCGTGATGTCCATACGCCAGGACGCAAGCGTCACGGTGCTCCGCAAGGTCTTTCCTCAACCATTCTTCCTGCGACGATCCCGCACCGCAACCCCCCAAGTCTCTTGCGTCGCAATTCGTGTTCAAAGCAACGATGTGCCACGATCCGAGGTCAAAGCTGTAATATCCCTTGCCTGCAGGACCTGCCTGCGCACCCCAATACTGAAAATAACCCGAAGCCGATGGATCGCCGTACTCGTGGTTACCCAATGTGGGCTTCGTGCGAGCCTTGAACTCTCCCCAAGTCGTACCGTAGCAGTTCTGAAATTCAGCGGCGCTGCCTTTCTCGTACGCAAGGTCTCCCGCGGCAAACACTGTGCCCGGTATCCCCTCGATGAGCTTGGCCGTGGCGCGCGCTCCTTCTGGGTTCTTGCAACTTGCGATATCGCCGGCGCCAACAAGGACGAAGGTTTGCCCGTCGGAAGAGGCTCGGGAGGGCGAAGGGTCTTGTCGGTGCTCAATTGCCGAAGGCTGGGCCGATTCCGTACAACCATTTGTGCCGGACGTGGCGACCAAAAGGACCAAGAGGAAAAGGACAGGCCAACCAGTCCCTGCCATCAAGCCACTCGCCAAACGGCGAGGAGCATAGGCACTATCCTTTTTACTTTCTGACATATTTTCACCGACTAGCCTATCACGAGCGACGAAAGCCGCACCCTGCATACCGTTGAACCCTCGAAATCGACCGTCCAATGCAATATACGACCGTTCGCCGAAATTCCCTGGCAAGTCCGACTAAATTAGTCTTATTATAAGCCGCACGAAATAAAGGGCTTGGAGCTAACGACGGAGCCCGTTAGTTTGACTTGGAGCGCAAAACAGAGTATCCTCTTCATTGCGACTGATTCAGTCGCATATCCTGCGGGGGCAGGAACCCGAGTGAGAAATGTTTAAGCTATCCAAAAAAGCCGATTACGGCCTGATTGCTGTGAAGCATTTGGCTATGCACCGACAAGAGCACGCCTGCAGCGCGAACGAAATCGCCGAAGAGTACGGCATCTCGGTCACGCTGATGGCCAAGGTCCTCCAGCGTTTGGCGCGCGAGGGCGTCGTGGTTGCAAAACACGGTTCCACGGGGGGCTATCAGCTGTCGAAAGACCCCGGACAAGTCAGCGCGCTCGATGTGATCTCAGCCATCGATGGCCCCGTACTCATCACATCGTGTGTGACGAGCCACGGGAATTGCGAAACCACCGAGAGGTGCTCGGTTCGCGAGCCTCTTCGCCGGGTGAACGAAAGTATCCTGGGAGTTTTGAGCACCGTAACGATTGCGCAGATGAGCGAGGACCCCAATGAGCCCGCGCTTGTCGCCCTGTCGGGCCCGATGCGTTCGGGTTCGCACATGAGTTCGAGTTAGGAGACGAAGGAAAATGGCCGTCAAGCTGCCGATTTACATGGATAATCACGCAACCACCCCGGTGGACCCGCGCGTCGTCGAAGCGATGCTGCCGTATTTCACCGAAAAATTTGGCAATGCCGCGAGCCGCAACCACAGCTTCGGCTGGGCCGGCGAAGAAGCCGTCGAAACGGCACGTCAGCAGATCGCCTCGCTGATCGGGGCCACGCCCAAAGAGATCATTTTCACCAGCGGCGCGACCGAATCCGACAACTTGATGATCAAGGGCATCGCGGAGATGTTCCGCGAAAAGGGAAACCACATCATCACGCAGTCTATCGAGCACAAAGCGGTGCTGGACACCTGCAAACGCCTCGAAAAAGACGGCTATGAAGTCACCTATTTGCCGGTGCAGAAGGATGGCCGCGTCAGCCTGGATGATTTGAAAGCCGCCATTCGCCCGACCACTATTCTGATCACCATCATGTATGCCAACAACGAAATTGGCGTGATCAACCCAATCCCCGAAATCGGCAAAATCGCCAAGGAACATGGCATTTTCTTCGCCGTGGACGGCGTGCAAGCCGTCGGCAAGATTCCGGTTGACGTGCAGAAAGACAACATCGACCTCCTGGCCATCAGCGGCCACAAAATTTACGGTCCCAAGGGTGTCGGCGCGCTCTATGTTCGTCGCCGCAATCCGCGTGTCCAGCTCTCTGCCATCATTGATGGCGGCGGCCACGAGCGCGGCATGCGTTCCGGCACGCTCAACGTTCCAGGCATCGTCGGCTTGGGCAAAGCCTGCGAACTCTGTCAGCAGGAAATGCAGCAAGAAGCCCTGCGGCTGAGCGCTCTCCGCGACCGCCTGAAAAAAGGCCTCGAAGCCAAGCTCGACGAGGTTTTTATCAACGGCTCGCTGGAACACCGCCTGCCGAACAACTTGAATATGAGCTTCGCCTATGTCGAGGGAGAGTCCCTTTTGATGGGCATCAATGACATCGCGGTATCGAGTGGCTCCGCCTGCACCTCCGCCACTCTGGAACCCAGCTACGTCCTCAAAGCCTTGGGCGTAGGAGAAGACCTGGCGCACACCTCGATTCGCTTCGGCCTTGGACGCTTCAACACGCAGGAGGAAGTCGACTACGTCATCGACAAGATGGTCCAGGTCGTCACCAAGCTGCGTGAGCTTTCGCCGCTTTATGAGATGGCAAAGGAAGGCATCGACATCTCCAAGATGAAGTGGCAAACCGCCTAAACCCTGCATCTAAGCAAATTAGGTAGGAGATTAGGCAGAACGAGATCTCAAGAAGAGAAGGAACAGCAATGGCAAACGAAGGCACAATCCGCATTCACCGCTCGATTGGCGGCACAGGAGCCGCTTTCCGAGTGACATTTGTACCCTATGAAGAAGGCGAAGAAGCCCCCGCCGCAGGCGAGCGCTCTTTCCACGAACTCCAGCAAGTCCGCGCCTTTTTGAAAATGCTCGGCGTCGGCGCCGAATTCATCAAGGACGCGCTTCGCCAGCTCACCGCTGGCCGCTCGGCCTCCGTGCCGAACGTCACGCTTTCCGAAAAGGCCGTCAAGAGCGCAGGCTTTGGAAATCTCGTCAATTTGGCAAGGAGCAACAGCTAATGGCATATAGCGATAAAGTGGTTGAGCACTACAACAATCCGCGCAACGTCGGAAGCTTGCCGAAGGAAGATCCCAATGTTGGAACGGGTCTCGTCGGCGCTCCCGAGTGCGGCGACGTGATGAAGCTGCAGATGAAGATCAATCCCGATACGCAGGTCATTGAAGAAGCCAAGTTCAAGACCTTCGGCTGCGGTTCGGCGATTGCCAGCTCATCGCTCGCCACCGAATGGGTCAAAGGCAAGACGGTCGAGGAAGCGCTCTCAATCAAGAACACGGACATCGTGCGCGAGCTTTCGCTCCCGCCGGTAAAGATTCACTGTTCCGTGCTCGCCGAAGACGCCATTAAAGCAGCCATCGGCGACTGGAAGAAAAAGCACGGCATCGAAGCCCCGGTAGCCGAAAAGGCCGCGCACTAATTGTAGTTGCGCTTGTAGGGGCCGGGCTTGCCCCGCCCGCCGCGTCGGCGAGACGTTCGTAGGGGCAAGGCACGCCGTGCCCGTCTTTGCCGAGCTTTAATCGGTAAACGCTCCATGGAGCATTTGAAAATGGCAACAGAAGTCGCCAATCCGACCATCTCGAAAATCTCCCTTAGCGAGCGCGCCGCAAAAAAAATCCGCGAGCTCCTCGTAAAGGAAGGCGTCTCGCCTGAAGTAGGCGGCCTGCGCGTCGGCGTACAAGGCGGCGGCTGCTCCGGCCTCTCCTACGCCATGCGCCTGGACACCCAGGCCCGCGATCGCGACAAAATTTTCGAAGAATTCGGCGCACGCCTCTTCGTAGACCCAAAAAGTTTTCTCTATTTGAACGGCACAACGCTCGAATACGAAGAAACGCTGATGCGCCAGGGTTTCGTTTTCCAAAACCCCAACGCCGCCAGAAACTGCGGCTGCGGCAGCTCGTTTACGGCATAGGTAGCACAGACTTCAGTCTGTGCTCTCCGCCTTTGGTTTTCTTTGACTCGGTTTTCGGCACGTTTCAGCTTTTGTCTTTGTTCCGGCGGGAGTATTCAAAGCGCGACTCTGACAAGTGGTTGGCAGCCGCACCCGCCAGCCACTTTTTTTGTGCCCGGTTAGTATGAGCGATTCACAAATGAGCACACTAGCCACATCCAAGACGAACGCCCAGGCGTCGGACTATTTCGCCATTTTCGGCCTGCCGCGCAAACTCTGGATCGAGATGAACGCGCTCGAACAGAAATTCCTGCAACTAAGCTGGAAGCTGCATCCCGATAATTTCGTGAACGCCAACGAGACGGAACGCGAGCTTTCTCTAAAGCGCAGCTCCGAACTGAACGACGCTTACCGCACGCTGCGCGATCCCGTCGCCCGCGTCGAATACCTCCTTGGCCTCGAAAATATGCGCAAGGAAGGCGAACACAAGCAAAAGGCTCCGCCTGAGCTGCTCGAAGAAGTCTTCGAGCTAAACGAATCCCTCGACGAACTGCGCGAAGCCAAATCCGCCGGCGACGACCTGACCGCGCTGAAAGCGCGTCTCGAGTCGGCCGAGAAGAATTTCGGAGAAAAACTCGGCGAAATCGACGCCCAGCTTCAAGCCGCAGGCCGCGACTGGGATGCCGCTGTTGACTCAAACGCGGACGACTCCGCACGGAAGAAAATCATGGCTCGTCTGAACGAATTGCTAAATCGCCGTTCGTACATCAGAAATCTAGTCGTAAACGTGCAAAAGGAGCTTCTGTAGGGGAGGGGCTTGCCCCTCCCGGTTTTCACCATGGGCAAAATCGTTGGCATCGACCTCGGCACAACAAATAGCCTGGTGGCTTATATGGACAGCCAGACGAACCAGCCGAAGTGTATCCCCGGCCCGTACGGCAGCACGCTATGTCCGTCAGTCGTCAGTCTTGATGCCGACGGCAGCATCATTGTCGGAGAAGCTGCTCGCAACCGGTTGCTCACCCAACCGGAACGCACCATCTACTCCGTCAAACGCCTCATGGGACGCGGCCCCGCCGATGTCCAAAGCGAACTAAAGCTCTTCCCGTTCCGCATCGACCCCGCCAGCAAAAACGTCATCCGCGTAATGCTCGGCGACAAAGTCTTCACGCCTCCAGAGATTTCCGCGTTCATCCTGCGTGAACTAAAGAGCTGGGCCGAAGCCTTCTTCGGCGAACCCGTCGACCGCGCCGTCATCACCGTCCCCGCTTATTTCAACGACGCCCAGCGCCAAGCCACCAAAGACGCCGGCAAAATCGCTGGCCTCGAAGTCCTGCGTCTGGTCAATGAACCAACCGCCGCCGCCCTCGCCTACGGTCTGCACGAAAAACAGCGCGGCCGTGTCGCAGTCTACGATCTCGGTGGCGGCACGTTCGACATTTCCGTCCTAAAACTCATTTCCACCGCCGAAGGCGACATCTATCAAGTCCTCTCCACCAATGGCGACACTCACCTCGGCGGCGACGACATCGACAACCTGCTCCAGTCTTTCGTCCACGAGCGAATCCTTCGCGAAGACAAGCTAGATTTCTCGCCTCACGCCGAACTCGCGCAAGAGCTGCGCAAAGCCCTGATCGCCATCAAGCATCAGCTCTCCGACGTTGACTCCGCCACGCTGCGTTTTCCATTGCCCAATGGCGGCTTCTTCGTCCACGAATTCACGCGTGGCGCTTTGGAGTCTCTGATCCGCCCCGTGGTCGATCGCACTATGGCCCCGGCGAAACAAGCCCTCGCCGACGCCCAGCTAAAGCCAACCGACATTGAAGAGGCAGTCCTGGTGGGTGGCACGACGCGCACACCGCTCATTCGCCGCACCGTCCAGGAATTCTTCGGTCGTAAGCCTCACGCCGAGCTGAATCCCGACGAAGTCGTCGCCCTCGGCGCCGCCGTTCAAGCCAACATTCTCGACCGCGGCGTCACCAACATGCTTCTGCTCGATGTAACGCCGCTGTCGCTCGGCATTGAAACCTACGGCGGCGCCGTCGCAAAGATTATTCCCCGCAACTCCACCATCCCAGCCAGCGCGCAAGAGCTCTACACCACCGGCGTCGACAATCAGACCGGCATCGACATTCACGTCCTTCAAGGTGAACGCGAACTCGCCAAAGACTGCCGCTCGCTCGCCCGCTTCACTTTGAAAACGCCGCCCGCGCCAGCAGGCCTCCCGCGCATCGAAGTAAAATTCCTGATCGACGCTAACGGCATCCTGCAAGTCGCCGCTAAAGATCTGCGCACCGGCGAGCAGCACTCCATCGAAGTCCAGCCCAGCTACGGCATCAGCGACAACGAAATCGAGCGCATGCTCGAAGAATCCATCGAATACGCCGAACAGGATTTCGCCGAGCGCCAGGTCATCGAAGCCCGCACCGAATCCGAATCAATCCTGGCCGCCACCGCAAAAGCGCTCGCCAACGAGCAATCAAACAGTTTGCCGTCGGAAGAACGCGCAAGAATCGAAACCGCCATCTCCGCGCTAAAAGTAGCTGCCGCGAGCACGGATTACAAACTAATCCGCAAACGCATCGACGACCTGAATCACGCAACCGAGCACCTGGCGGAACTATTGATGAACAGCGCCGTCACGACCGCGCTGCAAGGTAGAAATTTAGCCGAGGTCTAATATTTTGTTGGCGCGGCTCTAAAAGATTCCGTCATTTCGAGCGAAGCGAGAAATCTCTCTTCGATTTCGCGATGACGACCAAGCAATTGAGGGAGAGCACAAATGGGCGGAAGCAATCCGTACATCGATGAAGTCAAATACACACCCGCCACGAAGAAATACAAAGTCACATTTCTTCCCAGCGGCAAAACCATCGAGGTCGACCCGGCGAAAATTCCCTACGGCCACAACGGCCTTCCCGGCAGCATCCTCGACATTTCTGAAGGCATCAAAGCCGGCCTGGATCACGCTTGCGGGGGCGTCTGCGCCTGCTCCACCTGCCACGTCTTCGTCAAGCAAGGCCTCGAGTCCTGCAACGAAGCCACCGACGCCGAACTCGACGAACTCGACATGGCCCCCGGCATCACACAAAAATCGCGCCTCGGCTGCCAAACCGTCCCCGACGGCACCACCGACATAGTCGTCGAAATTCCCGAGTGGAATAAAAACTACGCCAAAGAAGCCGATCACTGAGTTTTGTGGCTCAGGCTTCAGCCTGAGCTCTTCAGCCAGTCACCATTCACGAGCCATCAATCACGCTTTTTTCCAGGAGCCAAAATGCCACCAACTTTCGGCTGGGACAACATCGAAGACATTGCCATAGGCCTGACTGACAAATTCCCCGACACCGATCCGCTCACCATCCGCTTCACCGACATGCACAAGTGGATCACCGAGCTCCCCGGCTTCTCCGGCGACCCAGCCGCCTCCAACGAAAGCAAACTCGAAGCCATCCAGATGGCCTGGCACGAAGAATTCCTGGACCGCCAGAGTTAAAAACGTCCACGAGCCTCACCGGTGCTTCACGGAATTCCAAAAATCAGGCATAATTACGGCGCACCTTACCCGGGGAGGTCTCCCGTGAAAAACGTCACAAAGCTTCTTCTTTCCGCGCTCCTCTTCCTGCCCGTCCACTTTTGCGCCGCCCAAACAGCATTGCTGCCTCTGCACGCGCCCGACGGCGGCACACGCGAAACCTTCGCCAGCATCACCATTCCGTCCACACCCGCTTCGCCGTTCACCGCCACGGTGAACACCGAATGGATTCGCCAATTGCCCGACGGCAGCAACATCACCCTCAAAAATCATCGTACAGTCGCCCGCGATGCCGACGGCCGCGTCTTCGAGGAGCGCCGCTCTTTGTCCCCGATGACGGCAAGCGTGAGTCGACCGTCTATCAGATCGAAATCAGCGATCCCGCAGTCCGCGAGCGCTACATTTGCAAAGTTGCCGAACGCGTCTGCCGCCTGGAGCAGTTTGTTGCTTACGAATTCAAGCCCAAAGCTGCCCCCGGCGCTTCTGGCGTGGAAAACCTTGGCACGCAAAACGTCTCCGGTCTCGAAACAATTGGCAGCCGTGAGACGCATCTGATCGAAACCGCAACATACGGCAACGAAGCCCCCATCCTCGAGAGGAAAGAATTTTGGTATTCGCCCCAGCTCGGCATCAATCTCATCACCAGGCGCCAGGACCCGCGCTTTAGTTCGCAGCAGAATTTCGAAGTCACCAACATCGCGTTGGGCGAGCCCGACGCCAAGCTCTTTGAACCGCCCAGCGGCTACAAGATTCTCGACCTGCGCACGCCCCCGAAGCTTTCTTCGCCGCAGGCTTCATCCCCGCAGTGATGTCCGTCCGCCGATTTTGCTTGAGGGTCGGCGTCCTTCTCGATCCTCTCCCGGAGCAAGGCTCCGGCCTACACAAATCTGTTGACGCAGGCCTTAATATAAGGTACAGTACTCCTTGGGAACTTCTGTGAGTTAACCGCCGCCGATACCTGGCTGGCGGTTTTGCTTTTAGGGCCATCGTTTCTCGCCGCCAGTTTGCCGGGCAACTGTTGGGTCGCACGCGCGCTCGAGCTCCGAGAATCAAGGAGTCCCTGACGCTCGCGCCGACAAACTCGATGCTCAAACGAGCCCTCAAACAGCCGCTCTTTTTGCTCGAATTTACGTTTTTTGTAAATCGTTTAGAATCAACACCTGCGCGATCGCCCCTAGCACTGTGATTCTAAACAGCTTAACAAAAACATAAGTCTTTTAGATGCAACACTTACAGAAAACTGGGGAGTGGGGTAAGGCAACCCGACGGCAATCAAAGCATCCAGAGCGGGCGAACCTTTCAATGCGTACTGTGCCGTCAAGCGCAAGGGCGACTAGCCTTCGGCCAGCGCGCGAAGGGACGCTTAGTTCGCCCGCAAGCGCCTTGTCCATTCCGCGAATTTCTCTTATTCTAGTTAGGTTACACACCCTGCAAAATGTGGCGCTATGGTGCAACGGTTAGCACGCGGCCCTTTCAAGGCCGAAATACGGGTTCGATTCCCGTTAGCGCTACCAAATAATCCACCCGATCTTTTTCCAGCTTGTGCCATACAGGTCATCGCTCCCGGCTATAATTCAGCACAATATTCTCCGAAGCGAATACCGTCGCATCCCCTGGAGGAGCCGCTTTGAGCTACGCTGAAAAACACCTCATCGCAGGTGAAACGGTCCAATATCAAACCAAGCTTCATTGGATCGTCATGCTCGGCCACGCCGGCCTCATGGCGTTTTTTATCCTGGCTGGCATCGCTCTACTCGTGTTCTCTTGGAACATCAGGCACAGCGCCGATTCTCATTCCAACATTTTGATTTGGCTCGCCCTTGCGGCGTTCCTCGTCGCGGCGATTCTTCTTGGAATTGGCCTCATCAAGCGCGGCGCCACGGTAATGGTAATCACCAATAAGAGAGTGATCGTAAAGACTGGCCTCGCAAGCCGCCGCACGATCGAGCTCCTTCTTTCGCGGATTGAAAGCATCGCCGTGGAAGAGCCCGCGGTGGGACGGATGCTCGGCTACGGAACAGTCGTGATCCGCGGCACGGGAGGCACTCCCGAGGTGTTCGAGAAAATCGCCCACCCTCTCGAATTCCGAGAACAAGTCCAAAGCCAGATCAGCAGCGGCGAAAAGCGGGCTTAAACGTGTTCTAAGGAAAGCGGATTTCCCGCTGCTCGAAGTATCTTGTAGGGGCGGGGCTAGCACCGCCCGCGTGGGCTAAAAGGTTACCTTCAGCCGCGCCGAGACGCTGCGCGGCGGCGCCACCGCAGTTCCCGAAAATAGACTGGCGAAATTGATCACGTTGACGTGGTCCGTCAAATTCTGCGCCCGAATCTCAAACGCCGCGCTGCGCTGCTCTTTGTGATACATCTCCGCGCCCGCCGCCACATCCAGCGAGTAGTTTGGCCGCACGCGTCCTTTGTTAAAATTCACCTGGTTGATGATTGCTGGACCGTACTGCGAGAGAAGAAAATTTAAATCGATCGGACTGTTATCGATCTCCACCGGCAGTCCACTTCCATATTCGCCGCCGAACGCGAGCCAAACCCTCCTCGTTGCTTCGTAGCGCACCCGTGCGCGCAACGTATTCCGCTGATCCTGCGAGACTGCGAACTTACTTGTGTCTGTTAAACCGTTTGCTGCATCGTCGCCCAGAAATAACCCGCCGGTAATCGGCCCTTGCCCGATTCCGGATTGGTTCGCGTAACTCAAGTAACCCGAAAAGCGTCCCCAGTGGGGAACAGCAAGCCGCACTTCTTCTCCCGCAATCCGCGCCTTCGCAAACGCAATCGGAAAACTCACTCCCGTATCCAGCAGCGTGTCGTCGTCCGAGTAATTGTGAAAATCGCGCCGGAACACATTCGCGTCCAGCCGCAAATTACCAAAGAAGGATTTTGTGACGCCAACTTCATAGTAATTGGCCCGTGCGGGCTGTACCGGCAGACGCAGCACAACCGGATCAACCGAATTGAGCTGCGGCGAGCTGGCCAGCAGCAGATTCTCTATCGCCGGCGTCTGGAAAACGCGGTCGTAAGAAGCATGAATCAGCAAGTTAAGCGAGGACACATACCGCGCAACGCCCACGCGGGGACTCACCGCGGATTCATGAACCACGAATCCGTAGTGATCGAATCGCAGACCCGCGCTGACGTTCCAGTTGCCGCGATGCCATTGGTCCTGCGCGTACGCCGAAGGCTCAATGTCCCAGCGCCGGTCGGCAAACGCAAGGTGTTGCTCCGTGCCAGGATCGAACAGCGCAGGATCGGTAATGGTGTACTGAAGCGCTTCATGCACCGGACTGAAAATCCCGTCCACGCCCGCTTTCCAATCGTTATGCCCATGATGACCGGCAATGTCGCCACGCACGTAGCCTTCTCGGTAACCGCGGTTTTGCGAGACGATGACGGGTGTCGCCAGAGGATTCGACGTCAGAGTCGCGCTCGCATCGCGCACGCTGCCGGCAAAACTCAGGAACAAATCCGGAGAGATCGTATCTTGGAAAAAAATCTGCCCCGCGGTTTCGCTATTCGTGATGTCCTGCCGCTGCCCAGCTTCCTGTTGGATCAACTCATTTGGCACGAGGGATCGCACTTCGTTGTGAGTCACCATGATGCGCAGCCGGTCCTTGTCTGAAAAATCCCGTTCGTAAGAAGCCGAAAAGCCGCCCGCATTTCCACGATTGGTGAAATTCTCAAGCACCGGAGGATCGAGATATCGCTCGCTATGAAAACCGTCTCCGCTCACCGAAAAACGGTTCTTTCCCGCGGAATAAGAAAGAGCCGCGGAACCTGTCACCGTCGAAAAACTTCCGCCCTCCGCGTCAAATTGCCCGTGCAGCCCGCTCGGCACATCTTTCGTCGTAGTGACTTCCACAATCCCGCCGAGCTTCCGTCCATACTCCGCGGGAAAGCTGGCCGTAAGCACGCGCATCGATTCCACTTCCTCGGCATCAAACGCCGGCGCAAATGCCAGGGACCGGTTCTGCGTCAGCGGCAATCCATCGAACACATACTGCACGTCGTACTCGGAGCCTCGTGGATGCAGAATCCCGTTTGCCTCGTAGAGCCAGCCTGGTTGTTCATTCACCAAATCGGATAGGTCGCGCCCAGGTTGTGCCGAAATCTCTTCGCCGATCGATTGCCGTCCAATCGAGTAAATCGTTCCCGTGCTGCTTGGATCCACAAGCGTGGCGGAGTCGTTCACCTCAACTTCAGTCGTCACTGGCGCAACGCCAAGGATTGCCACAACGCGCACCGGCACTTCCGAGCGGATCTCGATCAGTTTGTTCCACGGAGCAAAATTTTCAGCAGTCAGACTCAACCGGTAAATTCCGAATGGAAGATCCTGCAGCGTAAAGCGCCCATCGGCGGCTATCGGAAACGTGCGGCGAAGCTGGTTCGCTTCGCTGACCAGTTCAACCGTAGCGGCCACCGCCGTGCCTTGCGAGTCGTGCACTTCGCCGCGCAACTCGCCGCGCGCGCGCTGCGCCCGCGCCATCGGAGCCACGGAAAAGATCATCGCGGCTAAGAGGTAGAATTTTGCGGGGCTGTTGTTCGGCGTCACCGTTTCCGTCTTTTGTCCGGGCATCGGAATTCCTGGCACTTCATAATCAGTTCCTTCCATCCCCAAATCGATCATCCAGACTATTTCGCGGCGGCTGAGCGAATCTCTTTAAGTTAGCATGAAGCGCCACAAGTCCTTCTGGCTTGCTCGTGAGCCGCGAACAAATTTGCAACTCCCCGCCTTCGTCTCACTCTTGCCGACTTCGGCGTCTTTCGGCAAAATATGTCTGGCCCGTTGCGTGACCCTTCCATGAAGCCCCTGCTACAGTCCAACACTTCTCTCTTCACAGTCGGGCATTCCAGCCTCGAGCTCGACGGTTTCCTGAGAATACTATTCACTCATGAAATAAAAATCGTCTGCGACGTCCGCAGCCGTCCCGCCAGTTTCCGGTTCCCTCAATTCAACCGCGAGCCGCTCGAAGCCTGCCTGGCCTCCGCATCGATGCAATACGAATTTCTCGGCGAAACTCTCGGCGGCCGTCCCTCTGACCCTCGCGCCTATAACGCGGACGGCATCGTGAACTACGAAGAACGCCGCAAAGCCCATGATTTTCGCGCTGGAATCGATCGCGCGCTGCACTTGTCCCGCGCTTCAAATATCGCTCTGATGTGCGCGGAAGAAGACCCACTTCAATGCCATCGTTTCCTGATGATTTGCCCGTCACTGCTCGATTGCGGCGTTACACCTTCGCATATTCGCCGCGGCGGCGAACTGGAATCACAGCGCGAAGCCGAGGATCGCCTTCTCAAATTGCACGACCTTGCCGCCTTCGACAGCGGCTCGCTTTTTATTTCCGAACGCGACGTGGCTCTGCAGGATGCGCTGCGACGTCAAGCCCAGGAGTTTGCCTTCCGCGCGTCTCCCGAAGCCATCGAGTATTTTTAATTTTATGGAAATTCTACTTTGCACGATCGGTTTCGCGGGAAAAACGGCCGAAGAGTTTTTCCATCTTCTCGAGGAAGCGCAAGTCGAAAAGCTCATCGATGTCCGCCTCAATCGGGGAGGCCAGCTGTCCGGCTTCGCCAAGCATCCGGATCTAGCGTACTTCCTGGGAAAAGTTGCCAGGATCGGCTATTCCCATGAGCCAGAGCTAGCGCCAACTCCGGAGTTGCTCGACACTTATCGTGAAAGCAAGGACTGGGCTGTTTACGAAACTGGTTTTCTGGCCCTGATGAAGGAGCGGGAAATCCTGCAAGCGTTCGACGCCAACGCCTGGCCTCCGCGAGCTACGTTGCTTTGTTCTGAACCTGGTCCGGAGAGATGTCACCGCCGTCTTGTCGCCGATCTGCTCGCGGCGCATTGGCGGACGAAGGGCCACAACGTCGAGATTCGCCATCTCATCGCAGCCCGCGCTAAATCCTCGAAGGTGCGCCGCGAGAAGGCGAAGTCCGTGCCATGAACAAGTTGCTCATCACGGAAATCACCCGCATGGGGCCGGCGTTCTGTGTCATCGGCCTGCAGCGCGAAAAGGACAAAATTCGATCCGTTCGTCCCGTTTCCGCGACCGCCAATAGTTGGCTGCATTTCCCCTATCAGCGCGGCGACGTGCTGCAGTGTGAGCTCGCTCCTTTTTCCGGCGCCAAGCCGCACATTGAAGATCGAGTTTCGACCAGCGGTTTCGAGAAGGAATCAACCGTTCCGGAGCCCGAAGTAGTCTCTTACTTGCGCAAGGCAGAAATCGCGGGCTCTCTTCCGGAACTTTTCGGCTGCCCTCTGCACGAAAACAGGGGTGGGGGACTGTTCGCGAAGCCTCCGGAGGCCAAGCGCTCCGTTTGTGGAACGGTGACGCAAAATCTTCGCCTCGAGCTCTGCGCCAACGAACTGCGCGCCACACTGGCTATTTCCTCGGGCGAAGTCTTGCGCGATCTTCCGGTTGTCGACCGCGATTGGCGCGACTTCATCGACGCGGCGCTGGCCGAAGGCAGAGGCGCGAATCGTGTCGCCCGTCTCGAGCGATTCCTAAGCTCACAATTCCACTACAAAGTTTTGTCTTGTCCGCATCACTTCATTCGGCTGGGACTCACGCGGCCATATCATGATCTTTGCTGGCTCATGCTGGACACCCTGATTCCACTTCCAAAACAGGACTGGCTCGAGGAATTTTGATGGCGCCCATTAAGGAGGAAAATCGCTGGCGACGTCTTGTCGAGGAATGTTTCCGCCGCGAAGCCGGCTCTGAAGCACCCATCCCTGATTCCGCGCAAGATCTCATCGAAACAGGCGCGCTCGATTCCATGGGCTGGGTCAGTTTTCTTCGTGCGCTAGAATCTACAAGCGGCAAGAACGATTTGGGAGCCCTCCTCACAAACCGCACTCCTTCTCTTGAAAGTATTTTTCAGGCCTTCAAAGAAGCTCAAGAGGAGAACTCCTCGCTTCAAGCTGCTTCCAGCGTCGGGGACGCCGCAACGGGAGCATCAGTCATTCTTGTGAGTTCGAGTGCTGCCGTCGGCTCGCGCGGAATTCCTTCCGAAGAGATCGACAAGGCTTTCGGAATGCCGCCAGGAAAACTCCGCCTTCGCGCCGGAATCGAATCGCTTGCCTACGCCGCCGAAGATGAAAATGAACTCACGCTCGGTGTGCGCGCCGCGCAGCAAACGCTCCATGCCGCGGGTTGCGGAGCGCAAGAGCTCGACTGGATCATCGCCACGAGCGAAACGCATCGCGGCTATCCGTCTCTTGCAGCGCGGCTTCACTCTCAATTGCTCGCGCGCGAAAACTGCGGAGCGCTCGACGTCGGCGGCGCCTGCCTTGGCTTGCTAAACGGGCTGGCTGTGGCGCAAGGTCTCATCGTTTCGGGGCAAGCCCGCACCATCGCCGTCATCACCTCCGACGTCCACAGCTGCATCTTCCGGCCTGGTCGCGTGGCGGGAGAATTCGGCGGTTTGTTTGGCGACGGCGCCAGCGCATTCCTCCTGCGCGCGAAAAGCGGGTCGCCGTCGCAAGCCGGCTACGCCCTGGGAGACTTTTTCTTCGGCTGCGCCGGGCAGTACGCTGGGGCTATTCGCGTTGCGGAAGCCTCGAATGGTGACCTCGACGTGCATTTTGATGGCGAGGCGCTCTCCCGAGCGGCCATCACACGCATGGAGAAAGTGATCCTCGACGTCGAACTGCGCAGTGGCCTAGCGCGATCCTCAGTACAAGGATTGGCGACACATCAACCCAATCCCCGTCTCGTTACGCTCCTCGCGAAACAATTAGATCTCGCGCCGGACAAGTTTCCTTCCGTAGCCAGAACTCTCGGCAATCTCGGCTCTTCCACCTGTGGAGTGGCGCTCGATTCGATTTTGCAAACGGCGCGGAACGGCAAGCTCGGCCAGCATGGCCCGATATTCCTGGCATCGCTCGGCCCTGGCCTGCTTTTCGGCGGTGGGTGGCTGGTTTTCACATGAACCTTAGTGTATCCCACTAAGGTTTCAAAGGTAGCAATCTGTAACGTTTTGTTACCATCCGCAAGCTGATTGGCGTTTCTTGCTCCTTAGAGTCTTCATATAATACTGAAAATAATGGATTTACTTTTCTAAATGCCTGGTGTGGCACATGCACCCTATTTGTCAACAGGTACCAGAGTACTAGGTCGGATGAAATCCTAGGAGTACCCGAATGAGGAAGCGCACGGACAGGGCCCAACAAGGATTCTCTCTTTTAGAGATGGTGGTGGTGGTGGGGCTTGCAATGGTGGTGATGGCCTTCGCGGTCATAAACACGATGAGCAGCTCGCAAAATGCGCGAGCCAATTCCGCGATGGACGGACTTACCTCGCAGCTTCGACAGGCGCGCGAGATGGCCATCGCCAAACGTCGCAACGTTCAAGTGCAGTTCACGGCACCCAACCAAATCCAGCTCACTCTGCTGACATTGCCAGGGGAGCCGATTCCGGCGCCTATTCCTACCTCCTATCTAAACGACAACGTTGGCGGCGGTTTGAGTTTCTATGTATTCCCCACCATTCCGGACACGCCCATGGGTTTCGGCAACGGGACCGCGATCAATTTGCAGCAGCCTACCGGCGGCGGAACCTGGACCTGCATGTTTTCAACTTCAGGTGCATTCGTCGGCACAGCGCAGTCGGCGGCAACTCTCTATCAGGCAACGAATAACAATCCTGTGAACGCTTCTCTCTTTTTGGGTATCGCGGGAAAGCCGAACACGGCGCGCGCGGTAACGGTTTTTGGCGCGACGGGCCGGGTCCGTTCCTATTACTGGAACGGTTCTGCCTGGCTGGAATAGGGGGACAAGTTCAATGAAAAGACCGCGCAAAATCTCTCGTTATCCTTCCGGCTTCACGTTGCTCGAGGCGATGATTTCCATCGTCATTCTTTCGTTCGGTGTGCTTTCTCTGTCGGTCGTCTACGCGCAAGGCGTCGTGTATGCCACCCTTACGCAGTACGACTACATCGCAGAAAAAAAGGCCGAAGAAGCCGTGGAGACGATCTTCACCGCGCGCGATACCAAGATCTTGACCTGGTCGCAAATTCAGAACGTCTCGGCGAACGGCGTGTTTCTGGACGGCCCCCAGCCCTTGCTCGACCCTGGTCCAGATGGGCTCGTGGGAACCGCAGATGACAACCCCAATCTCCCGGATGTCATCATCCTCGGGCCGGGCCCAGACGGAATCCTGGGCACCGCCGACGACCAAGTCGCCAACCTAAATCCGTGGATGACCAGGACGATTAACATTACACCGGTTACGGCTGAAGCAAATCTCCGGCAGATCACCATCACCATTAACTATACGATTTGCGGCCTTCAACGCACTTATACGCTCATCAGCTATATCTCGGCGTTTGCCTAAGGATGGCGGGAGAGAACTAACGATGAAGAAACAATCGGGATTCACGCTTATTGAGTTCATAGTCGCCACGGGCATTACGCTTCTGGTCCTAGCTGCCACCATGCTGGCGTTCAAAGACGCTACGAATACGAATCAGAGCGTCTCTCTTAAGTCTGATCTTTCAGATAATCTCCGCGCCGGTGTAAATCTCATCGAGCAGGATCTGATTCAGGCCGGCACGGGAATCCCCACCGGAGGCATCCCGGTTCCGTATACGCCGGGGCCCCCAAATTGTCTTGGCAGTGGAGGCGCGCCGATTAACCGGCCCAATCTGACAGGTGGACTGACTTTCCCTGTGTGCAACGTCAGCTTGAATGCGATTCAACCCGGTTGGGAACTCGGGCCGCCAATTACGAGCCCGGATTCGGCAGCGGGAGGAAATACCGACCTCATCACCATTCTCTACGCGGACAACACGCTCGCGCTCAATTCCCGGATGATCAATGAGCCTCCCCTGGGCGCGAATCCAGGCTGCCCGGCTGGAAACATCGCGAATAACGGAAAAGTCGTGGTCTTTGATCCCAATTGCATCCAATTTTCCCCCACCGGGGTGCAGATCAACTCTGGGGATCTGATCATGTTCACCAACACGAAGGGCAACGCCATTCAGGAAGTGACCAACGCAGCCGGCCAGACTCTTCATTTCGACGCGGGCGACGGTTTAAATCTGAATGGCCGCACCGACCCGCAGGGCACCATGACTCAGCTTGAACTTCCCAACGGCACTTTTCCGCCTACGACGGCCACCCGCATCTGGATGATCACCTATTATCTCGACAATCTGACCGATCCGCTTCACGTTCGCCTGATTCGCCGCGTCAACTGGAACCCAGGCCAGCCCGTCGGCGAAACAATCGAGAATCTCCAGTTCAAATATAACTTTGTCGATGGCGTCATCAATCCTTCCGGCCAGCCCAGTATCCCTGCCGGCGAATCGGAAAGTCAGATTCGCTCCGTCAATATAACCCTTGGTGCGCGTTCGACCAGCGCCTGGGGACAAAACCATACATATCTCCGCAGCAATTTCACGACACAGGTCAGTCTACGCAGCATGGCTTACGTAAACCGGTATCAATAATTAGGAGTCCAACCATGAACGCCGTAAAAAAGCTCATGCGACGCGATTCGGGGATCGCCCTTGTCACAACCTTGCTGCTCATGGCGCTGATGTCCAGCTTGCTGGTCGGCTTTATGCTGCTGATCACCTCCGGACAGAAGCTCAGCGGAATCAACAACGACTACAGCCGCGCCTTCTACGCCGCGGAAGCCGGCATGGAGAAAATCACTGCGGACCTGGGCACGCTCTTTGATACCAATTACTCACCGTCGGCGGCGCAGATCAATGCCATTGCCACGGCGCCACCAGCCATTCCCGGAATCCAATATGTACAGTACAACGGAGCTTCGGGTTACCAAATCAACTACAACACGGATGCGAATGGGAATCCTTTGGCGACAGTTACCGCGGTGCAATCCGGCGCCTATCAGGGCATGACCGCTTTGGCCACCCAATACACGCTGCTGGTGACAGCACGCACGGCCAATAACAACGAGGTGAAGCTGCAGCGCACCACGCAAACAGTGGGCATTCCGATGTTCCAGTTCGGCATTTTCTCGGACACCGACCTCAGCTTTTTCCCTGGCCCTAACTTCGATTTTGGCGGTCGCACTCATACCAACGGAAACCTGTTTTTGGCCGCAGGCGCCACACTAAAGCTTTCTGATCGCGTTACCGCCGTGAAAAACGTCATTCGCACAAACCTCTCAAACGGTTTCCCCACAACGACTGGCCAATACGGCGGTATCGTCGACATTACCACTTCGCCCGGAACCGCTTCCTATCGGCCGCTCGCGTACACAGAAGGCAGCCTCGTTGGTACGATCGGCTCAGGTGTCAATCCCAATTGGACCAACATCTCTCTGGGTGCGACGAACTACGCGGGTAATTTGCGCAACGGCGCGACGGGTGCGACGGCTCTGAATCTTGGCATCGTGCTGCTCGGAGGCGGCACGACGCAACCGGTGGACTTAATCCGCCGTCCGGTGGTCAACGAGAGTGCTGCCGTCACCAACCTGCGCTATTACGCGCAAGCTAGCCTGAAGATTCTGCTTTCCGACAACTCAACGGACATCACCAGTCTTCCTTGTATTGACACGTCCACGCCGCCTTTTGACTTGTCCACGCTTGCCATCCCCGTTGCAAACTGGACGGGTACGGCAGCCACTCTGGAAACGCTCATGAACGCCAATAACACAGCGGGATTTAACACGCCGCCGGTGCCGCTGGCAGCTTCCGGCGCGGTCGTAGGCGCGACGGCCTACGCACCTCCTCCTGCTGATGGCTATTGGCTACCCACGCCGAACGCGGCTCCATATACCACCGCGTCGGGCCTGCCTACAATCAAGGGATTTATTAAGATCGAAGTGCAAACTGCTTATGGCAATCCTTGCGGCACTTGGAAAGACGTGACCCTCGAGGTTTTGAGTTATGGCTACGCCGGCAAGAATCTCTTTCCGCAGGGTACCCTGACAGCCGCCCAGTATGGCGCCGCTGAGCCGCTCCTAGGCTTGCCGACCAGCCAACTGGCCGTCTCCCCATGTCAGGACGTTCATCCAAACGCGATTATCCGGCTCGAGCGCGTTCGCGATAATCCCTCAAATTGGACGAATACGCCTGCCACTCTCAACTCTCATTGCGGGGTGACTAACAGCATCACCCCTGCGCTCCAGGCGTATCCAAACAACCCGGCCGATTACTGGCCAAACGCGCTCTTTGATACGCGCGAGGGCACCCTCCGCGACGTCAACCCTTCCACGACCGCGGGTGTGGGCGGCATCCCGTATTCGCAAATGATTAGCCTAGGTGGCGTCATGCAGTACATCGAACTCGATGGCAAGAACCTGGCCAAATATCTTGGCGGCGCCCTCCCGGGCTCCGGCCACCTTGCCTACGACCCGGTCAACGCTCCTAACGATTACGCCGTTTACATTTCCGACCGGCGCGGCAACTATACGGCCACGACGCTCACGAACGCTTGGCCGCCGCTTTCCCCCAGTACTCACGAGACCGGCGAATACGGTTGGGACGATTTCGTGAATCCCGCGAGCGCGGCTGGCTGTCCGAACGGCAACCAGGATACCGGCGAGGATCTCGATGGGCTGGGAACTTCGGGTTTTTACACCTACGGTCAGGATCCCTCTTACGCAATGGCGGCAGGCATTCCGTACACAGGCTTGGGTCTCGGTCAATACGGGATGTATGGCCTAACGGCCCCCGGCAACCTCTATGGCAACGCGGCAACCAACGCCATAACGGCCAATCCGGGCTGCACGGTAACCGCGCCTTCCAAGATTTGGCCAATGGCCTATGCTATCCATGCGAATGAAGCGCGCGAGAATCCGAATCCCTTCTTTCGACGGGCGGTCAAGATCGTCGACGGCAATCTCTTGACTGCGCTCGGCACTTGCCCTGGCACTGTGCCTTGCGGTTTGGCGATTGCCACGGAGAATCCGGCCTACATCTTCGGCGACTTCAACGCCAACTCCGCGGGAGGCGGCTTTAGCGCGACCGACCCGAACGTGGCTGTCTCCGTGAACGCAGATGCCGTCACGTTGCTGTCCAACAACTTCAACGACGTGAACACGTTCGCCTTCCCTTACGTCTTCAACTCCCCCGCCACCGGCGGCGCTGTGCGCAACTCCATCACCACCTGGTATCGAACGGCAATCATGGCGGGCAAAGGGATCTCCTTTCCGCAGCCAGCCGGAACCGCGCAGGACTTCGGCACCGATGGTGGAGTTCACAACTTCCTCCGCTACATCGAAAACTGGGGCGGTCAGACCTTGAACTATCGCGGCTCCATCATCAGTATGTATTCCAGTCGCCAGGCGATCGGCCTCTATAAGTGCTGCACAACGGTTTATTCGCCGCCAACCCGCGGATACAACTTTGATACGGAGTTCCTGACTCCTTCTCTGTTGCCACCGCGCACGCCGCTCTTTCGCGACGTGAATACGACAGGCTTCACACAGCTTCTCCTTCCTACTCAGTAGAACGCAGCCCACTGCTGCACCCTCGACCGGCCCCGGCAACCCCCCGGGGCCGGTTGCTTTTCTGGCGCTTACCAAGGAACGGAATATCAAAGATGGTGTTGCCAGGTCGAAGTTCAGTTTCCAGTAGCGGCGTTAGTTAGGTGGATCAGTCCCAAATTTAACCGTCATTCGGGAGCAACCGGGAAGCTTAAACGCTTGCGCCCGCATCACTCCTCTGCCTGAAGTGCCGCACTTAGAGCAGCAAGCGATCCCACGTGCCGCCATACCTAATTGCACGAACCATTTCTCTGTCGTAAATACTCTGGGGGAATCCGGGTTCAATTCGGCTTGCTCCATCGAGGGACTTCAATTGTTCGGCGGAGAGTTTCAGATCCAAACTGGCGAGATTGTCCTGGAGTTGAGATACCTTCCGCGCTCCAATGATCGGGATTACTGGCACCGTTTGATGGCGCAACCAGGCGAGTGCGACTTGCGCCATGCTGCGACCAGTTTGTTCGGAAACCGACTTTACAGCCGATATCATCAGCGCCGCGCGTTGTTCCCTCTCAGGATAGAAGGCTTTCACTTCTCCATTGGTCATCCGTCCGCCGTCGGGCTTGCCTTCGCCGTGATATTTCCCGGTTAGAAATCCACCCGCCAGGGGAGAGAAAGCCAGAACCCCCAAGTTCAAAGCTTCGGCCATGGGAATCAATTCGCGCTCGACCGTCCGCTCAATCAGGCTGTACTCGAGCTGCAGCCCGATAAACTGTGTCCAGCCTCGAAGCTCCGCAAGGATATTTGCCTGGGCGACCCACCAGGCGGGAGCGTCCGAGATGCCGGCGTAGAGAATCTTTCCCTGGCGAACGAGATCGTCCAGTCCACGCATGACTTCTTCCACTGGTGTGATCCCATCCCAGATGTGCACCCAGTACAGGTCGATGTAGTCGGTCTGCAACCGCTTCAGACTGGCTTCCACTGCCTGCATCATGCTCTTGCGGTGATTACCCGCCGCGTTGGGATCATTGCCTGGCGCGGCGTTGGAGTACTTCGTGGCTAGAACGACGCTCTCGCGATGGCCCTGCATGAACTCTCCAAGGAATTTCTCGCTCGTGCCGCCGGTGTAGAAATTCGCCGTGTCAAAGAAGTTTCCGCCTGCCTCGCGATAGGTCTCATAGACTTTCTGCGCTTCGGCCTTTGGTGATCCCCATCCCCACTCGTCGCCGAACGTCATGGTGCCTAGTGACGCTTCGGAGACCCGCAGTCCGCTCTTGCCGAGTAATCTGTATTTCATAATTGTGCTTCCTTTCGGGATTCAGTAACTCAGGAATTGATTCCGCTCTTTGCCGTATACAATCGGCTGTCGAAGCGCCCATCTTCAAAAACTGTTGAAACGGTTAGATGCCGCCATTTCTCGGCCTCGCTCGCACGCGCGGCTTCCGCTTGTTGCACCCGCTTTTCCGCATCGACACCGAGGATCAGCCGCAGCGGCACCTCGTCGCTATTTGCCAGTTGCAGAATTACGTCCGCTATCTTTCGCGGATCGCCTTCCGCACGCCCTTCGAGTCCTCGCAACATCTTGTGTATCGAACCGACCGAGGCCTCGTAGTCCGGCAGCAAGTCCGGCATATTCTCACCCGCGCGCCGTGCCCAGTTGGTCCGAATGCCTCCCGGCTCTAGCGTGCAGACCTTGACTCCGAAGGGCGCGACTTCCATCGCCAGCGAATCGCTAAAACCGCCGACAGCCCACTTGGCCGCGTGATACGGCGTATTGCCGGGAATTCCGAGGCGACCCCCGACAGAAGACACCTGAAATATGTGCCCGCTCTTCTGCTTGCGCATCACCGGCACGGCGGCACGTGTGGTGTACACCACGCCATAAAAGCATGTGTCAACGACGGCTTGGAAGTCCTCCGCACTCATTTGCTCGAATGGCGCAATCTGCCCGTAACCAGCATTGTTGATTAGCACGTCCAGACGGCCGAAGCTGTCCACCGCCAACTGCACCGCGGCCTTGGCGGCGGCCTCATCGCGTACTTCCAGCGTGACGGGCTTCACCCGTTCACCGTACCGCGCCACCAGGGGTGCCAGCTCTTCCGTCCGGCGCGCTCCGGCTATCACGCTGTCACCTGCGGCAAGCGCCGCCTCGGCGATGTCCCTCCCTAACCCGTTTCCGCTTCCCGTAATCAACCAGACTTTAGACATGAGAATCCTCCGTTCTCCTTCTTATGTGGCTATGGGTGCTTAGACTCGTCAGCTGGCCTCGCGAGAGAGCCAATTGTGATTACTCACTCATTTATGAGATGCAACGATTCGTTACTTGGTTATGCCGGCCCAGAACATTTGAAAGCCGCTATCCCGGTATTTATTGGCTTTGGAGGGGTTCGCCACCGTAAGGTCTATCGTCGCCTCTACCAAAGCTGCTAACGACTTCGAGATCAGTTCCACTGGGACATCATTCCGAAAGACCCGCTGTTCAATCGCGTCACGAATCATGATTTGGAACTCGACGAACGGCGCGCTGCCGGCGTCTCTAGACTCTTTGGTGAGTACCTCCGAAACCGTTAGCTGCGCCAGCACCTTGCGTTGCTTGGGATTCGCAACGCCCCACTTCACATGGCGATCCCAAACATGCCGCAGCCTGGTACGAACATTCTTCTTCCGGGGGAAATCCGACATCATGGCGTCAGCGAGCTCCAGTTTGATCTCCCGATAAAGGGCATTGATCAGATCATCCTTAGTCTTGAAGTACGTAAACAGAGTTCCTTCGGCGACGCCAGCTTGTTTTGATATCTCTGACGTTGGGGCAGCGGTAAGACCGCGCTCCGCAAATAGGTGGGTCGCGGCGTCGAGGATCGCATTTCGTTTGTCTTCGCTTTTAGGACGCGCCACTGAGCCTCTCTATTACTGAGTGCATACTCAATAATACACAGGAAGTATGCTGATGGCAAGCGCAGGCGGAGGCCGAAACATAATTAAGGACGCCAAAGTCCCGAATGGGCGGCAACTCGTAACTTATCGCCGAACCAGGCGGCTAAGTCGTGGTAAGCCGGATTACTAGAAACTGCCCCTAATTATTGTTTGCTGGCTTCGGGAACGATTTATGATCCCGGGCGCGTGCGCGTTGTGAAGCTGGTGTTTACGGCAGGGACCACGCAGGCTTGCAAGGGAGGCCAGCCCGCGTCCGTTGTTGGATTGCGGCAGAGGGATGCCGTGGCCGGAGTGACCAGCGAAGGGAATACGGTATTGTCGAGCGGCTCCGCATAGAGCTGGTAATTGTGTCCCACCGGAAGATGGCTGATTTCGTAGGTTCCATCAAATTGCGCGGGCCCTGGCGAAGTGCAGCTCCAGCCTCCAAGAGTTGCGGCGATCACTGCGCCGCTTGCGGCGTCGACGGCCACTACATGCGCTCCGAAAACTCCGGTTATGCCAGGCGGCGACAATGGCAAGGAGAGAGGATTGGCCGGGAGGATGCGTCCCGAGAGCGAACCTGCGTTGAGCGTGTCCGCTGAGTCTGGGTACAAAACGCGCAGTCCGGTGCGGTCGTCGTCCCCTAAAGGGGCGTCAGGTTGTTGGGCGGTGGGGCGAGTTCCGGAGAACGTTCCCGGTGCGGGCGCAAATGGGTACATCATCGCAGTCAAAACTGCGGAGTGGCTGAAGCCCAGAGTATGTCCCAACTCGTGGATCATCAGAGACTCGAAATCGTAAGCGGTCGGCGAAGAAGGGAGCGCCGCGGGCGTGGCAAACGTGATCATGGAACCGCTGGGACTAAAGTAGATGTCTGCATCGAGAATCTGTCCAACTTGTATCGCGGGCAGGCCTGTTCCCACTTGCACGCCGATGGTGTCCGCGGTAATTACCCGCGTAAAAGCCAAAATTCCTGGTGTGAACGCGCCGTCGGCCTGATCGAAGCAAATCGAGTTCACTCCGTCGGAGCCGCAGGCATTTTGCGTCGCGGTGCGAGTCACTGGAGCGAAGGTTCCAGGCAGAAGAGTCGTGCCACTTACTCCGGTCCACGCGGCCATCGATTGGGTGATTACCTGTTCGATCTCATTCAGGCGCCCGGTGGGGGTCTGGTCCTGCGTCAAGATGGTTACTGGATTGGTTCCCAGCACCGTGCTCCATTGTTCCGCGATGGAGCCTTGCGAAATAAGATGGTGCGAAGCCACGGGGCAGGCTGAGCCGCCGGAAACGCTAGCTGGCTGGCGCACATCCGGTACGATTTGATCGAACGCATAGCCGCTCGCACCGGGAATGCCACAAACGCCATAGAAAGCCGCAAGAAATGCCGCGATAAAGCTGCGAATGGCTAGCTGTTTTTTTTTCTTTTTCATCGGTGTTCTCCTGCGCCTCACTGGTTTTCCTTCCTCAAGGCCTTGTGAAGTCTTTCCCTGAAAATGGCTACTGGCAGATTTCGAATTCCGTCACGCCGGAAAGCTCTGACTCGCGCGTCGAAAACCGGCGAAGAAGCAGAATCTTGCGTGACCATTTCCAGTCCGGATTGGTGATTGCGCGCGATGCGAAAAGTTCCCTGCGACCATCCCAGAACTTGATACGGTCCATCTTCGCGGGCCCACAGAAAGAGATAGACTTCTTCGCCTGTGCGAAACGCCGGGACCTCATCCACATGCGAATGAAGGTGTCCCACATTTCCTCCGAGCAGTCGAATGGTGACGATCCCGGGCAGCGCCCCCTTTTCGCGCTCCAGGACTTCAAATTTGGTTTCGGTCCAAATTTCTCCCTGTTCCCACTGGCTGGTTGCTCCCAGGCATCGCATGCGCGCGACTGCTGTGGATTCCTGCGCAAGATCTTCGAGCCTCAGCCGGGAGAGCGTAGTAGCGCTAGCCGCCACCGCGAGTAGCGCAAGTCCTCCTAGAAAAAGAATCCATAAGAATCGGCGCCGTTGTATGTAGCTCATTTTCCTTTACCTCGCAGTTTTTACCGGATGACCAACGCTCCGCTGGCAGCGGTCTTGTCCAGATTTGTGTTTTGAATGAAGAGCGTGCGCGCGCCAGGCAAAGCGCTCGCCTGAATTTGCAGCGTTACGTGGATAATGCCGAGCCCGGCGGGCTGTTTCGTGATGACCGTGACGTCGCCGGGTCCAGACACTGTGTAGGTCATGCTGGTGTCCAATCCACTTTCGGAGAACACGCAGAGGTCGAATGTGGCGCTGCCGCTGGAAGGCCGTAGCAGCGGCATCGGATTTCCAGAGAGCGAACAAGAATTGTTCACGACGGAAAACATTCCAAGCGCGGCGACGTCGAGGTCCACGTCGTTGCCCCGGGCGCTTACGCCTGCAGTTGTCGGGTCAACCACGACGATGTCCTTGGCCGTTGCCGATGGAGAAGCGCTGCTGAGGGCGATCACGTCGTCGGACGCGTTCGGGGCAGCAACCACGAGAGAGAGGGCGTTGGACTTTGTCCCAGCGGGATTTTCAAGCTGCATGGTGACATTTCCCGCCAGCGAGACGTCGGCAGCCGTGACTGGAGCGGTGCATTCCGTTGCGGTGATGCAGGTGGTCGTTCGGACGGTTCCACCGACTAACAAAGTTGATCCAGGCCCCGGACTTGACGTGACAAAGCCGCTTCCTTCCACGAGTACCGTGAAGCCTTCAGCTGCGCCCGCATAAACGCTGGCCGGATGCAACATGAGGATGTTGGCTCCCGTGGAGATCGTGACGTTGGCCGCGCCAGACTGTGTGGTGTCGTCAGAACTGATGGCCAGCACTTGCAGAGCGTCGGGCGTGGGCGCCGAAGGTGGCGCGGTGTAGCTGCCGTTCGCGTCGATCGAGCCGCAGGCGCCGCTGTTCGCGCAGCCTGTGCCCTGAATTTGCCAAACCACGCTCTGGTTGCTTGTTCCGAGGACCGCCGCTGTAAAACCTTGCACCGCCAAGGGCGCGAGTGTGATGCTTTGCGGCTGCACGGAAACGAGCACGTGATTGATAACTGTAATTTGTGCAGTCGCGCCTTTCGTTGTGTCCGCAGCGCTCGTTGCCGCCACGCTCACAGGATTCGCCTGGGGAATCGTTCCCGGCGCGACATAGTCCACTTGCAACGCGCTTCCGCTCGTCACGCTTTGGCAGGGGCTGGAGCCTGCGACGCAAATTTGTCCGAGCGTGGTGTTTCCACCGGAAACGCCGCCGACGCTCCAGTTCACTACAGTATTCGTTGTGCCAAAAAGTTGCGCTGTCAGTGTCACGCGATGATTTGCGGCTAGCGTGGCTGTCGCTGGCGAGAGGCTGATGTTCACGCCTGGTTGAACGGCCATCGTGGCTTGCGCTTTTTTCGTTGGATCGGCTTGCGGCGTTGCGGTGACCGTGACGCTGGCGGGATTCGGCGGCGTACTCGGCGCTGTGTAGGTCGCTGTATCTGCGGTTACGTTTCCTCCGGCGCCTTGCGTGGTCACGACCGTCAGAGTTCCGCACGTTGAGGCACTGCAGCCGGGGCCGGAAAGCGACCAGGCGAGAACCGTGTTGGGATTCGAGCCCGCGACTGGAGTCATTGTCGCGACAATCGTCGCCGTGCCTCCGGCGGGCACGCCTTGCGGGGCCGTAACTTGCAATGTGAAATTGCTGGTGATGTTGATGGCGGCCGAGATTTGCTTCGAGGGATCGGCGACACTTTGCGCCGCGAGTGACGCAGTCGCGTTAGATGGAAGAATCCCCGGCGCTGTGTAGTTGCCATTCAGGTCGGCGCTTCCGCACGCGGCGGGGCAAGATGCGCCGCTTAGGCTCCAGCGGACCGATGTATCCGGATGGCCAGCGCTGGCGATCACTGCATGAAGGGCCTGAGTCGCGCCAAGTTCAACGCTCGCATTCGGTGGCGCAATGCTCATTCCGATGTCGCTCGTAATCGTGAGTTGTGCCGTGGCCGATTTCGTCGTGTCTGCCTGGCTCGTGGCGGTGACTTGGACGATCGCCGGTGAGGGCAGATCGCCCGGCGCTGTGTAAGTGCCGCCCGGTGTGATGGTTCCGGTCGATATAGTTCCGCCAAGTACCCCGTTCACGCTCCAGGTGACGCTCGTGTCCGTGGAGTTAGTCACTTGAGCGGAAAGGGTTTGTGAGGTTCCAAGCAAGACCGAGCCGCTCGTCGGAGTGACAGTCACGGTGATGGATGGAGGCGGCGGTGGAGGCGGAGGCGCCACCGACTGTGGGCTTCCTCCACCGCAGCCTAGGAGCGATGCACATGCGAGTAGTTGGAGGACCAGAAATGCGAGGATGGTTTTATGGGCGACGGTTGAAATGCGGCCACTCGTATCTGTTTTGGTTTGCGAGAGAGGAGACCGCATGCAGAGCGGAATGCAGGCGAAGGGCCAGCGAAAGAAGGAAAGGGCTTCTTACCCTCCGACGTGATGGGCAGGCTCCGACCGGCGCGTAACTGTATGTAAATAAAAATGGTTATATGAAGGTTGGAGGATCGAGGTTCAGGGCTGCCTGCGATCAAGGCGCAGCCGCACCGTTCTGATTGCGCGCTGCCACTTCCCCATTTGGAACTGAGGCCGGAGGCGCTGTTCCAATACGGGAGGGGCCTGCCGCTACGCATTGTGCTACTTTCGAGGGGCCATCGCATTTAACCAGTAGGTTAAATACAAAAAGCCAGAAAGGAGCTTAGATTCAGTGAACCAAATGACTTGCTGTGCCGTCTGGCAGGTGTACGGGGAGGGCGAGCGCCGTCGGCTCGCATAAAAGACCCAATGCAGGAGCTGGTTCTGATCCAGCCAGGGCGTGCCGCCGAAAAGGAATTCGCGCAGGAAGCTGCCCAGGCCGCTCTTCGCCGCGAATTTGAGGAGCGGCTTGCGGAATGCGGCCCGCTGGCGTATCGCGTTGCGCGCGGCGTGCTGCGCAACAGCGCGGATGCGGAAGACGTGGCGCAGGAAGCGCTCCTCCGGGCGTACCGGCGGTTCGAACGATTGCGGGACCGTGGGCGATTTCGTGCCTGGCTGGTCCGTATCGCGTTTCGTCTCGCGATCGACCGAGCGCGCTCTTCAAAGCGTCGAGAAGTTCGCGAAACGCTTTGGTCACAAACGCCACCGCGCCCTTCGACGGAAGACTTGGCCGCCACAAGTGAATTTCAGGAACATCTCGACCGCGCCATGGATGAGCTTCCGGAGAAACACCGGCTTGTGCTTCTGCTAGCCGCGATGCAGGGGCATTCGCTTGAAGAAGTGGCGGAAATGCTTGGCCTACCGATCGGAACGGTAAAATCGAGATTGTTTTTTGCCAGAAAGCAGTTAGCGGAGAAATTACGATGCCATCGAAAATGAAAACTTGCGAAGATTATCGAACCGCGCTGACGGACGCCGCTGCAGCGGACTCTGCGCCCTCGACGGAGTTGCGTTCGCATCTGGACGCTTGCGCGTCCTGCCACGCAGCTTTCGCAGGAGAGTTACAACTTTTCTCGGCCATTGATTTGGGCCTTCGTACCACCGCCAACGCCGAAGTGCCGCCTTCTTTTCTGCCGCGCGTCGCCGCCCGCGTAGAAAACGCGCCAGCTTCACAGCGAGGCTGGACGCCTTTTCTGATTTTTGCGACTGCCAGTGCGGCGATTGTGCTGACAGTTTTTATCGCCGCGTTCCCGCGTCACACTGTAAACGATCCCCAGGCCAAACAGATTTCTTCTGCGCTATCTCGCGAAATGGCCGCAACAACCGTTCGGCTCGAAACGACTGGGACGCCAGTCATCGTAGTTCCCAACGGTTCGCACCACATGCTGCAACGTACAAATCCGTCCCTAACAAGAACCATCTCGTCAGCACGGTTGGAGGTCATCGTGCCTGCGGACGAACGCGAGGCGTTCGGACGTTTCATCGCAACCAGGCAAGACCGGAACAGTGAGGCTCTGATTCTGGTAACTCCAGCTCCGGAGAAGAAAGATGATTCTATGAGCGTGGCCCCGTTGCAGATCGCAGTACTCGAGGTCAAACAACTCGAGGGCCTTGAAAGCGAAGCGCCCGATTCCACGCAAGAAAATCAAGAGTGAACGGCCAGTCGAAAATCGCAAGTAAATGGAGGATGAGATGAGAATTCGTGGAGTTCAAGTTGTGTCGCTTCTGTTGTTCGGAATGCTTTCGCCCATCGTTCTGGCACAAGACAAACCTAAGACTGACGACAAGACAAAAGTCGAAGCACAAACCACTCCCATAAAAGTGCAGATCGTTTTCGCCGAGTATGAGGGCGACAAGAAGATCAAGAGTCTTCCGTACGTGATGTACATGAACTCGCCTGACTCGAGCGAACTGAGACCCGGCTGGGTCAAGTTTCGCATCGGAAGCCGCCTGCCTATTTATGTAGGCAAAAATGAAATGCAATACATGGATGTGGGCACGAATGTCGACGCTCGCTCCGCCTACACGCCTGATGGCCACATATTGCTTCAAATGATTCTTGAGCGTTCGTGGGTGGAGGGTGAAGTATCTGTCCCGATGTTGAAATCGGATAGTTCTCCATCCGATCCTCCGGGCGGCCATTTTCCAGAGCCGATCGTACGTGGTTTCAAATCGGAGTTGGATTTGAAATTGCGCGAAGGCCAGACCGTCGAGAGCAATATGGCGACGGACCCTATCAGCGGCAAGGTGTTGAAGGTTGAAATCAGTTTTACAGTCGTGAAATAGCCTTTAGGATGCTGAGTTTCGTTTCAGGATATTTTTCAGTGCGGCGGCCAAGTCTGAGTAGTGGAAGTGATAGCCCAGACTTTCCAATTTCTTCGGCAGGACGCGCTGGCTAGACAAGAGCAGCGCGTCGGCCATTTCGCCAAGGGCTAGTCGAAGCGCGAATGGCGGAGCGGGGAAGAGCGCGGGGCGGTGCATGGCGCTGGCCAGAGTTTTGGTGAACTCGGCGTTCTGGACTGGTTGCGGAGAGATAACGTTGATCGGGCCGCGGACGTTACCGTTTTCCAGAGCAAAGCGCAGGATCTCAATGACATCGTCGAGCGAAATCCAGGACATCCATTGTTGACCGGAGCCGATTTTTCCGCCGGCGAAGAATCGGAACGGAAGCACCATTTTGGGTAGCGCGCCTCCATCGCGCGCGAGAATAACTCCGAATCGCGCGAGGACGACGCGAACGCCGATCGCTTCGGCTTTTAGGGCTTCGGTTTCCCAGTCCTTTGCCGTGGTCGACAGAAAGTCATTCCCGGGCTGGCTTTCTTCTGTTAGTAGTTCGTCGCCGCGATTCCCGTAAAAGCCTGTCGCGGACGCGGAAACCAGCACCCGGGGCCGCGCGCTCATCTTTGCCAGGGCAGTGACTAGCGCGCGCGTAGTCTCGATGCGGCTTTCATACAACTCTGCCTTGCGCTTGTTGCTCCAGCGGCCATCAGCGATCGACGCGCCAGCCAGATTCACGACGGCGTCCGCGCCAACCGCGGCACCGCCTAGTTCGCCTGTCGCTGGATTCCAGGCCACTTGAAAACCATCATGCGTTTCATTTTTTGCAACACTTCCGGGCCTCATGAGCCGGCAGACTGTGTGCCCGGCCTTTACCAGCGCGGGCACCAACGCGCTTCCTACCAAGCCGCTCGATCCGGTTATGAGAATTTTCATTGCGATTTCGCTCGATTCTTTCGCACAGTCTGCAAAGGCGCTTACTCAAAACGCTACGCAACCGGCATTCATTGGTCAAGCAGCAGAAAATTTCGAAGCGGTTTGCTATTACGAAATCCTAGAACTATTTGTAATCGGGCTGGCTGTTGGCGCTAACCGCGCAGGCTATGGCTCGGCCCTCTTCCGCAGGTTACAATTCTCTAGTGAGCCTCTCTTCACAGACTGCGCGCGTAAAGGTGCTTTTCTTCGGCCGCCTCAAGGAAATTGTCGGCCATACGGAAGACTCTGTCGAGCTTCCCGACGGCGCGCCGATCGAAGCGCTTTTCTCCCACTATGGCGCAAGTCACCCCGAGCTTGCGCGCTTCCGGGCATCGCTGGTCGCCTCGCGGAACCAGGAGTTTGCTGCATGGAGCACTCCGCTGCATTCCGGGGATGAAGTTGCTTTTCTCCCGCCGGTAAGTGGCGGCTAAGGCTCTTTCCCATGACCAAACCGCCACAACCCGATCTCCTTGCTCTCGTGCGCGACCCCATCGATCAGGCCGCTTTAGTTCAGCATGTTCGCGCCGCCGAAGACGGCGCCGTCGTTACTTTCGACGGGTGCGTGCGCAATCATTCTCATGGCCGGCGCACGCTTTATCTGGACTACGAAGCTTACGAATCCATGGCGCTGGCTAAAATCCGCGAAATCGCCACGCAAATCCACGAGAAATTCCCCATCCACCTCGTTGCTATTGCACATCGTCTTGGACGGCTCGAGATTGGCGAGACCAGCGTCTTCATCGCCGTCAGCTCCGCCCACCGGCCGGCCGCTTTCGACGCTTGCCGGTTTGCCATCGACACCCTCAAGCGCACTGTTCCGATCTGGAAGAAGGAGTATTTTGAGGATGGGGCCGTATGGGCCGACGGCGAGATGCCTCCAGCTCCCTTGGAAACACGAGCGGCGAAACCTGCATCATAGTAAATCAATGACCTCCTGAATCCATGACCTCTACACCTCCTCGCGCCCTTGCCGCTGCCGTCGCTTTACTTGCCGCATTTGTTGCGGCGGGGCTAGTTTTCGCTCAAGACAAGCCTGACCGCCCGCCGTGGGCGCAGAAGCCCAAGCCGGCTTCCAACTCGTCTTCGACCGACGCGACGGGGCCGACGCCAGGAATAGTGCCAACGCCTACGCAGCCTATTAGCCTGCCGGAAGACGCTGACCCGCAGCGCGGCAAGATCAAAGTTAAAGTAGACCTCGTAAATATTTTGGCCAGCGTTTTGGATGACCACAACCGGCCAGCGCCGGATTTGCCCGTCGAAGCTTTTCAAGTCTATGAAGAAGGCGTGGCACAGAAAATCGAAGTATTTGAATCCGAAACCCAGCTGCCTCTCGACCTCGCGCTGATGATCGACTCGAGCCTGAGCGCGAATAAGGAAATTGGCTTTGAGAAAGAAGCCGCCGCGCATTTCATTCGTCAGGTGCTGCGGCCCGGAGACCGGCTCTCGGTTTTTGGCTTTGACGAAAATGTTACGCAGATAGCCGCATTTTCTGACAATGTTGCGGCGTTGCAAGCTGCCGTGCGAAAGATTCCGCCCGGCGCGGGAACTTCGATCTACGACGCCGTGCTTCTTGGAGCGAAGGCGCTGGAACGCCGAGGAGAAGATCGCCGGCGAGTCATCATTTTGGTTACCGACGCAGGCGAAACCACGAGCACCTCGGACTTTGATGCCGCTCGCAAAGAAGCGGTCCGCTCGGACGTGCTGCTTTACACGATCGTGATTCGTCCCGTGAAAAATGAGAGCGGCAGAAACACCGCCGGCGAGCACGCGCTCACTACCATCACAGAAACTACCGGCGGCGACATGTTTTTTCCGGACACGCCTCCGGAGCTCGACGTGATCTTCGACCTGATCGACCGCGAGCTGCGCACGCAATACAGGCTGGCTTACTATCCAACGCCTCGCGGACCTGCCAATACCTATCGAAAAGTCGAAGTGAAGGTGCTGAACGGGGACTACCACGTGCGGTCGCGCAAAACTTACCTCACTGGCGCGCAGTGAAACAAAGTCTTTTCCAAATCCAATGGAGAGGGCACGGCCTGCCGAGCCCCTACGGCCGATGCGATCGGGGCGCGTTGGATCGCGTTTCCACCGCGCGAAGCTTTCTGGGCGGATTGACTACTGTGGCTTTTTGATGTCCGAGTCGGCCTGCTCGATGCTTCCCTTGACCAGTTCCGTTTTCACTTCGGACTTTTGTCCTACAAGTACGTCGACCTCGGTTTCAAACGTCCGATAGCCCGGCAGCTCGACCTTAATCCGGTGCTTGCCGGGGCTGACCTCCAAGGAATGAAACTTTCCGCCTAACTCGCTGGCGTGGCCGACATAATTGCCATCCAGAAAGACAGCCGCACGTTTTGGGTGAATTGTTAGCTTCAGCTCGGAAGTAACATCCGGAGTTTTCGCGCCCGGAAGTAATTGCATGGCTACCTGAACTTCCTGCACCTGGCCGGGCTCGAGAACGAGCTCTCGCGTGAACTCGGTGTAGCCTGCTTGGCGGACGACGATCTGGTGCCTGCCAGGCAACAAGAGTACCTTCTTCTTGCCCTTGAGCTCTTTCACATACCCAACATAATTGCCGTCGATCCACACGCCAGAATCTCTGTCCAACTGCGTGTTACCTTCAAACCGCACTTCCCCCATCACTTCGCTGCTCTGGGCGGACACATACCCCGTGCAAAGCGCAAGCGAAAACAGAGCGAGCAGACTGGCAGCGAACTGGAGCTTGGTTATTTTGAACATGATGTCGCCTCGCATTCGGGGGTGGGGAATTTATCTTAACCCGGATTCTAGTCAGATGGTTGCAATAAACAGCAGTTTTAGCCAAGCAATATCCCCACATAAGTTTCGTTGGTCCTAGACACAGCTTTTTCTTCGATGCTGGTGGTAGAGTGTAGAACGCGCTGGCGGTCTGCCCTTTGATGAGCCGCTCAACTGCGCGCATTCTCCATGAGCAAAGATTATTTCGAAGCCGCTATTGAAATCGCCCAGGAAGCAGGCAAAATCCTGCGCGAGGAGTTTGACCGGCCGGCGCAGATCAGCTACAAGGGCGAGGTCGATCTGGTGACGCAAGCGGACAAGCGCTCCGAGGAAGCCATTGTCACGCGGCTTACAAAATATTTTCCCGAACACTCGATCGCCGCGGAGGAGGGAACCGGCCACGAAGCAGGCTCGGAATTCCGCTGGCATGTGGACCCGCTGGACGGCACGACCAATTTCGCCCATGGTTATCCGTGTTTTTCCGTGTCCATTGCTCTTGCGCAACGCGGCGCTCTTCTCGTTGGGGTGGTCTTCAATCCGTTTTACGACGAGCTGTTCGCTGCTTCCCGCGGCGCGGGTGCCACGCTGAACGGCAAGAGAATTTTCGTTTCGAAAGTGGATACGCTCGCGACCAGTCTTCTGTGTACGGGCTTTCCGACGCACAAACGCCACGCGAATCCGAACATTCATTTCTACTGGGATTTTACTTTGCGCTCACACGGCGTCCGCCGCGATGGTTCTGCCGCGCTGGACCTGGCCAGCGTCGCTGCAGGGCGTTTTGATGGCTTCTGGGAATTTGGGCTCAAGGCTTGGGACAGTGCCGCCGGTGTTTTGCTGATCGAAGAGGCGGGCGGAAAAGTCAGCGACTTCGCCGGGCAACCCTACCAACTGGGCGGGCCAGTTATTCTCGCCACGAATGGCATTATTCATGAGGAGGCGCGCGGTGTGGCGCTAGAGATTTCCCACCGGGATCCATCCGCTCCTCTCCGCCGCTAAGTCGTTCCCTAAACAGCAATTACTGCTTACAAAAAACTCTCAGCCTCCTTATGACTTTTTTATGCAGATTAATCTATCCTTTTTTGGCAACGAGACTCTAATCTTTATTTGGGAACGATTCAGCGTTCTCTTCCCCTCGAAGACGCTCGACATCCGACACCGACAATTCCGTTGCCAATCAATGCTTATTGGAGAGAAATATGCACGCGATCCTAGAGAAGAGAGGGTTGGTTCGGCTGGTGTTGGCTGGATTGCTCTATTTTGGGGCAGTACCCAGCCACGTATTTGCGGACGACAAGGGGAGCAGAGAGGTGCCGCCGAAGGCGGAGGCGGCCCCTGCGCCGCAGTCAGGTGTGGCTGGGCCTATGACGGAGACACCTGGCGTCACAGTTTCTGCCGCCAACCGCGAAGTGGCGAGTGCCGAGCCGTTTGCGTTCGCCGACTTTCCTACCTGGCTGAATGACATCCTGGCCACAGACGAATCGCGAATGGATTCGACAACGTCCGCGCTCGATGGTGCCGAGGGAGCCGCACTATCGTCTATCTTGGGGAACCCAGATGCGCAAGGCCTTGGAGATTCTGCTGGCGGGCAAGGCGCGAGCACCAGCAGCAAAAACGTGCTGACGGGCAACTTCTTCCATCGTCTCGTGCAGTTCTACAAGCAGGATTGGGCAGGCACCAACCCAGCTGGACCGTCACCGAGCAAACGTGGTCTTCCAGCGCCCTTAGATTCGCCTCCATTCCCGTTCTCCGACTGGGGATACGGTGGCTCACCCGACATCGGAGCCCCCGATGGCAATACCTATCCTTTAATGTCCGCACTCGGACTCGAGAACAGCCGCACGAAAATCTATGGATGGGTTGCGACTAGCATTAATTTCAGCACTTCGGCGAAGAACAACTTTCCAGTCTCCTACGACATCTTCCCGAACAAGATAGAACTCAATCAAGCGGTCGTATACATCGAGCGCCTGCCCGACACCGCGCAGACCGACCATTTTGACTGGGGATACCATGTCACCGGGTTCTACGGCATCGACTATCGGTTCACGACAGCCAAGGATTACTTCAGCCAGCAACTTTTGTTGTTCAATCGGCAGTACGGCTTCGACCCCGTGCTCGAGTACGTTGACCTCTATTTTCCAGTCAAAGACGGACTTAACATCCGAATCGGGAGGTTCCTCTCAGTTCCTGGGATCGAAGCGCAATTGGCGCCGAACAACTACAACATGACGCACTCGCTGCTCTACACGATCGATCCCTTCACCGACACCGGGATCTACGGCACGCTCAAACTGAACAAACAATGGATCGTGCAGCTGGGTCTATCAGCTGGCCACGATGTTGCGCCTTGGTCCACTGACGCTAAACCGTCGGCCATCTTTTGCTTGAATTATTCCACAAAGAGCAACAACGACAATTTTTACGGCTGCGCGAACGGCATCAACGACGGCAAGTACGCTTACAACAACCTGCAGGACTATGACTTTACCTGGTACCACAAGTTCAACAGCAAGTGGCACAGCGCGACAGAGGTTTGGTACATGTATGAAACCGGTGTGCCGAACGTCGCGGGCAACGTCGCAAATCCGGTCACGCCGGAACTCGGCGCAAACGGCGCATTCTGCAGGGCCGGAGCGCTTCGCTGCACCGCGCCGGAATACGCCGTCGTCAACTATTTGAATCGCGAGGTCAATTCGAAGTTTATGTTCGGATTTCGGTCTGACTTTCTCGACGACAAGAAGGGGCAACGTACCGGGTTCGCCACAAAATACACGGAAAACACGTTGTATGCGACCAGATATATCGGCACCACAATCATGATCCGTCCTGAGCTTCGGTTTGATCACTCTTGGGATCTCGCGGCATACAACAACGGAAAGGCCAGGAATCAGCTCTTCTTCGGCATGGATTTGATCTACAAATTCTGAGCACTGTCACGAGGAGGGGGCGGCATCTTTGCGAACCGAGAAGCGGATTGATTTGGCGAACCTCGTGTAATCTTAGCGAAGAGAAGATGACGTTCTCAGCGTGAGAAGAGAGCCGGTTGCAAGGGCTCTTTTGCTCCTGGAATAACTGGTCGAGCATTCCTCTAGCGGCGCGATCGACGCGTCGCACACTCCGTCACGGTTACATCACATTCGCGGCGAACTTCCTCCCGAGTGATGCAGCGTCGATATACCTTAGAAAGAGGGCCGCGCTGCAATGCCGCGGTGTCGCCGAGGAGGTTTGTCCGCATGTACAAGGTTGCAGCTTTGCTCACGTTTTGGCTGGCGCTCTCGCCTTCGTGGAGCCCGCAAGATGAATATCTGATGGAATGTTACAAACGCTGCCGGGTGGTGCCGACGGACTCGGAAACGGAGCGGCAGGAGATTGTCAACCTGGAACGAGAGGCGGCGCACGCCATTCAGTTGAGCGACGGGACGTTCTTCCGGCGCGTCTATAGCGATGACTTCACGGGCACACTTTCCCGGGGTGAATCGGTGAACAAGACGGGCTTCATCAACGCCGTGCAGTCGAGCGCAATTCGTTACGAAGCTTTTAACGCCTCAGATATCAGGATTCACATTTTTCGAGACACGGCTGTTGCCACTTGTCTGTGGTCTGCGCGCGCGATCGTGAAAGGGCAGAACGTGAACAGCCAGTTGCGCGTCATGCACATTTACGTCAATGGCGGGAGCGGTTGGAAAGTAGTTGCTGGCCAGACAAGTTCGCTGCCGCCCTATACGCAGCAGGTACTGTAAGCTTATGTTCGAAGGCAGGCTCGCTCGGCGTGAGCGTACTTCAGCCGGGTGGAGTTAATTCACGAAGGAAACGCGGCGCGTTCCGCGTTGACGGCTGCCCCAATAATCCCCAGATCATCATTCGAGGGAATCACTTCAAAGCGGCTGCCCTGCAGCGGGCTCATCTTCACCATTTCGTGAACGTTCCTCTCGAGCAATCCGGTATCAATGAATTTCGAGTTCGGTCCCGTAATGTAGAACTGACCGGGGCCTTCCATGTGGATGCTTGTTGCCGTGGCAGCCGCGAGCGCGCGGTGGCACAGCGTCACGAATTCGGAACACCGGGTGTCGCCCGCTTTGGCGTTGGCAAAAACTTCTTCCGGCTCCATGTCCAGAAACCGAAGTCTCATCGAGCGGTATCCTAAGATTCCTTCGAGGTGTCCGCGTCCGCCGCAGCCACAAAAATGTTCTTTAGGGTCCAGCGTCACCACGGAGTGTCCACCTTCCCAAACGCCTTCGCTCCACGGATAGCGGCCGAAGCCGATGCCATTTCCTAGAGTCCACACGCGGTTCAGTTGGTACAGTTTGCCGCGCGTCGCGGCAATTCCCGCAGCCATCGCGTCGGCGTCATTGAAGACGCGTACGGGAACTTCCTTGCCATCCAAGCGCAGCGCGGCGATCAAAGCCCCCTGCAAATTGAATCCCTTCACCTGATGGAGGTTTGGCGAATCCTCCACAATTCCATCGCGTATTACGCCGGGGAATCCTAATCCGATGGCGTGAATTTTCTCTCCCTTCGCCAACGATTCGAGTTCCTGCCGGATGCACTCGGTGATTTTGTCCGCCGGCATGGACAGCAACGCATCCACCGAATCTTCTTTTTCCGGATACCTGCGAAGCGGCCCGACGACCTTGTCGCCCTCGACCAGCCCCACTGCGATATGTTCCATGACCAGTACACCGGCTGTCCTGCGCATGTTCTCCCTGCCTGTCTTCTACCTGACTGTCATCCGCGATCTCGCGTTCTGTCTTCCGGGCTTCTCGCTCGGCGCGACTACGACTTCGCCAATTTGTTCAGACCGTTGAACGCCGCCGTCTTGTAACATTCCGCGAGCGTCGGATAATTGAAAACACTATCGACGAAATACTCGATGGTCCCCTTCAACGCCATTACCGCTTGGCCAATGTGGAGCAACTCCGAGGCGCCTTCGCCGATGATGTGCACACCCAGCAGGGCTTTCGAATCTGGATCAAAGATGAGTTTGAGCCGGCCGGTGGTGTCGCCGCGAATCTGTCCGCGTGGTATTTCCCGGAAATAGGCGATCCCCACCTCGTACGGCACGCCTTCGTCGGTAAGTTGCTCTTCCGTTTTGCCAATAAAAGAAATCTCAGGGATGGTGTAGATCCCGTAAGGATAAAGCGCCTTGTTCGATTTGATAGGCATTCCAAATGCATTTGCTGCCGCGATGCGGCCTTGCTCCATCGAGACGCTGCCGAGACTCGGAAAGCCAATCACGTCACCGACCGCAAAAATGTGCGGCTGCTTGGTGCGGTAGTCCGCATCTACCGGGATGCGCCCGCGCGAATCCGCTTCTAGGCCGGCCGCCGCGAGATTTAACTCGTCGACGTTCCCTTGTCTGCCGATGGCGTAGAGTAATGCTTCGCCGGAAACTTTCTTTTTGCTTTTCAAGTTCGCAACCACGCCCGCTTCGGCCGTCTCTTCGACGCTTTCCACCTCCTCGTTCAGCCGCAGCGTCACTCGCCTGTCGCGCAGGTGATAACAGAGCGCTTCGACCATTTCGCTGTCCGCGAATTCCAGCAAGCGAGGCCGCTTCTCGATCAGCGTGACGCGCACGCCCAGCGTAGCAAACATGCAGGTGTACTCGACGCCGATCACGCCGCCACCCACTACGATCATCGTTTTGGGTATCACCGGCATCTGCAGGATCTGATCGCTGTTGATGATGGTGCGGTTGTTGAAAGGAACGAGCGAGGTCGAAGCCGGCTTTGTCCCCGTGGCGATGATGACGTTCGCCGCTTCGTAATCGGATTGGCCACGCGAGCCAACGATTCGCACATGATGCGGATCGACGAAGCTTCCCATGCCGGTGAAGATCTCGATGCCGTTGCGCGAGAGTTGTGCGCGAGTCACATCGATCTCGGTCTTGATCACGTGCTGCGCGCGGAACGCCAGGTCCGCCATCGTGATCTGTTCCTTTACTCGATAATTCACGCCGTAAATACCCTGGTAATGAAAACCCGAAAGATGCAGAACCGCTTCGCGAATCGTTTTGCTGGGAATTGTTCCGGTGTTGATCGCCGTGCCGCCGATCACTTCGAGTTTTTCGACCAAAGCCGCGCGCTTGCCAAATTTCACCGCTTGAATCGCCGCGCGTTGTCCCGCGGGACCGGAGCCGAGTACGATGAGGTCGTATCTTTCCATGGAGGCTATGCCGCGAGGCCTGGAAAACAGCCGCGCAAGTATACCACCGTCAAATTTGTTGTTTTCTGCTGGTTATTTTTTTTGCTCGGCGGATTATTCATAGAGGATAGACTTGCACTCGCTGCCGCTTTTGAAGTTAAAAAGGAGACTCCGGCTTGAGCGATATATTCGAGGAATCCTTCCGGCGGAATTACACGTCAAACGGAAGGACTGGCCCGTGATGACCCAAGATCTTAATTGCGGACATTCCGACCCGCGAGGAACTCAAGATGTTCGATAGCTTCCTAAGAGACATTCGCTACGGAGTCCGGAACCTGACGAGAACTCCCGGTTTCACCGCGGTTGCCGTGCTTACTCTGGCGCTCGGAATAGGAGCGAACACAGCGATTTTCAGCGTGGTCGAAAATGTGCTTCTCAGCCCGCTACCTTACCCTCACCCGGAGAATTTGGTGGAGATCTGGAACACTTATCCGCCACAGGTCCCCCGAGCCGGATTGTCTCCCGGCGATTACGCTGACTGGCATCAGCAAGCCACCAGCTTTTCGGAGATGGGGGCCTATGCCGAAATCTCAAAAGGGCTCAACCTGACCGGCGATGGTGAGCCCCAGCGCGTCCTGGTCGGCTATGCCAGCTCTGGTCTTCTCCCCATGCTGGGAGCACGCGTCGTCGCCGGCCGCTCTTTCGTCCCGGAAGAGAACCGCGCGGGTAGCGCACCAATAGTGATTCTGGGCCATCGTCTTTGGCAGAGCCGGTTTGGGGGCGATCCTGCCATTGTCGGCCGCACGGTTACCCTCGACAACAAGCGCTATACGGTTGTAGGCATTCTCCCCGCCGGTTTCCAACTTCTGCGCTGGGCCGACTTATGGATGCCCCTCGGCCAATATGACGACGACCTGACCGAGCATATTCATCACGCATTCGTTGCCATCGCCCGGCTCAAACCGGGCATCACCCTCTCGCAGGCGCGCGACGAAATCGGGCGGCTCAATCAACAAGAAGCAATCGCCTATCCCGACGCTCATAAGGGTTTTGGCGTCCAGGTGCAAAAACTCCAGGATCCCTCCGCGGCCAGCTTGCGCAGTACCTTGCTTGTGTTGTTCGGCGCGGTCGGCCTTGTCCTCCTGATCGCCTGCGCGAACATCGTGAATTTGCTTCTGGTGCGCAACGCCGCGCGTGAACGTGAGGTTGCCGTGCGCACCGCCCTAGGAGCCAGCCCCTGGAGATTGATCCGTCAATTGCTCACCGAAAGCACTTTGCTCTCTCTGCTGGGCGGAGTGCTGGGCGTGCTTTTCGCCATTGTTGGACTGAGGGCGTTGATGGCGTTAGTCCCTGCCGATCTCGCCATTTTGAATGGGACCTCGTTGAACGGCTGGGTGCTGGCATTCACAATTGCAGTTTGCCTCGCGACGGGCCTCGTTTGCGGATTGCTGCCCGCGGCGCGCACGCTAAAGACAAATCTGGCCGGCGTCCTGAAACAGGGAAGCAAGGGAGCCAGTTCATCCGGGCATCACAAAACCCACAACTTGCTGGTGATCTCCGAAATCGCCATGGCTATCGTGCCTCTCATCGGTGCGGCCCTCCTCCTCAGAAGCTTCCAGCACCTGCTGCAAGTCGACCCCGGCTTCCGCGCCGACCACATCCTGACGATGGAAATACAGCAGCCGGCACTTTCTTTTGCGCAACTTAACCAGCTCTCCCAGGAGGAACAGCTAAAGCTGGGCGAGAGGCAGGCTTCGCAGTTTGAACAAATTGCCGCGCAAATCCGTGCCCTGCCTGGCGTCAAAGAAGCAGGGGGAATCGACGATTTGCCCCTTGGCAACGAGTTTCGCCAGGCGTCAAGATTTGTCATCGAGGGCCAGCCGGTTCCTGCTGCTGGCGCGCGCCCGATCGCTCAGACTCGTACCGTGAGTCTCAGCTATTTTTCTTCGCTGGCAATTCCATTGCGCGCAGGCCGCTACTTCAACGAGGACGACTGGAAAGTCCTGAACATAGTCATCAATGAGAACATGGCGCGGCGCTACTGGCCGCAAGGAGATGCGCTCGGCAAGCGCGTCAATTTCTGCTCGCTCGACCCAAAACCTTGCTGGTTTTCAGTTGTCGGCATCGTCGGCAATGTGCACCAGTTTGGGCTCGATGCCGGGCCAACCTTTGACGCCTATTTCGTTGGCGGGTGGACACCGTATCTTGTGGTGCACACCGTTTCTGATCCCGTCACTGTTGCCGCCGGCATAACGGACGTCGTCCACAAGGTAGATCCCAATCTGCCGATCACGCACATGACGACCATGGATGGGCTGCTATCTGACTCCGTCTCGCCACGCCGCTTTTCCGCGGTGCTGGTCGGAATTTTTGCCGCGCTCGCGCTGCTGCTCGCGGCCATCGGAATTTACGGGGTGATGGGCTATACGGTCACGCAGCGCACACAAGAAATTGGGCTCCGCATGGCGCTCGGCGCGCAACTCACCAACGTGCGCGGAATGATTCTCGGTCAAACTCTCAAATTGACCCTCATTGGGGTTGGGCTTGGCCTGGCGGGCGCTTTTGTTCTTGCGCGATTTCTCGCCAGCCTTCTCTTTGGTATCGGCACCTACGATCCGGTTACCTTCCTCGGCGTCGCGGTTTTGCTTATCGGGGTTGCGCTCGCGGCTTCCTATATTCCTGCCCGCCGCGCTATGCGCGTTGATCCGATCGTGGCCCTGCGCACCGAGTAGAGGTCATCTGGCTCTGCTGACATCGTTGCCACGGCAATGAAAATTCGAGTCTGGATTGCGTCGCGCGTTGACTTGCCTCCCTGTGCAACCTAAGATGGGCGCCAAGGCAGGTCCCGCCTCATGATAGGCCAAACTCTAGGCCACTACCGCATCATAGAAAAGGTCGCCGCCGGAGGGATGGGGGTGGTCTATCGTGCTCATGATGAGCAACTTGAGCGAGATGTTGCTCTGAAGGTCCTCCCCACGGGCACCCTCAGTACTGATGCCTCCCGCCGTCAGTTCCGCAAAGAGGCTCTGGCGCTCGGCAAACTAAGTCATCCCAACATTGAAACGGTCTACGAGTTCGATACACAAGATGGTATCGACTTCCTCGTTATGGAGTACGTGCCTGGGAACACGCTTGCAGAAAGGCTTGCCACTGGAGCCCTGCCGGAGAAAGAAGTGGTCGCTTTAGGGATGCAAATTGCCGCCGCAATGGAAGAGGCGCACAGTCGCGGGATCGTTCACCGCGATTTGAAACCTCGGAATATCGCCATTACAGAGCGTGGCCAAGCAAAGGTCTTGGACTTTGGTCTGGCGAAGCTTCTACCCAAGGTGAACGATATGACATCGGATACCTTGACGGACACGCAAGCGGGCGCGGGCACACTGCCTTATATGCCGCCGGAACAACTCCAGGGCGAGCCCGTGGATGCCCGTGCGGATATTTACACCATCGGCGCAGTGCTCTACGAAATGTCCACGGATCGTAGGGCGTTCCCGCAACAACTGCCGTCGCGCGTTATTGATGCCATTCTCCACCACCCGCCGGTTCCTCCGCGAGCGCTCAACTCGCGGATTTCGCCGGAGCTGGAGCGCATTATCCTCAAGTGCCTCGACAAAGATCCGGCCAGGCGCTTCCAATCTGCCAAGGAACTATCGGTGGATTTACGTCGGCTGGCTGAATCTCCTAACTCGCATTCCATAAGTTCGGAGACGCCCAACGAGCCCAAGGCCCGTAAGAGGGCCATGGCAGCTGTCATTCTAGTTCCGCTACTTGTAGTTCTACTTGGCGGAGCGGGGTATTGGTTCCGGGAAAAGCAGAAACACGCACGCGAAGTTGCGGCGTTCAAACAGCCTGTCCGGTCGATCGCCATCATTCCCTTCCGCAACGCCGGCCCCGACAAGAGCTACGACTATTTCGGTGTGGGCTTGGCCGATGTGCTCAACGCCAAATTGACCAACGCGCGCTTCCTCGAAGTACGCGCCGTCCCTGCTCCAACAAGTCTTTCCGGCTGGAACGTCGATCCGCTGCAAATGGGACGAAAGCTGGGTGTGGAGGCGATCCTCAGCGGAAGTTACCAGATCGAAGAAGGAACACTCAGTTTGCGCTACACCCTAGTTGACCTGCGGCGCGAAGTGCAAGTTGCCGGCAAGGACTTTCAAGTTCCCTTCACGCGCTCCATTGAGGCGGAACACGAACTGGGAGCACAAATCACGGATTCGCTGCAAGCCTCTGTGAGCCGCGAAGATCGCGAGCGGGTGGCAGCCGCCTCAACTCAAAAAAACGAAGCCTTCCTGGCCTATTTGCGCAGCAGCTACGAGATGGAAGTCTTCTGGAGGCAACCCAGTGCAGCGCAACTCAACCGGGCCGAACAAGACCTGGATGAGGCATTACGATTTGACCCTCACTTCACTCTGGCGCTTGTGAGTCTAGCGAAACTTCACTGGCTTGCGGCCTTTTGGGGCTACGCAGACGATCCACGTGTCCTTGATGAGGCTGAGCGACAGGCGAACCAAGCCATCGAGTTGGAACCCAACTCTGGCGAGGCCTACGCCGCGCGAGCCCTAGTCGAGTTTCAGAAGGGAAAGATTGACACAGCACGAGACAGCTTGCGCCAAGCCTTCGCGCGATCCCCTAACTCGGCGCTGGCCTTTTACGCCGCTGGCCTCTACTACATGTCCAAAGGCCTCACTGGAAAGAGCGTCCAGGCTTTCCTGCGGGCGCAGGAGCTCAATCCGGAGCTCATCCGTCGCGAGTTGGGCCTCGCATATCGTTTTCAAGGAGATTTTGTAAGAGCCCGCGACCAGTTACGGCAAGACCTGGAGTCCCACCCCGCCGACCAAGTGACTGCCGCCGTGTTGGCAGGCGTTCTGGTGGGGCTTAATGACATCGAGGGGGCACGACAAATCGATCGCACTTTGCTGCAACATGCGCCGAATGACCCCACGGTTCAGTACGCTCAGGCTTTACTTCGCGTCCGTGAGGGAACACCATTTTCCATCGACACGTGGCTACTGCCCTACGAGAAGGTCTATTGGGCCGACGCTGGTTATTGTTTTGACGTGGCTGCCGTCTATGCCATGGCACGGCAGCCGTCGCCCGCGCTTCGCTGGCTCCGCAGGGCACGCGAGCTCGGTGTCAAAAACTATCCCTTTGTTTCACAGAACCCACTCTTTGCGAATCTCCGGGGAGATCCTGCGTTTCAGTCCTTCCTGGAATCAATGCGGCGAGAATGGGAAGTCGAAAATAGACTGGAGGAACAGAATCCGCTCATCTCCTGACAGATCGCGCAATCATGGTCTGCCTTCGATCTTTCAACAGATTGGGTCCGACGCCTGCAGCATACACCACCGTTTCGCTTGCACCGTTCAAACCGAGATCTTTTTCCATTTGTTCATCGACTAAGGCTGCCGTGCAAAAGGGAGCCAAGCCCAGCCAAGTCGCAACCAAACAGAATGTCTGGCAAAAATGTCCGGCTTCGAGCAACACGACGCGGTACGCTCGAGAGGAGCAATAGCGCCACATCACCCGCGGAAGGACCGCCGTCATTACGAACAAGACAGAGCAGTGGCGGATCCAATCCTGACCAGCACACATCTTCACTAGACGGTCTTCACTGGCCTTGCGACTTAGCAGCTCTAATGAATGTCGATCGGCTCGGTAGTGGTAGACCCCGCGCGGCAGCCCGGCTACCCGCAGCACGAACAAATAGACTTCTAAGGGATGGCGTGCGCCGCCCGAAGGACTGGTCTTTAGCAATAGCCGACCCAATCCAGGCCATCGGAGGTATCCCTTGATGCCCCAGGTCAGAGCAAGAATCCTCGAAACTTGCTCAAGCGAAATGCCGCCGGGTGCAAAGCGCCGATGGGTTCGCCGTGCCAACAAGACGCGTTCAAATTCGCCGTGGAATCCTGCTGCCGAGTTAGGCAAGGAGATTTGATTGGCATGGGGATATCGCTTAAGTTGAGCAGGCTGGGGATGTCTCTTGAGGGACGCCCGTGTAAACTTCCGCTCATCCACCACGCTGCCTAGGCGAAACGCGTGCTTTGTTGCAAAATGAAAAAAGCGCGCTTCTTCTCCCCATACCTTCCACACTCCGAGCTGAGATTCCTGCTTCGCTTGTGCGGACCCTTTATTCAGCAGCAGCGTGTGGCGACGTAGCTTTGCCAGCGTGCGCCGAATCGACGCGGGTGAGTATCCGGTCAAGAGGCGTTCCACCGATTCTGATCGGCACCAACGTCCGAGCGCGTGGAGCACAGAGACTATGATTGGCGCAGTCGCCACTTCGATACCCGTAAGGTAGTTTTTGCAATGGAGCTTTCCTTCTCGGAAAAAGAAGGCGAGACATTCAGAACGCTTGATAAGTGGCAAGCGGACAACTCCATCTTTTCGGGCTGGGGCCAAACGTGAACATACCAATGCGCTTGTCGGACATGCGCGGCGTGGGTTCGAGGTTCATCCCTCCCAATTTTTCGGCTTTGCCACTCTAACCATCGGTACGCCAAAAAACATTCCGTAGGCGGCCAGCTGGATAGATTCCTTGACTTTTTCTAGCGGGACCTCAAGATTCCTCAACTCCGCGTTGGACCTAATAGCCTTCTTCATTTGTTTATAGAAACTCCAAAACTGCTTGTCGAGTGCTCTCTTTCTTTGAGCGTCTCGCGCAAGAGCCTCCGCTAGAGGGTGCAGCATAGTTTGCTTTTTCGTCTTTGCTCTCATGAGCACCTCCCGAATTCATATCCATGGCCTGATTATCCGGGATTCCGGAACAAGTTCCGCAACAATACCCGCGATGCGGTCGTCCGTCAACACGATTTGACAAGTGAATAGCTATGTAAAACCAAATGAGCGTGGGGCTAGACCGCGGATCAATGTCGTGAATTCGGATGGGTGGAGGCTAATTCGAACGCGTGATATTCAAATTCCAGCAAAGCCGGCAGATGTTCCGCGAAATAGACCCAGTTGTGTCCGCCGGGATAGAGATGGAACTCGTGGGGGATGTGCCGCGAGGTTAGCAGCTTGTCCAAGACGGCCGCGCCCGCGTCGAAGCCGTAGTCATCTTCCGAGCCGCAATCGAAATAAATTTTCAGTCCTGAGAGATTTGCGGTGCGCGCGATCGTTAGGGGATCGTTTTGATTCCAGAATCCGGCATCAAATGGCGATCCGAACGCATCGCCAAGGACGCGCAACTGGCTCATCTGCTGTGAATTCTGCGCGCTGATGTTGGGCAGTTTCTCGATGAGCGCCGCGCTGTGCGCGCCTACCGCCGCGAAAAGCTGCGGATGCCGGAACGCTATGTGCAGCGCGCCGTATCCGCCCATCGAAATCCCGGCAATTCCGCGCGAACCGCGCCCGGGCTGCGCACGATACCGCCCCTCGACGCCTGGCATAAACTCTTGCAGGAAAAAATCTTCGTAGCGGCGCTTGCCATCGTGGGAGTTGATATAGAAACTTGCGCTAGCAGCGGGTGTCACAATCAAAAACTCGCCCAACGCATGCTGCTCCCACAAGTCTTCGACCAGATTCATGCCGCCCGAATGGATGAGGAATTGATCGTTGTCGCCCAAGCCGTGCAGCAAATAGAGTATGGGATAGCGCCGCGTTTTTTCGCTGTCGTAGCTCGGCGGTAGCAGCACGCAGTACGGGACAGCGCGCGCGAGAATCTTGCTCGGCAGGGAAACGCATTCGGCGCGTCCGGTGGCCTGCGCCGCGGGCGCCCATATAAGACTGCCCACGCAACCGATCAGCAGCGCCGCCAACCCGGCGGGCCGAATTCTATTCATATCGCAGGGCCTCGACCGGATTCAGCCGCGCCGCCCGCGTCGCCGGATAAAGGCCCGCAGCCAGACTTACGATCACAGCAAACGCGATGGCACTCAAAACCAGCCACCACGGCACGGAAAAAACATGCGCCGACGGCAAATTTTGCCGATGCAAGTAAATATTTGTGCCCCACGTCAGCGCTCTTCCGATGAACCAGCCAAATCCTACACCGAGAACCCCGCCGAAAAGTCCCATCACGCCGGCTTCCACAAAAAATAGTTGCTTGACGTCGCGGTCTGCCGCGCCCAGCGCTTTCAGTATGCCAATCTCGCGCCGACGCTCCAAAATGGCCATCACCAACGTGTTGATAATGCCGAGCGTCGCTACCGCCAGCGCCAGGCTCCCGAAAATCGCGAGCAGTAGATCGAAGATCGTGAAAAACAATCGCAAGTTGCGCGTCGCATCTAGCAAGGAAAACGTTCCGAAACCCATGTTTTTAATCGCCGTCTCGATGGGTTCCACTTGCGATGGGCTGGTCGCGCGGACCGTCAAGCTCGCATAGGCAGGCTTTCCATTTGTCGCGCGTACGGCGTCGCGCAAATCGTTCACCTGCGCGGCACGCAGCGTGGATGCCACCTCCAGCGGGATTAGCAAACGTCCGCTGCCGAATCCGCCAAAGCCCGCCGCCGGCTCCGTCTCAATAATTCCAACGATGCGCAATTTTTTCTCGCGCGGAACGATGGAAAACCCTCCGCCAGCGCCGCTCATATCATTGCCGCTGCCATCGCCTGTTCCGCCCTGCGGCGGCAGCGCCTGCCTCTCCGCATAGCGCACCACCAGCTCCTTGCCAATTAGCCCCGCCGTTTGCTCCGACAAATCCTTCGCGAATTCAATTTGCAGAATCGCTTCATCGGCGTTCGGTCCCGAAAAAAAGCTACCCTGTATTCCATCGTAAGCGCCGTTTCCCCGCGCAGAATCGGGCACTCCCGCCACAATCGTCGAGTAAGGGTTTCCGTTGTAACGCACTTCCGTCGGAAAGCGAATCTGCGGATAAACTTCCACTACGTTGGGCAGCCGCTCCATCGTTTTTCGCGCATCATCATCCAGCGCCGGAGCCTCCTTCACTGGCACGGCAGTCGCCGCCGGCCGCCGCATCGTTTGCATATTTCTTCGCGGCATCACCATAACCGTATCAAACAGCCCGGAATTCGAAAGCCGCTTCGAGGCCAGCTCCTGCAAACCCACACCAAGAGAAAGCATCGCCACCAGCGACGCAACACCGACCGCGACGCCCAGCGTCGTCAGCGAGTTTCGCAGCACCGCTTCGCGCAAATTGCGCAACGCTAGTTCGCCGAGGTCGCCCGCCTTCATGATTTCACCCCGTCCGTCAATAATTTTCCGTCTGCGAGCGCGGCAATTCGGTTTGCAAAACGCTCCGCCAGGGGTCGCTCGTGCGTTACCATCACAATCGTCATGCCCAACTTTTGTTGAATTTCTTTCAGCAGCAGCATGATGGATTCTCCGGTGGCGCTATCCAAATTTCCCGTTGGCTCATCGGCAAAAAGAAGTGTCGGCCGGTTCACCAAAGCTCGTGCCAACGCTGCTCGCTGCTGTTCTCCCCCGGACAATTCACTCGGCCGGTGGCTTAATCGTTTTTCCAGTCGGACGCGCTCCAGCGCTTCTTGTACGCGCGGGGCCCGCTCTCCGCGATCCACCTCAGCCAGCCGCAGCGGCAACTCCACATTCTCTTCCAGCGTCATGCGCGGCAGCAGATTGAACGATTGAAAAACCATCCCCACCGTGCGGCTCCGGTACCGCGCCAGCTCAAACGAACTCAACTCTGACAAGTTCCTGCCATTCGCGAAAATCGCGCCGCCCGTCGGGCGGTCCAGCCCCGCCATCAAATTCAGCAATGTGGACTTCCCCGATCCCGAACTTCCCAGCAGCGCCACGAACTCTCCCGCGCGAATCTCAAGGGTCACATCATCCACGGCCCGAATCAACGCGGCGCCCATCTCGTAATGCCGCGAGACCCGTTCCGCGCGCACAGCCACACCATTCCCTGTCGTCATCATTGTCCCTCGATGGTACTACGCATCGCGCGCGCCTTGAGTTACCAACTGCCTTGAAGCCCAGCGCAGACTATGCGCTCCTCAGCGGAGATCTCATCGAGGTCGACACCATCATGGTGAACTACTCTAGTCGGCCAACCCCATCGCTTCACGACCTGCAGCTTTCCGACGGGCCTTGGACATCCATTCGGCGAAAGTGTCCAGGGCCCGCCGTCACATCGCCGTCAGGCGTATCGCACTGCGTTGACGTCACCATCCGCCGATGTTACGCTCGCGCCGCAGTTTCCAATGACGCATGCGCGCCGTCGACCTCATCCGCAAAAAACGCGATTCCGGTGAACACTCCCGCGAGGAAATCGACTTCCTCATCTCCGGTTACACCAGCGGCGAAATCCCCGATTACCAGATGGCCGCCTGGCTCATGGCCGCGTGGCTCCGCGGCCTGAACCGCACCGAGACCGCCTCGCTCACCGAAGCCATGCTTTGCTCCGGCGAAGTGCTCAATCTCGCCGACCTGCCCGGCAAAAAAGTCGACAAGCATTCCACGGGCGGCGTCGGCGATAAGACTTCTCTCATCATCGCTCCCATCGTCGCCGCGGGCGGTCTCACCGTTCCGATGATCAGCGGCCGCGGCCTCGGCCACACCGGCGGCACGCTCGATAAACTCGAATCCATCCCGGGCTTCAACGTGAATCTTTCGCTCGAAGAATTTTACAGCATCCTTCGCGAATGCGGCATGGGCCTCATCGGCCAAACTGCGGAAATCGCTCCAGCCGACAAAAAAATCTACGCTCTCCGCGACGCCACTTCCACCGTCGAAAATGTCGGCCTCATCTGCGCTTCCATCATGAGTAAGAAGCTTGCTGAAAGCATCGACGCTCTCGTCCTAGATGTCAAAACCGGTTCTGGCGCTTTTATGAAGCGCGAAGAAGATTCCGTGCTCCTCGCCGAACTCATGGTCGAAACCGGCCAGCGCATGGGAAAAAAAGTTGTCGCGCTCATCACCGATATGAACCAGCCGCTCGGCCGCATGGCCGGCCACTCCAATGAGGTTGCCGAGTGCATTGACGTTCTGGCCGGCGGCGGACCGGCCGATCTCGTGCAATTAAGCATCGAACTGTCCGCTTGGATGTTTTTTCTCGGCGATCGCTGCAAGTCCCTCGACGACGGCCGCCTTCTCGCGGAAACCATGATCTCCACCGGCAAGGCCAAGGAAAAATTCAAGCAAGCGATAAGCCTTCAAGGGGGCAACAAGCGTATCGTCGATGATCCGCAACTTCTCCCCCAAGCCCGTTCACGCGCCGACGTCGCGAGTCCCTTGGCGGGATTCATTAGTGCAACAAACTGCGAGCAACTGGGCACCGCCCTCGCCACTCTCGGCGGCGGCCGGGAAAAAAAGGAAGACGCCATCGACCACGCCGTCGGCCTTGAATTTCACAAACGCATTGGCGACCGCGTAAAAAAAGGCGAGCCTCTCGTCACAATTCATTACAATAGCGGCGCAAAGCTAGCCGAAGCGCGGAGTCTCATTACAGAGAGTTACGAAATCGGCGAAGTCGCGCCAAGCGAAAGCCTCCCGCTCATTCGCCGCATTATTGGGGCGTAGCACTGGCGCCAGCGGTTTCGTCTTAACATGCTCGGAAGAAACTTGCTCGGCAGAAACAGAAAGAGGTCCACGAATGGGACGTTTCACCGGGGTGCTCGGCCTGCTCACCATGCTCGGCCTTGCGTTTCTCTTTTCCACCGACCGCAAGGCCATCAAGCTCAAAACCGTCCTCTGGGGCCTCGGCCTGCAACTCTCGTTTGCCGTCTTTGTTCTGCGCTTCCCCATCGGACGCTACCTTTTTGAAAAAGCCGGCTACTACGTCAATCTGCTGCTCAGCTATGCGTTTTACGGCTCGCAATTTGTCTTCGGCGAACTCGGCCTGCCCGCCGCTCCCACCCCTGGTTTCGCCGCTTCCCCAGAACACTTTCTTTTTGCCTTCCAGGTTCTGCCCACGATTATTTTCATCGCTGCTTTTTTTGCGCTGCTCTATCACGTCGGTGTCATGCAGCTCATCATTCGAATCGCCGCTTGGCTTATGACCCGCGTTATGGGCGCCAGCGGCGCAGAATCGCTTAACGTCGCTGCCAGCATCTTCATGGGCCAAACGGAAGCCCCGCTCACCATCCGCCCTTTTTTGAACAAGCTCACCAAGTCCGAGCTGATGGTCGTGATGACCAGCGGCATGGCCCACGTCTCCGGCGGCATCATGGCGGCCTACATCGCCTTCGGCATCAAAGCCGAGCATCTTCTCACCGCTGTCATCATGACCGCCCCAGGCACGCTTCTCATGGCCAAAATGCTCGTGCCGGAAACGGAGCAACCGCTCACCGCGGGCCGCGTCGAAATGCCCGAAATGGAAAAAGAAACCAATTTTCTCGGCGCCATTTCTCGCGGCACCGTCGACGGCCTTCATCTCGCCCTCAATGTCGCCGCCATGCTCATCTCTTTCATCGCCCTGCTCTATCTCGTCAACGCTCTCATGGGCGGCGCACACAATTGGCTTTTCGCGCACCCCCGCCTTCACATGACCTGGTTCCCTTCCAGCCTTCAGCAAATCTTCGGCTGGATATTCGCTCCCGTCGCCTGGATCATCGGCATCCCGCGCCACGATTGCATGGCCATGGGCGATCTTCTGGGCACGCGCATGGTCATCAACGAGGTCGTCGCCTTCCAAAAACTCGGCGAACTTATCAACGCGAGCAAGTTCGATCCGCGCTCCGCCCGCATCGCGACGTTCGCTCTCTGCGGTTTCGCCAACTTCAGCTCCATCGGCATTCAAATCGGCGGCATCGGCGCGCTAGCCCCGGAACAACGCGGCCAACTCGCCAAATTCGGCATCCGCGCCATGCTAGCTGGCACCATGGCCAACCTGATGTCCGCCTCAATCGTCGGCATCCTTTCATGATTTTCTTTCGTAGGGGGCCGGCACGCCGTGCCCGCTCTGCGCATGTGCCAGGGATTCACAAAGCGGCAAGCCACCTCCGCCCCATCACGCGGTTTAGGCGCGATGAATCCTGGTTGTGCTTTGTGGTTGGTCCTTTAGCCTGAACTCACGGTAAAATCCCAACGACAGCATGAGCCCCCCACGAAAAACCGCGAGAAAAGCAAACTCCGAATCCGAATTCGAACGCGCCGAATCCGCGGCGAAATTCATCTCTACCAAAACCCATCTCCGTCCCAAAATTGCGCTAGTGCTCGGCTCAGGCCTCGGCGCCTTCGCCGGCGAATTCGAAGGCTCAACTCAAATCCCCTACGCCAAAATCCCTCACTTCCCGCGCTCCACCGCCATCGGCCACGCAGGCCAACTCGTCGTCGGCAAAGTCGGCAAAATCCCCGTCGCGGGAATGCAAGGCCGCGTCCACTTATACGAAGGCTATTCCGCCAAAGACGTCGCATTCCCAATCCGTGTCTTCGCTCGAATGGGCATCAAAGCCGTCATCCTCACCAATGCCGCCGGCGGCATCAAACGCGAATTCGTTCAAGGCCAGCTGGTCGTGATCAAAGATCACATCAATCTTCAAGGTGTCAGTCCGCTCACTGGACCCAACGACGAGCGCTTCGGCCCGCGCTTTCCGGACATGACCGTGGCCTACGACCGCGCGTTTCGCGAAATGACTGTCGCCGAGGGAAACCGCAACCATATCGCCCTCTATGAAGGCGTCTACGCTGCGCTGCCCGGTCCAAGCTACGAGACTCCGGCTGAGATACGATATCTGCGCACCATCGGCGCGGATCTTGTCGGCATGTCCACGGTTCCTGAGGTCATTGCCGCGCGCCACTGCGGCATACGCGTTCTCGGCATCTCTTGCGTGACCAACGCGGCCGCGGGCATTCTCGATCAGCCGCTCGACCACAAAGAAGTTCTCGAGACGGCGGAACGCGTCAAGAGCCAGTTCATCGCGCTGCTGAAAATTGTGATTCCGCGCATCGCCGGCGAGGTTTCATGAACCACGCCATGCTCAACCACTCGAAACCCAACTACTCGAAACCCAACTACTCGAAGTCCAAGTACTCGAAACCCCAAGTACTGTCATTTCGAGCGGAGCGAGAAATCTCTCTTCGGGTTTGACTTCTTTTTGGAGGCCGTAGCGTGACAGAACATGACGCAGTCGTGGAAGCCGCGCGGCAAGCGCGCGAGAATGCGCACGCTCCGTTTTCGAATTTTCGCGTTGGCGCCGCGTTGCGCGCCACGTCTGGCAGAATTTTCGGAGGCTGCAACGTGGAAAACGCCACCTATGGCTTGACGGTTTGCGCCGAACGCGTCGCGATTTTCAAAGCCATGAGCGAAGGCGAGCGTAACTTTGACGCGATCGCGGTGGTCACGGATACCGATACGCTGACGCCGCCGTGCGGCGCATGCCGCCAGTTGATTTGGGAATTTTGCGGCGATGTCCCCGTGATTCTTTCAAATTTGAAAGGCAAAACCGAAACGCTCCAGATGCGCGATCTCTTTCCGAAACCGTTCGATTCCTCCAACTTGTGACAACCAGAGAAAGAAAATGAATCCAAAGCGAATTGCAAAAAGGAAAATGGCTTTCGTCTTTGCGTGCGCGGCGATTGTTTCCGCCGGTGCGGTGAGAATTTTCGCGCAGGGGCCGGCGCCGGGCAAGCCAGCCAATTTTGTCGATCTGCTCATCACAGGCGGAACCGTCGTCACGATGGACGCGGACCGCCGCATCATCGAGAACGGATTCGTGATCGTGAAGGGCGACACCATTGTCGCCGTCGGCGAGGGTCTGCCTCAAATGCCAAATGGTCCGATCTTCACCAAGCAATCCATCGAAGCCAAGGGCGCGCTTGTTCTGCCGGGTTTCATTAACGGCCATACCCATGTTCCGATGACGCTGCTGCGTGGGCTGCACGATGACGTCACGCTCGACGACTGGCTGCGCAAATACATCTTTCCCGCCGAAGCGAAAAACGTGACCGAAGATTTTGTGCGTTGGGGCACGCGCCTCGCCGCCGCCGAACAAATCCACGCGGGTGTCACAACTTTTGCGGACATGTATTACTTCGAAGACGCTGTTGCCGAAGAAACTAAAGCCGCCGGAATGCGCGGAGTCCTCGGCGAAACGTTCCTCGATTTTCCCGCGCCGGACAATAAGACCAACGCGGCCGTGCTCGAATACACCGAGAAATTTCTGAAGCGCTGGCAGGGTGATCCGCTGATCCACGCCGCGGTCGCTCCGCATTCCATCTACACTTGCTCGCAAAAAACTCTGCAGGATTCCGCTGCTCTCGCGCGCAAGTACCACGCGCCGATTCTCATCCATGTCGCCGAGATGAAAAAAGAATTGGACGACAGTTTGAAGCAGAACGGACTGACTCCGGTGCAGTATCTCGAGAAGCTGGGCGTGCTTGGTTCCGACGTCGTCGCGGCGCACTGCATTTTCGTCGACGAAAAGGACCGGAAAATTCTTGCGGATCGCCGGGTCGGCTGCGTGCACAATCCTTCGAGCAATATGATGCTCGCCAGCGGCGTCGCGCCGGTGATCGAGGAGCGCGCTGCAGGGATCGCCGTCGGCCTCGGAACCGATGGTCCCGCGGGCAGCAACAACGACCTCGACTTGATGGAAGAGATGGACCTCGCCGCGAAGCTGCAAAAAATTACTAAAATGGATCCGCGCGCGCTCGGCGCAAAATCCGTCGTCGAGATGGCAACCATCGAGGGCGCGAAGGCGCTGCACATGGAAAAAGAAATCGGCTCGCTCGAAATTGGAAAGAAAGCAGACATCATTTTAATCTCGCTGGACGAGCCGAACGCCGTTCCCATCTATGACATTTACGCGCAGCTCGCTTACGCCTTAAAAGGCAGCGATGTCGAAACCGTCGTGATCGGCGGCCACATCGTCATGCGCGACAAAAAGCTTCTGACGCTGAACGAACCCGAGATTCTCGCCAAAGCCCGTGAATACGGCAAAAAAGTCGAAGCATCCCTAAAGTAGGCGACCGGCGTCTCCAAGCGGCCGCGGCGAGTGTTGAAGAACAATGACACCGCGCCGCGACATGGCGACGCGAGCCCATCGAGGATACGTAAATGGACCAGGCGAAATACGTGGGATTGCTCAAAACCGCGATGGAAGAAGCGCGGTGCGGGCTGGCGGAGGGCGGGATTCCCATCGGCGCGGCTCTTTTCGATAACGCTGGGAAGCTTTTGGGGCGCGGGCACAACCGCAGAGTGCAGGACGGCGATCCTTCGGCGCATGGGGAGACCGATGCGTTTCGTAAAGCGGGGCGCCAGAAAAGCTATCGCGACAAAATCATGGTGACGACGCTCGCGCCGTGCTGGTATTGCAGCGGATTGATCCGCCAGTTCGGTATTGGAGTCGTGGTCGTGGGAGAGTCCGTGAATTTTCGCGGCGGGATCGACTGGCTCCAGGAAAACGGAATCAAAGTGATTGACCTTGCGTCTAAAGAGTGTGTGCAGATGCTGGGCAAATTTGTCGCCGAGAATCCGGCGCTGTGGCACGAAGACATCGGCGAAGACTGAGTTGAGCTCTCTTGCAGCGCGATTTTCCTCCAGCGAAAAGGTGAATTCTCCATGGGCCGAAAAATCAGCAGGACGAAATGGTTTCTGTTTGCGTTGAGCTGTGCCGTCGCAGCGTTTCTTGTGCTTACGCTGCATGCGAGGGCCTCCGCCGCGGATGAAATCCCAAAGCTTGCGGCGCTCATGGAATGGAAGCAGGGGACGGTCGTGGCGGATATCGGCGCGGGAGACGGAAGTTATGCATTCGCTGCCGCGGACATCGTGGGAACTTCTGGAAGAGTCTTTGCGACGGAAATCGATAAAGAAAAGCTTGCGAAGCTGCACGAGGAAATCACGAAAAGGAATTTGAGAAACGTCGACGTGGTCGAGAGCGGCGACGCGGAAACGAATTTGCCGGCCTCTTGTTGCGACGCGGTTTTTCTGCGGCGTGTGTATCACCACCTTACGAAACCGCTGGAATTTGACGCGAGCATTCTTCGTTCCTTGAAGCCCGGAGGGAAGCTGGCGATTATTGACTTTCCCCCGCATCCTGAATATGGGCGAGTGAAAGGAGTGCCGAAGGACCGCGAAGACCACGGCATCCAGCAGAAAATTCTGATCGACGAATTGGGCCGGGCGGGCTTTCAATTGGACAAAATTGTCGACGATTGGCCGACCCGCGATTATTGCGTTTTGTTTGTGAAGAAATAACCTGCGCACGCAGGGGCGGCGAGAAAAATGGGACCGTAAAGAAAAGAGCGGGTCTAAAGGCCCGCGCCTACACAGGCCAGGAAAGCGCGCGTTTGAGGCTCCGCCAGCATGCGAGGGCAGGCTTGCGCAAGAAAGACATAATTTACGCAGATTCATTGTAAGTGTCGTATTTGACGGCGATGCCGCGGACTTCCTGGAGGGTCATGTCGCGGAGGATTTTGCCGTCTTCGAGGATGGTTTCGAGGGCGTTGACACCGAGTGGAGAGTTATCGGGATTGGGCGAATCGTTGAGAACTTCGACGGTGGCGAATTCCTTGCCGTTGTGGATTAGGTTGAAGCGGCCGCCTTTGCTGGCTTTGGATGGATCGGTTTTGGGATTTTTGTAGACGTTGTGCCATTTGCCGCCACGGTCGATGGCGGAGCATTTTAGCGCAAATTTGAGGGTGTCGCGATTGACCTGTTGGAGGAGCGCGCCGCCCATGCCGTAACTCCAGATATCCTGGGACCATCCTTTGCGCGTGAGCTGAGCGGTGATGTTCTGGATGGTGTAGAAGTTCACGCCGTCGCCCTGAATAAAGCGCACGTTGGGGACAGTGGTCTTCCAGCCTTTTTTATTTACTTCGTATCCGAAAACTTCCGCGACGATTTTAAAGAGTTCTTCGAGGACCGTGACGGCGTCGCCGGAGTCCGGCCGAATGACGAGAGTTCCTTTGCGTTGGAGGATTTTGTCGCGAAGCGCGCCGCCCCAGAGATTGCGGACGGCGTTGTAAATATCGTAGGAATCGCTGACGCAGGCGACGAGGCCTTCTGGACAGTTCTCGAGCATGTTGGCGTAGGCCTGTCCCTCATTGGCTTCGCCCCAAGCGGTGATCGTGGAGTGTTCGGAGGCGGGGATGCTGTAACCGGCACAGTTGAGCGGATCTTTTGAGGTGAGATCGGCTGAATAAAACTGATTGAGAAGCTGAATGGCAGCGATGGTGTCCGTGCCCAGGAAATTGATCAGGTGAGCCGCACCGCCGATGGCCGCCGACTCTTTCGAGGAGACGCCACGGAATCCGAAGTCATGGAGCTTGAAAGGAAGCAGAGAAGGGTCGCCGGTACGGACAAGAGCTCTGCCGATGACTTGTTTAATGGCGCGGGAAAGGGTTGCGACCGTGATGGGGTACCAAACTTGCAAGAGAACCGTTTCCGCCCAGTTGGTGAGCCAATAGAACTCGGGATCGGTGTTTTCAATGGTGATGAGCGCATTCAGACTCTTGACGACCGTGCCTTCCTTCACTGCGCGAATGCGCAGGGGAAGCCGGCCGCCGTGCTTCGCGTAAAGGGATTTGAAGCCTTGGTAATTGAAGGACTTAGGGTGGCCGCCAAAGTGGGCATGAGCGAAGCGGCGGGCTTCCTCGATGTCGTCAAGCGTGAAAACCTGGCCGGCAAAGTTGGATTTGACGATGTACTGAAGCATGGCCAGCATGGTCTCGTCAAACATGCCGCCGCGCGATTCTACGTAGGAATAGATGTGGCGCGTGTCCGGCGGGTATTGCCACCAGTGAGTGAGCTTGTAGGAGTCCGTGTTGAGAATCGGATTCAGCCGCAGGGACTGCATGGGGCTCCTTTGAAGCGAGGAAATAGGATAGCAGAAGAGGTGGATGGTTTTCGGAGAGCGGTGTGTGCAGCCGGGGCCCCCCTCCCTCTTTTCCTGTAAGTGTTCATTCTAAAGGGTTTTAAGTCCTGTGTTTTAGAAGTGCGCATTCTACAGGACTTACGAGCGCGTTTTGCGTAAGTGCGGATTCTAAAGGTGATAGTGGCTGGTTCTGAGTGGCGAGGGGTCAGATTACGCAAGGAAAAGATCGCCAGTTGTAGTGAGCAGTCGGTAGCGAACAGCGAGAGGCGCGAGGGGAAACAGAGCAGGATCTTCGGGCGCGGGAGGCTAGGGCAGGGGCGAAACATGAAGGATGATAGCATGGATTTATATTACTGTCAAGGTATCAGTACCATAGTTTTATCATTCGAACGTGAGACGCGGAAGTGGAGCCGGTCTAAGGAGTTGGCGGGAATCTTGCAGTTTGGTGAGACAGGAAAGAGTAGAAGGCGAGGCGGGGATCAGGGCCCAATTCAAAACCCGCACCCGCAAAAACGGCGAGCGCGGCACCCCGTCGGCACTCTGCTCCACGCGCCTTTCTAGGTTGGAGTTAGAGCAGAGTTTTCGGCCTTCGGTTACAACTGTGTATTTCATGCGCGGCCGAGCATCCTGCTCCGACACGGCGACCGCGAACGCCTGCACGACTTGCTCGTTCACTTCAATCGAATCTGGTCAAACTTGTCCCACGCGGACATGTCAGAGGGAATGATTTGGTCGCCCTCTTTGAGCCCGTCCAAGACTTCGATTGTGTTTATCGAGGCGCGACCGAATTTCACGACGACACGCACTGCGTGTTGGCCACCATCCACAAGTTTAAATATGGGAACCGAGCTATTCTGATGGGCGTGGACCGGTCGAGTAACATACTAAATGTTCTCAAGTATACCTAGATGAATTGTAGCGTCGACTTGGAGGTCCTCGCCGACGCCTTCCGGCAATGGAGACCTGAGGGCAATGTCCACGCTGCGCATACCGTTCGACGGCGACGGGCTGATATGGCTGACATGTCCTTTCATTACGACCTTTCGCGTATCCACATCGGCGTTTTGATTGAGCCGCAACTCACCTGCCATAGCGTCAGGCACTGTCACTCTCACGATGAATTTCGCAGGATTTTGTGCCTGAACGAGCGTTCCGGTTCCGCGAACATCCCAGGGCACGGAGCCTCTTTTTACGGTCTCCGTCCAGAGGTCGCCGTCTACACTGGGCGGAGTCACTCTTAAACGTGACAATTGAAACACGACAAGGATGAGCAAGGCCGCGATGGTCGCCAAGGTGGTCTTTCGCCACGTTCGGGACATGCAAGCCTCCTCCCAACTTAACGGTGCTAGAAGGAGGACGTTTCACTCGTCGCGGAGGACTTGCATGGGATCAACGCGAGAGGCGCGGACGGCGGGGAGCAGGGAGGCGCCTGCGGCGACGAGCAGGACTAGCAAAACGACGCCGGAAAGAGTGGGGACGTCGGAGGGAGAGACTCCGTAGAGGAGGCCGGCGAGGATACGGGTCGAGGCGGCGGCCAGGGCGAAACCGGCTGCGCAGCCGAGGAGGCACACGGCAAGTCCCTGCCAGAGAAATTGTTTGACGATTTGGCCGCGGAGAGCGCCGAGAGCAAGGCGCAGGCCGACTTCGCGCTGGCGGATGTTGACGTTGTAGCTGAGCGTGCCATACAGGCCCACGCAGGCAAGCGAGAGAGCCGTGGCGGCAAAAAGGCTAAGAAGAATGGTGCGCAAGCGATTTTCCGCGAGGGCATCGGAGAAATGCTGTTCGAGCGGCGCAAAATCATAGACCGAGCGGGCAGGTTCGATTTCGTGAATTCGTTGGCGGAGGGTTTCGGCCATGGTCATAGGGGCGTTATGGGTTCTGACCAGGAAATAGGTGCCGGGTTCCGCGATGGGAGCGCACCAGTAGACGGTGGGAGCGGGGAGATGATCGAGGCCGACTTCGCGGGCGTCTGCGGAAATACCAACGATGGCGGCCGGGCCAAAGTAGCCAAAATTCAGAGATTGCACGTGATGGCCGATAGCGGAAGAGCCGGGGAAATAGGCGTCGGCGAAGGAGCGATTCACGACCAGAGTGGGCGGCCCGTCGGTCTCGCGGCAAAGCTCGCCGGCGAGCATCGGGATACGCATAGTGGCAAAGTAGCTGGCGGAGACTAAACGGTTTTCGGCGATGAGCTTGGGTTCGCTCTCGGAGCGGCCTTCGATGAGCTTGAGTTCGGTTTGATACTGGAAGGGAACTCCGGGAACGCCGACGGAGATGGCGGCGGCGTCGACGCCGGGCGTGGCGCGCAACGTTTCGAGAATGCGGTCCGTGAACTGGCGCAGTTTTTTCAAATCGCCGGTTTCGCCGTAGTTGATGCTGAGCTGGAAGGTAAGGATGTGGGCGGCGTCAAAGCCGGGACTGACGCGGCCGAGTTGCTGAAAGCTGCGGAGAAGCAAGCCGGCACCGGCGAGCAGGGTGACGGCGAGGGCAACCTGGATGCCGACAAGCAGCCACTGCAACGGATTTCGTCCGGAGACTTGCGAGCGGCTGGATTGCGCAAGCGAGCCAGAGAGACTGTGACGCGTGCCGCGAATGGCGGGAATCAATCCGCAGAGAAGAGTGACCACCACGGAGCACGCCAAGGAGTAGAGAACGATGCGCGCATCGAGATGGATTTCTTCGACGCGCGGAAGCTGCGCAGCCAGAGAGCGGAAAATGTCAGACGCTGCCGCCGCGAGAAAGAGGCCGAGTGCCGAGCCGATGAGAGCGAGGAGAAAGGTTTCGGTGAGCAGTTGAGCAATGAGCGCGCCGCGAGGTGCGCCCAGGGAAAAGCGGACGGAGATTTCATGCTTTCGCTGCGTCGCGCGAGCCAGAAGCAGAGCGACGATATTCGTGCAGGCGATGAGAAGGAGCAGCGAGACCGAGCCGAAGAGCAACCAGAGAGAGCGGCGCGGGCCGGCAACGGTGATCTCCTTGAGCGGCTGGATGTCCACGGCGAGGTCGGCGTCTGTTTGCGGAAATTGGCGGCCGAGCTGCGCCTGGACAATCGCGAGGTTGGCGCGCCCTTGCTCAAGAGTGACGCCGGGTTTAAGGCGGCCTAATACAATGAACCAAGTGGAATTTCTAGCCTGAGCGTAAGGCGCATCGAAAGGGACTGGAGACCACAGATCGACTTCACGGTCGGGGAATAAGAAAAAGGCGGGCAGTACGGCGACGATGGAATAAGAGTAGTCGCCGAAGCGAAGTTTTTCTCCAATGACGTTTGGGGCGGCGTTGAAGCGGCGTCGCCAGAGCCGATCACTGATCATCACGGCGTTCGGGCCGCCAAAGTGTTGTTCTTCGGTAGTGAAATCTCTGCCCAGGGTAGGCGAGATTCCCCACACTTGCAGGAAGCGAGGAGCCACCAGGGCTCGGGTTATTTTTTCGGGAAGAGCGCCCGAAGTTTCGGACTCGTCTTCCGTGTAATAGCCCGTGATCGCCTGAAAGGTGGAATTGAGTCGGTCCCAATCCGCGAGGCGGACGGGGGCGACCGGACGCTTCGGGCCGGCGACTTTGGGATTGTATTGTTCCAGCTGCATGAGCTGGTCGGCATCGGGGAAAGGCAGGGGACGGAGGAGGATAGCGTCGATGGCGGAGAAGACGGCGCTGTTCGCGCCAATGGCGAGAGCCAGCGTGAGGATGACGGTGATGGAGAATGTCGGGGATTTGCGGATGAAGCGGAAGGCGGATTTGAGATTGGCGACGGACGCGTCGAGAAGCCTGATGCGGTAGACATCGCGCAAATCTTCTTTGAGCTGTTCATGGCCTCCGAATTCGAGAATGGCGCGGCGGCGGGCTTCGTCGGGGGGCATGCCTGCGGCGACGTTCTCGTCGGTGAGCTCGTCGATATGGAAACGAAGCTCGGAGTTCATTTGTGCGTCGGAAGCGCGCTTGGGAAAGAGGGATTTCCACCAGGACATAATCAACTCCTATTGCGCGGTTTGCATGATGTTGGCTACTGCACCGGCCAGGCGATTCCAGTTCGATTCTTCGCTTTCTAACTGCTTGCGGCCCTTGGCGGACAATTTGTAGAACTTGGCTTGGCGGCCTTTTTCGGATTCGCCCCACTCGGCTTCGAGCCAGCCACGCTTTTCGAGGCGATGCAGAGCGGGGTAAAGCGAGCCTTGCTGGACTTGCAAGACTTCTTTGGAGATTTGGCGGATGCGAAGGGAGATGCCGTAGCCATGCACGGGACCCAAGGCCACAATTTTCAGAATGAGCATATCAAGAGTGCCTTGGAGCAAATCCGATTTTTCAGTGGGCATTGCGTCTCCTAGATGTTCTACCCATATATGACAGGGATAGGTAGAATGTCAAGGAGAGAGAAAGTAAGCCGCGGGGTGGCGAGCTTTGAGTGTGCTATACTTGTATAGCGAGGTAAATATGCTGGCCATACGGCTTCCGGAGTCCATCGAAAAGCGGCTGGAAAAGCTGGCGCGCCGCACCGGGCGTACCAAGACGTTTTATGCGCGCGAAGCGATTCTGCAGCACATCGAGGAGCTTGAGGACGTGTATTTGGCCGAGTCGCGTCTGGAGCGGATACGCAGCGGCGAAGAGAAGGCCATCCCGTTGGAGGACGTGATGAGACGTCATGGCCTGGAAGATTGAGTTCTCGGCGGAGGCAGACCGGGAACTGAGCAAGCTCGATAGGGAAGTGATAAAGCGCATTCTGAAATTCCTGCAAGAGCGTGCGGCCAAGCTCGACAATCCACGAAGCATTGGTAATGCCCTACAAGGACCGCGTTTCGGCGAATTCTGGAAATACCGGGTGGGAGATTGCCGGCTCATCTGCAAGATCGAAGACGCGCGTGTTGTGGTTCTAGTTCTCCGGATTGGGCATCGAAGTGACGTCTATCGCTAGATGCGAATACTTGATTCGAGCCTCGCTCGAGATAGGCGCGCTAGGAGTTCCACGCGACTTTGCTTAGTTGCTTCTTGCGGGATTCCCACTCGGAGCCCGAGAGGATGCGCGGGGCCACGTCGATCAGTCGGGGAATGAGCCGGAAGACGGCGGCGGAGGTCCATGGGCGACCGTCGCGGGTGCGATAGTCGCGGACGTTGAGAGCGTCGGCCATGCTGGTGAAGGAGACGTCTTGGACGATCAATTCGGCGAGGAATTTGAGGGTTTGCGTTTCGAGGGGGTCGTCTTCCAGGTGATGACAGTCCGCGGCGATGCGCAGGCCGAAGGGAATCTCCTCGGAGCCTAGCGGTTCTTCGGGAGCCTCGGGTAGGGCGGAGGTTTCGATTTCGCGTTCCCATTCGAGGGCGACGAGCGTCCAGCCGGCATCGTGCATCTTGGAGAGATACATCGAGGTGGGTAGGATGGTGACCTTTTCTCGAATGCGTTCATGTTTTTTCATGGGCGGCTCCTTGAAGACGAGCAAGTGACGCGAGTGAGACGCAAACCGAAAAGTATGGGCAATTGAATCGCCTATTTTGCGGGTTTTGAGACTCGCGTAACTAACAGAAAACACAATACTTGCTATATTTGACTGGTCCCCGGAGAAGGGGAAGATGTTCGGTCGTGGGAAGAAGATGTCGCGTTGCCGGACAGTTAACAAGGAGCATATATCAGGAGTGAAATTTCTTGACCATATTAAGTGTTAGCAGAGTATGATTCGCTAGCCGTTGACCCACCTCAACGTTCACGTTCAAATTCACAACCTGGCCTAGAAAGCAGCGCGGTGCCCTATGGATAGCGCGGTGCGCCGATTGGAAAATCGTTCTCCCGTACATGTAACGGTGGACTTGTCTAGTTTGGATGTTCACACAGTGGCGCAGCAGGGAGTTACGGAAAACGTAAGCGCACGAGGTGCGCGCGTGGTTACGAACAAGCCGTGGCAGCCAAACGATCACGTAAAGGTGAGATCGCTTTTGGGGAGCTTGAGGTCAAGAGCGCGCGTGGTTTATTGCCAGCCCATGGGGAAAGATTCGTTTGCGATTGGTTTGGAATTGTTTGTAAGCGTTGGCGAGTGGACTTTGCCGCAGACGATGCAACGGCACCAAGGATAATGCGCTGAGAAGAGCTCTGAATGGGCGTTTGGGATTTTTGCATCTGCCGTTGCTGTTACGCCAGGGCGCAGGAAGAATTAAGGGCGAACCGTGAGGGTGTCGCAGGGGGCCGGAGGGCCCACAAGCGAAGCCCTTCGGTTCGCCGGATTCTCTTTTAGGTTGCCAAGGCGGCTTACTGAGTTGCGAACGACGCGTCCTCCGAGGCCGCGCCGCCGGGCAAAACGAGTTGGTTGCACGCGACGCGAAAGGCTTCGTACCAGGTTCGAGTGAAGCTCGAAATAAGTTCTTCAACGGAACGCCCGCCGACATTGATGCCGGAGTGAATGACTTCCCCCCAGGTGTGGATCCGGGTGCCTTCCGGCCGTTCTTCAAAGGTGACCCATTGGGCCAAGGCGACGCCGATGGCGTGGTCAATCCAGCCCACTTTCTTTCCGGGGACGCAAGTGGTAATGACGTGGTCGACGACGGCGTTCACGGGGCGGAGGAGTTCAATCTGGAGGCGGCTGCCGGGCTCCCACGGGTGGCCGTCGCGCCAGCGCAATTCGCCGTAGACATTGGCGAAATTGTTCCAACGATGCAAATCGGAAAAGACTAACCAGGCAAGCGCGGGGCTGGCCTTGGTGACAACGGAATACTCAAATCTTGCCATACCTGTTACCAACTTCTCCTTGCTGAGGTTTATTTGTACTTGGGACTTGCCAACCGCTCAGGCGGGGGCGACGAATACTTATACGTTGTTTCTTTAACGCCGTCAAGTTTATAATTTGGGTCACGCAAAGCCTGGAGGATATGTGAATGCCACGAAAGGCTGACAAGCAGTTGGAGAGCCGGATTGTTGACGCGGGCTATCAGTTGTGGAGCAAAGGGGGAGAGCGCGCATTGACGATGCGGGCCGTGGCGCTGGCGGCGAAGACGACTACGCCGACGCTGTATGAGAGGTTTCGGGACAAGCACGACCTGATCGCGTTTTTGAGAGTGCGGGCGAGGGAGAGGATGTTTAACGCATTGCAACCGGCGAAGTCGACAGTGGAGGCTTGCCGGTTGGGGCTGGAGTTCGTGCTGACCAACGGCAACGAATATTTGTTGCTGATTTCGGATTGGGCGGAACGTCTTGCGCGCAGAGAACGGATGCCGTCGTACGAGTATTTAATGGAAAAGCTGGCGTTGGATCTCGGAGGAGAGCCCACAAATTATGCGAAGCTGGCGTGGGCGCTGGTCGCGCAGGTACATGGGGCCGCACTTTTGCTTTTGGGAGAAGGAGTTGAAGCAGAAATCGCCAAAGAATTTAAGGATGTGTTCCTAGAGGCATGCCAGACGCTGATTGAATGCGCGGGCAAGAGAGTTGGCAAACCTACATCCAAGGGAGCTGCAAAAGATTGCGGCACGCCACGAGGTTAGGTTTGCGCTCGGAATGGGGTGCCGATTATTTTGTGGCAGCGGCTGCGCGGCGTTTTGCTTTGATTAGGACGTCGACGGAATCGGGGCGGCCATTCCAGAAATCGAGGCGGATGCGGCCGTCGGGAAGTTGCGTGATCGTGGAAGAGATGGCGCTGGCTGTGAGATACCAGCCTACGGGAAGGACCACGGCGTTGCGAGGCCTGCCTAAGCTGCGGTCGAAGATCAGTTCGTCACCATCGAGGCGGTAGCTGGCGGGCGCGGTGTAGGTTTCGGAAATGCGGAGGCGGATGGACTGGCCTTTTTTGACCGGCGGGAAGGGGATCAGCACGACTTGCGTCGCGGGAGCGACTGGTTCACCGGCATCAATTTTGGCGGCGGTGAGATCGGCGCCGGTCATCATTTTGGTGGTGAGTTTTTCCCCAGTGTCCAGTATGTAGGCTGAAGGGTCGGAGACGGTGCTGCCTTCGCGGACGACATTTAGGTACTTGTCCGCGCCTTCGTGAGATTCGGTGTAGTCGTGGTAGAGGCTGAAGGCGTGCGTTTCCGGCTGCTGCAGGAAGTAGACGATGTCACGGTCTTGGTGGGCGCGTTCGGAGAGACGTGCTCTCTCGGTCTCTCCTTGAAAAGGCGATTCCCAACTCCGGGCTTGCGTTGAGGGATGCGGCACGGCGGACGGTCCTGTTTGAGCGCCGAGTTTGGCGCGGAGAATTAGCGGGGCCTCGCCTGAGCCCGGGTTCAGGAAGCTCATGGCAATGCGGCCGTCCGGTTCCGGTAAGACTTGCGACGGGACATTGCAAGCGACTAGTTCGTAGCCAGCGGGCAGGACGATTTTGTTTCGCTTGATACCTAGTGGGCGGTTGAAAACGATGGAGTCGCCTTCGCGATAGTAACTCTTCGCGTCTTTGTAGGTCTTGAGGATGAGGACTCGGCCCTGGCCTTCTGTGGGTACGGGACGAGCTAGGGAGATTTTGATGAAGTTGGTGTCGGCATCCGCTTCTGCCATGAGCGGATCTTTGCGTGCTTCGGCGCCGATGACGACTTCGAAGTGAAGCGGCTCACCGGTCATGGAATCGAAGACAGCTTCATCGCTTGCGGCACTGCCTTTTCGAATGGGGTTGTAGAAAGACTTCGCGCCGGGCGTAGTGGCGGTCACTTCGTAATAGATCTTGAAACTCGCGGTTTCGGGGGCGAGGAGTTCGTAACGCGTGTATTCATCGGTTTCGGTCTGCTTGGTCGCGGCGGAAGTGGCTACTGACGGCCCGGATGTTTGTGCTGCGCGGAGCGCAGCGCAACCGAAGAGTGTGAGGATCGCGATTGCGGAAGCGGTGACAAGTTCTTTGCGCATGATGGCTCTCCTCAATTGAGGTACGGATGCCAATTTCGAGCATGCATCATCCCCGACTCGGCCGCCCGAGTAAATAGCGAGGATTTCACGCGTCGTGAAGAGAGAGAAGCACTTGGGGCAATAGTTGTGATGGGCCGGAATCTTACGTTGACGACAAGCATCAAGAATCCGGGAGCAAAAGGACGAACGCAGAAGGTAGAATCAGTTGCGGGTAAGATTCGGAGAAAAACGATGGCGAAAAGACCGACGGTTGAAGATGCACGCTTGATTCTCGAGCTGTATGACTTGAAGCGCGAACCGGAAATGCGGAAGGCGAGGCAATGGTGGCTGACGACGTTTTGGCCAAGCAACGCGGAGGACTACGTGAAAGTGGCCATGTCGTTGGGGACGGAAGAGAACAACTGGATGAGACAAGTGCAGAGCTATTGGGGGATAGCGACGTCTTTTGTGGGAAATGGCGTGCTCAGCGAGAAGCTGTTTTTTACACCGTCATTCTGCGGAGAATTGTTTTTCATTTTCGCGAAGGTCCGGCCCTTTTTGAAGGAGCTTAGAGAGAAGACCAAAAATCCGGACATATTTCTAAATATCGAAAAAGTGATCATGGGCTCGAAGCTCGGGCGAGAGCAATTTGCGAAGGTGGAACCGCGGGTTCAATCATTGCGGCCGAAGCAATGAAGTTTGGCGAGGGCAGATTGCGAAGGCTTTCCTTAGCTGTTGGGGCAACTGTTGTTTTGGTTGGGGCGTTCTCGCTTGCCGACGCTGCTCATGCGGAAGATTGCGGAAACGGAGTGGAGCTGAGGTTGAGCGCGCCAGAGACTGCGCAAGGCACGCTCTTGCTGGCGCAGATACGCAGCGCGAAGCCGCTGAGTGAAGTTAGCGGCAGGTGGAACGAGCGGGATGTTCCGTTCTGGCAGGAGCGAGAGAAAGAACACGGGGCTGCGGGTCTAGATGTGCGGAAGGCGCTGCTTGGCGTTGATCTGGAAAAACCGGCGGGTAAGTACGAATTTACGATTGCGGGTCAGTTGCAGAGTGGCGAACGCTTAGGCTGCCAGGCAACGATCGAAGTGAAGGAAGGACACTTCGCCACGGAAAACCTGACGGTGAAGAAACAATTTGTGGAACCGAACCCTGAGCAAGAAGCGCGTGCAGCGGCGGAGACGAAGCGGCTGCGAGAGATTTATGACCGGGTGACGCCGGAGCGTTTGTGGGATGGGCCGTTTCGCTTGCCGTTGGACGGGGAATTTAAGGGAAGCAACTTTGGGAAGCGGCGCGTTTTAAATGGGCATCCTGGTTCGCCGCACGGCGGTGTGGATTTCCCTGCTCCGACAGGCACGCCGGTCCATGCGGCACAAAAAGGGCGAGTGGTTTTGGCGGAAGAGCTGTATTTCTCCGGTAACACCGTGCTCGTTGATCACGGATTGGGAATTTACACTTTCTACTGCCATTTCTCGGAGATTGATGCAAAGGTCGGCGATGAGGTAGTTGCGGGAACTGTTCTGGGGAAGGTGGGAGCGACCGGCCGCGTGACGGGTCCGCATCTGCATTGGGGCCTCGAGGTCCAGCGGGCCCGAGTGAATGCGTCGGAAATCGTGAAAATGCTCGGAAGCAGTTAGACCCCACGAAAGGATTGAGGATTTCACAGACTGGTATTTAATTCCTACCTCAGCGTGAACAAAATTGAACAAAGAAGTGAGAATCCTCGGACTGATCTCGGATACGCACGGACTGCTGCGCGAAGAGGCGGTGAGTGCGCTGCGCGGTTCGGATCTGATCCTCCACGCCGGGGATGTGGGAGCTCCTGAAATTCTCGAGACCTTGAGAAATCTCGCGCCCGTTGTCGCGGTACGCGGTAACGTGGATACGGGCGAGTGGGCGCAGGCTTTGCCCTTGAAGGAAGCCATTTCCGCGGGGCCGGCGATGATTTATATGATACACATTCTTAATGACTTAGACATGAACCCGGCGGCTGGAGGATTTCAGATAGTGGTGAGCGGACATTCCCACAAACCGGGGCAGAGCGAGAAGGACGGAGTGATCTACATAAACCCGGGGAGCGCCGGACCGAGACGTTTTTACCTACCAGTTACAGTGGCGCGCCTTGATTTGGGTCGCCGGCCTTGGAAGGTCGAATTCATCGAGCTCGAAGGCGGAGCGTGAACCAAGCCTGAGATCCATAGGCTAAGCTAAAGAATGCAATGGAGTTAGGGACGTGCGATCTGGGGCACATCAGGCGTCCGCAGCGGAAGGAGTGCTGGTGGGTTCACGATAGATTTCATTTTAAGAAGCGCGAAACGCTCGGACCTCCAAGTGCACTATATCAGTCATAAGATGGAGTTTTCCCAAAATGGTGTTGAAACAAGACGGGTAACGTACTACAGTACCGGGGCAATAGCGGCTATTTTGGTACCGTCCTGCTATTGCCGGGGTAAGTGCCAAATCGCAGAATACGAACGATGTGGACGACGTTCGTGCTAGTTACCTCGCTCGTGTCGACCGTTCACTTCAGCATCATATTCACCAAGGTGATGATGCTGAAGCCAGTCCTGTATGGGCAGGCTTAGGTCCCCGAGTCTCTAAGATTATTCGTGAGGTTAGTGTCTCTCATGGCCATACTTCATTTTCGGTGTAAAGAACGGCGCAGAACGTTGCGCGTATGCATCACGGTTCCGATAACCGTGCACGGGCAGGACGAGAGCGGAGATAAATTCCGCGTAAAAGCCAAGTCGCATTCCGTGAACCGCCATGGGGCGCTGCTGCAGCTGGAGCAGCCCGTAGTTGTGGGACAGATGCTGATCCTCGTGAATGAGAATAGCGACCGCACCGTGGAGTGCCGGGTGGTATCCGTGAAGCGCGACCGGGAAAACAAGACCTACATCGGCGTTGAGTTTATTTCCGCGGACTCAAATTTTTGGCACATGAGTTTCCCGCTTCCCGGAGCCAAACCCTTGCGCCGCACAATTGATTCCAAGGCTACCGCGTAGTCGCAAAACAGATTGAAGATCGAAAGTAGTTAGAAGCCCTTTCGTGAGCGAGAGGGCTTTTTACTTTTGTGGTGGCGTGTCCGCGTCTGCGGAGTTTTTTTCGATGCGACGGTTTTGACGGATTTTCGTCGCGCCGGCGCCTTGCCGCTTGCCAGGACTACACGGGTTTTCTTGGGGAGCTTGGCGACCACCAGGTCGTAGGACTCGCGCAACAGAAGCGCGAGTTCGCTGGGCGAAAGAGCGTCTTTGGTTTCGAGAGCGACCCACTTGGCACGAGCCAAGTAAGGCGCGGGAATGATGCCTGGGCGTTCCGTCAGCTCGGCGAAATTTTCCGGGGAAACTTTGAAGGTCAGCCAGGTTTTGGCGGGCTGGAGGACCGTGAGAGCGTGAATTTTACCGGCCACTTTGAAAACGAGAACCTCGCCCCATTGAATTTGCTCGGTGGTCTGGGGAAACGAGAGACACAGTTCGCGGACCCAGTCGGTGTTCATGGGCTGGGCATCCGCGTGAATCGTTTGAGATTGCCGCCCATGTTCATTTTCTTGAAGAGATTATGGAATCGCGGAAGCCCATGCGAGGCCATCCACGCCGGGGGTGAGCTTGATCGGCTGCAGCAGTTTATGGCCGCGGACGTCCAGGACTTCGATCGTTCCGGCTTGAGGACAACTCACGAAGGCAAACTTGCCGTCTGGCGCCAGAAGAAGTTCGCCGTTAGAGGGCGGGATGTCGAAAGATTCTTCAAGCTTCGCACTGGCCAAATCGATTACGAAGATTTTTCCGGAAGGTGATGCGGCCAGCAATTTATGGCCGTCGGCAGTTGGCGAAGACGAATAGACCGTCGCAGGGAGAGGAATCCAACTGGCCACCTTGTTTGTGGTTGTGTCGATGACCGCGATGCGCGGAGTGCCTTGGTCGTGGGTGAAGACACGCTTGCCGTCGGCCGAAATCGAGATGCGCTGGACAGTTTGCGCGATGGGGATGACCGTGACGAGAGTGCGCTGCTTGAGGTTCAGCACGCTCACGCTTCCTGCGCCCACGTTGGCCGTGTAGGCGCGTAGGCCATCGGGGGAAATTACGAGCATGTGGGATTCGATCGCGCCTGTGGGAATTTCCGCGATGACCTTACGCGTGGCGGGATCGATGACGTCGACGGCTTTGGCGAGTTCGGCGGTGACGTAAAGCAGGCCGTCGGGGCCGAATTCGGCGCGGTGAGGACGGAGGGGCTTGCCGAGGTCGATGGTGGCGGAAAGTTTGCGGTCGTGCAAATCGACGATGTCGATGGTGGCGCCGTCCGTGCCGGGCCTGCCTACGCCGGAATTGCCGTAGATGGGAACGAAGGCGAAGCGCGAGTCGGGCGAGACGGCAACTTCGTGGCCGTTGACTCCGACGGTGACTTTGGCAAGCTGCTCGCGCGTCTCGGGATCGACGAGCAGGGTTGTGTGCTCGCGCTGGTTGGCCACGACGAGCATTCCGTGTGCCGGCGAGGCAGGGACACGGGCTCCGCCGGCCGCGAAGGCCAGGAACATTAGGGAAGCGATCAGCCACGACATCGGTGCGGACATTTTTTGCCTCGTTTATGCACTCTGCCTGCGGAACAGAGTGGCAAAGCAGGCGGATTATATCAGCCTCACCGAACGTTGCCACGCGGATTTAGAAACCTGGATTTCCGGAGGTAGATTCAGAAACTGTGCAGATTCGTTCCGGAGTAAGATACGCCGTCTCCGAGAGATGCGCCGAAGCGCGCTGCACTCCGGAGAGGCATTGGGGAGTTACAGCATGAAGAGACTCCATATTTGGACGCTAACAATCTTCGGCGCGCTCGCGATGTCGAGTTTGCTTTTTTCGGCGCGGTTTAACGTTTTGGCCGGTGTCCCCCAGGCGTCTAGCACCTCGAACCCACGTGGCTCTGGTGAAGAAGGACGTGATTGGCCGGCGTACGGTGGCGCGCCGGAGAACATGCATTACTCCAGCCTTGCACAAATCAATCGCGCGAATGTGAAGGAACTTAAAATCGCGTGGAGTTTTGACACTGGCGAACAGGGCGGGCTGCAGACAAGTCCGATCGTTGTCGACGGAGTGCTGTATGGGATTACGCCGACGCAGAAAGTGTTCGCTTTGGATGCGGCGAACGGCAAGCTTTTGTGGAAATTTGATTCTGGCATTAAAGGGACTCAACCCGACCGCGGCCTGGCTTATTGGTCGAGTGAAAAGGACAAGCGCATTCTGGTTGGAGTGATGAATTTTCTCTACGCGCTCGATGCCGCGACTGGCAAGCCGATCGCAATGTTTGGGAATAACGGAAGAATTGATTTGCGAGGCGATCTCGGGCGCAATCCAGAGCGGCAATCGGTGGCCTTAACCAGCCCGGGTGTTGTTTACAAAGACTTGATCATTGTTGGCGGGCGAAATCCGGAGACGCTGCCTGCGCCGCCCGGAGACATTCGAGCGTACGACGTGCGATCGGGGAAATTGCGCTGGTCGTTTCACACCATCCCGCATCCCGGCGAATTTGGGTACGAGACCTGGCCCAAAGATGCGTGGAAGTATAGTGGTGCGGCGAACAATTGGGCGGGAATGGCTGTGGATTCGAAACGCGGAATTGTTTATGTCCCGACGGGCTCGGCGGCGTTCGATTTTTACGGCGCCAACAGGGCGGGTGACGATCTATTTGCGAATTGCCTAATCGCTTTGAATGCGGAGACAGGCGAGAGGATTTGGCATTTTCAAGGGGTGAGGCACGATTTGTGGGACCGCGATTTTCCGTCGCCTCCCACGCTGGTGACCGTGAATCGCGACGGCAAAGAGATCGACGCCGTCGCGCAGACGACGAAGCAGGGATTTGTTTATTTGTTTGATCGCGTTAGCGGAAAGCCGCTCTTCCCAATCGAAAATCGAAAATATCCGCCGAGCGATGTACCGGGCGAGGCCGCTGCGCCCGAACAGCCTTTGCCAGTTGAACCGGCGCCATTTGCGCGGCAGTTTCTCGGCGAGGATATGTTGACGAATCGCACGCCTGAGGCGCATGCATGGGCGCTTGAGCAGTTTCGAAAATTTCGAAGCGAAGGGCAATTTGTGCCATTCAGCGTGGGAAAAGATACAGTGATCTTTCCTGGATTCGACGGGGGCGCGGAGTGGGGCGGCTCAGCCGTTGATCCGCAAACTGCAATTCTTTACGTGAATGCAAACGAGATGGCTTGGACGGGAGCATTGGCGCCGGAGACAAGAGAAAACAGTCCGATGGCCCTTTATATGAGCCAGTGCAGCGTCTGCCATGGCGAGAAGATGATTGGCTCGCCTCCTGCGATGCCTTCGCTTGTCGGCGTCGGAGACCGATTGTCGGCGCAGCAGATTGCGATAACCGTCAGGAATGGAAAAGGAAGAATGCCTGCGTTTACAAATTTCGACGACGGCCAGCTTTACGCGCTGGTTGATTTTCTCGTGAGCGGGAAGTCCAAGGAACTGCCCAGCTCGGAACCGCCGCCGCCGGATATGAAGTATCGGTTTACGGGTTACCACAAATTTCTGGACCCGGATGGCTATCCGGCAATCGCTCCGCCATGGGGAACGCTCAACGCAATCAATCTGAACACGGGGGAATACGTTTGGAAGTTAAACTTGGGGGAATATCCGGAACTTGCATCGAAGGGACTGAAAAATACTGGCACGGAAAATTATGGAGGGCCCGTGGTGACGGCGGGAGGGCTCGTCTTTATCGGGGCGAGCGATTTTGACAAGAAGTTCCGGGCGTACGACAAGGCCACGGGCGAATTATTATGGGAGACGACGCTACCTTTTTCCGGCAACGCTACACCAGCGACCTACGCTGTGAATGGACGCCAGTACGTTGTGATCGCGGCGGGAGGTGGCAAGGATCTCAAATCACCTTCCGGGGGAGTGTACGTGGCATTCACACTCTCGAAATGAAATTAAAACGCGCCGCATCTGTATCGGTGCAGCGAGGTTGTGTCGATGCTTATCGTGCAACGCGGACAGCTCAACGCATTCAGTGCACCGCAGCGGTAACCGAATAGATCGGCGGTAGGTGTGCCGAGAGAACGTGCCAGGAATCGCCAGCGTCCCTCGTGTGATAGAGAATACCTCCCGCGGTGCCGAAGTAGACGCCTGCTGGGTCGCGGTCGTCGGAGGTCATCGCCTCGCGCAGAATGAGGTCGTAGGCATCGGACTGAGGCAGGCCTTTGGTCAGCAGTTTCCAGGTCTTGCCGCCGTTGCGGCTGCGCGCTACGCGAAGTTTGCCTTGGGGGACGTAGCGTTCCTCAGGGGAATGGATGGGGATGGTGAAGAGCGTGTCTTTTTCGGCCGCGGGAACGGCTAAACCGAAGCCGAACCGAGACGGAAGGCCCTTCGAGATATCGGTCCATTTCTCCGTGGTAAAGCCAGCGCGGTAGACGCCGCAATGGTTTTGCTGGTAGAGCGCCTCTGGGTTACGTGGATGCGCTTTCAGCTTGTGAACGCACTGACCAACTTCGGGGAATTTTTCGGGCGCAAAATTGACCAGGACATTTCCGTTGAATGGCGACCAGGTTTTTCCACCGTCATTGGAGCGAAACGCGCCTGCAGCGGAAATGCCAACGATAAGGCGGCCTTTCCCCAGGCATTGAATCGAGTGGACAATCATACCGCCGGCTCCTGGGGTCCACTTCTCACGCGTCGGATGGTTGCACAAACCAGATACCATTTCCCAATTCGCGCCATTGTCGCTGCTGCGGAAGAGCACGCCGGGATCAGCGCCTAGATAAACGGCACCAGGCTCGTCGCTTGCGCCAGGTGCAATGTGCCAAATGCGCTTGAGCGTGGCATCCGGGAGGTCTTTGAGTTCCATCCCTTTTTCGGTGACCTGCCAGGATTTGGCAGTGATGCCTTTAACCTCGAGCCCTTTTTCGGAGATTTGCCAGGTTTTGCCGTTGTCCGTGCTGGCATGAAGATGCGGTCCAAACCAGGCGTTTCCGACTGCAGCGTAGTGGCGCTTCGGGTCGCGAGGATCCTGCGTGACATGGTGCACCTCCTGGCCGTTGAAAAAAGGGCCAGCGCAATCCCATTTCTTGCGGTCTTTTGAGGTGAACGCAAAGGCACCTTTGCGGGTGCCGACCCAGATTCTTATCGCAGATGTGCGCGCCATGGAGTTCCTCCGGTGAAAGACGACGGTAATATGCATTTTATCGCACCAGGTCAAGCCGGTAGAAGGAATTTGGCAACTTTCCAGCCGGGCTCCCAAATTTTGCAGCGAAGCCATTAACGCCGTAACGAACCAAGTGAGTCCAAGATTTGCCAGGTAGGTTGCCTCACGGGGTATTTTCTGATTGTACGCTCGTCAAAATATTCTCCTGTTCATGTTCCAGGAGATGACCTATGAAAGAGGGAGTGTAACGGCTCGCGTGAGCCGGGCATGCCTCTTTAGCGCACTTGCCGGGATCGGGTCGGGTCGTTCATCGCGGTAAAGGCGTAGACGGTGGATCGAGGAACTCAAGGCTGTCCGAGCCTTAAATCGGACGAGGAGGAGTAGTTCATGAAAACGAGAATCCTGATTGCATTTGCTCTGGTGGCTCTGGTCGCGGCATTTGCGTATACGGCGTCGACTCCGGCCGCTCCGAATAAGGCCAACACGAGTGCCGTGCCCACGGCGGCTCCGCAGCCCAACACTGCGACGGCGACCGCGGCGGAACCGCATCCGGAAATCCGCGAAGCGATTGCGTCCCTGCGCCGGGCTAAGGAACACATGGAGCACGCCGCGCACGATTTCGGCGGGCATCGAGTGGAAGCTATTCGGGCAACCGATGCGGCCATTCACCAGCTTGAGGATTGCCTCAAGTACGACAGAGACTAAAACTAAACCGAAACATCTCGCAGACATTTCAAGCAGCGTCCGGAGGGAGTTGTCCGCCGGACGCTGCTTTTTCAGTCAACCGCTCGCTACAAAGAGTGAAATCCCAGCTAACCGAACAATCGAAGGCCATACCTGTATTACAATCGCGCGCTCGTGGTGTGCCAAGGAGAAAAGCCGATGCTGGATCGCAGACGATTCTTGACTGCTTGTTCAGGGCTGGGCCTGGGCGGGACGCTGTTTCCCGGCGTCCTTTGGGCGCAGGCGCAATCGCAAAAAGCGGCAAAGATCACCAAAGAGATGATAGAGAATGCCGCCGCCATTGCCGATGTGCCCATCCCGGAAGAAACAAAAGAGATGATGCTGGACGACCTGAACCAGCAAGCCAAGAGTTACGATGCGATTTATGCGCTGCACATTCCGAATTCCGTCGCGCCTTGCCTGATTTTTGATCCGGTAGTGCCGGGGATGAAATTTGAAACGGAGCGGAGGCCCGCGCGGAACTCGAAACTGTCGTTAATCGCTGCTCCGGTAACACCAAAGAACTTGGAAGACGTGGCGTTTGCAAGCCTGCGCGAATTGGCTGAGTTGGTGCGAACGAAAAAAGTGTCGTCGCTGGCGCTGACGGAGATGTACCTGGAGCGGTTGAAACGCTACGATACGACGCTGAAATTTGTGGTGACGCTGACCGAGGACCGCGCGCGGGCGCAGGCGAAAGAAGCAGACAAGGACATTGCGGCGGGAAAATATCGCGGGCCGTTGCACGGATTGCCGTGGGGTGCGAAGGACTTGCTGGCTGCAAAGGGCTATCGGACGACTTGGGGCGCCGGCGGCTTCGAAAACCAGATGATCGATGAAGATGCGACGGTGGTCAAGCGGTTGGATGAAGCTGGCGCGGTGCTGGTGGCGAAGCTCACGCTTGGCGCACTGGCGCTGGGCGACAACTGGTATGGCGGTGTGACGCGGAATCCTTGGCATCCGGGGCAGGGGTCGAGCGGCTCGTCGGCAGGACCTGCTTCCGCGACGGCGGCGGGATGCGTGGCTTTCAGCATCGGGTCGGAAACGCTGGGATCGATTTCGTCGCCGTCGACGCGCTGCGGCTGCACGGGCTTGCGACCGTCTTTCGGGCTCGTGCCGCGGACCGGCGCGATGGCGCTTTCGTGGAGCATGGACAAACTCGGGCCGATTTGCCGCGCCGTGGAAGATTGCGCGCTGGTGCTTGAGGTCATCTATGGGCCGGACGGGTCAGACCCGAGCGTGAAGGATGCGGCATTCCATTGGGATGCGACGCTGGATTGGAAGAGGCTACGCGTGGGTTTTTTGAAAGCGGATTTCGAGCCCAAGCCGCAAGAACAACCGCAAATGGCGACAGAAGAACCAGCAGCGACTCCGGAAGAGCAAAAGAAGCGAGACGAACAGAAGCGGCGCAGAGAGGCTGCCCGGGCGCGCGCGGAATACGACAGAAAATTCAACGATGCAGCGCTCGCGAAGTTGAAAGAGATGGGCGTGAATCTCATTCCAGTGGAAATGCCGAAATTTCCTTACCAATCTATGGTGACCATGCTCTCGGCCGAAGCGGCCGCGGCGTTTGATGAATTAACGCGAACCGGCAAAGACAAATTACTCACTTCCCAGAAACCGTCTGACTGGCCAAATTCGTTCCGTTCAGCACGCTTCATTCCGGCGGTCGAGTACATCCAGGCGAGCCGTGCACGGCGCTTGGCCATGGAAGCGGTTGCGAAAGTGTTTGAAGGCATTGACGTGATTGTGGCGCCGACGAACGGCGGCGAGCAGCTCGTCATCACGAATCTCACTGGCCATCCGTCCGTGATTTTACCGAATGGGTTCCGCGGCGATGATGCTCCCAAGCCGCCGACAGACGATCCCAGCGATTTTCAAAATGCGGGCGGCCCCGGCACGCCGGTAAGCCTGACTTTCCTCGGAAATTTATATGGAGAAGCGAAGCTGCTCGCTTTTGCGAAGGCCTACCAGGACGCGACTGGATTTCATCGCAAGCATCCGCAGCTGTAGGGGAGAGAACCGAGGGCACAGTGCTTGAATCACGAATTGACTAGTCAGAAGTCTAGTCATATACTACCTTTAGTCCGAGGTGCTTTGTGGCCCAGTGGCAGCTTCAAGACGCAAAAGCCCGCTTCAGCGAGTTTCTCAATGCAGCCCTTGAGAAAGGCCCTCAAATCGTTACACGGCGCGGCCTGGAAATGGCTGTTCTGGTTCCTATCGACGAGTGGCGCCAGCTTCAGCAGTTGGCACGTCCCGCATTGAAAGAACTGCTCCTCGAAACGACCCCGACCTTCGACGGTCTCGCGCCAGAACGAGGTCAATTAAAGCGGCGCGAACCGGTGAAATTCGAGTGAAGAGGTACTTGCTCGACACTAACGTGGTTTCCGAACTGAGAAAATCCAAACCTCACGGTGGGGTTCTGGCTTGGTTGGAAGAACTCCGGGATGGGCAGATATTCCTTTCGGCGGTAACCTTTGGCGAGTTGCAGCGCGGAATTGAACGAACGAGGCCTCAAAATCGTATCAAAGCTGAGGAGATCGAATCCTGGGTCGAGCGGCTCGCCGGTTCCGCCCAGATCTTGTCCATGGATGCGGTCTGTTTTCGCGAATGGGCGCGGCTGATGGAGGGAAAGCAGGACCATCTTCTCGAAGACGCGATGATCGCGGCGACTGCGCGTATTCATGGACTTGTCGTTGCAACGCGGAACGACCAAGATTTCGCGCAACTCGACGTGGCCGTCGTCAACCCATTTAACGGCGAAGCTTGATCAAAGCAAGCCTGGAAACCGTTGGAGTTGCAGGTGATTGACCAGCGTCAGGAGGGGAAGTAGGATTTGCGCCACGGCGCCCCGCCTGGCCACTCGCACAACAAGGAGACTCAGTGTACTGCTCAAAATGCGGAAGCGAAATTTCGAACGCGACGGCATTCTGCCCGACGTGCGGCCAAGCGGTCACACTCCTTGTTGCTCCAGCCCCAGCTTTGGCTGCAATCACCAGCGCTCCAATGCCGCTGGCACCGATTGCGCCTGCAAGCGCGGGCTACGGCGGTGTGGCGTACGCCGGTTTTTGGCTTCGATTCGTGGCCTACCTGATCGATGGCGTAATCTCGGGAATAGCCTTCGTGATCCTCTTGATTCCTCTTTTTGTATTGACGGGCGCGGGGGCCGCCATCAGCAGAATTGGTTCCGGCGAAGACATAAGTGACGACGTAGCCGCCTTTTTGGGAATCGGATTCATCTTCGGATTTTTCGGAATTATCTTTCTCGTAAGCTGGCTGTACTACGCACTTTCGGAAAGTTCGTCCTGGCAAGCCACGCCCGGGAAGAAGATGCTCAATCTCAAAGTGACCGACATGACTGGAGAGCCGATTTCGTTTGCCCGGGCTTCGGGACGATTCTTCGCGAGAATAATCACGCACATGATTCCTCTCGCAATCGGTTATATCCTTGCGGGCTTCACCGAGAAAAAGCAGGCCATCCACGACATGATTGCAAGCTGTCTGGTGCTGCGCAAAGTCTGAACGAATTCTTAAGGCGCGCGCCACCCCTCACAGCCCCTTTTGCATGGGGTAACCCTTTTCGACCCAGTCCGCCGCAAAACTTGTCGGAAGGACAAGCACGCGCAAGTGGGTAAAGCCCATTTCATGCAGAGCTGTGTAAGCAGGCCGGATGTTTGGGCAGCGATCGAAAGGGCAGCAGCCGCAATAGATGACCAGATTCGTGGAGCGCGGCAGCGTGGAGAGCCATTTTTTCAGTTCGGCTAGGCCTTCTTCCTTGGAAGCCGTCCCATGAAACGACGCGTTCGGGACGTGGCCGCCCTCGAAAAGCGTACGAAAGCCAACATAAATAATGGTCGGAGCGCTTCCGCCGTTGGCGTTTCCAAGCTCGCGCGCGAGGTCAGCAGCGTGCAGGACTTGCGCCTCTGTCCATGCCTCGGCGGCCTTTTCTTGATTCGCTCCGCCGTATTGGTTTGATCGGAGAACAGGCGCAAGAAATATCGTGGCGCAAATACCCAGCAGCAAAACTGTTGCGCAGCTGCGAAGCTTGGATGAAAAGACCATATCGAACGCCTCCGCGCACGATTGTAGAACCAAATCGCGGTAACGGGGGTGGATTTCCACCTGCGTTACGGTCGCGAAGAAACATCACGCCCTGCCAAGAATTATTTTTTGAGTTCAGCCCGCGTGCGCTGCAGCTTGGTGGCTGTGGTGCGCAGAGTTTCCGGCACGTTTTTGTTGGTCGTCAACTTCTTGAGGTCCATGACATTGCACATCGGGAGCATGTGAAGCGAAACGTCCAGCGGCGTTTTCGGGTTGTTAAGGAGATTGCGCACGACGGCGTAGTTTTTTCGAAACTTGCGGTTGCTGGCGATGAGCCGAAGAATCTCGTCGGTGAGGCTGGTCATGGTGGCGAAAGCTTCTACTTCCTGGTCCGTCAACCGCGGCGATTGCAGCACGGCTCGTTGCACGACCTTGTTCGAGTCGCGAATCAGCGTGCGCCGAGCCTCGGATCCGCCTTTAATCGCGAATTGTACTCGCTCGGAAACGCCCATCTTCGCGAGTCGCTCAATCAGCGTCTGACGCTTGACGACGTCAGGCTCCGCTTCCGCAGCCGCTTCCGCGAGAGTCGCTGCGTCCATGGCGGAGCCCATCAGCTCGTGCAGCTGATGTTTTTGGTCGGCGGTGATAGACGAGGAATGCTCGAGCGCAGCCGCGAGAGCAGGGGACTCGCTGACGCGCTCCAATTCTCCTATGAGCGCCGTGACGCCGAGAGAAGAAAGATGGCGCGCCACCGGAACCAGGTACTCGGCCGCGCAATTTCTGTTCTGCACCATGGCGTCGCAGACCCCGGGTTTATCTGCAAGATGTTTTCCAGCGTAGGCGAAAAGCGCGGGGATGGCCTTTTCACGCTTCAGGGCTTCCACAAACGTTTCCGTCGGTTGCGAAAGGATAGCCTGTTGGGCGCGCTCGCTCACCATCTCATCGGCGTCGCTCGCAAGCACGGCAAGAATTTCCGCGCGGTCCGCGGGCGCGAGATGCGCTCCGCCGGCGCAAACCGCGATTTTACGTTCGCGGGGAGCACGGCCTGCGCGAAGATCATCGAGCACTTCAGGGCTGAGGGGTTCCACCGGATGCCTGCCTCAAGTCTTTCTCGCTCAGCACTATTGTACCGGAGGCTCCGGGAGTTCCAACGGGTGGCATGGCGCGCCCGTTCAATTCCAGCAACACCGAGGAGGAATCGGCTGCGGTCACTTCAAACTGCCGGCTGGCGGAAAAGTGCCGAGTCCCCCCTGCGGGGATTTCGGCGTCAAGCAGCAGCGCGCCGTCGGCAAGGACGCGCACGCGCGTGGCCGCGGAAGTGGAGACGGCGAGATCTAGGGGAATAGCGATCGAAGGAGTGAGGGAGTCAGAAGAAGGCTTAGCAGCCGGTACCCCACTAGCCGTTCCGGTCTGCCTTTGCGCAGGCAAAAGCGCGGAGGAAGAAGACTGCTTCGCGGCGCGATGCGCGGCGTAGCGCCGCCAGCCATAAATACCGCCCGCAATGAGCCCACCGAATACGGCAAGCAAAGCGAGCACAGCCAGTATCGGAATCCAGATGGGCGGTCGGGGAATCTTGTTCTCGTAAGGCTGAGGAACGGGCAAGCTTTGCTCGCCGCGGGCCATGTCATATTCGGCGAGCAGGTTTTCTTCGTCGAGACCCAAGAATCGGGCGATGGAGCGCACAAACCCGCGGTTGAAGATGCCGCCGGGGAGTTTGTCCCACTCTTCATTTTCGAGAGCTTCGAGAAAGCGCGGGCCGATACGTGTGGCCGTCGTGACTTCCTTCAGCGAAACTTCGCGCATCTCGCGCTCGCGCTTCAGGCGTTCGCCAAACGTTCCACTGGCCATGAATCGAAACCTGTCCTTGCCGATACACGCGGAGCAGCGGAGCGATCAGACTCGCTAGAGATCGCAAACTAACTGGCTGCGGCGGGCTCCCCTTTTCAGATGAGGACTGCCACTCAGGCAGGTCAGGCGAGACCGAGCGCTAGTTCACCCGCGTGCGACCACAATCCAGTCCGCGGAAGGCGCGAAAAATCCCTCGACGAAACTATAGGCGGTGTCGCGCGGCAGTGTCAAACAACGCATGCACAAGCGAGAATGGAAAGCTTGTAACCCTGAGACGCCCCGATTTCAGGGAAGTTTTGCGCCCAGAACTTCAACCTGTTCGATTGCGGGGGGCTTCGAGAACAATTCAGGCGCTTGCGCCATGAGCGCTTTGGCGATTGGACCATTCAGATGGGCTTGGCGCCCGCTTTCGTCCTTGAACGCGTCGAATATACCAAAAGTCGTGGGCCCCAATCGTAGTGCGAACCATATGGGAGTTGTCGATTCTTGATTGGCCAGCGCAAGCCCTGTTTCCAGGAACTTCGCCACATCCTTTTCTTTTCCTGCCTTTGCTTCCAAACGTGCGAACAGCGCGAGCTTAACCATCTCTTTTCTCCTTTTCCGGATACATCTCAACAATAGCCAAGATAGCTCTTACGGCTAGATTTAGCCATTGGCAAAAACGCCAAAATTGATATCATATTTGCCATGAAGATCCATGTCCTCGCGCTCGATGGAGTCTTTGACACGGGCTTGGCGACCGTGCTGGATGCGTTTCAGACCGCCAACGAACTTGCGGAAATGTCGGGATTGGCTTCGCCGCGATTTGAGGTCGCCATCGTGGGCGTGCGCAAGGCGGTCAAAACATCGCAAGGGCTTGTTGTTCCGGTTGCTCCCGCGCCCGTACGCACCGTTCCCGATTGGGTTGTGGTTCCAGCGATCGGATGCAAAATGCCAGGCCAGCTGCAAGTGGCTCTCGCCAGATCGGACGTGCGTGACGCAATCAGAGCGCTTCGCTCGTGGGCGGATCGCGGCGCAAGTACGGCCGCTGCTTGTGTCGGGACATTTGTCCTGGCTGAATCGGGGTTGCTCGACCAGCAAACGGCGACGACAACGTGGTGGCTCGCGCCATTCTTTCGGCAGAGATATCCGAAGGTTCGCCTCGATGAGTCGCACATGATTGTAAAATCGGGGAAAATCGTAACGGCAGGAGCAGCCCTGAGTCACATGGACTTAGCCTTGTGGATCATCAGGCAGAAGAGCCCGAGGCTTGCCGCTTTGACGGCAAAGTATCTGGTCGTCGACTCGCGGCCCGCGCAGTCTGCTTACATCCTGGTCGATCATCTCGCCCACTCCGATCCACTCGTCGAGCGGTTCGAACGCTGGGCGCGAGGCCGGCTGATCCATGGATTCTCGCTCGGCGATGCGGCGACAACCACCGGGTCCAGCAAAAGAACACTGGCGCGGCGTCTGCAAGCCGTCCTGGGAAAGTCGCCTCTGACTTATTTTCAGGAGCTGCGCGTGGAACGCGCGGTGCATCTCCTGAAGACAACGGATGAAAGCGTCGACGAAATCGCGGGCCGAGTCGGCTACGCCGACGGTGTCACTCTCAGGACTCTTCTGCGTCGGCGCCTGGGGCACGGGGTAAAGGAGATCAGAAGGAGCCTGTAATTTCAGATTTCGGTCTAGGTTTGAGTGTTCAAGAATTCGGTGTCCGGAAATTAATATAGAGCAAATCGCTTCTAATAACAGTGGCCCCAGAGAGACTGTCAGTACGCCTCGTACCTGCCGATGGCAAGATGGCCACGCCTGTACCACGAGAATCTTGCACCCCTTTTTGCGACGCGCCTATACTGGCAAAGATTCGCGGACCAGCCCCGAATTGCGCTCGTGGTGTTGTCTTCCACGGCGGCTAAAGCCTGGCTGGTAAAATTTTCGAACTAGGGATCAACCGAGCGTGGATGAGGTAAAGCAGTTTCCAGCCGTGGAACGCCGCCGCAATCCGGCGGTTTCCGCCGAGCAACGCGAAGCGGGTGAAGTCGCCATCTTCCAGGAGTTGGGGAAGGCGCTGACCTCTTCGCTGCAGCTCGACCAGGTTCTCCGCACCATCATGGAGAAAATCGACGAGTTCCTGCGCCCGGACAATTGGTCTTTGCTCTTGCTCGATGAAGCCAAACAAGAACTCTACTTCGAGTTGGCTGTCGGCAAAGCCTCGCAAGCGCTCAAAGACGTTCGCATCAAGGTGGGGCAGGGAATCGCCGGCTGGGTGGCGCAACACGGCGAAACCGTGGTTGTGCCGGACACTTCCAAAGACACCCGCTTCTTCGGCAAGGTCGACGAAAAAACGAAAACAGAAACGCAATCGATCGTCGCCGTGCCAGTCAAATTCCGCGACACCTGCCTCGGCGTCATCGAGCTGATCAATTGCCTCGGCCCGGAAGGTTTTGACGACCGCGATCTCAAGCTGCTCGAAGCCCTTTCGGACTTTGCTGCCATCGCGCTCGAGAACGCCCGCCACGTGAAAAGGATTCACGAACTCACCATCACGGATGACTGCACCAGCCTTTACAACGCTCGTCACATGGGCTTCATTCTCGAGACGGAAATCTACCGTTCGCAGCGATACAACTACCAATTCTCGCTGGTGTTCATCGACCTGGATCATTTCAAGCAGGTGAATGACACGCACGGTCACCTCGTCGGCTCGCGCTTGCTCGCGGAAATTGGCAACGCGCTGAAAGCTCATTGCCGCTTAATCGATTTTGCATTTCGCTATGGCGGCGACGAATTTGTGATCCTCTTGCCGCAAACCTCCAAGGACAACGCGCTCAATGTGGCCCGCCGGCTCCACAAGCTAATCCGCGAGACGAACTGGCTCGGAGACGACGCGCTGAACATCCATGTGACGCCTAGCCTGGGGGTCGCCTCCTATCCCACCGATTCGCGCACCAAAGAAGGCCTCTTACACCTCGCCGATGAGGCCATGTACCTCGTGAAAAACACGAACCGGGACAGCGTGGCCGCAGCAAACATCGGGATTTTGCCAGACACGACCTCGGCCGCTACTGCGGAAACCGCCGGATAGGCTTTCTCGTTCCTTCCTCGCCCTCTTCTATACACACCCAAAGAATTTTGTTTAACTGAACCTATGCGAAGAAGCGAAGCGGCGCGCTATGCGCGCTGGTCGGCGGCTGTGGCGCTGCTGCTGGCCTGCTTGACGGCCGGCGTGTATCTGAAGCGCGGCTGGCAAAGAATCATCGAGCGGAGACTTGCCCCGCCGGCGGCCCCCGTTAACGTCGAGAAGCAATCCAGCGGCCTCACGTTCTCCAAGATGGACGGGCCGCGCAAGATTTTCACCGTCGAAGCCTCGAAGTCCACGGATTTCAAGGACCAAAACGCCAGTTTGCTGGAGAACGTGAAAGTCACGATTTTTGGAAAAACCGGTGACCGCCACGACACGATTCACACCCAAAGTTGCCAGTATGGAAAAGAGAGTGGCGGCGTTACCTGCAACGGCGACGTTCAAATTGATCTAGAAAGCGCGGCGGACGCGGAGCGCAGGGCAAAAGATCACGCAATACCGCCGCAGATTGTGCACGTCGAGACCCGCGGCGTAATTTTCGATCAAGGTACCGGCGCCGCAAAAACAGACCAGCCCGTGACATTTACTTTTCCCAGCGGCAGCGGTGATGCCGTGGGAGCGGAATACAATTCGGAGGCAGGAACTCTGCGCCTGCTGCAGGATGTCCGGCTGGAACTCAAACCAACTGCGAAAAAAGACCCCGGGAAAAAGCCCGCGAAAGCGGGGACGGACGAGGAAGTTCTGGTGAAAGGCGCCAGTCTCGACTTCGGCCGTGATGCGAAATTGCTCCACATTCTTGGCCCGGCAGAAGCCGATTCGCGTACGGCCCGGTTAACCGCCGGAGAGCTCACCTTGGAATTGGACTCCGCATTTCGCGCGCGCAGGCTCCTAGCCATCGCGGGCGCAAACGGCAAGCAACCGGAACTTACCTCCCAGCGCGGCGCAGACTCGATGCTTATCGACGCAGACCAGATGACGGCCCTGATTGCTCCGGAAGGCTGGGTCACCCGATTGGACGGGACGGGCAGCGTGCACGGCGTGCGTCATGGCGAAGAAGAAGACGAATTCCACGCTGACGCGGCGTCGCTCGATCTCTGGCCCCGCGTGAACCAGGCGAAAGAGATGAACCTCAATGGCGGGGTTTTATTGAAAACACGTATGTCCAAGAATGGGGATGCTCGAACCCTTCAGACGGGCGCGCTTCGCATGGAGTTCAGCGAGGGAAAGGCAGGCCAGGCCGGCAAGCCTACGAACGCCGAGACGCTTACGGCCGGCAGCATGGAATGGACCGATGCGGCGGCGCAAGCCAGCACCCCACCCACGCGCACGAAACTGCAAGCGGACAAGCTGCAGTTAGCATTCGGCGAAGAAGGCAAACCCAAGCAACTTGTTGCGAAGGGCAATGTCCAAACGGAGCGCTCCATTGCCGGCCACGCGCTTCAGACAGCCACTGCCAAGACCGGAATAGCACAGCTTGTTGCCACGGGTGGCTGGTCACAAATGGACCTGCAAGGTGACGTGAAGTTGAAAGAGGCAGACCGCAACGCGCAAGCCGATCACGCAACCTTTACGCGCGTTGCGCAGACCGCGCTTTTAACCGGGCAAGCCGTCGCTCGTGACGCCACCACCGAGACCTACGCTCCGCGAATCTTTTTCACCGGGACAACCGGCGACATCCGCGCCGAGGGCGGCGTGCGCTCGACCGATTTCTCGCCAAATGGAAATGCCGTCCAGCTTGCCCAAGTCCCCGCCAACATTACATCGGAAACCATGCAGGGCAATTCCAAAACGGGACGCGCCCTCTACTCCGGCCATGCTCGCCTCTGGCAGGGCGACTCCGTGCTGGAAGCGGACTCCATTGAGCTGCTTCGCGACTCTAAAATCCTGAACGCAGCCGGAAGGGTCCGGGCCGTCTTTCCTCAGACACCACCTCCTGCGAAACCCGGCACCCTTCAATCTGGCACACAGCAATCCCCCTCAAAAAAATCCGTTCTCTGGCATGTAAGTTCCGGAACGCTGTCTTACAACGACTCCGCCAGCCTCGCACATCTCGAAAAAAACGTAGTAGTTCAGTCTCCGGATCAGAAAATCCGTGCTCCCGTCATGGATTTGTACTTCACACGCGGTACCAGCAATTCGGCAAACGGCTCAACGGGCAGCACAAAAGGAATTCCCTCAGCTCCCGGAGCCCAGCAGATCAGCCGCGCGGTTGGAACCGGCGGCGTCATCGTCGATCAAGGCGGCCGGCGCGCCACCGCCGAGCGCGGCGTATACACCGCCTCGGACGGCAAGTTCGTCATGAGCGGCGGAAATCCCACGCTTTACGACGGGTCCGCGGGCACCACCACCGGCCGTCAATTGACCTTCTATTTAGCGGATGATACGATCATCGTCGACTCTGAAAATGGTTCGCGGACGTTGACGAAGCACCGAGTCGAGAAATGACGCGGCCGCCGAGCGGTCGTTCGTGACGAGGTATGCTGAAACTCCAGGCCGTCGAGTTGAGCAAGTCGTATCGCGGTCGCAAGGTCGTTGATGACGTTGAGCTGGAGATCGGCCAGGGTGAAGTCGTCGGGCTCTTGGGGCCCAACGGCGCCGGTAAGACCACTACCTTCTATATTCTAGTCGGTCTTGCCCGGCCAGACTCCGGCCACGTTCTCCTGAACGGCGGGGAAATCACCGACCTTCCTATGTACCTCCGGGCCCGCAGTGGCATCAGCTATCTTCCTCAGGAACCCTCGGTCTTTCGCCAGCTGACAAGCGAAGAAAATCTGCTCGCCGTTCTTGAGACCCTCCCTCTCACGCCCGAGCAGCAACGCGACCGTCTCGAAGAGCTGCTAGTTCAAATGGGACTCGAAACCGTACGCACGAGCAAGGCCTACACTCTCTCCGGGGGAGAGCGCCGCCGCCTCGAAATCGCCCGTTCGCTCACTTTGCAACCTTCTTTCATCCTTCTCGACGAACCTTTTTCCGGCATCGACCCTCTAACCGTTAAGGATCTGCAGGAGATCATCCGGGGCCTTAGCCGCTCTGGCATTGGCATCTTGATCACCGATCATAACGTCAGGGAAACACTCAACGTGACGGACCGCGCCTACATCGTGAATCATGGCAAGATAATGGCTAAGGGCACTCCGCTCGATCTAAGCAATGACGCCGAAGTGCGCCGCGTTTATCTGGGCGATCATTTCCGCCTGAACTGAACTGTAAAACTGGAGAGTTTGAGGGGATAATCGGAACCATCATGGCCTGGCAAGGACTCAAGCTCAACTTACGAGTGGCGCAGAAGCAGATTCTGACGCCCGGCCTCGTTCAAATGGTGAGCGTCCTCGCGCTGAACCGCCTCGAACTCCGCGAGATGATCAACCAGGAGATGATCGCCAATCCCGTCCTCGAAGAACTCAGCGAAGAAGCCACCCAGAGCGACAACTACAGCGACGAAACCTTCCTGAAAGCCGAAACCGAAAAAGTTCCCGAGAAGCCCGAAGCCAATCCGTTCGATGAGTTCGACGTCGGCAGTTTTTTCAACCAATATCTAGACACCGGCGGCGACGGCGGCCAATCGCAAGAAAGGGAAGTCTCTGAGCGGCCCTCCTTCGAAAAATTTCTCTCGTCTCCCAGCGGCCTCACCGACCATCTCGCCTGGCAGTTGAGCATGACCATCTGCTCCGAATCCGTCAACGAACTCGCCGAAAGTATCATCGGCAATCTCGATGAAAATGGGTATTTAACGGCTTCGGCCGAAGAACTCTTGCAGAACGATAAATTCTCTCGGGACGATCTCGACGATGCTCTGGCCGTCGTCCAGGACTTCGACCCGATAGGCGTCGGCGCGCGCGATTTGCGCGAATGCTTGCTACTCCAGCTGAAAGCCTTCGATCCGCAAAACACGCTGGCCCATCAGATCGTCTCCGAACACTTGAAGCAGGTACAGTCCAACCAGCTGAAAGAAATTGCCCGCGCGCTGAACCGTCCTCTGGAAGTCGTCAAGCGCTCGCTGGAAGTAATCAAAAAACTCGATCCCCGGCCGGGCTTGCGTTACAACAAGACCGAGCCGCGCCTGGTCGAACCCGACGTCTATTTCCGCAAAGTGGATGACGCATGGCAAGTCTTCTTAAATGAAGACGACATGCCTCAACTCCGCCTCAGTCCCACCTACCGCCGTCTCCTCGCGCGCGATGCTGCCGACCGCGACGTTCGCAACTATGTCAAAGAGCGCTTCACCGCTGCTATCCAGCTGATGAAAAATATCGAGCAGCGCAAACACACCATCCTGCGCGTCTGCCAGTCCATCATTGCCCGCCAAGGCGAATATCTCGATCACGGTCCCGACGCTCTCAAGCCCATGATGATCAAGGAAGTCGCCGAAGAAGTGGGCGTGCATCCTTCCACCGTGAGCCGCGCCGTCGCCAGCAAATACGCGCACACATCGCAAGGCGTCCTGGAACTCCGTTCCTTCTTCAGCGAATCCGTGAATGGTCCCGAAGGCAGCGGAATGTCCCTCCTCACTCTCAAGCGCCTAGTCAAAAAAATGATCGAGGAAGAGGACACCACGAAGCCCCTCACCGACGAACAAATCGCCACAAAGCTCGATGATGGAGGCATTCACGTCACGCGTCGCACTGTTGCGAAGTACCGCGAAGACATGCGCATCCCCAGCACCCACCAGCGCCGGGTGAAGAGCTGAGCCGCCGCCTTCCGTGAAGCCGTCCGCCAGATACGACGCTCGCCATCTCGTCATTCTCACCGGACTCTCCGGCTCCGGAAAGAGCACTGTTCTCCGCGCCTTCGAGGACATGGGCTTCTACTGCGTCGATAATCTTCCCGTCGAATTAATTCCCATCTTTGCCGAACTGCATGCCGCCGGGGAAGGCGACTTTGCCCGTGCCGCCCTGCTGGTCGACGCGCGCGAAGGTGTACAGCTCGAAAAGCTCCCGCCTCTCCTCAAGCATCTTCGCAAGGACCATCCCATCACTTTGGTCTTTATCGATGCCAGCGACGACGCGCTTCTCCGCCGATACAGCGAAACGCGCCGCCCTCATCCCCTCGGCAAAGCCTTGTCCGTGCGCGAAAGCCTCCACCACGAACGCGCTCTCATGGAGCCCATCCGCAAACTCGCCGACGTAGTCATCGACTCGACGCAATTCAACGTTCACGAGCTCCGCCACTTCGTCACCGACCGTTTCAAAAACCCCGACCACCGCCCCATGCTGGTCTCCGTCGTCAGCTTCGGCTACAAATACGGTGTTCCCACGGACTCCGACCTCGTTTTCGACGTTCGCTTTCTGCCCAACCCGCACTTTGTCCCCGCCCTGCGCCGCTACACTGGCAAAGATGCCAAAGTCCAAAAGTACATCCGCTCGTTTCCCCAAAGCGGAGAATTTCTCCGCCGCATCGAAAGCCTGCTCACTTACCTCATCCCGCACTACATCAGCGAAGGCAAAAGCTATTTGACCATCTCCATCGGCTGCACCGGTGGCAAACACCGCTCCGTCATGCTCGGCGAACAAATCAAGAAATCTCTCGCCAAACGCGGCTTCTCCGCCAAAGTCACGCACCGCGACATTGAGAAGTAATCGCTGCGCCCCGAATTTCAATTGTGGCATCACGCATGCCCCGGAAACTTGACAGGGCGCGAAGCGGCGAATAGCGTACCAAGTAGGATGATCAGGGGAGTTTGAGGCGTGGCCTCTTTGCTTTCACCGCAGCTAAAAAGACTCTTGAGCTACGTCCGGCCGTACGCGTTCCGGCTCTCGCTTGGCGTTGTGTTGGTGGCGTTCGTCGCCCTCGCCGAAGGCATGGTCGCCTTCATGGTCAAGATCGCCGTTGACTATGTCCTTAATCCCTCCGTTTTCGTGACAAAGCCAGTGCTCTTCACGCTCCCCGGCGGTCGCATCATCTATCTGAATGATTTTCTCCCTTCCGGCCTGCACAACGTTGCAACTCTATTTCTCGTCGCCCTGCCCGCTCTGTATTTGGCAAAAGCCCTCGCCGAATACCTTGGCATCACGCAAATCCAATATGTCGGACAGGCCGCCGTCACCGATCTTCGCAACCAGGTGTTTGCAAAAATCATCCGCCAGCCCATCGCCTTCTTTCAACACAATCCCGTCGGCCGCCTCCTCTCCGCCACCATCAACGACGTGGAGCGCACCCGCGTCGCCCTCTCCGAATATCTCGCCGACCTTTTTCAAAAAGGATTCAGCCTCATCGTTCTCGTTGGCGTCCTCTTTTGGCTGAACTGGAAAATGGCGCTCGCGTCTGCCGTTCTCCTTCCTCTCGTCGTACTTCCCGTGGGCAAATTTGGCCGCAAGATTCGCCGTTCTGTGGAAAACAGTCAGACCCGCCTTGCCGACCTCAGCCAGATTCTCCAGGAAACCACCACCGGCAATCGCGTGGTCAAAGCCTTCGGAATGGAAGACTTCGAAATCCGCAAGTTCCGCGAAACCGCCCGGCAAATGCTCCGCGAGAACATGCGCTGGGTGCGTGCCGCCGTCATCACCCCGCCAATCATGGACTTGCTCGGCGCCATCGTCATCCCGCTCCTTCTTCTCTACGCCCGCGATCAAATCAGAATTCACCAAATGACGACCGGCACTTTCTTCGCATTTGTCTACGCGCTGTTCGGCGCGTACATGCCTCTCAAGCGCATGGGTTACGTTTATCAGCAGTTCCAATCCGCGCAGGGTGCGAGTACGCAGGTTTTCAACTACCTCGATCGCGTCGAAGAAAAGATCGAAGAACCCGGCGCAAAAATCCTGGCCCCGTTTTCCCAGCTCATCGAGTTTGACAATGTGGGCTTTGCTTACGAAAACGGTTCTGCGGTCGTTCTCGAAAACATCCGCCTCACGGCGCGCAGAGGCGAAGTCATCGCTTTGGTGGGTTCCAGCGGCGCCGGAAAAACAACTCTCGTCAATCTTCTTCCGCGTTTCTATGAGCTCACTTCCGGCGCCATTCGCATCGATGCCGTGAACATTCGCGATGTCACCATTCGTTCTCTCCGCGAACAAATCGCCATGGTGGCTCAGGAAAATATCCTCTTCCACGACACGGTGTGGAACAACATTTGTTACGGCCTTACCAGTGTTCCCAAAGAGCGCGTCGTTGCGGCCGCGCAAGCTGCTTTAGCTCACGATTTCATCATGGAATTGCCGCAACAATACGACACCATCATCGGCGAGCGCGGCACCCGTCTTAGCGGCGGCCAAAGGCAGCGCATTGCCATCGCGCGTGCCATACTTAAAGACTCTCCCATCCTCATTCTGGATGAAGCTACTTCAGAGCTGGATGCGGAGTCCGAGATGTACGTACAGAAAGCTCTCGCTAATCTCATGGTCGGACGCACCACGTTCGTCATCGCGCACCGCTTGGCCACCATCCGCCGCGCGGATAAAATTCTCGTCCTCGAGGACGGCCAAATCCGCGAAAGCGGCACGCACACCGAACTCATCGCACGCGCTGGAACCTATGCCCGCCTCCACGATTTACAATTTGCAGATGACGACATTCTCGCGCCGGCCAGCGTAACGGCACCAGCGGAAACCCTATGACCCAATCCTCCACACTTCCAAAAAAAGCAGGCGAATGCTTCTCCATGACCGGCTACGCCCAGGCGCGCAGCGAACAAAATGGCTGGGCGGTCCGCGTCAGTGTGAAAAGCGTCAACCACCGTTTCCTGGATCTGAAACTGCGCCTTCCGGAAGGCTTCGATCTCTACGAACTGCGCTTGCGCCAGGTCCTGCGAGATCGCATTCATCGTGGCCACGTAGAAGTTCACGTCAATGTCGATCCCGCTGCCGCGGCGCCCATCCAGGTGAATCGTGAACTCGCTCAGACTTACATGCGCGTAGCGGAAGAATTCCGCCAAGTGTCCAGAGCCGCGGCCGACGTGGATGTCGTCGCGATCTTGCGCTTGCCTGGCGTCATCGCCGGCCTTTCCGCCGCGGTGCCCGAAGCGGAAGACGACCAAGAACGCCTCGGACAAGCTCTGGACACCTGCTTGCTCGAAGCGCTCCACAAGCTGGATGATATGCGTCGCGCCGAAGGCCGCCATCTGATCGAAGATTTGCGCGCGCGTCTGGCCCGCATCGGCCAGGAGGCGGAAAAAGTCCGCGAACTCGCCGCCACGCTTCGTCCCGTTTTTGCGCGCCGCCTTGAAGCTCGCCTCAAAGAATTGCTCGGCGGCGCCGGGATCGATCCTGCGCGGCTCGCGCAAGAGTCCGCTCTTCTCGCCGAACGCGGCGATATCAGTGAGGAACTGGATCGCCTGCGCAGCCATCTCCAGCAGTTCGGAAAACTCTTGGACGGCGCCGGCGAGATGGGAAAAAAGCTGGACTTTCTCCTGCAAGAAATGCATCGCGAAGCAAACACGCTGCTGTCGAAAACGCCCGGCGTCGAGAGTGAGGCCCTCGCCATCACTGGCCTTGCGCTCGAAATCAAGGCCGAGATCGAAAAACTGCGGGAGCAGGTGCAGAACATCGAATGAGCGCGGAGACGAAGCTTGCCCCGCTGGTGCTGATCGTTTCGGGCCCATCGGGATCGGGAAAATCGACGCTGGTGCAGAGAATCTTGGAGTTGCCCGGAACGATGCCTTCCGTCTCGTGTACCACCCGGTCGCGCCGGGCGACTGAGGCCACCGGGAAATGCTATGATTTTGTCACGGAAGCGGAGTTCGATGCCATGGTCGCGCGCGGCGAATTTCTCGAATATGCGCGCGTCTTCGGCAAGCACTCGTACGGCACGCCGAAAAAATGGCTTGAAGAATCGCGGAAGAAAGGTCTCGACCTCGTCCTCGAGATTGACGTGCAAGGCGCGGCGCAAGTAAAAGAAAAGTTGCCGGAGTCCATCGCGATTTTTATTTTGCCTCCGTCTCGCGCCGAACTTGAACGGCGCTTGCGCAGCCGCGGCCAGGATTCCGACGAAGAAATTGCGCGGCGTTTGGCGAAGGCGCGGGACGAAATTGCGGCATTCGGGCGTTATTACGATTATTGCGTCGTGAACGAAGATGTGAAACGCGCGGGAGACGAAGCGCAATCTATCGTGATTGCAATTCGCTGCTCCGCCGATCGGCGCAGACCACGGGTGGAAGAACTTCTGGCATCGTTTGGGGGGAAAGACTGAAATGACTGTGCAGACAAAAGCTCCTGAGAGCCAGTTTGCTTATGTTGTCCTGGCGGCGAGACGCGCTCGCCAAATTATGGCGGGTGCGCCGTCGCTCATTGAAAACCCGAGAACACTCAAGGCGACTCGCATCGCCTGCGAAGAACTCGAGCACAGCCTGATCGAGTACGAATTCACCGAACCGTCCTCGATCGACGAAGACAAAGACGGCAACAAGCGCCGCAAGTAATCAGCCGCCGGGCTCGGCTGGCACTTGTAGGGGCGGGGCTTGCCCCACCCCAGCTTGGCAAGATGTCTTGAGATAGGACCCGATGCGAATCACCCTAGGCGTAACCGGCGGCGTCGCAGCCTACAAGGCCGCCGAACTGGTCCGCCTCCTCCAACAAGACGGATTCACCGTGCAAGTCGTCATGACGCGCGGGGCGCGAGAGTTCGTCACGCCGCTCACTTTCGCCGCCCTGAGTGGCCAAAAGGTGATCACCGACCTGTTCGAAAAATCCTCCGCCGGCGAAGCCAACGTCGAAAGCGCCATCGAACACATCGCCGTGGCCCAGCGCACCGATCTTCTCCTCGTCGCCCCAGCCACCGCCGACATCCTCGCAAAATTTGCGCGCGGCATCGCCGACGATTTTCTCACCACTCTTTATCTTGCGACGACCGCGCCAGTAGTTGTCGCCCCGGCAATGAACGTCAACATGTGGAACCACGCCGCGACGCAAGAAAACGTCGCAACTCTCCGCTCGCGCGGCGTGAAAATCGTCAATCCCGATGAGGGCTATCTGGCCTGTGGCATGACAGGCGCGGGCCGCCTCGCCGGCCAACAGGAAGTCCTCGCCGCCGTTCGCGAAACGCTCCACGCGCAAAAAGATTTGCAAGGCGAAACAATTCTGATCACCGCCGGCCCGACCCGTGAAGACTTGGATCCGGTGCGCTACATAACGAACCGGTCCTCTGGAAAGATGGGTTACGCCGTCGCCGAAGCAGCCGCGCGCCGCGGCGCTCGCGTGATTTTGGTAAGCGGCCCGGTCAATCTCGATACGCCGCCAGGAGTCGAACGCGTTGACGTTCGCTCGGCCAAGGAGATGCATCGCGCCGTCACCCAGAGATTTCCTGAATCCTCCATCGCCATTTTTGCCGCCGCCGTCGCCGATTACCGGCCCGCGGAAACTGCTGGAGAAAAAATAAAGCGCAACAAAGAGGCGCTTACGATTCGCCTCGAGCCAACGCCTGATATTCTGGCCGAAGCCGCCCAAACGAAAGGCGATCGCCTGATCGTAGGATTCGCGGCGGAGACGGACCACGTGGCTGAAAATGCCCGCAAAAAACTGGCCGCCAAGAACGCCGACCTCATCGTGGCCAACGACGTGACCGCCGAAGGCGCTGGCTTCGACCACGACACAAATATTGTCACTCTGTTCTCCCGCGATGGCCGCGATTTAGCGTTACCAAGACTAAGCAAGAGCGAAGTCGCCCAGCGCATCCTTGACGAAGTACTCCGCCTTCGTAGCGCGCCGCGCGATAGAACCCAGTCGCATCGTTCCGCCGTCTGACCGCGCCATGGCCGACCGCATTCCCCAAGCCCTCCAGAAAAAACTTTCCGAGCGATTGCATTTCTACGAGGATCTCGGCGTCCGCCTCTTCTACAAGCAGCGCGGTGATTTGCAAGTTCAGCCGGCCGCAACACCAGCCACGGAATCTGTCGCGCCACAAGTCAGCCAACAAATCTCTTACGAGGAAGCGGCTTTGCCAAAATCCACTCGAAAACCGCAATTGACCAAGCCCGCGCAAACTGCGCCGCGAACTGCTCTCCCGTTATCTGCGCCTCCGCAAGCCCTTCGAAAGCCCGACGTGTTGCCGGTCCCCGCAGGACCATCGCTGTTCGAAGCATTTGACAAGGTTCCCGGCGATACCCTCCTCAAGATTCGAACCGACCTCGGCGAATGCACGCGCTGTAAACTCCACACCACGCGCAACAAAATTGTCTTCGGCGATGGCAGCTCCAAGGCCGAACTGGTTTTCGTAGGCGAAGGCCCCGGCCACGATGAAGACATGCAGGGACTTCCATTCGTAGGCCGCGCCGGAAAACTACTCACACAAATGATCGAAGCAATGGGCCTGCAGCGCAAAGACGTCTACATTTGCAACGTCGTCAAATGCCGCCCACCGGAAAATCGCGCTCCCGAAAAAGACGAAGTCGCCGAGTGCTCCCCGTTCTTGCTGCGCCAGCTTGACGCAATCGCGCCCAAAGTAATCGTTTGTCTCGGCGCCATCGCGGCGCAGACGCTGCTCGAAACAAATCGCGGCATCTCTCAGTTCCGCGGACAGTGGCTCGAATTTCGCGGAAGAAAATTGATGGCCACCTATCACCCCGCCTATTTGCTCCGCAATCCCAGCGCCAAAGGAGAAGTCTGGAAAGATTTGCAAAAAGTCATGGCCGTTCTCGGCCTCGACCCAAAGAAAAGCAAGTCCGCCGAGGCGGGCAAGTCCTCCTAATCCGTCATGGGAATTCTGCTGGGCCTTCTAACGGCTCTTTCCTGGGGCGGCTCCGATTTCCTCGCGCGCTTCGCCACCCACCGCATCGGAACTCTTCGCACCATGCTGTACATGCAGTTCACCGGTTTCCTTCTGCTCACAATTTTTCTGCCTTGGCTCGGCGGCTGGGGCCATCTCGCGGACGGCTCCGGCTGGCAACCGTGGGCTTGGGGCGCCCTCGCCGGAATTTTGAATTGTGCCGCCTCGCTCACGCTGTATCGCTCTTTCGAAATCGGCAAAATGGCTGTAGTCGCTCCTCTCTCGGCCAGTTATCCGGTGCTGACAGTGCTCCTCTCTCTTCTGAGCGGCGAGCATCTACGAATGACCCGCGCGATCGGCATTGCGTGTACGTTGCTCGGCGTCGCGCTTGTGGCGGGCGGAGAGAAAACTCCGGACGAGAATGACGCCGAAGGGGTTCGACGCGCCGGGAAGGGAATTGGATTGGCGCTGTGCTCCGCGATCGGATTTGGATTTTTGTTTTGGCTCCTCGGCATACGAATCGTGCCCGCAACCGGTGCGGCACAAACGGTTTGGCTCCTCCGGCTGACGAGTTCGTTGCTCACCGCTGGGATAATTCTGGTGGCGCGCAAATCCATCAAGCCGCCGACGGATCGCGTGGGCGTTTGGATTCTCGCCATGGGCCTGACAGACACCGGCGCGTTCGTCATGAACAATTTCGGCATGCGCATCGAGCAAGTCGCGGTAGTCAGCGTGCTGGCCTCGCTTTACGGAGCCGTGACCGTCGGGCTTGCGGCGATTTTCCTGCGCGAACATGTCTCCCGCTGGCAGTGGCTCGGAATCGTCTCGATTTTCGCCGGCATTTTCTTGATTAGCCGTTAGCCATCCCGCCAACAAAATTAAAGCAGACTCAACGGATCCATATCGACGAGGACCGCGGTCTGCGGAATTTCCTGCGCGTCGCAGAACATCATGGCCCCACTCAGGAGTTTTGTCAGTATGGAGCGCTTCGGCGATTTCAACAAAAACTGGAATCGGTGCTCTTTTTTTAAGCGCGCCAGAGGCGCCGTTGCAGGCCCGAGGATGCGCACGGTGTGTCCATCGTGCGGCGAAAAATATTCAGAAAGCTTTCGCGACCAGCGAATCGCTTTCTCGAGGCTGACATCTCGCACAATCACATTTGCCAGCGAAGTCAGCGGCGGGTACGCCATCATTGTGCGGAAATGCATTTCGCGCTCGAAAAAGGAAGCGTAATCCTGTTTCACCGCGTCTTGAATCGCATAATGCTCGGGATAATACGTTTGAATCAATACGCGCCCCGCCAATTCACCGCGTCCCGCGCGTCCCGCAACTTGCGTCAGCAATTGAAACGTCCGCTCCGCCGCGCGAAAATCCGGCATGCTCAGCGAAGAGTCCGCGGAGATTACACCTACCAGAGTGACCCGCTGAAAATCGTGCCCCTTGGCCAGCATTTGCGTGCCGACCAAAATGTCCAGCGCACCTCCGGCAAAAGCTCCGAGCGTTTCTTGATATTGCCGCTTGGTCCGCGCCGTGTCGCGATCCAGCCGGGCGATGCGCGCTCCGGGAAATTCCTTGCGCAGTCTTTCCTCGAGATGCTCCGAACCTTCTCCAAAAAAATATACGTATTGCGACTGGCATTTCGGGCATTGCTTCGGCACTTGCTGAATCGAGCCGCAGTAGTGGCATTCCAGCCGGTTGCGGCTCTTGTGATACGTCATCGAGATGCTGCAGTTCACGCACTGCACGCTTGCCCCGCAGCTCCGGCACAAAACCGACCACGAATACCCGCGCCGGTTAATCAGCACGAGCGCCTGCGTTTTGTTGGCGAGGCACTCCTGGATTCCCGCGTGAAGCGCCGCCGATATAGGACTGGTCTGATGCGTTTTCTGGAAGTCTTCGCGCAAATCAACAATCTCGACGCTCGCCAGCGCGCGATTCTCAACGCGCGAGGACATCGTGAGCAAATCGTATTTTCCGCTGCGCGCGTGGTGATAAGTCTCTAAAGACGGAGTTGCTGAACCGAGAAGCGCCAGCGCGCCTTCACTCTTTGCTCGTACAATCGCCACGTCGCGTCCGTGATAGCGCGGCGTCTCTTCCTGCTTGTAACTGTTTTCCTGCTCTTCATCCACGATGATCAGCCCAAGATTCTGCAACGGCGCGAATACCGCGGAACGCGTGCCGACGACAACCCGCGCCTCGCCGTTACGCACACGCCACCACTCGCGAGCGCGCTCGACATCGCTCAGCGCCGAATGCAAAACCGCGACGCCCTCGTACTTCGCCCCAAACCACGACCGGCATTGGCGTCCGATCCATAGAGTCAGCGCGATCTCCGGCACGAGAATGATCGCTGTTTTCCCTCGCGCAAGTGTCTCCTGCACGCATCGCAAATACACTTCCGTTTTTCCGCTCCCCGTCACGCCGTGCAGCAACTGCACGCCGAACTCGCCCAGCTCAAACCGCGCTCGAATGCTCTTCATCGCGCTTTCTTGTTCTTCGTTCAATGCATGAGCGGGTGGCGTATATCCCGTGTCAAATGGATCTTCCGCTGGATCGACCCGTTCTTCCCAGCTTTCGAGCAATCCATCCGCGAGCATCCGCTCAATCACACTCCGCGAAACCTGCGCGAGCTTGAGAAGTTGCGGCATGGGCAGCGGCCCGCGTTCCGTTTCCAGCAAGGACCTCACTTTTTCTTCTTTTTCTTTGAGCGTCTTCTCCGCAGTGTCCGCAAAACCCTTCCACGCAAGAATCGTGTGTGATTTTCTTTTTGTGTCCTGCAAAGTCTCTCGAATCTCGATCAATCCAAGCCGCTGCAACCGTTGCACGGCCGAGCTCGAGACACCCATCTTCGCCGCCAGGCTGAACAGAACCAGGCCTTTCTTTGCTTTGGCTTTTTCAAGGAACGACGCTTCGGCCGCCGTCAATCCATGCGAAAGCTCACCTCCGCCGAGACTTTCGGCCGCGCCGCGTCCCTCCGGCGTCAAGATAATCTCGCGGCGTACATTCAGCTCCGTGATGGGCGGCAACATGGCGCGGAAAACTTCTCCGATAGGAGCGAGATAATAGTTCGCAATCCACTTCGCCAGCTCAATCAACTTCGGAGTAAGCGCCGGTGCAAACTCAATGACTTTAGTGATTTCGCGGATCTTGGCTTTCGCGGGCGCCTCGTCGGCCATTTCGACGACGACGCCGACCATTGATTTCTTTCGGAAAGGAACGAGCACGCGGCTGCCCGGCTGAACTGTGCCACGCAAGGGTTCAGGCACGCCGTAAGTAAACGTCGTGCGCAGCGGCACAGGCAGGGCGACGTTGCAAAAGGTCGAGCTCATTTCGACCTGTAGTGTATCAGCAGGCTGAATGGTGCACGTTTCAGCCGAGGCTAGTGAGAGCAAACTGTGTCTTAGTTCCAGACTTTGAGGCGGGGCCAGGCTTCAGCCAGCGGAATTCTGGAGCCGCGGCAGACCAGGATTGTGTAGTGCTCCTCTTGCATCGCGTAAGGATTGTTGAGAGTCGGGCCCGTCTGAACGCTTTGGCATCCGCGCTGCGCGTCCGCAAGATCGTAGTGAAGAAGAATGAGAATTTCGCCCGTATATTCTCGCGGTCCCCAGTAGTAATAATTCTGATGAGGGCTGATGGATTTGGGAAGTCCGTAGCGCGACCCAAAGAAGTCGATCGCGCCGGCGTCCCCGTAAGTGCCGGCAAGGATGCCTGTTTTGGCGCGCTCTTCCGGCGGGAGTGAATTGTAGACCTGCGAGGTGGCGGCGACCATTTCTTCCCAGCCAAATTCGTCGCCGAAGTGTTGCGGCAGCGGGCCGCGGTCTTGCACTTCGGTGCGCGACATTTTGATGCCGAGAGCGTTCATGTACGGAACGATTTTCTCGACAGGCAAAATCGGAATATCCAGCGGTATCGCAATTACACCCAGCACTAAAACGGCAGCCGGGAGAACAGCTTTTAGCAAACGCAAGCGCGGTCGTGCGGCAATCGTCATTTCCCAGAAGACGCCGCCCGCGGCAAAGAGCATGGGATAGATGGGGGCGAGGTAGTAGTCCTTGCCTTTGAGGAACATCATCACAGCGAGAAAGACAAGATAGGTGACTCCCAAGCAGCGAAAGGTCCTGGCTTTGCTGCTGAAGAAGAGGAAGGCCACGCCCGGAATCCAGACAAGCGCGCTAACGGGGAGCAGCATCATGATTTGCTGGCGAACAAACGGCAGTGGAGAGAGTTCGATATTCTTGTGAGTGTTTCGTACGTTGGTCAGCGCTTCGAGTGTGGGGAAATGGTAAGTGTATTGCCAAATCAGGTTGGGGAGAAAAATCAGGAAAGCTACCGCAGCGCCTAGCCCAAACCATTTTGATAGTAGCAGTCGGCGGCCGGGCGAAAGCAACAAGCCGATGGTGAGACTGACCAGAAAGAAAGCAGTCGAATGTTTGTTTTCCAGGCCAAGACCGAGGAGCGCGCCGGAGGTGAGCAAGAGCTTTGGTTCGTTGAGATTGATGGCTCGCAGAAGGAAGTAGACCGCGCCCATCCAAAAAAGCGGCTCGAACGGGTTCATCGAGAGGCGCGTTGCGTTGCCCAGAATTACGGGAGCGAGCAGGACGGAGAGGCACGACAGGAAGATGGCAAAACGTTTGCCGCCAAGTTCGCGCGCGATGAGAGCAGTGATGAGGATTTCCGCGCCTTGCGCGAGCGCCGGAAGCGTGCGAATTGCGTGGAGAGAATCGCCAAGGGTGAAGCGGCTGATGCGCGCGAGCAGAGCAACCAAAGGCGCGAAATCGACGTAGCCCCACGCGAGATGATCGCTGCACGCGAGGAAATAAAGTTCGTCGCGGAAATAGCCGTACCGGCCGTTGGTAAGCATTTGCAAAAGAACGGCTACTGCAGCGAGAAACCAGGCGACGGATAGGTCGTTCGAAAGGTAATTCGCAAAGAAAGCATTTGGTTTAGCGTTCGCGTGGTCGAGCGGAACCGTCGAGGTCATTTGTGATTCGGATTATATGCGACAGAGAGCGGAGCGAAGAAAAATATTGTGGCGAAAAAACTGTTGGCGGCGGCATTCAAAAGTGTGATGCCGGGATTTCTTCGAAGATGAGGTGCTTGTCCATGTCGAGCATTTGCTTCCGGTAAAAATAGCTGGAGAGAAGGATGACAGCCACGAGCGGGATGAAGACGATGGCGCGCCAAGGATCGGCCAGGGACCAGAGTTCGAGTTCCGGAAGATAGCTGGTGAATAGTACGAAACCGAAAAGATAAGCAACGAAAATCAGAGCGGAGTGGCTTTGGAAGGGCGGGTAAGAGCAGGTGAAGGGAATTTTTCGAAAGCGGAGAAGAAGGAGTTCGACGAGAGCGACGGTGCAGGCAGCGAAGACGGCGGTGTGCAAGAGCGCGACGCCGAAGCCCCAAAGAATCCACGTACCCGCGAAGCAGGTCGGGATTAGCGGGAGCAAAGAAAAAGTGAGAAGGACTTTTCGCGCGATGGGCCGCGTTTGCAGGGTGTCCGGGTCAATCCAGAGTGCGAAGACCCAATTGGCGCGAAGGTCGGAAGGGATTGCAAAGGCAAGGCGAATCCCGACGATGATGCAGAAACTTAGTACAAATGGGATAGAGAGGAGATCTTCGGATGGGATGCGCAAGTGAACGGCAGCGTGGATCCGGAAGACCGAGGCCACGGATTGCGCGGAGGCGACCAACGCCATAGCAGCAAAGGCGGAGACGATTTGCAAGTGCGTTTCGCCGCGAAGAAGCGCTCGCGTGATGAAGTGGAAGCAGGCGCGTTGCTGCGGATCGCGAAGAAAGAGGCGGTCAAAGAGTTTGATGGGAAGAAAATGAAATTGCGAGCGTGGCAGGGGACCGGCTTCGGCGGTTTCCGGAATGCGGATGAAGGAGCGGCGAAAGCTGAGAGTGTAAGACAAAATGGCGACAGCGAGAGAGATCCCCAGCGCCAAGAGAGCTGTGCGAGCCATCGCCGCGAAAAAAGGATTGTGGCCGTTCCCCCACAGCGTCTGGACTATTCCCAGGAACCAGACGGGGGGCAGCATAGTGACCGCGGGCTTGCTGATGCGCGTGAGTTGAGCGAGGAAGGACGTAACGGCAAAATCGGTGGCGAGTAGCGCGATGTAGAAAAGAGCGATCAGAAAGCGGACGTAAAGAGAGATTCTACGGAAGAGCGCGTATGGCAGTATCGCCATGAGCAAGCCGACTATGGCGAATACCGCAAAGAAACTAAACACGCTGGCGAGAATAACGGTAACAGCGTGGCCCGCGGCGAATTGCAGGAACACTCTGAGAGAGCCTTGCGAACCGACTACTGCCACGGGGAACAGGATGAAGCTGGGGGCATTTACGTCAACAGTGAGCGCGATGGCCAGTAGGAGAATGGCGCCTAGGTTTCCGAGAAAGATTCGGCGGAGAGAGACGGGCAACGGGACGATGTTCGTGTAATCGCGGCGGTCCAGGAAGAGAGCGTCCCAGCGCCACACGGCGGCAGCGCCAGTGACGACCATGCTCAGCACGATGAAAAAATATTCGTCTGGGATGGTGGCGATGAACGGGTCAAAGGTCCCGTCGCCGCGCATCCACCGAACTAGAGAGCCGTATTTTTCGAAGAGGAGAAGAGAGACCAGGACGCCGGGCATGGCGAGAAGAATAAGAATGACTCCGAGAGCGACGCCCATTTCGGAATCGCCAGAGTCGCCGCCGCCGTGGAAGACGCGGCCAATGAATACGCGCAGAAGAGTGGGAAAGGGGCGGCGAGAATACGGCTCCCAAACCACGCGGAAGAACTGTATTGCGCGTGCGATCAAGGCGAAACCACCACTTCAACGATGTCGTTGGCGATTTGAGCGACGTCTCGATCTTCTACAAGATGAAGGAAGATGTTTTCGAGCGAGGTTTGGCCGATGCGCTGGCGCACTTCTTCGGTTGAGCCGCTGGCGATGACTTGGCCTTTCCTTAGAATGAGCAGGCGGGAACAAACTTTTTCCACGACTTCGAGGACGTGCGAGCAATAGAAAATAGTTTTGCCCTTGGCGCTGAGAGATTGAATGAGATTTTTAAAGATGAGAGCGCTAGTGACATCGAGGCCGGAGAGAGGTTCGTCGAGGATCAGCACGTCGGGATTATCCATGAGCGCGGAGATGAGCAGTATGCGCTGGCGCATACCTTTGGAGTAGGAGCTAAGCGATAGGTGGCGGTGCGGAAAGAGGGAAAAAAGTTCGAGGAAGGAGTCGATTTTTGTCTTCATGCGCGGTTGCGCCATGCCGCGCAGGGTGCCGACTAGTTCGAGATACTCCTGGCCAGTTAAGTAGGGATAAAGATTCGCCTCTTCAGGGACGTAGCCGAGATGTTTGCGATAGCCGACGAGATCGTTCTGGATGTTTTTGCCGTTGAAGAGAACCTGGCCGCCGGTAGGCTCCAGCAGGCCGATGAGCATCTTGACGGTGGTGCTTTTGCCCGAGCCGTTTGGGCCGAGATAGCCGAGGACTTGGCCCGGCTCAAGCGAGAAGTCAATGCTTTGGACAGCCAGCACCGAGCCGTAATACTTCGTGAGCCCTCTTGCTTCGAGCATCGGGCACCTTCCTGCGAGCGGACGGACTACGAGCGAATCCCAGGATAGTTGCTTTGACACCGAGGGCACCCAAAAGGTTTCCAAAGATAAGGATGTCATCAATGCTACGTGCGCCGGCGGATATTTTAACTTGCGCGCGATGTGTTCAAAATGAAACTTACAAGGATTTCTCTGCCGGACTAGCATGCCTCAGCACATGACGGTTGGCACCGAGGAGTCAAGGTGCACCGGCGGCCCTCGCGAAACCAAAAGCACAGTCTGGGACTGGGTGATGGAAGTAGCTATTAGCGACCGCACGGTTTGACTCGCGCAGCCGCCAAATTTCCCGAGGAACCCCTCAAAAGTGCTCTGTAGGTCGACATGCGTCTCGAAGTGTCGCCAATCAAGAAGCCGTGCCTGCGGGAAAGATTCTTCCCGATCCTTCCGATCCTTGTCCTAAGCTTTTTCTTGAACCTCATACTCGTCCTTGGGGCGCCGAGCGCGAAGGCGCAAGTGTCCTCCCTCGAGATTTCGGAAGGAGAAATCTCGGGGATGGTACTGCGGGAGGCGGACAAGCGTCCGGCGAGCCAGGTGGCAGTGAGCCTGAAATCGCGCGTCGCTGGAATATTTCGCAGTGTTTTGACGGACTTCGAGGGGCGCTTCAAAGTCCAGAATTTGCCTCGCGGCACCTACGACGTCGCCGTGGATGAAGAGGGATACGAGGCTGCGCAGACCAGCGCGCAGCTCGATGGGCCGTCCGCGAAACTTGTCGTGTACTTGAGATCGAAATCCGTGCCGACTCGCCAGAACAGTTACACAGTGTCGGTGAGGGAGTTGAAAATTCCCGGCAAAGCGCAGGATGAGTTGCGAAAAGGACTGGAGTTGGGGACAAAAAAAGATCTTGCTGGTAGTCTTGTCCACTTCCGGAAAGCCGCGCAGGCCTACCCGAACTATTTTGAGGCTTATTACGACATCGGCGTGGCGGAAATGGCGATGGGCCGCAGGGATGACGCGATGAAAGCTTTTCAGACATCCATTGATCTCAGCGGGGGGAAGTACGCGCTGCCGCAGTTCGGATATGGGTATTTGCTGTGCCAGGCAGGCCGGCCGGCCGAGGCGGAGAAAATTATCCGCAAGGGATTGGAGGCGGATGACGCGGCGCCCCAAGGATACGTCATTCTGGGTGAGGCGCTTAAGCTGCTGAACCGGCTGGACGAGGCTGAAAAAAGTGAGCGTGAGGCGCTTCTCCGCAATCCAAAAACCGCAGGCGCTTATCTTGTGCTGTCAGATGTGGCCGAAAGCAAAGGTGACTTTCACGCGCAGATCGAGGACTTGGATATGTATTTGAAATTGGAGCCAAACGGACCTGGGAGCGGTCTCGCCCGCAAAGTGCGCGAAGGGGTTCAGAAAATCCTGGCAAAGTCTCAACCGCAAGATGGAAGTTCCTCGCAGCAACCATAGCCATCCCTGGCAAGTGGGGCGCGGGTTCTAGAGGGGCACAGCATGCTGTGCCCCTACAAGAGAGTCAAAGCCATCCCAGTCAAAGCCATCAGAATCAACGCCATCGGAGTCAAAGCCCTCGGAGTCGACATTGTCGGAGTCAACGCTATCGGATTTTATGTGGCGGGGGCGGCGCGTTTGCGCCAGAACCAGTAGGCGGGGATGCCGAGGACGAAGAGCGCGATGGCAATAGCTAGATTTATGAACTGGCTCGGGTCGAGGAAGGCGACGACGATGGCGTTGCCGACGATGGCTGCGGCGGCCAGAACGAAAAGCAGCGGCGTCCAAGGATAACCGGGGACACGATAGGGAATAGCAAGACCTTTGCCAGCGCGACGCAACGGGAAAATGGCGGCTGCGCCGAGACCGTAGAAAATCCAGCCGATGAAGATGACGCCGCCGATCAGGTCGGCGAATTTGCCGGCGCAAGCAAGGACCGCGGACCAAACGCCCAGCGCGACGATGGCTGCGGCGGGAGTCTGAAAGCGCGGGTGGACTTCAGCTAGCTTTTTGAAGAAGAGGTTGTCGTTGGCCATGGCGTAGAAAACGCGGGGAGCGGTGAGCATGACGCTGTTGGCAGCGCTGAAGGTGGAGACGAGAATCGTGAGCGCAACGATAATTTCCGCTCTGCGGCCGAGGACGACGCCTACGGCCGTGGAGGCAATGGTGTTGCTGGCGGTTGCGCCTGCCGGGCCCAGAGCGACCAGGTAGGCGATTACAGCGACGATGTACAGGCCCGCGAGGACTAGCGAGCCCAACAGGAACGCGCGAGGAAAAACTTTTTGGGGATTGACGACTTCGCCGGCGCTGTACGTTCCGAATTGCCAGCCTTCGTAGGCCCAGAGGACGGAGATCATGGCCAGGCCAAAGCTGGAGAGCAGGCCAACGCCATGCTGGGTTGAGCCGAGCGCAGCGGGCAAGTCTCCGGCGTGCCGCCCGAGGGAAAGAAGTATCGCGCTGAGAATCACGATGATGCCGACCTTGATGAGTGTGGTCCAGTTTTGAAGATTGGAGCTTTTGCGGGTGCCCCAGACGTTCACGGCGGTGACTATGGCAATCATGACTATGGAGAGGACCGTTTTTCCCAAGGCGGAGAGCGGGATGACCTCCGCGAGGTGCTCCGTGAAGGCGCGGGCCAGGGCTGCGACGGAGCCGCTGGCGATGACCAGAAAGAGGCACCAGCCGTAGAGAAAAGCAGGGATGCGGCCGAAACCGTCGCGGATGAAACAATAGAGGCCGCCGGCTTCGGGATTTGTGGCGGCTAGCTCGGCGTAAGTCAGGGCGCCGAGTAGGGAGAGGGTGCCGCCAGCGATCCATACCAGCAGGGAGAAGCCTACGGAGCCGTTGAGTTGGCGAAGGATCAGGCCGGGGGTTAGAAAAATGCCGGAGCCGATGACCGAGCCGACGAAGAGTAAGAAGAGGTCGCGCAGGCGGAGGGTTCGGAGGAGTGGGGGCATTAGGTGGTGGCGCGGACCTTGGGGCGCGTGTCCAGGGTTGCATCATAGCCGGAGTCGAGAGGTGGTCAACCAAAAGTTTGGCCGGTGAAACTGCGATGTAACGAAGTAACGAGGTAATGAGGTAAGGAAAGAGCACAGTTTGAAGTGTGTGCCACTGGGGCCCCCCTCCCGGTTTTTTTGTAAGTGTTCATTCTAAAGGGTTTTAAGTCCTGCGTTTTGGAAGTGCGGATTCTACGGGAGTTACGGGCGCGTTTTTCGTAAGTGCGGAATGTAAAGGAGATAGTGGAGAGTAGTGAGTAGCGAGTGGTTAGATTGCGGAAAGAGAAGATCGCCGGCTGAAGGGGGTACCCCCCACCCGGGTGTTTTGAGAAAAGAGTGTGCAATCGCCTGAAAAGAAAGAGGTTGTCATTTTCGTTGTGGCAAAAGTGTGCGCAAGAGTATGAAAACAAAGGGCTGGCAAGAAAGACGCTGAGTGCGCGGATAGGAGAAAAGAGAAAAGCAGATCCTTCGCTACGCTCAGGATGACAGCGATTGGAATGGAACGGAGGTGGGAGCGGGGAGCGATTCGTCGGGGAGGCGGCTGGCGAGGAGAACATGGGGAATGGTAGCACGGATTGGCAAAGAGGTAAAGTATTTTACAGGCAATGGTCGAAATTGGGGGTTGAACGGACATTAGGAGCATTGAACGGCGAGTGTAGTTGGAAGGAACTAGCGCCGGAGTATTGAAAACGTCCCGTCGAGTGACCCACGCTTTGCAAAAACCGCAAAGCATGGGCCACCCCAGAAAAAGAAAAGGCAAAATCATCTCAACGCGTTAAGGGTCGTCCACCCGCCCGTACCCTTAGAACCGAAGGGTACGGCACCCCGGCCTAATCCTCGGCCCCACCCGCCCGGTCTGGTGGTTGAATGGCAATTTTGGGGGATTGAACAGCGAGGCCGGTTGATGGATTGTTGTGGTTCTGGTCCACCGGCATTCTATATCCGATGGCGGTTCGTCGATGTCTTCGCTGAGAGAAAATCGCTTAACCTTGAAGTCAGCTTGCCATGGTTCTTTGTCCAGCACTCCCATATGGTCAGGACCTCCCAACCTGCTTTTCGCAAAGCGCGCCGATTTCTGAGGTCTCTTGCGCGCGTCTGATTGCGCTTGTTTCTCCAAAATAGCGAATTCGTTGCGGGCTTGACCTTGCCATAACGACAGTTATGGACATGCCAGAAGCAACCGTGGACGAGGATAACTTTCTTTCGCGCTTGTAAGACGATGTCGGGTTTGCCGGGGAGGTCTATCGAATGGAGAACATATTTCGCCTTTAGTTTATCCAGAGCAGAGCGGACTAGAATCTCAGGCTGTGTGTGCTTCGACTTGATGGCCGCCATGCACCGTGTGCGCTGTTCCGGCGTGAGTACGTCCATGCGTTCATTCTACTATTCAGGAGTTCTCGATCGGATCCGTCATCTCGACATCGAGAGCCTTGCCGCAGTCGAGCTTTGAGGGAGACAGGCTCACGCCGTCGGAGGTCACGCCAGCCGAAATGGCGTCGGCGATCCCTCGCGTTTGGCGAGAAATCCCAGCCTTGTGATCAGCTCTCCGAAGTGGGCGTTCGCAAATTCCTCGACGACCTGCCCAACCTTAGCGCGGTATTACCTTGGCTAGTTTGCTTTTGGAGAGGTGGCTCCCGGCTGGTCGTGGTATACATTTTGAACGCTGAGTGCGACAAAGCGGCCCTGCGGGCGGAGGCTGCTTGGCCAACAGGTGCGCGGAGGAGCGAAACGTGAAGCTTAGCTCGAAGCTGGAGATACTGCTGGTGATGGGCGTTAAGACTGCTGGTTCGTATGATCCGATGATGGCGCTGGGTACAGTCGAGGAAGAGATGACGCCTCAGGAAGCTATCACGGCGGCTAAGTTCCTAAGCTGGATCTTGGCCAACAACTTGACTTTCGGCCGCGGTAATATTCGCGAACGATTCCAGCAATTCGATGCGGCTCGGTAACTTTGCTCGACACTTGTATTCCAAGCTTGACGATGTCGACGCTGCTGTCGAGCCGGAGCAAGAGAGGAATCTTTGAGAAGCCGCAACTGGAGCCGCGACGAGCTGCTTGCCTGTTTTAACCTGTATTGCAGAATTCCTTTTGGCAAACTTCACAAAGGAAACCCGGAGATTATTGAAGCGGCAAACGCTCTTCACCGAACCCCGAGTGCCGTCGCAATGAAGCTGGTCAATTTCGCCAGCTTTGATCCCGCGCAGCGGCGAAGGAACGTCAAAGGGCTGGTCAATGTTAGTCGTCAAGACCGCGCGCTTTGGGAAGAGTTTGAAGGTGATCCAAATAGCATCGCCGAAAGGAGCGAGGAAGCATTTAACCGAATTATCATGCCGGGTGCGACTCTGGAGGAAGAGATGCCCACTCCACCTCAAGGTCCCACCGAGAAATTGTTGGAGCGGCCGATGCGGCTTGTGCAGAGTTTTTTCCGCAGGGCAGTTCTGGCAAGCTACGGCTACAGGTGCTGCTTTTGCAAGCTGGACGTCATCGCGCTCCTCAATGCCAGCCACATCGTTCCGTGGAATGCGTCTGTTGAACTGCGAGCTGACCCCAGAAACGGCCTCTGTCTTTGCGCGCTCCATGATCGCGCTTTTGATCGAGGTCTGGTAGGAGTAGACGAAAGTAATCGTGTTGTGATTTCGGAGCGACTTTCACGAAAGGCTCTTGTTCCGCTCCACCGGGTGGCTTTTTCTGAATTGGAAGGAATAAGGATAGATTTGCCAGCCAGATTCCAGCCCTTGCAGAGCTGCCTTGAACACCATCGTAGGTGGGTTTTCAAATAGTCCGCACACCTGAAAGTCTGGATTCAGACGAATTGAGCCGCAGGTCATTTCAGAAGTATGTGACTACGCCGAAGATCATTTTGCTTAAAGTGAACGGCCGTTGGGCGTTTGACGAGGGCATGGCTCGCCGCTCGGAGACTCGAAAACACATCTGTCCTTTGCATTTTGATGGCCAAGCCTCCCGATGGTGCATGTGGTTCAAGACTTGAAGATTTTTTTGCAAACCGCGAAACGCCTTTCCCATCTTGAAACCTGAAACATGGAATCTTGTGCCAAGGCGACATCGGTCAGGAGCTTATAGAGCGGCACTTAGGGACTCGTCGGTTTCTGCACCGCCCGGGGCTGGGTTTAGTGTAAGATTACGAACCTTTCGGCTGTGATGTTGTTCAGTTTGGACGACGTGGACGCGCTGCGTCGAGGCGGCTGGGCATCAGGGGACCGCGTAGGCGTGACCTTGCAGCCGCGGGCGGCAACGAAGGCAATGGCAAAGTTCGGCGTGGATTAGGAGGAAGAGAAATTTCATCGCACAAATGCGTGGATGGGGCAGTGGTCCTCTCTTCGCAGGCCGACCGTTTTGCAGGAGCAAAGCGGAAATAAGAAGCGTCGGCCTGCTGCGCTCGAAATGACGTGGTCGGGGCCGAGTCGAGTGGGTGTAGTGGCAAACCGACGTTCAAATGACATGCAGCGAGGGGAATGGAGTTAGAATGAGGACATGCAGAACTGGCGAGAACGGATTAGGGTGAATCCGGCGGTTTGCCATGGCAGAGCGTGCGTTCGCGGAACACGCGTCATGGTTTCCGCCGTGATTGATAACATCGCTGCGGGTGTTCCGCGCGATGAAATTCTGCGTAGCTACCCCACGCTGACAGAAGCGGATATTGATGCCGCCCTGGCTTACGCCGCTGAGTTGGCGCGCGAGGGAACTGTAGACCTGCCGCTGGAAACCAGAGCTTGAAATTCAAAGTCGACGAAAATCTTCCGGCGGAGCACGCCGCGATCCTTCGCGAAGCGGGCCACGAGGCGGATACTGTCGCCGATCAGAAACTGTCGGGGGCTGAAGACTCGGAGCTGTCCGAACGCTGCCATGCAGAGGACCGAATACTCCTGACGCTGGATTTGGATTTCGCTAATGTCCAGGCGTATCCCCCGAAATCTCATTCGGGGATTGTGGTTTTTCGCTCTAACACCCAAGACAAAGTAACGCTCATTTCGCTCCTAAAGCGGATGCTGCCTGTGCTGGCACGGCGATCACCGAAACAGCAACTCTGGATTGTTGAACAAGACCGCATACGATATCGCGAAGACTGAGACAGTGCGCGGGGAGAAAAAAGAACAGAGGGGCGGGGTGGACGGGCTAGAAATTGCGTGCTGAGCGTGGGATTATGCGCGGCAAGTAGGAAGAAATGCCCAGTTCTAGTACGCTGCCGTGGGGTACGGAACTGACTGGAAACACCTGATAAGCCGCTTTTCCTCAGAGACTTCTAGAAAATGGGCGGGATGGCCCGGGTCTTGCGTCTACAAAGGGTGCACTGTCCCCGGAAGCAGAACAAACCCAGCTTCGTGAATGTTGGCCGAGGAGACTTATGCCAAACCATGCCGCTTGGAATCCGTCAACCGAGCTGAGGGATCGAACAGAGCTGAGGGCCCCAACAGAGCTGAGGGACCGAAGTAATCGACTGCAAAGAGTTGAAGATGAATCAGAAAATGATCTGGAGAATCGGCTAAGGAATTTGGAAAAGCTTGTCGAGAGCATAGGTGCAGCTCTGGGGAAGGAAAGATTCTCGGGCAAACCCAGAGCTCTCGATCTGGTGAATGACCTTCGAGTGAAGATCAAAGCAAATCAGAATATGTTCCGAGTGGGAAAGCTGCTCAGCGAACCAGCTCGGAACAGTGTGATTTCGAGGGTAGCTGATTCGTTGAATGAGCTTGAACAGTTTGTCGCGTCCAATTTGGGCGTCGAAATGACCAAGCGTCAGTAGGTCCGAACCAAGGTCCGATCCACAATCACAATATTGTTGTAGAAAAAAAGATGAGGCGGGGCAGATTGTCCCCACATGCCGTGCCCCTACGGGCAAGGCGGAGTTGGGAGTGCGGGCTAGAGGCCCATAACGGGGGCGGGCATGAAACAGAGGATGAAGACGACTAGGGTGAGGAAGGCGGCGAGGCGGCGTTGCGGGTCGAGGGGGACGGGGTCGTAGATCGGGGAGGTGCGGAGGAAACGGAGGCCGAAAAGAAGGACGGCCCAGATGTACCAGAGGCTCCAGCGGTGGGAGTCGCCAGGGAGATGGCGGGTGGTGAAGTAGCCGAGACCGAGCAGGAGAGCAGGAACAAGCCAGGAGGAAACGCGGTGAATGCGCGGGCTGACGGAGCGGAGGATGTGGCCGCCGTCGAGCTGTCCGGCGGGCAGGAGATTGAGCGAGGTGACAAAGAGGCCGACCCAGGCGGCGCGGCCGATTGGGGGGAGCAGAAGGAAGTGCGGGTTGACGCCGGGATGAAAGGCGGCGTCGAGTAGGCGTAGAAGGAGCGGAATACCGAAGATGACGGTGTTTTGGTTGGGGTCGGGATTTGCAATTGCGGGAACGATGCTCGAATGGAGTACGCCATAGACGAGGGCGGGAACGGCAAAGACAAGACCCACCAGAGGGCCTGAAGCGCCGACGTCAAAGAGTGCGCGGGTGGTGCGAATGGGAGAACGGATGAGAATGAACGCGCCGAAGGTGCCGATGAGGTTGGGGAAGGGAATGAAAAACGGGTAGCTGGAACGGATGTGATGATGGCGGCAGGCGAAAAAATGGCCGAGTTCGTGGGCGAGGAGAATGGTTAAGAGAGCGACGGCGAAGGGTAGGCCGGCGAGAAGGGCGGCGGGATCTTTGTAGAAGAGGGTGAAGGCGCGGAGGAATTCGTCAACGGAAGCAGCTTGCTTGTTGGCGTAGGCGACGGCGAATTGGGTGCCCGCGGCCAGACAGGTGCAGAGCGTGAGAAGAAAGAGCGCAACGGCGAGGATGAGGGATTTCAGAGATGGGCGCCGGAGAACTGGGACGTAATACTGTGCGGGCGGGGGAAGAGCGCTCCAATCGCTGGGAGCTGGCAGGGTGTCTATTGTTGGGTCTGAGGGTGGTGTGGTCACAGAGAGTTCGGAAGCCGCGAGAAATTTACAAAGACAAGTACAGCACAGTTGGAGGAGTTTGCGCCAGCGGCTCAAGCCAGAGCATTCGCATCGTGCACACGCTCACGCCAGTCGAAGTTGCAATGGCTGGCGCGGACGAATTCGATCCGTACGAAGGACTGAGAAGAAGTAAGCCGCACCTGACAGACTCAGTGCGGAGATGGACTACGACTTCTTGGCGGCGTCGATGCCTTGAAGTTCCTTGCCGGGTTTGAAGCGGACGGCTTTGCCGGGGGGGATGCTGACTTCTTCGCCGGTGCGTGGGTTGCGTCCGATGCCGGTTTTGCGGGGCTTGACGCTGAAGACGCCGAAGCGGCGGAGCTCTATGCGCTGGCCGCGGCCGAGGGCTTGCTTGAGGGATTCGAATACCGTTTCGACGGCTTGCTCGGCTTTGGTGCGGCTGATGAGAGCCTTGGTGACGACAGCATTCACGATGTCCAGCTTGATCACACGCGCCTCCCGCTTCAGTGGCAAATGCTAGAGGGTGCGCCGCAGGTTGTCAAGACGAGATGGGTAAACTACACTGTCTTTCCTTTTGCCGAGTTTTCCGTCGGTGCTGCAAAATAGCAAGTGGTGATTGAGGAGGCGTGGATGTCCGTTAAGCCAGACCGGTGGATCCGCAAAATGTCGCTCGAACACAAGATGATCGAGCCCTTTACGGACCGGCAGGTACGCGAAGGTGTGATCAGCTATGGAGTTTCGTCGTATGGCTACGACATCCGGGTGGCGGATGAATTTCAGATTTTCACGAATGTGAATTCGACGATTGTTGACCCGAAGCATTTCGATCCGCGGTCACTTGTGCCGTTCAAAGGCGAGGCTTGTTTAATTCCGCCGAATTCGTTTGCGCTGGCGCGGTCGGTGGAATATTTCCGGATACCGCGGAATGTTTTGACAATTTGCTTGGGGAAGTCGACGTATGCGCGGTGCGGGATTATTGTGAACGTCACGCCGTTCGAGCCGGAGTGGGAGGGGTTCGTGACGCTGGAGATCAGCAATACTACGCCGCTGCCCGCGAAAATTTATGCGAATGAAGGGTTGTGCCAGGTGCTTTTCTTTGAGTCGGACGAGGACTGCGAAGTGAGTTATAAGGACAAAAAAGGGAAGTATCAGGCGCAGAGCGGGATTGTGCTGCCGCGACTGTGAATTCCGAGTTGTAAATCTAAATCTGAGTGGAAATCTGAGTGAGTTTAAAGGTGGAGACGGGATATTTGTGTTCGCGCCAGGCTTCGAGGCCGCCTTCAAGCGGGCGAATACGGGTGATGCCTTGTTTTCTGAGGAGGAGCGCCACACGGGCGCTGGTGGCTTCGTTTGGTCAAGTGCAATAGAGAATGATTTCGCGATCGCGGGGCAGGCGATCGTTTTTCTCCTCGAGCTCCTGGGCGTCCATGCGGAAGGCGCCGGGAATGGTTTCGGGATCGGCTTCGAAATCCACGGAATGACGAAGATCGACGATGACGACTTCCTCGCCGGCATCGAGCTTTTCCTTCAATTCTTCAACAGTGATCCTGGCGATGCGAAGTTCGCGCATGAAGCGGCGGCGCGCGACGAATTTGTAACTGATATAGGACGCGAGCAGGCCCAGGAGGATCACAACGAGCCAGCCGCCGAGAGAGGCGGCACGCTCCGCGATATGCTCAATCTCGCCGCTAAAAGCGTAACCGAGGCCGAGGAAAGTAGCACCCCAGAGAAGCGAGCCGGCAGCGTCGAAGAGCAGAAAGCGCCTCAGACGCATTTGGAAGACACCGGCCAGCGGCGGGGCGACCGTGCTGAGACCTGGAAGAAACTTGGCAAAAATTAAGGAACGCGCGCCCTGCTTAGAGAAGACGCCTTCGGTGCGGCGGACACAGGAATCAGGCTCGATGGAAATCTTGCAAAGAAATTGCAGAACTTTGATGCCTTTACGGAGGCCAAGCTGATACCAGATGGAATCGGCGGACACGGCGGCCAGCGCGACGATCAAGAGCGACGCAAAGATATTCAACTGGTGAGAACCAGCTAGAGCGCCCGCAGCCAGCAAGAGCGGAAGCGAAGGCACGGGCACTCCGGCCTGTTCGGCGAAGACCCAGGCAAGCAGGACGACATAGCCGTGATGGAGAAGAAACTCGAGCGTGCGGTGCATTTGACGGGGCTGGGTCCTCTTTAACTTTTGTGACTCTAACTTTTGTAACCGACGATTAAGAGACTATAGGAGAAGTATGCCCCCAGCGGCCCGACATGACAAATTCGCTTAGAGGTTTGCGTGTTCGAGGCGCAACTTCGCGATCGCGGAGTTTTTCCGGGAGGGAGTTTGGATCGCCAGGATAGCCGATAGCTATGGCGGCAATGGGCTCGCAGTCCTCGGGAATTTCGAAGACTTTTTTGGCTTTAGCGTGGTCGAAGCCAGCCATTTGGTGAACGGCAAGACCGCGCGCAGTGGCTTCGACGCTGAGCAGGGCAGTGGCCGCGCCTGTGTCGTAGAAAGCGTTGCGGTTGGGCGTGCCGTTCTGAAAGTTGAGCCGCGAGACCGCGATCAGGAGTACAGGGGCCTCTTTGGCCCACGCGGCATTAAATTCCACGAGAACGCGGAGAGTCTTCGCGAAGTTTTCCGTGTCGTCTTTCGTGGCTACCAGGTAGACCCAGGGCTGCTCGTTGTTGCTGGAGGGAGCCCATCGCGCGGCTTCGAACAGGCTGGCGAGAACAGCGGGTTCGACAGACTTGCTGGCAAAAGCGCGCGGGCTCCAGCGGTCGCGGATGAGGTTATGGACGGGAAAATTTGTTGGAGCCGGCTTCTGCATGGATGTTTTCCTTAGATGTGATTCAGGCATTAGATGAGCGAAAGGGAGGGAACGGTGCGCGCGAAATGTACCGCAACTTCCTGGCGCTTGCCGGAGCGAAGAGATTTGTTTCTTCGCTCCAGAAGGCCACGCAGTCTTCCGCCGGCGAAGCCAGCGCTGCTGCAGTGTTTTTTTGTTCCAAGCCGAATCGGGGCGGCCCGATTTACTTTTTCGCAGGAATCATTTCGGCGTCGATGGTGATGGAGATTTCATCGCCGATCATACCTGGGCCGTACGTGATCCCAAAGTCCTGGCGAGTGATTTTGGAACTGGCGTTGACGCCGACGCGTTGATTGCCCCAGGGATCCTTGATGGGCGCGCTTGGACCATCTACGTCTAGAGTGACTTCTTTTGTGACCCCTCGAATGGTTAGGTCGCCGGTGATTTTGAGTTTGCCGGGAGCCGCTTGTTCGACGCGCTTGGATTTGAAGGTGATAGTGGGGAAGTGCTCGGCGTCGAAGAAATGGTCGCTTTTGAGATCCTTGTCGCGGTCCGCGACGCGGGTGTCAACGGAATTGACGTCAATGGTGACATCGACCGTGGATTTGGTGATGTCCTTATCATCGAACTGGATGGAGCCTTTTACGCTGGTAAATGCGCCGCGAACCGTGGAGATGGCCAGATGCTTGACGGCAAACTGGGCTGAAGAATGCGCGGGGTCGATTTGCCAGGTGGAAGTGGCCGCGGCGGCTGGCAGGGAAAGAGCCCCTGCAAGTCCGACGGCGATTGCGATGCGAGAGAAAACGTGGCCCATGGTTGTAGCCTCCTTAATTGAGTGCGGCGTTTAAGCCGATTTGAAGTTTGCTGCGTTCACTAGGTTTGTTGCGGTCCGCGAGCGCGGACTTCCTCCAACAGCTTGGCGAGAGTCTTTAAGCGCGCAGAGGGCAGGTGGTGGAACTGACGCTTGTGAAGCTCGCGAACAGGCTGATCGAGACTTTTCAAAAGCACGAGGCCCGCGGGGGAGATGCGGGTTTTGATGACGCGGCGGTCATCGGTCTGGCGCGCGCGGGAGATGAGGCCGCGCTTTTCCATGCGGTCGAGGAGGCGGGTCATATCGGGGTCGTGAGAGATCATGCGTTCGCCAATGGCGCGGCAAGGGAGGCCTTCGGGTTCGGCGCCGCGAAGAATGCGGAGAACATTGTACTGCGTGCCGGTGAGGCCATGGGGTTTGAGGAGCTGCTCGGCCTCAACACCGAGGGAATCGGCGGTCTTATGGAGAGCGATGAAGACGCTGTCTTCCAAGGGAAGCACAGGATGTGAAATAGGGCGCCGACTCATGGTGGTAAAATAGTCGTTATGACGACTAATGTCAAGAGGAAATAATTCGGCTGCGGACAGTGGAACGGTGCGGGAGGCACAGCGTGAAAAAATCCCAGCCCTTGGGCGTCTGGGGAATTGGAAGGCGGAGGGAGGGGCAAGCCTCTCCCTTACAAACGAATCACTGTGCGTTGCTCATCGATGGTGAGAAACCGGGCTAAGGTTTGCGAACGGGGCGGAGATGGATTTCGCTGAGGAAGCTTTGAGGGCCTTGGGTGACGATCATTTCAAGCGCGTGGGCTACATCTTCGGGTGAGAGCAACTTTGTGGGATCCTTAGAACTGCGGGTGGAAAACTCGGTGGCTACGCTGCCGGGACAGATGACGCTGACGCGAATGCCGTGCTCGCGGAGGTCTTCGGCCATGCAGGCGGAAAGGCCCTGGAGGCCCCACTTGGAGGCGCAATAGATGCCGCCGCCGGCGAAGGCGTTGCGGCCGGCGAGTGAGCTGATATTGATGATGTCTCCGGAGCCGCGCTTGATCATGGCGGGAGCCACGGCGCGAGAGACGAGAAAAACGCTTTTGAGGTTCGTGTCGAGGACGCGGTCCCAGTCAGCTTCGGTTTTCTCGTGGGCTGGTCCGAAGAGACCGATTCCGGCATTGTTGACCAAGATGGAGATGGGGCCGAGCGCGGCTTGGGTTTTATCGACGAGCGTGGTTACATCGGCGGACTTCGAGACATCGGCGATCTGCGAATAGACAGGCAAACCTGATTGCCTCAGCTCGGCTTCAGTCGCGGCGAGCGGCTGCGGATCGCGGCCACAGATGGCTACGCCCGCGCCTAGCTTGGCGAGGCGGAGCGCGATGGCGCGGCCGATGCCGCGGCTGCCGCCGGTGACAAGGGCGACGGCTCCGGAGAGCGGCGTGCGCTCGCTCGATGGAGCAATAGTTGCATTTTGAGGCATTTGAATTCTTCCTCTTGCTTGCCACCCTTTTTGTGCGAAACTCATCTTAGCATCTAGGAGTCTGAGCAGTTCCCTCATAGCTTGGGATCCTCAAAGGTGTGTTGGGAAGACGGAGAGAAGCTGTCAGGCGAATGGCATACTTCCAGAGGCGCTTTGTATTTTCCTGTGATGACAGCTTGCGGATAGACCGGGGCTTTTCCTATAATTCCCAAGTTTTGGAACGACCGCAATTATGGGCAGGGGCAGGGCACGCAAGATTGGCAACGAAAAATCCAGATTTGAAACTTGGGCGAGGAGAGTGGGAATGAGCGGAATACGCAAAGTGGCAGGCCTCGCGATTGTCGCGGCGCTTTGTCTGATTCAGGGGAACGGGCGGAGCGCGCTGGCGCGGGCACAAGCGCCGGCGACGGGAGGGCAGGAGGCCGGCCAGGGCAAGCAGCCGTATACGATGCCGGAGTACAACGCCGAGCAAGCTGCGGCTGCGGAAAAGAATCCCGCACAACAGATAAAATTGTTGGATGATTTTGTCTCGAAGTACCCGAACTCTGCTTTGCTCATCTACGTTTATCCGCTGTACATGCAGGCATACGGCCAGCTCAAGGACTATCCGAAAGTCATCACGTACGCGGACAAGCTCGCCGGGCTGGGCGATAAGATTGATGCCGCGGCGCGATTCAATGCCTACTATACGCACGCCGTCGCTTACAGCACGCTGCTAAGCGACCCGGCAAAAGGCAAGGAGGCAGCCAAGGATCTGGCGCTTGCCAAGTCTGCCCAGGATGCAGTCACCGCTGCCCTGAAAACTCTGGACGAGATTAAGAAACCAGAAGGCGTGACAGACGATGCTTGGGCCACACAGACGAAGCAGTTCAGAATGACCTTGAACAGCATCGGAGCTCAAGCAGCTACGGTACAAAAGGACTACCCTGCCGCGATCACATTTTACAAGGCCTACCTGGCGCTCAATCCAGACGAGCCGATAACGAACTACAATCTCGGAAAGTCTTATCTCGCGTTGACGCCGCCGCAGTCCATGGATGGCTTCTGGTACGTCGCGCGCGGGGCGGCCTCGAAGAGCGCTACGCAAGCGCAGGCCAAGCAACTGAAAGAATATCTGCGGAAGCTGATCCAGAATTATCAGCAAGCGGCGTGCGACAACCTGACGGACGCGGAGCTCAACGAACTGCTGCAGCTCGCCGCCGGGTCGGTGGACCGTCCTACAAGCTATAACCTGCCGAGCAGCGCGGACCTGGACGCGGCGCGCAAAGACATGACCATCAAATCCGTAATGGAGGATCTGAAGGCAGGGGGAGATAAGTCCAAAGTCACTTGGCTGGCGGCGTGTGGTTTGGAGTTTCCCGGCGTACCTGCCAAGGTGATAGAAAACGTTCCAGGGGATGTCCCCGTGCTTAAGGTCGCCTTCGTCACCAGTGACGCGGAGTTCGATGCCAAGACGACGGCAGATATGGATGTGAAGATAGTCGGGCAGCCGGACATCTCGCGCGTGGAGAAGGACGGCGCGATTCACTTTACCGGGACGCTTGCTTCCTATGATCCGGACCCGGCGTTCATGCTGCACTGGGAAAAGGGCAAGGTGAACGAGGAGGACATTCCGAAGGAAAAGTCGGCGCCCAAGAAGACCGTGCGCAAGAAGCCGGCAGGACGCTAAAGCGCCCAGACGGGAAGCGGAATACGAACGGCTCTTTGGCGTTGCCAGAGAGCCGTTTTTCTTTTGCAGATCAGCCTTGTCTCGTAGAGCAGATGGAAGAAGCTCTGGAGCGGAATGCCATCACTTCAGCGGGAGCGGTGGTTTCCCGAAGCGAGCTTGTATTCGTCGATCTTGCGGCTAAGCGTGTTGCGGTGAATGCCGAGAACCTGCGCGGCGCGGGATTGATTGCCGTTGGTGCGGTCCAGAACGCGTTTGATGAAACGCTTCTCAAATTCTCCCACGGCCTCGTCAAATAAAATGCCCCGGTCTACCATTTGAATGACAAGCCCCTCAAGTTGATCTTTCACGATCGCACGCTCCGCAGACTTTTTTTCTAGTTTGTTCTGGGCCGGTTTGCAGCTATTGGTCGAGCTCGTGCCCTGCCAGGATGCGATAGGCCTCCCGGTATTTGGCACGCGTGGCAGCGACGACGTCGGGCGGAAGCTCCGGGCCAGGCGGGGTTTTGGGCCAGCGGATTCGCTCGAGGTAATCGCGCACAAACTGTTTGTCGAAAGAGGGTTGGGGGCCGCCGGGCTGGTACTGAGCGGCGGGCCAGAAACGGGAGGAGTCTGGAGTGAGCGCTTCGTCGATCCACATGAGGGAGTTGACTGCGTCGGGGGAGCTGAGAGTGTTGTTGAGGAGGCCGAACTCGAATTTGGTGTCGGCGAGGAGGACGCCGCGGGGTTCGGCGTAGGCAGCGGCGCGGCGATAGATATCGATGCTAATGGAGCGGACGCGCTCGGCCAGATCCACGCCGATGAGAGATGCAGCTTGTTCGAACGAAATGTTTTCGTCGTGGCCGGTGGCGGCTTTGGTGGCTGGAGTGAAAATGGGTTCGGGCAGGCGATCGGATTCGCGCAAACCCGCCGGGAGCGCGATGCCACAGATTTTACCGGTGGCCTTGTAATCTTTCCAGCCAGAACCGGAGACGTAGCCCCGCACGACGCATTCGATGGGAAGAGGCTGCGTCTTGCGGACGATCATGGAGCGGCCGTCGAGTTCCTCGCGGTAGGCGTTGAAAGCGGCGGGGAAGTCGGTGGAGCTGAGAACGTGATTGGAGATGACGTCTTTCAGGAGGTTGAACCAGAAGAGGGAAAGCTGGGTGAGGACGCGGCCTTTGTCGGGGATGGGCGTCGGAAGGATGACGTCGAAGGCGGACAGCCGGTCGGTGGCGACGATCAGGAGCTTGTCGCCGAGATCGTAGATGTCGCGGACCTTCCCGCGCGCGGCGGGAGTGAGACCGGCGAAATGCGTTTCATGAAGAATGCGCGACACGGGACTGGCAGCCACGGAAAAGTTTCTCCCCAAAGGTGGGGAGCATTCTAGCGCAGCGCTTCGTCGAGGGAAAGCGGCGCGTAGAGGAAATTTTCGGAAGAATGGCGGCGAAAAGTTTATTTTTGCCGCGTGCTTGCAACAACCTTGTGGCGAACAGCTCGGCGGTTCTGACTGCTCTACGCGGCTGAGGCTGCTTTCTGTTTGGGAGCGGGAGCTTGGTCGCCTTCCCAGCGGACGCTGACGAGTTTGGAGACGCCGGGCTCTTGCATAGTGACGCCGTAGAGGACGGAGCCGGTTTCCATGGTTTTGCGGTTGTGAGTGACGATGATGAATTGGGTTTGGCCGCTCATGTCGCCGACGAGGCGGGTGAAGCGTCCGACGTTGGCTTCGTCGAGGGGCGCGTCGACTTCGTCGAGAATACAGAAGGGACTCGGCTGGTAGCGGAAGATAGCGATGAGCAGGGCGAGCGCGGTCATGGCTTTTTCGCCGCCGGAGAGCAGAAGAACGTTTTGCATGCGTTTGCCGGGAGGCGAAGCTACTACGTCGATGCCAGCGTCGCCGGAGCTGTCGGGTTCGGTTAAACGCATTTCCGCCATGCCGCCGCCGAAGATGGTGTGGAAAGCTTCGGAGAAGTTGTGGTTGATGGCGTTGAAGGCTTGTTCGAATTTTTCGCGGGAAACCTGATCGAGTTCAGCTATGGCTTGCTGGGTGTCGGCGATGGATTGGAGCAGGTCGTCGCGCTCGCTGGTGAGGAATGTGAAGCGCTGCTCGCACTCGTTGAACTCTTCGAGAGCCATCATGTTGACGGGGCCCATGGCCTCGATGCGCTGCTTCATATCGCGGTAATTTGTCTCGGCGGCGGCGAGTTCTTCGCCGGTCATGAAAGCAGCTTCGGTGGCGATCAGATCCTCGGGTTGCGCGTTGACCTCGGTCATACATGTCTCGCGCAGATGCTGGCGGTCTGAATCGTTGCGCGCGTGTTCCACTTCCGCGTGGCTGCGTTGTTCGCGGAGTTCCTGAAGCGACTGGCGGCCCATGCGCAAGTGATCTTCCATCTGCGTGACGCGCGTACGGGCAGCGTCCCACTCCTGCTCAAGCTGGCGCTGGCGGACTTCCAGGCGAAGTTTTTCGCCACGTAGCCCTTCGAGTTGTTGCGCGAGTTCTTCGCTTTGCTTGGTGAGCGCGGCGGTTTCATCCCAGATGGAGGATTCCTGCTGCAGGAGGGTTGTTTCGCGCCGATTGAGCTCGGCGCGCTCTTCTTGCAGACGCGCTGCGAGCGCTTCGGCGGCGGCAAGCCGTTCATTCAAGGCTGCGAGTTCGGCACGGGCTGTGGCAAGTTCGTTCTGCTCGGCCTGAACAGACCCACGGAGCTGCGCGAGTTGTTCGACGAGACGCGCGCTCTCGGTTTCTGCTTCGGCGCGAGTTACGGAGGCGGCAGCGTGTTGATTCTTCGCGCGCTCGGCGCGGAGTCTTGCTTCTTCGCAGTCTTTGCGCAGTCGTAGGAGTTCGTTTTGGCAAACGGTCAGCTCGAGACCGAGCCGGGCGAGTTCGCTTTGCATGTGCTCGTGACGGTGCGTGGCGGAGAAGACGCTACGCTCGGCATCGCGCTGCTGGACAGTAATTTGTTCGAGCGACTGCTCTGCTTCACGAAGTTCTGTGTTTACCTGCGCCAGCGCGGCTTGCGCCTCGTTCATTTCGTGTTCGAGCTGCAAGACTTCGGCGTCAAGAGCGCGCAGCTCGCGCTTCATGCCGAGCGGACCCGCTTCATCCGCGCGGCCGCCAGTAACCATGCGGCCTTGATAGCATGTGCCGTCGGGTGCGACGAAAGCGAACTGGGGATTGTCGCGCGCCAGTCTCTCGGCGGAGGCCGCGCTATCCGTCAAATAGCCCGAGCGCAGCCGCGGTAGAAACTGTTTCGCAGCGGCGCCCAACGGATCGCGGAAGCCGACGAGCTTGTCCAGGTGAGAAATCACGCCGTCTTCGATGCGGAAATTGATGATGGGTTCGTACTCGGCCAGCCGTAGATTGCGCAGCGAGTCGACGAAGAAAGTGGCGCGGCCGCCGACTTCATCGCGGAGCAGGGAAACCCCAGCGCGAGCGTGGTCGTAAGTTTCGACCACCACGTATTCGAGTTCGTCGCGAAGATATTGCTCGATGGCGGCTTCGTGCTGTTCTTCGACTTCGGCATAGTCGGCGAGGACACCGACCGCGTGGAAGCTTTGGCCGCTTCCGCGTTCGTTGGCGGCGAAGAGCTTTTGCACGGCATCGGCGGTGTAGGAGCGGTCGTTGAGGATTTGCGTGAGCGTTTCGTGGCGCGCGCGGACGCCGGAGAGAGAGTCGCGCAAGACATCTGCCTTTTGCGTAGTTGTCTCTCGCTTCTGGCGCAACTCCCCGATTCGCGCTTGCAGAGTGGCCGCGTTTTGGGTGAGCGCATTGAGCTGGCCGCTTGCGGCTTCCCAGTCGTAGGCAGCCTGATCGGCTTCGTCGCGAACGCGAATGGAAGTCTCGAGCAGATCGTGCTCGTTAGTCTCGCGTTTGCGGAGCGATTCCAGGTGATGGACCAGCGCTTCTTCCGCTTGCTTCTGTTCGCCGTGCAGCCGAAGAAGGCTTTCCCCGGCGTCCGATGCGGAACGGCGCAGAGCTTCGATGCGCGCTTCCGATTGCTGAATTTGATTGACGCGCGATTCCGCTCGCGTCGCAAGGCCTTCCACGCGTCCGGAAAGAACGCTGGACTCTTCGCGCAGCGAGGTAACGGCAAGCTGCTGAGCCGTGCTGCGTGCTTCCCATTCCGCTGCTTGTGCCGCCGCTTCCGCCATTTCGGCGGAGACCTGTGTGCGCCGCGCGCCGAGCTCCACAGCGCGCTGTTGATTAAAATTGATGCGGTTCTCGGTGCGATCGACTTCCAGCGCAGTGGCGTTCAGCACATTTTGACTCTGGCGAATCTCGGCGTCCAATTCATAAATGCGCTGGTTGAGGCGGTCCTGTTCGCCTTCCTGCTGCTGAATGGTCTGTGCGTGCTGCGTTTCCGCGGCGGTAAGTTCAGCGAGTTGCTTGGCGATGCGTTCCGCTTCCGCGTCCAGCTCGCGGGCTCTTCCGGCGAGCATCTGGCGGACGATGCCGCGCATTTGGTCGCGAATTTCCGCGTAACGGCGGGCTTTGGAGGCTTGGCGTTTTAGCGAGCCGAGCTGTTTTTCAACTTCGACGACGATATCGTTCACGCGGGCGAGATTCAGCTTCGAGGATTCCAGTTTGGCTTCCGCCAGGCGCTTTTTGGTCTTAAATTTTGTGACACCGGCGGCCTCTTCGATGATGGCGCGGCGCTCCATCGGCTTGGTGGAGAGAATCAGACCGATGCGGCCCTGCTCGATGATGGCGTAGGAATCGGGACCGAGCCCCACGCCCATGAACATTTCCTGGATATCGCGGAGGCGAGCGATGCGGCCGTTGATCAAATATTCGCTCTGGCCCGAGCGGTACAGGCGGCGCGTGACCACCACTTCGCCGGGCTTGGTGGCGAGTACAGGCTTATCGCCGCCTTTTTTGCGACGCTTGCCTTTCAGGAATTCAGGAGTCGCGGCAGACATTTCGTCGGACTGCGGGGCAGAATCCTGAGATTGCGTTGTTTCTTGCTGCGTTTCGGGGGCCGGCGCGGGGTCAAGCGAGAGAATCTGAACGTTCGGGTCGTCACTTGGGGTCAGTTGGCTTTGGGTAGGAGGGGCGGCTATCTCCGCGGCCTCGGCAGCGCCTTCCATTGAAGCGCCTTCGAGGACGAATCGGGCGGCTTCCGCCAGCTCGGGGTCCTCCATCGTGATGGTGACTTCCGCCATGCCCAAAGGAGGCCGTTTGGTGGTGCCGTTGAAGATGCAGTCGGCCATGCGCTCGGCGCGGAGCGACTTGTGGCTCTGCTCGCCGAGTACCCAGGAGATGGCGTCGACCACGTTGGATTTGCCGCAACCGTTGGGCCCGACGATACAGGTCGTGCCGGAGCCGCTGAAAGTAACCACCGTGCGGTCACAAAACGACTTAAAGCCAACGATTTCCACTTTTCGGAGCTTAAGCAAGATGTCCTCTTTTTGTCGTCCGCCGCTTCGCGACTGAACTTAGTGTCAGCCGGTTCGCGTTTGCTCCTAAGCCGTTTCGCCTTTCCAAATCCTCGAAGGCATCCATCCAGCCTGCGAATACTTCGTACACGACACGGGCCGGAGGCAAAACACGCGTAGAGAGACGACGCTTTGTTCCTCGAGGGGAGGGTCTTTCGAGCGACAAGTCGACCGGTTTACGGTCGCTCAGACAAACGTGTGGCAGGTTCTCAGTCAGAGGCCCAGCCGCCTGGCGCGTGGATGGCGGTACGGGAAAAAAGATTACCACGAGCATTATGCACTGTAAAGGGCTACCCCACAGATAGTGCTTGATTGTGCTGGACCACAACCAGGAAAGGCTGCGCAGATGGTGTCGCCGGGTCCAGCGCTATTTAACGTACTTGTCGTACCAGGCGAGCATACGATTGAGTCGGTCCAGCAGGTGCTTCTCTTCACGCAGACCGTGTGGCTCTCTAGGGTACATAACGAGTTCCGCCTCCACACCATAGTGCTTCAGGCCGCGATACAGTTCCTGGCTTTGGCCTGGCGGATCGGTCGTGTCGGTTTCGCCCTGAAGAATGAGCGTCGGCCTCTTTGCGTTCTTGAGTTGCGTGAACGGGGAACTATTCAGATATTTCACGAGGCTGTCCGACTCGTAAGGCACGCCGAAGAACCATTCGTCGTAGGAAGGGTGCTCTTCGCTGCCATACTCGGAAATTAAATTGGAAAGACCCGCGCCTGAGACCGCGGCTTTGAAGTCGTTCGTCTGCGTGACAGCCCACTCCGCCATATAGCCGCCGTAAGACCATCCGCCAATGCCAAGCTTGGCGGGATCGGCGATTCCACGGTCGATGAGATCCTTGACGCCCCACATCACGTCCTTGAAGTCGGCGCCACCCCAATCGCCCCGGTTCATTTCAATGAATTTTTGGCCGTAACCAGTCGAGCCGCGAATGTTGGGATAGAAAACCGCATAGCCGCGCGACGCAAGCAGCTGGCCCCAAACTTCGATCGAGTCTTGCCAGTTGCCGGTGGGTCCTCCATGAATTAGCGCGATGAGAGGCAGCTTATCTATGGCATCGGCTCCGGCGGGCTTTAATAACGCAGCTTCTATCTCGAGACCGTCGAACGATTTGTATTTATAGAATTCAGGCGCGCGCAGTGTGAACTGTTTCCAGGAATCGTTGAGGTGAGAGACCTGTTGCGGGGGATTTTTCTGATCCCACAGCCAGAGTTCGGGAGGCGTCGTGGCGGACTGCCCTACGAAAACAAGGTCGCCGGAGTCAGCAACGGTAAACGCGCTGACATTTCCGGATGGAGGGTTAGTGGGATTTATGCTCATGCCCTCTGGAGAAAAGCGCAGAAGTTTGTGTCGGAAACCATCCGCGTAGAGCGCGAGCATGGAACCGTCCTTCATCCATCGATGTTCAGAGACAGCGCGATCAAGGCTCGCGCCAGTGAGGTTTCGAGTGGCGCGCTTGCCGATGTCCAAGAGCATCAGGTCGTGCGGCGAGGGACCATCGACGCGAGAGCCGACGTAGCTGACCGTGAAGCCGTCTGGAGAGACACGCAAATCGGCGAATGGGCCGTGCGGCGCGAAAATCAGCCTCCGCGAGCCGTCCGAGACCGAGATTGAAAAAATGCGATGCGTCTCCTGGTCGGATTCCGGATGATCTGTGGCGCTTACGACGATGCGGTCGCCGGTCGGTAGCCAGGCGAGGTCGCTCATTTCCCATTTGGAGTCTGTTAGCGCTTTGGCCTCGCTTGTTGTGAGTGTGAGCAGCCAGAGCCGGGGTTGCTTGTCGTCTTTATCTACGACGTGCGCGTCATCTTTATCCTTTTCCTTTTTTTCTTCGGCGTCACTTTTGGCATTGGGGGCAAGAAAAGCGATTTGCTTCCCGTCAGGAGACCACGCAAAACTGCGCACGCTCCGCTTTCCCTTGGTTATAGCCGCGGCTTCTCCGCCGTCCGCGCGCATCACGTAAATCTGCTGCTGATCGTCGCGATTCGAGAGAAACGCGAGTTGCTTACCATCAGGAGACCAGCGCGGCGAAGATTCATCTTTGGCTGAAAATGTGAATTGCCGGACTACACTAGACTTTTTGTCGTACAGCCAGATGTGGCGCGCACGGCGTTCGCCTTTAGGCGGCTCCGCGACAACGAATGCCACCCGTGCGCCGTCGGGAGAGAATTGCAGATCGGAAATCGACCGCAAGTTGAGAGCTGCCTCCGGCGTAAGCATCTTGGCCACATCCGCAGCGGGCTTTTCTTGCGCGCAGGCAACTCCCGCGATCGCCAAAATACCGAGTAGGCCACTGCTCAATATGGAGCGATTCATCGCTGCACCTCTGAAGTTAGAACCTAGGACTCTAACCACAGTAAGGCCCATCGTCAATTTTGTCCGGGGGACGCTCGCTAATTCTTTTGCATTATTGACCCTTGGGCGTGCTCGCTACTTATAATGCGCCACTCAAGTACGGGGTGATGTTCGTCACAGCGGCCTAGGGCGCAAGCCATTTTTGCGCTCGCGGGATTTGTATACCCCAACAACCAGAAAGTTCGTCGAGAGAAAACCGGAGAATCGCATGCGGAATCTCAGAAGGCTGATTTGTATGCTGGCGATCGCCATTTATGCGAGCTTGAGCGCCTCGGCGCAGGAAATCGCTGGAAGCATACGAGGCACGGTGTGGGACGCCAGCGGCGGAGTCGTTTCTGGGGCCAGGGTCAGGGCGATTCAAACGGAAACAGGCCTCGAACGGATGGCCACAACGGATTCTCAGGGCGCCTATGTACTCGTCGAACAGCCCGTCGGCCACTACCGTCTGGAAACCGAGGCCAAGGGATTCAAGAAGTACGTTCAGGAGGGAATCGCGCTGGACGTAAATCAGACCGCCACGGTCATTGTGCATCTCGCGGTCGGAATCCCCACGGAAGAAGTGCGCGTCCAGGCAGACGCGGCCCTGGTGGAGACTACCGTCACCAGCCTGGGAAAAACGGTGGGGGAGCGCGATGTATTGGATTTGCCATTGAACGGGCGTAATTTTTCTCAGCTCGGCTTGCTCCAACCTGGCGTTTTCCCTATCACGCCGGGGCTTGCCGAGGCGGGCGGCTCTCTGCGCAACGGACAGGCTTACGCCGTGAATGGCCAGCGTCCCGAATCCAACAATTTTCTGATTGACGGCGCGAACAATTTCAACGCCGTTGACGGCGGCCTGGTGATCCAGCTGCCGATCGACTCCATCGCCGAGTTTCACATCCTGACGCACACGGCCAGCGCCGAGTTCGGACACAGCAGCGGCTCGACGACCAACATCATCACACGCTCCGGCTCGAATGCGTTTCATGGCGCGGCAGTGGAATTCCTGCGCAACGACGCGATGGATGCCAAGAGCTTCTTTGCCACCAGCGTCGAGCCGTTGAAGCGCAACCAGTTCGGCGGGACCTTCGGCGGGCCGATAAAGAAAGACAAGACCTTTTTCTTCGGATATTACGAGGGATTGCGCAATCGCCAGGGTGAAACCGTGGGCGCAACGGTACCAACGCAAGCCGAACAACAGGGAGACTTTGGCCAGCTTTGCACCCAAGCAAAGGGAACGTTTAACGCTTCCGGCATTTGCAGCGTCCCCGCGGGCCAGCTGGTGAACGAATTTTCGAACCAACCTTTTCTCTTCAACAAACTTCCGGGTGTCGATCCGCTTTCCCGGGCGCTGTTGTCGTTCTTCCCGCTGCCCAATCAGCCGAGCCTTGGGCCAAACGCATACAACGCTACCGCGACGCTGGATCAGAATAACGACCAGTTCGGAGTGCGCGTCGACCACTATCTGACTTCACGCGACGTCCTCAATTTTCGCTACATGTTTTCGCAGGGAACCACTACCGATCCACTCTCCACGGCGGGTGCTAACGTGCCTGGCTTTCCCGTAGGAGAAGGGCAGCGGGCTCAGAACTTCGTGGCGCAGGAAGCGCACACATTCTCGCCGACGCTAACCGGCGTCGTGCGGCTCTCGTTTCTACGGAATAAGTTTCTCTTCAACGAAGCGATCAATCATACGACCCCGTCGAGCTTTGGCTTCCAATATGCTCCGTCGTTGGATGCTGCCATCGGGCCGCCATTCATACAGGTCAGCGGCTACGCATCGGTCGGCGATCCTATCTCCGGACCGCGCGACACCTATGAGAACGCTTTCGATATCTCTGGGTCCCTCACATGGGTTCACGGCCGCCACGAAGTAAAATTCGGCGGGGGTTACGGTCACGACCAGATCAACGTTTTGTTCGGCATCGCCTCGAACGGCTTCTTCGTTTTTGCTCCGGTTCCTGCCAACGATGCTTTCGCCAGCTTCCTTCTGGGTGCCCCGGCGTTTTTCTTGCAAGGCGGGGGCGACCCGTCGCGCGGACTTCGCGGAAACAATCTGAACTTCTACGGCCAGGACACTCTCAAGATCACCTCCCACTTGACGGTGAATGCCGGTCTGCGCTACGAACTTCCGTTTCCTTACACGGAGATTCACAACCGCCAGAACCTCTTTGAGCCCGGCGTGCAGTCCGTCGTGATTCCGAGCGCGCCGGCGGGTTTGGTATACCCCGGGGATCCGGGCGTATCTGCAGGTTTGATACCGGCAGAAAAAACAGCATTTGCTCCGCGCGTTGGCTTGGCTTGGGACCCTCGGGGCAATGCTCACTGGCTGGTCACCGCGTCCTACGGAATTTTCTATGACCCCTATTACAACGGACAAGGCGGGCCGCTACAATCTCCCGTTAGCGCGCCACCTTATCTGCAGACTCCACAATTAAATTTCCCGAATTTCGCGGATCCCTTCAACGGAGCAAATCCCTTTAATGGCACGTTCGCGCAGCCGATGACCCTGCTGACGATTGACAAGAACCTGCGTCTGCCCTATGCGCAAGATTGGAACCTCAACCTCCAAAGAGCTTTCGGCGGAGATTGGCTGTTCGAGGTTGGTTACGTCGGAACGAAAGGCACGAAGTTGCCGCGATTCATCGAAGGGAATCCAGCTGTTTTTGTTCCGGGAGAAACGGGCGGAACTCCAAACTCAACCGAGGATAACGTCAACCAGAGACGACTATATTCGGGTTGTACGCTGGCGCAATCGAGCCCCTGCAATTTCGCATCGGTGGGTTTAATCGCGGGTATTGCGAACTCGAGCTACAGCGCTTTGCAAACGAGCCTGAAGAAGCGCTTCAGCCACGGACTGTCATTCCTTGCTTCGTACACCCTGTCGAAGACCATCGACGACGTCTCGTCCTTCAACATCACCGGCTCGGCTTCACAGAGCGTGGCGGGCGAGAACGACCTGGCACAGAATCCATTTGATCTGGCGGCGGAACGAGGCAGGTCCATGTTCGATGCGCGGCATCGGTTCGTGCTTAGTTACGAATGGAGGGTTCCCTTCTGGAGTCATCCGCAGACCTGGTATCAGCAGGCCTTTGGCGATTGGCAGTTGAACGGCATAACCACATTCATGAGCGGAACTCCCTTCACTGTTTATGATTCCCAGGATGTTTCTTTAGAAGGATCTGCACCGGAAATCTCCGGCTTCTCCAGCAACCGCCCCGATGTGATCGGCAATCCCAATAGCGGGCCACGCACTCCGCAAGAATGGTTCAACGTAGCCGCGTTCCAGCGCCTCAATCCGGCCACCCAGGCTGGACAGTTCGGAAACGAAGGCCGCAACGTGGTGCAGGGACCAGGCTTGCAGCAGTGGGATTTCTCCGCATTCAAGAACATCCCGATTCGTGAATCCAAGAGCCTGCAATTCCGCGCGGAGTTTTTCAACGTTTTCAATCACGCCAACTTCCGTCTGCCGAACAACGACATCAGCTCGCCCAACTTTGGCGAAATTTCCGAGGCGCTGCCAGGGCGTCTCGTACAGATGGCGCTGAAGTTTCTTTTCTGATCGGCTGCAATCCGGCGATTGGTCAAAGCGCGCTCCATCCGCGCGCCTTTGATTTGACGGCCGGGGCGCCTGTCCCCGCGTGGCTCCTCAATGCGGACCCATTGAGTCGCACATTTGCAATTCAACACACCGACCGAGCCGTTCTTCATTGCGGCTATCTAGAACGCTCGGATACAATCTGACGTTTGTCCTTCGAGGCAATACGCCGATAGGGCTGCGATGAACGAAATACGCTTCCACAATACGCTGGGCGGAAAGATCGAAACCTTCACTCCACAGAAAGGCAATGAAGTCCGCATGTATACGTGCGGGCCGACGGTGTACGACTACGCGCATATCGGAAATTATCGCACCTTCGTGTTTCAGGACGTACTTCGGCGCTTTCTGAAGCTGCGCGGCTTCAAGATGAATCACGTCATGAACTTGACCGACGTGGACGACCGCATCATCGCCAACGCCGCCGCTGCGGGCGTGAGCATTCGCGACTATACCGAAAAATTCGTGCAGGCTTTTTTCGACGATTGCAAGACGCTCAGCATCGAGACGCCCGAGCATTGGATTCGCGCCACCGACCACATCGAGGATATGGTCAAGCTCATCGAGCGTTTGCAAGAGAAGACGTACACCTATCCCAGCGAAGGCTCGATTTATTATCGAATTGGGAAGTTTCCGCACTACGGCCAGCTCTCAAATATTGACGTGACCGGAATTCAAGCCGGCGCCCGCGTCGATGTGGACCGCTACGAAAAAGAGAGCGCTCGCGACTTCGCCCTCTGGAAAGCGCCAAAGCCCGGCGAGCATTTCTGGGAGACGGCGATCGGCAAGGGCCGTCCTGGCTGGCACATCGAATGCTCCGCGATGGCCATGAAATATCTCGGCGAGACGCTGGATATCCACACTGGCGGGATCGATCTCGCATTTCCTCATCACGAAAACGAAATTGCGCAGAGCGAAGCTGCGACAGGGAAGCCCTTCGTGCGCTACTGGATGCACTCCGAGCATCTGCTCGTCGAAGGCGAGAAGATGTCCAAGTCGCTCGGCAATTTCTTTACGCTGCGCGATTTGTTTGCCAAGGGATACAAACCTTCGGCGCTGCGTTTTGCGCTGGCCAGCGTGCCGTACCGCAAGCAGCTCAATTTCACGTTTGACGGATTGCAGCAAGCGGCAAGTTCTGTCGAGCGCCTTCGCAATTTCGCCGCGCGCCTGGGCCAGGGGAAATTTCCGGCGGGAAAGCAGAAGGGGATGGCCGCCCGCGTCAAGGAAGCCGCGGAAGAATTCGACGCAGGACTTTCCGATGATCTGAACACGGCCCGCGCGCTTGCTGCCGCATTCGATCTCTTGCGCGAAACGAATATCGCCATGGACAAAGGCGATTTCCGCCAGGGAGACGTAGCCGCCGCCCAGGAATTCCTCGCTAACTTCGACCGCGTCTTTGCCATTATGGAGGACAACGATGCGGAAAAGCTGCGCGCGCTAGGTTTTGGCGCTGCCGAGAGCGGCCCGAGCGACGCCGAAATCGACAAACTCATTGCCGATCGTCAGGCTGCACGCCAGCGGCGCGACTTCGCAGCCTCCGATCGCATCCGCAAAGAACTCGCGGATCGTGGTATACTGATTGAAGATGCAAAGGACGGCAGCGTCCGTTGGAAACGCAAATGAAACTCTCTAACCTCTATCGGTTCCCCGGCAATTTCTCCCCGGCCGAGCTGCGTCCCAACCTCTTCGGCGTAGACTAAGCAATCTCTCTCCTGGCAGGGCGTGTACTCGGTATTGGTGTACGCACACAAACCTGCTTTGCGCTAGCCCATCCAAATTAACTGCCGACCATTTTCCCCAGGAGGAAGAGATGATTGCCACAGCGGAAACAAAACTACCGAGGCTGATCACCGCACTGCCCGGTCCCAACGCCAGGCGCGTTGTGGAAAGCGACGCAAAATTCATGTCGCCGTCTTATACGAGGGACTACCCACTTGTCGCCAAGCGGGGCCACGGCGCAATTATTGAAGATGTGGATGGCAATTCCTTTTTGGATTTCGCCGCAGGGATCGCCGTTTGCTCGACAGGGCATTGCCATCCCAAGGTCGTAACCGCCATTCAACAGCAGGCCGCCGAGCTTATCCACATGTCCGGCACGGATTTTTACTACGAGAGCATGCCGCGCCTCGCCGAGCGACTTGTGAACACCTTGTCCGGGACCGCTCCGAAAAAGGCTTTCTTCACGAATTCTGGTGCCGAAGCCATTGAAGGCGCGATCAAGCTGGCCCGTTATGCCACCAAACGCGACAAAATGATTGCATTCTATGGCTGCTTTCACGGTCGCACCATGGGCGCGCTTTCGTTGACCGCCTCAAAATCCACGCAGCGCAAAGGTTTCGGCGCTTTGCTCTCCGGCGTCGAGCACATTCCTTTTCCTTACGCCTATCGCTGCGCTCACGGCCACACCGCAGAAACTTGTGGCGCGGAAATTCTCGAGCAACTGGAGCAGCAGATTTTCAAACGCCTTTTTGACCCAGAGGAAGTCGCGGGCATCATCATCGAGCCGATTCAGGGTGAAGGCGGGTACGTCGTTGCTCCGAATTTCTTCTTGCAAGAGCTTCAGCGCATTTGTCGCAAGCACGGCATCATGCTCATCGCGGACGAGGTGCAGTCCGGCATGGGCCGCACCGGAAAATGGTGGGCGCATCAATACGCCGGAATTGAACCGGACATCATCTGCAGCGCCAAAGGCATCGCCAGCGGCATGCCACTCGGCGCTATCTTCGCGCCAGCCAGCATCATGAACTGGAAACCGGGCGCGCACGGAACTACGTTTGGCGGAAATCCTGTTTGTATTGCGGCGGCTCTGGCGACTGCGGATTTGATCGAGAGCCAGTACCTCGCGAATGCCGGCCGCATGGGCGAGTACCTTTTCGGCCGTCTGTCCGATTGGACGAACAAGTTCAAGATCGTCGGCGACGTTCGTGGGCGCGGCTTGATGATCGGCATTGAAATTGTCCGGGACCAGCACACCAAGGAAAAAGCCGCGGACTTGCGCAATGCCATCGTCGACCTCGCTTTCCACAAGGGCCTGTGCATCCTTGGCGCTGGCGAAAACACCATACGGTTGTCGCCTTCGCTCCTCATCGACGAAGAACAAGCCGACTATGCCGTTCGCACTCTCGAAGAGTGCATTCGCGAAGCGGAGAAGATAGGCTAACGCGCTCGCGCAGAGTTCGGGGACGCCAACAAAACTTACTTTGGAAACTCCCGTGGTTGCCGCAAAAGTTTTATGGCAGCCACGGGTTTTTTGTTTATACTGCGCTTGATAACGCTTCTTCTGCGGAGAGTCGATGCCGATTGTTTCGCGATTGATTTTTCAGGCAATTTGCTGGGCGTCACGAAAAGGATTGCGCGATGGCGAAGCTGCGTCTCCCGAAGCAAGAAAACACGAAGCTCGCCAAACCGGCATTCGCGGCGAAACTTACGCCTACTGGTATCTCCGCCGCCACGGCTACATTTTCGTGGCGCGCAATTTCACTCCTCGAGCTTCAAAAGGGGAGATTGATATGGTCGGTTATGACGGCGAAACGCTTGCCTTCGTCGAGGTGCGCACGCGGACCGTCCGCGAAGAAATGTCCGCCTTGCCGGAGCTAAGCGTAACGCCGGGAAAGCAACATCTCCTGGCTCGCACCGCGCAACACTTCCTTACGGAACGCCGCGTTGGTGACTGCCCATGCCGGTTCGACGTCGTGGCCATCGATAACTCGCCCGGTAAGCGTCCGGTCGTGCGCCTGCATAAGGACGCCTTTAGCCCACAAATGTAAAATTCCACAGGAAAATCCTGCGGAACACATCCTCAACGCCGCCAGACGCGGTACAATCGGAGCCCAAGGGGCTTTTTCCGTGCCCAAATCTTGACCCCTTTCGAGGAGGTTTGCTTTGCCGGAGTTGCGAAAAGACCCGATTACTGGCCGCTGGGTGATTATTTCCACCGAGCGCGGAAAGCGCCCAAACGATTTTCTGCGCGAGAGCGTCGCTCCCCTGCCAGACGGCAGGAATTGCCCGTTCTGCCCCGGCCACGAATCCAAGACGCCGCCGGAGATTCTTGTCTATGGCCGGAGCAACGGTGGAGCGAACACCGCGGGCTGGACCGTTCGGGTTGTGCCCAACAAATTTCCCGCTCTCGGCATTGAAGGTGATCTCGACCGGGAGGGCGAAGGTCTCTTTGACAAGATGAACGGCGTCGGTGCGCACGAGGTCATCGTCGAAACGCCAGATCACGCTGCTACGCTGGGATCCCTGCCAGAACGGGCGATCGAAGATGTCCTGTGGGCCTATCGCGACCGTATGCTTGATCTGAAGAACGATAAAAGGTTTCGCTATGTCCTGATCTTCAAGAATCATGGTGAAGCTGCGGGTGCCTCGGTGGAGCACACCCACTCACAATTGATCGCTCTGCCAATCGTGCCGCGCCGCGTTCGCGAAGAGGTGGATAGCGGTTGGCACTACTACGACGAGAAAGAGCGCTGCATCTTCTGCGACATCATCCGCCAGGAACGCGACACCGGCGAACGCGTCATCGGCGAGAACGATCACTTCATCACGCTCGCTCCCTACGCTCCTCGCTTTCCCTTTGAGATGTGGCTGCTCCCCAAGGTTCACGGCTCATCGTACGAAAACAACCAAAGCACCATGTACGCCAGCCTGGCGCGCATGCTGAAGGACACCTTGATGCGCCTTGATGCAGTTCTGGACCGGCCGCCTTACAACTTCATGATTCACACCTCGCCGATCGGCGAAGAGATCAACGATCATTATCACTGGCACATCGAAATCATCCCCAAGCTGACCAAAGTTGCCGGCTTTGAGTGGGGCACCGGCTTTTATATCAACCCAACGCCGCCCGAAGAATCGGCCCGTTTCCTGCGCGAAGCCAAAATCACTTCGCCCGTGGCGCCCACAAAAAAATAGCGCGGCGTCCGCGCTCTGCGGCCGTCCGGTTTCCGGGCCGCGGTAAAAATTTTGCTATACTTATTCGTTTGGCGCGGTACCCAAGTGGCCCAAGGGAGAGGTCTGCAAAACCTCCATTCGTGGGTTCGAATCCCACCCGCGCCTCCAAAATCCGCTCACTCAGCGTACTTCACGCGCATATATATCCGGCTTTGTACGAGCCGCGTCGAATCACGTATAACGATTTTCGGGGGCTAACGGCAATCTCATTTTGAGGGTTCCACGACCTGCACGTGGTGATGTTCCAGCAGGTCTCCTGTCGCGTGGTCCAGCTGCGTGACAGCCAGTTGAAAATTTACCTGAGACTGAATCAGGTTCAGCTCCGCTTGGGCCAGTTGTGTTTGCGCGTCCAAAACAAAGAAGATTTGTTCCGTGCCCAATTCGTACTTTCGTTCGTCGGCATGGAGCGTTTCCTTCGCAAGGTCCACGGCTACTTTGGCGGCCTCCATCCCGAGCTTGGCCGCCTCAAGCGAGTGCACCGCAGTCGTAACTTCGAGCGAGATGCTCTGGTTTGTCTCTCTTTCCTGATATTGGTCGTGGCGGCGGTTTACAAGGGAATCGGCGAGATTAGCTTCTGCGTTGTGATTTCTCACCGGCAACGTCAACGAAAGACCCGCGCCATACGCCGGAAAGGCAAAACGGAAAGACTGGCTCAGAGTGTTGCCGAGTCCTGTATTCCCAACGGCAGGGTCGTTCCCGGCCAGTCCGTTCCCGGCATAGAAGCCAGAGAGTTCGAGGTCGGGCTTGAGTCCATTGTGCGCAAGCCGAACGCTCAGTTCATCGACGGCGAGCTGCTGGTGCGCGGCCGCCAGTTCCGGCCGGTTCGCAATGGCGCGTGCGAGAGCGGTCGGAATATCTACGTTGGGCAGTTCACCGGAGGGTTCGGGCCGGTCGGTCAAATCAAGGTCAAGCACGCGTGTCGCTGGGTCGAGGTCCGCCGCGATCCCCTGGCGGAACTGATCCTCAGCCTGCTTGACTGCATACTCGGCCTGAATCACTCCAACACGCCGCGACGCCACTTGCGATTCGGAGCGATAGATGTCCAAAGGAGGCAGGGCCCCCAGGCTCAGCGCCTTCTTATCGTGGTCGTAACTCTTCTGCGCCTCATCCAGCGATTTTTGCTGCACGGTGAGATTTTCTCGCGCCAGCACAACACCCCAGTAATTGCTCACCACCTGGAGAATGACCCCGTTCACTTCTCCCAGAAATGACGCGCGAGCCTGTTTCAGATTGCGCTGCGCGATCAATATCGGCGCGCGGTTCGGAAAGACTCCGCGGTTTCGCAAAAGAGGCTGCGTCACCGTGAACTGCAGCGTTGTCGCGATGGACGGATTCAGAAAATTGAACGAGCTGTTGGTCGAACTCTTGTCTGCAATGATTGAACCTTGAAAATTTGTGCCTGTTTGAAATTTTTGCGAATAGCCAATCTGCGTCGACTGGCTCAAAGTGTCGAGAATCGACGCCCCTTGGAGTTGCGTGGAGGTTGGCGTTTTGATCCGTTGATCGTTGAAACTCGAGGTCAGCAACGGATCAAACGGCGCGTAGACACGCCTAAGATTGTCCTCCGCGGTTTCAATCTGGTAGTGGTCCAGATGGATGTCCGTGTTGTTGGATAAGGCCAGGCGTATGCTGTCGTCCAAGGAAAGCACAAGTTTCCCGTCGACGACGTGATCCTGCAAACCCTGCGGCGGAAGCAACGGCGCGGCAGGTTTATGCCTTCCGCTTATACCCAGCACCGTTTCCAACGGCGAAGCGTTCTGAGCCCGCGTCGAGACTCCGCATCCCGCAAGCAGCAAGGTCGCAACGCACAAAAAGCGCACCACCCTCATCGATCACCCCCCATTGGATCGTCTGATCGTCAGCAGAGACTATTCGTACCGAATGGCCTCGACGGGATCGAGCCGCGCGGCCTTCACCGCCGGATAAATCCCGAATATCAAGCCCACGGAGATGGACACCAAAAAAGCCAAGAGGATCGAACTGATCGTAACCACGGTGGACCACCCCGCAAGCCAGGCAATTAGCCGTGACATAGCGAACCCAAACACCACCCCCAGGAGACCGCCTGCGAAAGAAATGAGTGTTGCTTCGATCACAAATTGACGAACGATGTCCGAGCGCCTCGCGCCGATCGCCCGGCGAACGCCAATTTCGCGCGTGCGCTCCAATATGGCTGCCAGCATGATGTTCATGATTCCGATTCCGCCCACCAGAAGTGAAATCGACGCAATGGCCACCATCACGGTGTTGAAAAGCTGCTCCGTGCGTTTTTGCTGCGCCAGCAGCTCGGCAGGCACGATAACGCTGAAGTCGCCCGCATCGTGATGTGAAGAATTAAGGATGCCGCGCACCACTTCCGCATCCGTGACGCTGGTATCGACAGATGCCAGGTGCAGGTACATTCCGTCGATTTCGTCCTTGAGCCAGCTTTGCGAGTCTTCCAGGCGATAGAGCACGGAGTTTAACGGCGCATACACCAGGTTATTCATGTCTTCGGTGCGAACGCCGGACACGTCGGATTCGGGAGCCAGTTGCGGCCCGGCGATCCCAATCACATGGCACCACATTTCGTTGAGCTTTATGTATTCTCCAACCGCCTGAGATGCGCCAAACAAGCTGTCTTTCGCCGCCGCACCCAAAACGCACACTGGCGCGGATGCCCCATTGTCTGACGCGTCGAAGAAACGCCCTTCCGTCACGCGCAAATGCCCGATAGCCAAATAGCTAGGCTCAACCCCGTAAACGACGGGCGTGTCCTGCTGAGGCTTCGGAAGAATCTTCGTCGGCGTGAACCGTTTGCGCGGTGTCGCGTCCTGGATGCTCGGCATGTTCTGTCGGATGATCTGGTAGTCGCTGAGCGTCAAGCCCGGCGAGTTTTTCCGGACTTTCTGAAGCTCCTGGCCGTTGCGCGCTTCTTTGGCTTCCACGATCAGGTTGCGCACACCCAGTTGCTCAATGAACGCCATCACCTTCTGCTGCGCCCCCGCGCCAATCGAGAGCATCGCCACCACTGCCGCCACACCGAAAATCATTCCCAGCATGGTCAGCAGGGAGCGCAACTTATGGCTGGCCAGGTTTTCCAAGCCGAAAGCAAGATCAGGCAGCCATTGCTCCAGGGATCTCGGCTGAGCCATCGAACCAGGTTTCATCGCCGCCACACTCGCTTTAGTTGGAACTCGTACCAAGGCTGGGAGTTGCGCCGCCGCTTTCTTTGGGCTTCCCGGAGCGTTTTTTGTCAGGATTCACAAGCGCGACAACTGTTCCCACCTGGACTCCTTCGAGGATTGCCCGTCCTTCGCTCAGCGCCCGCACCTTCACTTCTTGCATCTCGAATCCCCTCCCGCGCTCGCAATACACAATCTTCTTGCCGTCGTGTTCAAACACTGCTTCTGCTGGAAGCGACACGGCCTTCGTAAGGTGATCGCCAAGAATGCTCAATTGCGCCTCGAATCCCGGCCGCAGCCGCGGATCGGCACGATCCAGTTGGATGGCCACGTCGAATTTGTGCTTTGCGTTGTCGTCCCAGAATTCGCGGGCCGTGGCCCCTCCAACCGTTCGCACTTTCCCGGTAAAGGACTCGCCTGGCAGCGCATCCACCTTTATATCCACGGACTGTCCTGTCTTGAGATTCGTGCGGTCCGTTTCGCCGACCTGAGCCGAAATCTCCAGTCGAGAGCTGTCGATCACTTCCGCAATCGAACTGCCTGGGTTTACCTGATCCCCGACGTGGTAATCCGGAAGCGTCATCCCATCCATGAAGAATCCTCCGGTGGAATCGCGGTTGCCGTGGATGACCATTAGCCCATCGATCGGTGAGGCTATCCGCATATTCTTTATATTTCGCTCCGCCTGATCCATCGCCAACTGTGCCTTATGATGCTTCTCTTGGCTGATCGCTAGCGCCGCATCATTGGACGCGCCGTGCGACCGTATGTCTTGTTCAAGCTGTGTCAAGGCGCGCTTGGCTTCTTCGAGCGCGAGAACATTTTTCTGGGCATCGATCTGGCTCAACAGTTCGTTCTTGCTGACCTCGAGTTCCGCTTTGCGCACGGCGTATTTTGCCTTCAAGAGCGCTGTCTGGTCTTCCGCCGTCTGGACCGCCGCATCTGCCTTCGCCTTCACGATCTCCTGGTCGGCTTGCTCGAGGTCGCTGCGGTTTTGTGCCAGGTTGTACTCTTGCTGGCTAGGGTCAAACTCCAGCACCACATCCCCGGCGTGCACCTGCGCTCCAGCAGCAGCCAACTGGATAATCTGCAGCGTGCCTCCAGCAATCGGCGGCGCCGAAACGACTCTCGATTGTTCGGTGTGCAACGCCCCCTTCGTGAATACTTTGAGTTGCAAATCAACCTCCTTCACCGTCGCGGTCGGAATTTCCGCATCGCTGGCAATCACCGTGGTCTGCCGGCATGCAATACTGCTCCCGCCCAGCGCCAGTGCCAGGAGAAATGCCGCCGCACGCGTTCTTCCCTTGCTCACCATGAATTTCTTATTTCGCAAGCGTCGGATCCTTCAGGGCTAACCGCTCGCCCGGTTGCAATCCCTTGGCAATCAAAGCCTCGTCGCCGCTCTGCCTCGACACTTCCACTGGTGTTTCCTCGAATTTTGATCCCCGCCGCACATACGCAACGGTTCGTCCCGCCTTCCTGAAAAGAGCATTCGTTGGAATAACAATTCCATCGGGAACGCGATCCACCGCAATGCGAACCGTCGCTCCCATTCCAGGCGTGAGCCGCGCATCGCTCCCTGCCAAGCCCAGATCCACCGCAAAATTTCGCGGCACTGGCCATCCCGCGCCGAAGTCCAAACTGGCTGTAGGACTGATCGTGTCGACGTGCCCGTCGAAATTCCGGTCCGGAAGCGCGTCCAGCCGCACGCTGGCCGTCTGTCCCAATTTCAGCTGTCCTCTTTCCGCCTCTTCCACGCGCGCCGAGATCTTCAGCGCCGAACCGTCAGGAAGCTCCGCGATCGCTGCGCCAGGCCACGCTCGGTCGCCTGGTTTGAAAGTAGTGGGACTCCCTTGAGGCTGCCAATGATTTTGCAGCGCCACCACTCCGTCGAGCGGAGCTCGCAACGTAAGGGAATCCAGGGCGCGCTGGTCCAGCTCCACTTGGAAGGCAGCCTGGTCATGCTTCTGCTTCTTACTGGCGAGATCGGAAACCGCCGCCGCGCGATCTGCCTTCAGTTTTGCTTCGGTCTCCTTTTGTTTTTGCTCCGCATCCGCGAGTTTCAGTTTGGCTTGCTCGCCCTCAATCACCGAAAGAATTTCCTGTTTGCTCGCATCCATCCGCGCTTTCTCGGTATCGTATTTCGCGGTCATTACATCGGTCACATCCTGCTCTTCCTTCAAACGCGCCGCCGCGCGTGATTGTTGAATCTCCGCTTCCGCGGATTTGACTGCGGACTGATCTTCCGCCAGCTTCTGCTTCACTGTGGTCGCGTCAAACTCCACCAAAAAATCGCCTTTCTTCACTTTCGTGGCGTTGTCGACGAGCCTCAAGATTTGCAAGTCCCCAGCGCCGTAGGGCGCAGCAATAACCGCCGAGCGAATCGCTTTCACCTCGCCCTTGATTTCCAGATAATCCACGAACTCCTTGCGCTTCACATCCGCCATCGGGAAATTCACCGCTGAGTTCGCCAGCCGGAAAGCCCCAAACACCAGCCCGCCAATCACGAGGACGGCGGCGCCAAGGATCACTTTCTTTCTGGTTTTGGATTTCTGACTTCCGCCGCTCATGGCCGCTCCGCCGTTTCAGGATCTTCGTTAGCGTCACGCCGGATCATATCTCCCTCTGCCAATCCGGATTCCACCACAGCGTTCAGGTCGTTCCGCCGCCCTATTCTCACCGTGCGCTTCTCAAAACCACTTCCGTTTTTCAGCCACACAAACGAATGCCCCGATTCCGTCCCAATACTCTGGTACGGAACCACCAGCACATTCGGTTCCGTCCCAAGATCCAGGTCCATTGCCGCAGAGAGGTCCGGCAAAAGCCTGGGGTCGTTTCCTTGCACCAGGAAACGCGCGGTGAACGACCGCACCATTTCCGTAAACTGTCCCGTGTGCCCGAGTGGTGAGAGTTCATCGAGCACCGCCGGAAGTGTCAGCCCCGGATACGCATCGAGATGCATTACCGCTTTCTGGCCTGGAAGGATTTTCAGCAGATCCACTTGGTTCAGCTCGATGCGTACTTCCATCCTTGACGGATCGACCACCTGCAAAAACGGCACACCCGGCCGCACCTGGTCTCCCTGCTGGACCGTGCCCATCCGCCCTCCAAGCCAGATAGTGTTGTAAACCACAACTCCGGCCATGGGCGAGTGCACCGTCATCTTTGCCGCATTCGCGAGCGCATAGCGCATCGCTTCCTTCGCGCGATCTCGCTGAATCTCAAGGATCTTTATCGCCGCCGCTGCCGCCGCCCGCTTTAACTGGTAAGTTTCCTTGAGCTGTTTCAGTGTCGCTTGCCCCTCATCCACCGCTTCCTGATTCTTCTCGGCGTCGATCCGCGAAACAACCTCGTTTCTCTGAATCTCCAGTTGCGCCCGCTTCAATTCATCCTCAGCCTGCTTCATCGCCGTATCGTCTTTGGCGCGTGCGATCTCTTCGTCAGACTGTTTCTGCGCCACTTGGCTCACGAGGTTGTCGTACGTGCTTTTTTTATCGAGGTAGTCTTTCGTCTGCGCCTGCGGATCGAATTCCACCAGGACGTCATCCTTCGTGACGTGCGTGCCCGCAGCGACCAGCTTCGTAATGACCATCGAGCCCACCTGCGCTCCCTCCAGCTTCGGGGCAAGCACAACAAAAGACCGCGATGCCTGGGTCGTTCCATTCAACCGCAATGTCTGCGAAAGGTTCTTTCGCTCGACTCTGACGATGGAATCGGCCCGATCTGCAGAGGGCCGTCCTTCCCTGAAATGTATAAAAAGAAAGGGGATAGCTACGACTAGCAATACAGAAGCAATACGAAGAAGAAGGATATTGGGCTTGCCGCGGTGTGGGGTTTTAGGGCCCATAACCTCTAATGACTCAGAAATCGTTCGTGTGTTAGCCCGTCAAACTAGATTCTTGGAACTCGAATCCGCCGAATTGGTTGTTTCCTCGAATCCCGGTTCCCGCCGCATTCTAGCAGCATCCAAGTCTATCCCAGCGCGAAGCAGAACTGCACGCCGAATTTGCATTGTGCTCACGTCATTGATCCTAAACCTCCTTCCCCAGCGCCTCCCGGCGGCGGCATTTTCGCAAAAACGAACAAGCAGCAACGCGGGCATGCGTTTGTGCAAGTTGGGAGTGGCATGGCAAAATAGCCATGCCCAAAAGCACCGCGAGCTGGCGCAATGCGTGAAAAATGTCTCCTCCATTCATCGAGCCAAGCTTCGCTCTCCAGCCATGTCGGTCTTTTCGCCGGAAAGCCAACTCAACCAAGGACGCCCTAGGAGGTAAAGAACATCTTGAAATCGAACGCTCGCACCATCACAACTTCACTGGCAACCAGCGCGTTGGTGTCTCTTATTCTGATTGTTCGATCCCTGGCTCAGACCCCGACGACTCCGACATTCCACGACGCCCCGCCATCCGTTAAGCAGCAGAAGAATCCCTTCGAGGGCCAGCACCCGGCCTCCGCCAGGGCCGATTATGTTCAGCGTTGCGGCGCCTGTCATGGGCAAAACGGAGAAGGCACGGGAAACATTCCTGCGTTAGCCACTGGCAAGGCCCAGAGTGCCAGCGATGGCGAGCTCTTCTGGTACATCACCAAGGGCGATGTGAACAACGGCATGCCCTCCTGGGAGAGTCTGCCGGAAGAACAGCGGTGGCAAATCGTTAACTACCTCCGCGTCCTCGGCACCCTCAAACCCGGTTCTCCCCGCGTGCCGCTTTCCGCCGACGAAGCCGTGGCTACCGCCGCCAACGCGCCTCCGCCCAAACCACCATTCACCGATTACCGTTATGAAGAGCCCGGCAAGATTCGCAAGGTCACTGTAAAGGATCTGCCCGATCCACTCGCCACGGCGTCGTCTGGCAATGCCCCGCAACTCGTGCCTCGTCCAAAGGACGCCTGGCCGAAAGTTCTTCCTGGCTTCAAAGTCGAGCTCTATGCCGCGGACCTCGATGAGCCACGGCTCATTCGCACCGCTCCCAATGGCGATTTTTTCGTCGCCGAGAGCCGCGCAGGCACCATTCGAGTCTTCCGCGGAATCACCGATGAGGGCAAGCCGATGCAGTCAGAGACCTTTGCCACCGGTTTGAATCGTCCCTTCGGCATCAACTTTTATCCGCCGGGCCCGGATCCGCAATGGATATACATTGGAAATACGGACTCGGTTGTGCGATTTCCTTACAAGAATGGAGACTTGAAAGCCAGCGGCCCAGCGGAACATATTGCCGATCTCCCAAGCGGCAACGGCCACTGGACACGCGACATTCAGTTCACTTCCGACCCCAAGAAAATGTTGGTCTCCGTAGGCTCAGCCTCGAATATCGACGACCCCGACACCACGCCCGCTGAAAAGAATCGCGCCGATGTCCTCGAGTTCAATCCCGATGGTTCCGCGATGCGTGTCTACGCCTACGGCATCCGCAATTGCGTTGGCCTGGCCATCAATCCCAAGACTGGCGAGCCATGGTGCTCCGTGAACGAACGCGACGCTCTTGGCGACAATCTCGTTCCGGATTACATAACGCACGTCAAGGAAGGCGGCTTCTACGGCTGGCCCTGGTGGTACATGGGCGGCCATCAAGATCCGCGCCACGAAGGCAAGCATCCCGAGCTGAAAGACAAAGTCATCACGCCGGATGTAATTCTGAATCCGCACAATGCCTCGCTGGAACTGACCTTCTACGACGGCAAACAATTCCCGAAGGAATACCAGGGCGATATTTTCGCTTCCGAACATGGTTCGTGGAATCGGTCGGTCCGCGTAGGCTATGAAGTCATTCGCGTGCCACTGCATCAAACGGGACATGCCACTGGCGAATACGAAGATTTCATGACCGGCTTTGTCGTGGACAATGGCCACGTTTGGGGGCGCCCTGTCGGCGTAACTGTCGCTCCCGATGGCTCGCTCCTCGTCACCGATGACGGCTCGAAATCCATCTGGCGCATCAGCTACACGGGAAAGTAACCTCGGCCGTGCCGAATCTCCTGTAGGGGCGGGGCTTGCCCCGCCCTCCGCGCCTAAATCGACATCCTTATCATCTACTGGGTAGTGGCATTTGGCGTTGGGCCGCCGCTGATATCCCCACTTCAATACCCTAATTTCTTATCCACGACATTGAGCAAAGGTTCGCCCTTCCGGAATCGTCCATACTGCTCGATGAAAAATTTCATCGCGTTGTCCAGCCAATCCGGAGTATGGTCCGCGCAATGCGGCGAAAGCAAAACGTTCTCCAGTTTGTAGAACGGATGACCCGCCGGCAGCGGCTCGTGATCGAAGACGTCCAAAGCAGCGCCTTTAATCCGGCCGCTTGAAAGCGCGCCAATCATCGCCTCCTCATTAATCACCGGCCCGCGCCCGACATTGATTGCCACCGCTGTTGGCTTCATCGCAGCAAACTCTGCCTCACCGATCATTCCACGTGTTTCAGCTGTCAAAGGTGCCGCCGCCACCACATAGTCGCAGCGCGCAATCATTTCGAGTCGGCGTTCCGGCGGATAAGTCTCGGCAACCAGCGGGTCCGCACTCCGCGAAGCTGAAGCATGCCGCCTCACAGCAAGCACGTTCATTCCCATCGCACGCACCCTCTCCGCGATCGCCCGTCCAATGTCCCCATACCCAATAATTCCCACCGTCTTCCCCGAAGCCCATTCCACGTCGAACGCCTCCCACACACCCGCCATCTGGTTCCGGATCATCCGCCGGAAATCTTTCGCGAAATACAAAATCGCCCCAAGCGTAAACTCGCCCAGCGATGCGCTAAACACTCCAGCTCCATTGGTTAGCGGCACGGCACTCTCGATCAGTTCCGGAAACAGCGTTCTCTCGAGTCCCACCGATCGGGAATGCACCCAAAGTAAATTCGAGCACATTTCGAACACCTGTTTGAACAGGGCAAGCGATCCCGACCAATTGAAGAGAACGGTGGCATGAACAGCCTCTTGTTCAAATACTTCGGCAGAATTGCCGACGACAATTTTCACGTCGGCGAGATGCTTCAACATCGCAAGCTGCGGCTCAGCCGGATTGGCCAGAACTAGAATCGTGTCGTTTCTCATCGTCGTCGCATCAACAACGCAAAAGATTACACCACAAACCGCGCGTGCCGTATCCAGCAAGCGTAGTTTCGAAAGATCAAATCCGGTTGACCGAACGGCTTCAAAGTTCTACGGTTGTTTCCATACACTCCCAAAGTTTCGAAAGGAATTCTGTGCCGCCAAAAGATTCCAAGTCATTGAGAAGCTATCGCTGGTATGGCCCCGACGATCTCCGCTCCTTCGGTCACCGTTCGCGCGCCGCTTCCATGGGTTGCACGCAAGCCGACTACGCCGGAAAGCCCGTCATCGCGATCATAAACACCTGGGGCGACATCAATCCCTGCCACAGCCATCTTCGCCAGCGCGCGGAAGACGTGAAAAAAGGTGTTTGGCAGGCCGGCGGTTTCCCCGTCGAAATGCCCGCGTTCACCCTCGGCGAAACTTTTCAAAAACCGACCACCATGATGTATCGCAATCTCCTCGCAATGGAGACCGAAGAACTCTTGCGCTCCTATCCCGCCGATGGCTGCGTCCTGATGGGCGGCTGCGACAAAACCACTCCCGCACTTTTAATGGGCGCCATCAGCATGAATCTTCCCGCCATCTACGTCCCGGCAGGGCCGATGCTTCGCGGCAACTGGCGCGGCCAGATCCTGGGCAGTGGCTCGGACGTCTCGAAATACTGGGCCGAGCGCCGCGCCGGCAACATCGATCTGCAAGCCTGGACCGAAATCGAAAACGGCATCGCTCGCTCCGCAGGAACTTGCATGACGATGGGCACGGCTTCCACCATGACCAGCCTCACCGAAGTGTTGGGCTTCACGCTTCCCGGCGCGACCTCGATTCCCGCGGTCGATGCGAATCACCCCAAAATGGCCAATCGCTCCGGTCGCCGCATCGTGGAAATGGTTTGGGAAGACCTGAAGCCGCGCGACATCTTGCGCGAAGCCTCCTTCAACAACACGATTGCCGCTGTCTTTGCCCTCGGCGGCTCGACCAACGCGGTCATCCACTTGCTAGCCATGGCCGGACGCGCAGGAATAAACCTTACTCTCGAACGCTTCGACCAATTTTCGAAGAAGACGCCCATGCTCGCGAATATTCGTCCGAGCGGCGAATACCTGATGGAAGATTTCTATTACGCAGGTGGTTTACCAGCGCTGCTTAAAGCCATGTCGCCCCACTTGGATTTAACCTGCCCGACCATCACTGGAAAAACGATCGGCGAAAATATTGCCACTGCCGAAATTTACAACCCAGATGTCATCCGAACTCTCGACAACCCCGTCCTCGCTTCCGGCGGCCTAGCCATTCTCTACGGCAATCTCGCTCCCAACGGCGCAGTCATCAAAGCCTCGGCTGCCGAACCCAGGCTTCTCAAGCACACCGGCCGCGCCGTCGTCTTTGACAGCTTCGACGAAATGAACGCCCGTCTCGACGATCCGGCCCTCGACGTAGACGCGAATAGCGTTCTGGTTCTGCGCAACGCAGGTCCAAAGGGTGCCCCCGGAATGCCCGAGTGGGGAAATCTCCAGCTTCCCCAAAAACTGCTAAAGGCCGGCGTCCGCGACATGGTCCGTATTTCCGACGCGCGCATGAGCGGCACGAGCTACGGCGCCTGCGTCCTTCACGTCTCGCCAGAATCCTTCGTGGGTGGGCCACTCGCGTTACTAAAAGAAGGCGACATCATCGAACTCGACGTCCCCGCCCGCCAACTGAACATGCGCGTAAACGATGATGAACTCGCGCGTCGTCGCGCGGCCTGGCGCCCTAAAGAAAGCATCTATCCCCGCGGCTACGGCAAACTCTTTATGCAGCACATCAAGCAAGCTCACGAAGGCTGCGACTTCGATTTCCTGGAAGGCACCGCCCCAATCCCTGAGCCAGAAATCCATTGAAGATCTAATTCGCATCTCTGCCCCGAATCTTGTCACCCGTGGGCATGTGTAGGGGGGCCTTCGGAAATGGGCCGCTCTTACTTCTAACTTGCGGCTGCTTCACTGCTCTGAGGGAGTGGACGCTTTCCTGCGCCAACAGCGAGCATCAAGATGCCGGAGAGACACAGGCTTCCAACCAAATACAGCAGCCCAGAGCGGAATGAATGGGTGCGGCTGACCAGATATCCCATGATCATCGGCCCAAAAAATCCTCCAAGATTACCCACCGAATTAATCAATCCAATGGAAGCAGCCGCGGCCGATTCACTCAAAAAAGCCGTCGGCACTGCCCAAAAACAGGGATGGAATGAGTAATAGCCTGCTCCCACGAGGCAGAACAGGACGACCGCGATCGTGAGACTCGAACCATAAATCACTGCTAGCAACAGAGAAACTCCGCAAAGGAAAATCGCAACGGCTGCATGCCAACGCCGCTCCAAGGTCCGGTCCGAATGCCATCCGTTCAGCTGCTGGACTAAAAATCCGGCAACATAAGGCAACGCGGCGAACAATGTGACCCGCATGTCGCTCTGTCCGGAAAGCCGCTTCAGAATAGTCGGAAGCCAAAACGCGACTCCATAACCTCCTGTCGTCGCACAGAAGTAACACAAGGTCAGCAGAATAACGTCGCGTTGCGCAAATGCCTGCCAAACGGTGTAAGAACGGATCTTCCGCTTAGCCTGTTTTTCATTCTCCAGCTGGCCGTTAATCCAGTCCCGTTCGACCGGTAGGAGCCACTTCGCTTCTTGCGGCCAATCGGTCAGGTAAAAAATCGTGATCACGCCGAACACGACCGCGGGAACTCCTTCCAATATGAACAACCAGCGCCAACCCCGCAGGCCAAGCCAGGAAATTCCCAGCAGCAATCCCGCGAGCGGCGAGCCAACCACGTAAGAAAGAGGACTTGCCGCGTAAAAGACGGCGATAGCCTTGGCGCGGTCCTGGTATCTGAACCAGTGCGACACATACACAATGACGGCAGGGAAGAATCCCGCCTCCGCAGCTCCCACAAGAAAGCGCACCAAATAAAATTCCCGCGCCGTGTGGATAAACGCCATGAGCGCGGTTATGATTCCCCAGGAAATCATGATGCGGGCAATCCAGCGGCGCGCGCTCCATCGTTCGGCGATCAACGCCCCGGGAATTTCCAGCACCACGTATCCGATGAAAAACATCCCGGCTCCCAGGCCGACCACTTTGTCGTTAAAGCCCAGGTCGCCCGGCATCTGCAAAGCCGCGGCGCCCACATTCATGCGGTCCAGGAAAGCGATGATATAAAGCAGGAAGAGAAAGGGAAGGAGCCGCCACGCGATTCGTTTTCGTGCGCGCTCGGCGACTGCCGGGTCCGTCGCTGTGACGTCCATCTTCCCTCGATTCACAAGAACTCAGAGATCGGCGGAGGTATCCTGCATCATTTTGGCTGTTCGCGGCACAATATTCGCACCGCGCAGTATTCAGAAAAAAGGAACGCAGCCTTCTTCGCTTGGAATTACCGCGCTCGTGACAAGCGGCGCGGGTGGAACGTGGGCTTTCATTGACATCACGTCAACACATCTGCTCCAGGAGTTGAAATGCGAGAGTACTCCATTGCCGCCATCCCCGCGGATGGCATCGGCCCCGAAGTGATTGCCGCAGGCCTCGAAGTTTTGCAGGTGCTCACCCAAAAAGTCGGCACCTTTCAGCTGAAAGTAGAAAAGTTTCCGTGGGGCTCCGGCTACTACAAAAAACACGGCACGATGATGCCGCAAAACGGACTCGAACTCTTGCGGCCGTTCAGTGCGATCTATTTTGGCGCAGTCGGTGCCCCCGATGTCCCCGACCACGTCACGCTTTGGGGATTGCGCCTCGCGATTTGCCAGGGCTTCGATCAGTACGTGAATCTTCGCCCCACGCGCATCCTGCAAGGCCTTTCCTCTCCGCTGCGCGATTGCAAGCCGGCCGATCTTGACTGGGCCATCGTGCGCGAAAATACCGAAGGCGAGTACGCTGGCCAAGGCGGCCGCGCCCACCGCGGTTTTCCCGAGGAAGTCGCCACGGAAACTTCCATCTTCACCCGCCGCGGCGTAACACGCATCATGCGATTTGCATTCCGGCTTGCCCAACAGCGGCCACGCAAGCTACTCACGGTCGTCACCAAGTCCAACGCTCAGCGTCACGGCATGGTCCTGTGGGACGAAATCGCCGCCGAAGTGGCAAACGAGTTTCCGGACGTAACATGGGACAAAATGCTCGTCGACGCCATGACCACGCGCATGGTCGGCAAGCCCGCCAGCCTCGACACTATCGTGGCCACAAATCTTCACGCCGACATCCTCTCCGACCTCGCCGCCGCCCTCGCAGGCAGTCTAGGAATCGCCCCGACCGCCAACCTCGACCCCGAACGCCGTTTCCCTTCCATGTTCGAGCCCATCCACGGCGCGGCCTTCGACATCACCGGTAAAGGCATCGCCAATCCCATCGGCGCCTTCTGGACCGCCGCCATGATGCTCGAACATCTCGGCGAAAAAGACGCAGCTCTCCGATTGATGCACGCCGTCGAACGCGTCACCGCCTCCGGCCTTCACACTCCCGATCTCGGCGGCAAAGCCACCACCCGCGAAGTCACCTCCGGCATCTGCGACGCCATCCACAGCTCGAGCGTTTAATTGGAAATTCTTCCGGCGCTGAAGATGCGCATCGAGGCAGCAACGAGCGTCGTAAGACAATCGAAGAGTTCCGCGGACTCAAGCCGCGTATTACTCAGTTCCTAGCTGACAAGCCGTAATCTCGGAGGAGGTTTAGGTCAAGAGGCTGGCGCAGGGGGCTTTTTGTTCTCCCCAAAAGCCCAACGGAACCCCGCTACGATGAAGTGAAAGAAAACAAGCCAGAGCAAGACCGCGAACACCACGCCGAGAGCACCAGTGTAGTCTCCCCGATGGATGCAGCCGAAGAAATCCCCGACCGTTTTCAAGCCGGGGAAACAAAAGATAACCCAAACGAACGTGAACCCGAACGTGCTTAGTTCCTTCATCGTTTGCCAGTAAGTCATGGCTGCGGTCTTTTTTCCGAGCCGTCTGTCGCAGGCCAGCGGACAAATGCGAGCATCCACAAGCCGATAAAATTTGCCAGCGGCACGAACATGAGCAGCGACCACCATCCACTGTGTCCGGTGCGGCTGATGATTCTCCATACGGGATAGAGGAAGATTGGCAGGAGAATGACCATCATAACGAGTGGGTTCCCAAGTAACGATTGCATCATCGTTTATCTCCCATGGGTTTAATCTTCCCCGATGAAAAATCCCTCCGCAAGAGACGCGCAGGGTTACCGTATCCGTGTAGTTATCGCATCATACTTGCCAGCGGGTCGCCTTTTTGCCCTTGACGGGTCCGGGGACGGTGCTAACCTACTAATTTAAGGACTAAGTTATGAACACCATGCAAGCGCAGCCTGAAATCATAGACGTCGGACAATACAGGGACCATTCAATCCAGCTATTCATCTACGAACTGGCGGATGAAAAGGGATTCAAGGCGAAGGGCAACATCGTGAAAGCGTTCACCGACGACGTAGAAGTTTTCTACACGAACAAATTGGAGCCGACTACGTTTAGCGGCTCAGTATCAAGAGGGTTTGAAGCCCCACAGACTCCAACCAAAGCCGCAGCTATAAAAGCTGGAATCGAAGCAGGCAGGCGGATGATCGACAGAGAGTTTGAGTAGCGGAAGAATGCCGACACCAGAGCGGTTTCGCCCGACCCTGACGGCAGCGTCGCTCCCTTGGCAGCCCCCACGGTCAACGTCCGTTAAAGAGTAGCGGGTGTTGAGGAAGTGCATCATCGTGGCGGCGACAGTCATCACCGTCACGTTCCTCTGTATCGTCGTCTCCGTCATGGCAGTACATGAGTGGCGCTCCGCCGCGGGCAGTTTAGTCAATCGCACTTGGAATGACGTAGTCGGAGCAAACGGCACGTCTAATCTCGGATTCATTCTAAGCTCCTTTGCAATCCCAATAGTGGTTGCCCTGTTGGGAGTGGCTAACTTTCGTTGGCGGAAAAAACAATCATGGAACGAGACGCTCCAAAATTCGGTTGAGCCTACAGTTCTACTCCTCATCGCGGTCGTTGTAGTCCAGTCAGCAACATTTCTGTTCCTCGTGGTGAGGGGCGTTTATAACGACCACAAGGCTCTGGCAAACAAGAATGGAGACTTAACAAGGCAGCTAGACTCTGCGAGCCAAGAAATCAACGACAGAAAGCAACACATCTATTTCCTCGACCCGGCAATGGGAAATCTCCGGTCGTTGCTCATGGACTTTGACATGTATCGTCACGCTCAAAACGGCCGACAATGTGTGATGTGGTTCTCGGAGCCTCAGAACGCGCATTCCCACCTTGCGGGCGAAATGGCGCAGTTTTCCAACGTCGTATCCGACTGCTCCACATTTGGCCCCTTCCCCGGTGCCAACAATCCAGACTTTGAAAAGGAAGCCTCAGACGGGATGGTTCCTGACGCCGTAGTGTTTCACATGGACAGAAATGACAAGGCAGCTTTCGCCCTATCAGGCCAACTTGCGAGTTTGCTTCCGCTTAAAATTAGTTACGTGCCGCTCCGGAATAGAAACGCTCACTACTCTCTAGGCCCGAATGCCAAGGGCGACGAAACCGTCATTTGGTTCCAGTTCGGGACGGACGTGAAGTGGAACAGCGAAAGATGGACGGCTAAGAAGGCGAACTGAATCGGGCCTATAATAACGCAGAGTCATGCTGACACCAGAAGATGACCCTTCGAAATGGACTCAAGAAGAACGACAGGCGGGTTGGACATCCTTAACTCGCCTAGACGATTTTGACTTTGTCTTTTTCTGTCGGGATGGCCTACCCTTTCGGGTTTGGTTTAGGAAAGGGTGGGCTTTCCGCCCTCCTCCCTCGATAAGGCATGACAAACCACAACCGGTGTCGTAATTTGGATGTATGGAAACCGTGGATGTAAAACCGCCCTCGGAACTTGTAAGGGCCGCGAATTTAGAGGAAGGCAGCCGGGTGCCGCATCCTTGTGGTTTTCAAGGGTGCGGGTTTTGGCTTTTCCTTGAGCGGCTGATGTCCCTGCCCTCGCACCGTCCGTCAACCCGCACCAAACAAACGACTTACAGTTTATCCTTGACAAATAGTAATAATGTGATATACTGACGTAGATTGATTCGGGCACCTGACCTGTCTGTGCCCGCGTCGCTTATGCGTCCCCGCCGCGCGGTCCTTCAAACTTCACTGAAATCTTCCGTCCCTCACAGGTTACCACTTTATAAAAGCCGTCCTCCCCTAACCCGTTCAAAATCAACACTTCTACAACTGCTGATTGCACTCCACTTCAACTCCCCCAGAATCAACACTTACAAGAAACCGCGGAGGGGGTTCCTCCTTTCCGCTCCAAAGTTTTGCAACTCGTCACTACTCTCATCTCGCCCTCGTTCGCTCGTCACTCGCCAATCGTCATTCGCCACTCCTCTCCCCACCGAGCCGCTCGATGCGCTATTCTTTTCTTCCTCTTTAGCTCTAGGCTGTGAGCTGTCAGCTGTGAGCTACCTTCCCCGCTCCCCTTTCAACTTTAAGCTGTCAACTGTCAACTTCCTCTCCATAACTCCTTTCCCTGCCACTCTTACAGGCCATTCGCAACTCACTGAAAACCCAGCCGCTTTAAGTCCTGCATTTGCCACTCTTACGCGCCGCGTCAAGCATAAGTCCTTTGTTTGCCACTCTTACAAAAAACACCGGGGGTGGTACATCCTTGAAGAGATTCTCTTAGGTGGTCGCAACGGTCGAAATGCGATCGGGAGCTTTTGCAGCGCGGTAGATAGCTTCGATAAGGGCGATGCTGCGGCGCCCTTCGAGGCCGTCGCAGGCGGGGGCGCGATTTTGTTGGATGGCGGCAAGAAAATCTTCGAGAACGGCTTGATGGCCGCGGAAATCGGTGACGGCTGCGGAAGAGGCGCTTTGGTTTTCGTCTTTGGCGGATTCGTTGAGAGCCGCGAGGTCCGCCGATATAGTGGCGGCGGCTGGAGTGCTTTGGAGATTGGCGGCGATGATGCGGTCGTGTTCAAGGATCACCGTGCCTGCAGTGCCCGAGATTTCGACGCGGCGTGGATAGCCGGGATAAGCCGCGGTAGTCGCGTGAAAAATACCGAGAGCGCCACTGGCGAATTCGAGCGTGGCGACGGCGGTGTCTTCGGCTTCGATTTTGTGCAGCAGAGTAGCAGTGCGGGCTTGCACGCGAACGATATCGCCAAGGAGCCAGAGTAAGAGATCGATGGTATGAACGCCTTGGTTGATCAGGGCGCCGCCTCCGTCAAGCGCAAGACTCCCGCGCCAGCGCGAATTGGCGTAGTACTCGGGTGGGCGATACCACTTTACGCGGGCATCGACGAATAAGATTTTGCCGAGCAGGCCTTGATCGAGCCAGCCTTTGAGCCGGCGGATGTGCGGCTTGGTGCGATCTTGAAAAATTACGCCGAGCTGCACGCCCGATTCTTTTGCGGCAGCGATCAGCGCGTCGGCGCGCGCCGTGGTGATCTCAATTGGTTTTTCCGTTAGGACATGCAGGCCTTGACGCGCGGCCGCGATGCCTTGCTCGGCGTGCAGGCCGGAAGGGCTGCCGATGATTACTAGGTCCATCGGGCGATGTTTCAGAAAGGCAGCGAAGTTTTCATAAGGAGTGCCGCCATGTTCGCGGCAAAGACGCGCGATTTTTTCGGGGTTGGTGCCGTGGATGGCCGAGATTTCCACGCCCGGGATGGCGCGTGCTGCGCGCGCGTGAGTTTCCGTAATATTGCCGCCGCCGATTAGGCCGATGTGGATGGGCATGTGAGCGAGTGTATCAGTGATATGTGGCGATGAACTGCTTGTAGGCGGCTTCAGTGGCTTCGGGACTGAGGATCGCTGAAGAAATCAAGATGCGGTAGCGGAACGTGGCGCTGGCGTGGGGGGCTAGAGAGAAATTGAGCTCTTCTTTGCCGTTGCTGAAAACTTTTTGCCCAAGCGGGTTGGCAGCGAAGAGGCCGTAGCCGCGGGCGTGCCAGTAAGTGGGAAAGCCGGGGTTCTGCGGATGATCGAGAATGGTGATGGTGACAGGCTCGTCGCCGACGAGACCGCTGAGATTGCACCAGCGGCCGCGCGTCCCCCACGCCGCGTCGCCTTGTTTTCCTTCGCTGGTGAGGTACGTGCCGTTGACGCCAGTGTTGTCCAGCTTGGCTACTGTTGTGGCGCGACCGCTCGCGTCGGTGTATACCTCGGGCTTGTCGGAAGGAATTTCAAGCGCGCGAATAACGCGAAGCCCGAGCATGCCGTCTTTTTCGTCGGGGAAAGAAACTTTTTCATCGAGAGCGCGGAGGGTCGTGATGCGATCAACGCTGCGAAAATCCGGCCCTCCGCGGAAGACAAAGTGTGTGTGTTCGTTGAGCAAAACTTTTTTCTCGAAAGTGACCCAATCCGTTTCAACGTCGAGCTCGCCCTGCTGCGAACCGCTATTCGCAGAGACTACGCCGCGCTGGACGATGGTGCCCATCTTCGGGGCATTATCCGGTTTGATGGCGTCGGAATTGTTCCAGAAATCGAGGCCGTTGACATTTTCATAGTTGAACCATAGACCGGCGTGATGCGGGTGATCGACGCGTTCACCTGGCCGCTGCTCGAGAGGATAGCCGCGCGTGACGACAGTGCCTTTAGCGGTGCGAAGTGGATAGAGGACTGGCTTTTTTAGCGTGGTGGGCCAGATGTAAGACGTGAAAGGTTGCCCGTCGATGGTGATGTCGACGCGGCGGGCTTGTTCGTTGACGACGACAGAGATGCGCTCAGCGGGATTCGGTTTGGCCACAAGGCAACACACCATGAACACTGCTGCCGCAAGAATGAGCAGAGAAACAGAAAGGCTGGCGCGCATGAGTCACCTTCCTTGGTTCAAATTTCTTCCGGCACAACATACGGTGCGCGATACGTGCCGCGGAGCATACGATTGGCTTCGTCATCGCCAATGACCTGTTCCTTTACGGGATCGAATCGCAACGTGCGCCCCAGACGGTAGGAAGCGTTGGCAAGATGCACGAGCGTCGTCGAAATGTGAGCTTCTTCAATCGGCGAATGAATATCCGAGGCACGACGGCTGCGGACGCAATCAATGAAATTCGCGTAGTGGTCACCGGAGGCTTTGCCGTTTGGCCCGGGCTCGACTTGATCCGATATCCAAGTTTTGTAGGCGTCGTAGCCGTCGATGGCCAGATAGCCGTTTGACCCGTAAAACAAATTGCCGACGGTATTGGTCTTTGCGTCCTTTGGTCCCAGGGACTTTTGATTTTCGGCAGGCTTTTTCTTGGCGTCGCCTGAGAGTCCCGCCGGGGGTACGGCGCTGGCGCCGTAAGCGCCGGTTCCGATTTCTGCTTCATGGTTGGTGATCCAGTGACGGACTTCGAGTTCCATCAACTTGCGCTTGCCGTTTGCATCTTCGAAACTGAAGTTGGCACTCAGAGTATTGGGAGTCTCCTGGTCGTCGTCGAACATAAAATGTCCGCCCATCGCGGACACCGATACCGGGAAGCCCACTCCCAATCCCCACCGCGCGATATCGATTTCGTGGATGGCCTGGTTGCCGACTTCGCCGTTGCCCGTGTCCCAGATCCAATGCCAGTTATAGTGAAAGCGATTCTTGGTAAACGGCTTGAGCGGCGCCGGCCCGGTCCACAAGTCATAGTTGACGCCCGTGGGAACAGGCTCTGGCGTGGCGCGCCCGATCGATGGACGCCATTTGTAGCAAAGCGCGCGCGCCATATAGACGTCGCCGATCGTACCGTCACTCAAATGATGTATAGCTTCAATCATTCCAGGGTTCGAGCGCGACTGACTCCCGTGTTGGCAAATGCGGTTGTACTTTTTTACGGCGCGGACTAGTTGGCGGCCTTCAAAGGAGTTGTGCGAGCAAGGTTTTTCCACGTACACATCTTTGCCGGCCTGGCAGGCCCAGATAGCCATCAGTGAGTGCCAATGATTGGGTGTGGCGATGGAGATGGCGTCGATCTCTTTATCTTCGAGCAATTTGCGAACATCCACGCAGGATTTTGGCTTTGGCAATCCCATCTTCTCGATCTCTCCGACGCGCTGCTGCGAGACGTTGTCATCGATGTCGCACAGAATGGCCAATTCTGTTCCTGGGACGCGCGAAAAGCCGTGGATGTGGTCGTTGCCGCGGCCTCGCACTCCGCAAATCGCCACCCGGACGCGATCGTTTGCGCCAAGGATAGCGGCGTAGCTGGATGCGCTTGCGCTGAGAGCCGTGGTGGCCACGCCGGCGCTCGTTATTTTTAGAAAGTCACGACGCGAAGAATTTAGTGCACACATACTGCCTCCATCAAAGCCAATAGAATTGCGCCAAACTTAGAAAGCATGTCTGACATCCGCCGCTCGCGCCGGCGCACCCCCTGTGCGCAGCTGTCCGAGTCGTGCGGACGGGCTAATAGTAAGCCAAATAATAAGCCAAAACATGAAATTCAGACGTTGAGAGTTACTGAAGAAATCGTTTGTCATTTTCGAATTGACTCGGATAATCTCGGTCTTCGATTTATGCTGCCGGTCGTCGATTTCCTCGCCATGAATGCGGCGTCCGGATTACCGGGATCTTCTGGACTGGCACACGGACGCAAAAACTAGTAGCTTTCCCTTCACACCATGGACCCATCGCCTCCCACCTCTCCATCCAACAGCTTGGTATCGTCGACGGATACGCAGGCCTCGGCGGTTATTGACCGAACGCCGGCCTCGGTTTCATCCCGCGCTGGCTATTTTCGCTGGGTAATCTGCGCGCTCTTACTTTTTGGCACAACCAAAAATTATATGGACCGCAACGTTCTTGGTGTGCTCAACAAGACGCTTCAGCACGATCTGGGTTGGAGCGAAATAGACTTCAGCAATCTTGTGATCGCGTTCCAGGCAGCTTATGCAGCGGGGATGTTATTGACTGGCCGCCTCATCGACAAACTCGGCACTCGTTTGGGTTATGCCTTAGCCATGGTTTTTTGGAGCCTCGCATCGATGGGGACCGCGCTCGGGAATTCCCTTACGAGTTTTGCCATCTCGCGAGCCGCACTGGGATTCGGCGAAGCCGCCGTTTTTCCCGCGAGCATTAAGGCAGTGGCGGAGTGGTTTCCGAAAAAAGAGCGCGCCCTGGCCACTGGCATCTTCAATGCAGGCACAAGCTTCGGCGCCATGCTCGCTCCTCTGGTAGTGCCGTGGTTGAATGCGCGATGGGGCTGGCGCGGCGCCTTCGTCGGAATCGGAGCGCTTGGATTCGTCTGGCTCATACTCTGGCTTTTGATTTATCGCAAACCGGGTGAGCACCCTGGCGTTTCCAAGGCGGAGCTGGATTACATCCGGAGCGATCCCCAGGACTCGCCAGCCAAAACAAAATGGACTGCACTGCTTCCCCTGAGGCAAACCTGGGCATTTGTCGCTGCGAAATTCCTGACCGATCCGGTTTGGTGGTTTTATCTTTTCTGGATACCGGGCTTTTTGCAAAGCAAGCATGGCCTGAACCTCACGGGCCTTGGGCCTCCGATCGTGGCCATCTATCTGATCTCAGACGTTGGGAGCGTTGCCGGCGGGTGGATATCTTCTTCTCTGATCAAGCGCGGGCGCAGCGTCAACTTTGCGCGCAAAATCGCGATGCTCATCTGCGCCGTAGGCGTGATACCGGTCGTGTTCGCCTACCGAGTAGAAAGCACTTGGTCGGCTGTGCTTTTGATTGGACTGGCGGCCGCCTGTCACCAAGGCTTTTCCGCCAATCTGTTTACTCTGACCTCCGACATGTTTCCGGCGCGAGCCGTCGGCTCGGTGGTGGGAATCGGCGGAATGGCTGGCGCGATTGGTGGTCTTTGCATCGCATCCGTCGTCGGCCACGTGTTGCAGTGGACGGGAAGTTACAGGGTTCCGTTTCTCATCGCAGGTTCTGCCTACTTGCTGGCGCTGGCCATCATTCAAGCTCTGGTCCCCAAGATGGAGCCGGCAATAATCCGCCAGGAATTACAAACGTGATTCTGGAAAGTTGCCGCGGGAACCGTGAAAATGTTTGGGCACTTGATTCGAGAGAAAATGAGCCGTTGAGGTGAGCAGATGGGGTTGACGATCAAGCCGAAAAAAGATTGCCGCTGGGATATCGTCAGTCTTGGCGAAGTCATGCTCCGCTTCGACCCGGGTGACAGGCGCATTTCCACCGCACGCTCCTTCGAAGTTTGCGAGGGCGGCGGCGAATATAATGTTGCGCGTGGATTGAAGCGATGTTTCGGTTTGGACGCCGCGGTTGTCACCGCGTTTGCGGATGATCCGGTCGGCCGGCTCCTTCAGGATTTTATTTATCAAGGCGGCGTGGACCAATCGCTGATCCGCTGGGTCGAACACGACGGCGTAGGCCACGCCGCGCGCAACGGCCTGAATTTTACCGAGCGCGGTTTCGGCGTACGCGCGGCGCTCGGAAGTTATGATCGGGGGCACACCGCCGTCTCGCAATTGAAACCTGGCGAAATCGATTGGGATGAGATCTTTGGAAAGCACGGCGCGCGCTGGTTTCATACCGGCGGCATTTTCTGCGCACTCTCGGCCACAACGCCGGAGGTTGCCCTGGAAGCAATGCAGGCCGCAAAGCGCCACGGAACGACCATTTCCTACGATCTGAATTACCGCGCTTCTCTCTGGAAATCTCACGGCGGGAAGAAGACCGCGCAGGAAGTAAACCGCCGGATTGCGCCGCACGTTGACGTGATGCTCGGCAACGAAGAAGATTTCTCAGCTGCTCTAGGATTCGAAGTACCTGGAATGGACGAGCATCACTCGACGTTCGAAGTGGAAAGCTTCAAGCAAATGATCGCCAAGGTTGTGAAGGAATATCCTTTCCAGGTCGTGGCAACCACGCTGCGCAAAGCGAAAACCGCCACGCAAAATGATTGGGGCGCAATCTGCTATTGCGATGGCAAGTTCTACCAGGCAAAAAACCGCGAGAATCTCGAAATCTTCGATCGCGTCGGAGGCGGCGATTCTTTTGCCTCCGGCCTGATTTACGGCTTTTTGGCGGGACACGATCCGCAGTGGGCCGTCGAGTGCGGCGCCGCGCACGGTGCGCTCGCCATGACCACGCCGGGAGACACTTCCATGGCGACCTTGCAGGAAGTCACGCAAGTGATGAAAGGAGTCGGAGCCCGCATCGCGCGCTGATGCGAAAGTGTCCAGGGAAAGGCGACCGTTGATGGATAAACAAAAAGTCCGCGAACGCATCCTGGAAATTGGAATCGTCCCGGTCGTTCGCGCCTCGTCTGCAGGCGAAGCCTGCATTGCCGCCGAGGCCGTTCGTGAGGGAGGAATTCCCGTCGTGGAAATCACCATGACGGTCCCCGGCGCCGTCGAGCTAATCCGCGAACTGGTAAAAAATTGCGGCTCGGAGGTCCTCATCGGAGCGGGGACCGTCCTCAACGCAGAAGCCGCGCGACGGTGCCGCGATGCGGGAGCACAGTTCCTGGTCAGCCCCGGGCTGAACCTTCAGACCGTCGCATTTGCGGCGCAAGAGAAGATTCTGATCATGGCTGGCGCTCTGACACCCACGGAAGTTATGGCCGCGTGGGACGCTGGCGCGGACTTCGTCAAAGTTTTTCCGTGCGGCCAAGTGGGAGGCGCGAAATACATCAAGGCATTGAAAGGCCCGTTTCCGCAAATCCCCTTCATTCCGACCGGCGGCGTCAACCTAAACACAGCCGCGGAATTCCTTGAAGCGGGCTCTGTTGCATTGGGCATCGGCGGAGAGTTGGTGCAAGCCGACGCCCTGAAAGCAAATAAGCCGAATATCATCGTGGAAAACGCCAGGAAATTCCTCGCGATCGTTCAGCACACGCGAGCCCAAATGGCGCAATCCCCCGTGGCGTCCAAGAGCTCCCACTAACGCAGATTTCGAACGACAAGTCTGGAAGACTCGAAAAGGGCGCTTCTACCGCGGCTGTCCTTCGCGCTCCGGCTGAAACTCGATCAAAATCTCGTGCCGCTCACGCCGCGTCGCAGGCACGGTGCCGAGAGCCTGATGCGCTGCTCCCAAAAGCGGCGCGTCTTCATTCAATACCACGGAGATCGGAATGTTCGACAGCACGGAACTTAGCCGCCCCTTGTCTGCAAACGACGCGCAGAAGCTGCTCTCCCGCAATTTCGTGAGTATCTTAAGAACAATTCCGCCCGCGAAGTAAACTCCGCCATACGCCAAAACCCGCAGCGCCAAATTCCCGGCTTCTGCGCCAAAAGCATCCATCCACCAATCCAGCACTTCGACGCACACCGGACAAGTGCCTGCCAGGGCGTTCTGCGTAATTTCGCTGGCGGAAGCAGCCTCTGGCTCGCTGAATGTCGGATGAACTGCTGCGGGATCGAGAAACTCATGCAGCTTCCGGAATCCGCGTCCGGAAAATATTTCCTCGCACGAAACCCGCGCGAGTCTCCTCTTCAGAAATTGCAAGAGTCGAATCTCGCGCTCGGTCCGCGGTGCAAAATCGGCCGCACCGCCTTCCGAAGGGGACGCTCGGTGTTGGTTGCCGTCCCAGATGATCATGGCCTCGCCGAGCCCCGTTCCCGCCGCGATCAAAGCCTGGTTTCCGTTGATCTGCGGCGTTCCCGGGTTTAAAACCAGAAAATCTTCTGGCGTCAGGTGCACCAATCCGTACGCCGTGGCCACCAAATCGTTGATCAAAGTGAGTTGTTCGGGTTGAAGGCCGAGTTTGCGCGCCAGGGCAGAGGCTGTCAGCCCCCAGGGAATATTGTTCGCCACCAGGCGGCCATCCACCACCGCTCCGGCGACTCCGAATCCCGCCGCCTCAATGTGACCCTCAGGAGTAGCGCCGGTCTCGATGGCGCATTCCCCGAAAAACTTTTCGATTAATTCTTCGAGGCTGGCGAACTCGAGGGTTGGATATCGGCGCTTAAAAACAAGATTCAGCGAAGATCCGCGTTCTTCAAACACGGCCAGATTGCACTTGGTGCCGCCAATATCTCCGGCGAGAATCATTTCGCCCCTTGGGCAGCCACCAAATCCTCAAATTGCCGGCTGGGTGGCCGTGAGGTAAAAATCAATTTTTACTTATTTTACCTAACTGACTGGAAAGCAGCCTAACACACCGCCCGGCGCCCCTGCATCACTCGAAATTTCGTTTCAACGGAATCGCCGTATCACTAGGTTGTGGCGGTCCGACCGGTAGAATCCCAAAACGTAGAGGACGGCTTTTCCGTTCGTGGAAAAAATCACCTGCCGGATTCGCAGCAACGGCTCGCGCCTTGGCACATCCAAGAGATCAGCAGTACGCGGATCGGCCGCGGTGGCGTCCACCTCTTCGTCCGCATATCCTATTTCCACTTTGTAATCGCGTTCCAGGATTCCGAACAACGATTCCCGTTGCAGCGGAGCCGAAAGCAATCCAGGAAATTGCGCCGCCGAAAGGTAGCAAGTCTCCAGCGCAAACGGCTCTCCCGCTGCGTGCCTCAACCGTTCCAGTTTAATGACGCTGCTCTTCGGCGAAAGAGAAAGCCGTGCGTTCGCCTCCTGCTCGTCATCCATAATCTTCGCGAAGAGCACTTTCGAGACCGCCGTCATGCTTCGGCTGGCCATCTGTTCCGTATAACTCATCAATTTGTTGAAATGAATTTTCGGCGCGGAGACGAATGTGCCGATCCCTCGCCGCCGCTCCACCACGCCTTCCCGCTCGAGGGAGGCCAGCGCGTGACGCGCGGTCATAAGGCTAACGGAGTGAATCTTCGCTAAGTCGCGCTCCGAAGGCACAGCGTCTCCCGTACGGAGGTCCCCGGCTTCGATCCTCTTCCGGAGACTGCCCTGGATCCTCTGGTAGGCAGGCAATCCATTGCTTCGACTTTGACTTTTAGCAGGCATTCTCGCTCCCGCAATTTACAAAAAGCTATAACGAATCGCCGCGTTCTCGCAGCCGCCGCAGCATGGAAAAAACCGCAACCCCAGTCCTTCGTTGGCTTTCCGCGCTCCAGTGCGACTCCGGCTGGCGGGCGTTGAACGCCAGCGCCGCGCACTTAAAACCATTCCGGGCTGCCTCGCAGGACGCTCGCCGGGAAGCGGTTGGCAGGCGCCTGGTGATATAGAGCGCACAGCCACACTGCTATACATCACCGCCATCCAGTGCTATACATGCCCGCATCCACAATCCTTATAAATCATTACTTTTCGCTTGACAAGCTTAAAATCGTGCTATATAGCTATCCACCATTCGGCCATATAGCGGTACAGGGGTGCTGGTTGCTATGCAGAATAATTTGACATCGGAGGAGAGGCGGATTGCCGGTCGGGGCCGTCGCCTTGGAGGAATCAACATGAAAAAACTGCAGTCAGTGGGGCTAATTCTTTTGTGTGTGACGCTGCTCGCGCTTCTGTGCGGCGCAAATGCGGCGTGGGCCCAGGATGTCACTGCAACAATCACGGGAACCATCACCGATCCCAGCGGCGCGCCCGTCGTCGGCGCCACCGTGACGGCCCACGACGCGGATCGCGGCACCAACTGGACTTCCGTCACCAATCAGGACGGTATCTACAACATCATTCGTATCCCAGTCGGCAGCTACGATCTTAAAGTCGAGAACAAGGGCTTCCAGACCGCCGCGGTCACGCCCTTCACTCTCGTCCTCAATCAAACCGCACGCATCGATGTGCAGATGAAGATGGGCGCAGTCACCGAAACCGTCGAAGTCTCCGGCGAGACGCCCCTTTTGCAGACCCAGAGCACGGAGGTCAGCACACTCATCGACGCCAACACCGTGACGTCCATGCCGTTGGCGTCGCGGAATTATCTTCAGTTGACGTTGCTTGCGCCTGGCGCCACCAACGTCGACCCGGATTCTATGCGGCAGCCGCAGACCATGCTCGGCGCCGGTAGGCCGTATATCAATGGCAATCGCGAGCAGGCCAATCAATACCTGCTCGATGGCCAGATCAACAGCGAAGACAAGAACAACGAAGTGGGCTATACGCCTCCGATTGACGCCATCCAGGAATTCAACCTTATTACCCAGAATGCTTCCGCGGAGTTCGGCAACTATGAGGGCGGGGTTATCAGCGCCTCGATCAAGTCCGGAACCAACAGTTTTCATGGTGACGCGTTCGAGTTCTTCCGCAACGACTATCTCAACGCCAATAATACTTCGGCGTCTTGGTCGAAGGGTCTGCCTTTGGAAGAAGGCGCTCCCGGCCATTATGCGGATGGAACTACTATAAAGCCTACCGTTCGCTACAACCAATTTGGAGGAACCGTTGGCGGCCCGATCCTCAAGAACAAGCTATTTTTCTTTGCGGACTATCAGGGCCAACGCCTTCCCAACGCAGGGGCCACCTCTGCACAGTTGTTGACCTCGAACGCGCGCGCCGGTGACTTCAGCCAGCTCTGCACGCAATACGGGGGAACATTCAACGCCTCTGGAGCTTGCACTGGCGGGACGGGAACAACGCAATTGGTCGATCCTCGCGATGGAACAACTCCTATTCCAAATAACAATCTCGCTACATACGTCGCGAGCGGTGCAGGAGCTGCGCCTCTCAACGGCAAGCCCGCCCTGGTTGAGAGTACCTTTGCGAAGAATCTGTTCGCGGATACAAAGCTCTACCCTCTTCCCCAGGTCAACAGTCTCGTTGGCAACAACTATACCTTTAGCAGCGGCAATAATCTGACGAATGATCAAGGTGACCTGAAAATCGACTACGTTCTCTCTCCCAAGGACCACATCTTTGGACGCTGGTCCCAGATGGATCTCAAACAAGCGGCACTCACGGGTCTGGCAGTCGCAAACGCCGGAGCAGCCGAAGGCATTGACGAACCTGTACGCAACGCCGTGGTCAGTTGGACGCACAACATCACCCCCAACCTGTTGAACGAGGCGCGTTTTGGCTTTAACGCCGTTCATTTCAGCCAGAGTCAAACTCCCACTTCCGGCCTTGGCAACATCAGTCAACAGCTCGGCATTACCGGTGGGAATTTCCAAGCTCCCGGCCTGATCGAGTTGGATATCACGGGCGCCGGACCAGGCGCAGCTCCAAGTCTCGGGCTCCGCAACTTGATTCAAATCTTCCACAGTACCCAGGGGCAAGTCGAAGATAACCTGGTGATCAGCTATGGTCGCCATACTTTCCGTACTGGATTTCAATTCATCCGCGAACGCCAGAATTACATTTACCCCGGCAATAACGGTGCTCTCGGATTCTTGGGAGTCGACACCAAGACCGGCTCCGGGCTGGCCGACTTCTGGCTGGGGAATATCGCCAGCGGTTTCCGCGACTCCGGAGGCGCTGCAACCCTCGATCAACTTCGCGGCAACGTCTTTGGCTTCTTCGGTCAGGACGATTGGCGCGTAACTCCTACCTTGACCGTGAACCTGGGCCTTCGCTTTGAAGACCACACTCCGCTCTACGAAGTGCACAATCGCGTCGTCAATTTCAATCTCTTGACTGGCGCTCTCGAATTGCCCGGCCAAAACGGCAATTCCCGCGCCCTTTACAACAACTATCTAGGCATCGGCGATTGGCTGCCCCGCATCGGTGTTGCCTGGTCACCGTCGGCCTTGCATGGCAAGACCGTCATCCGAGCAGGCTACGGCATCTCCTCCTTCACAGAAGGTGGCGGGTCGAACGAAGAGCTCACACAAAACGTGCCGTTCGGCGTTCTTCAGCAAAATGCTGCTGCTGGCCCCATCGAAAACGGCTTCGGACCTGTTTCGACTTGCACCAACATCACCATCGCGTGCTACCAGGGCATCCGGATCCGCATCTTCGATCAGAATTTCCGCCCAGCGCTGACGCAACAGTGGAACTTGACGATCCAGCATCAGTTCAGCAACACCCTCACCTTCCAGATCGGGTATGTGGGGCAGCATGGCTCACACCTTTTGAACTTCGAAGATGTGGCTCAGCGCGAAGGGTTAAACTCCGCAGGCACGGTCGCTCTTCCGGGACAGCCTATCGTTAGCCAGAAGTCTGGACCGTACCTTGGCGGCGGTTCGCAAGCCTGCGGCGCAGTGCTCTCTCAGTGCGGAGCCGCCGGTTCTCTCTTCCAAGCCGATCAGAACGGCGCGCTCGCTGGAACCAACATGTCCAACGCCAGCCAGCGATACAACGCGCTCCAGGCTGTACTGCAAAAGCGCATGGGCAATGGTCTCGAAGCCCAAGTCGCTTACACCTACTCTAAGTGCTTGAGCGACTCACCAGGGTATTTCGGTACGGGCTGGGGTAGCACGCAAGCCCAAAGCTCAGGCGGCCAGCCCGGCTGGCAGAACATCTATGACCCACGGGCTGATTGGGGGCCTTGCTACTTCGATCAAACGCACGTCCTCACCAGCTATGTCACCTATCAATTGCCGGTTGGTCGCGGCAAGCAGTTCGGTAAGGACATGAACCCGGTACTCAACGCTGTCGTCGGGAACTGGGAAATCGGCGGAATCATCACTCTCCACACGGGAAATGCTTTGACGCTCAACAACTTCGGCGGTTGGGGCGTTGGCGGCAACACGTCCAACACCAACGGTGTCGAGCCTCAGACTCTTTCCGGCCTCCCGAATTGCAATGGCCCGATCAAGATCCTGAATCAGTACGTTCCGGCCAACGCAGCGACAAATACGCCGGCGTACATCCAATACTTCGATCCGAGCAACATCTCGGTTCCGGCTGCTGGCACGTTTGGAACCTGCAGCGTCGGCAACCTCCGCGGTCCGGGCTACGCCAACGTGGACTTCAGCTTGCACAAGGGCTTTCCCATTACCGAGGGCAAGCGACTGGAGTTCCGTATGGAGACTTTGAACCTCTTCAACCGTCCAGTCTGGACATTCTTCGGCGGGCCCGCTAGCGGTTCGTTCGATCCGGGATCGGGGACTTCCACAAGTAACCCGAACTTTGGTCATTACAGCGGCTCCCAAGGGCCTCGACAAATACAGTTAGCCTTGAAGTTTTACTTCTAACCCTCAACCACCCCCTGTAGTCGAGATGGCAGGCGCCCCGGCGCCTGCCATCTCATTTGCAGCCCCAAGCTCTGGACCTAAAAGAATTAATTGTTCTGTCCGCCAAACGGAGCTACCATCCTGCATGGTAGAGGCTTCCGAATGAGTTTTCGGGTTCGATTACGCTTGCCGTCTTGCGGGACGCAATTAAACAAAGTTTGCTGTGCTTGGCGATCGTCCCACTTGGCAGTTTTTCTTCCGGCCCTCGTTTCTGTTTTTCTTGTATTGATCCCCTCATCGCTTCTCGCGCAGAAGCCTCCCTCTGGCAGCCATCCAAATACCGCGCCGCCTCCGCCGCCTCCCCCAAAACTTCCGACGGATTCCTTCGATCAAAACCAATTACTCTACGGTGCCAAGGGCGCCGTCGCTTCCCAGCAGAATCCCGATGACTTTGCCTGTTTTCTGCCTCCTCTCAACCGAGTTCAAGTTCCGACTGTCCCCAGCGCCAACCTCCAGGCTCCTGCGAAAGCTAAGAAGGAATACTCTGCCGCCTGCGCCTCCCTCAAAGATCAGAAATACGATGCAGCCGAGGATCACTTGCGGAAGGCTCTCAAACAGGAGTCACACTTTCCTGCGGCTTGGGTGACTCTGGGCCAGCTTCTAGCCGTCCATCGGCGGTCTGACGAAGCCCGCGCCGCTTGCTCTAAAGCGCTCTCTGTCGATCCGGGCTATCTCCCGCCCTATCTTTGTCTGGCAGACATTGCAGCCCGTTCTGAAGCGTGGGAAGAAGCGCTACAGCTAAGCGGTCGCGCTTTGGAACTCGAGCCAGCAAACGATTTCATCGCGTACGGGTACAACGCGGTGGCCTATTTGAATCTTCACAAATTGCCAGAGGCCGAAAAAAGCGCGCTGCGAGCATTGGAGATTGACAGAAATAACGCCGACCCGCGAGTGCACTTCCTGCTTGCCCAAATCTACGAAGCAAAAAAGGACTTCGTGAACGAAGCCGCTCAGCTGCGAGAGTATCTAAAGTTCGCCGACTCCGCCGATGCGGCGATGGTAAATCAGGTCCTGGCGGATCTCGAAAAACGCCTCAAGAACTGACTCCCTCGCAAGCTCGAAGTCACAAAAAAATGATTTTTCAACCACGGGTTTCCCGCTCCAGAAGCCTGTTTTTGTTTATAATTAGTGTCGTCATGCCGCGACATTGTGCTGCTTCCGCCTTCACTTTCCTGCTGTTCTGCGCTAGTAATTCTTTCGCGCAGACGCCAAAGCAGGCTCCCGCTTCGACTCCACAGAATGTGGCCGAACGCGCTGTGAATCTCGCAGAAAGCGGCCATTGCACCGAAGCGCTGCCTCTCTTGAAGAAGTCAATTCATCAGATCGCAAACAAGGATCTCCAGAAGCGCGCCGGCCTGGCCGGTTTGACCTGCGCCATGACACATAACGCGCCTTCAGATGCGCTTCCTTTCCTGGAGGTTCTCGTCCGCGAATTCCCCCGCGACCCCGAAGTCCTATACGCTGCCGCCCACGCCTATTCCGACTTGTCGCTGCGCACCTCGCAGGAATTGATGCGCGAAGCCCCCTTCTCCTACCAGGTCCATCTACTCAACGCCGAAGCGCTTGAAACGCAAGCCAAATGGCCGGAAGCCGCCGCGGAATACCGCAAGATCCTCGACATCAACCCGACGCTGCCTGGAATCCACGCGCGACTTGGCCGCGTCTTGCTCTCCGGCTCGCAGCCATCCGCCGAATCCGTCGCGCAAGCAAAACAGAATTTCGAGCAGGAACTGGAAATTGACCCGAACAATGCCGCCTCGGAATATGTTCTGGGTGAGCTCGCAAAAGAAGAAGGTGATTTTTCCACTTCCATCGGCCACTACACTCGGGCCACAAAAATCGATAACAGTTTTGCCGAGGCTTATCTCGGTCTTGGCTCAGCGCTCGTTTCCACGAAACAATTCACCGACGCCATCCCACCGCTCGAGACCTACGAAAAGCTTGCGCCGGACAGCCCCACGGGACACTATCAATTAGCGCTCGCTTACAACGGCGCAGGCCGCAAAGAAGACGCCAATCGCGAAGCCGCCCTACAGCGCGAAACCGCCAAGTCCCTCGAACAGCTCAAACGCCGCGTCGCTGAAGGCCTCGAGCACCAAAAGCCCCCGCAGTGAAAACCGCGCTCCTCATTTGTCATATAGGAGCCACGCTCGCTCTTGCGGTTTCCGCACTGTTATTCATCGCCTCTCGTTTTACCGCTCGCGCACAGTCGCACGCAACTCAATCTTCTCAATCGAGCGGCATCTCTTTACCTACGGAGCTCCGCGTTCGCGGGCCAGGCTGGTGGCCCACAAAAGGCCAGCCTGCCCGCTCCGACTTCACAGGCCCCGACGCTTGCACCGAGTGCCACGAACTCAAATCAGAAACCGCGCAATCCACCGCAATGCTGCACGCCGCCACGCGTGCGTCCGAGTCAAAGAGCCTGCGTGACCACACCAACCTGCCGTTTCAAACCGGCCCCTTCACCTATCAACTCTTCACCACCCGAGAAAAGAGCATCCTCGCCGTCAGCAATGCAACCTCCTCTCTTTCTGTCGATCTCCTCTGGGCTCTCGGTTCCGGCCACATGGGCCAAACCTTCATCTACCAGCAAGACGCCAAGTTCTACGAAAGCCATGTAAGTTTCTACAACGCGCCTCAAGTGCTCGACATCACCCCGGGCCAACCACGTACCATCCCCGCAACTCTCGACGCTGCCGCAGGCCGCGCCATCCCTCCCAACGAAGCGCGTCTCTGCTTCGGCTGCCACACCACCGCCTCCACCACAAAAAACCAATTCGATCCCACCGCCGCGTATCCCGGCGTCACCTGCGAAGCCTGCCATGGCCCTGGCGCCCAGCACGTCGCCGCTGCCCGAGCCAAAACCGATAAGCGCGGCGATGGGTCCATCTTCAATCCCGCGCAACTGGCCCGCGTGGATTACGTCGATTTCTGCGGCGCCTGTCACCGCACCTGGCAAGACGTTGTCTCGGGTCAAATGGTCGGTGTCGGCATCTTCAACGTCCGCTTCGCCCCCTATCGCCTCGAAAACAGCCGCTGCTGGGCCGAAGGCGACGCCCGCATCACCTGCGTCGCCTGCCATGATCCGCACAAACCTCTCTCCCACGACGTCGCCTCCTACGACGCAAATTGCCTCGCGTGCCACGCCTCAAGCGCCGCCGAAAAAAAATCCGCAAACCATCCCGGAGCCGCCTGTCCAGTCGCCACAAAGAATTGCGTTACCTGCCACATGCCCAAAGTCGAGCCGCCCAATCTCCATTCCACTTTTAGCGACCACTGGATTCGCATCGCGCATCCAAACTCCGCCTATCCCGAATAAAAATATGCGCCACGACGTCCATCTCCGCCGCGACTTCCTCCGCTACTTAGCGGGTTCTGCCGCAGCTGTCAGCGTGCCGCCATTCCTCCGCGAGCCTTTTCCTGGCGCTATGCAAGACAAGCCCAACTCCAATTTTCCCTTCTCCGAAATTCTCCCCACCGCCTCCGGCATAAATTTCGCCCACACCAGCGGCAAGTCCCCCCAAAAATATCTCCCCGAATCCACCGGCCCCGGCTGCGCCTTCTTCGATTATGACAACGACGGCTGGATGGACATCTACCTCGTCAACAGCGGCCCCTGCGATTTCTGGACTCCGCCCACTCCGCTCCGCAACGCGCTCTACCGCAACAATCGCGACGGCACCTTCACCGACGTCACCGAAAAGGCCGGCGTCCCCGGCGGCGGTTACGGCATGGGCGTCGCCGTTGGCGACTACAACGCCGACGGTTTCCCCGATCTCTACGTCACCCAATACGGCCGCAGCATCCTTTATCGCAACAACGGCGACGGCACCTTCACCGACGTCACCGAACGCGCCGGGGTCGCCGCTCCCGGCTGGGCCTCCAGCGCGGTCTGGTTCGATTACGACAACGACGGCCGCCTCGACCTCTTCGTCTGCCGCTTCGTCGATTTCACGAAACTCACTCACCACGTCTGCAACGCGCCCAATGTCCCAGCGCTAGCAGGCATCAACGAATACTGCTATCCGCGCATCTTCAATCCCATGCCCAGCTGGCTCTTCCACAACAATGGCGACGGCACCTTCACCGACGTCAGCCAAAAAATGGGCATCGCCGACAATCCCGGCAAATCCTGGGGCGTCGTCGCCACCGACATTAACAACGACGGCTTCCTCGATCTTTTCGTCGCCAACGACACGACCGCTAATTTCCTCTTCGCCAATCGCAAAGGAAAAAAGTTCGAAGAAATCGGCTTCACCGCCGGTGTCGCCTATGGACCCGGCGGAAAAGCCCGCTCAGGAATGGGTGTCGATTCCGCGGATTTCAATCAGGATGGCTGGCTGGATCTGTTCGTCACGAACCTGGACCACGAGTTCTACGGCCTCTACCAAAACAAGCGCGACGAATCCTTCGAAGACAAAGCTGGCCCAACGGGTGTCGCCCGCGCCACGCAACTGATGAGCGGTTGGGGCGTAAAGTTCTTCGACTTCGACAACGATGGCCTCCTCGACCTCTTCGTTGCCAACGGACATCCCGACGACGTCATCGACAAAATCAATCCTGGCGTAACCTACAGCGAGCCCCTCCTGCTTTTCCAAAACACGCCCACCGGCCTGAAAAATATCAGCTCAGAAAGCGGGCCGGCTTTCACCCGCCAACTCAACGCCAGAGGCCTAGCCATCGGCGATTTCGATAACGACGGCGCGGTAGATGTCCTCATCGCCGTAAACGACGGCGCGCCAGTCTTACTCCGCAACAACGCCGCCCGTCAAAACCACTGGCTCGGCCTAACTCTAATCGGCAAAAAATCCAACCCCGACGCCATCGGCGCGCACATCACTTATCAAGCCGGCGATCTAAAACAAACCCGCTTCAAGGTAGGCGGCGGCAGCTATCTCTCCTCCCACGACCCGCGCATCGTCCTAGGCCTCGCCAAACACGAAAAACTCGACTGGCTAGAAATCAAATGGCCCCAACCCAGCGGCCTCGTCCAACGCTTCACCGACCTCCCCATCAACCGCTACATCACCATCACCGAAGGCGAATCCCACTGGCGATAAGTACAGCTTCGTCTGCTATAGCGGCGGAATCCGCCTGCAACGGGTCGGGATGCTCCGCCCGTCCACGAACTGCCCGCCGAAACTCCCCGCTAGGGTTGGGCAGTCAGAGCTGTGGAGGTGGCATGACGTGTAGTGTGGCGCTGGTCGCGCTGTGCAGCTTACTGTCCGTAACTTTGGCACATGCCCAAAGCCGCCCGGTAGAGACGGCCTTCGCGGCTGTGCCCTTTCAGCAATGGGTGGCGGAAGGCGCAAAGGCGGGGCTGCCATGGCACCCTCGAATTACTCCGCCAAAACTCACCATGCACCAGAGGATCGCCGTACAGGTGAAGGTGGATCTTGATGGAAATGAGCTGGTGAAGCGTTGTTGCGAAGGCCAAGCGGTGGCGTTGGTGGAAATCAGGGACGAGCAGGGTCGCATCTACCGGAATTACGGCGGGAAGGACTTGAAAGACATCAAACCAACCATCAGCGAGTACACCGTGAGCATATCGTGGCAAATCTTCCTGCTGCCCGGCGAGTACAAAGCGACTATCGCGTTCTACTATAGCGGACGAAACGCGCACAGCCTCACCACACAGAGAGTGCATGTCGGATCGTTGAAGCATGAGCCATTGCCGGGAGCGTGGCGGGATTTGCCCGCAGTGGAATTCCGTGACCCACAGCCAGAAGGCCTCGACGCATTTCTACTGCCGAATATCGAAGGACGCCTGCGCCTCGCTGCAAAAGCGAGCCGGCAAATCCACTTGGAAATTCTAGAAAACTTAACGCCGTATCCGAGCGAGCGCCGGCGGCCCAAGCTGTATACGGATCGGCTCGCTGTGTTCCTGCCAATCCTGAAAACCTTCGGGCAGTTGGAGGTTGAGAATGGCACGGTAGGCGTGTCGCTGCTGGATCTTGCGCGCAGAAGCGTGGTTTTCCACGAGCAGGATATTAAGGAAGGGCAAATATCCTGGACGAATTTGAAAGATGCGATGGCGGCAGACTCCGTACCGGCGGTCGATGTGCATGATCTTGCGCAAGAAGAGCAGTTTGGAGAATTTTTCCGGAGCGAAATGGCGCGACGGTTAGACGAACCTGGAAGCGATGGAGCTCTTCGAATCTTCATCGTCATAAGCGGGCCGATGGATCTTGGGTCGCGAACGCCGATCGAAATCGCTCCGCCACCGGGGGGCCATTTTGCAGTGTTCTACCTAAGGTGCGATTTCCTTCAGACATCGGCTATCGCGAAGCAAACGCCGTTTTTCGCCGGGCCGGTCGAACCGAGCGAACAAAAACTGGAAAGATATGAGGATGGGATCGGTAAAGAGCTAAGAAAATTGAAGCCGAGAGTGTTCGCAGTAGACTCTGCCCAAGGTGTGCGCGAAGCTCTGGCCGCGATTTTGAGTGACATTTCACGGATGTAGCCTGAGTATCTGCAAACCTTCTTCCGGTCAGCCTCTCACTGCGGCCAAGCCCTCATCGACAAATCAACCACCCCTTGCAACTCCGCGCGGCTCGCCCCTCCCGCCGACTGCACCGACATCCCATGCATCACCGCCACAACGTACCGGGCCAAATCCGCGGGATCAGCGTCGGCAGGCAAATCCCCCTCAACTTTCGCGCGTTCGAATCGCTCTCGCAAGGCCGCTTCTCCCGTCGCGCGCCGCGCAATCAGTTCTTTGCGTATTGGATCGGCCTCGTCGCCGCAAGCCAGCGCCCCCTGCACTATCAAGCATCCCTTCGGATTCTCCGGGCACGAAAGCAAATCCGCCGTCCCAACCATCAACCGTTCCGCCACCGCCCGCGCCGTCGGCTCTTTCAGCGCCTCCGCCGTGTAGCACGTCATTTGCTCCGAGTACCGGTCCAGCGCCTTCCGAAACAACGCCTCTTTATTTCCAAACGTCGCATAAATACTCGGCCGGTTAATCCCCATCGCCGCCGTCAAATCCGATAGCGCCGTCCCCTCATACCCCTTCTTCCAAAACACCCGCAGCGCCGCCTCCAGCGCCTTCTCCGGATCGAAGCCCAACGGCCGTCCTAAGTGCGCGGCAGCCGACCGAGAGGTTGCACGGGCGGTCGGACGCGCGCCTGACCGCCCGGGAACCCGGTGGCCGCCCCTCATTTTCTTTGCACCCTTTTTCATGCCCGCGCATCCTATACAGCGCCTAACATGTTTTGTACCGGTCGGTAGGAAAGTCGTTGACCCTACCGCCCCGTACGTGTTAGTTTCGTACCCAACGGTACATAAGTACCACACAACAGGAGAACATGCAAATGTCCAAACTCAAAGATCAAGTCGCCGTCGTAACCGGGGCCTCCAAAGGCATCGGCGCAGGTATCGCCAAAGCGCTCGCCGCCGAAGGTGCCTCGGTCGTCGTGAACTATTCCTCCAGCAAAGCAGGCGCAGACAAAGTCGTCGCCGACATCGTCAAGAGCGGCGGCAAAGCCGTCGCCGTCCAAGGCGACGTCTCCAAGCAAGCCGACATCACTCGCCTCTTCGCCGAAACCAAAAAGGCCTATGGCCGCCTCGACATCCTCGTCAACAACGCCGGTATCTACGATTTCGCCCCGATCGAAGCCGTCACCGAGGACTCTTTCCACAAGCAATTCAATCTCAACGTTCTTGGCCTGCTTCTAAGCACCAAGGAAGCCCTCAAGTTCTTCGGCGATAAAGGCGGTAGCGTCATCAACATCAGCTCTGCCATTAGCACTTTGACTCCTCCCAACACATCCGTCTACACCGCCACCAAGGGCGCCGTCGACGTCATCACCCGCACCCTTTCCAAGGAGCTTGGACCCCGCAAAATCCGCGTCAACGCCATCAACCCAGGCATGATCGAAACTGAAGGCGTCCACGCTGCAGGCTTCGCCGAAGGCGATTTCCGCAAATGGGTCGAGACGCAAGCCCCGCTGGGCCGCATCGGCCAAACCGACGACATCTCTCCTACCGCGGTCTATCTGGCCTCTTCCGACTCCAAATATATGACTGGCGAAACCCTCGCGGTCTCAGGTGGAATGTAATAAGTCCACTGCCCCAAACCAAGGGCCGCGCAAGCGGCCCAGTTTGCCCATCTCTGTAGCGGCGGAGCGTGCTCCGCCCGCTCTGCTCCGCATGCAACAAACGTTGCAATTCCGCCGCGGAAGCATGCCACTCTGGAACAATTACGTAGTTTTATTTTGTGACTCGAAGAATTCGAGTCAGTCTTTGGTTGTATTCAACCGAAATGCCGCCGCAGCGAATAATGACTGCGACGGCTCGGCCGCAATCAGCAACCTCTGAAAGCTTAGAACTCCAGCTTCAGAGCAATTTGTCCCTGGCGCCCCGGCAACCACTCCGATATCGTCCCGAATGTGGGGGCCCCGGAAGAGTTAACCAGACCTTGCTGGTTTTGGATCGCCGCGGCGTTGGCGTTGTTGAACAAGTTGAAGAACTCGAACAGGCCCTGCAGGCGGAATCGTTCGCGAATCACCCACGTCTTGGCCACGCGCATGTCCATGTTCACGAACGCCGGCGCGTTGAAGGCGTTGCGGCCGGTCCTCAGGTCCCGGCCATCAAAACTCCCGTTTCCGTCCTGGTCGATCGGCGCGAGCGCGGACTCTGTATACGGAAACCCGCTTTGCGCCCGGAACAGGCTGCTGACTTGAATTCCCCATGGCAAATTCACGAGTCCGTGAATCTCGAAAGTGTGCCGCAGCGCAAGATCGGATGGGCCGCTATCGAGAGCGGGCCCGTTGTAAAACACGCCAGCCTTGGGCACAAAATTGCCATTGCAGGCAAAGAAGGAGGCTGTCGCATTCGTTTTGGGAGCGCACGTTCCAGTTCCGGGATCAGTCACCACTGGCGGGATTCCTACGAAACTATCCGTGGGGTAAGACCCGGAAGCCGCCGAAAGCGAGCTAGTTCCCAAATTGGAGTTCAGGGCGTCGTCGCTTTCATTGACCAACGCGTAGCTCCCGCCGAAAGTATAGCGCTTGCTAATGCGCTTTTCGAAGGACAGGATTCCTGCGTTGTACGTCCCACGGTACCAGGGGCCGTAGCCGTTAATGGGTGTTGGAATGCTCGGAACGTTCGTAATGCGGTCGCCGAAAGGAATGTTGGTCTCGCGCACGCCGAGAATGTCCTCAATGTCCTTGTGATAGTAGTCGAGGGAAATTACCCAGTCATTGCCGAACTGGTGTTGAATGCCAAGGGTTTCGCTGCGGGTATAGGGAGTGGCGAAACCTGGAGCGATGGTCACAGGGTAATTGCCGGGCTGATTGACGTTGAAGGAAAGGGCGCCGAAGGGGCCCCAAAACCAGAATCCTGGGGGCCTGCCGATGGCCGTATCGGCTCCAGTCAAGAATGCAGCGGGGGCAAGACCGGAAAGTTGCTGAACATTGCCGACGTTGACCACGGCATTGGCTGGGATCGGTGCATTGCCTGCAGCGACGACCTTATTGAGATGGTCGATTCCAAATTGGGCAGGTTCACCGGGAAATGTCGGACCAAGGGCACCGGGCGGTATACAAAAGCCAGGCTGAGTAACAAGCTGGGCGTCGGTTTCACTCGTTGACGCACACACACCGAAGAGGGCTGGAGCCCAGGTCGGCACTCCGAAAAACAGCCGTGGAAATGAAAGCGGCTGGCTCAATTGAATGTTGGCACCGCCAAACCCAGGAACATCACGAGCGAGGCCAAGCCGGAAGTGATCATAGAAGTACCCGAAGCTGCCGCGGACGACGGTCTTCGGATTAACGGACCAAGCGAAGCCAATGCGAGGAGAGAAATTGTCTTTCTTGTTGAATTCGGAGTCGTAATCCCATCGAATGCCGAGGTTTGCGGTGAGGGTTCTGGTGACCTTCCAATCGCCCTGACCCCAAAGGCCGTTATAGTTGTTACGAAGCTTGATGTCGTTAGCTTGAGGGGTAAGACCGCCGGTAGTTGCTAGCAGAAAAAATCCGGAATCAACAGGGCCGAACTGGAGGTAGTCGGATTCGGTGGCGAAGAGCTGGTCCTGCTGAACATCGGCCTCCACGCCGTCGACTTGAGTACGTTCAAAATCCCAGCCGAACTTCAGCGTGACACGTCCGAGTGTCTTGGCGAGGTTAGCGCCGAAGGTTCCGTATTTTTGGTCAATGTTTGACGGCGTAAAGGTCGCACCGTAGGTTACATTGCCCAAATCCCCAAAAAGCGTATTGGTGGTAAAGCTGCTGAAGATATTAAACCTGGTATCCGGCCCCGCCCGGGGATGCGCGGCGCTGGTCAGCGTCGATTCTCCGCGGTATTGCCCGCGCAGATTCAGGATGAACGGGCTGCCGCTGTCTCCGAAGGTTACCGTGTCGTTGAATCCCAATAGCAGATTGCGATCGCCCAGATTCGTGCGCGTCGAGGGCAGCGACGTCGAGAGGGAAAGCGGATTCGTACTGTTCACGTGTGCGGTCGTGTAGTTCACTTCTTCCGTCAGGTGGTGCGGCCCCAGATTCTGATCGAACTTGCCGAACACGCGCGTCTCATTATCCGTGGTCGGTTCGTTGAAGGTCTCTTCGTTGTTAAGCAGGAATTGCGGTGTGTTCGGCGGAGGAACGAAATTGAGCTGCTGGTTTTCGTGAATATTTTCCGCCGACGCGAACCAGAACGCTTTGTCTTTCACCATGGCGCCGCCGGCCGCCACATCATAATCCCACCGCAAAAGATACGGCGGCTCGCTCTGTCCGGGAATCGAAGAGGCTGCGGTTTGTCCTGGAATGTCCGAGCTGTCAAACGCGTTGTTGCGATAGTAGACCGACGCCAGCCCATGCAAATCATTGCCGCCGGACTTGCTGATCACGTTCACCATGCCGCCCGAGGAGTGCCCGAACTCCGCTTTGTATCCCGTGGTGATGACCTGGAATTCCGCAATCGTGTCCTGATTGAATTGTGCGGCCGCGCCGCCTGCCAACTCATTCTCGTTCGGTAATCCATCAATCAAAAAGCCCGCGTTGTTCGCGCGCTCCCCGAGAATGGGAGTCGCATTGTCGCTGTTGGCATCTGCCTGGCGGTTAATCTCGGCCCCCGGCACGAGTTGCAGCAAGTCCAGATAGTTCCGCCCGTTGATGGGCATGTTGTTGATGTCTTGCGGAAGTATCGTCGAGCCCGAGGAGGAGGAATTTGTCTCAAGCAACGGCGGTTCGGCAGAGACATTCACGACTTCATCCACTCGGCCGACTTCGAGCAGGATGTTAAACGTAAGAGTGCGATTGATGGTGACTTCCAGATCTTTGAGCGCTTTTGTGTCGAATCCAGCGTGAGTCACGTTGAGCGAGTAAACGCCTGCGGGAAGATTCTGGAATTGATAGGCGCCGGAGGTGTCCGACACCGTCGTGCGGCTCGTGCCGATCGTGTCGCCCGAGAGCTGGAGCTGCGCGCCGCCGACAGCCAGGCCTTGCTTGTCGGTAACCGTGCCCTGAATCGTAGAGGTGGTTTGCGCGTGCGAGGCTTGCAACAAAAGCACGTACGCCGCCGCCGTCAAGAGCAAGACGCGGCGGGCCATGCGGCACACCGTCAATTTCCAAAATACAATTCGGCCAATGGATTTGGCAGCCATGAAGGACCCCCCCTTGATTCTCCGCGACAGCCTGCCAATTCTGCGCCCTTGAGTGGGTGCGAGGTAGTCGCGTGAAACATTTGTTGCATTTCTGCTGCTGGGAGCCTAAGAACCGAAACGGCGACTGTCAAGCCTTTTTTTCTGGGGGCCGGCTCAGTCGTATTGCCGGTAAGGTTTGTGTGATAATAGCCGCCGCCATGAACGCCACAATCCGCGTCCTCCTTGGGAGGGTGGCCATTATCGTGGTGACTGTCGTTGCGCTGGCGCAGGCTCCGGCCCAACAGCAGCAACCAGAATTTCTGCGGCAGGGCCAACAATTGATGCGCGAAAACGAGCGAATCGTGACGGCTACGGGCATGGCAAGCGAACATTCGGAGCGAAAGTGATGAAGCACGTGGCGGCAGTGATTGGTGTTGGTTTTGTCGGCAGAGCGCACGTGGACGCTCTCCGCCGTTTAGGAATTCAGATACGCGGCATTCTTGGAAGTTCGAAAGAGCGCGGCGCCGAATCCAGCCAAGCTCTCGGCCTCGAGCACGCCTACGCGTCGCTCGACGAACTCGCGGCCGATCCAAAAATCACCGCCGTCCACATCTGCACACCCAACTATGTCCACTTCGAGCAGGCCGGCAAATTGCTCCGCGCCGGCAAGCACGTCCTTTGCGAAAAGCCGCTGGCGATGGATTCGCGTGAGTCCGCAATGCTGCTGCAAATCGAGCGCGAATCGAAACGTGTCGGCGGCGTCGCCTACAATTTGCGCTACTACCCGCTCTGCCAGGAAGCTCGCGCGTTGATCGCGCAGGGAGCGATCGGCCAGCCGCGCATCGCCCAAGGCAGTTTTTTGCAGGACTGGCTTTTGCATCCGACGGACTGGAATTGGCGGCTCGAGCAGAAATTGGGTGGCGAATTGCGCGCAGTCTCCGACATCGGCACACACTGCCTCGATTTACTCATGTGGCTGACCGGCAAAAAAGTGATGGACGTTTGCGCCGACCTCGCGACATTAATTCCGGTGCGCAGGAAACCACGCGGCCGCGTCGAAACATTTAAAAAGGCCGACGCTACCGCGTATGACGAAATGCCCATGACTACCGACGATTACGCGTCCGTGCTGCTGCACTTTGAAGGTGACCTGCGCGGTGTGATGAGTGTTTCGCAAGTCAGCGGCGGCCACAAAGCGAAGCTCGCGTTTGAAATCAATGGCTCCGAAGGCTCGCTCGCGTGGAATGCGGAAAATCCGAATGAAATGTGGATCGGGCGGCGCGACACGCCAAACGGATCAATGCTCAAAGATCCCGCGCTAATGACTCCCGCGGCGCGCGGTTACGCCGTTTATCCCGGCGGCCACACCGAAGGCTATCCGGACACCTTCATGCAGCTCTTCAAGGATTTTTACGAGTACGTCGAGAAGAATGATTTCAGCGCGCCACGAACATTTCCGACCTTTCAAACCGGCCACGACGAACTGCTTCTCTGCGACGCCATCGCGAAGAGCGCCCAGGAAAAATCGTGGCAGCCGGTGCAGTGGGACTGAATGCGCTTTACTTCTGCGGCGGATAACGATAGCTCAAACTCGGCGGAAGCTGGTCCGAACGCTGGCGTGTGTTGTATTCGAGCTGATAGCCGAGATGCTGCGCATCGTCCGGATATTCCTTTCCCGCTGGATATGGATAGGACAGCAGAGAGTGGCGCGGCAGCGGTTCGACGCTGAAAGCGTAGGCAGCGTAGAAATCGAGATCCTTCTCGAAGCCGTTCGCGTAAAAGAAATAATCGCGCACCCATCCGCCAGGGAGCGCCGGCAACTGGCGCGGATCGAAATCCAGCTTTACGCCTTCCCCAGAGCCAAACACCACGAAGCGATCGTCGGCGGCGCTGAGCAAATCCAGCACATCGCCGTAACGCGTGTAATTGCCGGCGGCGCGTGCGTACGGCCCGGTCATGCTTCGATTCGTGAAAGAATAGGTTGTGTCGCTTGCTGGAGTGAGACGAATCTCGCGCGGGTAGCCTAGAAATTCCAGCGAAGCGCGTGCGAGCGGAACTTCGGCGGTGCGAATTTCCTTCGCGTCCGGAGATTGGTCGATCCGAATCGCGTCCCAATAAATCTTTAAATTGGTAACGATGCGAATACGGCGCGTCCCTGGCGGCAATTTCCCGGTGAGGTCCGTGACCATGGTGCGTTCGAGACCTGCGGGAAAGCCCATGTCTTCGACGACGCGGACCCATTTGTTGTGAGCGTCGAGCGCTTCAACGTATGGCGCGATGACTTTCACGCCGGCTTGATCGGCAGCATACATCGATGTCGCCGTGAAATAGTCGGTATAGCCGTCGATGATCAGCCGTAACGCTTTCTCCGCGTCCCACTTGCCGAGGTCAAGCTCGACCCAATGGAGTTTCGCGAAGCCGGCGAAGGGCAGGCCTTCAAAATCCGTGACGTACTTGCGATCACGCTGCGAAATTAGCGAGAGGACATCGTTGCCACTGTCATCCCACGCGCCGGCAGGCGGATGAGCATTCTGACTCGCGATGACGCGAAACTCGGGGAACGGCGGATTGGAAACGAAGCGCTCGTTGGGGAAAACTTCGTACGCCGCAGGATGATCGATGGCCAGTAGGCGAAGTTGATCGAGATAGACGGTCTCCTCCATCGGCTCCATGAAACGAAAACTCAACAGGCCGTGCAGCGGGCGGACGCTGTCGGCGCCAACTTTCAGATATTCGTCGGGATCGGGAACGTCCCTCTCCGCGATGTTGTTCTGGCCGGGCCCAACCCAGTGCCCGACGACCCCGGGACCGATCATGTCCGCGATGAACTCATATTCTTTGCCGTTCCAGGAAAATAAAACCGGGCAAGAACTGCCACGGCGGTCGAGTTCGGCGATGGTTTGGGTTTTTTTGGCGGCGAGATTTATTTCGTCCTGCGGGACGCCGGTGGGCCATAGCAGTCGCACGACTTCGGCATTTTTTTCGTCGGCGAGTCCAGCAAGAATTGTGGGCGCATTTTGACCGAGGTAACCGCTCGCGCCCTGCACTTCCCACTTTTGATAGAGCGTGCCTGCGTAGACTTCTACTTTTGTCCCGATGGCGGATTTGTTATCGGAGAGTGGTTTGAACCCGATGCTCATCCAGTTGTGCTGATTCGCTCCTTCGTTTTTCAAGAGCAGCGGTGCGTTGCCGAGCTGCGTAACGACGAGATCGTGGCTGCCGTTGCCGGTTAGGTCCGCGACGGCGATGGCACGCGGCTGCGAGAGTGTGACGGAGTCCAGATGGACTTCTTTGGTTACATCGGCCCACCCTTTTGCGCCGAGATTGCGGAGGAGGCGAATTTCACCGCCGCTGCTGGATTCCCCAACTGCGATGAGATCCAGCCAGCCGTCGTTGTCATAATCGATCGCGGAAATTCCCCATCCTGCGTGCCAACCGAAATCAGGCAGCGGAACGCGCTCAAGATGCTTGCCGTCCACGTTGCGCCACAAACTGACGCCGGGCGCGCCCGCGTGCGTGAAGGCGAGGTCCATCCAGCCGTCTTTGTTAAAATCGAAGGCCACCACTCCAACGGCGGGCGGAAGATTTTCTTTCTTGAAGTCGATCGCCGGAAGCTGAGTGAATTTTCCTTCGCGGGGATTGAGAAAGATCGATGCGCCGTCGTTGCCGCCCGCTATAACGAAGTCGATGGCGCGGTCATTGTTAAAGTCCGTGGTCACGACGCCTCCGCCGGTGGCGTCAATGCCTAGCCCTGTTTCCGCGCTCACGTCCGTGAACGTGCTGTTGCCGTTGTTCCGCCAAAGAACATTGTGCGCTGCTGCTTCGCGCGTCGGAGGCGCTGTCGGCTGCATGGTGATGTAGAGATCGAGATCGCCGTCGTGGTCATAGTCGACGAAGGTGAGGCCAACGCAACCAGGTTCGCGGCGTATGCCAACCTTCTCCGTGACGTCTTCGAATTTTCCGTCGCCGGTGTTGTGAAAGAGCCGAACGCCGTCGGTGAAGCAGACGGCGAGATCCGTGTGGCCATCGTTGTCAAAATCTCCGGCAGCGCATCCGAGGCCGCTGCCGGTGATCGCCAATCCCGCACTTTGCGTGACGTCTTCAAACTTTGCGCCCCCATGGTTCCGCAAAAGGTGGCTTGTAGACGCGCCGTCGGAGCTGACCAAAAAGAGATCTGGTTTTCCGTCTCCGTCGAAATCGAAGAAGCATGCGCCGGTGCTTGGGCCGACGGGAGCAGGGGATCTGGAGGGCGAAGTGAGCGCCGCCCCTGTAGGCTGTGCAACGAGCGACGAGATGTATTGTTGTGTGAAATGAACGGGAATTGAGGGTGGCGCATTCTGTACAGAACTTCGGGGGAGCTCGGCGAGCGAGAAGCGCCCTTGATCGCCATAGCCTGCCCCGAATGGAGTGGCGAGATGCTCTGCGGTCATCTTTTGAAATTTCGCCAGGTGTTCTTTCGCCGCTTCGGCATTGCCGCTGCGCTGGTAGGCGCGGGCCAAGCCAAATTCGGCGGACGCATGAAACGGAAAAATCGCGAGAGCTTTTTGGAAGGCGGCGATGGCTTGATCGTAGCGCTGCAACTGGGAATTCAAATAGCCGACGAAATACCAGGGGTCAGCTTCGTTGGCAATTTGCGTAACGTGCATGAAAGCGTCGATGCCTTTTTCTGCGTCGCCGAGATCTTTGTAGACGAGTCCGAGGTTGTACCAGGCATAGGGATCTTGAGGAAGTTTTTCGGCGGCAGCGGCAAGAGCAGTGCGCGCGGGCTCAAGTTTTTGCTGGGCGAGAAGTGAGATACCGAGGTTGACACGCGCGACCTCGAATGTGGGATCGGCCCCGAGCGATTGCTCCAAAAGTTTCTGCGCGTCCGCCGGGCGCTGCTGGTTCATGTAAGCGACGCCGAGCGTGTTGAGGCGATAAGCTTCGGCTGTGTTGCGCGTTTGCGCTGATTTTTGCCCCGGAGAGGATGGAGCTTGAGCGGCCCGAGAATAAAGAACTGCTGCGGCGACGGAAAAAATGGCTAAACAAACGATGACCACAGCGGCACGCCGAAGGGGAGCTTGCATCAGGCTATTTGTCCTTGCACGCGAAGCAGTAAAGATTTTGTGCGCAGCGCCGTACAGCGTCAACGGTTTTTATACGGCTATAGCCGCGGGGCTCCACGGACTCCGCGCTGCGCTATATGTTCGCTGCATATTAGGGCGTCGCGACGAGCGGGAGTTCGATGAAGCTGGACTCGGCGGCGCTATGGTAGATGCGCTGGGTGGCTTTGCGGTAGTCGGCGGGCTTGGCCCAGAAAATGTTGGGCACAAAAGTTTGCGGGTTGCGGTCGTAGAGCGGGAACCAGCTCGATTGGATTTGCACCATGATGCGGTGGCCCGGGAGGAAGACGTGGTTCGCGTTCGGCAGATTGAAGCGATAGAGCAGCGGCTTGTCGGAGGCGATCGGTTTGGGAGTTTCGAGACTTTCGCGGTAGCGGCCGCGAAAAATGTCGGCGGAGATCATTAGCTCGTAGCCGCCCAGGTTCGGCTGGCCGGCGACTTCGTCGGGGTAGACGTCGATGAGCTTGACGACCCAGTCGGAATCCGAGCCGCTGGTGGACGCGATGAGGTTGGCGATAGGCTGACCGCTGATCTTGAGTGGCGCGCTGAGCACGTCCGAAGTGAACACGAGCACGTCGGGGCGGCCGGAGGCTTCTCGCTGGTCGTCGACGAGCCATTGAGCCCACGTAAGTTCGGTAGTGTAGCCAACCGGTTGGCTTGGCCGCGCGCGGAACGGAACGGGCTTCGCCGGATCGGAGATGTATTCGTCGAACTCCGCGTCCGAGCCAGCGGTCGGCGCGTTCATGCTGAGTTTCAACCCCGCGGCGAGATAGAGCGGCTTGGGCTTCGGAGCGCAGCCGCTTGCGCAGCCCGCCGGCCAAGCGGGTAGACGACGCCAAACGTTTGTGCCAGTTTCAAATGCCGAGACGGGCGCGATGTCGGCTTTAGGTGCGCCATCCTTTAGATATTGAGCCAGGAACGGGCCAAGGATGTGCTGGCGAAAATACGTTCCCGTGTCGCTGCCGAATTTTATTGCCCCGAGGGAGTAGGCGTCTTCAATTTCCTGTCCGTGGTGCCACGGGCCCATCACCAAAAAAACTTTGTCGTTGTTGGTGTCAGCGGGCTTGATAGCTTTGTAGATGGTCATGGCGCCGTAGATGTCTTCCTGATCCCACAGGCTGTGAACGAGCATGACGGGAACTTTTAGCGGCTGCGCGGCCAGGATTTTGTCCATAGCTTGTTCCTGCCAGAAGGAATCGTAGCTGGGATGCTCGAGAATTTTGCGCCAGAAGCCCATTTGTTCGAGGCCATGACGGCGCCCGAGTTCGCCTGCTGAGCCTGCCTGCATGTAGACATCGTAATCGTCGAAATGATCGGTCCACCATTTCGCGCTGTTGTCGCGCGTGCCGTCCTGTTCGTAAATGTACGGCATGTTTTGTTCGCGAAACGCGCCGTTGTGGAACCAGTCGTCTCCCATCCAGCCGTCGACCATGGGATTCATGGGCACGGAAACTTTTAGGGCGGGATGCGGATGGACGAGCGCCATCAGCGGCGTGAAGCCGTCGTAAGAAATGCCCAGGATCCCAACTTTGCCGTTGGTTTCGGCGATGTTCTTGACGAGCCAATCAATCGTGTCGTACGTGTCGGTCGAGTGATCGACGTTCGTTGGATTGAGCGGCCCGTGCAGCGGCCGGTTCATCACGTAGTCGCCCTCGGAGCCGTATTTGCCGCGAACATCCTGGATGACGCGGATGTAGCCGCCTTCCACGATGACGTCTGTGGCGTTGTCGTAGCCTTCGAGGATCGGCCCGAGGTGCGAGCTGTTGGCGTGCGAAGTGAGGTCGTTGGCGTTGTAAGGCGTGCGCGTGAGCAGGATGGGCGCGTCCTTGGCGCCTTTGGGAATGAGGATGACGGTGTGGAGTTTCACGCCGTCCCGCATCGGGATCATCACGTCGCGGCGTGTGTAGTCGAAGGAATCGGTGGTGGGATTTACTTGCGCGGGAGATTCGCTGGGAAGAGTGGCTGAGGATTGAGCGAAGGCGAAGCGAGAGAAGGATAGAGCGCAAACGGCTGCAATGAGCAAAGAAAGTCTGCATGTATAGCGATTGGAAAGCGTCATGAAAGATTCTCCCGTTCGGCAGGAAGGTACGTTTGCGTTTTCGTAAGTGCGCAAGAGATCGCCAAGTTTTGTGATGGAGCGAGGCGATTATACAGAGGCGAAGGAGAGCATGCCAGCCGTACAGCCGGGTCGGCGAGAGAAGCATTCTGGAGGCGTTTGCTCGATCGTCCGAATTGCGCCAGTCGAGTAGCGCGGAGCAGATGCGGCCGGCTGAACAGTGTGGTGTCCGCTACCGCACAACGTTAGTGTTTTATAATGAATAACCGTTAGTACTATAGAAAACAAAACTATTCGAGCCCATAGTCGGTTCAGCAGTCGGGCGCAGACCACGCAGTATCGTAGGCCTCCCTACCATGCCTGTATTACAAAAGGTGCCGCTGCTGCAGGTCGCGCACCGAGATAAGGATTGTGAACCTTTATGTTGAAATCGTTTAGAAAAGTAACTGTAGTTATCGCCGCGCTCACGCTGAACCTCGTGTCTGCGGTCGAGTCCCAGGCACAGACCACCAGCAACGCAGCCGCCGTATCCATGACGTTTGCCGTTGCAAGTTCGCTGACGGTAACGGCAACGCCGAGCAGCATCGTCTTCACCCGGACGAACTCCAGAAACGCAACGGCCTCGGCTCCGATCGCCGTGGTAACCAGCTGGAACCTCGCCGTCGGTGGCGGAAACGTTTTCACGGTCGCCTACTTCGCAACCATCGCGGCCGCTTTGACGGACGGCACGCTGAATATTCCCAGCAGCGATGTGTTCGCTTCGATCAACGGCGGCACCGCCGCTGCCTGCACCCTAGCCAACGTCAACGTGGCAGCAGCGAACCCAGGCGCAATTTGCCCGCAGATCTTCGGCGGGATCGGCGTTACGGCCCAGGGGAGCCACTCGGACACCCTCCTGCTTTCGCTGATCAGCCCTACGGACTTCCCCGTAACTAGCTACGCGGGAACCATCACCATCAGCGCTCAGGCCACGTAAGTTCGTAGCACGCTGTCGGCGCGCGCTCGTTGAGGCGCACCCACATTTGTATTTGTACTGAAGGAATACGCAACATGAAGAGAGTCTTGTCCCTGCTACTCCTGCAGTTTTCGTTCTTCGGGCTGGTCGTTTCAGCCCAAACCGTCTCACCTATCATCGTGGAATGCGGTAAGAATTGCCGCGGTGAGTTTTCCATTACCAACAATGGATTGACGCCTCTCGCCGTCACTGTCGAGGCTCGCAGCTTCAGCCTGGATACTCTCGGGCACGCTACGAATCGGCCCCTGGATCCTGGCGTTGACCTCAAGCTGGAAGAAGGGAGCGCGCGCATCTCGCCTAAAGGCACGCACACCTTTGGCTACCAACTCAAGTGTTCGGTTCCTCCCTGCTCGGTCGCACTGCTCTCGTCCATGGCGGTGGGTCACACCGCCGAGGGCATATTAGTTCGCGTGCAACTGGCGCACACCGTCTACGTTTGTGAAAAACAAAAAGACTGCCGGAAGAAAGTGCGCGCAGCGGCTGGCGTCACGGTGGATTGATGCTGCGTGTTTGCCTGTGTGTTTTGCTGCTTGGCGTTCCCGCCAGCGCTCAGGTTCTTCAGCTTTCCGGAGGGAGCAGCACCTTGCTGGGCGGAACAGGAGGCGAAATCACGGCCTTCTTTCCGGAGAGCACCCTCAGTGCTTCCGCCGGCTTCGCTAACGGTCATTTTGTTTTTGGAGCGTCCGACACGTTCAAGTTTCATGGCCTGGATGTCACTGCGGGTGATAGAAATTTCGGCTATTCGTTTGACGGCGCCGGCCTGGGCGTCAGCACTCGCGGGCTGTTCGTGCAACGCAACACGCGGCATACGAGTTTCGCCGTTTTCGTGGGGTCCACCGGCATCGGATATGCGACGCCGTTCATGGTTACCGCGAAGGCCCAGCACATCGGCGCAGGCTTCTTCCTGCAGCGCCATTTTGATAACGGTCTGCTGCTTTCCTCCCTCGCGGTGATTGACGGCGGCAAGCACACCGCGGTACAGGGTCTTTCCTATCGGAGCCACTCACTGCATCTGGCGGGCAGCGGGGGTCTGCTGCAAAATCAAAAATACTTCACCGGTGAAGCGGACTACCAGCCACTCCGCAGCCTCAGCTTCTCGGCAACCCACAACGATTATTTTCTCGCCGAACACCTCACCACAAACAGTCTCAGCGGCTTCGCTGGGCTAGGCCACATCACCCTCCAAGCATCCCTGCTCGATGGTCAATACATGCTGTTGAAGACTACTGGCGCCTCGGCTGGCGCGAGTCTGCGGGTCGGGTCCATCACCGTCCGGTCCAGTTTCTACGAATCCAATCACCGGGTCCTGCTCGTCCACGTGGTCCAGCAGCACTTTCGCCACTGGACTGTCTCCGGAATCGTAAACCAGCTGCAGGGTCAAACTTCCTATGCCTTCGGCGGTGGGTATCAGGGCAACAGAATCAGCGCCAGCCTCGATCGCTCCGTGCTTTTCTTTCCGGTCGGTGCCAAGGGCTTTCAGCAGACCACCACCGTGCAGGTGTCCTTGCGCATTCATGACACCGCGCTCAACTTTCAAACCAACGTCGACCCCATGATGCACGTCCAGTACACCACTTACGCCTCCATCTATGTGCAGGGCCCGCTCGCTGGAGCGGCCATGAACAGCCTCAGCCACAGCACTAGCGGCAAGTTCATGATTGCCGGTGCGGTCGTCGACGAGCAGGGCCAGCCCGTGGAAGGTGTAGCCATCCAGTTGCATGGCGCTGCTGTAGTCTATTCCGACAGCCAGGGAAAGTTCTTCGCGCGCGTGAAGCACGACAAGCCTGTGGCGCTGGTGGTGCTGCTCCAGGAATTTGCCGCGCCGGGCCGCTGGGCGCTAATAAGCTGCCCCTCGGATGCCGCGCCCGGCACAGAGGTACTCATCAAACTGAGAAGGGAACTTGCGCCGTGAAGTGTGCGTCCGAAAAGCAGAGGTCTCCCCCGATCCCGTCTCCCTGCGGCGCGCCACAGGCCTCGCGGGCGGGTGGGTCAGGCTTTTGAATTGGGTGGGCGGCCCGGCCACTTGCGCGCTGTAATCCATCTCGTCAGTATCGACGTTGCCCGCTGTTTGAGATTGTCGAGCGCCGGATTCCTGTGGCGAGATTCTGCCACAATAACTGTCAAGTGGGCCCGCAAGTAATCCGCTTCGGTGCAAATCGCTAATTTCGTTGTCAGTGGATACTCCTACAGCGCAAAACTTGCCGTGAGGCTGGAATAGCTTTTCGCGAATATCAATCCTTCTGTTGAAGAAACGCCAGGTTCAGTGCCGCTGTTCTGTGACCGGCTCGGTCGCGACGGATGGCGCCACGGCATGCAGCCCTCCTCCGAACCCTTGCCTTATGAGTTTGAAAATGGTGCGCCGATTTTCGAGAATCGATTTCAGCCAGGCGAAGCGGCCCATCTGCGGAAAATAAATTCCCCGGAAACAGAGGCGCGCGATAAAGATGTTGATGCGATAACCCAGCGGCTTGTGGTTCAACGAATCCACCGCTTTTTCGATGGCCTCCGGACTGTAGGAGCTGGCCCACCCAATACGTACCTCGTTATGAGCTTCGTCGATGCTCATCTTTAGCGGCGTATGCGCCATCGCAAAGGGAATGAACTCTTGCCAGTGCTTCGGACGCGTGAGCCGACCGGCGGCTTCCAGCTTTTTGTACAGGGGAGTCCCAGGCAGTGGGGTCATCAAACCAAAGATCGGCAGCCCCGCTGGCCAGGTGCGAATTTCCTTCATAGTTCGCTCCGCCACGCCGGGCGTGTCATTGTCCATGCCAAAAATAAATGAAGTGATGGCAAAAACGTTGCGTCGGGCGAGCCGATCGAGCACCACGGCATATTCACCTGGCTTGTTGAAGCCTTTTTTTACATCAGCAAGGTTGGCCGGATCAATGGATTCCATCCCGATGAAGATCCATTTACCACCAGCAGCCGCAATCAGATCAACGAGCTCCTCATCGCGAAGTAGGTTGGCGCTGATCTGGGCGACCCAATGCACTTGTGCGTTGGCGGCGATGATGTCTCGCAGCAACGATTTTGTGCGCTTTACGTTGATGGCAAAATTGTCGTCGATGAAAAACACGGCGATCTGGCCGCCCTCCTTGTGCGCGCGCGCTTTCAGCAGCAAGAGTTCGTTCACAACACTTTCATTGCTGCGAAAGCGGATGGAGTCGCCAAAGAATCCCGTCACCGTGCAAAACTCGCATCCGTAAGGACAGCCGCGCCCGGACTCCACCGGAATGATTCGAAAGGTTCCCCAACCAGCCCCCACGCGCTTCAGCAGCGGATGCAACATTCCCGGGAGCAAATTGAATTGCTCCAGCTTGATTTTGTCCCAGGGAATCTCCGGATAAGGCTGCAACGTGGGTTTGCGCTCCTGGCCAAAGTCGTCCACGGGCGCGTAGACATCCTTGAGCGCGCCGCGCGCGGCATCTTCCACGATTCTGGGCCATGTCTCGTCAGCTTCGCCAAGAGCGACCGCATCAGCATGGCGCGAGCCGCCGTCGCGCCCGAGCGCCTCATCGGCCATTTCCGTGACGTGCGGGCCGCCCATGACGACCTTTACTCCCACGCCGCGCACTGCGTCTGCCATGCGATAGGCCTTGGCGATCATCCTGGTCATCGCACCGATACCAACCAGTCCGATATTTTCATCACGCACGTAGCGCGCGATACTTTCTTCATCCATGGGCTGCGCATTGCCGTCGATCAGCACTACTTCGTGGCCGGGCGGAGTGAGGGCTTGCAGGAGAAACATCCACAGATGCGGCATGAAGTTGCGAGTCACGCCGTTGTCTGGGTTGTACAGGAGGATTTTCATTAAAAGGGAGTTTCCGTCCCAGAATCCAGGACGTCTCCGAGATAAACTATCGCGTCGAGCCTAAACACAGGATAAATTGCAAGTGGATTTCCGTCCCTTGCCGGCCGCGCGGGGCAGCCTTAGCGCGATAAGACGATTTTGACTTTGTTTTTTTTGGGGGGGGTGGCCTACCTTTTCGGGGTTGGTTTTTGAAAAGGTGGGCTCTTCCTCTTTCGCGGCGGCTATTCTCGTCTGGCTTCTGACTTTTCCATACATTTCCACAGCCGTAACAAAGCAATCACTCCCCGCCCAACTCCTTCAAACCTCTCAACTTCCGCCAGCCCCATTCGAATCCGTGCCCCCCATTCGAATGAGCATGCAGTAAATACAAGAATTAGTTGACAGTTAGCCAATACCATGCTACCATTCCCCATGCTTGCCCTGAGCCTCGAAGGGTTTCGCCCACGTCACCCCCTGCCGAGCCCGACTCCTTCTTGCCTCTGTGGAAGCGGGTCTTCAGTCCCGGGACTTTCTCTTCGATTTTGCAGTTACGGATATCCAGATCCGTTCTCTTCCCTAACTCGTCCTCATAACGCTAAACCGCTCCTTCGTCAAAGAGTCCGCATCAGTGTCATTCCATGGGATTTACCTCGCCCTTTGTTTTCATACTGTTACGCACTCTTTTGCCGCGCTCAGAATAGCAAGTCCTTTATGTTCAGGCGATTACACACTCTTTGGCCAAAACACCCGGGTGGGGGTGTCTCTAAAAGTTCCCGTTGCCGTGAATTTCCGTCCCGCTTGACCCCAGGTGGCCGGCCACATACTCTCGAACGCTTGACCATGGACAAAATAATTTTTGGGACGATTGCAGAAATCGCGGCGGGAATCCGCGCGAAGAAATTTTCACCGGTCGAGGTCGTGGAGGCGCACCTCGAACGAGTCGCGGCGCTCCAGCCGAAGCTGAATGCGTTTGTTCATCTCGATGCCGATGGTGCGCGCAAGCAAGCGCGAGCGGCCGAGGCCGCGTTGATGCGCGGCGAACGAGTGGGTCCGCTGCATGGCGTACCTTTGACGATTAAGAGTTGCATCGATGCGGCGGGATGGCCGACGCCGGCGGGGTCTTTGATGCGAAAGGACTACGTGGCCCAGGAGGACCCGCCGATTGTAGCGCGGCTGCGCGCAGCTGGCGCCATTATTCTCGGAAACACAAATACCCCAGAATATTTGATGGCGTATGAGACGGACAACTCTTTGAGCGGCAAGACCAGCAATCCGTGGAATTTCGAGCGGTCAGCGGGAGGGTCGAGCGGTGGAGAGGCCGCGGCGATTGCTTCGGGTTGCTCGATGGGCGGAGTGGGAAGCGATGGAGGCGGCTCGATACGCGTGCCGGCGCATTTTTGCGGGATTTGCGGATTGAAGCCGACGCCGGGGAGGATTCCTGCGACGGGGCACTTTCCGGGCGGTGGAGGAGCGTTTGGGTGGATCGGAGTTGTTGGGCCGATGGCGCGGACGGTTGCGGACGTGCGCGCGCTTTTCGAAGTGATGGCGGGGCCGGATGCGGGAGATGCGCTTTCCGCGCCCGTGCCTTTGCGCACTATGAACGAGAAAGACGTTCGTGGACTGCGTGTGGGGATATTGGAGAGCGATGCGTTGGGCAAAGCGACGGCGGAGACTACCGCGGCGGTTGAGCGAGCCGCGAGTTTGCTGAGCGAGCAAGGATTTAAGGTTGAGAGAAAGCGATTGAGCGGCCTTGATCGGGCGATCGAAGTGTGGTGGTATTTTTTCGGGCCGGTGATCGCAAGTCTTATTCGAGACGGAGCCGTTGGTCAAGAAGAGATGATGAGCCCGATGCTGCGCGAGTATGTTGCGTTGGTGACGGCGGAGACGACGTTGACGTACGACGATTTCTTGAAAGCTTGCGGGGAGCGCGATAGTTTGCGTGGTGAGATTTTGCGGCAGATGGAAGAGGTGACGATTTTGTTGTCGCCGGTGTCGGCAGGGCCGGCGTTCAAACATGGAGAAGGGAATTGGCGCGCGGGCGCGAAGGAAAATTATCGGCAGACGATGCGGTACTCGCAGTGGTTGAATTTGGCGGGCTTTCCGGGAGTTGCGGTGCCGGTGGGCATGTCGCGAGAGGGATCGCCCATTGGAGTACAGGTGATTGGGCGGCCGTATGAAGAGGAGTTGGTGCTCGCGGTGGCTGAAGCGATTGAGTGCGGGCGCGGTCCTTGGGAGGCGCCGAGCATTTAGGATTGGCGGACTCACTGCCGGGGCTGAAGCCCCGCATCTACAGCGGTGTAGCGTTCGTCAAGGCTGCGGCGATTGCTTCAGTTCGGGATTGGGGATGGGAGCGTCCCCGTATTTTTCACGTTGCTTGCTTAAGCTTGCATCGACAAGCTTTCTTGACGTGGCGAGTTCGGCTTGCGCTTCTTCGCGGCGCCCCAGGCGGAGAAGGACTTGGCCGCGAACGAAATGGACATTTTGGTTCTCGGGAACTAATTTTTCGGCAGCATCCAGGGCGGTGAGCGCTTCGCGATTTTTTCCTTGGCGTTGATAGAGGCGGCCTAGCGCTAGGAGCGACGCGGGTTGGCGAGGATTGTAGCGCAGCGCTTCGCGAAAGGAGTGTTCAGCGTCGTCGTCTTTTTGCATTTGTAGATAGAGCAGGCCGAGTTGTTCGTAATTGTCGGGCAGATCGGGTTCGACGGCGATGTCTTTGCGAAATTCGGCCTCGGCGCGATCGTTATCTTCCTTCCTCATGTAAGCGAATCCAAGACTGAAATGCACGTACGGCAAGTTGGAGTTCGCGGCCGCGGCGAGTTCCAGTTCGGAGATGGCTTTGTCCATTTGTTCGCGGTTGAGGTAGGCCTTGCCGAGGATGAGGTGGAACTCGGGAGTTTGCGCGCCGACCTCGACGAGGCGGCTGAGGGCTTTTTCGTCGAGATCATTTTTGCCGGCGTTGTGAGCGGCGATATCGAGGACGTAGAGATAAGTGAAGTCGTTGGACATTTCCGGCCAGAGAGGTTCGAGGTCGGCGACGGCGTCGGCGTAATGCTCGGTGAAAACGTGGCAGAGGCCGAGGAGGTAGCGAGCTTGTTGCGAGTCGGGCTGGTCGCGGACGACGGAGGCGAGTGGCGCGACAGCTCCGGCGTAGTCGCCGCGACGGTATTTTACGAGTCCGATGTTGAGACGGATTCCGGTCATTTTGGGTTCGAGCGTTTCGGCTTTTTGCAGGAGTGACAGCGCGTGATCCCACTCTTTGCGGCGCATGGCGATGACACCGAGATTGGCGTAGGCGGCGCCGGATTGCGGATCGACGGAGAGGACGCGGCGGAAAGCGGCTTCGGCGGTGGCGAGATCGCCGGATTGTAGGGCGGCTTGGCCTTCTGCGAAGGAGACTTTGGGATCGACGGCAGAGGCGTGACTGGCGTGACTTGCGCTGCCCGGCGATGATTGCAGTAGCGGAGGGAAAGAGAATCCCTGTGAAGGCAGCGGAGCGAGGCAGACGCAGAAAGCTGGTATTAAAGCGATTGAGAGGAAAGTGGAGAGATAGGCGCGGATCTGAAAAGACATCGTTCGATAGTGTCCGGCAGAGGAAGAAGGAATTCAAGCGGCGCGCCGGGCGGAGGCCGTGGCAGAGTGGACGGGGACCAATAGAGTACCTAGATGGGTGAAACCTGATTTTCAGCTTGACACCAACAGAGCAATGCTTTATTAATCCGATTTAATAAGTGAGATTGGGTGCGTTTCCTAACGTCGAGTGGTGGGGGCTGTCTCGGATGAGTAGCCTTCTGCGAGCGGCAGATATTAGGGGTGCCCGCGGTAGCAGGCGTAATTGTGCCCACACCAGGCCGGTCATTCATTTCAAAAATTTCCGGGGAGGTAGCAAAGTGAAGGGACACGATTCCAATTTTATTTCTGCCTGTATTTTGAAAAACCTGCCGAGAGCGGCGCGGCTGTTGGTTTGCGCGATGATCGCGATGCTGTGCACCGCATACGTCGCGAAGGCGCAAGACACGGGATATATCAGCGGAACGGTGACGGATAAATCCGGCGCTGCAGTAGCAGGCGCGGATGTCATGATTTCCAGCACGAACGGCAGCGCGACTCACCAAACGACAACGAATGGGGATGGCGCTTACGTCGTGGCCGGTTTGCCGGGCGGGTCTTACAACATCGAGGTGACGGCAAAGGGATTCCAGAAATATGCGGCGAAGGGTGTCGTGCTGGATGTCGCGCAGAAAAGTCGTGTGGATATCCAGCTCAGCGTCGGCGCGGTCTCGGAAGAAGTGGTGGTGACGGGCGAGAGCGTGGCGCAGGTGGAGACGCAATCCTCGGCTCTCAGCAACACCATCACCGGGACACAGGTGAATGAAATCCCCCTCAATGGACGCAATTTTACGCAGCTTGTCACACTCTCCCCAGGCGTCGTCAGCCAAACCGGTTCGGATGAGGGCAAGGTTGGTGTTTACGGCAACGTGGCCTTTAGCATGAACGGCGGCCGCACCGAATATAACAACTGGGAGTTGGACGGCGGAGACAACATGGATAACGGCAGCAACTCCACGCTCAACGTTTATCCGAACCCGGAAGCAATCGCGGAATTCAAAGTCTTGACCTCGAGCTATGGCGCGCAATATGGGCGCAACGGTTCTGGCACGATCGAAGTCGAGACCAAGTCCGGCGGAACCTCCTTCCACGGCAGCGCCTTTGAATACAACAGGAACGATTTCTTCAACGCCAGATCCTGGGAGCAGGGCGCAGACCCTACACAGCCGAAGGCGCCCTACAAGAAGAATGACTTTGGATATACCTTCGGTGGCCCCGTTTACATTCCCAATCACTACAACACCGACAAGAGGAAGACCTTTGTCTTCTGGTCGCAAGAATGGCGCCGGGAAAAGAGTTCGACCACAGTTAATCCGAACGTTCCGTCGAATGCCGAACGCGGCGGAAATTTTTCCGATCTCTGCCCGGCCTATTCCCCCACCATACCCGTGAACGCCACGGCCTTTCCGGACTGCCCGACGCAACACGGAAGCGGTGGGTTGGCCTTCCCCAACAATACCGTGACGCCGACGGCGGTCGGGACCGCGCTTCTCGCAATTATCCCTCAAGCCAATTCCACGAACGGCGGATTCCCGTCGGTCGTCGAAACGGTTGCGAGCCCAACCACCTGGCGCGAAGAACTCGTCCGCGTGGATCAGAACCTCTCCGACAATTACCGTTTAACGTTCCGGTACATTCACGATTCCTGGCAGACAGTGGTTCCCAACGCGTTGTGGGGCAATGGAACCAGCTTCCAGAACGTGACCACGAACTTCGGGGGGCCCGGCTCGAGTTTTGTGGCGCGCCTGAACGCAAACATTACCCCGACGCTGCTCAACGAATTTGTGGCTAGCTATACGGCGGACCATATCACTCTCACCACCGGAGGCCCGGTAGCGCTACCCTCCGGATTCGCCATGGGCTCGATATTCAACAATGGCTTCGGCGGACTGCTCCCCGCGATCTCCGTCGGGAGCAACGCTGCCTACGGGGGAACCTTTACGTCCGACACCGGATATTTCCCGTGGCATAACGCTAACCCGACATACACCTATCGCGACAACATCACCAAGATTTTTGGTCAACACACCTTCCAGTTCGGAGCGTACGCTGCGTTCGCGCAAAAGAACGAGGGCAGTTCGGATTACGTCCAAGGCATTCTAACTTTCAGCTCTGGCGCCAGTGCGGTCTCGACGGGAAACGCCTTTGCCGACCTGCTGGTGGGCAACATCGCAAAGTATCAGCAGACCACTCAAAATAACCAGTATTACAACCGCTACAAGATCGTGGAGCCATACTTCCAGGATGACTGGCGTGTGACAAAAAGGCTGACTCTAAACCTCGGTTTGCGCGTCAGCCTTTTCGGCACCTACCGCGAACGGTACCAGCACGCATTTAGCTTTGACCCCAAAGCGTTCGTCGCAGCCGATGCCCCCGCGATCGATCCCAATACGGGTGCGTTGGTTCCCGGCGCGGGGAACCCATATAACGGCGTTATTCAGTGCGGCGGCAAGGGCGGCACTTCCAATGTTCCTGCGGCCGTTCTGTCAGAATTCCCGGCGGCTAGCATCGGCTCCTCACCGAACGCCGGCTGCTTGCAGGGGCATCTCTTCAACCCCGCGCCTCGTATCGGTTTTGCGTTTGACCCGAAAGGCGACGGCAAAATGGCCATTCGCGGCGGCTACGGCATCTTCTACGAGCATACCAACGGCAACGAAGGAAACAGCGAATCGCTGGAAGGCTCGCCGCCGCTCGTGCTGACGGCCGCGCAGTCCAACATCACCGGTTACGGAAATATCGGGGCCGCGAGTGGTCCAGTTCCAATCTTTCCCTTGGACAAGATCGTTTCCATTCCGGATAAGGCTCAATGGCCTTACGTGCAGCAGTGGAACCTGAACGTTCAGAAGGAACTGCCCGATCATTTCATTATGTCGGTCGCCTACGTGGGCAGTAAGGGCACGCATCTGACCCTTCTCAGCAACGGCAATCAGATCGAGCCGGTTCCTACTTCGCAAAACCCCTTCGGAGTGGGGCAGACGCTCTACAACACTGGGTTCGTCGGCTCCACGGGGCCCGAAGGAGCCTGCGTTGGACCGCTAGGAAGTGCGAACGTGCAAGCCTGGACTCCGGGTCAAACCGTGGCCGGAACGACCAAGCCGCTGACGACGCAGGCCGCTACCAACCTGAACGTCGCTTGCGGCCTCAACCAAACCAACGACATATTCCGCCCGAATTTCCTTGGCTATGCCGACGTCAACACTCTCAGAAACGCCGCGAACTCGATTTATCATTCTTTGCAGGTCGCCGTCCATCGCACGGTTGGCGATCTTAACTTGAACGTTGCGTATACCTACAGCCATTCGATCGACGATTCCTCTGACCGGAGCGACACAGCCTTTGTTAACGCTTATGATATCGCCGCTAATCGAGCCAGTTCTACGTTCGACGTGCGACATAACTTGGCGGTGAGCTACGTCTACGATGTGCCCATCTTTAAAGGAGCGACAGGGCTGAAGCGTGCGCTCTTGGGTGGGTGGGAGGTTTCAGGTATCACCATTGCCCAATCTGGAATCCCATTTAGCGTTACGAACGGGACGTCCCAGGGAGACAACGCTGGTGTCGCTAATGCTACTGGCACCGGTTCCCGTCCCGATTTGATCGGGAATCCCAAGGCCGGCCTGACCCAGACGCAAGTCCCCGGTGATCGGGGCCCACTTGCATACAATCCAGCCGCGTTCGCAGTTCCTCAAGGTCTCACGTTCGGCGATGTCGGACGCAACACGCTGAACTATCCAAGCCGCGTGAATTTTGACTTCGGCGCCAGCAAGCGATTCCCGATCAGGGAGAACACCGGATTCGAGTTCAAGTGGGAAGCTTTCAACGTTTTCAACCACACGCAATACAACGCCATCAGCGGAAACGCTTCGAGCGGCGGCAGCGGTGCGTCTTCCGCCATGGACACCATCGACCCGACGGCCAGCACCGTTTTCCTCCATCTGACCGGCACACACGACCCGCGCATCATGCAGTTCGGTCTGCGGTTCTACTTCTAACGGGAACTGGAATGACGAGGGCGGCGCTTTTTTTGTGAGCGCCGCCCTTTTTTTTCTGATAATGGCTATCGCTTTTTTGTATACTCCCACCGCCCGTCCCGGAGGAGAGAAAAGCGCCATGAAACGCCGAACATTTATAGAGACGTCGATCGCCACAGCGGCAGTGTTTGCGGCGCGGCCCTCGTGGGCCGCTGCAAGCGAACACGAGATCAAAAAGGTGGGACTACAGCTGTACACCGTTCGAGAGGTATTGAAGACCGACTTCGATGGGACCATCGCGAAAGTGGCTGCGACTGGGTACAAAGAGGTTGAGTTTGCCGAGGACTACGGCGGCCATTCCCCGAAGGATCTTCGCGCGCTGCTTGACAAGGACGGCCTTGTATCGCCCTCGGCGCACATTCGTTACGACTTGATCGAGAAAAAATGGCCCGAGACGCTCGATGCAGGGCACGTAGTCGGATACCAGTACATCGTGTGCCCATGGATCGATGAGAAGCAGCGCAATGCGGATGGCTGGAAGCGCGTCGCGGAGCTCTTCAACAAGGCGGGCGAGGCCAGCCAGAAGGCCGGAATCCAGTTGTGCTATCACAATCACTCCTTCGAGTTTTCGCCGGTCGAAGGCCTGGACGGGAAATCCGCGTACGAGTACCTGCTGACGGAAACGGATCCGAACTTCCTAAAGATGGAGATGGATTTGTGCTGGATCAGCGTAGCCGGGAAAGATCCGGTGAGCTATTTTGACAAATATCCGGGGCGCTTCCCGATGGTGCACGTAAAGGATTATGTGAACGACCCGAACGCGACCAGTAGCTACGCTGGGGCGACTGGCTCGGTGGTATTCAAAGGCCGCCTGGCTGATGTGGGTAAAGGGACAATTGATTTCAAGCGGATCTTCGCGGCGTCCGAAAAAGCCGGGATCAAACATTATTTCGTCGAAAATGACGACGCGAAAGTTCCGTTCGAGGATATCAAGATCAGCTACGACTATTTGAGCGGGCTGCGCTTCTAATCGCGGACGTTTTTACTGGGGGAATCAACGTGCGTAAAACAGCTGTAGCACTGGTCTGCGCTGTGGCCGGCGCTTTTCTGTTGCTTGCGGCGCGAGCGCAGGCGCCTGCGTCGAAGCAGCTTTTCAATGGCAAGGATCTGACCGGGTGGAAGCACGTCGGGCCGGGTGACATGACGGTCGAGGACGGATTGATTCGCACGCACGGCGGGATGGGGCTTCTCTATTGGACCGGCGGCAAACTGGGCAACTGCCGGATTCACGTGGTCTACAAAATGCGCGACTTCAACGACAATTCCGGCGTGTTCATCCGGATTCCGATCGAACCGCGGGAACCGTGGATGCCCGTGCACTACGGTTACGAAGTGCAGATCGACAATCATCCAGAGACTTCGAACGAGGACGAGTATCACATCACGGCGGCGCTCTATTCGCTGACCAAGCCGCTGGCCAAACCCGGCAAGCCCGGGCCCGAGTGGAACACGATGGACATCACGCTGGATGGCCCGCACACCATCGTAATTCTGAACGATGTGAAGGTCACGGATTACACCGAGGGCCAGCCGGTTCCGGAGCGCAAGTTTGATTTTGAGCCGCAACGGGGCCGGCGGCCGGAGGAGGGTTACATCGGATTGCAGAATCACAGCGACCACGACATCGTGTTCTTCAAAGAGGTCAGCGTGCAGTCCCTGAAGTAGCGGCTTTCGGAAAGAGATTGACAGAGTCCAATCAGGAGGGTGTTATGCGCAAGAATCGTTTTTCGCGTCGTGAGTTTCTGCAGAGTACGGCTGGGGCTACGGGTGCGCTGGCGGCGGCTCCGAGCATCTTCCTGAAGCCGGAATATATTCCGTCGGCGCTGGAACGAGTAGCGCCGAGCGACCGGCTGCGCTTCGGGATCATCGGCATTGGGATGCAAGGTTCAGGTTTGCTGACGGCGGCGGTGCAATTGCCTGGAGTGGAATGCGTGGCGGCGTGCGATCTATATGACGGCCGGCACACGCTGGCGCAAGAAATTGTCGGAAAGAAAATTCCGACGACGCGGCGTTATCAGGATTTGCTGGACAACAAGGAGATTGATTGCCTGATCGCGGCGGTGCCGGATCACTGGCACAAGCAGGTGGTGGTGGACGCGGTCAGCGCGGGCAAGGATATTTATTGCGAGAAGCCCATGTCGCATTCCGCGGCGGATGGCCTAGCGATGGTAGCCGCGGCGCAGAAAACGGAACGCGTCGTGCAGATTGGCTCGCAGCGCGTGAGTTCGGTGATTTGCGCGAAGGCCAAAGAGATGATTGCGCAGGGAACCATTGGGACGTTGACGCTCGTGGAAGGCTCGCTTGGACGAAACGACCCGACGGGCGCGTGGGAGTATCCGCCTCCGCCGGACCTTTCTCCTTCGAATCTGGATTGGGATACGTGGCAGGGCACGGTGCCCAAGGTGCCGTTCAATCCGAATATTTTTGCGCGCTGGCGCTGCTGGAAGGCGTATGGCACGGGGCTCGCGGGCGATCTGCTCGTTCATTTGGTCAGCGGCATGAACTTCATGCTGGGGTGGAATGCTCCGCCGAAGAAAGCCATGTCCCTCGGAGACATTCTGCGCTTCAAGGATGGGCGCGACATGCCGGATGTGCACGCTACACTGTTTGATTACGGAAGCGCGCCGGTCTATCTGCGGCTGAATCTGGGATGCGAGACTCCGGAGATTTATCGCTTCCAGGGATCGAAGGGGATTCTGGAAGTCACCGAATTTGCGATCAATTATTATCCGCAGACGGGCGAGGACCAAGCGCCGAGCTACTACACTTCCGGCTATCCACAGAAAATGCGGGATGCATACACGGCGGACTGGCACGCGAAAAACGATCCGGTGCCGGGCAAAGAGCCGGTCCTGGAAGGTTACACGTATCGCGGCGATTCTTGGGATGATGAAAAGCCGCATCTGTGGAGATACTTCCAGGGTGTCAGGAACCATCAGCAGGTTACGGAAGACACCGTATTTGGGAACAACGCCGCACTCGCGTGCCACATGTCCAACGAATCGTACTTCCGGAAAAGCGCGGTTACATGGGACGCCGCATCTGGCACGATTAAGTCCGCCTAACAGCGCCGATAAACGCGCCGTCAACGCACCGTCCATCCGGCCAGTTATGGATGAGCCACAACCGCAACTTCCGCTGACGCATTGGGTTTTATACTGAAGCTGTTCAAGCGAGGAGAGTTGCAAATGCGCAAAAGTCATATTGCAGGATTGGTTTTGCTTGCGTTAGTGATGGTGTTTATGCCCGCGCGGTCGTCGGCGCAAATCGCTGTTGGTGTGGCTGTGCACATCGGTCCTCCAGCGCTGCCCGTGTACGAGCAGCCGATCTGCCCGGGTGCGGGGTATCTTTGGACGCCGGGTTATTGGGCTTATGGCCCGGATGGATATTACTGGGTGCCGGGAACGTGGGTCATGGCGCCATCCGTTGGAGTCCTGTGGACGCCTGGCTATTGGGGCTGGGGCGGCGGCGGGTATTTTTGGCACGCCGGGTATTGGGGACCGCACGTTGGATTCTATGGTGGTATTAATTATGGATTTGGCTACGGCGGAGTTGGCTTCGTTGGCGGGCGCTGGAATGGCGGAGTGTTCGCGTACAACACGGCCGTGATGCACGTCAACACCACGGTGATTCATAACACCTATGTGGATCGTACGGTCGTCAACAACGTCACTGTGAACAATCACGTGAGTTACAACGGAGGGACGGGCGGAGTCTCCGCGCGGGCAACTTCGGCGGAATTAGCGGCGGAGCATGAACACCATATCGCGCCGACGTCGATGCAAACGCAGCACGAGCATGCCGCGAGCACGAATCGCGCGCTGCTGGCTTCCGAGAATCATGGCAAGCCGGCCATCGCCGCGACCGCGAAGCCGGGTGAGTTTTCTGGGCATGGAGTCGTAGCCGCCAGAGCGGCAGCGACTTCGCCGCGCAACGTCTCAACAAACGGCGGGAACAGGCCTACAAACAACGCGGCCGATCTTCACAAGACCGACCGTCCTCCTTCCGCTACGTCGCACGGCGGAAGCACCGGGTCGAACACTACAATGCATGCGAATAACACGAATACTGCTCATGTGAACAATGCCGCCAACAACGCGCCCAAGAGTCAGGCGCATCCGCAGAGCAGGCCTCCGGCGAAACCCCAGGCGGAGAGCAAACCACATGCTGAAGGCAAGCCGCGCTAGGACTAGCTGCAAATAGAGAAGAGAATTGCTCCAGGCTCGCGACTGCGCCTGGAGCAATTTTTATTCAGGCTTCCGGAAGCGGAGGGCAGCCGGGGAATTCGCGCAGAGCGGTGTTGCCAATATATTGCAAATCCGCGATGCCGATTTTGCTGGTGTAGAAGCCATCGCAAGTGAGCCTGCGCAAGAATGCGAAGAAGGCTACGCCCTGGCTGAGGGCCAAATCCTGTTTGGCATTCTTGCGGAAGGCGATCATGTCGAGCACCTCTTTGCGCTGCTCGGGAGTGCAATCCAGGAACAGTTCCGAGTAGCGGTCGGAGCAGAAACTGTCCAGCCATTGGAGCCCTCCGCCGAGGGCGACCTGATACTCTTCATTTTCGCTGGTGAGCAGGTCGATGAATTCGGGAGCGCCGGCTTCCACGGCGCCTCCGGACTTTTCATCCTTGGGGATGATGGTGTCGCAAAGAGTGGTGAGCAGTTCGTATTGGTGGGAAGAAAAATATTTCGGAGCGTACTTTCCTGCAGGCGAAACGGCCTTTTCGTTGTGAACCGTCTGGTGAGCGTATTCCGCCGCTTTCGCGGGGATTACCTGTAGCACCGAGCCGCTGACGGCACCCATTGCCAGCGTTCGCAGGATGTCGCGCCGCGTTACGGAGTTTTCAGTCATAGTTCGTCTCCCAGAAGTGCCCCCGCTGGTTTTGGCCCGGCTACAAGTTGCCCTTCTTGGCTTCGTCAAGAAGATACTCGGACGCACGCCAAGCCAGCGCCATGATCGTCAGAGTCGGATTCTTATCGGGGTTGGTGACGAGCGGCGCGCCGTCCATCACGAAAACATTTTTCACGTCGTGCGCCTGGCAGAAGCCATTTAGAACAGAACTCTTGGGGTCGCCGCCCATGCGCGCGGTGCCAACTTCGTGGATAATTTTTCCGCCTTCGGCAATTCCGAAGGGGCGTTCGCCGCTGATGGGGGTCTTGGTTTTGTACTCGCCGCCGGCGGCTTCGATGATGGCGCGAAATGTTTCCTGCATGTCTTGAGCCTGGCGAATTTCGTACTCGCTCCACTTGAAATGGAAGCGCAGGACGGGAATGCCCCATTTATCGACGACATCCCGGTCAATCTCGCAGTAGGTATCCGGGTTGGGAATCATTTCGCCGCGCCCAGCCATCCCGATGCCTGTTCCGTAGACTTGCCTCGCGCGTTTCTTCAAACTGGCGCCGTAGCCTTCCTCTTCGTGCAAAAGGTGATTGAACTCGCCGATACGGGGCATCTCGCGGCCGCCGCCAAATTCGATGTGATAGCCGCGAGGAAAATCATTTTTGCGGTCGAATTTCCACCAAGGGATGTACATGTGCATGCCGCCGACGCCATCGTGATTGTGCGGCGGCATTTTTTCGAGCTGCGGAATGATGCCCCAGCCATCGCTGCCGACGGAATCGGTGAGGTATCTGCCGACGGCCCCAGAGGAGTTGGCGAGCCCTTCGGGAAATTGTGAGGACTTCGAGTTCAGAAGCAAACGCGCGGACTCACAGGCGCTTGCCGCGAGCACCACGGCGCGGGCGTTCACGCGTTTTTCGGTGCGCGTGGCCTTGTCTATATACGAGACGCCTTCGGCTTTGCCATCTTTTCCAAGAAGGACTTCGCGAGCCATCGCGCCGGTGACCATCGTGAGTTTGCCGGTCTTCATCGCCGGAGGAATCATCACCTGGCTGGAGCTGAAGTTTGAGGCCGTGACGCAGCCGCGTCCGCATTGTCCGCAATAGTGGCAAGGAAGGCGGCCGTTCACGGAGCGCGTCAAGATAGCGAGGCGCGAAGGAATGCAAATAACGCCGATCTTGTCGCAGGCTTTCTTGACGATGAGATCCGTGCAACGCGGTTTCGGCGGCGGGAGAAACATACCGTCCGGAGCGCTCGAAACATTCTCATGCGTGCCGAAGACGCCGATGTAGGATTCGACTTTGTCGTAGTATGGCGCGAGATCATCGTAGGTGATCGGCCAATCGTCGCCCAGGCCATCGCGCGTCGCTGATCTAAAATCAATCGGGGCGAAACGCAGCGCGATGCGGCCCCAGTGGTTCGTGCGGCCACCAACAATCCGCGAACGGAACCACTGAAAATTTGAGCCGGGAGCGGAAGTATACGGCTCGCCTTCAATATTCCAGGCGCCATTAGGCGCGAGAAATTCGCCGAAATTCGCCGCCGCGTGCCCGCCCACACCGATCCCCCGGTGCGGCAATTCGTAGGGCCACATGAGCATTTTGAAATCTTTTTCGGGATTGACTGGCGGCCCAGCTTCGAGCAACACCACGCTGAGCCCGCCTTCGGTCAGAACCTTCGCGGCTGTGCCGCCTCCGGCGCCGGACCCAACGACACACACGTCATACATCTTCGGCGAGCGAATTACTTGAGACATTTCGTAGACCTCAGCCTACAGCTCGTTCTGTTTCATCTGGGACACGGCGTAATCGCAGGCGCGGGCCGTCAAGGCCATGTACGTCAGCGAAGGATTAACACAAGCGCTCGAAACCATGCAAGCTCCGTCGGGCAGGAAAAGGTTCTTCACGTCGTGAGCCTGGTTGTGTTCGTTCAGCACGGAAGTTTGCGGGTCGCGGCCCATACGCGCCGTGCCCATCTCGTGGATGCCGAGTCCAGGCGGTGAAGGTTTCTGAAACACGGAAATTTCCGTGGCGCCAGAGGCGGCGAGAATTTCCGCGGCCTGCACGGCAATATCCTTGGACATGGCCAGTTCGTTATCACCCCATGCGCAGTGAATCTTCAGAGTGGGGACGCCCCAGGCATCGACTTTGCCCTTATCGATCTCGACGTAGTTATTGTGATTCGGCAAGCACTCGCCGAAGCCGTTGAGACTCATTTGCCACGGCCCTGGCATCTTCAGCGCGTTCTTGAATTCCGGGCCTAGGCCGACCATCGACGCGCCGCGCGACCAGCCTTCCCGGCTTCCACCGCCCTGGTAGCCATATCCGCGCAAGAAATCCGGCTGCTTGGTTTTTACGTTCCTGAAGCGCGGAACGTAGATGCCATTCGGCCGGTTGCCGAAAGGCATTTTGTCTTCATGGCCGGGCATTCTGCCGCTCGCGCCTGCGCCCATGTGGTGGTCCATGAGGTTGTGGCCGAGCTCGCCGCTGCTGTTGGCGAGCCCATTCGGGAATTCAGAAGTCGCGGAGTTGAGCAGAATGCGGGTGGACTCGAGAGTCGAGGCGCATACAAAAAAGATGCGAGCTTTGAACTCGAGGGCGTTCTTGGTCTGCGCATCAATCACCTTGACGCCGGTGACGCGGCGCGTCGCGGAGTCAAAATTCAAGCTGTGAACGACGCTGTAAGGCCGGATGGTAAAGCGGCCAGTTTTTATCGCGGCGGGGAGAGTCGAACTCAAGCTGCTGAAATAGGACCCGGTGATGCAGCCGCGGTGGCAGATGCCGCAATAGTGGCAGGCAGCGCGTCCTTTGTGAACGCGTGTGAGCACGGCGGAGCGCCCGATGGTCATCATGCGATCGTCGAAATGTTTGGAGAGCGCTGCGCGAACATCCTGCTCGACGCACGTCATTTCCATCGGTGGCAGAAATTTTCCGTCAGGCAACTGCGGCAAGCCCTCCGCCTGGCCACTGATGCCGGCGAATTCTTCGACGTAGTCATACCAGGGCGCGATGTCCGCATAGCGGATCGGCCAGTCGACTGCGACGCCTTCTTTTACGTTGGCTTCAAAATCGAGATCGCTCCAGCGGTAGCTCTGGCGGCCCCAGGTAAGGGATTTTCCGCCGACTTGGCGCCCGCGAATCCAGGAAAAGTGTTTGCCTTCTTCGCAGCTATAAGGATTGTCGACGTCGTTGACGAAAAACTTGTTGGAGTATTCATCGCAGGCGTAATAACACTCGCGTTGAATGGGCTGCGTGCCCATGCGCTTCACGTGATCGTCCCAGCCGCGATACTTCAGCTCCCAAACCGGAACGTGCTCGACATAGTCGCGCTCCGGAACGATGCTGCGTCCCGCTTCCAACACCAGCGTATTAAGCCCTTTTTCGGTGAGTTCTTTCGCCGCCCATCCACCGGTAATTCCCGAGCCGATAATGATTGCGTCGTAGGTATTGGCCGCCATGCGAGTCTCCCTTACGCCTTTTTCTCGGCAGTTACCGGCACGCAACCATGCTGGGCGCCGGGAATGATTTGCAAGCCGAGTTCGCGGCTAAAGCCAACTTCGGAAGTGTAGTAGCCGTGAAGAGTGATGCCCTTGAACACAATAAAAAAATTGCCTTTGAGTTGCGTGTCCCGCTCCGGGACGGTGTTCCCGTGACGTGCCGAGCGGCGCGGCCCCATGGCGATGGCTTCATCCATGGCGCGCATCAGAGTGAGCTGTTGCACGGCACTTGCATCGACGAAATCTTTTCCATAAAGCTCGTTGCTTTGCTTGTCCACACCGGCGAGCCCTTCGAGAAAATGGCTGCGGTCCTCATCGGTGGCCCACTCGGTGAGAATGACATCGATGAATTCATTGACGCGCGCACCCTTGGCGCCCGGCGTGTCGGTCTCTGGAATAATTATTTCGCTCATCAGAACAACCGTCGCGTTTTGGTGCGGATTGAGCGTGCGCAATGTGTATCCGGATGCGGGATGCGCATCCTGAAAAAAGGCGAAGAGCTCGGGCGCGAGAGTAGGGGCAATCGCTCCCGCAGCAAGAAATTTTAGGGCGTCACGCCGTTGCATAGAACCTCCCCAATTCGCTTTCTTCTTATTCATCATCCTTCGAGAATTTCTTTGCGAACATTTTTCAAAACGTAGGCGGCGCGCTCGACGCCTACTTCGCCAGAAAGGATGGGGTCTTCATTCTCAATGCTGAGAATCCCTTCGTAGCCAATGTCCATATAGGCTTGCACGATGGACTTCCACAGACCCGCTCCGTGGCCGTAGCCAACGGCGCGGAAGGTTTCCGAGGCATTGCCGAGATCGCTGGTCTCGAAAGCAAAATTCAGCACGCCATATTTTGCGACGTTGTCTGGGAAAAATACCGTGTCCTTCATGTGCGCATGAAAGAGCATGCCTTTTTTGCCCAAGAAGTGAATCACTTCGACCGGGTCGCAGCCTTGCCAGAAAAGGTGGCTCAGGTCGCAGTTTGCGCCGATTTCCTCGCCGACGGCTTCGCGTAATTTCAAAAGCGTTCGCGGATTATAGACGACGAAGTTGGGGTGCATTTCGAGCGCGATGCGGTGCACTCCGTGTTCGCGAGCGAATTTGGCCGCTTCTTTCCAATAGGGAATGACCTTTTCTTTCCACTGCCAATCCTGCATTTGCGCGTACTCAGGCGGCCAGCGATACGTGATCCAGTTTGGCTGCGCATCCGTCGCCGTGCCGCCGGGGCACCCGGAAAAGCCCACGATAACTTTTACGCCGAGCCGCTCGGCAAGTAACACCGTTCTGCGAAAACTTTCACGATCCCGCTCGGCATGTTTTTCATCAGGGTGAACGGGATTGCCGTGGCAGCTTAGCGTCGCCACCTGAATCCCACGATCCGTAAATTTTTTCTGCCAAGCTTTGGCTTTGGCGGGGTCGTCAAGAAGGTCGGCAACCGGGCAATGGTTCGTGCCTGGATAGCCTCCCGTGCCGATCTCCATCGCTTCGAGCCCGAGCGCGCTTACTTTGTCGAGCATCTCGTCCAGGGAGAACTTCTCATAGACCGGGTCGAAGACGCCGATGGGGATTTTGCGTTTTGTGGAGGAGGAAGCCGTCGATTGCTTCTTCGACGCGGGAAGCGCGCCAACAATGGAGTCCTTCATATTGACTCCTCCAGGAACCGCCGCAGCCAGCAGGCCTCCGCCGGTCGCAGCCAGAAATCGCCTGCGATCAACCGATTTACCTCCGCGCGAGCTTTCCATCCTCAACCCCCCAGAAATGTTCTTCTTACGCCTGCCAATCGCGACCCGCGGCATTATACGCCTCCTGAGAGGAAGGGGTAGTCACAAAATCGTTTTTGGTAGGGAAGAACGACGGAAAATCCGCTGTGGAGAAGAAGGGTAGAAATGCCAGTGGCTCGCAGGATCGCAAATCCCCGCAATTTGAGGTCTAGGACTTCTTGCGAGTCAGCGCGTCCAAAGCCGGAATAGAGACAGCTGCTGTCACCACGCGGTCGGGCGGCATCTTTCGATTTTGAATCGCCTCGAACAGCATTTCAATCGCCTGGCCCGCGTTGGGAGGAACAAAGACAGTGGCTGTCAGCAGTCCGCTGCGCACCCATGCTTGACCTGTTTTAGGCAAGCCATCACAGCCGGTGAACGGCAGTTTGAGCCATCGTTCGCGCTCGTCCTCGTTCGTCAATTCCTTGAAGGCATCCCGCGCGCCCATGGCCATGGAGTCGTCCTGCGCCGAAACGAGGTCGACGGCCGCTCGCTGGGAAGTCGTCAGCTTGAGCCAGGAGCGCACGGAGCGTTGCGCACTTTCCTGTGTCCACTGGGCTTTGAGCGTCGTGACCTGTACGCCCGGTGGCTTGGTTTCTTGCATGCCGGCGGTTCGATCTTTAGCGGCGGAATTCTCCGATGGCCCCTGGATATAGAGGACGGAACCTCCTCCTCGGAGCAGCGCGGCCATCTGACGCCCCTGGATGCGGCCGATCTCGACGTGGTCGGAACTGATGGCGAAGAGCGGCGCCGTCGAAGTCTTGCGCAATTCATCGATGTAATTCGCATCGCGATTCAGGATCGCCCAGCCGATGCCGGCGCTGACCGCGGCCTTCGCGACTTGCGGCAGGGCAGTGCCGCCGACAGGTTCAAAAATGATCGCGTCAGGCCGCAATTCTTTCGGCGATTGAACGGCCTTCAGGAGTTGCGTGCTTTGGTTGATGGCGTCGTTTTGCGCGTGGACGATCTGGACGTCAACGCCCGTTTTGCGGCCGGCCTGCTCCGCGGATTCCGACTGTTCGATTTGGTAGTCGTTATCGTCGGTCGTAAGAGAAACGAGGAATTTAAGTTTTTTCATTCTTCTCTCTATATAGGATGGTTCTATTCCAACATAAAGATGCTCGGTAAGCCCAAGAAGCCTACCGGGTTGGTGCCTAGCCCGCCACTCTTGGAGTTTTTACACGTTTCCAAGAGCGGCAACTAGCCGGCTAACGCCTTGCGAAGTCATCGAGGGCCCCACTCAGACGTTCGAGACCAGCTCGCAGTCCTTCCGTATCGCCGCCGATGCCAATGCGGAAATGCTGTGGCATCTCAAAGAACGTGCCGGGCACTACCGTGGTTTCGTACTTTTCGCGCAGCAATCTGAAAAATGTTTCCGGATCGCCGCGCATGAGCCGCGGAAAAAACACCGTGCCGGCCGGTGAGCGGAAGCATTCGAGATCATGTCGTGAATCGAGAAAGGAATCGATAACGGCGCGATTGGTGGCAAGAAGGGCGCGCGCCCGCTCGCGAAATTTTTCAAGATGATCGAAAGCGATCACGGACATCCGTTCGGCGGCGTGCGCCGCGACAGCTCCAAATAAATCATTGAGAAGCCACATGCGCTTGGCCAGCGGAGGCGATGCGAGCACCCATCCGCAGCGCAGACCGCTCAAACCGTAGGCTTTCGTAAGGCTGCTGGTAACGATAAAGGGGTTGTCAGGCGCGGAGGCCATGGCTTGGCCGATCGGAAAGCAAAATGGCGCGCCGCCCTCGAAGAACATTTCGAGATAGACCTCATCCACCAATACATGCGCACCAACGCGGTGCGCCATTTCGCCAATCACGCGGAGCGTTGCTGCCGGCATCAGCGCGCCGCTCGGATTGTGGAAATTGCTCAGTACAATGAGCCGCGTTTCGCCGGTAATATTTCTCTCGATGTCCTTCGGTTCTAATGCGAACCCTGTTTCAAACCGGCGAGGGATTCGCTTCACACGCGCTCCCAGATACTCTGCGACGTCAAGAAGTGGCCCGTAAACCGGGTGCTCGATCAACACCTCATCACCCGGATCGAGCACGGCGGCCATCGCCAAATGATTCGCCATCGAAGTGCCAGTGGCCGCGACCACGCACTCCTCGGGCACGCCGTTGTGTCGTGCCAGGCGCTGGCGCAGCGGTTCGTAACCATAACCGCCGGGTGCGGTGATCTCCAAATCTTCCAGGTGCACGGGAAAATCGGACAAGGGAACGCTCATCACGCCGCTAGTTGCCAAATTAAATCGCGCATGCGAACGGGTTTTCGCCCATTCCATGTATACCGAACGCTTTGTTCGTTCCGAACCGCTCATGTTTCTGCGACTCCCTTGTTTTTTGCGCGCCACAAATAGTATGCAGGCAAACCGGCGATCGCGATGCCCAGGCCAATGAGCGATCGTTTGGGGTCGTGCGCGAACGTGCTCACCACAACGATCCATTCCGCGGCGATGAACAGCAAAGTTGTCCACGGATGCCCCGGTACACGAAACTCGATCGCAGAGGAACTTTCTGTCGCTGCGCGGCGCCGCAACACGAACAAACACATTGCCGTCAACCCGAAGAACAAGGAATCCATCGCCACTACGTAGTTCACCACTTGCGCGTACGTTCCAGTGAGCGCGATAACGATGGCCCACACGCCTTGCAGCATGATGGCTACAACGGGGACGTGCGTCCGCGGATCAATCCACGCAACGCCGCGAAAAAAGATGCGGTCTTCCGCCATTGCGAAATAAACGCGCGGCGCGGTCAGCATGGATTGCCCCAGAAACCCGAATGCGGAGAACGCAATTCCCGCTGCGATCAAACTACCCCCGCGCGGGCCGAGCAGCATACGCATCACAGTAGACGCGGGCGTCATCGTGGCGGCCAGCCCGGCGGGTCCGAGGGCACGCACATAGACAAAATTCACCGAGGTGTACACGGCGATGACGCCGAGCACGCCCAACACCAGCCCGCGGGGAAGGGTTTTCCGCGGGTCGCGCACTTCACCTCCGAGAAAGCTCGATGTTTGCCATCCTCCGTAAGCGAACAGGACTGGCGTCATGGCGGCTCCGAACGTGAAAACTAAGCCCATAGACATCGGTTGGTCCAGCACAGGGCGCCAGGAAATGTGCGATGGTTCGCCGCGAACAAAGCTGAAGAACTCAAGCATTCCTATGGCAGCGATCGCACCGAGAGTCATCGCCGATTGCACCCTGCTGCCCGCACGAACCCCAAGGCAATTGATCACCGTTAGCAGAGCGAGAGCGGACGCGGCGACGACCGAAGCGCTGACTTGCCACTGCGTTAGCTCCAGAAAATACCGGGCAAAGGTGACGGCAACGGCAGCCATTCCGCCCGTCTGGATGACCAGAAGAAGAACCCAGCCGTAGAGAAACGCAACAGCCGGATGAAGCGCCTCGCGGAGATAAGCGTATTGACCGCCAACGACAGGCCAACGGGCAGCCAATTCCGCATAAATAAACCCGCCGACCAGTGCGATAAGCCCGCCAGCGATCCAAGCGCTCAGGATGAGCGCGGAGGTGTGCACGCGTTCCGCAACAAGGTAAGGATTGATGAAGATTCCGGCCCCAATGATCCCGCCCATCACGGCCATGGTTGTGCCAAACAACCCAAGCTTGCGGACGAGGCCGCCTCCCTGGTCAGCTCGTTTGCCGGGGTTTTCGGTCATTTCATCGAATCTAGCTTCTGCTTCACGCCAAACTACCCCTCTAGGCCATTTGTAATTGGGCGTACTCTACCACCCCAGCTTCCGGCCACAAAATTAGGCGATGGGAGCCTGCCATCTGGGTGGGAACGGTATTTTTTACGATTGAAGTCGCCGCATAATCTATGCGACAAAGGCGTGGTCGACGTGCTGCCCGGTGAGATCGAACGGAAAGCCTTTACGGTCTTCGAGCTGCGAGGTGCGCGGTTGCCTCTAGCCGATGCACTGATGTTAGGAGTATTATGTGTGCAGATTTCAGGTCCCCAATCCCAGTGATGGGGTGGTTCCCGTGCGTGTGCGCCTCGTAGTCAGTTTTCTGCTAATCAGTGTGTTGATTTATGCTTTCGTACCGTGCGAGATTCTCGCGGCACGGGTCCCGCAAACACCTGGCATGCCTGGCGGCGTTCCGGATCCCTCTACGGCGCTGAACGGTGCCATGCTAGCAAACCTCTCAGCGAATGCGGAGATTTACGTCAAAGGTCCGAAAGGGGAGCCAATTGATCGCCCGGCAGTGGTGACCCTGTTTCGGGCAACCGGCCAGGTTTTTGTTCAAGGCACGACCAGGGCCGGCTTCGTGAAGTTCGATCACATGCCGTACAGCCAGTTTAAGGTTCAGGTGATAGCGCCGGGGTATGAAACCGCCACAAAACAATTCGAGTTAGTATCCGCAGGAGCCGTCACGGTAACGGTGAACCTCCAGCCGATGGAGGCAGAAGACGCAGCTGCTGCCGTGGGGTTCTATGCTCTCTCGCCGAAAGTTCAGAAAGATGTTGGCAAGGCTACAGACGCGCTTCGTGCCAACAAACTGGAAAACGCTTTGAGCCATCTGCAAGCTGCGCAGCGAAACGCCCCCAACAGCGCAGAAATCCAATTCCTGTTCGGTTTGTATTCCTCGAAATTGAACGACTCGGCTCACGCCATGTCCTATTGGGTGAAAACGCTCGAGTTGAATCCAAGTCATTTGAGCGCGCTCATCGAGCTCGGCCGGGAGCTTCTCCAGGAAAACAAGCCGGCGGAGGCGATGCCTTACCTAAAGCGTGCCGTAGAGGTAGCGCCGGATTCGTGGCGAGCCGAAGCACTCCTTTCGAAGGCCTGCGTCTTGCAGGATATGAACGAGGACGCTGCCAAATACGCGCAGCGTGCCATTGATCTGGGCCATGATCGCGCTTCCACAGCACAACTTGTGCTCGTTCGCGTGCTCGTGCAGAAGCACGAGACGGAACAGGCCATTCAAATGCTCGAGAGCTACGTGAAGGTCCATCCGACGGACAAAGAAACTGCGGATTACCTCAGCAAACTTAAGAATCCCGAGTCCGCCAATGTCTCTACGGTTTCTTTGCCGGTTGACGCGACAACCGCGGACCCGCTGCCGTCGAACTGGCTGCCGCCTGATGTTGACGAGAAGATGCCGCCGGTGGAAGCAGGCGCTTCTTGTTCCTTGGATGACGTGGTGAGCAAGGCCGGGCAGCAACTCCTAACGTTGATCAGCGATGTGGACCGGTTTGCGGCAACCGAATCACTTACCCATGAATCGATCAATAAGTCCGGACTCGCCTCCTATCCGGAAAAGCGCAAGTTTGAATATGTGGTTTCCATTCAGGAAGTGCGGCACGGCTACTTGAATGTGGAAGAGTACCGGAACGGCCACGGTGGTGCTCTGGGCGAATTTCCAGATGGTGTGGCGACAAACGGATTGCCGGCGCTCGTCCTAATTTTCCATCCATACAACGCCATTAACTTTGAGATGACATGCGAAGGATTGGCGCGGTGGAACGGCGGGCTCGCCTGGCAAGTCCACTTTAAGCAAAGGTCTGATAAGCCGAACACCATTAAGAGGTACCGGATCGGGGCGGACGGACCGTCGTATGCGGTGGCGCTCAAGGGACGCGCGTGGATTTCCGCCGATACTTATCAGATCGTGAGACTCGAGTCGGATTTGGTTTCGCCTGTGCCGCAGATCCGATTGCTGGCCGATCACACCGCGGTCGAATATGGCCCCGTAAAATTCAGCAAGGGCAATGTGAGTATGTGGCTGCCGCAAAGCGCGGAAGTGTATTACGACTGGAGAGGGAAGCGCATCCATCGGCGGCACAGTTTCAGCAACTACATGCTCTTCGGCGTGGAAGACAAACAGAAAATCTCGGCGCCGAAGATGGCTGAAGCCCCGGCAGACGTTGCGCCCAGCGAAGTCCCAAAAGAAAAGCCATAACAATAGAAGCTCTCGAGATGAGGAAGTCTTGCGATAGCTTTTCTGTTGTCCTTGTGACTGCGTCCATTTCCAAAGACTTTACGGCTGAATAGCTCACTTAATTGAATTGTGTGTTTGGCGGCGAAGAAACTGGCCTGCGCCGGGGCGGCCAACAAATTTTCCTGCGTCAATCACGGCGCGCCCGCGCGAGAAGACAGTTTTTGGGGCTCCTTTGATTTGAATGCCCTCGAACATCGAATAGTCCACGCGCATGTGATGCGTTTTAGCGCTGATGACTTGCTCTTCGTTCGGATCAAAGATCACGAGGTCGGCATCCGACCCTACCGCGATAGTTCCTTTGCGGGGATAAAGGCCGAAGAGTTTTGCGGGCGCTGTTGAGACAAGTTCAACGAAGCGGTTGGCGGAAAATCGTTTTCCGTGGACGCCGCCCGTATAGATGAGGCTGAGGCGGTGCTCGATGCCGGGGCCACCGTTGGGAATTTTTGTGAAGTCGTCCTTGCCCAATTCTTTTTGTTCCTTGAAGCAAAACGGACAGTGGTCCGTTGAGACTACCTGAAGAGTGTCCTGCGCCAGTCCTTGCCAGAGTTTTTCCTGGTGCCATTTTTCGCGCAGCGGTGGCGTGAAGACATATTTGGCGCCCTCGAAACCGGGAGCGTCCATGTTTTCGAGAGAAAGATACAGGTATTGCGGACAAGTCTCGGCGTAAGCAGGCAGGCCGCGGTCGCGCGCTTCGCGGACTTTTTCGAGTGCGTCGTTGCAGGAGAGATGGACGATGTAGACGGGCGCGCCCGCCATTTCCGCAAGCGCGATGGCGCGCGAGGTGGCTTCCGCTTCGGCGGTCGTGGGACGAGTGAGCGCGTGATACTTTGGCGCGCGCTTGCCTTCCGCCAGGGCCTGCTGAACGATTACGTCGATCGCTCCGCCATTTTCCGCGTGCATACAGATCAGGCCGTTGTGCTTGGCTGCCCGGCGCATGGCGCGAAAGATTGTGGCGTCATCGAGCATGAAAACGCCAGGATACGCCATGAAAAGCTTGAAACTCGTGACGCCTTCGCGAACCAACTCGCCCATCTCTTCAAGCTGTGCGGCGCCGAGGTCAGTGATGATGCAGTGGAAGGCGTAGTCGGTCACGGCCTTGTCATGGGCTTTCTTCATCCAGGTATCAAAGGCCTGGCGGAGTGTCTGTCCTTTATATTGGATAGCGAAATCGATGAGGGTGGTGGTGCCGCCAAAGGCTGCGGCAATCGTGCCCGTTTGAAAATCGTCCGCGCTGGTGGTGCCGCCGAAGGGCATGTCGAGGTGAGTGTGCACGTCGATGCCGCCGGGGATGACGAGAAATCCTGTGGCATCAATCACTTTGCCGGCGTTCTCGATGGGGAGCTGCGCGGCTATCGCGGAAACTCTGTCACCGTTGATACCAATGTCTGCGGTGAACGTGTCGGACGCCGTGACCACCGTGCCATTGCGGATGATGGTGTCAAAGCGCACGGGCGGGCCTCACGAAGCGGGTTGATTTGTTTAGAAGTGAGTAACAAAATCCCATGAGCAGGGTACCCCTCCCCCCTGGTTTTTTGTAAGTGTTCATTCTAAAGGATTTTAAGTTCTCCACAATCAACACTTGTAGAAGTGCGGATTCTAAAGGACTTGGAGAATGCGGGCTATAGCAAAGTAGTGACGGGGGAGGGTGAGGAGCCGCCGAGGAGGCTGAAGAGTCCGGTCGGCGAGGGGCCATGGCGTCGGGCGCTACAAGACATCGATAGCGCTTCAAACACAAAACACATTATACCACATCAACTTAATTTGTCAAGTGATAAACAGTAAGTGCTTTCCTTAGAATCACATAAGTGCGGCAAGGAGCACAGGGGAATATACCCGCTTGCGGGCTCTACTGGCCGGCTAGAATCTCGCTAATGGAAACCCAAGTGTCGTTATCGTTCGCGGAACCTCGTCGCCTCGGGCAGATCCTCACGTATTGACAGTGCTTCCGGCCAGGGCAAAGGATGCTTCAGGAGCTTGCCTCCTTACCTTTGAATCGAGACCAAGACCCGTTCCGTAAACGTCCCTGTTATTCGAATCGAAGGGCAACTATAGGATCTACGCTCAACGCCCGACGTGCCGGGAGAACCGCTGCGGATCCAGCAATAAGGAGCATCAGGCAAATTGCAAGGCCGAAGCTCAGCGGGTCAGTTGGCTTTACACCCCAGATTATCCCACGAATCAAACTTGCGCTCGCAACGCCAGCCACAACGCCAAACGCAATTCCGATAGATACTACGCTCATGGTTTCGCGCATCACCATCCGGAACACATCGCCCGGCTGTGCGCCCAGCGCCATCCGAACGCCGATTTCGCGTGTCCGCTCCGCTGTCGCGTGCGATGTCACTCCGTAAACGCCGATCATCGCCAGCAGACCAACGAACAAACCAAACGTCGTTGCAATCAACGCCATGGCGCGATTTCGATGCAGGACACTGTCCATCGCATTGCTCAGCAGGCCGAACTTGAGAGAAACGCGAGAATCAATCGCCGCGCCTGCGCTCTCCAGTCGTTTGGTTGTTTCGGAGAATGTGCCGGCGGCTCGAATCTCGTAGCGACCCATGTCCAGGCATGAAACGCCGCATTGCGAAACCGGCCTGTATAAGATGGGGAGCGGCCCGTAATCGGGCCGGCGATACTGTATGTCTCCGGCGACTCCAACCACCTCGACGGAGTAGTCTCGCCCGCTGCCATCCTGATCATCCTCGCGAAATCTCAGCCCGATGGGATTCACTGCTCCAAAAAGTGCTTTCGCCAGAGCCTCGCTAAGAATTGCCACAGGAGGTGACGTACCGGTGTCACTGTCGGTAAAATCCCGGCCCGCCAGCATCGGAGTGCGCTTAGTACCGAATAATTCCGATGAAACAAAGATTAGATAAGAGCCGGACCGTCGCTCCGATCCTCCTTGCCCGGGAACGGCCAACTGCGAAGGTTTCATGCTCGAAGACGTGCGGCTCCATGCGGCGGACGCGACACTAGGTAGGGATCGAAATGCTGTGAGTATCTCTTGGCCGACCATTGCTTGGCGCTGCGGGCTTTCGCTGGCGCCTTGCCATGTCGCTTGAGCCGTCAAGACGCCTTTAGGGTCATAGCCCAGATCCTGAGTCAAGAACGCCTGCAATGTCCGCGCTAGCAAGCCCGCGCAGACCAGTACTGCCACCGACAAAGCAACCTGCACCACAACAAGGCCAGAATTCATGAACTTGCTTCTAGGCCTTCCCGTTGTCATGCCGTTATTCATGGCCGAAGAAAGTGAAATCTGCGTCGCCCCGAACGCCGGAGCCAACCCAAACAGAAGCGCGCACACCAACGTAATGCTCACGGCAAACGCCGCAAGTCTCGCATCCCATGACAAGTCCAGCAAAATTGGGTCGTCTGGATAGGACAGCGCCCATAGCAGCGCTTGGCTGCCCCAGCGTGCGATGAGAAGTCCCGCCACTCCGCCTGCCAGCGACAGCGCCGCACTCTCCGTCAGCAGTTGCCGCACCAGGCGCCATCGCGTCGCTCCTATGGCCAGCCGAGTGGCGATCTCCGCCCTTCGCTTTGCAGCCCGCGCGAGCAGCAGATTGCCTAGGTTCGCGCACGCGATGATCAGCGCCGCCGCGGCCATCGCCATCAAAAGCACCACCACGTCCAAGGATTGCAACCAGCTATCCGAAGTGCCGTTCTCCATGGAACGTGCCCAAAGAGCTCTAGGCGCAACAGATTTCCCACTGCTTTGGTTAGGTATCGCCGGTAGGGCTTTGAATATCTCTGGACCGAGCACCTGTAATCCGGCGTTGGCTTGGCTCACGCTGACTCCCGGCTTCAGCCGGGCGGCGATGCTGATTATCGTCCCCGAAGAGTCCAGCGAGGGCGTCTGCTTTCCATAGAGGATCGGATAGTCCCTGTACGTCCTCTGCGCTTCAAGGGGCATGAAGATTTTAGGGATTCCGCCGACCTCCACGCCGAAAAACGACTTCGGCGCCACTCCAACGATCAGGAATTCGTTTCCGTTTACCCGGATCGTTCGGCCGAGCACGTCTCCCGATTGGCCATACGCCTGCCGCCACAATCCGTAACCAAGCACGCACACGGGTGGCGCACCCGGCTGGTCATCCGAAGATTGCAGGGTCCTGCCCAAAACGGTTGACACGCCAAGAGTTGAAAAGTAATCGCCGGAAACATACACGCCCTCTACCTCTTGCTGTACTGTTTGGTTCGCGATTTGGAAATGCACATCGAAGTAGTTATAAGCGAGAACATCCGAAAAAATACTTTGCCGCTCTCGAAAGATTTTCCACTCTGCATACGTGTGCAGGTTTATTTCGTCGCCCCGCGCCACCTCGACCAGTTGATCCGGCCGCTCGACGGGCAATGGCCTAAGCGCCAGCGCATAAATCACAGAAAAAATGGCAATCGTCGCGCCAATTCCCAGCGCGAGGGACAAAACGGACACGGCAGTCAGCCCGCGGCTGCGTCTCATCATCCGAAACGCAAAGCGAATGTCCTCTCCTATCGACTCAAGCAGATGCACGAACAAGCGGGCACCCCCAAACTAAAACAGATGCTTTATCCCCGGCTGGAATTCCGTAAATCCAATCCTATGTGAGTCGTCATCACGCGCCACAGTCGTACTTTGGAAGAACTTCTTTAGAATAAATATCCAAGGTGTGTTCCTCCTCGCCGCACATCAGATAAATGTTGAATTGGGTGACGCCGACGTTGCGCAGGGCTTCCAGCTTTTTGCGGTGAGCTTCGATTGGGCCGATGATGCAAAAACGGTCGATGACTTCGTCGCCGACGAAATCGGCGTTGTCGCTGCCGACTTCGCAGTGGTGGTGATAGTCGTAGGCGCCGCGGTTTTTGACGAAGGACGTGAGCGCGGGAGGCAATTCCTCGGGCTTGTATTTCGAGATCAGGTCCATCACGTGGTTCGAGACCAGGGCTGGAAACCAACGGACATGGTCGCGAGCTGTCTTCAAATCGTCGGAGGGCCAAACCGGGGCGGCGGACATCACTTCGAACTTGCTGAAGTCGCGGCCAGCTTCTCTCGCGCCCTCGCGGACGAAGCCGAGGCACCAGTCGATGAGATCCGGGTCTGCGAACTGCAGGATGACGCCGTCGGCGATGCGGCCCGCGGTGCGCAAGGCTTTCGGGCCGTATCCGGCAACCCAAACACGCGGCACTTCGCCGCTGGCCCACGGGAAATTTGTGGCCACTCCATCGAGTTCCACGGTCTTTCCGGCATTTAAATCGCGGAACACACGGACAAAGGATTCGAGATTTTCGAGCGTGGTCGGTTTTTTGCCGAGCACGCGCCGCGAGCTGTCGCCGCGGCCGATGCCTAGCTGCATGCGCCCGCGCGAAGCAAGATTCAGTGTCGCAAAGAGGCTCGCAGAAACCGTCACATCGCGGACGGCCGGATTCGTAACGCACGTTCCCAGGCGCATCGACTGCGTGCTTGCGGCCATCAGAGTTAACAGCGGGAAAGGCTCTTTCCAAATTACGTGAGAGTCGAAAATCCAGCCGTAAGAGAATCCAGCCGCTTCGGCCTGTTGCGTCAGGCTGACAATGCGTTCTATCGATATGTCTGGTTTGATGGTAATGCCGAAATCCATGGATAGATGACCTCCTCAGTCGGCAGGTTGGGCAACCGCCGCAACCCGCTGCATCGAGAAAAAGTAGACGAGAAAGCTGACCAGAAAGCCGACGAACCAAGCGTAGTTGTATAAGATTTTCAGTGGCGTGAACAATGCGCCGAAGTAAGGGGCACCCACAAGTGTGGCAAGCAGGGGAAGCCCCACGCCACTGAAGGCGATGCCCGCACCGGCGGCCAGGGCCGCAATGGCATTCCAGTTGAATCCACGCGAGTATTCGTACAGTCCGCCGCGCTGGTAGAGATCCTGCGTGGAAAGATTTTTCTGGCGAATTACAAAATAATCGCAAATCAAAACACCGGCGATGGGGCCGAGGAATCCGGAATAGCCGACCAGCCAGCCGAAAATATAGCTGCCGTAGTTGGCCATGAGCTTCCAGGGTTGCATGACAATGCCCATGACGCAGGTGATCAGGCCGCCGGTACGAAAGCTGATGCGGCGCGGCGAGAGATTAGAGAAATCGTTTGCGGGCGAGACGACGTTTGCCGCAACGTTCACGTTGAGTGTCGCCATGAGCAGGGCGATCATGGCTAAAACGACGGCCCAAGGATGGCCGAGCCGCGAAAGCACAGCAACGGGATCCCACAAGGCTTCGCCAAAAATAATGACCGTGGCAGATGTCACGGCAATACCGATGAAGGAATAGAAGGTCATGGTTGCTGGTAGACCGAGCGCCTGGCCAACCATTTGATCGCGCTGGCTACGCGCATAGCGAGTGAAGTCAGGAATATTGAGAGAGACGGTGGCCCAGAAGCCGACGACGCCGGTGAGAGAAGGAATGAAGAAGCGGAAAAATTCAGCGAAGCCGTGGAATTTGGAGGGCGCAGCCAACATGGGGCCGAAGCCTCCGGCTTTTCCTTTTGCCCATAGCAAGAGCGCAAGCCCAATGAGCAACAAGAACGGGGCAGAAACGCCTTGCAAAAAGCGGATGGTGTCGATGCCGCGCAGAATGACAAGAACATTCAGCAGCCAGAAGAAACCGAAACACACGGCAGGACCGAATGGAAAATGTTGCCAGCCCGGAGAAAGCGCGATGAGCATGGCATTGATGGCTTCGCCGCCAATCCACGTTTGAATGCCAAACCAGCCGCAAGCCACGAGCGCTCGCAAAATAGCTGGCACGTTAGCGCCGAGCACGCCGAACGAGGCGCGCGCGAAAACGGGGAAAGGAATCCCATAGCGCGTTCCAGCGTGCGCGTTCAGCAACATGGGAATCAGGACCAGGACGTTGCCGAGAAATACTGTGAATAGCGCCTGCTTCCAGCTCATGCCTCCGGCAATCATTCCGCTCGCTAGCAAATACGTTGGAATGTTCACGCTCATGGAGATCCAGAGCGCGGCGTAATTGTAGGTGCCCCAGGTGCGGCGTTCGGGCGAGACGGGAGCGAGGTCTTCGTTATAGAGGCTGCTGTTGCGAATCGTTTCCGCAGCTAACGAACCCGCGCGTGCTTCATTCATCTTGAGTGTCCGCTTGTGTCAGCATGGGTTCGGTTACGGCATAGAGGCGTTTGGTGAGGTGCGGCCTTTCTCAGTCCGCAGCTTCGGAACTTGAGGCAGCGCGCGTGCGCGTGATTTCGACGTAGGATTCCGGGCGGCGGTCGCGGTAAAACTGCCAGGTGTCGCGGACTTTTTGAATGTCGTCGAGGTTCAGCTCGGCGACGAGCAACTCGTCTTTGTCGCGGCTGGCTTGCGCGACAATTTTTCCTCGCGGATCGCAGAAATAGCTTTTGCCGTAAAACTCACCGATTTTCCACGGAGCTTCTGTGCCGACTCGATTGATGGCGGCGACGAAATATTGGTTGGCGACGGCGTGGGCGGGCTGTTCGAGCTCCCACAGATATTCGGAGAGTCCTGCGACAGTAGCGGAGGGATTGTAGACAATTTCCGCGCCGTTCAACCCGAGAATGCGCGCGCCTTCGGGAAAATGGCGGTCGTAGCAGATGTAGACGCCGACGCGAGCATAGCGCGTTTCGAAGACGGGATAGCCTGCGTTGCCCGGCGTGAAATAAAACTTCTCCCAAAAGCCTGGATGGCAGTGGGGAATGTGATGCTTGCGATATTTTCCAAGGTAGCGGCCGTCAGCGTCGATCACCGCGGCGGTGTTGAAATAGACTCCAGTCATTTCCACTTCGTAGATGGGCACGACGAGAACCATCTGGTGCTTCTTCGCGAGCTTTTGCATGTGCACAATCGTAGGACCGTTCGGCACAGGCTCGGTCAATTCGTACCAGCGCGTCTGTTGCTCCGCGCAAAAATAGGGGCCATAAAAGAGTTCCTGCAGCCCGAGGATTTGCACCTTTTTCTTCGCCGCGCTTGCGATCAAGTCCTCGTGCTTGGCCATCATTTTTTGTTTGATTTGCGCGAGAGAAAACTTCTCCGGCGACCATTCACAGCTGGCCTGGATGAGGCCGCAGCGGACAACTCGGGCCATGACTACCTCCCACGAAGATCGTCGCGAAATGCTGGCGAAAGTTTACCCCGTGCCCGGTAACCTCACAAGGAGTAGAAGGCTCGAGGCGCGGAGAGCGCGGACGGGACCAGCGGCCTTTCTTAGCCATGCGACCAAATCGAATTGAGGATTGTTGACGCATGCTTGCGAGGAAGCCGGATTGAGTTTTCTCGCGATTCGGTTCATAGTGCTGCGCGGCGCTTGGTACTCGCAAGTCAGTTCCTGTTGCATATCGCATGCGGAATTCAGCAGATATGGGCCGAAGGCGATTTGATTTCTGCCGCTCTGTTCAAAATTTTCCTTTGAGGTGCTACGTGAACCGGATGAAACGTCTCTTGATGTTCGCGCTTGTCTCGCTGAGTGTATTCCCAGGTCCGAAGTTGAGCAAAGCGCAGCAGTATCCCGAGAGCACGTACCAGGAGCTGCGCTGGCGGATGATTGGTCCGACTCGCGGCGGGCGAACTCGCGCGTCTGCGGGTGTGCCTGGCCAGCCGAATGTTTTTTATGTTGGAGCGGTGAACGGCGGCGTGTGGAAGACAGATGATTCCGGGCGCACGTGGACGCCGATTTTCGATGATCAGCCATCGCAGGCTGTCGGAGCCATCGCTGTCGCTCCTTCCGATCCGAACATCGTTTATGTTTCGAGCGGCGAAGGGTTGGCTCGGCCGGATCTCGCCGTCGGCGATGGGATGTACAAATCTACGGACGCGGGCAAAACGTGGACGCATCTTGGCCTTCGCAGCAGTCAGGGCATTCCGGCGCTGGCTGTTGATCCGCGCGATCCCAACCGCGTTTTCGCTGCGGCGCTGGGGCATCCTTATGGGGCGAATGACGAGCGAGGAATTTATCTGTCCACCGATGGCGGCCAAAATTGGCAGAAGGTGCTTTCGAAAAACGAAAACGTCGGCGGCTCGGATGTGGAGATCGACGCGTCGAACCCCGACGTTGTTTACGCTGCACTTTGGGAATTGCGCTTAGGTCCCTGGGAAGATGGCAACCAGTACAACGGAACAGGCGGAGGACTCTTTAAATCGAGCGACGGAGGCAAGACTTGGCGTCCGCTTACGAACGGACTTCCCAAGGGCGTTATCCAAGTCAATCTGACGATTGCGCCTAGCCAGCCGAGCAGACTTTTCGCCGCGGTGGCGAGTGCGCGCGGCGAAAATGCTCAGGGTTCGGATGTCGGGATCTATCGTTCCGATGATGCCGGGGAAAACTGGCAACGCATTACCACTGATCCGCGGCCCGCGGGACGCATCGGTGGTGGCGATTTGCCGATGCCAAAAGTGGATCCGAAAAATCCGGATATCGTCTATTGCACGAGCACGGTGACCATGAAATCGAAGGACGGCGGGAAAACGTGGGCGAGTTTTCGCGGCGCTCCCGGGGGCGACGACTATCAAAACATGTGGATCAATCCGAATGATCCGAACATCATTTTGTTGGTCGGGGATCAAGGCGCGCTCGTCACTGTCAACGGCGGAAAGACCTGGAGCACCTGGTATAACCAGCCGACGGCGCAGCTTTATCACGTGGCGACCAGCAGTTCATTTCCGTATCTCGTTTGCGGTGGGCAGCAAGAGAGCGGATCGGTTTGCGTCTCGAGCCGGGGCAACGACGGGGAAATTACGTTTCGCGACTGGCATCCTGTTGGCGTGATCGAATATGGATATGCCGCGCCGGATCCGCTGAACCCAGACATTATTTATGGAGCAGGGCGCCGCGAGGTTTCGAAATATTCCCTGAAAACGGGACAGGTGCAAAATGTCGCTCCCATTCCGGTCGCCGACCCCAAGTACCGCGCGGACCGCACGCAGCCGATCATTTTTTCGCCGATCGATCCGCACGTCCTCTACTACGCGACGAATATTCTTTTTAAGACAACCGATGGCGGGAACACTTGGAAGCCGATTAGTCAAGATCTTGCGCGGGACCATTCGGGAGTTCCAGCGAGCGTTGGAAATGCAGCCAGCAAGGATGCCAACGCCGACAAGCAGCGCGGAGTTGTTTATTCGCTGGCGCCATCCTTTAAGTCTTTGAACACTTTGTGGGCAGGAACCGACGACGGGTTGATTTGGACTACGCGCGACGCCGGAGTCAATTGGAAAAATATTACGCCGCCGGAATTGACGCCGTGGAGCAAGGTAACGCAGATCGTCGCGTCGCACTTTGATGACGAGACGGCGTACGCTTCGGTGAGCCGTTTTCGCATTGATGACCAGCGTCCGTACATTTATCGTACGCACGACGGTGGAAAGACGTGGAAAGTTATCACTGCCGGTTTGCCTGACAACTCGCCTGTGGACACCGTGCGGGAAGACTCGGTTCGCAAGGGGCTTTTGTTCGCGGGCACGGAAACCAGCGTATGGGTGTCTTTCGATGACGGCGACCACTGGCAAAGCCTCGAGCTGAATTTGCCACACTCTTCTATGCGGGATCTCTGGATTCACGATGACGACCTGATTGTGGCGACGCATGGGCGCTCGTTCTGGATATTGGATGACATCACACCGCTTAGGCAGATTTCGGAATCTTTGCAAACGTCGCCCGCATTTCTTTTTAAGCCCGGAGCGGCGTACCGCGTCATGCGGGATACGAATACGGATACGCCAATTCCGCCAGATGAGCCCACCGCGCTGAATCCTCCCGATGGCGCCATCGTGGACTATTTTCTCGGGCAGGCGGCCGAGGGGCCCGTCAAGCTGGAGATTCTGGACGCGCAATCCAAAGTCGTGCGGCGCTACGCAAGTACGGACAAGCCGGATCTGAGCGAGGAAGAGCTCGCCAAGCAGCTGATTCCACCGTATTGGGTGCGCATGCCGAAAATTCTTTCGACAACGGCGGGGATGCATAGATGGGTATGGGACCTTCATTACGCCACGCCGCTTTCCACGCGTTACGACTATCCAATCGCAGCGATTCCCGGAGACACGCCGCGCTTGCCGCAAGGGCCGAGCGCGCTCCCTGGGCTGTACACGGTGCGGCTCACTGTGGGCGGCCACTCATTCACCGCTCCGCTCACGGTAAAGATGGATCCGCGAGTGAAAACACCTCGCGAAGGGCTGGCGCAAATGTTCCAGTTACAGATGCGTCTCGCGTCGATGATGACTCGGAGCACAGAGGACGTCACGCAGGCGCGGTCCGCGCATGAACAGTTGCAGAAACTTGCGGGGCAGGCGAGCGGCCCGGTTGCGGATGCGATCTCCGCACTGGACAAAAAGGTGTCGGCGCTCCTCGGTGGGGGAGGCGGCTTTTTTGCGCCGGCTTCACCGAAGCCGACTCTAAGCCGCGCGAACGGGGAGGCGGCGACACTCTATTCTGAGGTTGGTAGAGCCGACGCGACGCCTACGCTGGCGCAGACCAGCGCCGTCGCGGAGACCGAGAAAACATTCGCGGCCGTGTCGGCTCAGTGGAACCAGATGAAGACTGTCGATCTTCCGGCGCTGAACAAGCAGCTTCACGATGCCAATCTTCCGGAGATTCAACTGGCATCCAAGTCGGCTCAAGAAGACGATTCCGAGGATATCGAGTGACCTTGCAAAGGCAGGCTCTTAGAAGTCTCGATTAAGGCGGGACCTGCTCTTCGGGCACCCTCCGAACGAACGCTTATCACGACACTTGGGGCTGGTTTTCGAACCGGCATTGTGCCTTGCATGTTATGATTTATTTGAATTGCTGCGAGCCGAACAATGTGCCGCCATCTTACGAGAGTCCGTCACAGAAACATCCTTTCCCAGTCGGGTCTTACCCTTCTCGAACTGATCATTGCGTCCGCGATCTTGCTTGTTCTCGCCTCCGCCGCGCTTCCCGTCTTCAAATTCACCGTCATTCGCGGTAAGGAATACGAGTTGCGCCGCGATCTGCGCGAAATGCGCAATGCCATCAACCTCTACAAGGATGCGGCCGATATGAACTTGGTCCGGGTCAAGGTTGGCAGCGAGGGTTACCCGCCGGACCTGGAAACCCTGGTTAAAGGTGTTCCCTTCAGCGGCGATCTCACAAAAAAAAGAAGGTTTTTGCGTAAGATCCCCATCGATCCGATGACTGGCCGTGCCGAGTGGGGGCTTCGCGGGGTCCAGGACGATCCAGACTCCACGAGTTGGAACGGCGAGAACGTCTTTGATGTCTATTCAAAATCTCAAGGCACGGCGCTCGACGGCACAAAATATTCCGACTGGTAGAATTTCCCCGGAAACAATTGCCGGAAACCCTTTTTAGTCTCGAAAGGGTGCGCCGCCCCTTTGGCAGCCGCGGAATACGCCTGCGCCGCCCCTTACCGCTTACTAGTATTCATCAGCCTTGTCGCGAGATCGGCCGTCCAGCCATGGCCGCCATGTTCGAACGAATCAAGCATCCCAACATGCTTGCCCGCGACATTCTTTTGGACTGCGAACTAGCCGTGAGGGCATCTTGCGGAAGTGCCTTCCCGGATTCAGCCTCGACCGCAAGCGAATTCAATCAGTCATAGCTCGTGCGCGGAAAAGATTTTGTATTGGGTGGCGCGCCCGGTGAGGTTCGAACTCACGACCTACAGCTCCGGAGGCTGTCGCTCTATCCATCTGAGCTACGGGCGCACGGTTGTGTTTCACAAGAAGGCAGACGAAACGCACTTGCACTAAAGCTGCCGCCTCCGTCAGTATTTTAACGCTTGCGCGCAATCCGCGCCATAGCGCTTTCGGCGGTTCACCGCCGGGCCGCTTACTCGGCTCTCGTGCCTGGCCGCTTTCGAATGAAAGGAAGTTCACGAGCTCAGCCCTTTGCCCGCGTTTTGATGTCGTGCGCAAGCTTCTCAATTTCTTCGGCTTTTTTCACCAGTGCGAGCGATAGGATTCGGGAGGAGTCCGTTTTTTCGACTTCGGCTTTCAAGTCGCTCGCGAGCTGATAGAGTTTTTCGATGTTCTTCTTGATGTCCTTCTCGTTGGCTTCGAGAAGTGCCTTGGTGGGTGATTTCGCTGGCAATGCGTCAGAATTCTCAGGTTCCTGGTTGGGGTCGGTAACCGGGGGGCGGCCCGTGGGCCTGGCCTGGCCGCCGAGGCTGGCAACTCGCATGAGCAGCAGCGTTCCGGTGCCGGCCAAAGCAGTCAAAAACCTGCGCCTTGTGTCAGACATATTCACCTCACTCTGGGTCCGTCTGCTCGAAATGGAGCTTGCTTCAGACGCGCATCCTTGCTCGTCCAATGTTATACTCTCCCTCCCGAAAAAACGATGTCCAGTCTCCCTATCCAATGGCCCGATTGGCACGATTTTACAATCCTCACCATATTTGACCTCATAGCCATCTTTTTTATCGCGCTGCTGGTTAATCGTTTTCTGCACGTTTTGACCAATCTGATGATCAAGCCGGCCGGGACGCAGAGCCGCGCGGCCCAAGTCCGCGAACAACAAACCCGCACCCTCGCCGCCGTGGTTTATAGCGCCGGAAAGAAAGTTGTTTGGGTCGTGGCGTTGCTGACGGCACTCGCCCAACTACACATCGACGTCCTGCCGGCCTTAACGCTCGCGGGCCTTGCTAGCGTGGCCATCGGTTTTGGGGCACAAAATCTTGTGCGCGACGTGATTACCGGCTTCTATATCGTGCTCGAAGACCAATACGCCATGGGTGATACAATCCAGGTTGGAGATACGACCGGGCGCGTCGAAAATCTGACGCTGCGGCGCACTGTTTTGCGCGACGCCCGAGGGGCCCTGGTGACGATTGCCAACGGCGAAATACGCACCGTGAGCAATCTTAGCCGGGACTGGTCGCAGGCTTTTGTGGACATATCCATCGCGCCGGAAGTATCCCTAGAGAAGACCATGCACGCGCTGGAGGCGGCCGCTGCGGAGCTGCGCGGGGACCCGTCGTGGTCCCAGGCGCTGGTCGATGGGCCGCGCATTTTGGGCGTGCAGGCATTTGACCGTTCAGCTTCGACGGTGCGCTTGCAGGTACGCACGGCGCCGACCCGGCAGGATGAAGTGTCGCGCGAACTCCGGCGGCGCATCCAAATCGAATTTCAACGGCAGGGGCTTCCCCTTTCCACAGTGCAACGATTCGAGCTGGCCAGCGCCTCTCCTTCTCCGCAAGAGACACCCAAGCCAGAACAGAAAAATTAGAGCAAGGAGAACCGGCAATGAGCCAAGTTACATATGAAGAAGTAAATTTGATGCTGAAGCTCTACGAGATGAGGCGTGAACCGCGGCTGCGCGAGGCTCGCGCCTGGTTTCTCGAGCATTTTCATCCCACATCGCCCGAGGACATGATCCAGAAGTTTCCGCAGGGAGGCGAAGAAAACACGTTCATTCGAATGGTCATCAGCTATTGGGATATGGTGGCGAGCATCGTGAACCGAGGTTTGATCAACGATGAGCTTTTCTTTGAGAGCAACGGAGAAATCTGGGTGGTGTGGGACCGCATGCATACCATCGTGCCCATCTGGCGATCTGCGTTCAAGAATCCGCAGCTGTTTTCCAATATTGAAGATACCTGCAAAAGGCTGGAGGCCTGGCGCGAGAAACGGGCGCCGGGTTCGAGCGCGGCGATGCGGCAGATGATGGATCAAGCGCGTCAAAAAGCCAGCGGTGCGTAACTTCGTCCGCGCCGGGAGTGTGGTGTTCCGCCAGCGTTTATCACTGCCTGAGCGGCACGGATTCAGGCACTGGCGTGGTTGGCGGTTCGGTTTTTTTCGCCGGCTTGGCAAGCCGAAGACAGTCGCGGCCGGCCGCTTTTGCTTCGTAGAGCGCAGTATCTGCTTCGTGCATCAATTCCTCGACCGATCTCATTCCCCACTCTGCACTCAATAGCACGCCAAAACTCATGGTAAGAGTGAGGGGGCCCTTGGCCGTCAGTACTGCTCGATTCGAAATGGATTTGCGAATCGCTTCTGCTCGGCCAGGCGCGAAGGCTGGATCGCAACTATTTAAGACCACCAGGAATTCTTCGCCTCCGTAACGGCCAACGAAGTCATAGGATCGCACGGCGCTGAGGAGGCGATTGGCGATTTCCATAAGGACCTCGTCACCCACCACGTGACCCATAGTGTCGTTTACGCGCTTGAAGTGATCCACGTCGCCCAGCAAGATGGCGGTGGTTTTTTTCTCGCGGTGCGAGCGGTGCAGCTCTCGAGCGAGCAAATCCATGACCGCGCCACGGTTTAGAAGGGAAGTCAGCGGGTCGTGGGTGGCTCTAAAGCGCATGTTCTCGCGGGCTTCCACTAAACGGTCCTCCAGCAACAGAATGCGCTCTCCAACGCGGAGGCGGGCTCGCAGTTCTTCGGCGTTAAACGGCTTTGTCAAATAATCGTCGGCTCCGGATTCGAGACCGAGAACGGTTTCTTCCTTGGAGCCCTTGGAGGTTAGGAGCACCATATAGACGTAGGTTTGCTCGGAGCGCATACGAACCGCGCGACAGACACCTGGGCCGTCTAACTCCGGCATGACCCAGTCCAGCAAGGCCAGGCGAGGACCATCCAGCTTGCAGAGCTGCTCCAGCGCAAGCTTGCCGTTCTCCACCGCAACAACTTCGTAGCCGGCGCGTTCCAGGCTTTTTTCGAGCAATCGACGGGAGAGCGTCTCATCGTCAGCGATCAAAATCTTCAACGACGCACCTCCGCCATGTACGCATCGAGTTCCGGCAGCAAACTCGCCCCTTCGCGTTCCAGGGTATCGAAGACGGACTTCAGCGAGGCTGATTCGCCGGCGGACGCCATGACTTCAATCTTTGCCGCGGCTGCAGCGGTGCGGACTCCGCCGAGACTGGAGAGCATACCCTTCAGCGTGTGACTCAACCTCGCCACGTTTTTCAAGTCGGCGACAGCTATGGCGGACTCGAGGAGCCGCATCGTTCGCGGAAAGTCTTCCTTAAATATATTCACTAGGTCCAGCAGCAACTCCTGATCATTGTCGACTCTCTCAAGCAGCTCAGCCAGGTTCCAAACCGGTCCGGAAATGCCTTCATCTGTTTTATTCATCGTTTCACTTCCCTGATTGAATTTTTGTATTTGTAAGCCGGCGGAATTCTGCGCGCGGAAGCCGAGCTAACTCTTCGTTGCCTCCGTCTTGGCGATGACATGACGTGCGAGCGCCAACATGTTCGAGCTGATGTGGAGGTGTGCGTCGCTGGCAGCGCCCATGTTCACCTCAAACTGCAGCCTGTCTTGCTCGACGAGGAAATCAATCGCGCCGCCGCTTGCTAGGAAATCGGGGGTTTCGCCAACGGTCAGCACGCTTGCTCCCTCCAGGGCTTTAAAAACTCTTCCGTACCGCTTGGCCTCGGACTTGCTCACGAAAAGAATCTGGCAAGAGTGCAGATCCTGCTCTTTGTGCGCCCATCGAACCTCGACCCGCCTGCCGCGAATAACCGATGCGCGCGTCGACTCCGCCAAAGAAGTGCCGAAGGAGAAGTCACCGAAAACGCACAGGAGGAGGGGCGCTTCCGGTGAAGGGAAGGCGCTTGCGGGCCACTCGATAAACTTCGGAAAGGCAGCGAGGAAAGTGGCTTTTTCCCGATATTCATCGACGTGCTCCGCTTGAGCGCCGGAAGAGTGTAAAGGGAGCGCCAAAGCGGCCAGCAAGACCAAGCCAACAGCAGCGCGAAACGGTTGTTCCATCCAGAAGTAATTCCTTCGGCCGAGATGGGGAAGGCACCGTCTAGCGTTCAAGCTTGGACACACACAAACCAATCGCTTGTGAGACGCGAATGTGAGTCGTGCGAAGCCGGACACAAGGTCGAAAAACACATAGACCCCCAAATGCTTGGGGCAAGAATAAGGCCAGACACTCCAGGCAGGCCGGAGTCTAAGCTATTGAAAAAAGACATGTTATGAAGCTTGGGTCGGCTGAAGTGGAAAACGGAATTCCCAGGTCGGAACAAAGGCAATGAGACATTTCACATTGGAACAGCCAGGCTGATGCTCCTGTTGTTTTTTTCAGCTTGCCTGGTGTTAGCTCTGCGCCTGTACCAGGCCAGTTGGAACCATAGGTAGGTCTCTCAGGCGTGTCCCTGTCGCATGGAAGATGGCGTTGCCTATCGCCGGGGCCACGGCCATGATTGGCGTTTCGCCAGCTCCAGCCGAAGGAAGATCCTTGCGATCCAGAAGGACGGCTTCGATTTCCGGGACGTCGCGGAAACGCGGCACGCGATACCGCGAAAAACGTGGGTTTGTAATGCGGCCATTCTCGAACTCGATGGCTTCGAAAAGAGCGCCGCCCAGCCCCTGAATATTTGCGCCAATCACCTGGTTGCGCAATCCATCGGGATTTACGATGGCGCCGCATTCGAACACCGTTGTCATTCGCACTACGCGCACGGCGGCCAAAGAGCGATCAACCCCAACCTCGGCGCACGTCGCTACGTAGCCGCCTTTTTCGAGACCACCCGCAATGCCAAATCCTTGGCCCTCTTGCGTTTTCTTGCCCGGCCAGCCAAAAGATTTTGCCGCGGCCTCAAAAACTGCTCGCAGGCGGGGATCGGAGAGGTTCTTGAGCCGGAATGCCAGCGGATCCATTTGTGCGGCGTGGGCCAGTTCGTCCATATGGCTTTCGCGCGCGAAAAAGTTCGCCGTCGCGGCCAGCCCGCGATAGGAACCGCTCCGCAATGGGCATTGCGTGGGGTGAAATTGGATGTGCTGATTGGGAACGACGTATGGTGTTTCTATGGCGGACATTCCGGAATTGTAATTATGAAATTCCCAGGCCGTGAGCGCGCCATCGGCAGCAATACCGCTTTTAATCTCCATCACGCCGGCCGGACGAAAATAGGCCCAGGTGAACTCTTCTTCCCGCGTCCAAACCACCTGCACGGGACGCCCCGCAGCGCGCGCCAGCCGGGCAGCTTCTAGCGCCGCGTCGCTGGTGTGCTTGCCGCCGTATGCGGAACCTGTGTCGGGCACGATTACACGCACGTTGTCCTCCGCAACGTGAAAGACGCTGGCCAGTTCATCGCGCACAGCAAACGGACGCTGCGAGCCCGTCCAAACCGTAAGCTTTTCGCCAGACCATTCCGCCACCGCTGCGCGCGGTTCGAGCGGGGCATGCGCGATAAACGCGACAGTGTACGTCGCATCCAAACGGTGCGCGGCAGCCGACAGACCATCTTCGACGGAGCCTTTGATTCTTCGAGAGCGTTCGTCGCTCTTCGCCGATGCATTCTTTTTCAAATACGCGAAGAGTTCTTTGCTTGAAGTCTGCGGCACTTCCTTCCATTCGGCGCGAATAGACTCAAGAGCTTTGCGAGCGTCCCTTTCAATAGCCGCTGCGGCGCCAATGAAGTCGCCGTCGCGCACGACGACCACACCAGTCATTGCTTGGGCAGCCTTTGCATCGTACGAAGAGAGTGTTGCACCGAAGGATGGCGGGCGAAGGATTTTGCCGTAGAGCATGCCCGTCCGCCGAAGATCGGGCGTGTACTGGTGTTCACCGGTAACGAACGAGCGCGCATCCTTTTTCGGGATGGACTTGCCCGCAATCGTCCATTGATCCGGCGGCGTGACGGGATCTTCCGCCGGGAGATTCTGCGCCAGCGTCTTGCCGCGGGCCAACTCCGCATAGCGAAGCGAGCGGCCGGTCGCTGGATCGGTAACCTTGCCGTCTGCCGCCGTAAGTCCTTCGACGGCGACATTCCACTCTTTGGCCGCCGCGTTCACTAGAAGGTCGCGGGCAGCATTCGCGACGCGGCGAAGTTGCGGCGACATGGTTGGCATCGAGCGGCTGCCTACGGTGCCGAAATCGAACGGCGTCAATGCGGTGTCGGCCGTCACCATGGTTACGCTTTCAAAGGTCACGCGCAATTCATCGGCAACCGTTTGCGCCAGCGATGTACGAATGTTTTGCCCAATCTCGACTTTGCCCGTGAACGCGGTCACCTTTCCGTCTTCGCCAATATGCAGCCACGCGGTGATGTCCTTTGGGATTTCTTCTTGGTGAAAACCTTGTGTGGGAGCGGTTTCCTGCCGGGCCAGCGAATCTTTTGCGACTGCGAAAACGGCAATCCCCGCGCCCAGAAACTTGAAAAAATCGCGGCGCGCCAATTCAAAATGATGCATGGGGCCTGCGTTGAATTCGTAGCGCTCCGGTTCGGGCACAAACCTAACGGAAGTGTCGCTCATCGTCCGCGCTCCTGCATGGACTTGGCCGCTTGATGGACCGCGTCGATGATCCGCGGATAGGTGCCGCAGCGGCAAATATTGCCCTGCAAGGACTGAATGATCTCAGCCGATGTGGGATTGCGATTGGTCGAGAGAAGTCCAACGCTGCCGAGGATCATCCCTGAGGTGCAATAGGCGCACTGAAACGCTCCAGCATCCAGGAACGCCTGCTGCACTGGATGCAGCCGCCCGTCTTTTTCGAGGCCTTCAATAGTCGTAATGTGTTTCGCCGCGGCTGCGCTAACCGTAATCTGGCAGGATCGGCGCGGTGCGCCGTCCATCAAGACGGTGCACGCGCCGCATTGTCCTTCGCCACAGCCATACTTGGTGCCCGTCAGGCCAAGCTCGTCGCGGAGTACAGATAGCAGAGGCGTTTCAGGATCGCACTGGACCGTGCAACGCTTGCCGTTAATTTCAAGTTCGATCGGCTTCGCCATCCTGCTCCTCCAGCTGCGCAAACCCTACAGGCTGCGCCGCCGTTCGCACCATCTTATCACCGCCGCATCGCAGGCAGAATCCTTTGCTCGGTAAGGAATGCGTCTGCGCTCCACTGTCTGCAAGCAGGTCAGCTTGCGACACGGTTCAGTCTTTCTCGTGCAGCAGCGACTCACGCACCCTCTCTAGTTCCTTCTTTTTCTCCTTGTCGACGTCCGGGAAGGAAAGATCGAGTTCCTCTAGGGTGGAGATAATCGCCGAGGCTACGATCAGTTGCGTGTACCACTTGTTGTCCGCGGGAATCACATACCATGGCGCATGCTTCGTGGCCGTATTCTGGATCATCTCCTCATACGCTTCCTGATAGTCCTTCCAGAAGCCACGTTCTTTGACGTCGTCCATTGAAAACTTCCAGTTCTTCTTCGGATCCTCGAGGCGCTCGAGAAAGCGTTTCTTTTGTTCTTTCTTCGAAATATGCAGGAAGAATTTGCAGATCGCCACGCCGTTGTGCGTCAAATAATCTTCAAAGGCTCTAATGTCCTCGTAGCGCTGCTCCCAGATGTGTTTGGTGATCAAAGCGTCCGACAGCTTCTGGGCTCGCAAAAGGGTGGGGTGAACTCGAACAACCAGAACTTCTTCGTAGTACGAACGGTTGAAGATCCCAATCATGCCGCGCTCCGGAACGCATCGGTGCGCCCGCCACAAGTAATCGTGATTGAGCTCCTCGGTGCTTGGAACCTTGAAGGCGTGGACATTGCATCCCTCTGGATTTACGCCGGACATCACGTGCTTGATCACGCCGTCTTTCCCGGCGGCATCCATTCCCTGAAGGACGAGCAGCACCGCCCAGCGATCCTGTGCGTAGAGCTTCTCCTGCAAGCCGCTGAGAAGACCAACGCGATTATCGATAATTTTCTGGCACTGTTCCTTGTTCTTTACTTCGCCGGTGTCGCTCGTGTCGTAGTCCTTCAAGCGAAATTTCTCGCCTTTTGAGACGCAATAGGGCTCAGTAAGGCGAGCGGCTTCCTTGATTTGTTTTCGGTATTTCATGGTGCGGGGAGTTTAGTACAGAGGAGGCCGCTCAGAACAGCGTTCCGAGCGCCCAGCCGAAAGCGAACAAGCGATTGTGCGCGTGAAACAGCGTGCCATCCGGTAACTGGAGAAAACGATTCAATCGCAATACGTTTACGGCATAATAGGCGCGCACCGGCACCTGAATCTCCGGCACTGTCCACTGCAACTCGATTCCGATGGACCCGTGCAGAATGCCGTTCGTGGAATTCAGCAGCACTGGGCGCGCCTTCCCCAGCCAGTTGGGTAGAAGCCAGCCCGACCCCAAATCAAAAAAGCCCACCGCCTGTGTTCCTCCCCCAAGTGGAACGCGATACTCCGCATTCGCGGCGCTCACCACATTGGCACCGGCAAGAAGCGCGGAATAAGTTTGGTTTCCAGAGTTCGATATCGAGGGCACTACAGCGTATGGCCCTAGTTCGCCCGAATTAAGCCCTCGAACTTGTGCATCACCGGAAAAAAGTCGCGCGTACACCGGCATGTCGCCTTGATAGCTTCCCGCTCCACTGAAAGTCGTCCGAAAAGCCCAGGCGTTCTGGTGGTTGAAGAACGGATCGGGGAAGATTCGTGCGTATTCCTCGTTCGAACGAATCACATTTTCGCTGCCGCCAAGCAAACCGCCTGAAATGGAGTTCTCGATGGACCAATGTTCGCTCCCGGCGTCGTGCGTCCAGCCCAGACCCGCAGCGCTGCTGGAACTTTGCGCTCGAAGATCACTTGAGGCTGACCCCGTAAGGGAAGCCGGAAGAACGAAAGAATAATCCGTGTTTGAGCGCGAAAGGCTGTAATTCACGGCCAGCGAATCGGTCTTGCTCACGGGGTAGGTCCAGCCCGTGTTCAGCCCCTCGCTTTGCGACGTGTAGAACGGACCTTTCGCACTGCTGGTAAAACGCGGGCGAAGCACATTGTCGAACACGGAGATGGCCAGCGAACTGCGCGATCCGAGAAAGCCTTCCATCACCAGCCCGAGCACGATCTGCAAGCTTTCCGGTCCACCGTCAAGTTGAGCCGAGAGCAATTCCTCTCGCTGGAGCATATCAAACAGTGTGTAAGCTATTCCGATCGTGCTGCCAAACTGTCCGAGCCCTCCAGAAAATGACACGCGCTGCTGGCCGGCTTCCGAAACGCGGATGGTCACGTCGGCGGTGTGCGTGAGGTCGTCCGTCTGCACCCGGATGTCTTCTTTTCGGATTTGGTGAAAGTAGCCAGTTCTGGTGAGCCGCGCGAGCCCGGCTTCGAGCGCGCGCTCATCAAATGGCTGCCCTTCGCGCAAACCAATGCGGCGCCGCAAATAGCGATCGCTGAAGCGGTGAAGTCCGTTAAATTCAATTCGCCGCACCATATACGGCGGTGCTTCGCTAAACCCAATTCTCTCGAGCACCCGATGCGTCTCCATATCAAGTGTTCGCGAAGTTTCGACGCTTCGGTCCTTACCTGCCTCTTCGCGCAGATGCTTTGGCTGAATCGCGGCCACCCACGCATGACGCAGATCTTCGAGCGCCTTCGCCGAGTACGCAGAGCCGGCCTCCGCTTTCGAATACGCCAGGAGTTTCGCCCCGCGTTCACCGTTAGCCTCAGCGAGTTCAGGGCTGACGTGAACGGATGCAACGCGGTAAAAAGGACCGGCTTCCACCGGCACAGTGACCGCGAGACGCTTTCCAGTTGTGCGAAGCGGCCGCGGAACCCACCGGCTGGCCGTTTTTTCGTAGACGGAAACGCGAACTGTGCCGATCCGCGCCTCGGGAAAACCGTGATCTTGGTAGTAGATCAAGATCTTCGAGCGATCCTCTTCGAATCCCTCGCGCGTGTAGGCACCTTTGCCCCTCCAAGAAGCAAAAAAAGCGCCGGGCGCGGTCCGTCGCATTTCGTGCCGCAGCAATTTTGTGGAGACTTCGGGGTACCCCTCGAACTCAATCCGGCCCACGGGGATATGAGGGCCGTCATTAATTACGTAGCGCACGCGCACTGTCCCGTTTGCGGACTCTTCGCGATGAATCTCCACCCGTGGCTGCGGATGGCCCAGTTCAGCCAGGGCCGACTGGATCGTGTTGGTGATGCGCACAAGCTTTGCCGGATCTGTGGGCTCTCCTAATCGTGGGGTAAGCGCTTTGTCGTTTAGAATTTCTTCGATCTGCGCAGGCGAGAGCAGCCGGGAACCGGCATATTCAACTTTTGCCAGATTCGGCAGTTCCTCGACGTGGAAAACGAGTCGCACACACTGCGTAGCACGGTCGCCGGGAGACGGCGAATCCATAACAAGCTGCGTTTCCGCAGAAATGTCGCCGAACCATCCCAGACGCCCAAGCGCTTGCACATCAGATTCAATCCGCTTGGATGCAAGTCTTGCACCTGCGCGTGAAGAAATCTGCGCTTGAACCGCTTGCGGAGCAATATGGCGCAGCCCTACGAACACAACTTCGTCAATAAGAGGAGCAGAGACTTCAACTTCAAGAAGCACAGACGCCGGATCACCGATCGATGAACCGGCCTCGTTGCCGAAAGCCGCTCGCGACCCGACACCGATAAACAACACTCCGCCAAAGCCAACCGCAGTCAGCCAACCCACCATCTTCCCTCCTTGCACCAGGAGGACACATCAACGGATGACATGGCGCGCGACAAGGTTGTCTCTTCGCCAGCCAGTCCGAAAAACAAAAGGCCCGCACTGCCAAATCTCGCGGCGTCCGCCATAAAAGTGGCCTCAATATTGTTCGTGAGCAGCCATTCTTTACTTTGACTTTTCGTCTCTCGGGATTCTAAGATTTGCGCCCATGGCGAAAACCCGCCGGAACTATCGTCTGCCTCACCCACAGCCGCTCGACGCCCTCAGCTACGCTCGTTTTACGGGGATCCCCACTTTCATGCGCCTCCCGCACATCACCCGGCCGGAGGAGCTCGAGGTCGCCCTCATCGGTGTCCCTTTTGACGGGGGCACAACTTATCGCCCCGGCCCTCGCTTCGGCCCCCGCAATGTCCGCATGCAGTCCGCTATCATTCGCCCGTGGAACCCGGTCCTGCAGGTGAATCCCTTCGCCAAGTTTCGCATCGCGGACTTTGGGGATCTCCCCGTGAATCCTCTCTCCATCGAGGACACGTTTCTTCGCATCGAGAAGGGACTTGCACCGCTTCTGCAGGCAGGTGTGCGTTGTGTTTGCGTGGGAGGCGATCACTCTATCAGTTTGCCGATTCTCCGCGCCGTTGTTAATAAGCACGGCCCCGTCTCGCTGATCCAGTTCGACGCCCACAACGGTTTGTGGGACGAGTATTTCGGCAGCAAGTATTCTCACGGGACTCCGTTCCGCCGGGCTTTTGAAGAGGGCCTCCTGTTGGATGGCGGCGTATTACAGGTTGGTCTTCGCGGTCAAGTCTACGGTGAAGAGGACTTCGATTTTGCGCGTGCTCACAAAGTCAGGATGGTCACCGCCGAGGAATTTCACAAAAAGGGTTTGGCAAGCGTTCAGCGCCACCTGCGCGCTTTCCGCGGCAAGCCTGTCTACGTCACTCTTGATATCGACGTCGTTGATCCTGCCTACGCCCCCGGCACAGGAACTCCGCAAGTGGGCGGCCTCACCAGCATCCAAATCCTCGAGCTAGTTCGCGCCCTCCGCGGCCTCGACATCATCGGCTGCGATCTCGTCGAAGTCTCCCCGCCTTACGACACCGGCGAAATCACCTCTCTCCTAGCCGCGAATCTGCTCTACGAATTGCTCTGCGTCCTCTAAATGCCTGCCCTCGCGCGCAAACTCCGCCTGCACGATTACTTCGCGCTGGCTTTCGGCACCATGATCGGCACCGGTTGGCTTGTCCTCATGGACGATTGGCTCGGCCGAGGCGGTCCCGCTGGCGCTGCTCTCGGTTTTGCTATCGGCGGCGTCATTCTGCTTCCCGTCGGCTACGTCTATGGCCAGTGGGTCAAGCGCCTTCCCGACGCAGCCGGCGAAGCCGCCTATACCGCGCAAGTTTTCCCGCCGATGGTCAGCTCTTTCACCGGCTGGATGATGCTTCTCGCTTACTTCATAGTCTGCCCGTGGGAAGCCGTCGCCCTCGGAAAAATCGCCGCCTACGTTTTTCCTGCTCTCGATACTTTCGAGTTGTATCGCGTCGCTGGCCAGCCCGTCTTTCTCCCCCGGCTCATCCTCGGCATCGCGCTCACTTTGCTCCTTGCCACCATCAACTACCGCGGCATCCGCCTCAGCGCGAATTTCCAGAAAGCCATGTCGAGCATGGTCCTTCTTATTTTCGTTGCGCTTGTCGGCCTCAGCGCGTTCCGCGGCGCCCCCGCAAATTTTCATCCCGCCTTTCGCGCCACTCCCTTCCTCTCGATCTTGCTCACGCTACAAATCGTTCCGTATTTCATGACCGGCTTCGAATCCGTCCCCAAATACGCCGAAGAAGCCAATCCCGACTTCCGCCAAACCAGCTACATGCAAGCCATCGGCCTCGCTCTCGGCGTCGGCGCATTTTTCTACGCATTCTGTATCGTCGCGGTCGCCTACATCGCCCCCTGGCAATCCTTGCTAGGCAAACGCTTTGCCACCGCCATCGCCTTCGAGCACGGCCTCGGCAAACACTGGCCCGTCCAACTCATCCTCATCATGGCCCTCTTCGGCCTCTTCCAATGCTTCAACGGAAACTTCGCCGCCTCCACGCGCCTCCTTTTCGCCTACGCCCGCCGCGGCACCGTAGCTCCACGCTTCGCCACCATCCACGCAAAATTTTCCACGCCGTCCGTCTCCGTCATCGGCATCACGCTTGGCACTTTAATCGGCCTGCTCCTCGGCGACGCCATCCTAGTTCCCGTCACCGAAGTCGGCTCCATGGCTTCCGCCCTAGGCTGGCTAGCCGCCTGCCTCTCCTTCTGGCAAGTCGAAAGCCGCCCGCCGAGTGATCCCCCCGAACCCGCAGCCCCGGCTGGCCGCCACATCCCGCACGTGGCCACCCGCGCCATCACCGCCGCAGGTATCGCCGTCTCCTCGCTTCTCTTACTCATGAAACTAATCCCCGCCTTCCCTGGCCACTTCACCCAAGCCGAATGGATCGCCCTAGCCATCTGGCTCCTCCTCGGCGCTATCCTCCATCGCCGCCCCACTCCCGCCGCGCCGCAGCGCGCCAATTAGGTGTTTCGTTGTCCTATTGGCCCTTTCCTGGCAATCGACGGCTCCGAACTCGCTCGCGGTGTCATGTATACTTTCGAAGGAGTCTAACTCTTATTCGCACATGATCCCTTTCCTCCATCTCGGCCCATTGGCCATCCCCACGTTCGGGCTGATGGTTGCCATCGGCTTGCTCGTCTCTGCCTATGTTTTACAGGCCGATTTCAATCGCCGCAGATCCCAGCTCGAGAGCATTTCCGCCCGGGACGAAAAGGACGAAGGATTTCTGATCATTGGAATTGCCGGGCTTGCGGGTTTGATTGGCGCAAGGTTGTACCACGTTCTCGAAAGTCCGCATGACTTCTTCGCGAACCCTTGGCCGCAGCTCTTTAGCCGCTACGGCTTCGCCTGGTTTGGCGGATTTCTTGGCGGATTTATCGCGTTGGTGATTCTTGCGCGCTGGGCGAAGATTCCGATTCTCGAATTTCTGGATATTTGTTCGCCGGCGGCATGTGTGGGGTACGCCATCGGACGCATCGGCTGCTTACTCTCTGGCGACGGCGATTATGGCATCCCCACTTCGCTTCCCTGGGGCATGAGTTTTCCAAATGGTCTCGTCCCCACGACGCAGCGCGTGCACCCCACTCCGCTCTACGAGTTTTTCATTTGGCTGGCCATCGCGGCATTTCTCTGGCACATGGGAACGAAGTCTCTGCGCGCTCCCAAAGCAAAAGGTGAAATTTTTTGCAATTACCTGATTTTCACTGGAATCGCGCGCTTCCTGATCGAATTTATTCGCATCAATCCGAGATCTTTTTTCGGTATGTCGAATGCCCAGGCGGCGAGCGTTGTTTCTATCCTGCTTGGCGCGGTGTTACTTTGGCGTATTAAAAGCCAATTCCACGGCCAGAAAAAAGAGCACCGCATCGTAGAACACATTGCTTCGAGCGGCGACGTTCTCCAGCCGGAATATCATCGCCCCACGCCGGAATGCCCGCACCCGGAGCGCTGGCACATGTACGATTCGATGAGCGCCGAAGTCGAGGTGCTCGATTTCTTGAAATCGATTGTCACCACGATCAAGCCGGAACTCATCGTCGAGACCGGCACTTTCTCTGGCCTAAGCACTCTGCGCCTCGCGGAAGGGCTAAGAGCCAACGGCTTTGGCCGCGTCATCACGTGTGAATACGACGCGAAAGTCTTCTCGGCGGCGCAGCAGCGCTTCGCTGCTTCCGGCCTCGGTCAATGGATCGACGCGCGCAACGAATCCAGCCTGGAGATGAAAATCGAAGGCCGGATCGATCTGCTTTTCTGCGATAGCGATGCTCCTCTGCGCGAGCAGGAAGTACGCAAGTTTCTCCCGCAGATGAATCCGCACGGACTCATCCTCATGCACGATGCCAGTTCGCTCATGAAAACGGTTCGCGAAGGCGCACTCAGGCTGGAATCCGAAGGGCTGATCTCCGTGGTTCTTTTGCCGACGCCCAGGGGTTTGGTGGTAGCGCAAAAACGCGAAGGCCGAACTTAAATGTGGAGTGCGGCAGTCCGCTGCCGCTTTTGTCCGCGACGCGCGAGACTCTATATTTCGCGCGGCTAAATAGAGCAACAGTGATCCGGCAATCAATGCGGAAGAAAGGAGCAAAACTTAGAGCATCTGCCGCAAAACGTACTGCAGGATGCCGCCGTGATGATAGTAGGAGACTTCTTCGGGAGTATCGACGCGAGCAGTCACGCTGAGTTTTTTCGTTGAGCCGCCGCCGGCCTTGGCCAGCACGCTGATCGCTTTCTTCGGCGACAGCGACGCGACTCCTTCGATCTCGAACACCTCTTGGCCAGTCAATCCAAGCGTCTCGCGATTTTCGCCGGCCTTGAATTCCAGCGGCAGCACGCCCATGCCAACCAAATTGCTTCGATGGATGCGCTCGTAACTTTCCGCGATCACCGCGCGCACGCCAAGCAATCGCGTCCCTTTGGCGGCCCAGTCGCGCGAGGAACCCGATCCGTACTCTTTGCCAGCGAGTACGACCAGCGGCACTCCTCCTTCGCGGTATTTCACCGCCGCGTCGTAAATCGTCATCTTCTCGTTGCCCGGCAGGAAAAGCGTCCAGCAACCTTCCGTTCCAGGAGCGAGCTGATTGCGCAGCCGTATATTTGCGAACGTGCCGCGCATCATCACTTCATGATTGCCGCGCCGCGCTCCATACGAATTGAATTCGTGCGGCTTTACGCCATTTGCGATCAAATATTTCCCCGCAGGAGAATCAACTGGGATCGATCCTGCTGGCGAAATATGATCCGTCGTCACGCTGTCGCCAAGAATCGCGAGCACGCGGGCGCCATGAATATCCGTGAGAGCCGGCGGCGTCTTCGGCATGTTTTCAAAAAACGGCGGCTGCTTGATGTACGTGGATTTTGGGTCCCAACGGTACAAGTCGCCTTCCGGAACGGGCATCGACTTCCAGTGCGCGTCGCCTTCGAAAACGTTGGCATATTCCTTGCGGTACATCTCGCTCGTCACCGAGTCGCGCACCGCGGATTCAATCTCCTGCGGGCTTGGCCAAATGTCCCGCAGATAAACGGGCTTCCCCGCGGAGTCCATGCCCAGAGATTCGGTGGTCAAATCCATATCCATGCGCCCTGCAAGCGCATACGCCACGACGAGCGGCGGCGAAGCCAAATAGTTCGCCCGCACGAGAGGATGAATGCGCCCCTCGAAATTGCGATTGCCGCTGAGCACGGCCACGGCTATCAGGTTGTTGTCTTTGATCGCCGCGCCAATCGCTTCGGGCAGCGGCCCGCTATTGCCGATGCACGTCGTGCATCCATATCCGACTAGGTGAAAATTCAGTTTTTCGAGATACGTCGTTAGCCCCGACGCGTCGAGATAATCCGTCACAACTTTCGAGCCTGGCGCAAGACTTGTCTTGACCCACGGCTTCACATGCAACCCGCGCTCGACCGCTTTCTTTGCGAGCAGGCCTGCTCCCAGCATCAGCGAAGGATTCGATGTGTTTGTGCAACTCGTGATTGCCGCAATCACCACCGCCCCGCTCGATAGGTCAAACGAGTCGCCGTTGTTCCGCACGGCCACATGTTTATCCGGTGTTCCTTCCACGACCTTTGTGAAAGAACTCTTCGCATTCCGCAACGACACGCGATCCTGCGGCCGCTTCGGCCCAGCAACCGTCGGCTCCACTGTTCCGAGATCCAGCTCCAGCTTGTCACTGAATACCGGATCCGCCATGTCATCCGTGCGGAACAACATCTGTTCCTTACAATACGCCTCAACAAGCGCGATCTGTTCGGCGCCGCGCGCCGTGAATTGCAAATACGCAAGTGTTTCCGCGTCGACAGGAAAGAAGCCCATCGTCGCGCCATATTCCGGCGCCATGTTCGCAATCGTTGCGCGGTCCGGCACGCTCAAGCTGGAGAGCCCCGTCCCGCAGAACTCCACGAATTTGCCGACGACGCCCTTCTTCCGCAGCATTTCCGTCACTGTCAGGACCAGGTCCGTCGCGGTGGCGCCTTCGCGAAGTTTCCCGTGCAGGCGGAAACCAACAACGTCGGGAATCAACATCGAAGACGGCTGGCCAAGCATCGCCGCTTCTGCCTCGATCCCTCCCACGCCCCAGCCAAACACGCCGAGCGCATTCACCATCGTCGTGTGCGAATCCGTGCCCACAACAGAATCGGGATACGCTTCCACTCTGCTTCCCGAAGGCATCGCGCAAACCACACGCGCAAGATATTCCAGATTCACTTGATGGCAAATTCCGGTGTCCGGCGGCACCACCTTGAAATTCTGAAATGCGGTTTGCCCCCAGCGCAAAAACGCATAGCGTTCGATGTTGCGTTGAAATTCCAGTTCGGCGTTCAAACCAAAGGCGTTCGCGCTGCCAAAACTGTCGACCTGCACGGAATGGTCGATGACCAGTTCGGCGGGGAAGAGCGGGTTGATCAACCTCGGATTGCCGCCCATCCGTTGGATGGCTTCGCGCATCGTGGCCAAATCGACCACGGCGGGTACGCCGGTGAAGTCCTGCAGCAGCACGCGCGCGGGCATAAAAGCGATCTCTTTTTCCGCGGCGCCGGGTATCCAGTTCGCCAGCGCGCGAATGTCATCCGGCCGGACAAAACGGCCGTCCTCGCAGCGCAAAAGATTTTCGAGAAGGATACGCAGGGAAAACGGCAGCTTCGCCAGATGGCACGAAATCTTTTTTTCCAGGAACTCGAGGCGATGAATATCGAACGATTGCGCGCCGACGTTCAGCTTGTCGCGCGTCCCGAAGGAATTCCCTGCGGCGATGGCCATTCTCACGGTCCTTTCAGCGGAGCCAGCGAACTTCATATGATAACCGAAAACGATTCCTTGCGGCGGTCGGCCAGCTATACTGTTAGACGCATGAACATCGTTCTGATTTCGACCTATGAACTGGGACGGCAGCCATTTGGCCTCGCGTCTCCGGCGGCCTGGCTTCGCAAGCGCGGCCATGAAGTCGTCTGCCTCGATCTGTCCCGGCAGTCCTTGGATGAATCTGCCATTCGCGCCGCCGGACTGATCGCCATCTACCTGCCCATGCACACGGCCACTCGTCTTGCTGCAAAATTGATCCCAAGCTTGCGCGAACTAAATCCGCGCGCGCACCTCTGCTGCTATGGCTTGTATGCGCCGATGAATGCCGACTATCTGCGAACGCTCGGTGTCGCGGCCATCCTCGGCGGGGAATTCGAGCTAGGTCTCTCGCAACTCGCTGAGCGCCTGCAAACCGATGATCGCGCCAATTCAAAACACGCATCGCAGCTCGAGCCTCTTGTCTCGCTCGATCGACTCGCATTTGAAGTTCCGGACCGTTCCGGGATGCCAGCTATCGAAAAATATGCCCACCTCATCCTTCCAGGCGGCGGATTCCGCCTTGTCGGCTCAACGGAAGCCAGCCGCGGCTGCAAACATCTTTGCCGCCACTGTCCAATCGTTCCGGTTTATAAGGGCGTTTTTCGAATCGTGAGCCGTGACGTCGTGATGGCAGACATTCGCCAGCAAGTGGCTGCAGGCGCGCAGCACATTTCTTTCGGCGATCCCGATTTTTTCAATGGCATTCGCCACGCATTGGATCTTGTTGAGGAATTTCACCGCGAGTTCCCCAAGATAACTTACGACGTCACCATAAAAGTCGAGCACTTGCGAAAATACGAAGCGCATTTGCCAAAACTCAGGGACACCGGCTGCCTCTTCGTCATCAGTGCAGTGGAATATCTCGATGATGCCGTGCTCCGCGCTCTCGACAAAGGCCACACGCGCGAGGATTTTCTGCATGTCGTTCAATCTTTCCGCGATCTCCGCATGACTCTTCACCCAACTTTCGTGCCCTTCACGCAATGGACGACGATGGAAAGTTATCTCGATCTCTTGAGCGTGATCCATGCCGAATCCCTGATCGAAAATGTCGCGCCCATCCAGCTGGGCATCCGTCTGCTCATCCCGGAAGGCTCGCGGCTACTGGAGTTGGCCGAAGTCCGCCACAACGTCGGGCCGTTTGATCCGGAGTCGCTGTTCTATCCTTGGAAACATTTCGACCCGCGCGTCGATGCGCTTAGCGAGACGGTGCAAGCCATCGCTGCCGAGGGCGACCGCAGAAAAGAATCTCGCTCAGTGGTTTTCGAACGCATCTGGAAAGCAGCGCACGCTGCTGCAGGGCTCGATGCTCCAATCATTCGACCATCGCAACCGCCTGCAGCCGCCATCCCTTTTCTCAGCGAGCCGTGGTACTGCTGCGCCGAGCCAACCCGCGAACAGTTCGTCACCATCGGCCAAGTCTCGAAGAAACTGGAAGACCCTGTGCCCGCCACAGGCAGCTACGTCTAGTCGTGATGCACACGACTCCTCCAGAATAAAAGCAAATGCCGCGACTCTTCCTCTTCACCGCCAAACTCGGCTATCAAACGCGCAGCTTCGACGAAGCCGCTCACAAGCTGGGTATCGATCTTGTGTTCGTAACAGACCGCTGCCATCAACTCGAAGATCCCTGGGGAGATCGCGCGATTCCCGTTCATTTTGAATCGCCGGATGCAGCTGCCTACGCGGTTCTAGAAGCGGTGCGTGGCCAACATCAAAGCATCGATGGAATTCTCGCACTCGGCGACCGTCCAGCGGTTGCAGCGTCCTATGTCGCGCGCGGACTCGGTATTCTGTACAACCATCCCGCCGCCGTCGAAGCCTGCCGCAGCAAATTGCGCATGCGAGAAGTCTTTCGCGAAGCGGGCCTGCGCGTGCCCTGGTTTCGCTCTATCTCGCTCAGTCCCACGCCGGAGCCGGCTCTGCTCGGGGTTTCGTATCCTTGCGTCGCAAAGCCGCTTTCGCTTTCGGCCAGCCAAGGCGTAGTCCGCGCAAATTCCCGCGAAGAGTTTGTCGCCGCTGCCACTCGAATCCGCCGCCTGCTCGAATCGCCGGAAATCCGTGCGACTCGCGAGCCCAATCTCGATCAAATCCTCGTCGAAGGATACATACCGGGCAGGGAAGTAGCGGTCGAAGGTTTGCTGACCGATGGCAAGCTTCGCGTCCTCGCTATTTTTGACAAACCGGATCCTCTGGAAGGTCCGTATTTCGAGGAAACTATTTACGTCACCCCTTCGCGCCTCGCCGCTTCGCATCAGCGCGAAATCGAACGATGCGCGGTAGACGCAGTTCGCGCGCTCGGACTTTCGCAGGGGCCGGTCCATGCCGAGTTCCGCATAAACGACGACGGCATCTGGCCGCTCGAAGTTGCGCCGCGCCCCATCGGTGGGCTCTGCGCACGCGCCCTGCGATTTGCGCCGGATGCCGCAAGCCAAACCATCGGCCTGGAAGAATTGCTCTTGCGTCACTCGCTGGGTCTGCCGGGCAGCGATTGGCCCCGCGAGCAAGCAGCGTCTGGCGTAATGATGATTCCCCTCCCCAAGAGCGGAGTCCTTGAAAGAATCGAGGGCGAAGACGCAGCGCGAAACGTCCCGGGCATCACCGCGCTCGAAATCACGGCCCGCCTGCACGACTACATCGCCGCCTGGCCCGAAGGCTCAAGTTATTTAGGTTTTTTGTTTGCAACAGGAAACACTGCCGATGAAGTTGAACAAGCGATCCGCACAGCCCACGCGAACCTGCACTTCGAATTGACGCCGCGCTTACCTGTCGAACACCCAGCCACACGCCGGATGCCCGCAGCGGGGAGCTAGCCTTTAGCCTTGGGAGCCACGTAACCCTCGGGCAGCTTCGCGCCTTCTCCAAAGAAAAACTGCTCCAACTGTTCCCCCATAATCCGCTGCGAATTAGGGTCGATGGGATTGAGCCGGTATTCGTTCATAATCATCTTCGAATGCTCAATCCACAGCTTCCACGCCTCTTTCGAAACATTCTCGAAAACGCGCTTCCCCAACTCACCGCTCCAAGGGATGCGGTCGAGCCCCGGGAGCTCCTTGCCGAATTTCACGCACATGACCATTCGTGTGCCGGGCTTGGCCGGCTCGCTTGGGGCCGGAACGGGATCGCAGGAGTCATTCGCCATTCGCATCACCTCATCAGGATTGCCAATTCTCAACATACTGCAACTCCCGGGAATTGCCTAGTGCGCCCCCTCGGTGGTAGTGGTCGGTTTCCGATTACCCGACCAATCGGGAGTTAGTTGACCTCCAATGCAGCGGGTTGTAGGTTTTACGTGTCAATTGGCATTAGATAGCAGGAGCTCATGATTACCAGAAATGGAGTGAAGATGGTGGTTTTTGCCGTTGTGGGGACAGCTTTCATTCTTGCCGGGCTATTCGCTAAAACGGTGAACGTAAGTGGAAGCAAACCGACCACCGTAAAGTGGTATCACCGATTGATAGCCATATGCGTAGGCTTATATTCGATAATTATTTCCATCCAGCTATATGGGGAACGGTAGAATTTTCATGCTCCTTGGCTGACTGAATCTGCATGATTTTCCTGAAGTGCTCGGTTACGTCGCCTTGATTCACTCAGGTCCTGGTAAACGCTGCCGTCACCGGAAACTGACTAACTACCCCCTCGGCTGGGCACGTCGATGGCCGGCAATCGCGAGCGCTTCATTATCCGTTCATGTAAGCCGGCGGAGAATGGTGATTTGCGGAGACGGCGGACCAATGTGACAATACAACTATGCGAAAACCATTCACTTTAGCGGTAACAGCGGTTGCGATTGGGATGATGATTCTTGGCTATGCTCAGGCACGGCAGACTCCTCCGGCAAGCGCGCCACAGACTCCTCCGGCGAGTGGTTCACAAACTTCGCCAACAACGCCAGCCAAGCCCCCCGCGGCAAAACCTGGTTCCACAGTGGCAAGAAAACCGGCCGTCCTGACTCTCAAAACGCAGAAAGACAAAGCCAGCTATGCCATCGGCTTGAATATCGGCAAGAGCATGCACAAGGACTCCGTAGACGTCGACACGGCCATTCTCCTGCGAGGCTTGAAAGATGGATTGGCAGGCGCCAAGCCGCTGATGACGGACGACGAAGCTCGCGCCGCGATGGTGCAGCTGCAGGCAGACATGCGCAAACAACAGGACGAAAAAATGCAATCGTTTCTGGTCGATAACAAAGCGAAAGAGGGCGTCGTAACCCTTCCGAGCGGCCTGCAGTACAAAATCCTGAAAGAAGGAACGGGACCAAAGCCCACAGCCGCGGACACGGTCGTCTGCAATTACAAGGGCACGCTCATTGACAACACGGAATTCGATAGCTCCTATAAGCGTGGCCAGCCGGCAACTTTTCCGGTGAGCGGCGTGATCAAGGGTTGGACCGAGGCGCTTCAGCTCATGCCTGTAGGATCGAAGTGGCAGCTCGTGATTCCAGGGGAGCTTGGCTACGGCGCTCGCGGCGGCCCACCAGGCAGCGGCATCGGCCCCAACGCAACCCTGGTGTTCGAAGTCGAGCTCATGTCCATCCAGCCCAAGGCGGAAGTCCAGGCTCCGAAGCCGCCGAGCCCAACGCCAAATCCAACTCCGAATCCCAACAAGCCGTAAGCGTTTCTGTGTTGCCGGTCTCCACGCGAGCGGAATAACTGCCTGGTGTGGAGACCGATGCCCGCAGTTCAGGGCGGAAGCTGAATTCCTGCTAGGCACTCTCCCCCAGTGTTGAACCGTTTGAAATCTGCCATTCGCGTGTTTTCTTACCCCGAAACGTTTATCATGGATTCCCTTCATGGCACGGTCGGAGGTACCGCGCGATTGGCTGACATCACGACGCTCTTCTGGGACATCGGCGGAGTCATTCTTACGAACGGCTGGGGCCGCAGCTCACGCCTCGAGGCCGCCGCTGTTTTCAACTTCGACTACGAAGAATTTCAAGACCGTCACGACCTGTCCTTTCCTGCGTTCGATACTGGCCACATCACACTGAATGAATATCTCGACCGCACCCTCTTTTACCGCGCGCGGCCCTTTACCCGAGACGAGTTCACGGCATTCATGTTCGCCCAATCGAAAGAATATCCTGAAACCCGTACGGTGCTCGCCGACGCCGCGCGCACGGGCAAATACTTCATCGGTTCCATCAACAACGAGCCCTTGGAGCTCAACCAGCACCGCATCGAAGCATTCAACCTGCGCCGGGATTTTCTCGTCTTCTTCAGCTCTTGCTATGTCCGTTCGCGCAAGCCCGAAGAAACTATCTTTCGCATCGCCCTCGATGTCACGCAGCGGCCGCCGCAGCAGTGTGTATTCATCGACGACCGGTCACTCAATCTTGAAAGCCCCCGCCGTTTGGGGTTTAACGTTATCCACCATCAAAATGCGGAGCAATTGCGTTCCGAACTGCGAAAACATGGCGTTGAGGTATAGTTTTGTGCGCCCTTCAGGCGCTCCAAGTGCTCAAACGAGTTGAGGGAAACCATGGCTGAGGATACCAACCGATCTGGAAGTCTTTACGGCGGCACGGCTGAACCGTGTGCCGTGGTTTTGTTTGGCGCGTCCGGCGATTTGGCCAAGCGCAAAGTCATCCCGGCGATGTTCGATCTTGCTACACACAATTCTCTCGGTTCTCACTACGTGATCGTGGGTTTCGCCCGCACTCCGATGAGCGAAGAAAGTTTTCGCGCCACCACCGGCGAAGCCGCGAAGACCATGTCCGAGCTCGGAGATATTGACCCGAAGCAGTGGGACGACTTTGCCTCCTGCCTGCACTACTGCGCCGGCGATTACTCCGACCCTCAAGCCTACGAACAACTGGTAAAGCGCCTCGCTGAACTTGAAGCCGAAAAAAAGCTAGGCGGCAACCGTCTCTTCTACCTTTCCACTCCGCCGGAAGTCTATCCGCACATCGTTGAGCAACTTGGCCGCGCCGGCCTGGCGCGTCCCACGTCGCCAAACTCCTGGGTGCGCATCATTATTGAGAAGCCTTTTGGCCGCGATCTCGCCACCGCCAAAGAACTCAACAAGATCGTTCTAAACGTCTTCGAAGAGCAGCAGGTCTACCGCATCGATCATTATCTCGGCAAAGACACCGTTCAGAATCTGCTGGTTCTCCGTTTTGGCAACGGCATCTTCGAACCGCTGTGGAACCGCAACTACGTTGACAACGTGCAAATCACGGCAGCAGAAACGCTTGGCGTCGAACGCCGTGGCGGTTTTTACGAAACCGCGGGCGCGCTCCGCGACATGATTCAGAGCCACGTCCTGCAGCTAACTTCTCTCGTCGCCGTGGAGCCGCCTGCATCCTTCGACGCTACCTCTGTCCGCAATGAAAAACTCAAAGTCCTGCAGTCTATCCGTCCGTTTAACCTCGAGATGGTCGCGCAATCCGTCGTGCGCGGCCAGTACGCCCCCGGCCAGATCGATGGTAAGCGTGTGGCCGGCTATCGCGAGGAACCGGGAGTCAGCAAGTCCTCCCGCACCGAAACGTTTGTCGCCGCTCGCTTGTTGATCGACAACTGGCGCTGGGCCGGCGTCCCTTTTTATTTGCGCACCGGCAAACGTCTCGCGACGCGCAGCACGGAAATCATGATTCAATTCCGCTGCGCCCCGCACATCGTTTTTCGCGAACGTGAAATCGAGCCCAATCGCCTCATTTTGAATATCCAGCCGGAAGAGGGAATCTCCGTGTCGTTCGGCGCGAAGCGCCCCGGAACGGAGATGCGTATTGGGAACGTCACCATGAACTTCAGTTACAAAGAAGGCTTTGGCGACGTGTCGCGCAGCGCGTACGCCACGCTGGTCAACGATTGCCTGCGCGGAGATGCCACGCTGTTCGATCGCGGCGACAACGTCGAAGCCGCTTGGGCGCTTGTTGATCCCATTCTGGACGTGTGGAGCGCCGCGAGAACCGGCAAGGTTCCTGAATACTCAGCCGGAAGCTGGGGCCCGCGCGAATCCGAGCTCTTGCTCGAACGCGACGACAGGAAATGGTACAACCCATGATTTTTAGTCCTGGCAGCGATAGTGAACGGCGGTATGACGGGGGGATTAGGTGATTCTTGCGGGCGACGTTGGCGGCACGAAATGCAATCTTGCGCTCTTCTCGGAAAAAGACGGCAAGCTCACAGCCGTCTACAAACAGCGCTTTGCAAGTAAAGACTTTGCGCAATTTGATTTGATTGTTCGTGAATTTTCGCTTCAAGCTGCGCCACATCTCGCCATGGAACGCGTGCGCGCGGCAGGTTTTGGCGTGGCCGGCCCGGTCATTAACAATCGCGTGCGCGCCACCAATCTTCCCTGGACGGTCGACGCCGCAATTTTGGCTCGCGAACTAAAACTCTCCGACGTCGTGCTGATGAACGACCTTGGCGCCACAGGCCACAGTATCGAGCATCTCTCGCCAGAAGAATATTGTGTCCTCAATCCGGGCAAGCCCGAGCACGGTGGAACCCGCGCTCTGCTCGCTGCCGGCACCGGTCTCGGACAGTCCATCCTCGTTTGGGACGGCGGCCGCTACCGCGTTGTGCCCTCCGAAGGCGGCCACTCCGATTTCGCGCCGCACACCGAACAGCAAATCGAACTTCTCCGCTTCATGCGCCGCCGCTATCCACAAGTCAGCTTCGAGCTCATCCTTTCGGGCCGCGGCTTCCGCACCCTTCACGAGTTCCTTGATCCCAACGTAAAGCATCACTCCTTCGAAGACCCCGGCACGGATCCCGCCCCCGAAATTACCAAGCTCGGCCTCTCCAAAGAGTGCCCCGTTTGCGCGGAGACGCTGGATCTCTGGGTCGCGATTTACGGTTCTGAAGCTGGCAATCTCGCTCTGAAAGTTCTCGCGCTCGGCGGTGTGTATGTTGCCGGCGGCATCGCCGTCAAAATCATCGAGAAAATCAAGGAGGGCGCTTTCTTCGCAGCCTTCCGCGACAAGTGGAAATTCGAAGGGCTGCTCAGCAATATCCCCGTCTCCGTCATCCTCAATGAATCCGCCCCGCTTCTGGGCGCCGCCTACGAAGCTCTCGCCTCGCTTCCGCCGCGGTAGCATTTCACCTGTCATTGTTTTCTGAAAACTTCCCTAATTGGAAATCCATCTCCCGCGTCGCCGGCATCGCATGAGATCTCGCGCCGCGTCTGCTACGCTACTGCCCAAAAGAAATTTTCACCATCCTAAGGCGCGCTCACCCCATCCGTTCAATCCAGCCCATCAGGAGCAGTGCGCAAGATTGGCGACGGCGGCACCCACGGTCAGCAGTCACAGGACGCATGATATGATCGACAGTCCAAGAGCAGTGGAGGCGCTATGGGACACCCAGGCGGCAATAAGAGAGTCTACGAAGAACGAATCGTTCGAGATCCCAAAATCTGCGGAGGTGAGCCTGTTTTCAAGGGGACCCGCGTAACACTCCGCACTGTTCTCGCCAGCTTGGCCACTGGGGATACTACACAGGAAATCCTTGCCGCTTTCCCCAGCCTGAAACCTGAGGACGTCCAGGCGGCCATCGCGTTCGCCGCCGCGTCTGCAGAGGAAGATATGCCAGTGCCGGAAGTCCCGCGCATTCGATGAAAATCAAATTGGACGAAAATCTTCCCTCTGGCTTGGCGGTCTCCTTGGGAAAACTCGGTCACGACGTTCATACCGCTAATGAAGAGGGTCTCACCGGCCACTCCGACCGCGAACTGTGGGAGGCTACGCAGAAAGAAGCAAGGTTCCTGATTACTCAAGACCTCGATTTTGGCGATTTGAGACGCTTCGCTCCCGGATCACACCACGGCATCCTGATGGTTCGATTGCGTTCACCTAGCCGAATGGGCTTAGAGACGCGGGTCACAGAGATCTTTCAAACGGAAGACGTCAGCGATTGGCCGGGTTGTTTTGCTGTCGCTACAGAGCGTAAAATTCGATTGCTGAAGCCGCCAAACAGACAAAGCTAAAAACCCGTCCCTGACGCTGGCCGCGAGGAGCGCTTTATGAGCAGTGCCGTCACTACCCAAGTCACCGAGCTGCAAAACTACATTAATGGCGCGTGGCGCCGTCCTGCTTCCAGCGAATTTTTCGACGTCCACAATCCAGCGACCGCTGAGTTACTCGCCCGCACGCCGATGTCTTCTCCGGCCGACGTCGATGCCGCCGTCCAAGCCGCCACCGATGCGTTTCCCTCGTGGCGTCGCACTCCCCCTGGCGAACGCGTCCAATATCTCTTCAGGCTGAAGAATCTTCTCGAGGAGCACCTCGACGAACTCTCCCGTCTGATCACTTTGGAAAATGGCAAGACCTTCGCCGAAGCCAGAGCCGAACTCCGCCGCGGCATCGAAAATGTCGAAGTCGCCTGCGGCATTCCCATGATGATGCAGGGCTACAACCTCGAAGACGTCACGCCCGGCGTTGATGAAATGCAAATTCGCCAGCCGCTCGGAGTAGTAGCCGCGATCGTACCGTTTAACTTCCCGGCGATGATCTCCTACTGGTTTCTTCCTTACGCCATCGCGTGCGGCAACACGTTCGTGCTCAAGCCCTCTGAGCGCGTTCCCCTCAGCATGATCCGCGCCTTCGAACTCCTGGAACAGACCGGACTTCCCAAAGGCGTCGTCAATCTGGTGAATGGCGGCAAGGATGTGGTGAACGCGCTTTGCGATCATCCGCAAGTCCGCGCCATCAGTTTTGTCGGTTCCACTCCCGTCGCCAAGCACGTCTACGCGCGCTCAGCCGCCAGCGGCAAACGCATGCAATGCCAGGGCGGTGCAAAAAACCACGTCATCGTTCTCCCCGACGCCGACATGGAACTTGCCACGCAAATCATCAGCGACAGTGCGTTCGGCTGCGCCGGCCAACGCTGCCTTGCTGTAAGTGTCGCGGTTACCATCGGCGACGCGCAGAAGACATTTCGTGATTCCATCGCGCATTCCGCCTCTACTCTCAAAGTCGGCTATGGTCTTGAGCCTGGCGTGCAGATGGGTCCGGTCATTTCCGGAGAGAGCAAGCACCGCATCGAATCATTGATCGCCGCAGGCCTAGGCGAAGGGGCCAAAGCGATTCTCGATGGCCGAAACACCAAAATTCTGAATCACGAATCCGGCAGTTTCCTCACTCCCACGGTTCTCGACGGTTTGCCATCGACGAGTCAGCTCGCCAATACAGAAATCTTCGGTCCGGTGCTGAGCCTCATTCACGCGAACTCGATGGACGAAGCCATGGACTTTCTCCGCCGAAGCCCCTACGGCAATCAAGCCTCTCTCTTCACCACCAACGGCGCTGCCGCCCGCCGCTTCCGCTATGAAGCCCCTGCGGGAAACATCGGCATCAACATCGGCGTCGCCGCCCCTATGGCCTATTTTCCCTTCAGCGGCTGGAAAGAAAGTTTCTTCGGCATCCTCCACGGCCAAGGTCGCGACGCGGTCGAGTTCTACACCGAATCCAAGATCGTAGTGGAGCGCTGGTCGCGGCAAGAAACGCGCAAATTCTAAGCGGCACAGCCTGTCTGTGCTCTTCTGACTTATAATCGCGGACCACGCTGCGCCTCATCTACCCGGCTGGACACTTTTAGCGAATTCCTCTCAAAACCGTGAGCAGCAGAGAGGTGTGGTGACGGACGAGCTTACTCACTACCTACCACGCACTCTAACTCTTCGATTCTCCAACGCCACGCGGGCCGTCGAATCGCGAACGACGAACTCCGGTTCGATCGCGATCTCCGGAACATACTCCTCGCGCTCTTCGATCTGACTGACCAGCGTTTGCGCAGCGATCTCTCCCATCCGCAGCAGCGGCTGCCGCACCGTCGTCAGCCCAGGATTTGCAAAAGCCGCCCCAGGAATGTCATCGAATCCCACGACCGAAACATCCTGCGGCACGCGCAATCCCGCCTCGCGAAGCGCCCATATTGCCCCAATCGCAGAAATATCGTTATACGCAAACAGGGCCGTGAACGGCTCCTTCCTTGCGAGCAACTCCTTCGTCACGGGAAACCCCACTTCCGGTGTGGCAACCGAGCTCTCGATCCGCACCGTTAGCTCAGGTCGAATGCGAATTCCCAGCTCCGCTGCCACTTCGCAGATCGCGTTCCATCGATCTTCGGAGTCGGAGCTAAGAACCTGTCCTTTGATGAAAGCAATTTCTTCGTGTCCTAGATCCTTCAGATGTTCCAGAGCGAACCGCGCCGCGCGTTTGTGGTCGAGCACGATGTTCGTCACGCCGGCGGTTTGCCGGTGCCCTGCCACAGCCACCGTTGGCAACGACGGCTCCGTCAAAATCGAAGTGTCCACAGTGATGAATCCCTCGACACCTCGTTCCACCAACATCTGCGAATAGGTTTGCAACAGCCTCGGATCGTGCCGGTGCACCACGGTCAGAAAAAAATAGTTTTGCCCGGTCAAGTACTTCTCAATCCCGCTGATCACCTGCGAACCGTAAGCGTCCCCAATCTCTTCCGCAATCACTCCGACCGTAAAGGTACGTCTCATCCTCAGCGTGCGCGCAAAAAAATCCGGCCGGTAATTCAATTCCTGCGCCGCCGCAAGAATCCTTTTTTTTGTGTGTTCGGGAATCGACCGTGCCGCCGGGGAATTGTTCAGCGTCGCGGAAACCGTTCCGGCGGCGAGGCCCAGATGCTTCGCCATCGTCTTAAGCGTTACTTTTTTGTTTTCTCCACGCGGCCCGGCCTTCTTCTGCGTCGGTGTCATTTAGACGCCCTCGACAATCTCTCATGCTCTTCGAATCGCGTTGCAGGAACCCCGGGGAACTGCGGAGCCCGTCCTGTTCGGCAGCGCACCTGCACATCGTGCCGCGAGTATAGCAGGCCAAGTACCACTTCGCGCCAGTAGCCCGCTTCCGCAACACCCTCTCCTTTCGACGCCAATCGATTTGGTTCCGCTTCCTCTAAAGCGCAATCTTTGGGCTAAAAGTTTCTTTGCGCTAGAATGACTCGAATGCTCGGCCCCCTCTTTCGCTTCGGCGCTCTACCTTACTTTTCCATCCTCCTTCTACTTAGTTCCGCGTCGCCGCGACCCCTGCGTGCCCAAAGCACCGCGGTGCCCCTCCCACCTTCCGCAAAATTGCCAAAGCCAAAAGTCGACCGCCCCGGCTTCCCACCGATCCCCCAATTCAAAGACATCGCCCAGGCCGTTGGCCTGACGGTCCCCCATCTTTCCACTGGTGAAAAACGCTACATCGTCGAATCCATGAGCGGCGGCGCAGGCCTCTTCGACTGCGATGACGATGGCCGCCTCGACATCGTCACCGTCAACGGCTCCACAGTCGATCGCTACCAAAAGGGCGGCGATCCCATGGTCACTCTGTATCATCAGGAAGCCGACGGCACCTTCAGGGACATCACCAAACAAGCCGGCCTCACGCGCCTCGGCTGGGGCATGGGCGTCGCCGTCGCTGATTACGACAACGACGGCAAGCTCGACCTTTTCGTCACCGGCTACGGCGGCAACGTCCTCTACCACAACCTCGGCAACTGCAAGTTCGAAGACGTCACCGAGAAGGCTGGGGTGCGTGGCAGCGGTTTCAGCACCGGCGCCGCCTGGGGCGATTACGATCGCGACGGCAACGTGGACCTCTTCGTCTCCCGCTACGTCCACGTCGACATCGCCCACATGCCCGCCCCCGGCAGCAACAAATTCTGCCTATATAAAGGACTCCAAGTGCAGTGCGGCCCCTGGGGTCTGGAAGGTGAAAGCGATCTTCTCTACCACAATCGCGGCGACGGCACTTTCGAAGAGGTCTCCGTGAAAGCTGGCGTCCACAATCAAATCGGCTACTACGGCCTCGGCGTCATGTGGTCCGACTACGACAACGACGGCTGGCCCGATCTCGTTGTCGCCAACGATTCCGTCCCCAACTATCTCTATCACAACAATCGCAACGGCACGTTTTCCGAAGTCGGCATGCTCTCCGGAATTTCCCTCAGCGGTGACGGCACGCAGCTCGGCAACATGGGCGTCGACTTCGGCGACTACGACCACACAGGCCGCTTCAGCCTTTTTATCAGCACATTCCAGGAACAGCCCAAAGCTCTCTGGCGCAACATGGGCGCCAACGGTTTCGAAGACGTAAGCTGGCCTTCCGGTGTTGGACGCCCGAGTTATCAGGACGTCTGCTGGGGCGCCAGCTTTTTCGACATGGCCAACACCGGCTGGCTGGATCTCCTGATCGCCTGTGGCCACGTCTATCCGCAAATCGATTCCCTCGAAAACAACCCGCACTACCGCCAGCCCATTTTTCTCGAGCGCAACAACCGCGACGGCACCTTCGACGAAGTCGGGAAAGAAGCCGGCCTAGCCGACCTCCCGCTAAAATCGCGGCGCGGCGCAGCTTTCGGCGACATCTTCAACACCGGCAACATCGACGTAGTCCTGATCAACGTCGGCGAACCTCCCACTCTCCTCCTCAACCAGAACACCGCCCCCAATCACCGCGTCCTCTTCAAACTCATCGGCACAAAAAGCAACCGCACCGCCATCGGCGCCCGCCTCACCATCCAGTCCGCCGGCGTCCGCCAAATCGCCGAAGTCCGCGGCGGCGCGAGCTACCTCTCCCAAAACGATCTCCGCCTCCATTTCGGCCTAGGCAAATCCACAAAAATCGACTCGGTCGAAATTCGCTGGCCCAGCGGCAAAGTCGAAACCCTGGAAAACGTTGCCGCAGACTCGATCTATACAATCATGGAGAGTGCTGGCATCCGCGACACAAGGCCTCTCCCCGCACCGGGAGCGGCTGCCATTCCTGCAGCAAATCACTAGTCCGGCAGCGTTTCGGCCGCGCCCGGGTTGGCAGAATCACAACTGGAACTGGACGGAGCGCGGCAAGTCAGCGGAAACTCGCGGGCTAACGATGAAAGGTTTCCGTACCGTCCCGGCGCTTTCAAACATCTCATGAAGGCCACAGGTAGCCGTGCCCCCCGGGTGTCGGTTTTACACCTGGGTCTTACCGCCCTTGACATCGGCCCCATGTCTACCTAGTCTTAGAAATTATGGAAGTGCATCTACCTCCCGAACTTCAGGCGAAAGTAGACCGAGCCGCCGCCGAAAACAACAGCGGGGCCGAGGAATACGTCAAGCAGCTTGTGGAGCACTATCTGGACCATGACGCGTGGTTCCGCCAGCAGGTGAAGAAGGGCCTGGACCAGCTGGACCGCGGCGAATTCCTGACTCACGAGGAAGTTGGGGCCCGCATCGACAAAATGTTTCGCTCGTAAATGCAGATTCGTTGGTCACCCGCCGCCGCCGAAGACTTTTTCCACATCATTGAATACATCCTTCGGGAAAATCCAGCTAGCGCACAGCGCATCGCAAAGACAATCTACGAGAGCGCTGGTTCACTGAAGTCTTTCCCCTACAAAGGCAGAACAGGTCGTATGGAAGGGACGCGGGAGCTTCCTCTGCCGCCCCTCCCTTTCGTCTTGATTTACCGTATCCTGAAAGACGCGGTGGAAATCGCAAACGTCGTCCACGGAGCGCAGAGATGGCCACCAGCAGATTGAAAGTGAATGGCCGCCCGGGCCGGGATTTTGTCTTGGCAAGGCAGCGAAGAAAAGTATTTGTACCAGTCTCGCGTTTTCAAACATCTTAAGTTCTTCACACCCCGCCAACAATGGAGAAAACCTATGTCCAGGAAACTCGAAGGTAAAATCGCTCTCGTGACCGGTGGCTCGCGCGGTATTGGCGCAGCTATCGCCAAGCGCTTGGCAGCGGATGGAGCGAGTGTGGCCATCACGTATGCGAAAGAGGCCGGCGCGGCCGCCGCGGTCACCAAAGCGATTGAACAGAGCGGCGGAAAGGCGCTCGCGATTCAGGCGGATGCCGCCAACGCCGATGCCGTAAAGGCCGCCGTGGAGAAGACGGTCGCCACATTGGGGAGCATCGACGTGCTTGTGAACAATGCCGGCACGGCCATTCCGAAATTATTCGAGGAAACCTCGCTCGAGGACATCGACCGCATGATGAACATCAATGTCCGCGGAATGCTGGTCGCGACGCAGGCCGCCCTGAAGAAAATGAAGAATGGCGGCCGCATCATCAACATCGGCTCGTGCGTCGGGGAGCGCGACATGACGCCCGGCTTGACGGCCTACGCGGCCACGAAGGGAGCCGTCAAGATGTTCACGCAGGGGTTGTCCAGAGAGGTGGGCAGCCGTGCCATCACCGTCAACAACGTTCAGCCGGGCCCGATCGACACGGATCTAAATCCCGCGGCCGGCGATTGGGCAGCACCGCAGAAGGCCAACACCGTGCTCGGCCGGTATGGCACGGTTGACGAAGTGGCCGCGTTGGTCGCGTTTGTCGCCAGTCCGGAAGCGTCCTACATCACCGGCGCGAACCTGACTGTCGACGGCGGCACAAACGCCTAACTGAAAGGGATCTGGATCGAGACACGTAATCGCTAACGCGTCTTGGTAATACGGTTTTGCGAGCGTCCAACGCGTCTGCCGCAAAATGATATGCTGCTCTCCGCAGCTGGCCTTGCTGCGGGATGGATGCAGAAAATGGTCTCACTTACCAGACGCGCGTTCCTCGAACACTTATCTGTCTTGACGGCGGGTGGAGTCACGGCGGCGGCCTTTTCCGGCGCTGTGGCAGATCCCGATTCCGAACCGCACATTCTTTTTCCTGCTCACCCCCGCGAGCGAATCTCCATCGCGTCGTACCCGTTTCGCGCGTACATCGTGAGCCCTGACAATCGTGATCGTGATACCACCCTTCCCGGAATAAACTTGCTCGAATTCCCCGCTCACGTCGTCGCGAAATTCAACATTCACAACATTGAGCCCCACAGCCGTCATTTCACGTCGTTGCAGCCTGACTATCTCGATGATTTCACCCAGGCGCTGCAGAAATCGAAAGTGCGCGTTGTGAACATTGCTGTCAGCGCGGTCAACAGTTTTTACGATGAGGAGGCTTCCACCCGAGAGAAGGCCATCGCCTTTGCGAAGAAGTGGGTGGACGTCGCCGTGCGCATTGGATCTCCCGGCGTCCGCACACACATTGCAACTGCAAGAAACTCGCCCCCGAATATGGAGCGTGCTGCGGAGAGCCTGCGCAACCTGGCAGACTACGCCGCGACCAAAAACGTTGTGGTCACTCTGGAGAACGATGATTTGGTCAGCGAGGACGCCTTCTTCCTCGTCAAGGTCATCGAAGCCGTCAAACATCCTTACCTTCGCGCCCTGCCCGATTTTGCAAATTCCATGCTGAGCGGCGACGCCGATTTCAATTATCGCGCTCTACAAGCGATGTTTCAGCATGCATACAATATTTGCCATGTGAAAGATGGCGAAACCAATGATGACGACAAGCAGTTCAGCGTGGATTTGAAGAGGTCGTTCGAAATTCTGAAGGCCAGCAACTATCTGGGATATTGTTCGATGGAGTTCGACGCCCCCGGCGATCCTTACGCTCCAACATCCAAGCTAATCGATCAAACGATCAAATATCTTTCCTGATGCATCAAGCGTTTGTACGAGCGAACTCCGGACGACGATCGTTCGCCTTAGCTATAGGACGCTCACTTATGGGGCGCCCGATCGCTGAACGTCTCGCTAGCTGGATCCCAGTATTGTTTTTTGCCCGACCAGTAGGCCTCGGTTGACATCATGTTCGCAACCGAATGCGCGAACCCATCCTGCACCGTGCAATGCGGCTTCTGCCGCGACCTCATGCATTCGAACCAGTTCGTCATGTGCTCCAGCGTTCTGTCATCAATGCCCAGCGGCGGCAGTGTCGTCTCTCCGGGCAGCTGAACAAATTTCGCCGGTCTCTTTTTATCGATGTCCGCGTCGTCCTCGTGATTGCCCTTCTCTTCGACCAATTGATAGCGCGGACTGCCTTCGCCTCCAATGTTGGTCAGCGTCGCTTTCTTTCCCATGTAGCGCGTCGAAGACGGCGCGTCGTTTCCAAAACTCGTCGAGTAGCTCACCAGAAAACCCTTCGGGTATTCGAACAATGCTTGAAACGTATCCGCGTTCTCACGGCCATCGCGCCATGCAAAAATCCCGCCATGCGCCACAGCCGAGCGGGGAAAGCTGTCCTTCATAAACCAGTGCACCAGATCAATTGCGTGGCTCATCCACTGATCCGGAATTCCGCCGGAAAATTCCTTGTACAAACGAAATTCGCAATACACCTTTGGATCGAACGACCGGTAAGGCTTTGTTAGCAGCCACTTCTTCCAATCCGTGTCTGCTTCGCGGATCAGTTTCGTTTCCTCGCGTCCGCGCCATCGCGCCCCGTGATAATTCCAAATGATCTCGACTTTGCTGACTTCTCCAAGCACGCCAGTCTGTACCAGATCGTGCGCAGCTCTTTGATACGGCTCGCTGCGATGCTGTGTCCCGACCTGCACAATTCTGTCGCTCTTAGCAACCGCGTCTCGCGCCGCCTTCACGTCCGCCAGCACGTTGCCCATGGGCTTTTCAACGTACGCGTCCTTGCCCGCCGCGACTGCCATCTTCAGAATCGGCGAGTGGGAATGTTCCGGCGTGGAAATGATCACTCCGTCCACGTCTTTCAGCGCAAGCACATCTTCCAAATACTGAAAAGTTCGCGGCGCCCGGCCATAGTATTTCGCGTTTGTAGCCGCCGCTTTATCTCGGTTCAGCTTCCACAAGTCGCAGATCACGGTCATCTCAGCGTTCTGGCTGGTTTTTAATTGGGCCGCGATCCAATCCAAATCACTTCCGCGGCTCCCGGTCCCGATGTGCGCCAGCGAAATGCGGTCGTTCGCGCCCACGATCCTCTCGTACGAAAGCGCAGTACTCGGCAGCGCCGCGCCGCCCGCGATCAAAGCTGCCGATTTGTTTAAGAATGCTCTGCGATCTATTGTTTCTTCGGGGTCGCTCATGGTTTTACCTCTTGGCCGCGCCAGTTCCATCGAGATGAAATAAATTTCGGCGAAGGCATTGTGTGTTCGACTCTGCCGCTTGTCAATCGCGCACCCATACCGACCCCGTCGTGCGCACCGCGTTGACAGGCCCATTCCAGTGGTCTTAAATGTCCACCGTGAGCGTTCACGAAATGCAGTAGCGTAGCTTTATTTAGTTGGCTCCCGAAGGTAATTCTTCTTTCAACAAAAGCATGGCGGAAAAACCGTCTCGCGCAAGTGGGGCTTAGAAGGAGGCAGTATTCCCATCCTCGGCATTGACGTCGGCACCGGTGGAACGCGCGCCGTCATTCTCGACGAGCACGGCAGTGTCCTCGCTTCGGGCACAGAAGAGCACGCCAACTTCGCCAGTCCGCAACCAGGCTGGGCCGAGCAAGACCCGCGCGACTGGTGGCGCGCTGCCGCGATCGCGGTTCGCAAGGCGCTCGCGGCTTCAGGCCTGGCGACCGAATCCATCGCCGCCGTCGGATTCTCCGGCCAGATGCACGGCGCCGTCCTGCTTGGCGAAAACGACCAAGTCATCCGCCCGGTCCTGATCTGGTGCGACCAACGCACCGAAGCCCAATGCAAAGAGCTCGAGCGCGCCATCGGCCTCGAACGCATCATCCAGCTGACGTGCAATCCTCCGCTGACAAATTTCACGCTTACCAAACTTCTCTGGGTCCGCGAGCACGAACCGAAAAATTGGCAACGCGTTCGCAAAATCATGCTGCCGAAAGACTACGTCCGCTTGCGCCTTACGGGCGAATCCGCCATCGACGTCGCGGACGCTTCCGGAACGCTGATGCTCGACGTCGCGCACCGCACTTGGTCAAACCAAGTCCTTAACAAAACAGGCATCGACATAAAACTTCTTCCGAGGCTCTTCGAATCGCAGGAAATCTGCGGCAAGCTTTCCGCCGCTGGAGCAAACGCAACTGGTCTCCGCGCAGGAACACCGGTCGTCGCCGGTGCCGGCGATCAAGCTGCCGGCGCTGTAGGCATGGGCATCACGCGCGCCGGTGTCGTCAGCGCTACCATAGGAACTTCCGGCGTGGTTTTTGCCGCCACCGATCGTCCTTCGCTCGATCCCAAAGGCCGCCTTCACACGTTCTGTCACGCCGTCCCCGGCCGCTGGCACGTCATGGGCGTGACGCAATCCGCTGGACTCTCTTTGCGCTGGTTCCGCGATCGTTTTGGCGCGGGGCCCGAAGACAGCCGCGATCCGTATGAGAGGCTCTCCGCCGAAGCCGCCACAGTTTCAGCTGGTGCCGAAGGCGCTTTCTGGGCGCCGTACCTGATGGGCGAGCGCACTCCGCATCTCGATCCGTTCGCACGCGCCGCATTTGTCGGCCTCTCCGCGTCACACACCCGCGCCCATCTCATCCGCGCGGTGCTCGAAGGCGTAGCCTACAGTTTGAAAGACACCTTCACGATCTTCGATGAAATTCACGTTCCCGTGGAGCGCATCCGCCTTGGCGGGGGAGGCGCTCGCTCGCCGCTCTGGCAGCAAATCCAGGCCGACGTCTACGCGCATGAAGTCGAAATCTTGAAAGCGGAGGAAGGCGCAGCCTATGGCGCGGCGATTCTTGCGGGGGTTGGCTCAGGGAACTGGAAGAGTGTGGATGAAGCGTGCGACACGGCAGTGCGTGTTGCGAAGCGCGTAAGCCCAAGCAAAGAAACCAGCGCGCTCATGCAGCGCGGCTATCAAACCTACCGGAAGATTTATCCAGCCTTACATTCCATCTTCGCGGAAAATCGATCTACGTCCGCCAACTGAACCGGAAATCAAAACCAGCTCGACTCAGCCGAAGCAAGCGCGGCCATTCTGCACCCTTACGCTTTCTTCTGCTCCGGCTTGAAGAAATAGCAGTACGCCGCTCCGATCACCGTCATTAGCGCGCCCCACCACACGCTCGCATGCAAATCGAACAACTGCACCCGCCCTTCGAGAGAAGGCGCGTGCCAATACTCGTAGAGGCCAGCGCCGAAAATCAGCACTCCGTTGACGAGCAACGATATTCCGACGAAGAACCAAATGGAAACCATGCTTGCAACCTCCGGCTGCCTGGAACTACAGAATGTGATGTTCAGAATAAAAAACACGACAGCAACCACACCAGCCCAGAAAATAGGCTTCTGATATACGGGAATACTTCCGACGGAGGGAACCGGCGTCAACCCGTAGACCAAGCCGGTCAATTCCGCGTCGGGTTTGGGTTTCGTCGCCAGACTCACCACAACCGTTACAATCACGCACACAAGAAAAGACCACAGCGCCTGAAACATATCCTGCGCCAACTGTTTGGCGTCCGGCGAAAGCGCCACATAACGCAGCGCCGATGGATCTGCTTTCACCCAAGCCCACATGCCGATGGAAGATAAAGTGCCGCAGAGCAAACCCAGGAAACCGCCGGCGCCTGTCGCGCGCTTCCAAAGCATGCCGAGAATGACGGTGCCGAAAAGCGGAGCAATGAAAAAACTGAAGAGCGCCTGCACATAATCCATGATGCTGGCGAACTGCATAACCAGATACGCAGTTCCGATACTAATCGCAACGCCGATCACCGTGGTCCAGCGGCCCATGTTCACGTAGTGGTGGTCGCTGCCCTTGCTGTTGATGAGTGGGCGGTAGATGTCGTAAGTCCAGACAGTCGTGAAAGCGGTCACGTTCCCAGCCATGCCAGACATGAAGCCCGCGATCAAAGCGGTAATTCCGAGCCCAAGCAAGCCGGGGCCGCAGTAGCGCGCAAGCATCAGCGGAAGCACGTCGTTATAGCTGTGCGCTCCGGTGACAGCGGCGACCGATTCGGGCACGAGTTTCATGGGAAGCACCGCCAAGCCCAGGAGCCCCGGCAAAATGACGATGAGCGGAACAAACATCTTGAACCCCGCTCCGATGATGGGGGCCATCTCGGCGCTGCGTATATCCTTGGCGGCGAGGATGCGTTGCACCACGAGGAAATCTGTCGTCCAGTAGCCCATGGAGATGACCGCGGCCAACCCGAAAACAATGCCGACCCAATTGATTCCCATCGGGTTGTTCGTGAAGGAGCCCAAGCCGGACCACAGGTGGACGTACTGATCCGACGCTCGGTGCGCAATTTGCAGTTTCAGATTGCTCCAGCCGCCGGCTTCATACAGCCCAAGAATAGGAATCAAAAGGGCGCCTGCCCAGATCAAAAAGAACTGAAGCACTTCATTAAAAATGGCCGACCTTAATCCGCCTAGCGCGACATAAATAGCCACGGTAACCGCAGAAAGCCAAATGCTGACATTGATGTCCCAGCCGAGCACGATTTGCATGACCTTGGCCATGGCGAACATGTTCACGCCGCTCATCAGCACGGTCATGAATGCAAACGAAACCGCGGAGACGGCGCGGGCAGGCTCTCCGAAGCGCAATTTCAAATAACCGGGAACCGAGTGCGTTTTGGAAATGTAATAAAACGGCATCATCACCAGCGCCAAAAACAACATCGCAGGAATCGCGCCAATCCAATACCAATGCGTCGCCAGAATTCCGTATTGATACGCCGAACCTGCCCAGCCCATCAGCTCCAGAGCGCCGAGATTCGCCGAAAGAAAACTAAGTCCCGCCACCCAAGCGGTCATTTCGCGTCCGGCCATGAAGAAATCTTCACCCGTGTTCGCGCGGCCGCGGAGGTAGAAGCCAATGGCCAGGACGAGCGCGAAGTAAAAAGCAACGATGATGACATCTACCGCGGAGAGATGAACGAGGCGAGCAGGTACGACGAACGCGTAAGGAATAGTCATGGAGTGCCGAATCGCTTCTCCTCTGCGAGCGTCTTACGATTCCTCACTAAAACATCTTCTCACTCTGGAAAAAGCAAACTCGCGGCCTGCGTCACTTTGCCGAAAACTTGTAAATCGTTTCCGAATGAAATTTTGTCCCAGGCTTCAAAACGGTGGAAGGAAAATTAGGACGGTTCGGCGAGTCAGGAAAATGCTGCGTCTCAAGACACAGCGCCCCATATTTCGGATACGCAATGCTGCCCTTTCCCGTGATGCTTCCGTTCAGACCAATCGCGGAATAAAACTGCACTCCGGGCTCTGTCGTCCACACTTCCATTTGCCTGCCGGAAGTAGGCTCCGTCACGCGCGCGGCAATCCGCAGCTTCCCCGCTTCGCCATTCACAACAAAATTGTGGTCGTAGCCGCCGATATCTTTGATCTCGCCGATGCGCGCACCGATCTCGGTAGGCTTGCGGAAATCCAACGGCGTATTTTCAACGCTTGCGATTTCGCCCGTCGGAATCAGCGTCGAATCCACCGGTGTGTATTTATCCGTATTCAAATAAAGCACATGCTTCAACACATCGCCCGAGCCCGCCAGGTTGAAGTAACTATGGTTCGTCAAATTCACGACCGTGTCTTTATCCGTCGTGGCCGTATATTCGAGCTTGAACTCATTCGTGTTCGTCAGCGTGTAGGTCACAGTCGCGGTCAAATTCCCCGGAAAGTTTTCCTCCCCGTCCTTGCTAAAATACGTGAATCGCACCGCCGCTCCATCTTTCACTTCGACCGGCTCGGCTTTCCACACGCGCTTGTCAAAGCCAGTGGGCCCGCCGTGCAAACTGTTCGGCGGATTGTTGATCGCCAGTTGATACTCTTTGCCGTCCAGCGTGAACTTGCCTTTAGCGATGCGGTTGCCATACCGCCCAATCGTTCCGCCGAAGTGCGGATGCGGCCCCAAGTATCCCTGAAGGTTGTCGAATCCCAGTACCACGTCCCCCATCTTGCCGTTCTTGTCGGGCACATGAAGCTCCGCCACGATGGCGCCGTAGGTAATCAGCTTCGCGGAAGCTCCTTGCGAGTTGTACAGCGTATAAGACTCGATGGCCGTCCCGTCCGGCATCTGCCCAAACGCCGCCTTCTCCACATGCGCCCCCTTTTTTTCTGCCACCTGCGCCTCCCGGCCCAGCGATGACGACGCAAACTCTGGCCCCAAAGCCATCAAGAACGCCAACATGCAGACTCTCCCACGGAGTAGCATTCCGACCCTCCTACGACCTCAAGACATTCCGGATGCATTGATTCTGTCCCACGCCTTGTATCACAAAAACTCATCAACGGCGAGTGACCCGCCACAGCGGGTAAAACGAGTGGCGAGACTGGCCCTTGCGAGGGGACCCTCCCCCTGCTTTTTTGTAAGTGTTGCATCTAGAGGATTTAACTTTGGAGTAAGTTCTTTAGATGCAATAGTTGCGGGCGGTTGGATACGTGTTGATTCTAAAGCGGATGCGGACGAGCGGAGCTGGGCGTCGAACGGATCGGCCGGGGCGGAAGTGCGGGTTGGTTTTAGCGCAGCGGGCACAGGGTTCACAGAGAAAGACGGCACGCCCCACCCCGGGTGTTTTGCGCAAAGAGTGCGGAAATATTTGAAATAAAAAGGGTTACGATTTTGCGCAGTGCAAAAGAGTGCGTAAGAGTATGAAGAGAAAGAAGTTGACAGTCGAAAGTTGAAAGTCGAATGCGAATCCCAAACAGGCCGGTTAAGGCGGGATATCCTAGACGGGCGCGGGAGGGAGGGGCGGGGGGGCGAAACATAGAGAATGATAGCATGGATTTGGATTACTGTCAAGGTATCAGTACCATAGTTTAATCATTCGAACGTGAGACGCGGAAGTGGAGTGGTTGGAAGGGGTTGGCGGGGATTTTGTAGTTTGGTGAGACGGACTACGTCCGGTATGCCCATCGGTCTCAGTCCTTTCGGTCTCACGTGTTGCCGACACAATTCTCTTGGAGGCTGTGGGGATTGCCGGTGGAATTGTTCTGGAAAGGCGGGTATATTTGAGTTTAGGGATGACATAAATATGACTATCGTGCTAGATTCCACATTCGCCAAACCTGAGGCCGTCGGGAAAGTGCTTGGCGTTCCAAAGGCTCGCGTTAAGTGGCTGAAGCGGCTCGCAAGTTCTCAGACGATTTTTTCAGGCAAAATCGCCGAAAAAAAGAACGGGGCCAGGACTTCGGCTTCTGCCAAAAAGAGAAACCACGTTCGTGGCAAAGCCAAAAAAACGGCGCGATGAAGTCTTCCTGAATATTCCCTACGACAGCAAGTTTGAGAAGCTATTTGTAGCCTATATAGCGGGGCTCAGCGCGTTTGGATTGGTGCCGCGCGCGACGCTGGAGATCCCAGACAGTTCGCGACGGCTGGAAAAGATCCTCGGGCTGGCGAGGAACTCTAGATACTCGGTCCACGATCTATCACGCGTGCAGTTGGACCCCAAGAAGCCGCGCGTGCCGCGATTCAATATGCCTTTCGAGCTTGGGCTGTGCGTTGCGTTCGCGAGCCAGAATAAGGCGCACAAACCGAACTGGTTCGTTTTCGAAGCCGAGGCAAATGTACCGACAAATCGCTGAGCGACCTGAAAGGTACTGATCCGAGGATTCATGGCGGCACCGTGCGCGGGACCCTTAGCGGATTATGCAACATATTCCGGAGGCCGGGGAGGCAACCGAGCGTGCCACAGATGATGCAAATTTACAAGAGCCTAAGGAGAAAGCAGCCGGCCATTCTGAAGGAAGCAGGAACGGAGGATCTGTTTACGAAGAGAGTGTTCGTGGACATCTGTGTAGCGGCAAGTGCAGAGGCAGACCGGGTTGTGGCGGATTGAGCCTTCCGTGAGACGGGGAAGTGGGGTGGATGGAAGGGATTGGCCGGATTTTGGTGAGACGGGAAAGAGCAAAAGGCAAGGCGGGGACAGAGCACAATTCAAAACCCGCACCCGCAAAACCGGCGAGTGCGGCACCCGACTTGCCTGTAGGTCAGCGTAGGTTTCGGTGATACGGGCGTCGTGGTGGTGAGGTTCGACGGGGTATTCGCGGAAGTAGCCGTTGACGCCGTGAATTTGAGGGCGTGCTTGTTACTTGAGCCAATCGAAGGCTGGCGACTCCGTGCCCATGGCCTTCTCTATTACGGGCTCGGCGATTTCCAGTCCATTCTGGCTGTTTGCGAACATCACTGCGGCTGACTTCGTTCTTGGTTCGGCCATCACAAAACATTTGAATACGCCGTTGTCTCCCCAATGCCACAGCACATCGCTTCCATCTTTGCGCTGAATGCCCCATCCCAATCCCCAAAACAGATTCTTCGATAGTTGCTTTGGCTCGCGCTTAATGCAAATCCTGCACTCCGGATCGAGCGCGATTTGGGGCGTCTCCATCTCGCGCAGCGTCGCGGGCTTGAGGCCTTTCCCATTTAGAACCGCCTCAACGAATAGCGCGTAGTCCTTGGCTGTTGTGTTCAGCGTTGAAGCGGCTCCCGCCTCTTTTGGCTTCCACAATTCGGCCGGCTTGCCGTCCGCGTCGTGGCCGGTAGCGGTCAGAGCATCAAAGTCTGGCCGCCATACATAGCTGCTGCTGGTCATGCCCAGCGGCGTGAGCACGGCTTCGGTCATATATTCGTTGAGTGGTTTGCCTGTGATCTGCTCGACCACGCGCTGCAGGTAGACATAGCCTTCACCCGAGTAGCTAAACCGCTCTCCCGGTGTGAAATAAATTGGGAGCAGACCGTCATCTCCTCGCCAATTGGGGAAACCAGTGCGATGGCTCAGGACGATCCGCGCAGTAATCTTCGCAAGCCTATCATCACCCGCAATGTAGGGCTTCGGCAAATAGGTTGTCAGCGGAACGTCGAGCCCTAGCTTGCCCAGTTCCACTAGCTTCAAAACACCGTAGGCAAATACCGGCTTGCTCAGTGAAGCCGCTTCAAAAACTGTTTCCCCTGTCACTGGCTGGTCTGTCTTGGCTTCCTTCGTCCCGAAACCGTGCACCCACGTCGTCTTTCCGCCTCGAATCACAGCCATCGACAGGCCGGGCACGCCATCTTTCTTCATTAGTTCAGGAACATCTCTCTCGAGCTGCGGAATTGTAGCTTCCGTGTATGCCGCGGGGTCCCTCTTTGCCCGCAACATCGGCGAAAAAAAGGGCAAACCCACAACTATGGCCCCAAGCACGACAGCCGTTCGCGTTCTCGTCCTCAAGCAATTCATTTGTACCTCCAAAGGTGACGTGGACCCGCCTGTATAGACGAACGAGAAGGGCCGCGGTCATCTCAGGCACGCCCGTAAATGGAGCTACGAGAGGTCTGGTTCCTTTGTTCCACCATCTTGAAGGGCTAAAGAGTCGCGAGTGATTTGGGGCGGCGCTTAGCGGGCGGTCCAGCCGCCGTCGATGAGGATGGTGTGGCCGGTGATGAGGGAGGCGGCGGGGGAGACGAGGAAGACGACGGCGCCGGCAACTTCGACGGGTTCACCGATGCGGTGGAGGGCGGCGATGCGCTCGATGACGTCGGCGCGAAAAGCGGCGTCGGAGAGCGCTTCGTCGGTGCCCGGAGTGGCGATGAAGGTGGGAGCGACGGCGTTCACGGTGATGTTGTGCGGGCCCCACTCGACGGCGAGACATTTTGTCAGGTGCGAAACGGCGGCTTTGCTGGCGCAGTAGACGGATTCGGTGGGCAAGGCGGCGAATGCGGCTTGCGAACTCATATTGATGATGCGTCCACCCTTTTGGCGCATCATGAGTTTTGCGGCGGCCTGACTGGCGAAGAAAGTGGACTTCAAATTTAGAGCGAGAGTGAGGTCGAAGTCGTGTTCGTTGACGTCGAGCGCGAGGGCACTGGTGCCGTTGCCGGCGTTGTTGACGAGAATGTCCAACTTTCCGAAATGATCAGCAGCTTTTTGAATGGCGGAAGAGATTTGAGCGAGGTCGGTGACGTCCATTTGAAGAGGCAAAGCTTTGCGGCCCATGGATTGAATTTCGCGGACGAGGCCGGACGCGCTGCTCACGTCGCGTAAGCCGAGGGCGACGTCGGAGCCGGCGTTGGCCAAGGCGAGAGAAATGGAGCGCCCGAGTCCGCGGGCAGCTGCGGTTACGAGGGAGACTTGGCCGGAGAGATCGAAGCTGGGAAATTGAGACATGATGGCTCCATGAGCTGGAAGGATTGCGGCAGAATTCTGCGAGAAAGATGTTGCTTAGAATTGCGGGGAACGTCAACCGGAGCGGAGCGGCGGATGCCGACCTTAGGAGCGGCAAAGGTGGACGAAATTGAGACGCCCAAATTGGAAGTCGGGCGGTCGGACAGACCGTAATTCTCCATGCGTCTGCTACGCACGAGTTTCGCAAACAGGCCTAGAAACGCTCGGGGGTTGGGTACACTTTGCACGATTTGCGTTGTACAATCCCGCTGCTATGCGCGGGGGTGGCAGATAGATGTCGAATCCTGGGCGTCATTTCGTGGCAGTGATTGGCGGTGCGATTTCAGGCTCGGTGGCTACGGAGATTCTGGCGGATCACGGAATTCGAGTCGCCGTGTTCGAGCAGAACACGCGGCCGTACGGCAAGATCGAAGACGGTCTGCCGCGTTGGCACGTCGAGCAGCGCAAACAGGAATATGCGCGAATCGACGCGCGCATGAAGAAGCCGAATGTCTATTTCATCCCCTCTACCAAACTAGGCCGGGATTTTAGTCTTCCCCAGCTTTTCGAGTGGGGCTTTTCGGCGGTGATTCTCGCCAATGGCGCGTGGCGCGACCGGGAATTGGGCGTGCCGGAAGCGGAGCAGTACGTCGATAAAGGGCTCGTTTACCAAAATCCTTTTATCTACTGGTACAACCACAAGAACGAAAAGGACTATCGCGGACCGCGCTATGAAACGCCCGACGAAGCCGTGGTGGTGGGCGGCGGACTGGCGTCGCTTGACGTGGTCAAGGTGCTACAGCTCGAAAATTACGAGCGGGCTTTGCGGGCTCGTGGCATTCATACCAGCATGCATGAGTTGGAAAAAAGTATTCCTGAGGTATGCAAAGCGCACGGCATCAAGCCGGAAGAGTTGGGCGTGAAGGGCTGCCTCTTAATTTATCGCCGCCGCGAACAGGACATGCCGCTGGCGCAGCCGCCCGACAATGCGACGCCCGAGCAAGCCGCCAAAACGGAACAGGTTCGGCAGAAAATGCTGCGGTTGGCGCGCGACAAATTCCTGTTTCGCTTCCAGGATCGCAGGCTGACAACCGGGATCATCGTGGAAAAAGGACGGCTCGCAGGGCTGAAGGTGGTTGAAACGAAAATCGAGGGCCGCAAGGCTGATCCGATCCCCGGCTCGGAACAGGAACTGCGCGCGCCGCTGGTCGTTTCTTCGATTGGCTCGGTGCCGGAGAAACTTTCTGGGATCAACATGAGCGGTGAATACTACACATTCTCTGGCAAGGATTTGCCGCAGTACACCGCTATGGACCGCGTATTCGGGGTCGGGAACGTCGTCACCGGACAGGGGAACATCCGTGTGTCGCTGGTGCACAGCCAAAAAGTAACCAAGCGCGTGGTGGATTGCATGAAGAGCGAAGATGGAAACGCTGGCGCTGGTGCCGGCAGTGCTGAGCACCAAGTCGCGAGCGCCATGGACGCGATTGGGAAGCAGATCGAAGTGATCCCACAGCTTTCAGACGATCAGATGGCCCAGGTGGAGCGCCAAGTTCATACCCTGCAGCAAAAAGCGGGACTCACTTCCGACTACGACTCCTGGATTGCCAAGGTGACTCCGCCCGATCTCGAATAGATCGTGTTCCTTACAATTCGAGTAAGAAAAAATGGCGCGCCCGGCCAGACTCGAACTGGCGACCCTCTGCTTAGAAGGCAGACGCTCTATCCAACTGAGCTACGGGCGCTTCGCACCAATTTACCGCACAACAAAGCACTTAGGCTACTTTTGAATCGGCAATGCCAGCTCTCTGTTTAATGCGGCCGCTATTTCAGGTAAGTGCGGACAATTTGAATCATGTCCTGAGCGGCTTCCTCGGCTGATTTCGAATTCTTCGGCATGTGGTTGAGGATATGGTCCTCCATCAGTTCGCCCATGAGGCTATTGATGGCGCCACGGGCAGCTGCAAGACGGTGAAGAATCTCGGCGCACTGTTCATCGTCGTTCAGCCCCTTAAGTACCGACTCGAGCTGGCCGATGACTTTCTTGGTTCGGTTTACCAAATCCAATTTTTCTCGCGAAGTATGTGACATTTTTCTTGACTATCCTACCCGGCTAGGGTATCCAGGTACAGTACCTACCCAGTAGGGGTAGGGTACAAGGCAATAAGACTAGTATATATGGAAATCAAACCACAAGAACCCGAACCTCCAGGTAGTAGCAACCCCCTGGAAATCTGCGACCTGCGAGCGTAGCGCGGCGAATTCCTGAACGCCCGCTCGCTCTCGCAGAACACAAAAACTCGAGCGAGTGGGAATCCCCGTAGCAGCTGTAAAGATCCCACCTGACAAATTGCTCTCACTTCGCGAGGCCTTTTCCTGCGCGATCAGGACAAGTCTGTCTCACGGAAGGAAGGGGTATGCGCAAGATTTCCACGAGAGGCTCAGGCCTCTATTGCGTGTGGGTGTCTGTACGCAACGGCAAAGGAGATCGGCTGGTAGCGATTTGGATTGATCAAAGCACTAATCGCGTTCAAATCGTGCGCCTCAGAGACCTCAGATGGAATGGCTACTCATTTTGTAGGACCAAGGAAGAAGACGTGGATATGTCTGCGGGGCAACGTCTGGCCTCCATTCTTCCGCGCCGGAGTTGAAAACACGGAGGGAAACATGCTTTGGCAGCACTTCGCAATTCGGCTGGGACTAGCGCTCATCCTCGGGGCTTCCATCGGGGCGGAACGCCAATGGCGGCAACGGATGGCCGGCCTGCGCACGAATGCCCTGGTCGCGGCTGGTGCCGCAATGTTCGTCATGCTCACAGCACTCACAGCTCGACCATCTGACGATAGTTTTCGCATCGCGGGGCAGGTTGTTTCGGGCATCGGCTTCTTGGGAGCGGGCGTGATCCTGCGCAACGGGCTGAATATCACGGGACTGAATACCGCGGCGACGCTGTGGTGTTCGGCCGCCATCGGGACGCTCGCGGGGTACGGAATGTACGGTTCCGCGCTAACAGGTGCTATCGCGGTGGTCGCGACCAACGTTTGTCTGCGGCCCATCGGGAAAGCGCTTAACCGCGGAACCGGCCCGGTGGATGCGGACATTACTTATCTGTTTCGGATTACCGCCCGCACGGATCAGGAGGCCCACCTGCGTGCGCTTTTGCTCCATTCCTTGGGTGGGCAACCTCTGCTCCTCAAGTCTCTGAAGAGCGAAGACGTTGAGCATACGGACAAGGTCGAGGTACACGCGATTCTGACCAGCACCGGCAGGCAGAACTCACTACTCGAGCAGATCGTGAGCCGCTTAAGCCTGGAGTCGGGCGTGACTGGCGTGAGTTGGGAAATCATCGCCGAGCACGAGTAGGAAAGGAGGAAACGAGTTGGAAAAGCATTTGAGTAATGACGATAAACCTGGCCCTGGATACAGGAAGCCAGATGTCGTCCGCAAACATTGGTCATTACCAATGCGAGAGTAAACCATTAAGGAGAGAATAATGCATCGCGTACAGAGGAAGGTTTTGTATCTGCTGGTTGCAATCCTGGTTGTCAGCTGTGCTGTCCAGGCGGAAGTCACGGGGAAAATTACGGGTGTCATTGCCGATCAATCGGGTTCCGTCGTGATGGGGGCTACCGTCGTCGTCACCAATGCGGCCACTGGAGTTAAACAAACCATCAAGACGGATCAGAACGGCGTATTCACTTTTCCCGTTTTGCCCGTCGGGCAGTACCGGATCGATGTGACCTTGGACGGGTTCAAGGATTACACCAGAAGCGGCTTGGTCATCGACATCGATAGCGCCCTGGTGGTGGATGTGACGCTGCAAGTGAAGGAACAGGACCAGTCGATCGTGGTCACGGAAAATCCCGCGCGAGTCGAAACGACGGATACACAACTCGGACAAGTCCTGGGAACCAAGAAGGTCACGGAGATTCCGCTAAACGGACGCAGTTACACGGACCTGTTTGCTCTCCAGGTAGGCGTAACGCCTATCACCACGAGCGGCGCGGGAAACAGCACGTCCGGCGGAGGTTTCGGCACGGTTCCTGCCGCCGGCGAGGCCAACACGGGACAGTTTTCGATCAACGGCCAACGCGAGGACGCCAACGGTTTTTCCTTGAACGGGGCCAGCGTGGAGGAAGGCATCGGCCAGCAGGCGGGAATTATTCCGAACCTCGACTCCATTGCTCAGTTTCGCATCCTGACCACCAATGCGGATGCGGAATACGGCAACTACAGCGGCGGATTGATCAATGTTGTGACCAAGACCGGCTCGAATGCCTTTCACGGCTCGACGTTTGAGTTCCTGCGTAATACGGATCTGGATGCAAAGAGCTATTTTTCCGGCCAGCGCTCGATCTTTGAGCAGAATCAATACGGGGGAACTCTCGGAGGGCCCATCAAGCGAAATAAGCTCTTCTTCTTTGGAGACTACCAGGGACAGCACACAAAGCACGGCCAGGATACGGGGCAAGTGGCGGTCCCTTCGCTTGCCAATCGGACGGGCAACTTCTCCGACCTAATCACCCCAAGCAATCAGAACCCGTTGCCGGGCACCGCCAACGGTAATTTCCTGGCGCAGACGCTAACCCAACGACTCGGATACCAAGTCAACAGGAACGAACCGTTTTACAGACCCGGTTGTCAGACGACGGATCCGGTCACAGGGTGCGTCTTTCCGGGAGCCGTCATACCGCAAAGGGCGTTTGCGGTTCCGGCGACAAAGCTGCTGCAATACATACCATCACCCAATGTTGGGCCGACGAGTTTTGAATCTTCCGCCGAAGCGCTGACCATCCACGACGAAAAAGCGGCGGGGCGCATCGATTGGAACAGCGAAAAAGCCGGTGATTTTTACTTCTACTATTTCTACGACAAATACAACCTCGACAATCCGTATCCTTCCGGGTTCGGCGGAGCAACAGTGCCCAATCCGAACGGCGGCTCCTTCGACGGCGTTTCTAACGGCATAGACCAGCTCTTCGTCGTCAGCAACACCAGAGCGTTTGGTTCCACACTCGTCAACGAAGCGCGGTTCAGCGGGACGCGCTTGAATAACAATCTGGGCGTCCCCAAGGGAGGCGTGGGCACAACCCTTGCCGACCAGGGGATTACAGCGGGGGGCCAGGGGATCATCCAAGGAGCGCCGAGATTCGCCGGCGTGGAAACGCTGTACTTCAACTCGTTTACAACAGGGACCGAGCCCTTCTTTGTGGCTCAGGTGAACAACACGTTCCAGGCGAGCGACACGGTTTCCAAGGGCCTGGGTAAACACACGATTAAAACCGGCTTCCAGTACACCTGGTACAAGATCAAGCAGAATCCAGATTTGGTCGCCAATGGTACGTTTTCGTTTTTCGGGAGTGGCAATCAGTCCACCGGAAACGGTTTTGCCGATTTTCTGCTGGGACTTCCGGACTTTTATTCTCAGCAGTCCTCGCCAGCTTTTTATGAAAGCGCGGCCGACGGCGGTGCATTCGCGCAGGACAGCTGGCGGGTCCGCCCCAATGTCACCATCAACTACGGCCTTCGCTGGGACTACATCACCCCTTGGTCTGAGGAGCACAACCAAATCACGACCTTCGTGCAAGGCGTTCAATCAACCACCTTCCCGGGCGCCCCTCTCGGCTATTTGGTGCCAGGCGATCCGCTACCGGGCGGCGGCCACGTTCGACCGGCCATTGCGCTTTCGCCTCTGGATAATTTCTCTCCTCGACTGGGGGTTGCATACTCGCCGAATTTCGCCGATGGATTCCTCGGGAAACTGACGGGTGGACCGGGAAAAACCAGCATACGTGCAGGCGCGGGCCGCTTCTTCACCGCCGTCGAAGGTCTGACCATCGCGTATCCGACCGGTAATCCGCCGTATGGACTGACCTACACCAGTCCCGAATCCCCGGTGATGGCGACGCCATTTGTGGGCGCGCTGACCGGGACGAACTTTGTCCAGCAGTTTCCCGTAAACGTTCCGCCCTATACCGTGTCGGCAACGAATCCGGATGCCAACATTAATTGGTCGCGCTATACCCCCATCAGCGGCGCCGGAAGCGTGTTTCCCGGCAACAAAACGCCGTATACCATGTCGGCGAACTTGACGATCGAGCGGCAACTCGGCTCGAACATGGTATTGAGCGTCGGCTACACCGGCTCACTGAGCCGCCATCTGCTAGCCGTTCATGACGTAAACCCAGGCAACCCCGCTCTCTGTCTTAGCCTCAGCCAGCCACAGGACGTGGCGCCCGGAAGCCCCGTTTGCGGCCCTTTTGGCGAGAACCAGGTCTACAGGCGCGCCGACGGGACCGTTGTCAACGGCACGCGGTCCCCGTACCCGAACACCATCGGTACCGATGCGGTTTACCAGAACATGGGGAACGCCAACTATAACAGCTTCCAAACGTCGCTTAAGCGAACAGCAGGCCCGCTCACGTTGTTGGCCAGCTACACCTACGGCAAATCAATGGACTGGGCCTCCAGCATTCAAGAGCAGGTCAATCCTTTTAATTTTCGCAAGGAATACGCAATTTCCGCTTTCGACCTCAAACACAACTTCGTGGTCAGCTACAACTACGAACTTCCGTTTGACAAGTTGTTCCGCAAATCCAATCGTCTGACCCAGGGCTGGGCCATTTCCGGAGTGTCGCGATTTTCGACGGGATTGCCAGTCACCTTTCAGAGCTTTGGAGACAACGCGCTCGTTCAGGTCCAGAACAACGGGGTGAACAGCGTCAGCATCGATCTGCCGAATTACAATCCCAGTCTCGGCTCATTGAATACCAACCACGATCCGCGCAACAACCCGCTCGCTTTCAACACTAAACTCTTCAGCCCGAACGCGTTGGGCACCTTCGGAACTTCCTCCCGGCGTTTCTTCTACGGTCCGGGAATCAATAACTACGATATGGCACTGCACAAAGTCACTCGACTGACGGAAGCAAGCTCGCTCGAATTCCGTTTCGAGACCTTTAACACCTTCAATCACGCCCAGTTCGATGGCGCGTCCGCGGTCGATGGCAATCGCGACGACGCAACCTTCGGACAAATCCTAAAGTCGCAACCAGGCCGCGTCTCACAAGTTGCACTGAAGCTGAACTTCTGAGGGCGAAGGGAGGAGGGCTCCGGGGAAGCCGGAGCCTCCTTCCGCTGGCTGGCCTACGGTTTCTGAGTCAGCGAATTAACTTCCACATTTCTTCGGCCGATTGGTCGGCTGGAAGTCAAAAGGAAAGAAGCGAAAGATGGTACATGAAACCAAAGACATGACGAAACTTCTTCACCGTGCCGGGCTAGAGGACTTGTTCCGCCGGATTGGATATCATTCTGGACAGAATAATCCAGAACATGCATAATGATTGCTGGGAGGAAATTGGTGGAACAATGCAGACAAAATCGTTCACAGGCAAAGTAGCTCTCGTCACGGGTGGTTCAAGAGGCATCGGAGCAGGCATCGTCCGCCGACTCGCGGCGGAAGGCGCCTCAGTTGCGTTCACTTACTCAAGTTCAGAAGAGCGGGCTCTCCAGCTCGTTCGCGAAATCGAATCCGCGGGAGGCAAAGCGCTGTCCCTGAAAGCCGACAGCGGCTCTGCCGAAGAGCTGCGGGCCGCTGTCGCCAGAACCGCAGAAGCCTTCGGCAGTCTTGACATCTTCGTCAGCAACGCTGGCATTCTCACTATGGACACGATTGACGTGTACAGTCTCGAAGACTTCGACCGCATGGTGGCCATCAACGTCCGTGCCGCCTTCGTCGGTATTCAGGCGGCTGCACAAGAAATGAAAGACGGAGGCCGGATCGTTCTCATCGGCAGCAACACCGCGATTCGCACTGCCTTCCCGGGCGGAAGTATCTACAGCATGACGAAGGCTGCGCTCACAGGACTCGTTCGAGGCGCTGCCATCGATCTCGCCCCGCGCGCCATTACCGTCAATAATGTTCAACCCGGACCCACAGCCACCGACATGAGCTCAGCTCATGCGGAGCGGGTGAAGACGCTGATCCCATTGAAGCGGATGGGTGATGTATCGGAGGTCGCCAGCTTCGTCTCCTACCTCGCATCGGAGGATGCGGGTTTCATCACCGGAGCCAGCCTGACCATCGATGGCGGATACGTCGCATAATCGGAACGGGAACATAGAAAGGAAGAGGTGCATGGCTCGACCGAAGGAGTTCGATCAGGAGAAAGCGCTTCGGAAGGCGATACGCCTTTTTTCTCAGCAAGGCTTTGCGGCCTCGTCCACGGATGAGTTGATGCGCGTCATGAACGTTGGGCGACAGAGCATGTATGACACCTTTGGTGACAAGCGGGCGCTGTTTTTGAAAGCCCTGAAAATGTATGTCACAGAGAGTGTTCGCTCCATCACTGCGGAGTTGGAAAGGCCTGGCTCGGCACTCTCCGCCGTTCAAAACACGCTCATGACCTTCGCTGAACGAAAAGACTTGTCCAGTGCCGAAGGTTGCATGGGGCTGAACGCAATCAGCGAATTCGGTCAGCGAGATGCCGACGTAACGCGTATCTCACGCAATGCGGCGCATCTGCTGCGTCAGACCCTAATGCACGTGCTTATCAGGGCAAAAAACCAGGGAGAAATTAGCTCAGACGCGAACCTTGACAGCATGGCGGACTTCTTTGAGAGCACCCTAGCTGGAATTAGGATGGCGGCCAAAGGCGGCAAGAGTCGCCAAGCACTTCGAAACATCGCCGCCTTTGCGGCAAGAGCGTACATAGCATCAGATTGCCGAAGAGCCCCCGAGTGACGGATAACGACGACAGGGAAAACCGACGAATTCGGCCTGCCCGTTCGTTACAACTGGGCTGAGGGGTATCGCGGCAGGGCAATGGTGGTCTATGGCCACACGCCGGTACCCCAGCCAGATTGGCGGCGCGGCCCTCGTTGGGATGCGTTCCGTGCTGGAATGCGCATCCCAGTTTAGGCTACACCGCCTCTACCGTGGGCCTTGCCAGGGATTGAATCCCTACCTTTCTGCCCACGGCGCTTGCAGTGACCGCATGCTTTTTTTTCTTAGCGACCCGCGGCATAGACTGCGATGGACGTTTTGTTTTCACTGACCTTGGATGCAGGCGCAGGCTGTGGCACCGACCCTGCACGGGCTTGCTTGCGTCCCTCGTGCTTTTGTGTCGGCCTGTCGTAGACAAAGCTCAGTCCTAGCTCCGGCGCATCGAATGTCTGGACGGTTTGCACATCAGAGATGTCCACCAAATTCAATTGCGCGTGGTCTGAAACGTGTCTGTCGTCGGTTGCAGCGGCCGTGATGATCGCGTTGACTCGCTCTCCTCGGATGTAAAGTGTGTATGGAAAGCCGACGGATTGCAGAGCGAAAGTGTAATCGCCGGCCGGCAGCGTCGCGCCTCCCCAGTGAGTCTCAAACGGCAGCGTAAACTTGCCCTGGTATGCATTCTGTGCGTTGCCGCTGGTCGCCAATGCGCCCAGTGCGAGAGCAGCCACGCCTACTACCTTCGTAAAATGTTTCAAATGTCGAGCCCAAATCATTTCAAATCTCCTTGTGCGATGCGGTTTTGAATTTCCGAATAACGGAATCCACATCGAAAGACAAAGAACAGCGAATGCAAACAACTTCTATATGTTTCCTCGTTCTGCTCATGCTTCTTGTCCGGGCTGACTTCCATTAGCCGCGGTGCCCTAACGTATAGGCACAGCAGATGCCATAGCCAGAACGTGTAAGCACGTTGTGTAAACGACTTATTCTTGGGAGGTTAACCGCAGCACAGGGTGCTAGGTAATTTAGGCGTCGACTGTCGAAGCGTCGAAGGTCCAACTTTTATCTTCCGACACTCTTCGCGAGATCTACAAAACCGGTCGTTTCTTCTCGCAGAAAGACCAACCCTAGGTTGTTCTGGATTGGCGTACCTATTCCTCGTGATGTTGAATCTAACTATGGGCGGGCTACATTCAGGAATGAATGCAATAGAGGTGTGCCACAAACCACTGACAGAGAGCGAAGCGCGGGAATGCCGCACGTTATTGGAGGTCTCGCGCGCCATCGCATCTCACACGAATCTTGCTGATTTGTTTCAAGCTCTCGTCGAAGGGCTTCATCCTCTCGTCGGTTTCGATTTTCTCGCCGTCTCGCTTTTTGACCCGGATCGCAATGTAATGCGAATCCATGTACTTGATAGTGTGGCGGACTCCCCGATCAAAGCGGGCATGGAATTCTCGATGGAGGAATCCATAGCCGCAGCCGTCTGGCAAACGCAGCAGCCACTGATCATTTCCGATACGGCGCGTGAAACTCGCTTCCACACCGCTATCAAATTGATTCGAGAGCAAGGAGTTCGGTCGAGTTGTCTGGTGCCGCTGACCACGGCGCGGCGTCCCCTCGGGGCTTTGCATTTCGGCGCTAACAGAGTGGCAGCTTACAGTGAAGAGGATCTCGACATCCTGCAGCTCCTTGCTCAACAAGTGGCCGTGGCGGTGGAGAATACACGGAACTATGAATCTATTCTCACTCTTCAGGAAAAACTGTCGCAGGAACGTGACCGGCTTAAGCTGCTCTTGGAGTTAAATAATGCAGCAGTTTCGAATCTGGATCTGACTCAACTGTTCCAGGCAATACCCACTAGCGTTCGCCGTGCCATGCAATGTGACGCCGCCTGCTTGTCATTGCCCGAAAAGGAAAGAGCCGAGTTGCGGATCCAGGGCCTGGACTTTCCCGATGGACGCGGCTTCCTGGTGAATGAAATGGTGCTGCCGATCGACAATACCAGTCCCGGTCGTGCCTTTGAAAGTGGGAAGGTTTTCTGTTGGGGCGTTCCTCCCGACGACCTCGCCTCAGTCGCCTTACAAAAGAACGCTGGGGAAGGATTCCAGTCCGGCTGCTTTCTTCCGATTGTCCGGGGAAACCGAAAACTGGGTGTGTTACATCTTCTCGATCGCCGCAAGGACGCATTCAGCGTTCAGGATGTGGACTTCCTGGGGCAGGTGGCAGGCCAAGTCGCCATCGCGCTCGAAAATGCGCTCGAATACCGCAATGTGAACGAATCGCGCGAGCAGCTTGCCGAGGAACGCCTTTATCTTCTCGATGAAATCCGCTCTGAACACAGATTCCAGGAGGTTGTCGGCTCCAGCGCCGCCCTCAAACGTGTGTTGAGGCAAGTGGAGACCGTGGCACCGACCGGTTCCACGGTATTGATCTACGGTGAAACCGGAACCGGAAAGGAAATGATTGCGCGCGCAATCCATAAACTGAGTTCCAGAAAAGATCGCACATTCGTCAAGCTGAACTGCGCCGCGATCCCCTTGGGGCTGTTGGAGAGCGAACTCTTCGGGCATGAAAAGGGAGCATTTACCGGCGCGATCGAGCGCAGAATCGGCCGCTTCGAGCTCGCGAATAGAGGAACGCTCTTTCTCGATGAAATCGGCGACATTCCCTTGGAGCTTCAGTCCAAGCTGTTACGCGTGCTGCAGGAACAGGAGTTCGAAAGGCTGGGTAGTACACGCTCCATTAAAGTGGACGTACGGATAGTCGCGGCGACTAACCGAGACTTAGGCAAGTTGGTCGAAGAGAAGCAGTTTCGAGCCGATCTTTATTATCGGCTAAATGTCTTCCCACTCATGCTGCCAGCGCTCCGCGAGCGGCGAACGGACATCCCTGATTTGGTGCGCTATTTCGCAGAAAAGTACGCGAAACAGATGAACAAAACCATCGATACCATTCCATCGGATGCCATGAGCACCCTGGCGCGATACGACTGGCCGGGAAACATTCGCGAACTTCAAAACTTCATCGAACGCGCCGTCATTCTCTCTAAAGGAACTGTGCTTCAGCCTCCCATTGCCGAATTGAAATTTCCGGCAGGCAAGACGGATTGTGTGGAAACGAAGCCCAACTCCTTGGACCACGCGCAGCGCGAACATATTGTGCAGATCTTGCGCGAAACTCGCTGGGTGCTCGGAGGATCAAACGGAGCCGCCGCACGGATGGGAATACCTCGAACCACCCTGATATACAAAATGCGCAGGCTGGGAATCCAGCGCCAACAAGAATGACCGAACGTCGACGTCTGTCGTTGCCTCGACCCGGTGGACTTCGACACTCCCGCGAGCGGCTCGTAGCAGGTTTCAGTATTTGCTCTCTCCTTAACCATTTACGTGACACGACTCATCCGCTGAGTGTGGCACGCGAGGTGCTCCCTCCATATCGCTAGTGAGTGCGAAGGCGCTCATGGAAAGTGCGGCTTTGTCTATCGCACGGGTACGCTTGCGCTGTCACAGGCAGACTGAAGTGAAATGGCAACGAGTTAGGAACCTGACGCGGATTAGCGGATAGGCAGCACAGGAACAGGCCAGCAAGGGAGAGTAGTGCTGAAGATCACCATTACCGATTTTTCAGATGAGCAGAGATGGTCTCTCGATGGCCGCTTGGAGGGTCCATGGGCCCGCGAGCTCAGGTCGACCTGGAGAAAAACACGACGCCAAGACGACACGCGCAGATGCATCGTTGAGCTGAACAACGTGGCGTTCATTGACCAAACTGGCGAAGCCGCTCTGGCGGAAATTATGGGTCAGGGCGCCGAGTTCATTGCTGGAGGCGTGTACACGCAACAAACGCTGCGGGACATTCGCAGGAAGTCGAAGCAAGGCCGCATGAAGAAGAGCAAGGAATAGATTGGACGAGCTGGTCGCTCGTGCGTCAAATAAGGCCCGTTAAAACTCGAAATGCGTCTAGCAAAGGACTACGGAGTTCCTGCCCGTAACATAGATCTGATTTCCGGCGTCCAGGAGCCGACACTGTGAACTTTCGAATAGGCGCAACAATGCCGCCCGCGAGGGAAAATTCATGATGAACTGGTACAACTATATCGCTTGTTTTTTCGCCGGAATGTTTCTCGCTAATGTCGTGCCTCACTTCGTGCATGGCATTTCTGGTGACCGTTTTCCGACACCGTTCGCTCACCCTCCCGGAAAAGGATTGTCATCCCCAACCGTGAACGCGATCTGGGCGCTGGTTAATCTCTTCGTAGGTTACATCCTGTTTCGAGTCGGAAAAGTTTCGCGCGGAGACGATTCGGCACTTGTAATTTTCTTCGCAGGCATTGCCGCAATAAGTACGATGTTGAGCGTGCGCTTTACAAAGAAGCAAGCCAAGTAACCGCCATCGGAAAAGCTGGCGCGATGGCGACCGCCAACGGAAGCAGGGTCTCCTCCACCGGCACGCCTCCGACTTGGAGCGATTCGCGTCCGACACCCTACTCGGCGTTGAGGTTCAACGTCACCTTTGCGTTCTCCACCACTTTGTTCCACCTAGGATCGACCGAGGCGCTGGCGGCGTATTCGTCGTGCCAGTTCCACCACTTATAAGGTGGAGTCTGGGGGTAACCCTCTGGCGAGTCTTCCCACTCCTCCTGGCGCCCGAGCGCGGTGATGTCAAGGTAGGTCCAGGTGCTTCCCATTGCCTCGTCGCCGCGGTTGTTGATGAAGTAGGTGCGAAACACACGCTCGCCGTCGCGGAAGAACGCGTTTGTGCCGTGCCACTCGTTCACGCCGAAGTCGGTGTCGAAGCCGTCTGTGATGGTGTACCAAGGCATCGTCCATCCCATTCGTGCCTTCAGGCGCTCGATGTCAGCCTGCGGAGCGCGCGAGACGAACGCAAGTGTGGTGTCGCGGGCGTTCAGATGGGCGAGGTGCGCGACCTGATCGGCACAGAAGGAGCAGCCGCGGCAGGCATGCTCGGGCCAGCCGAAGACGCCGGGCTCGAAGAAGGCTCGGTAGACGATCAGCTGACGGCGGCCTTCGAACAAATCGAGCAGGCTCACTTTGCCCTTGGGCCCGTCGAACTCGTATCTTTTCTCCACGGCAAGCCACGGCATCCGCCGACGCTCGGCAGCCAACGTGTCACGGGAGCGGGTCAAGGTTTTCTCCTTTACGAGGAGCTGCTGGCGCGCAGCCTCCCATTCCTGCGGTGATACGACCGGTGGTGTGTTCATTGCGAGCTGCGTTTTCTGTTGCCGCATGTCTCTCTCCTTACCTGTTTTACTTGTTGCCATTTTATTTCTCCTTAATTTTCCGAAACAGACCGAGACCACTCGCACTGAAAAATTTTCTAAATTTGTCGATGCACACCGCCAGAATTCCTCCCGTGGATCCCGCTCCGGCGGCCATCACGGCTGCGCTTGCGATGCATACTGGGCACATATTTTCCTCCGCTGAACTTCTAAGTCGTCCGCGCCTCGGCTCGTTCCTTTATTCGCAGCAGTTGGTGTTTCCACAGCCGCTCGAAGGTGCTCGTCCATTCGTGCAACGGGCGGATGGCCATAGCATTCACCGTGTAAAGCATCTGCCGACCATCCCTCCGGACCTCCACCAGGCCAACACCTTTCAAAACTTTCAGGTGCTTCGAAACCGACGGCTGCTCCATCTCCATGGCGTCGACAATCTCGGAGACAGACCGCTCCTGCATCGCTAGATAGTTCAGGATGTCCCGCCGCCGCGGTTCCGCCACAGCATTGAACGCGTCCGAGGTTGTCGCCGCCCTTGCCATGTACTCATTATATTCCCATATAGGAATATGTAAAGCTCTTTTTTGCCAATCTTTCCGCCACCCTTTTTCCTCTGCTGCGTGCCGCTCAAAATGGGTTTGTCCCAAGTGACGGGCTATGCGGAAGTTATTCCAATAAACTCGAACCGCAGCATTACTCCCGGTTTGCCCACGATTCGTCCGCAAGCCGTCCGACGTTCCTGAAGGGAGGATTCCGGGGGGCTGAGTTTCCGTTTCGCCTTACGGGTATCAGGCGACGGAACCGCTCAGTCGCGACTTTGCCTCAATATGTAGGAACTGGCGTTATACTTCGACGCATGCCTCGAATACCTTCTGCGATCCTCGCGGCGGTGCTGGCGTCGCCCGCCGCACTGTTCGCCCAATCACCCGATCCTGCGCAACTCGCGCAGGTATTCACGACTTATCAGCACACAAACACGCCTGGTTGCGCGGTGGGAGTCGACGCTCCCGGGCGCGACACCTGGACCGCCGCTTACGGCATGGCCGATCTGGAACACGCCGTTGCCAACACGACCGCCACAGTTTTTGAAGCCGGCTCCGTGAGCAAGCAGTTCACCGCGGCTGCCGTTCTCTTGCTAGTCGACCGGGGGCAAGTGTCTCTAGACGACAACATCCGTAAGTATTTTCCGGAAATCCCAACATATGAGCGGCCCATCACCGTCAGGCAACTCTTAAATCACACTAGCGGTCTGCGCGACTGGGGGGAAGTGGAGTCCTTCGCCGGTTGGCCGCGCACTACGCGGGAGTATACTCACGCTCACGTACTCGAGATTATCAGCCGCCAACACGCGCTGAATTATCCCCCGGGCGATGCCTGGTCCTATACAAACAGCGGCTACAATCTCGCGGCAATGCTGGTCGAACGGGTCAGCGGCATGACTCTGCAGGCATTCTGTCGCAAGGAATTCTTCGAGCCTCTCGGCATGACCTCCACCCAGTGGCGCGACGACTTTCGCCGGATCGTACCCAACCGGGCAATCGCTTATTCCATGCACGGTTCAGAATGGCGTCAGGACATGCCGTTTGAGGACATTTATGGAAACGGAGGTTTGCTTACAACCGTAGGTGACCTGCTTAAATGGAACAGTAATCTCGCGACCGGCAAACTGCACCCTTCCGTGTTCGAACTCATGCAGAAGCCAGGCTCTTTGAGTAACGGTCATTCGATCAATTATGGTTTCGGGCTCTTTCTTCTGAATTTCGAGACGCTCGCCGAGGTCAGCCACTCGGGTGCGACCGCTGGTTATCGCGCATGGCTTGGACGTATCCCAGCCAAAGGCCTTTCCGTCGCTGTTCTTTGCAACGCAGGTTCAGCAAATCCGACCGACTACGGATACAAGATTGCACGCCTGTACCTCAGCCTTCCGGCTCCGGACCCGCCAGTTCCGCCCAAAGATGCCCCACCCGGTCTTTACCGCAATGTTCGCGACCACTCAACCGTCAAAGTCGAAAACACAAATGGCGCCCTCACATTCGATGGCCGTCCAGTCCCGAGCTCTGCGCGATTCGCAAACGACAAAATGTTCCTTCCCAATCCGGTCTACGGTGAAGATGTCTGGGAGCGCGTCGAACAATTCTCACCAGCGAACTTAAGCGCATTCGCTGGCGTCTACGCAAGCGACGAAGCCGAGACGGCGCTGCGCGTCGTTCTCGAAAAAGGAAATCTGGTAATTCACCGCCGCCCGGATGCTTCTTTTACGCTCAAGCCTACTTACGCCGACGCTTTCGAAAGCCCGCTCGGCAGTGTGCATTTTCTAAGGGATGCAACCGGAAAAATCGTCGCCCTCAGCTTGGCCGGCTCCCGGGTCTGGGATCTACGGTTTACTCGCCAGAATTCTGACACACCCGCAGCGCCCCACTAACTGCACAGGGTTTGAATTGCTGGTATCTTCAGGGACTGACACCAACAGGAAAAAAAAGTCTTGTTGCCGCCCTAGTCGAAAAGCTTGGCGAAGCAGGCATCGACCCAAACGACATAATGGTGTTCTTTTTGGAGACCGATCGTGCGAGCGGATCATTCGGTGGCGGCCGGTTCGCACCACCTGTTGCCTTCGCCTGATCAATGACGCCCGTAGCGATTCGGATGGTTGCAGTTCCTCGCTTTTAACGAACGAAATCCGCCAAATAACGTGAGAGTGGTCTCTGCTCCGGTTTCCGATAATGTGACTCATCGGGAATTGACTGATTTGCGTCGCACGGTTGCTTAGGTGCCGTGTCGGAACCATACTGAAAAAGATAAGACAGCCAACGCTCACGAGTGACTCAACCTTAGGCCCGCGTTGCTAGATTCTTCGCAGAACGCAAATGTTCTGTTGAGCGTTGTTAAATTTCAGCAGTTATGTTCGGCATAAATAGGGAGGCCTTTACCTTGATAAATGTCCGGCGCACCCTGACGTTTCTGTCCGCCATACTCCTTACAATCGTTAGCGGACAACTTGTGCAGGCGCAAGACGCGAACAAACTGCGAATTGGTTTTTCCATAGAAGACATGAAGGGAGAGCGTTGGCAGACGGACCTGGATTCCTTCGAGGTGCGCGCCAAGCAGTTAGGGGCCGAGGTGATCTCGCGCGACGCCGGCGGAGACGATGATCGTCAACTCCAGCAAATTCAGGACATGGTCAAGGCAGGTATCAAAGTGCTGGTTTTAATGCCCCGCGACACCACCAAGGCGAGCCGGATGGTGGACGCCGCGAAGTCCGCCAATGTTAAGGTCATCAGTTACGATCGCCTGGTCCTAAACAGCGATGTCGATCTGTACGTGAGTTTTGACCGGCATGAGATCGGCTGGATGCAGGCGGAATATCTCGTAAAACATGCGCCAAAAGGGAATTATGTGCTGATCGAGGGTTCTTCACGGGATGAAGGTGCGAAAAATCTGCATGACGCGCAGATGAACGTCCTGCAGCCATATATCGATCGCGGCGACATCAAGGTCATCGCGGATGCATATACCAAGGACTGGCTGCCTTCCGAGGCTTACCTTTTCATGCTGAAGGCCATTGATTCCGCTCACGGCAATATCGCCGCCGTTCTCGCTGCCAATGACGGATTGGCCGGCGGTGCCATTCAGGCCCTCCGCGAACATAATCTCGGGGGCCAAGCGTTGGTTTCTGGACAAGATGCGGATTTGGCGGCGATTATCTGCATTGCCCAAGGCGCGCAAAGCATGACGGTCTACAAGCCGATAACAAATGAAGCGGCAGTTGCCGCTGAGGAAGCGGTTCGCCTGGCGAAGGGCGAAAAGACGCGCGCGAACAGGACAATAAGCAATGGTAAGGCGGATGTGCCGGCCATCCTGCTGAAACCCATCGTCGTGACAAGGGACAATATCAAGACCACGGTCGTCAAAGACGGATTCCAGACATTAAAGAGCATCAATCAGGCACTGTCTGAAGACCAGAAGATCAAATAGCGCGTTCCCTCAATGGCGAAGCTCACGCGCGACGCCGCCATAGCGGCGCTGCCGCAAGCCTTCACCCGTGACGCCTCATGCCGAAACAGCTCTCGCGGGTTTAGTTCTCTTCGCCAGCAAAGCCAGCCTCTCTTCGTGATTCATGGGCTCCCACGGGACAAGTTTCTCGGCAAGGACATCCATTCTTCGAAGCAGAGTCAGCTCGATGAAAAGCTCCATAAAATCCAAGTCCCGAAAGACCAACGAGCCGGACTCTCTCATCTTGTCGCGAATCCGCTCCAGATGGGCCGGCATCTCGGTCCAGTGCAGGCCGGATCGGTGGTGATGACAGAGGTGGTATCCTTCGTTCATGAAGTTCACCTCGTCGAGGACGGTCACAGTATTTACAAAATAATCCTCGGCATTTTCCGGGTCGCAGAAGGCGTGCTGAACCCAGGAGGTGATGGCCATGATGAAGTTCATGCACAGAAGAGGAACGAACACGAACAGGATCCCAATTCTCCAATCGTAGATAAAGACAGCTCCGAAATAGATGAAGTACCGCGTCATTCCCCATAGCACTCGTCTTCGGTTCTTTTCATCGCCTCTAGCTTTAAAGTAGGCGTACGGAGCAAACCCCAGGGTCGTCCAAATATTGTCCGAAAGATACCAAAGGAAATGCAGCGGATTGGTTCGATCGTAGCCGCTGGTGGCGGCATTGTCGTCGGGTCCGCCGTTCTCTTTATGGTGGAGACGGACATGAACCGTCCGGCCAAGTTCTGGAAGGTCTCCATACAAATATCCGAGAAAGAATTCCACATAGCGGCCGAAGACCTTGTCGTATTTGTCCGAGAAGTACCCTTGGGGCCGGTGCGCCTCCATGTGTTTGGCGCTGAACATCCTCACAGACCGCTGAAACTTGAGACCGACCAGGGAAAGATAGAAAGCGATCGCCAGCAAAAGCCGGGGTTTCCCTAAAATAAGCTGGATCGCGAAAATTGGCACGGCGGTCAGGGTCAGGGAGACCATGATTCGTAACGCGGGGGTGTCTCGGGAATCCCGCAGAACTTTTTGGCCGAGCCGGTCGAGGAACCGGTCGTAAGCCCGGGAGAGAAACTGATACGCGTCGCGTAAGGGACGAACCCTCCCGAGAAGCATGGCCGCGCCATAGCCTCCGAAGGAAAGCGCGCCCACAAGCGATATCGCCGCAATGCTTGCCAAAGCCATCAGTACTGCCCACCCTCGAAATACGAGTTTGGGTATGGCTTCAAGCCTCATCGCGCGCCAGTTCGTCTTTGAACGAGTGTCATTTCCCACATCGTTCAAATCCGGTTCCGTTAACTGGCCTACGAATTGCATATTCGTCGTTGTACTAACTGATGCGCTTCGTCCGATGTCGTGTGCAAAAGCATCGTACACTCAGGGAGAGCAAACTTCCAGCGCCGAACGGCTGGGCCTGGCAAACGCGCACCGGACTTGTGAAATCCTGGTACGGCAGATGTCCGGTTACCCGACTATACGTCCAGATGAAATAAAATCATCGAAGCATGTGCACTTCCCGGAACTGTCTTGGGTTGTCCCTCGGCAGGAATAATAGAAAAGAGTAGTATTGAATCCGCTTAAACCAGTATGGTGGCTAACTCAGATTGGCAATATTGGCCGCCCACCAAACAAAAATGCTCCGTGAATGAGAAGTTCTGTGGCTGAATGAAACTGCACATCGTTGTGGCAGATGACAACCCGGCGTTTTTGGCCAAGCTGGTGTCCGTCTTAGCGACTGAGTTCGAAGTCGTAGCTACGGCTGCGGATGGCAAGTCGGCTCTGGAGTGTATTCGCCTTTTTCAGCCAAATGTCGTCGTGTTAGACCTTGAGATGCCTGGGTTTAATGGCATCGAAGTTGCCAAAGAATTGACCAGGCATCCTCCGAGCCCTGCCGTAGTGATTTGCTCTATAGAAAATGCCCCGGAAATTGTCGAGGCTGCGCGAGAGGCTGGAGCGCTAGGGTATGTTTTTAAAGCCCGCATCGCTAAAGACCTGATCGCAGCGGTGAAATCGGTCACCGACGGCCAATCGTTCGTGTCACCTTCGTAATATCTTCCAGCCAATGTTTCGGTCATGCGTTGGCAACCGAGCTGCCACCGGGACTACAAGAACGGTCCTTGCGGCGGAATCCCGATAAGTGGTGGATTTACGGAAATGGCAGGTAATAATTTGCAAGTCTTCAATCGATTCTTTAATATTCGTCTTCAGGGGCGGACGCAAGCTTTGAGATGCCTTAGCTACAGCCTGGCGGAAATTGCCTACCGCTTTCGTTGGGAGATCGTCCCGTGAGCCAGAGTATCATTTTCCCGCTGTCCAGGTCGCGGACCGCTTCAGATCAGGTCGATGCAGTCCCTCAAGAGACCGTCCATTTAACCCGGCGCTTCTTCCGTACCTCGGCGATCGCGCTGTTAGTCGCAGTCAGCTACTATGCGGGATCGCAAATCGGCTTTTCCCTCACGCCTTCGCAATCACCCATCGCACCCTTCTGGCCTCCCAATGCAATTTTGCTCGCCGCTTTCTTGTTGGCTCGTCCGCGAATCTGGTGGGTTCTTCTGTTAGCCGTGTTGCCTGCTCATCTCCTCATTCAGCTAAGATCCGGTGCACCGATGCTCGCGTCGCTGGGCTGGTTTGTGGGAAACACCGGCGAAGCACTGCTGGGTGCCGCGTGCGTCCGCTATTTCAAAAAAGAAAAGCCATTATTCGAGAGCGTGCAGGGAATCATTGTTTTCTTGGCATTTGGCGTTCTCCTGGCAACGCTGGTGACATCGTTTGTGGACGCAGCCAGCAGGGTTCTAACCGGACTAGGCAGCAACTATTGGACGTTGTGGACGGCGCGGCTCACGTCCAACATGATCGCCAATCTAATCATCGTGCCGACCATTGTGATCTCTGGTGTGAATGGAATTTCCTGGTTCCGAAGGGCAGATTTCGCTCGCTATTTCGAGGCAGGTGTACTAGCGGTTGGCATCGTGATCGTCAGTCTGCTGGTGTTCAGCCGAGAAAGCCCAGCGGGCGGCATGCCGACGTTCGTTTACGCGCCCCTGCCGCTTCTGCTGTGGGCCGCACTACGATTTGGGGCGGGTGGGCTAAGTGCATCGATGCTGGTTGTCGCGTTGATTTCCGCCTGGGATGCGATGCACGTCCGAGGACCGCTCGGGAATTTGTCAGTGGCTGACCATTTGTTGTCGCTGCATTTCCTGCTGATGGTATTCGCGATACCCTTGATGTTGACCGCAGGTCTAATCGCTGAGCGACGCCGCGGCGACGAAGTCCTGAGGGAGACGCGCATCAAGATGGTTGATGCACAGGAGCAAGAACGTCACCGCATCGCTCGCGAACTACATGACGATATCGTCCAGCAGTTGACGTTAATGGGCCTCGACGTTGACCGGCTTCGATCTGGGTCCAATGCCTGTGCGAAAACGGATTTGGACAAACTTTACGACCAGATTTCGGTCGTTTCGAATGCTACGCGTGATTTATCTCATAATTTGTACCCGTTCACTCTCGAATACCTCGGCCTTGCGAGGGCCCTCAAGAAGCTGTGTCAGGATACCGGCGCGCAAAGCAGCCTCGCGATTAGTTTTTCGGAAAAAGATGTGCCATCTCGCCTCCCACCAGATATTTCCCGCTGCTTATTTCGTATTGCGCAGGAGGCGTTGCAAAATATCGTCAAACACAGCCATGCGAGGGCTGCGTCCATGGAATTGAAGGTACGCGGTGGACACGTCTTGCTGCGGATTGTCGATGACGGGATTGGCATAACTCCCGAGCAACACCACAGCGGAGGAATGGGGCTCGCCACGATGCGCGAGCGCGCATGGGCACTCGGCGGAACGTGTAAGATTAGGTTGGGACCTCAGAAAGGCACAACAGTCGAAGCATCGGTACCTCTAAATGGGGAGCCAGAATCGGCGAATAAATTAAGCAGCTTTGACACGACGATGTAGTGACACAACTACCGTTATCTTTTCCGACCGGAACCGAAGCGAGCTGCTCGCTATCAAATCATGTTCGGCAAAACGCATTCCTTCTTGCCGCTGCGCAATGGAATGGTCCCAAACACTGCGCATATCCTGCTTCATTTGGCGACCGCCGCCACCTTGATCGTTCTTCTCATGAAGTGAGGACGGCAATCAGTCCACGATCGAAGCTCGCGATTTGTCGGCTACATGGAAGTTATCCTGCAACCGCGTTTGAGAAGTAATCTAAGCGAACCGTCGTGGCAGTTGGACGATTAACGCGGTAATCGAAAACTGACTCACTGCTTGGCTCTGCTCCGTTTCTTGGTCCTTGACTGCACGCTTCCATCTGCTATCATTGATTCAGGTATTCTTCCGACTCGTCAGAGCGGCAGCAGTTCTGCCGCCTTTTTTATTTCAGGGCGTTGGCCCAAGGCACGGCCAATCTTTGCCGTGCATTTCTAAACCGTTTCGCAAACCACTAAACGTATGCAGTCCGGAAAAGTAGCGCATGGCGGATCCCTGCGATCCGTTCGTTCTGGGTGGGAAGCAAGGCCGGAGCGCCTTCCATTGCGTTGCCTACGCGCCTCGAAATCGCGAGTTCCAGGCAGGTGTTATGGTTCCTTCTAAGCCATTTAAAATCAATACCTACAGAAACCCCATCAAGTGTTGATTCTAAACGATTTACAGGAAACCTAAGTTCTTTAAAATCAACACTTATGAAAAAGAGGGCTGGGGGAGGGGACCCAACGAGGGTTGGTGCAGACCGGCCGCATCCCTGACAGAATGGTGCCGGGGTATTCCGCGGAGAACAATACGCAGGGAGCGATCTGCAGGTCAGGTTTGAGCACCCGGTTGGACCTCGGCAGGTGTCTTCGCCGCCGTCAATTCCTTCAACAGCGCCTTTCCTTTGCGGAACCACGGCCGTTCATACCGTTGCATGTACCGCGGCAGCGTCCGTTTCTTCGCGAGCAGCTTCTGCGCCCATTCGCGCGACTCCTCGCGGCGCCCCGCGAGCTTCAGAAAGTACGCGTAGTTGTACAGGGTTTCGGTCGTCGTCGAGAATTGCGCCACGTCAACGTAGAGCTGCCCGGCGCGCTCCAATTGCCCGGTTTGTGCGTAAGCATCCGCCAAAAGTCCGGCAGCACGCCAGTAATCAAACTTTCGGTCGCTACCGACGACACGCTCCAGATCGGGAATCGCAGCCGCAAAATCGTTCAGGCCCAGAGACGCCTGCGCTCGATAGTAAAACGTGTAAACGGAATCGCTGCGCGCCGCAATTGCATTCGTAAACGCCTCGCGCGCTTTTTCAAATTGCTTCTGATCTTTGTAAAGCTCGCCGAGCTCTTCGTAGTTCGCCGCAGAAGGATTGTCCAGGATTTGCGTTTCGACGATGTGAATGCGCGACTTTCGTCCAAAACCTTGAAACACGCCGCGCAACAGGCCAAGATCGGGCAGGACCTCCACGATGATGTACACGCCCGCTCCGAGAAAGCCGCCGAAGAAAATAACGTAGAACCAGTAATTCTCCGGCCGCCGCCGCACGAAGTGCACGATGGCAAGCCCTTGCAGGATAAATCCCCAAGGATAGAAGAGGTGGCTTAAGCCGAACATGGACGACCGTCCTTTGGACAGCATCTCCGTCCTGAGCGAATTGGTCAAACGGAACGTCTCGCCAGTATGAGCGGAAGTAACTGTCCACGCGGGCAATGAGTCAGTTTCCGATTACCCGGCTACACGTCCACGGGACGGTCAGCCAGTTCGCATCGGGAAATGCGGATCATTTATCATCCTCGGAGCCGCGTCTCTCTCGCCTTGCCGCCGCAACTTTGAGTCAGCGAAAAGCAAACCACATCCTTGAGACACAACACGCGCCGGCTTTGTTGCGGCGTCACGTTACGGTGCTACCATTCGCGTATGCGCTCCCCTTCGCTAGAAAAGTGGCTGTTTACCTGCGGTGCCGCAACTTGCGGCCTTGGGATCGGGCTCGCTTTTTATTCTGAGTCTCCCGGCAGCACATATTACGCACGGCTGTACGCGGAGACTTGGTGCTTTTGGTTTGTTTTGGCGAGCCTGTTGGCGATGATCCTAGGTGCAATAGTTTGGGCGATTCGGGCAACCGCCAAACACTGTCTGTTCGCGGCCTTGTGCACTGCTGCGGCTGGCGTCCTCATCGCACTTGTTGGGCGCATCAATGTTCACGGGGCCACGGTGATTTTCGTCCCCGTGGTCTTAGCATCCGCGCTGGCCACGTTTCTTCTCGGAGTCATCGCGCTTGTCCAGTACTTTAAGCCGAAGATTGGAAGAGCCGCTTATTTACTAGCCGTAATTCCATTTGCCTTGGCCGGCATTGCGCTGTTCGCCGAGTTTCGGAGGGAAAGTCCCAACGATGGGCCGCCGAGAGTCGTTGCTGCTGCCAAACTTTCGGAACTTGTAAAGAGGCTTCCGCAGTCAGCGCACTTCTCGCTCTCGGGTCTTTCGTTTTTTGACGGCAAGCTCTACGTCGGCACGAATCTAGGGATCGTGGAGGTTTCTCGGGGAGCGGTTACTCGGCTCTACCAATTTCAGCGCTCGGATTCGGTCGTGTCGGGCCCTTGGCTAGACAGGATAGACCACATGCTTTGGGCTACGGACGACCATACCAACGAGCTACTACGGTTCGACGGAAGTAAGTGGGCCAGGATGCGAGAACCGGTTCCAGCGAAGGGCTACTACTCTCGAGGGGATGTACTTGAAGGAGTGCGGCCAATCGGTAACGCCGAAGGCTTTTGGCTCGCGGCTGCAGGTTCGGCATGGAGATGGAACCATGGCGCCTTGGAATGGCGGCAAGTCTCCCTCCCGCATCCTTCGGATTCCACCAATGCGGGCGATGTCATTGGAGTCCTTCCGATTGGTGAGCGCGAACTTCTGCTCGTCAGGCATCAGCTGTTGCCATTCCTCTTGCGTAAGGACGAAGAATTCTTGTCTGACGAACTGGTTAGTTCAGGCGACTCCACAGCAACGCCTCTCGCACGAGACGGAAAGTCATTTCTCGCAGACAATTGGACTGTTTCGGCAGATGCAGGCTACATCTGTACAAAAGCGCAGGACTTGATCCGCGTGACAAAGGAGCGTGTTGCTCCGATGGATGCCCCAGGGGCGTGCGAAGCCGTCGCCACAGACGACAACTTAAACCTGCTTGTCGCTATCAAAAGCAAGGGGGTATTCCGGCATGCCCAAGGGCAGTGGACGCTTGTTGCGGAATCGCCTTATCCGACCGGGGTTGGCGAATACTGGACACATCTCTCCGCATCTTCTGGACAGCTGGCCATAGCGATTGACGCGCGACCTGTCGTCGACCCTCATTACTCATCCGGGATGGATATGCGCTTCGTCCGGAATGCTCCTACGTCCCTATGGGTACTGAAAGATGGAAAGTTTGCTCTCGTCGAATTCTGACTAGCGTCCCGTGTCCCGTCGCAGCGGTCGGGCAGGCCTTCTCACTCAATTGTACCTCTCGACCTGTCGGCAACCCGAGACTATCGCAAACGGCGACAGCAGCTATGGAGCTAAGTCCCCGAAACCGGAAACTGGGTCACAACCTCCACTAGGGCTATCTCGCTTTGCTATGATGGGCGGAATGAATCCCGTCCAAACACTGGGGCTTGCCCTCGGCGCCGGATTTTCTTCGGGTCTGAATCTCTATGCGACCGTCGCCACGCTCGGGTTTCTGGAGCGGTTCGGAGTCATTCATCTCCCGCCCGCGCTACACGGACTTTCTCATCCCGCGGTTCTCTCGATTGCGATGGTTCTCTATGTACTCGAGTTCTTCGCGGACAAGATTCCCTACGTGGATACGGTTTGGGACGCGATCCACACGTTCATTCGGCCGCCCGCTGCCGCGCTGCTAGCGTATAGTGCGGCAGGCGCTGCCCCCGCCGAGTGGCGCTGGGCTGCCGCGCTTCTCGCAGGCGGAGTGGCGCTGACATCACATGGAACCAAAGCCAGCGCTCGCGCCGCGGTCAACACCACGCCGGAACCTTTTAGCAATTGGGCGCTGAGTTTCGGAGAAGACGTCTTGGCAGTCTGGCTGACCTGGATGGCCACGGCGCATCCCATCGCAACGACTGTAATCGTCGTTGCACTCCTCGCGCTCTCCGTATTCCTGCTCTTTCATCTTTTCCGGTTTGCGCGCCGGGCGCTGCAGCGGTTGTTTGCAGCCTGAATCGACGCCTATTTCAAATACGTCGCCAGCCAATCCATAAACGTCTTGTACCAAAACCGGCTGTTCTGTGGCTTCAAAATCCAGTGCCCTTCATCCGGAAAAACAACCAGCTTTGACGGCACGCCTTGCCTTTGCAGTGTATTGAAAAATTCCAGCGACTGCGTGTACGGCACTCGATAATCCCGTTCGCCCGCAATCACCAGTGTCGGCGTTTTGAATTTTCCCAGGTCGCTCGCGTAAGTCAGCGGCGCCCACTTGCGGTAATTTTCCGGGCTAGTCCAAGGCATGCCCTGCATGTCGTGCTCTTCAAACCACAGCTCCTCCGTGGCGTACATCGCATTTTTATCGTAAATGCCCGCGTGGCTGATGATGGCTTTGAAGCGCCCCGTATGCGTGGCAATCCAGTCCGCCATGTAGCCGCCGTACGATCCTCCCGCGGCCGCCATGCGCGATCCATCCGTGTACGGATATTTTTTCAGTACAAAATCGACGCCATCCATCACATCGACGTAAGCTTTGCCGCCCCAGTCGTTGGTGATCTCGTCGGTGAATTTTTGTCCGTAACCCGTCGAGCCGCGCCGGTTGATCATCAGTGATACGTAGCCAGCCGCGGAAAATACCTGTGCATTCCAGCGGTAGCCCCATGCATTCGAGAACATCGTCTGCGGCCCGCCATGCAACACGACGAGCAGTGGATATTTTTTCGTCGCATCGAAATCCGGCGGCCGGATCATCATGGCTTGCACTTTGGTTCCACCTGCGCCCTCGAACCAGAATGTTTCCGGCTCGTTCATTTTGAGTGAGGCAAGAATGGAATCGTTGTGATGCGTAAGCTGCCGCACACCGCTTCCGTCGCCCGCCGCCGCAAAAATCTCCATTGGCATCGTCAGGCTCGTGCGCTCGAACACCAGAGTTTTGCCGTCGCTGCTCAGCGAGATTCCCAAGTTGTAGCTGTTCGCAATCGGTTTCTTCGGCGTATCTCCCACGCGCGGAGCCATTGCATAGATCGGCTGCAGCGTTTCGTCTTCCGCCGTGAAATAAATCGTTTTGCTGTCTGGCGACCACGTCAGCTCGTTGGCGCTGCGGTCAAAGCTTTCTGACAGATTCTCGATCTTGTGCGTCGCCCGATCGTAGAGCATCACGCGCCAGCGGTCAGACTCATATTCCGGCGTCAGTTGCGCATGATACGCAATGTACTTTCCGTCCGGCGAATAGGCGGGCCCTCCATCGAAACCAAGCTGTGTCGTGATTTGTTTCACCTCGCCGCCAGCAACGGGCACAACGAACAAATCTCCGTTTGTGCTGATGGCTTCTACGGGATCGGTCACCGCCGTAAAGCAAATTTCTTTCGAGTCCGGCGAAAAATTCAGATCGCTGGGGCCGCCGCGTTCATCCGGAGGCACATCGTAATTGGCTCCCGCCGTCAGATCGCGCGGAGCCCCGCTGCCATCCACCGGAACAACAAACAAATGGCTCCGCTTGCCTTCGTTCCAGTGCGTCCAGTGCCGGTAAAGAAGATGCTCCGCAACGTGCGCTTTCACTTTGTTCTTTTCTTTTTCCGCGTCCCGCGCGCTGTTGCAAGTATCGTCTTTGCAATCGGGGTAAACGCCTGACGTGAAGGCGATAGTCTTCCCATCCGGCGACCATTTCACGATGTCCGCGCCGGTCGAGAGATGCGTCAACGGTTTCGCTTCGCCTCCCTCCATCGAGAGCAGATACACTTGTGAATCCCCGCTCCGCGACGACAAAAATGCAATCGTTTTTCCGTCCGGCGACCACACCGGGGATGAGTCGTGCCCGCTCTGCGTCAGTTGCAACGATGCTCCGCCGGCGGTCGGAACAATCCAGATATTGCTCGCGCCGCGGTTCGCGTCCATGTCCGGCGTCGATACCGAGTACGCCACCCACTTGCCATCAGGCGAAACTTGCGGTTCTCCCACGCGATGCATCTGGATCAAGTCGTCAAACGTGATGGCGTGCTTGGCGGTTTCTTGCGCCCTCATGCGGGATTGTCCCGTTAGCAGCACCGCAATGAACAAACTGCAACGCAAAGTGGCTCGTTTCATCGCGTTTCCTCCTGCATAGACTTGCAATGACCTACGGAGAGTTGCATTTCTCCTGCGCGGAACTTCGGATGATGTCACGATTCGTACTCGATTCCAAGCGCGCGGCGTTGCGTGGCCTCTCGCCTGGAATCACTCTTTCACCGTGGCAACGGGCGGCGCTTTCATTTTCGCAATTTCGCCGAGCAGGTCGGGTTTGCCGGTGATTCGTTCCAGGTGTGGATAGCGCTCGCCGCCGTGATAGTCGACGCGGTAAGTCCGGAAGAAGTCTTCATTCTCGATGAGCAACTCAATCGGTTCGTGCCCGCTTTTCGCTTGCCGGATCGCGGCGTGAATATCTTCCGGAGTCCATTTGCGCCCATTTACCGCAACGAGCTTCATCCCTGGTGCGATCCCCGCCAGCGCGGCGGGCGACCCTGGAATCACATCGACCACCTCGTCGCCGTTCTCGCCGCCCGCGTCGCGCACCAAAAATCCCAGCGAAAACTGCACATCCGTCAGATGCGTGGCGGCCTCGCCAGCTGACCGGCTGTCATTCGGCGTTTCGCTATACACCAATTTCCATCCGCTATTTTCCAGCCCGCCCAACGGCGCACCGGGCCCATGCGTCTTCACCCGCTGCGTGAAGAAGGATCGCCAATCGTACGGCGCGATTTCTTGCAGAGCTGCGACGACATCGTCAAAAGTATAGGGAGTAATTTTCGGCCCGGTATTTTCTCCACCTTCAAACTTCCGGCAAAAATCATCCAGCGATTTTTTTCCTTTGGTCTCCTGACGGATAATCGTGTCCGCCTCGAGCCAAATCAGCGTGCCCTCATCGTAGTAATCGGTATCTCTCCGCCAAGTCTTGTACTCTTCCGGCGATCCGTACAACAGTTGCGCGGCTATCGAAGCGTCTTCCAGGTCGCGCCACGTCCGCCCGCGACGCTGGTCCAAATAGGCCGCCACCCACGCAAGATTTTCCCGCAATCTTTCCGGCGTCCAGCTTCCGATACGTGCCGAGAGCATCGTGCCGTAATATTGCGTCATGCCTTCATAAACCCAAAGCAAACCGCCTTTCATCGGCTCTTGATAATTCGGAGTGGCCAGTCCCGCAGGCCTGCGATATTTCCCATTCCACGAATGCGTAAATTCGTGCGGCAACAGATCGGTCATCGCGTCCAAAATGTTAGGGTCTTCGAAGGTCCGCCCCGGGACACGATTGTCGCTTGATTCGTGGTGCTCGACGCCATCCGTTTCGACATTGTCGCTTTCCGTCAACAGGAAATCGTAATGGCGGTAATGACGCGCTCCAAATAGCGCTCCCGTTTCCGCAACCAGCTGCCGCCACTCCTGCACTGTTTCCGGTGGGATCTCCAGTCCCGATTCAGTTTCGGCCGCGATGTGGATGTGGTGCTCGGGTTTTTGTCCGGGAGACAAGTCGAACACGCGCATGTGCGCGCCGGTCAGAACCGGCGAATCGACCAGCGTCGTCAAGCTTGCTGGCAGGAACTCAATCGATTCGCTGGTTTCGCTCGCCACTGGAAGGGCGGTTCCGTATTTCCATCCTGACGGGACCTGCAAACTGGCGACGTAAGTTAGATCGTCGCTCTTCGCACCTTGCAGATAAAGCAGCACGGTGTACCAGTTTAGAATCGCCAGTTGCGCCGTCGCCGATGGATTTTCGCGGCCTGCACTCGGACCGGACGGTGAGACATAATCCAGCGAAACTTCGAGTTCGCTAGTTCCCGTAGGTATTTGGCAGTGAAACGCGAACATGTCCACGTCGTCGCGCCGCCATTCGATCTCTTTGCCGCCGGCTCGAAAGATCAGGCCAGTTAAGTTGAGGATCGGACCGACGGGAGAATGTTCTCCGGGAATCCATTTTGGATACACGAGGGTAAGCGGGCCTGCCGCCACCGGGAACGTCAGCTTCGCGTGGAAAATGTGTTTCGTGGCATCGCGCAAATCCACACTGAGGCGCACCGGCTTTCGTGCATCCTGCGCATTCGCCGGAAGGGCGGAACAGAGGATTGGAACGATCGTGAGTAAAATCCAGCAAGAAATGCGATTGCGCATGAATGGGTGCTCCCTAAAATCGGCGTCAGCCTAGCATAATTGTTGCATACGGATTCGATGTCCGGGGTGAGTTGCCCGGTTTCACCCTCGCCTTGCGCTCCTCTGGCGGTCTGCGCGAGTCTGCTACAATCGCTCACCGAGTACGCATGTCAAACGACACCGCTCTCTTTCCGCGCAATTTTCGCAACGCGTTTCCCGTCGCTGTTCGCGGCGAGGGATGCTGGATAGTTTCAGCGGATGGGCGAAAATTTCTGGACGCGGCGGGGCAGGCCGCGGTCATCAATATTGGCCACGGCGTTCCGGAAATCGGCCGCGCGATGGCGGAGCAATCTTCGCAACTCGCTTTCGCGCACACATCGCAATTCCATTCTATGCCCGCGGAGAAACTCGCTGCTCGCCTGCTGGCGCTGGCTCCGGCAAATTTTCGAAAAGGCGGCCGGGTTTATTTTACTTCTGGCGGTTCCGAAGCAACGGAAACGGCCATTAAGCTTGTTCGCCAATATCATCTTGAAAGAGAACAGCCAGGCCGCTACCGCGTGCTTTCGCGCCGCCAGAGCTATCACGGCAGCACGCTTGGAGCGATGAGCGTCAGCGGAAATGCCGGTCGCCGCGCGCCCTATCAGCCCTTGCTGGCGGAATGGGGACATATCGCGCCCTGCTTTTGCTATCACTGCCCCTTCGAAAAAACTTTTCCGCAGTGCCATCTCGCGTGCGCCGATGATTTGGAAACAATTCTTGGAGGAGACGGCGCGGAATCCGTTGCTGCTTTTATTTTCGAACCGGTTGTTGGCGCGACTCTGGGGGCTGCGGCGCCGCCGGAAGGTTATGCCGCGCGCATCGCCGAGATTTGCCACAAGCACGGAATCCTGCTCATCGCGGATGAAGTTATGACCGGCATGGGCCGCACCGGCAAACCTTTTGCTGTGCAGCACTGGGGCGTTGAGCCGGACATTATTCTTGCAGGGAAGGGAATTGCGAGCGCCTACGCTCCGCTCGGCGCAGTTCTCGTCGCGAGGAATGTCGTCGAGGCATTTGAAAACGGCAGTGGCGCGTTCAAGCATGGATTTACTTACCAGGCTCATCCCGTCGCGACCGCAGCCGGCAATGCCGTTCTCGACTACATAGAGGCGCACAATCTTTTTGTGCACGTCTCTCCGGCGGCGGAGACGCTACGCACGGCTCTCGATCCGCTTCGGTCCCATCGTTATGTCGGCGAGATTCGCGGGCTCGGTCTGCTTCTCGGGATCGAATTCGTGCGCGACAAGTCCACGCGTGAGCCCTTCGGCTTACCTCAAACCATCGCCGACAAAATTCGTTGGGCTGCGATGGAAGAAGGTGTCCTGACATATCCGACACAAGGCTGTGTTGACGGTGCAAGCGGTGATCACATTCTTCTTGCGCCGCCTTTTATCATCACGCCCGAGGAATCGGCGCTAGTCGCCGGCGCTCTTACAAAGGCGCTAGCGAAAGTATTTCCAGATTGACGAAAGCCGCTGTTTTTCCTGGTTCTAGCGTAGTCTGTTCGTTCGTGCCGTTGAGGAGAAGGTTCTACAATGCGTCGTCTTTCTTTGAGGCTACTGCTTCTGCTTTGCGCAAGCGTGCTGAGCGCATCCGCACTTCCGGCGCAGGATAAACCGGCTGCCAAGCTGCGCGCCCGCGATCTTGGCGTTCCTTTTGACGGCGCGCCTGGACCGCTCAACGCCATCACGGATGTATCCGGCGTCACTGTCGGCCACACTACACTTATCTCGGGGGAAGGGAAACTTCAGATTGGCAAAGGGCCTGTGCGCACTGGCGTCACCGCAATTCTTCCTCGCGGAAAAGACACGATGTCCAATCCCGTGTTTGCGGGCTGGTGGTCGCTCAACGGCAACGGGGAAATGACCGGAACGACTTGGGTGGAAGAATCGGGCTTCCTAGAAGGTCCGGTGATGATCACTAACACGCACAGCGTCGGCGTGGTGCGCGACGCGGTTATTCAATGGCGCGTCAATCATGGGCAGCCTGATCCTACCGGTTACTGGTGGTCGCTGCCTGTGGTCGCGGAAACGTGGGACGGCTGGCTCAACGACATCAACGGTTTTCACGTAAAGGCGGAAGACGCGTTTCACGCGATTGATTCCGCGCACGGCGGCCCCGTCGAGGAGGGCAGCGTGGGCGGCGGCACGGGGATGATTTGCAATGAGTTCAAAGGCGGCATTGGAACTTCTTCGCGGAAATTCGAAATTAAGGGCGCGAGCTATACTGTCGGCGTGCTGGTTCAGTGTAATTACGGCGTCCGGCCGAACTTGCGCATCGCGGGTGTACCGGTGGGCAGGGAAATTCCGGAGAACGCTGCGTACAGCTCGGCTTCCTTTGGCGAAGTTGATCGCGGTTCGATTATCGTTGTCGTCGCTACCGATGTGCCGCTCGTTTCGCATCAACTGAAGCGCCTGGCGCGACGTGTTTCGCTCGGTCTCGGGCGCAATGGGAGTATCTCCGGCAACGGCTCCGGCGATATTTTCATCGCCTTCTCGATTGCGAATTCGGGTGCGGCCGCCGCCGATCACCTCGTCGACCTGAAAATGCTTCCCAACGATCTGATCGAGCCGGTGTTCGCCTCCACTGTCCAAGCCACCGAAGAAGCAGTGATCAACGCCATGGTCGCGGCCGAAACAATGACCGGCATCGAGAATCACAGAGTCATCGCGCTTCCGCACGAGCGCTTGCGGGAAGTTCTCAAAAAATACAATCGCCTCGCACAATGAATCACTGCCGCCATCGCTCACGAATTGCCAGGGAAACGAGATCGGCGTGGGCGCGTTTGGTCCGTCGCATTGCGAGGTGGGCGCTTCCAGCATCTTGCGCGATGATTCTACTTTGTTCGTGCTCTTCGCATCCGCCACCGTCTCTCGCCATCGCTCATGTCACACTGATCGACGCTACCGGCGCGGCTCCGCAGACGGACATGACGGTTTTCCTCGCCGATGAACGAATCGCGGCCGTCGGACCATCCAAATCCCTCTCGGTTCCCCGCGGCACAAAGACACTCGACGCAACCGGGAAATTCTTAATTCCCGGGCTCGTCGACATGCACGTTCATCTCACCGGTGCGTCAGAGCCGACCGGCAGCCGGGAATTTATTCTTCCGCTCCTTCTCGCGAACGGGATCACGACGGTTCGCGACATGGGCGGCGATCTCGAATCGCTTGAAAAGCTTCGCCATGAAATCGAGCATGGCCAGCTGCAAGCTCCGCGAATTTTCTTTGCCGGGCCTTATCTCGATGGTCAGCCGCCTTTTTTTCAGCCATCACTGGTCGTCACCAATTCCGCCGAGGCCACTAAAGATGTCCACACTCTGATTTCGCATGGCGCTGATTTCATCAAAGTGCAATCCAATCTCAGCCGCGACGCCTATTTCGCCATCGCGGACATCTGCCGGCGCGAGCAAATCACTTTTGTGGGACACGTTCCGGACCACGTTACTGCTGCCGAAGCGTCGGATGCGGGGCAGAAAAGCATCGAGCATCTCACCGGTGTGCTCCGTGCTTGTTCCAGCGAAGAGCCTTTGCTCATACGCAAACAGTTTGCCGCCGGTCCCAAGAGGGCGACCATTGGGCAATCGCTGAACCGCGAACTCGGCTGGCAGCGCGAATTGCTGCAGAGCTATTCGGACCAGCAAGCTGAAGCGCTCATCGCGAAGTTCGTCCGCAATCTTACCTGGCAAGTTCCTACGCTGATTCTTCTCCGCAACGACGCGTTTCCCACACCCGAGACCGACCCTTCGCGGGACCCTCGGCGAATGTACATTCCGCTGCAGGTGTTGGCGAATTGGGAGAAAGGTGTGAAGGACCGTGACAAAGGCGCCACGCCTCAGGAATTTGCTCTGCGCGCCAGCCTTATGCAGGCATCGCTTCGCATCCTCGGCAAAATGAACGCGGCGGGCGTTCCCATCTTGGCTGGGACGGACACCACTGCTCCGTATGTTTTCCCCGGTTCGAGCCTGCATGAAGAACTCGCGCTGCTGGTCCAGGCCGGACTGACGCCTATGCAGGCTTTGCAAGCTGCGACAAAACTTCCAGCGGAGTTTTTGGGCAAGCTGCAAACGCAAGGCACCATCCAACCGGGAAAAATCGCCGATCTTTTGTTGCTCGACGCGAACCCCGTCGAGGACATTCACAATGCGGAGAAAATCCGCGCGGTGGTCCTTCGCGGCAAATTGCTGGACAGGGGTTTCCTGGATGAACTGCTGGCTAAGGAAGAGAGCTTCGCCAAAGCTCATTGATCGGTACATCCGGGAAGCTAAAGGGACTGCTCGCGCTTTTCTTTGCTGTTCGCGTAAGTTCGACGGCACATCCACTTCGAATGCAGTTCAAGTGCGCTAAATTATGGGGACTGCCGTTTTTCTCGCGGGATTGAAAAACGGGAGCGCCACCACTTTTGCGGAAACGGTGTGGCGCACGGCTTCGACAGTCATCTCGATCTTCAGCGTGGCGCCTGTTGACGACTGATCGCGATTTACGCACGCCAGCGCAATCATTTTTTTAAGCGTCGGCGACCACGTCGTTGAAGTAGCCTTTCCTACTTGCTTGCCGGCGTAATAAACAGGGACAGCGACGCGCGACGCCACGCTCGGCACTTGCGGCGCCATTCCCATTTTGTCGAACAGCGCCTCGACCTCGTTCCAATTGATTTCCAGCCCCACCAGCGCGCGCTCGGCGCCGCCCTTCTTTTTTTCGCGCACCAGCGCCTCGCGTCCGACGAAATTGTCTTTTTTTAGGTCCACAAGTTTTCCCAGGCCGATTTCAGCAGGCGAATACTTTTGCGACTCAATCAACGCTTTCTTGCTGGATGTATAATCCACTTCAATCAGAATCAGCCCTGCTTCAATCCGGGCGACATCCAGCGCGATCATTCCTGCCGGGTGAATGTCGAATGCTTTTCCTTTCTTGATCAGTTCATCCCACACCTTGCCGGCGTTTTTCCATGGCATCCAAATTTCAAATCCTAGATCTCCTGTGTAGCCGGTCCGGGAAATGTCCACAGGTATGCCTGCGATTTGCCCGTGCGTCACGCGAAAATATTTCAGGTTGGCCACGTCAGCGTCCGTCACGGCATGAAGCAGCCTTCCCGAAGTTGGTCCCTGCAGGGCCAATGCCGCCACTTGTTCGGAAATATCCTCAATATTCACGTCCAGCGCCAGAGCATTTTGCCGAAACCAGCGCAAGCTCGGGTCGGCGGCCGTCCAGCGGTACTCGTTTTCTCCGAGCCGCGTGATGGTGCCGTCGTCGATCACTTTTCCTTCCGGATCGCACCAGCAGCAGTAAATCACCTGATCGATGGCCACTTTGTTGATGTCTCGCGAAATCACGCGGTTCACGAAGCGCGTCGCGTCGCTTCCCGTGATGAGGTACTTGAAGAGCGGGGAGATATCGATGAGCGCGGCGGAATTGCGGATGGCGTTGTACTCGTGCTCGTGGTGCGTCTCGTAGACGCTGACCGTGTAGTAGCCCGACCATTCGCGGTAATTCAGGCTCTCGCACAATGCGAGCGTTTTCTCGTGAAATGCAGTTCCGACAGGCACGATGCCTCCGAGTTTCTTCCGCGGGATGAGCCGCAAGGACAAAACGGATTATAGGTGCCAACTTCGCGTCCGAGCAAGCTGTTGCGTATGCGCGGCGTGCGATCCAAGACTAGCGCGCTATTGGTATAGCTTCGCGCTCCAGCCGCGTATCGCAGCGCGCCCGGGCTGTAGCCGTCCGCGCTAGCGCGTGACAAACGACCCAGATAGAATGAGGACGGAAGGGCAGAGAAAGGCGTAACGCGGATGTCAGAGAATGGCTCAACACAGGCAAGCGTTCTCAGGCTCGACGCGAAGGACAACGTGCTTGTCGCGCTCGCCGATTTACGCAAAGGCGAGATCGTAAGCTATTTGGGAAACGACCACACTTTGTTGGCCGATGTGCCGGCCAAACATAAGTTCCTGACACGGGACGTGAGCGCCGGCGGCGACATTATCATGTACGGGGTTTTGGTGGGCCATGCCGTCGAGAGCCTTCGGCGCGGCGAATTGCTTTCCACGCGCAATATCCGTCACGCCGCTTCCGCATTTCGCGAGACGGAAAACGCCGCCCCGCACTGGACTCCGCCGGATGTTTCCACGTGGGCGCACAGAACATTTCTGGGATACCACAGAGATGATGGCCAAGTGGGTTCGCGAAATTATTGGCTGGTTCTTCCACTCGTGTTCTGCGAGAACCGCAATCTGGCTGTCTTGAAACAGGCTTTCGAAGAAGAATTGGGTTTTGCGGCCCCACAGATTTATCGGAGCCAGGTGGCGGAGCTGGCGCGTCTCTATCGCGAAGGAAAATCGGACGAGCTGAAAAAAGTCGCGTTCGGAGAAACGCAGCGCGCCAGTGCTTCTCCAAGAGTTTTTCGAAATGTCGATGGCATCAAGTTTTTACTGCATGAGGCTGGCTGCGGCTGCACGCATGAGGATGCCAGAAACCTCTGCGGGCTGCTGGCTGGCTACATTCACCACCCGAATGTTGCCGGCGCCACCGTTCTGAGCCTCGGCTGCCAGCACGCCCAAGTTCCGATGCTGCTCGAGGAAATCAAGCGGCGCGACCCGAATTTCAAGAAGACTGTCCTGATTTATGAGCAGCAGAAAAGTGCCTCGGAAGCCGCGATGTTGAGCAAAGCCATCCGCGAAACTTTTTTAGGCATGGTCGAGGCGGACAAAATCACGCGGAAGCCAGCCCCGTTATCCAAACTCACGCTTGGCCTGCAATGCGGCGGGTCGGATGGCTTTTCAGGGCTATCCGCGAATCCCGCCATCGGGCACACTGCGGACATAGTAGCCGCGCTCGGCGGCATCGGAATCCTTTCCGAGTTTCCCGAACTCTGCGGCGTGGAACAGCAGCTCATCGATCGTTGCGTCCGCAAAGAAGTTGCGGACCGTTTTGCGTTCCTTATGAGGGACTACGCAGCGCGTGCCAAAGCCGTGCGTGCGGGATTCGAAATGAATCCTTCTCCGGGCAACATCCGCGACGGATTGCTGACCGATGCCATGAAATCCGCGGGCGCGGCAAAGAAAGGCGGCACTTCGCCCGTCACTGCCGCTGTGGACTATCCGGAATACTGCACGGAGCCGGGATTGAACCTGCAGTGTACCCCGGGGAGCGACGTGGAATCCGTCTCGGCGCAGGTGGGGGCCGGCGCAAATGTGATTCTCTTTACCACGGGACTGGGCACGCCGACGGGAAATCCGATTGCGCCGGTGATGAAAATCTCGACGAATTCGAATCTCGCGCAGCGCATGTCCGACATCATCGACATTGACACGGGCGGCATCATCTCTGGCGAGACCAATATCGAGAAAATGGGCGAAACGATTTTGGAGCGGGTGATTCAGGTCGCGAGCGGAGAAGCGCGCACAAAGGCGGAGTTGCTTTCTCAGGACGATTTCATTCCCTGGAAGCGCGGAGTTTCTCTCTAAAAAAAGATTGGACGCGTTGATGAAAGCACTTCTGCTTTCTCGATACAAACATCTGGAAATTGCCGATCTGCCCAATCCAACACCACGTCAAGGTGAAGTTGTTGTCAGCGTGGCCGCTTGCGGCATCTGCGGCAGTGATGTCCACGGTTACGACGGTTCTTCTGGGCGGCGCATTCCGCCCATCGTGATGGGGCACGAAGCTGCGGGAACCATAGCAGCGCTAGGCGATGGAGTAAAGGGATTCGCGGAAGGCGACCGAGTCACGTTCGACTCGACTATTTTTTGCGGCGCTTGCGACAACTGCCGCCGCGGCGAAGTAAATCTCTGCGACGACCGCGAGGTCTTGGGAGTTTCGTGCGCCGAGTTTCGCCGCGCGGGAGCTTTTGCCCAGTACGTTGCCGTTCCTTCGCGCATTCTCTATCGCTTACCGGAAAATCTTTCGTTTGCGGAAGCAGCGATGCTCGAAGCGGTGTCGGTCGCGCTTCACGGAGTTTCCCTAGCGCAAATTTATACCGGCTGCACGGCTTTGGTTGTGGGAGCAGGGATGATCGGGTTGCTCACTCTGCAAGCATTGCGCGCCGCGGGTTGCTCGCGGATCTTCGTCACGGATTTAGACGGCACGCGTCTCAAGCTGGCGCTTGACGTCGGAGCCACCGCTACTTTGTCTTCGGAAGCGGACGTCGTTGAACAGATCATGCAGCTTACGGAAGGAGCCGGGGTCGATGTGGCCATCGAAGCTGTCGGCCGAAACGAAACCGTGAAAGCTGCGATTGAAAGTGTTCGAAAGGGAGGCACCGTCGTTCTGGTAGGCAACATTTCGCCGGAAGTGCCGTTGCCGTTGCAGAAAGTCGTCACGCGCCAAATCCGGCTCCAGGGCTCGTGCGCATCGTCCGGGGAATATCCGCGTGCGATCGAACTGCTAGCGAGCGGCGCGATTCAGGTCGCGCCCTTGATTACTGCGGTCGCGCCGCTTGAAGAAGGTCCGCGCTGGTTTGCAAGACTCTACGCGCGGGAACCCAATTTGATGAAAGTCATTCTTACTCCGGAGACGGTTTCGTGAGCGACGGCCTTTTCGATCTAAGCGGTCGCGTGGCGCTTGTTACGGGCACCAGCCGCGGACTCGGCCAATATTCATCTGGATATCCTCGTAAACAATGCGGGATGCAATGTCCGCAAGCCGGCGCTCGATGTAACTTGGGAAGACTGGAACCTGATTCTAGAAACCAATCTTCGCGGCAGCTTCTTTGTCGCTCAGGCGGTGGCGCGGGGGATGATCGCACGCCGTTATGGACGCATCATTAACATTGGCTCCGTCACCGCCGTTGCCGGCTACGCCGGTCTCGCACCTTACGGAGCCAGCCGCGGCGGCGTAAAGCAATTGACCATGAGTCTGGCCGATGATTGGGGCAAGTACGGCGTGACCGTGAACTGTCTCGCGCCAGGATGGTTTCGTACCGAACAAAATAAGGTTCTGTACGAAAACAAAGAATGGGTCGAGTACCTTTGCGATCGCATTCCATTGAAACGTCCGGGCCAGCCTCAGGATCTGGACGCCGCAGTGGTATTCCTCGCGGCGGAGTCCAGCCGGTACATCACGGGACAAACGCTGCTTGTGGACGGAGGTATTTCGACGGGTGCGACCCGCGCATTAGTCGAGCCTGCAAAGGCCGCGCCATCGCAGCCGCGAGAATCGACCTAGGAGTTGGCGGTGTGTGAAGGACTCTCGTCTGACGGTCTGCACCACGCAGCATGCTCCGATAGCCATTGAGTTTCCAGACTCGCGAATCACCCAGGCTCCGGTACCGGTTCCATTCGTCCCAGCAGGAAAACATAAGCCGCGACGCTAATGAGAAGAATCATCGTTGCTGCCACGAATGCCCACGCGTAAGAATTCGTAGTCTGCACGGCGTAACCAGTTACGATTGGCGCGGCGATCGCCGCGAGCTGATTGCTGAAATTCAAAATGCCGCCCACCGTGCCGACGCTTTCTTTCGGCGCAATTAGCGACGGGATTGACCATCCCACCGGCGACGCAGCCGACAATCCTCCGATGGAAATGCTGATCCAGAAGAGCGCAGCGGCGGCCGTCTGAGCGCTGGCGGCGCCGAGGATGCCCACCCCAAGACTGGTTCCCCCGATGAGAACGGCCTGACGAACGCGCACGGCATTCCAGCCGCGTTGGATCAATGCATCGACGAGCCATCCCCCAATGATGAGATCGGTCAGCGTCGCGAAGAGCCATGGCACACTGGTGTACACAACGGAGTGCAGCAGATCCACGTGATGGGCCGCTAAAAAATAAGACGGCAGCCAAGTCAAGAGCAGGTAGAACGTATAGTTGTAACCGAAAAACCCAAGCGCCAAGCCGCACACTCTCTTTTGCCGAAGCAGGTACCGTAGCGGCGCTCCTTTCGCGGCTTTCACCTGATCCTCCGGTTGCGCGCCGCCTTTCGCGATGAATTGCCGCTCCGCATCCGAGAGCCGTTTGTCTTCGCTTGGGTTTCGGTAGACCGCATAAAACAAAACGAGATAGATAATGCTGATGAAGCCTGTCCCGACGAAACTCCACCGCCATCCGAAATGCAGAAGGAGGATGCCGAGCAGCGGCACTCCAATGGCGGAAGAGAGTTTTGCCATCGAGTCGAAGATGGCCGTTGCCAGGCTGCGCTCTTGTTTCGGAAACCAGTAGCCTACGGCTTTGGAATTTGCTGGGAAAGTGGGAGCTTCACCGATTCCTAGAAGTAGCCGCGCCGCAAAGAAACCACCTATGCCAGTGGAAACCGCCGCAGCAAAGGAAGCCACGGACCAGAGAATCGTGCTGACGCGGCCGACGCGGCGAACGCCGAACTTGTCGAGCAACAAACCCGAGGGGAGCTGGAGCGCCGCGTACGTCCAGTTGTAAGCGCTGGACAAATAGCCGAACGAAACGGCGGAAATTCCAAAGGCAGCGTTCAGCGCATCTTTCGAGACCGAAAGATTCACCCGATCAAAATAATTGACGAGAACTCCAAAGCCGAGGAGACAAGCGATTGCCCATCTGCGACGGGGGACGCGATCCGATTCAGGAAATGTCCGGTCAAGCGTAGGCGGCATCGCGATGTTCTCGATCGGTCCTCATTAAAAGTTAGCTGCGCAGTCGCGCTCTTTCGTCGCGCAGAGTATCCCACAAGACGCGAATAATGGTGGGTTCCTTTCGCTCGTTGCGAGAATAAGGCGGAGCTCGGCACGAGTCTGGCCGCGTGCCGTGTCCCTCCACTCAATGGGCTCTGAACTCTGTTTGGGTACTTGCCCGCTTCTGCCACTCGCAGTAGACTACGCCGTCTTCCATGCAGGTTGGTTGACATGGAAGGATCGAAACTCTGACCTCTACGGACAAACAAAAATGAACTCACTCTCCACTCGACGCGATTTTCTTCGCACCACGGCAGCAGCGGGCGCCGGACTTCTGCTTTCGCATCCGGCCAGCGCCGCGAAAAATAAATCTGTCCTGCTATTCACGAAATCGTCCGGTTTTGAGCACGCTGCAATCAAAGCCACGAACGGCAATCCCAGCATTGCCGAAACGGCGATCCGTGGTTTCGCCGCTCAAAATAAATTCGACCTCACCGCTTCGAAAGACGGACGAATCTTCGACTCCAAGGAATTTCATGAGTACGCCGCAGTTGTGTTTTTCACGACGGGCGACCTCACGCAGGAAGGCGCCGACAAAAATCCGCCTATGTCCCCGCAGGGCAAGCAGGCTTTACTCGACGCGGTTCAGGGCGGTTTGGGGTTCGTCGGAATTCACGCCGCCACCGACACATTCCACACGGAACCCGACTCGAAGGATCTTTCGAATCGCTACGTCGCGCATGGCGAACAGTCTGATCCGTATCTGCGGATGCTCGGCGGCGAATTCATCATCCACGGACAAGCCAAGGATCCTCGGCTGCAAACCGCCAACGTGATCATCAACGATCCCAAGTTTCCCGGGCTCGATGGAGTGCAGTCTCCCGTGAGCTTGATGGAAGAATGGTATTCGATGAAGGACTTTGCTCCCGACCTTCACGTAATTTGCACGCTGGACACTTCCACGATGAACGGCAACGCCTACAAGCGTGCGCCTTATCCGGTTGTCTGGGCTCGCCTCCAAGGTCGAGGAAGAGTTTTCTACAATGCCATCGGGGATCGCCCAGAAAATTGGCAGAATGCGTTTCACCTGAATTTGCTTGCGGGCGGGATTCGTTGGGCGATCGGCGATGCCAGCGCCTCGGTTTCGCCTAACCTCAAGACCGCCGCTCCGGGCTACGCCGAGATTCCGCCGCCGTATCCGCCGCCAGCGAAATAAAAGTCAGTTAGTGAAAGCCATCAATCCCGTACAGCCGCGCCTGCGACCGGCATTGCTGTGCTCGGCACGATGGAGTGCTCAACCTGGTCCGATGATTCCACGTATCGCGTCAGGTGCAGATTGATCGGGGTCACCTCGAATGGAATCTTTTCTCGCGGCGACAGTGGCGCCATCTGCTCCGTCTTCAGTAAACTGACGCTATCGTTCCACGGATTTATCTTGATTCTCGATCCCATCGGCAACGCCCCCATCTGTCGCAAGCTGCCCGGGTCAAGCGCCGGCGCCGACTGCAGCAGTTGCGATGTTAAATACACCTGATTCCCTAGCCGCGCACTGATCAATTGCTTCAGCGCGGGTTTCTGGGATTGTAGTAGCAATAGAAACAGTCCCGCATTGGCTAGCTTGTCTGCGTATGGAGATTTCTTTAACAACTCCACGGCCTTCTCACTATTTTTCCGGGCTTCCTCCGGATTGTCCACAAACGAGAGCTTTTTCAAAGCTTCGGTCGGCGTTAGTCGCAAAATATCGCTGAACCCATATTGATCTTGCGCCGGCTTCGGCATCATAGCGTCCGCGACTTCAAACGCAAGCAACGCCGCGAGCGTTTCTTCATTCGGCACGACGTCTATCAACCCCCGGCTTAGCACGATGGTGTTCTGCATCGAGAACATTTCGAAATCACTCGTTATCAACACACGACAATGCAACTCAACTCCACTGTCAAACTTATTGGTCACCATTATGTTGTTCACGATTGTATTCAGCACCTTCTCGACGTCTCCCTCCGGGGCCGCGAGACCGACCCGCTCCAGAACTTCCATAACGTTTTTCTCCGATAGCTCTCTCCACCCTCGCTGTTGTTCAAGCGGGGAGCGATCATGCTGTTCCGACTCGTCTTTCACATTGTTCTGAGACTCAATGAGTAAACGCCCTAATTCCTCCTGGCGGTTTAGCGATGTGAGTCCGTAGCCCCACAGGCGTGTGCGTGCCTTGAATCTCGGCCCACCAGTTCGTACATGCTCAGCCATCTCTTGCGCGAAGATATCGCTTGGAAGCCACTGCCCGGATTTGACGTTCGTGCGCCAGGAATCAAAGTGCAGGTAGAATTCGTCCTCGAAATGCCGCAGAGAGAAGCTTATTTCAGGCGCATAGGTGCCGTTCATTCGAACGATCGTGAAGTCCTGGTCTTCCACCCAAATGCGCCCCCTGAAGCGCGGGCCTTTCGCCTTTGGTGTGCGTTCGACATCAAAGATATAGCAGCGTACATCTCCCAGGAACTCTCGGCCCCGGGATGTAAGCTTGTAGTGGTCTTTATCGAATTCGGCGAAATCCAGGAAAGCCATTTGCAGGAATCCCGCTGGTTCGAAGGACCACATAATCGAACCCTTGTGAGTTTTCTCGATCATCGAGTGAACCTTCATCGTCTTCCCGCGAAAATCGGCTATGCCAAGAAAATAGAGATCGCTTTTCGGCTCCGTTCCCATCAAAGGGCTCGATTTCTCTATTTGGATGTAAGTTTCGACGATGGGCGCGTAACTCGCGATGATTTCCACCTGCTCCTTTTCCCGCTTGAACACGTGCTCCCCGATTTCATTCGTACTTAGTGGCGTTTGTGAAGCCTTCGCGCTCATCGCCGCTGGCGTTGGGCTTGACCCGCCTGGCGCTATTTCATGCTCGCCTCTGTTTATGTGTCCTAGTTCCGAGGTCTGTCCCCAAAGCCCCGGACTCACCGCCAACGCTAGCAATATCAGTGTGTGAGATACAATGCGCATGCTTGCCCCCCGCGAGCTTGAGTTCACCCGCTGAGAATTTCGTCGCTCATCGGTCCGACGAAATGCAAGCGATCTGCCAGTGATGAAGGAGTTTTCTATTCGAGAGCGCGTTCAATCTAATCTTCGAAGAATCTAATGATTACAGTGTTCAAATTCGGTACAACGCCATTCGCTTCGCCTCGCGATTGCAATTTTGCTTTCCCATTTTGGAAATCGAGGAGTTCAGCGTCCCAAACTGGGAAGCTACCCCATCCTGCTTCCTTAAACTCACCATAATCCCAAGCCCTTGTGCCACATCTCGCCTGCCAGTAAAATGTCCCGGCTTCCAGTCGCATCGCATCTTTTTTTCAGTGCCATCTTTAACGGGGTCATTCTGCATGGCGCAGCACTACGACGTTATTGTCATCGGGGGCGGCCACAACGGCCTCGTCAACGCTGCTTACCTTGCCAAAGCAGGGAAGAAGGTGCTCGTCCTCGAACGCCGTCATGTTTTGGGTGGCGCTGCCGTCACCGAAGAAATCTTTCCGGGGTTCCTCTTCTCGGAGTGTTCTTACGTCGTTTCGCTGCTTCGCCCGGAGATTATTCGCGAGCTCGATCTTCCGCGGCATGGGCTGGAAATTCTCCCGCTCGACGGCACCTTCACGCCCATGGCCAATGGCAACCATCTTTGGCGCATGAACGATCACGCCCGCACCCAGCGCGAAATTCGCCGCCACTCGCGCGTCGATGCCGAGGCCTACGACGAATTTTCAAAAATGATGACGCCGATGTGCCGCTTCGTGAAGCCGCTGCTCTCGATGATTCCGCCCGACCCCACCACTCTCAAGCCCGGCGATCTCAAGCAACTTCACTTCCTGATGCAGCGTTTCCGCAGTCTTTCTTCCGACGAGCGGTACACGCTCGTCCAGCTCATGACCATGAGCGCCGCCGATTTTCTCGACCAGTGGTTTGAGACCGACGTCCTCAAGGCCACCATGTCCGCCTCCGGCATCATCGGTACGTTCTTGGGCATCCGCTCGCCGGGCACGGCCTACGTTCTACTCCACCACTACATGGGAGAGATCGATGGTGCATTTCGTTCCTGGGGGTTCAGCCGCGGTGGGACCGGAGCTATCTCTAACGCCATCGCCGACGCCGCCCGCGAAGCCGGCGTGGAAATTCGCACGCAAGCGGGCGTCGCGAAAATCATCGTCAAAAGCGGCCGCACCTGCGGCGTTGCGCTGCAAAGCGGCGAAGAAATCTCCGCCAAAGCCGTCTCTTCCAGCGTCGACCCGCATCTCACCTTCGAGAAATTTCTCGACCCCAGCGAACTCCCGAGCGATTTTCTCGAAAGCGTCCGTCGCTACAAGTTCCGTGGCTCTTCCGGCAAAGTGAATCTTGCCCTCGACGCGCTTCCCGATTTCAAGTGTCTCCCCGGCTCGGGCGCGCATCTGCGCGGCGCGATTTCCATTTCTCCCAGCATCGAGTACATGGAACGCGCCTACGACGACGCCAAGTACGGCAATTTTTCGCGCAGGCCGTACATTGATATCGTCATTCCCAGCCTGACGGATCCAAGCGTCGCGCCTCCCGGCAAGCACGTCATGTCGTGCTTCGTTCAGTACGCGCCGTACAAGCTTGCGAAGGGCAATTGGGACGAGCAGCGCGAAGCCTTCGGCGACGCCGTCGTCAGCGCCATCGCCGAGCACGCACCTAACATCAAAAAAATTATTACCGGCCGCCAAATTCTCACGCCTCTCGACCTCGAACGCGAGTTCGGCCTCACGCAAGGCAACATTTTTCAAGGCGAGCTTTCCCTCGAGCAGCTCTTTTTTCTTCGCCCCGTCCCCGGCTGGGCGTACTACCGCACTCCCATCGACAACCTCTATATGTGTGGATCCGCCACGCATCCCGGCGGCGGCATCATGGGCGCTCCGGGGCGCATTGCCAGCCAAGTCATCCTCAAGGACTGGAAAAAATCAAAAGCTGCCCGTTCGAGTGGGAGCAAGAACTAATCATGCCCATCGGACAGCGTGTAGCTCTTATCGGCGGCGGCCACAACGCTCTCATCACCGCGTTCTATCTCGCAAAAGGTGGATTCAAGCCGCTCGTTCTCGAACGACGTGAAATGGTCGGCGGCGGCGCCATCACCGAGGAATTTCATTCCGGTTTTCGCGCTTCCACTCTTTCTCACACCGTCGGCCCGCTTCGCGCCGACATCGCCCGCGATCTCGAATTTCACAAACTTGATTGCGAGATTCTCCGGCCCGATCCGCGCGTCTTCGCTCCCACGCCCGATGGCAGGTCGCTTCTCTTCTATAATGACCATGCCAAAACTGCCGCCGAAATCGCCCGCCACTCCGAAAAAGACGCCGCGAAGTACACGCAATTCGCCGAAACGCTCGATCATCTTTTCAGCGTTCTTGGTGAGCTCGTTTCCATCACCCCGCCGGCCATTGACACTCCCTCGCCCGAGGATTTCTGGAATCTTTTCAAGGCCGGTCGCAGCGTCCGCAGCCTCGGCAAGAGCGGCATCTTCGATCTACTCCGCTGGGGCCCCATGGCCGTGGCCGATTTCGTCAGCGAATTTTTCGAGACGGATCTGCTCCGCTCTGTGGTTGCCGCACGCGGCATCTTCGGCACCGCTCTCGGCCCCTGGTCTGCCGGCTCAACGGCAGTACTTCTCCTTCGCGCTGCCGCGGATTCTCATCCTGTTGGTTCTGCCGCTTTCCCCCGCGGTGGGCTTGGATCGCTGACTCTTGCGCTTGCCGATGCCGCCCGCAAAGCCGGCGTGGAAATCCGCACCAATGCGGAGGTGCAACACATTCGCGTGAAAGACGGCGCTGTCATCGGCCTGGTCCTTGCCGACGGCGAAGAAATCGCCGTCCAGGCCGTCGTCTCCGGTGTCGACCCCAAGCGCACTTTTTTCAAACTTCTCGATCCCACGCAGCTCGATCCCACTTTTGCTCTGCGCATTCGCAACATTCGCGCCGCAGGCGCCGTCGCCAAAGTTCATCTTGCTCTTGGTGGGCTGCCCGTTTTCTCCGCGCTCGACCCCGCCGAAGGATTTCTCAATTCACTCTCCGGGCGGATCCACATCGGTCCCGAAATCGACTATCTCGAACGCGCCTTCGACGCTTCCAAGTACGGCGAATTTTCCCCAGCGCCCTATCTCGATGTCACTATTCCCACGATCCTCGATCCGTCGCTCGCGCCGGAAGGCAAGCACGTCCTCTCCGCCTTCGTCCAATTTGCCCCCTTCAAGCTCGCCGGCGCTTCCGCGGACGGCAAGACCATTGTTAAGTCCGAATCAAACTGGGACGCTCGCCGTCGCGACCTTGGCGACACCGTTGTCAAGACTCTCGCGCAGTACGCCCCCAATCTGCCCAGCCTCATCGAATACATGCAAGTCATCACTCCGCACGACCTCGAAACCATTTACGGCTTCACCGGCGGCCACATTTTCCACGGCGAACTAGCCCTTGACCAGCTCTTCACCATGCGCCCCGTTCTCGATTGGGCTCGCTACAAAACGCCCATCCGCGGCCTTTATCTCTGTGGCTCGGGCACGCATCCGGGCAACGGCCTAACCGGCGTATCCGGCGCCAACGCCGCCCGCGAAATCATCCGCGACTTGCGATAATTCGCCTAAACCATTGGATTGCTCAGGCTTATAAGTGTTTTACCGCTTTGAAATCGGATTTGTTCGAACCACCACTTCACACATCTCCTTGAACTGTAACGACTTATTAACTACTTGACAGGTATACTTTTTCATGGTACCATTCTGTGTGAATCGTAGCTGCCCTCGCCTTCTGACGAGTCCATCGTCGCCGCAGGATCTCTTCGTATTCACGAAGCTTCTTAATCAGTCGTCCTCTCTTCCACGACACCCGCTCCCTTATCTTGTTCTCGCCACTAGCCACTCGTCACTCGCCACTTCCCCCGTTCTTGACACACCCGTCACAATCCGGCACGCCCACGCGTCCGCAACCCCTCTGGTTTCAATCGCATCCGCACACTTTCCGTCACCTATGGGGTGTGCTTCTGTGCATACCCCCAATCTTCAATCTGAGGACCAAAATGGAACAACAACCGCAAACTCCAGCAACTCCCAAACGTACCCCTCGTGGCGCCGCCCGCTGTCGCCGCCGCAGCCGTGCCAACGGTCGCTGCCGCCTCCCCGTTCAGGATCCCGCCACCGGCCTCTGCTTCAGACACGCCGACCGTGTAGGTAGAACTACTTACAGCGTCGCCGACGTTGCCGACCTCTCCGTTGAGCTTTTCGGGGAATCCGTCCCCTCCTTTCAATCTGCCGAGGAAATCAACTCGACTCTCTGCCACCTCGTAGTCCTCCTCGCCCAGGGCCGCATCTCCTCTCGCCGCGCCGCCGTCATCACCCACGCCCTCAGTCTCATCCTTCGCGGCGTGCTGGTCATCGACAAGAAAGCCTCCGACGCTCCCGTGCAATTCGAGTGGTCAGGGACTTGGCGCCCCCAGTGCGTCATCCGAGCCGAGGCCGCTCGCAACTCCGCCCCCGCTTCCAATTCCAGCTCCAACGAAGATGCCAAGCCTCCAGTCATGAATCACAACTCAAAGGACACCTCCCAGCACGCCTTGTCGCTCCCACAATCCTCGCAGTACAATCCTAGTTTGTCCGTCGAGGAGGAAAACCGCCATGGCCACCGCTGAAGCTAAAATCCGCGTTTCTGAGTTCACCAACGAACCGTTTATCGATTTCTCGAAGCCCGAAAACAGAAAAGCCATGGAAGAGGCGCTGAAAAAAGTCGCCTCCGAATTTGGCCGCGAATACCCGATGTACATCGGCGGCCAAAAAGTCGTCACCGCTGAAAAGCGCACCTCGACCAATCCATCTCACCCTTCGCAAGTCATTGGTGTTTTCCAGACTGCGACCCCCGAAATGGCCGAGCAGGCCGTGGAAGCGGCCAACAAAGCGTTTGAATCGTGGAAACGCGTGCCCGCCGAGCAGCGCGTCGAATGCCTCTTCCGCGCTGCGAAGATTCTTCGCGAACGAAAATTTGAAATGAACGCCTTGATTTGCTACGAAGCCGGCAAAACCTGGCCCGAGGCCGACGCGGACACGGCCGAGACCATTGATTTTCTTGAGTTCTATGGCCGCGAAATGCTGCGGCTTGCGGGCCCGCAACAGGTTGTGCCCATGAAGGGCGAGAAAAATTATCTCGTCTACATCCCGCTCGGCGTCGGCGTAGTGATTCCGCCCTGGAATTTTCCGGCCGCCATCGCTGCTGGCATGACGATGGCCTCGCTCGTCACTGGTAATACCGTCGTCCTCAAACCTGCGGGCGATACGCCGACGGTTGCCGCAAAATTTGTCGAGATCGCGTATGAAGCGGGAATTCCAAAAGACGCGCTCAACTTTCTCACAGGTCCTGGAGCCGAAGTCGGCGACGTCCTCGTGAAGCACCCCAAGACTCGCTACATCGCCTTCACCGGTTCCAAAGAAGTCGGCCTGCGCATCAGCGAACTTGCAGGCAAGACCGTCCCAGGCCAAATCTGGATCAAGCGCACTGTGCTCGAAATGGGCGGCAAGGATTCCATCATCGTCGATGAAGAGGGTGACGTAGACGCCGCCGTGGAAGGCGTCGCACAAGCCGCTTTTGGCTATCAAGGCCAGAAATGTTCCGCGTGTTCGCGCGCCATCGTTTCCGAGAAAATCTACGACTCTTTCGTCGAAAAACTTGTCGACCGCACCAGGAAAATCGCCGTCGGCCCGAGCGAAGATCCCAACAATTACATGGGCCCGGTCGTAAGCAAGTCCGCCATGAACACGATTTTGAATTACATCGAAGTTGGCAAGAAGGAAGGGAAGTTGCTCCACGGCGGCGGACGCGCGCCGGGCGATGGCTATTTCATCCAACCGACGATCATCGCCGACGTCCATCCTAAAGCGCGCATCTCTCAGGAAGAAATCTTCGGCCCCGTGCTCGCGGTCATCAAAGCAAAGAACTTCGATGAGGCTCTCGAAATCGCCAACAACACCGAGTTCGGTCTTACCGGCGGCGTCTACTCGAAAAATCCCGCGAAGCTCGAAAAAGCGCAGGAATCCTTCCACGTCGGCAATCTTTATCTAAATCGCAAATGTACTGGCGCCATGGTCGGCGCGCATCCCTTCGGCGGCTTCAACATGTCCGGCACCGATTCCAAAGCAGGCGGAAGAGACTATTTGCTCCTCTTCCTGCAGGGAAAAAGCATCGCGGAAAAAGTGAGCCACTAGGAGGCGCTGCGAACGAGAAATATTAGAGCGGCGGCGCCGGCTATGACGACGAGTCAGTCAAAGCTTTATCTTTCCTCGCCCATTTTAGCGCGCGAAACACGGGGTAACTGAGTATCAGCACTGCAAGCGCCAGGACCGCTGGGCTTGGCGGCCAAAACTTACCGGATGCCACCGAACCTTGCAAGTCCGTCGCAATCGAAGCGACCAAAAATACGACCGAAGCGGTCAGCGCGATTCCTGTCGTCCAGGGATAACCCCAAGCGCGATACGGCCGCGCCATCTGCGGCTCGCGCTTGCGCAGTAGAAAGAGTGACGCATAAGACAGGGTATAATTCGCAACGAAGAAAAACGCGAGCATGTCGATGACGCGCTCGAATGTTCCCGTCAGCAGGAAAAGCACGCCGGCCACGGTGCTGAGAAAAAGCGCGAGGACTGGAGTGCCGCCTTTATTCACGCGAGAAGCGCGGCTAAAAAATAATCCGTCGCAGCTCATCGCGTGCAGCGTGCGCGTGCAAAAAATCTGATTGGCATTCAGCGAACTCAAAATGGAAACGATCATGATGGAACGGATCACCGGGTCGCCGTACTTTCCAAAGATGCGCCCGGCCGCCGCACCCAGCGCAAAGTCGTTTCCGGCGATTTCATTCAGAGGCAGCACATAAAGCACCGCTAGATTGAGCAGCAGATAAATTCCCATCACGGAGAAAACGCTGCCAAAGATCGCGCGCGGAATGTCGCGTCCCGGATTGCGCACTTCGCCGCCGACGTAAACAACGCCATCCCAGCCGTCGATCGTGTAAACGACGGCCTGCAAACTCAGGATGATGGCGATTATAAATGGCCAGCCGGCAGGAATCGCCGGCAGCGGGGATGCGGAGGCAGAAGCAGCGGCGCGGGCATGGCTTCCCAGAGCGAAGCAAGCCGCTACGAGCAGCAAAAAGGAGGCAGTCTTAAGCGCAGAGGTAATCAGCTGCGTACCACTGCCCCAGCGGATTCCTCGCCATTGCAAGAAGAAAAACAGGCAGATAATGCCGACCGCAATCATCGCTTCATGCCCCGCGAGCACGGGAAAAAAATCCCGGCTGTACTCGGCAATCACGATGGAGAGCGCCGCCGCCGTGCCGCTCGTCGAGAGCCAGTCGCTCCATCCGACGATGAAGCCCGCATACTCTCCGATAGCACGGCGCGAATAATTGTATTGGCCGCCGCTGCGGGGGATGGAGGCGCCAAGTTCGGCGAGCGAGGAAGCGCCGAAGAACGCGTACAATCCACCGACAACCCACACGCCGATGAAGAGCCACGCATTCGGCAGCATTTTGGCGATGTCACCGGGGGTGCGCACGATGCCCGCACCGATAGCGTTTCCAATCGCAACGGCGATGCCGAACCACACACCGAGGACTTGCAGCAGCCGGCCGCGGTTGGGAACGGCGGCCGGCGGCGGTGCCGCAGTGCTGGTGGAAGCCCCGTCCAATGTGTTAGACAATGTGGAGTCTCAGGGGAGTATCGGAAACTCCGCCATCATAATGGCGGGACACCAAAATGCAAGCTGGAAGTCACGGAGCAGCAATGCCGGCGTGAGAAGCGATCGTTCCGATCGAACGCGAGATGGATTGGGGAGACAGGGAACTTGGCAGTAGACCGCGCTCCGATAATCAAGACCGAGATGACCACGAAGCTCGGCGTGAGCGGCGACGCGCCGCCTGCGGATGTTTCGGTCGTCATCCCTTGTTTGAACGAAGCGAATTCCATTTCCTTTTGCGTGGAAAAGGCGCTGAAGTCTTTTCAGGCGGCGGGCCTGCGCGGGGAAGTCGTCATCGCGGACAACGGCTCGACGGACGGCTCGATCGAAATTGCCGAGAAACTCGGCGCGCGCGTCGTTCGTGTCGAGCAACGCGGCTACGGTGCGGCGTTGCGCGCGGGAATTTCCTCGTCGCGCGGCGCATTCATCATCATGGGCGACGCGGACGACAGCTACGACTTCAGCGAAGTGCCGCGCTTCGTCGAGATGTGGCGGCAGGGCTACGACGTAGTTATGGGCAACCGCTTTCGCGGAGAAATCAAGCCGGGCGCGATGCCTTGGCACCACAAATACGTCGGCAATCCGGTGCTCACGTCTGTTCTGAATCTTTTCTTTCATGCAGGCATCGGTGACAGCCACTGCGGCATGCGCGGCTTCACTCGCGCCGTTTACGACCGACTGGATTTGCGCAGCACGGGCATGGAATTCGCGTCCGAGTTCGTGATCAAAGCCGCGCAGCTTGGCGCGCGCATCACGGAGATTCCCATCACGCTATGGCCGGACAAGCGCGGCCGCCCGCCGCACCTTCGCAGCTTTCGGGATGGCTGGCGCCATTTGCGATTCATGCTGATGTACGCCCCGAACTGGCTTTTTATTTTGCCCGGCGCGTCGCTTGTGATGCTCGGGCTTTTTATCGTGTGCTGGCTGCTGCCTGGGCCGCGCCGCATTTCGCCGCACGTTGTTTTGGACATTCATACAATGATTTTCGGCGTGATCTTCACGCTCCTCGGCGTGCAAATTCTTTCGATTGGAACTTTCGCGAAAGTTTTCAGTTATGCGGAGCGGTTCGATCGAAATACGGTGTCTCTGAAGCGCGTGCTAAAACGCGTCACGCTCGAATCCGGGCTGCTTCTTGGCGGCGCGCTCTTTCTTGCAGGTTTTGCGGGATGCGCGTGGGTCACGTGGCAGTGGGCCGAGAGCGGCTTTGGTCCGCTGGAGCAGGTTCGACAGGTACTTTTCTGGTCGATGTGGCTGTTCATCGGCGTTCAGATTATTTTCGCTTCCTTTTTTCTGAGCATGCTCGGCATCAGCCGCGGCACGTACATCGGCGACTACGATCTAAAATAAATGCCCTACACCGGAATCGACCATTTCATCGCCAGGATGCGTTTTCGCGCCGCCTATCCTCATATTCGTCCCGGTTCGCGCGTCTGCGATCTCGGTTGCGGTTTGGAGGCTGCATTTCTGGATTACGCTTCCGACCGCGTGGCGATGGGCGTGGGCCTCGACGATCAAGTCGCGGACGGCCTGCAAGGCCGCTGGCAGCGTGTGCGCGGGGATTTGCGTTCGCCGCTACCGTTTCCGGATGGCCACTTCGATCACGTGGTGATGCTTGCTGTTCTCGAACATCTCACCGAACCGGAGAAGGTTTTACGCGAAGCGTATCGCGTCATTGCACCTGGCGGTTCGCTGATTCTGACGTGGCCATCGGCGATGGTTGATCCGATCCTGCGCGTGTTGCACGGTCTCCGCCTCGTAAGTGATGAAATGGAAAGCGACGAACACCAAAAACGCATCCCGGTTGAGACGCTGCAACAAATGCTCCAGCGCATCGGTTTTCAGAGATTCATTCACCGCCGGTTCGAATTGGGCGTAAACAATCTGATGGTGGCTTTCCGCTAAGATTGCGCCGCGCCGTCAACGACCAGCCCACAATCACTGGTCCGGCGGCGGAGTGTAGGGTTTGATTTCTATGTTGTCAACGTCGGATTCGACGAGCCAGATTTGGCGGTTCTTGAAGTAGGCGAAGAGCTTAGCGTTTTGGTTTTCATCGAGCTCGCGGGCCCAGATGATTTTTGAACCGTCGATGTCGGCGCCGTTGTAGACCCATTCGTCGTGGATGTTGTGATCGTCGGAGTAGCGCACGATGATGAGGTGCTTTCCGGGAGTGTCGAGAAGCTGTTTCATTACGGCGACTCGGCTCGGGTCGCCTGTGCATGTCCACCAGAGCGGATCGCAAGCACGGCGAGCAACGTTAACGCATGTGCTGGCCACGAGGAGCACGACGAGTGCACGGGACAGCGCCACGCCCACCGGGCGCGCCTTCCACTTCCTTGTGCGCAGATGGCGCACGGCCTGCGCTAACAGGGCATAGATCACGCAAGTCAGCGGCGCTGCATAATGCGGCGCAGACCAAATCACCGCGAAGACCCCTGCAAGGCACAAGAAAAACGTAACGACCAGCAAGCGCATCTTGCGGTCCCGAAAAGCAAACGGAAGGGCAGGGAAGAGGAACAGCACGCCTGGCCAAAAGAATTCCACGCCCATTCTCGCCAGTTTTTCCGCCGTCACGTCCCGCGCATCCTTCCAAGTGGTTTGGTAGTCTTCGCGCTCCCAGCCGTTGTAGAAATCCTCGAATTGCTGATTGTGGTACGTAAGTTCGGGCTTGAGGTGCTCCCACAGAAAGAGCGGTGTCGAGTGATAAGTGCGCGTATTCAGAACGTGCGGGAAGAGCAGTGCGTTGCCTGTTAGCCGCCAGTTGTAATACCCGATGAATGCAAGAGTCAAAACAAGGACGGCGGACAGCGGCAACAAGACCGTTCGAATGCGAGCGCCGATTGAGTCGCGCGACTTTATTTTTCCCGCCAGCCACGCGAGGAGCCACACTCCGACTGGAACGCAAAAGAGAAACCCTTCATACGGACGGCTATTTGCGAGAATGGCGATGCCCAGCCCAAGAAGCAGCGCGCTGCCCACGCTTGCGCGCCGCGCGATGCGCGCCAGCGCTCCCAACACGAGCGCTCCGCCGGCGGCTGCGACCGCTCCGCCCCAATAGCTGTTCATCCAATAACTGGCTATACCCAAATTGAGCGCCGCAAACACCCCGCCCAATAAGGCCCATCGCGCCGGCATCCACGCTTGCAGCATCCACAGAATTGCGGCACACATGGCGGCGGCGCTGAGCAATACGCCTATCCACGGATCGCCGAACAACTGCCCGATGGCCATCACGAAGCCCTGCGCAGGCGGGTACATCGAGGCATAGGCGGGAAACCAATTCACGTGAAACGTTTCGAAGCTCATCCACATGGGGTGAGTTGGATTGGCGAGACGGCCGTGCGCAAACGTGTCCGCCATCAGCAGATAACTAAACTCGTCATGAATTCCGGGGATTGGCACGGGCAGCAAAGGCAACACCGCGAGGCGGATGGCCGCGACAGCAACAAACATCGAGCAGACGGCGAGTTTCTTATGCTGTGCGAAACGCGAGAGGGATTTTTCGATTCGACGAAAGACGCTTTCGCCCAGGGTTGGTTTCCAGAGCGCTAGCAGCCCGAGAACAAGCGTGAGCAGCAGCCCAATTTCGGCCGAGGGCCAGAAGTGGGTATCCGATTGGCTTCCGAGGGGATTCATTTCTCGAGAGGGATTCTAACGTGGATTGCTTGCGGAATGCGCGCGTGAGGAAGCACACCACAATTGATGTGCCGGGATCTAGTGAGCCAAATATAGAGCCGTGCGAGGCGCTGGGAAAAGCGGCGGCAGGGCTGCCGCACTCTAAGGTGCGGGATCAGCGCTCGATTTCCATCTCGGTGTTTTCGGCGGGCGATTCGGATTTCTTGACGCTTGCTTCCCCTTCCTTGAAATCCGCAAGTTCCAATCGCAGGTTGCCGGCGTTAGAAGAAAAAGCAAGGCCAGTTTCCATGCTCACGGTGCCAGACCGGATCATCTTCTCGATTTCTCCATCGAAGTGCTGCATGCCTTCGGTGTCGCCATCGCGCATGGCGTCGAGCAAGGACTTCCCCTCGGTTTCGCCCTTCTCGACATATTCGCGAGTGCGCATGGTAGAGGTGAGAATCTCGATGGCGGCGACGCGGCCCGTGCCATCTTTGCGGGGCAAGAGGCGCTGAGAAATGATGGAGCGGAAGGCCTTGGAAAGCCGGTTGCGTATGCCTTGCTGATCGCTCATGGGAAACGCACCGACGATGCGCTCGACAGTCTTCGCGGCGTCAATGGTGTGCAGCGTGGAAAGGACCAGATGCCCGGTTTCGGAGGCTTCCAGGGCGATTTCAATCGTCTCGCGGTCGCGCATCTCTCCGACGAGGATTACTTTCGGAGCCTGGCGGAGGGCCGCGCGAAGAGCGAGGGAGAAAGTGGGAGTATCGCTGTGAAGCTCACGCTGGTGAATTGTAGCTTTCTTGTGTTTGTGAAGAAACTCGATGGGATCTTCGATGGTCAAGATGTGAAACGCCTTTTCCGTGTTCATCATGTCGATGACGGCCGCCAGCGTAGATGACTTTCCCGAACCCGTCGGCCCGGTTACGAGGACGATCCCGTTTCTCAACTGGACCACTTCCCGCATCTTTGCAGGCAGATTCAGTTCTTCAAAGCTTGGAATGCGGTCCGGTATCACGCGCATAACCACGGCGCAGCTTCCGCGCTGACGGAAAATATTGACGCGGAATCTGCCCACGCCGGCAACTCCGTAGGAAAGATCCGCCGAACCTTCTTGCTCGAGCTTCCGGATGGGATGTTCGTTTTTGCCCATCAAGTCTCGGGCGATGTCGTCCGTATCTTGCGCGCTGAGGCATTCGAGCCCCTTGAACTTCAGTTCGACTAGCTGGCCGCTGACTTCAATCTGCGGAGCGCGGCCAGGCGAAAAAATCAGGTCGCTCACATGCCCATGAGATTTAAGCATCGCGGTGATGAGCTGGGCAGTGTCAAATTTGCGTTGCTGAGGTGGCGCCTGTGGTGGAGCGGCTTGCGCTGCCACTACTTGAGTTGGGTTTCCCATTGGTTCTTAACCTGGTCACCTGAGGAGAGGTTGGGTTAAACGAGTAATGACAGAGATGATTGTAAACGTTGGGAAGGACGCGCGGGATATAACTCTGAGCGGACGTGCTCAAAAGTCACCGGGACGATGGAGACGACTTAGCCTCCCAGGCCGCAAGCTTCAGCGAGCCGCGGCGTTCCGTTTGGAACTGGCGCGGCTCGTTCGACGGCGACTGTCCTGCCTGCGACATTTTCGACGTGCAGGAATGAGGAAAAATCGATTGTGAGTGCGCTATTTCGAAGCGCCATCAATGAAGCTGGCGATGTTGGTTTTGAGCTTGGCGAGATCCTCGTCGCGCAGATACATCATGTGCCCCGCGTCGTAATACTGCAGGTGAATATTTTTCTGCAGTTTTTCGGGCAGGCCCAGATGCTCCATCGTAAATTCCGTGGCGTAGAAGGGCGTGGCCAGGTCATACAATCCATTTTCGACTTCGATTTGCAGGTGCGGATTCGTAAGCATCGCCTGGATCAAATCGCCTTCAACGTTCGGCGAGCCGGGAAAACCAAAGTTTTCACCGCTACGATGCTTCCAGTCCCAACTGTTGCCCGCTTCATCGGAGCCGGTGTGGTAGACCTTGTCGTGCCCGAACTTGAGCTCTTCGCGAACGTAAGTATTGAAAGCCGCAGTGAAGGGGCCGGTGATCGAAGTGTCTTGTGGATCGTATTCGGCGAACTCTCCGAGCAAATCGTAGCTGTAGCCTGAGAAGCGGGCGTCGAGACGGCCGGTTGTTAAGCCGCGGCTGCGCTGCAGTTCTTTCATGAATTGCGGGAGGTTCACGCGCAAGTCGGCTTTGATCAGATAGTCTTCGCTCAGGCCGGTGTAACGCGAGAGCTGTTTCGCGACTTCGGCTTTTTCTGAAGCGCCGAGCTTCGCGCCTTTCACAAGAGCGTCCAGGTATCCCGTTTGCGCAAAATGGCGGGCTTCTTCGAGAAATCCGCTGAGATTATCTGGGCGGTCTTTGAGCACCTTGTGATACCACGCCGTCGCCGCATAGCTCGGCAGATAGAATACGTAGGGCATGTCCTCGCCGGGATTGAACGAAATCGTTCCGAGATCGAGCACGGAGGAAATCAGGACAATGCCGTTGAAATCCATGCCATCGTGCGATTGCAGATAGTTCGAGAGCGCGGCGGAACGAAACGTGCCGTAACTTTCGCCAATCAAGAACTTCGGCGAATTCCAACGGTTATTGCGGCTCACATAAGTGTTGACGAATTGCGCGAGCGATTTCACATCCTGGTCGACGCCCCAGAAATCCTTGTCTTGCGATTTGCCGACGGCGTGGCTGAAGCCGGTGCCGACGGGATCGACGAACACCAAATCCGTTTTGTCGAGAAGGCAGTTTGGGTTGTCGGTCAGTTTGTAAGGAGCGGGCGGCGTGGCGTCGGCGTTCACGGTTACGACGCGCTTCGGGGAGAAGGAACCCATGTGCAGCCACACGGACGCGGAGCCCGGGCCGCCGTTGTAGACGAACGAGATGGGGCGCTGGCTTGGATCTTTGACGTCGCTCCGCGTGTAAGCAGTCGAGTAGAGCAGGGCGATGGGTTCGTCCTTTTCGTTCTTCAAGAGAATTGTTGCCGCGGTTGCTTTGTAGGGAATCGTCTGGGTGCCGATTTTGATCGAGTGGTCCGTGACGGAAGATTCTTCCTTTGGCGCAGGAGCGGGTGCGGCGTCGGCTGGTTTATCAGCGGGTTTTGCGTCCTTCTCTTGCGCTCTAATGCCGAACGGCATCGCCATCAAACACAAAACCAGAGCCAAGAGAAACGTACAGTGCTTCAAGATTCTCATTGCGACTTTCTCCCATCCAAATTGAATTTGGCCACCCGCCGAAACGGAGGATTGTAGCTCTTTTTGCTGCGCGCTTGTCTCACTTCTTCTCACGGAGAAGAAACGCGAGCCCCGTGGTTTTTACCTCGGGAGCGAGAGTCAGCGCGCTCAAATCATCGGCGATCCAATCCGCCCCGACGGATAAAAGTTCGTCCTCGGTCGACGTAGTGAGAAGTGCAAGCACACGCGCGCCGGCCGCTTTGCCGGAGCGAACGCCAGACGCCGCGTCTTCGGCAACAACGCATTCTGCCGGAACTATTCCGAGAATCTCCGCGCCCTTCAGGTAGGGATCGGGAAAGGGCTTGCCACGCTGGAGAGCGCTCGCGGTGACCAGATGTTTCGGGATCGGCAGTCCTGCCGCGCGCAATCGCACCTCCGCCAACGCCCGAGTCGCTGAGGTGACAACCGCCCAGCGATGTTGGGGAATCGATTGCAAGAGCGTTAGCGCTCCGGGAAGAGCTACAACATCGGCGATGTCCGCGATTTCGCGGCGCTCGACTTCTCGATCTTCCGCGTGGTGATCGCCGTGGGGCAGCAATTCAATGATCGTGGCCAAGCTCGGGCGGCCGTGCGCTTGGCGCACGACTTCGCCGGGAACCAAGCCGTGTTCGAGGGCCCAGCCGGTCCACACGCGAGCGACGGCGGGAGTGGAATCAACGAGGACACCGTCCATGTCGAAGAGCACAGCGCCGCACTGAATCAAAGTCATAGGCTGCGTTCGATTCCCCCGTGAAGAATGTGAGCACGAAAGGCTTCAAGACTACTGGAGTTCGGGAAAACAGGGAAGGTTGGGGTGGGAGACGGGATTTGAACCCGCGACTTTCGGTGCCACAGACCGACGCTCTACCAGCTGAGCTACTCCCACCGCCGCGCGATTGACCTAGTTTACGCTACTTTCTCGCGAGGGAAAAGCGGGGATGAAAAGCAGCAGGCGAGCGCGGCTGACGCGGCCAAATTGCGAATAACATGGTCCGGCTCCTTGCAGCCGCATTTCATGAATCAAAAACCCAGCCTGGAGCATCCAAATTTTATTGCGGGATTGCAAGAAGCGGGTCCAAACGCTTACAGTACGCTATGCAAAACTCAGCCCGGGCCTGAGGATCCGTGGTTCCGCATTCGTTCTCCGTGGCTGCTGGGAACGGCCTTCCGCGAGCATTTGCCGCTGCTGAGCAGTTCGAGCTTTTGCAAGCACGATAGCCGGCGGACCGTTGCTTTTCGCGTTCCGGAAGACGCGGCTAAAGTTTCTTGGAGTCCGCGGAGATTGATCAGGGCGTGCGATGACTTAGCTCCGCAGGCGAATCAAAGCCGGTGGCGAGATTGAGATTCAAATGATCATCGATTATCCAGCGTGGCGGTCCAAAACCAAGGAGGCTGATGGGAATTCGGGCGGCGGTCTGCTCTTGAGGCTGGAGTTTCAGAGCGATCCGAGTCTGCTCTGCGCGGTGCGTGGCACCATGGAACGCTTGACGGAAGCGTTCGGATTCCCCGAGCCGGAGTGCAGGGCGGTTACACGGGCTGTCGACGAAGCGCTTACGAATATCATCCGGCATTCGTACAAAGGCCGCCTGGATCAGCCGATTGAGATGCTACTCTGTTCCGTTCGCAGGCAATCCAATGCTGAGGCTTCCGATGGGCTTGAGATACTGCTTTGCGATCAAGGCCCGTCCATCGAGCAGGCAGATCTTTGCATGCGAGCGCTCGAGGAAGTAAAGCCGGGCGGGCTGGGGCTGCATTTTATTAAGCAGAGCATGGACATCGTCGAATACAAACGCGCAAATGGGACCAATTGTCTCCGCTTGGTCAAATACGTTCGCGCGGCGAAGAAGAGCGTGAACTCGTAAGACTCGAAGGAGAACACACTGTGCAGATTTCTAGCCGGCAACTCGATAAGACCACAATCTTCGATGTGTCGGGAGATATCGACCTGGCGAATTCGCCAGCCGTCCGCAAGGCCCTCCTGCATGAAGTGCGTGACAACCGCACGCCGCGCGTGGTGATGAACCTCAGCAAGGTGCGCTACATCGACAGCTCCGGAGTGGCTTCCCTGGTCGAAGGCCTGAAGGCGTCGCGCGATGTCGGCTCGCGTTTCATCCTCTTTGGATTGAGCACCTCCGCTCGCGAAGTGCTGCAGCTCTCGCGCTTGCTCAAGATTTTTGAAGTTTATGACAACGAAGAGCAGGCGCTCGCGGGCTAACAAATTTATTTCGGGGGCGGCAGGTTTCCCGAGTTTCACTGAATTGCGTTACAGGAAAGGGAGTCGCGCGCAATAGCGATGCAATTCGTGTCACAAATCGGCGACGGCGTGACGAACAGCCTTGCCTATGTCGGCTCCCTGGCTACGCTGGGGGGCCGCGCGGCCTATTACACGTTTATCGGGCCGTTCCGAGGCAAGCCGCTGCGCTTGCAGCGCGCCGTTTCGCAGGCCATGGACGTGGGTGTCCGGGCTTTGCCGATTCTTTCTTTGATTACGTTTTTTATTGGATTGATTCTCGCGCTTCAAGCCGCTTACGAATTGCGACGCTTTGGCGCGATGAACTATGTGGCCACCGCCGTGGCGGTTTCGATGTCGCGCGAACTTGGGCCGCTCATCACGGCCATCGTGGTCATCGGCCGGTCGGGCTCGGCGTTCGCCGCGGAAATCGGCACGATGAAAGTCACCGAAGAGATCGACGCACTGGAAACGATGGCCATCAGCCCGATCCGGTTTTTGGTCACGCCGAAATTTTTGGCGATGATTGTGATGCTGCCCTGTCTCACGATTTGGGCCAACGCCATGGGCATTCTCGGCGGCTCGCTGTTCGGTGTAGCGCAAGCCGATTTTACGTTTCGCCGTTATATCCAAGCCTCGCTGGATTCGCTTTTTCTGCGCGACATCATGACCGGACTTGTGAAGAGCGTGATGTTCGGCATTACCATCACGGCCGTAGGATGCCAAGAAGGATTGGCGACAGGAGCAGGCGCGGAGCAGGTCGGCCGCTCAACGACAAGGGCTGTTGTGGTCTCGATTTTTCTCGTCGTGTTGGTGGATCTGGTTTTTACGAGCCTGTTCTTTTTCGTAAGCGGCAGTTAGGAACGTGTGACCTTGCCAACGGATGCGGAAAACACGGATTCGCTCGATTCGCAAGTGATGCTGTCTCTGCGCGATGTGCGCGTGAGTTATGGCGAGGTCGAGATTCTGCACGGCATCACCTTTGACGTGAAGCGCGGCGAAACGCTGGTGATTCTCGGAGGCTCCGGCTCCGGCAAGAGCACGCTGTTGCGGACGCTGGTCGGCCTGGAAAAAGCGAGCTCGGGAGAAATCTGGATCAAAGGCAAAAACATCGCCGCGATTCCCGATTCGGAAATGGACGAGATCCGCAAAAAAATCGGCATGTCGTTCCAGGGCGGAGCGTTGTTTGGCTCGATGACCGTCGGTGAAAACGTGGCGTTGCCGCTGCGCGAACACACCAAGCTCGAAGACTCGACCATCGAAATTATGCTGCGCCTCAAGCTCGAACAAGTTGGACTGGAAGGATTCGAATACTACATGCCTTCGCAACTTAGCGGCGGCATGAAGAAGCGTGCGGCCGTCGCTCGCGCCCTGGCCATGGACCCGGAGATTCTTTTCTTCGATGAACCGTCGGCGGGATTGGACCCGATCATCGCTGCCGGTATCGACCAATTGATCCTGGAACTGAAGCAAGCGTTCCGCATGACCATCATCGTGGTCACGCACGAACTGGCCAGCGCCTACTTGATCGCCGACCGCATGGTGCTCATCGACAAAGGCCACGTCGTGGCCATCGGCACGACCGCGGAAATGCGCGCCAGCACGCAGCCGCGTGTGCGGCAATTTCTGGATCGCGTGCCCGAACCGGAAGTGGCGCGCGAAATGGATTATCTGCAAATGCTCACGCAAGACCGCCGCTTGTGACGAGCGCTAGCAGGGGAAAGAGGACGTGATGGCAGGAAAGCGCGAATCTGTTTTCGTGGGACTTTTCGTTATCGTCGCTGCGGCAGTGCTGATAGGCATGGTGTTTGCGATCTCCGGGGCCTTCGGCCGCGTGACGAAGACTTATCATGCTTATTTTCCGTTCGCCGGCGGAATCGAGCAGGGCGCATCCGTGCGCTACGCGGGTGGCCCCAAAGTTGGCCGCGTGGAAAAATTAGCCATCGACCCGAAGAATCCCGCGCAAATCGACGTTATTTTCAGCGTGCAAACCGATCTGCCCGTCAAGACAGACAGCCGCGCCAAAATCATGAGCATGAGCCCGTTGGGCGACAATCACCTGGAAATTCTCCCAGGCGGCGCGCAGACTGCGCTCGCCCCTCCAGGCTCCCTGTTGCCCTCGGACGCTTATGTGGATTTCAACGCTCTCACCGCGCAGCTGAATGACATCGCGCCGCAAGCGAAGCAACTTATCCAATCACTCAACGATCGCTCCTCGGAATTGAAGGTGACCGTCGAACGCGTGAATGACCTCTTGAACGCCCAGAACCGCGCAAATCTCTCGGCTACTCTTGCAGACGCGCGCGGCATGATTGAAGAAAACCGTCCGCAAATCAAGTCCACGATTCAGCACTTGGATACCGTGAGCCAGAAGTTGGAACCGCTTCTTCAAGACCTGCGCAACACCGCCGAGGTAGCCAACAAGACCCTCGATCACATCGACGAGTTTCTCGGCGAAAACCGCGCCGACGTCCACCAATCGGTGGTCGAGCTTCGCAAATCCTTGACAACCCTCACCGACATTACCAACCGCGTCGACCAAACGCTCGACGTCAACACCGAAAACATCGACGAGCTTCTGGACAATTTCCGCCGCGTCTCCCAGAACCTGAAAGAATTCACGAACACCATCAAGAAACGTCCTTATACTCTCATTCGCGCGACCAATCCCACCGAACACAAACCCGGTGAACGCCAATGAAGCGAGGAAAAAGCGAACACATGACGAGCTCCACTGAACTGCCCACTAACCCGGCGCGCGCCGTAAGTGAACGCCGTGTTTTTCGGAAACTCTTTTTATGTTCGCTCGCGCTGACGGTTAGTTTAGCGGCCGGCTGCGGCGCAGCCCGGCCCAGCAAGTACTATCAATTAACAATTCCTGGAGACCTGGCGCCAGCGGCGAATCCAAATCCCATTCCCGTCACGCTCCTGATTGGCCGCATGACAGGCCCCGCGCTCTATCGCGAGGACGAGATCGTCTATAGCTCCGGCGGCGAGGGCATGGGGACCTATGAATATCATCGCTGGGCGGAGCCGCCCACGGAGATGATCGCGGAAATTATGCTTCGGCAGCTTCGCGCGTCCGGCCATTATCGCGCAGTTTATACTCTGCGAAGCGATATCCATGGAGATTTTCTTTTGCACGGGCGTCTTTATGATTTCAAGGAAGTCTCAGGAAGTTCGGAAGTAGCCCGCGTCACTATGGAGCTCGAGCTTCGCAACATCAAGACGGCAGCCTCGGTCTGGTCGCACTTTTATTCGCATGACGAACCCACTGCTGGGAAAAACGTTGACGCGATTGTCGCGGCTCTCGACAAAAATGTCCAGCAGGGCATCGCCGAATGCCGCGCCAGCCTCGATGAATACTTCGCGGCACATCCGCCCCAGCAGCCCGCCCCATAGTCCGAGCCTGCATTTCTCACAAACACTCGCGTGCGGGAATTCCCTAGGGGCACGCCATGCCCGTCCGAATGGAATTTTCGGTAAGTTGTCGCGGTGTTGTCAGCCGACACGCCGCAAGGTCAACAACGTAACGTCGTCGTCCAACTCGGGGCGTCCCCGGTGAGATTGCACACCGTCCAGCAGCGCGGAGGAGAAATCAGGCAGCCGTACGGGCCCCTGAAACTTAGCCAGCGTCGATTCCGCCAGACGCAGGAACCCGCGTGGCGTCAGCTGGTCGCCGCTGGGTGACTGCACTTCCGTCGCTCCATCCGAAAACGCCAGAATCATGTCGCCCGGACGAAGCTGAATGCTCTGCTCGCTGTACATCTCTCCCGTAACGATGCCGAGCGGCAAATTCTCCATCCCTTCTCCCAACTCAAAAAACTTTCCTTCTCTCGCCCTCCAAAGCAGCATCCGCGGATGCGCCGCATACGCAAAATTAAACTCGCCCGTCCCGCCATCAAATGTCCCGGTCACCACGGTCGTCAGCCGCAATGCCTCGCTCGACTTCTCCGAATCCAGCGTGAATTCGTCATTCAGCGAAGCCAGCAGGCCCGCGGTATCGCGAACATCTTGAAACTTGTGCAGCAAGTGATGGACGTGCCGCGCCACTTTACTGGCCACATAGCCATGACCCACACAATCCGCCAGCACTACCCGCGCAATATTGTCGCTGCACGAAAACACCGCAGAAAGGTCCCCGCCTCTCTCCGCGCCGGAGGGTATGGCGATGACATCCGCCTCCAGCCCCGCCAACTCCAGCGAACGATGTGCCCTCTCGTTGCCCGCCCATAATTCCATGCACCCAAACGGCCGCGCGGCCGACGTCGTGCACACAAACATTTCCGGTTTGGTTTTCTTGAACTTCATAATATTTTTGATGCGCGTACCCGCCAAATCGCTACGTGCCGCGCCCGCGCAACGCCCAAGTTTACTCGGCCCGTTTCACAGATGGAAATTCTGCCACAGGCCGTGGCAGGCCGATTTCCGCCGATTCAGTTAGCCAGGAGTTACAATCCACTAGCGACTTTCCATTTCCTCATTTCACTGGAGTTGGCTAATAGGGCTGGTCTTTCTGCTGGAGTTCCTCACGAACTTTGGGAGTAATCCAGACGAGCTTCCCTCCGAGTCCCTGAATCGTATCCATCGCATAGATCGCATTCATGTATAGCGTGTCGTGGTCAGCTTCGAAGTAAACCGTCCAGTCCGCCCGACGACTCAGTTCTTCCTTCAGTTTTGTCCCCAATCCCTCTCGCGATACCAATTGTCCGTTGACATAGTATTTCTCGTCCACAGCGAGATATACGCCTAGAGTTTCCTTCGATGGACTCTTCTGGCTTGGCAGGGAATACCGCGTTCTAAGCTCGATAGGTAACCCATGGGAATGGCCCCGCCCGACAAAAATCATGAAAAAGAGAACTAGGATCCACAGTACGGCACCATACATGAGGCCAAAATTCGGCAGCCGCGTGATCAAAGGCATTGGACGGTGACGAAGCAGCCGCAAATGGTTTCGAGGAACCACCTCGGGAAAGAAACGGAGAGAAACTTCTTTCGCGAAGTATCTCCGAAACCAAATTCCTAGCGACCAGGCAACGCAGCCCAGGCCAACGGCGCCAAAGTAGAGGAATAGGTTCGAGAGGATGTTCGTGCCTTCCTCATATTCGTACAAATCAGGTGTTCGAATGACTACTCGAGGCTGTCGTTCTTTCAGACATTCGGTGCCCTTGGGAAACGTCATCTTCAGCAGGTAGGCCCCGGACTGAGCTCTGAAACCGTCCAAGTTCATTCCATTAGCCCATCCAAATCCTGTGGAGGACTCTGCCCACGGCACGCTGTGTCTCTCGTACCATCTGGCGAGACGATCTACCTTCCAACTTGGGCGCGGGAGCGTGCCTGGAGAGCAATATTCCGAATGAACATCCTGGGATTCGTTAAACTCGAGATACACCCAGTACGTTCCTGGGAAATTAATGTTGAAGTGGATCGTCTGAATCTTCTGGGAATTAAGCTCGGCGGGGACATCGACAGGTTCCGTGCTGCGCGAGTTGAACCAGTGTTGGATGTAGTGAGGCACAAGCAGTCCAACGAGAAGAGTCACCACCCCGGCGATGAGGAGAGGTCTTGGAGCCATTTGCACTAGTGTATTGGACACCCGAGACCGCAAATGGGTGCCCGGTTTCATGAGTTCCTAACGAGTAACCAAGCCTGGCGCCCAACCGCGCACTGAATCCGTTGGCCAGTCACGAGCCCGTACTTCGCCACGTTACCTAAATCGTCGCAACCCGCGTACGCCGCCTCACGCCCTCTCCGTGTCTTGCTAGACTATTTCCAGAGGAATCGCGTCCCCGCGCATGAGCCCCTACGAAACGGATCGCCGCCATCTCGAGCGGCAAATCGTCTACGCGCGCCCTATCGTCGTTTTGCTTTCCATCCTGGCGCTGTTCGAGCAGCCCAATCCCCAAGCGGCCAGGCGCTCCATTTCTTTCCTCGTCGCTTACCTGATCGTTTCTCTTGCGGTCATAGCGCTCGAACGCTTCCTCCGAAAACGATCCTGGCACTTGCCCATCGCTTGCGATCTCCTAGCGCTCGGCTTTTTCATGTACATCAGCCCGCTCTCCGTCCCGGTCTGGTTTCCGTATCTGTTCATCTGCTGGGTCGCGGGTATGCGCTGGGGACTTCGCGCCGCAATCCCTCTCGCCGGCGCGCTCGCCCTCATGCTCGTTCTGCTCACCGCCGTGAAAGGCGAAATCGGCTGGATGCGCGTCATCGCCTGGGTCGGTCTAGTCGGCGGCACCTTCGCCGGCGGTGCTGCCCTGGCCTTCCTTGCAGACCGCAGCCGCCACTTCGCCTCGCAAAACGATTTCTTCTCCCGCATCACCGCAACGCTCCAAGTCGACCAGGGCCTCGCCGAATCCCTTCGTCTCCTCCTCGACGAACTCGCCAGAGCGTTCAGGGTCGAGGTCGCCCTCCTCGCCTACCGCGACACCGATCTCGAGCGCATTTACCTCTGGCGGCTCAAGGCCGGCGAAAGCGAGCGCCTCGTCCCAGAAAGTTACTCCCTCGCCCGCGCTGACGGCTTCCTTCTCGATGACATGGACGCCACCGTCTGCTGGAACAGCCTCGAAGGCGCAGGTAGCGGCTTTGGATGGGACCGCCGCGATGGCCGCCGCCTCAACAGCCTCCCGCGCCTCCCCGGCCCCACGCAGCAAGAGCTCGGCATGCGCTCCATGCTCTCCGTGGCCTTCGACCAGATGGGTCAGCCGGCCGGTCGCCTCTTCCTGATCAACGGCCGCAAGCCCTTCGAACGCCCCGACCTCGCTTGGCTCGAACGCATCTCCCGCCACATCGGCCCCTCGCTCGAAAACGTCTTCCTCCTCCGCCATCTCCGTGCCCGCGCCATCGAAGGCGAGCGCAGCCGCATCTCCCGCGACCTCCACGACGGCATTCTCCAAACCCTTCTCAGCATCGAAATCCAGCTCGACGTCCTGCGCCGCCGAGTCGCCGCCTCTCCCGACCAGGCCGAAGCCAGCCTCGGCAACCTCCAGCACACCGTCAAAAACGAGTCCGCCGAGCTTCGCCGCATGGTCACTGACCTGCGCCCCCTGCGCGTCCAGAGCGCCGATCTCGTCGATCTAATGCACGGTTTCGCCGAGCGCTACCGCAACGAATCCACCCTGGCCCTCGACGTTATGATCGAATCCGCCGACCTGCACGCTCCCGACCGCGTCTGCCGCGAGATTTTCCAGATTTACCGTGAAGCACTCAACAACATAAAAAAGCATGCGAAGGCTTCCCATGTCGTGGTAAAACTGTCGCAGGACGACAGTCGCATCGTTTTGGTAGTTGACGACAACGGCGAAGGTTTCAGTTTCGCCGGCCGGTTTACCGGGGATGAGCTCGACCGCCTGCGATTGGGTCCGATTTCCATCAAGGAGCGTACGCGTACTGTGGGGGGCCTGTTGACTGTAGAGTCAAACCCCGGCCATGGCGCTCGACTGACTATCGAGGTTCCGCTCGGTTGACATGGCCAAAACTAAACAACAAATTCGCGTCCTCCTAGCCGATGACCACGCGATCTTTCGCGACGGCCTCCGCAAACTTCTCGATTCCGACGAAGACATCACCATCGTCGGCGAAGCGCAAAACGGCGCCGAGTGCATCAAGCTCCTCGCCAAGCTCAAGCCAGAAATCTTGCTGCTCGATCTCCGCATGCCCGATAAAGACGGCCTCGCCGTCCTCGAGGAAGTCAATTTCGACACGCTCCCCACGCGCGTCATCGTTCTCACCGCCGCCGAAGATGATCGCGACGTCGTCCGCGCTATGCGCCTCGGCGCTCGCGGCGTAGTCCTCAAGCAGTCCGCCACGGACTTGCTGGTAAAAAGCATCCACCGTGTTCACGCGGGCGAAATTTGGCTCGATAATCGCATGACCGCCGAGGTCATGAAAGCTTTCTCGAAATCTTCCGAATCCGGCCCGCGCCGCGAAAAGCCCCTCCTCAGCGACCGCGAAAAAGAAATCGTCCAACTCGTCGCCCAAGGCTTCCGCAACAAGGAAATCGGCGAAAAACTCTTCATCAGCGAGCAAACCGTAAAAAATCACCTGCACAATATCTTCGACAAACTAGGCGTCTCTGACCGCCTCGAACTCGCCCTCTACGCCATCCATCACCGGCTCATCGACCAGACGTAGCCGCGCCGAGGGACACCCCGTCCAGTTCCCAATTAAGGGATAATTCCGACCGCCTCTACAGCGTTTACCGGATAGCCAAGAAGGCCTCTATCCCTGATTGTAGACGCGCGAAGAGGGCTAAGACTCTTCGAAAGAAGAGAGGTGCAGCCATGCTATTTCATTGTCCATGGAGTCGAGGCAAACGCCCCCGCAGATCTGGGAAGCGAGGATTCTTCGAGGCTTTTCTGACCGAGCTGTTATGTCCGGCCATTTCGCGGCGGCTATTGGGATTGCCGCTTTCTATGTCGGTATAGGAAACTGAACCTGCATAAGCACTCGTCCCTGTACGAGAGTCTCTTCTCGACATTGCATACACCGCCAGGAACGCCCGCCGTCTGTCTCTCCACATAAGGTTTTGCCCCGCTAAGATCTGCCAGTGCGCCTGGCATCGGCGCGCCCAGATGGAAGTCACCTCAGGGTTTATTCGAGCTTGACAATAAACGCGCCTTTGTATATAACCAAGAGGTTGTACAACCTGTGAGTTATGCAATGACTTCTTCCGATCGCCTCGACGCCACCTTCGCCGCTCTCGCCGATCCCACTCGCCGCGCCATCCTCGCTCGCCTCGCCTCTGGCGAAGCCTCCGTCCTCGAACTCGCCGAGCCCTTCGAAATGACTCAGCCCGCCGTCTCCAAGCACCTCAAAGTCCTCGAGCGCGCTGGCCTTATCTCCCGCAGCCAGGATGCACAGCGCCGCCCTCGCCGCCTCGAAGCCAAGCCCCTTGCCGAGGCGAACGAATGGCTCGAGAAATACCGCCGCATCTGGGCCGCCAACTTCCAGCGCCTCGACGCCCTTCTGGATCAGCTCCAGATCGGCGAGCTGAAGGCCAACCAGAAAAAAAGTGCCCGCACAAAGCGATAAAGGAGATCACCGGTGATGAACCCTGGAAATTTCAAGCTGACGACGCGCGGAGACCTGGAGATCGTAATGACGCGCGACTTCAACGCGCCTCGCCGCCTGGTTTTCGACGCCTTCACGAAGCCCGAACTGGTGAAGCAGTGGTTACTCGGGCCGCCCGGCTGGTCGATGCCCGTCTGTGAAATCGATCTAAAGGTAGGAGGCGCCTATCGCTACGTGTGGCGCCAGGACTCCGACGGAGCCGAGATGGGGATGGGCGGCGTTTTTCGCGAGATCGTCCCGCAAGAACGCGTCGTCTGCACCGAGGCGTTTGACAAGGCTTGGTACGCCGGCGAGGCGCTGAACACACTTCTCCTATCCGAGCAGGGCGGAAAGACTACGATGACGACGACTGTACTCTACCAGTCGCGCGAAGCTCGTGACGGCGTTCTCAAGAGCGGCATGGAGAAGGGCGTGGCTGCGAGCTACAACCGGTTGGCCGAGTTGTTTGCATCGCGTGGAATTGCCGGGATGGAGAAAGGCGCCGGCTGAACAACGAATTTCGTTAGGAAAAACTAAAAGGAGAACTATATGCAAAAGGTCACGCCATTCTTGTGGTTCGACGGCCAAGCAGAAGAAGCTGCGAAGTTCTATGTCTCGATTTTCAAGAACTCAAAGCTTCTGAGCCCCACAACTTTCCAACTCGACGGACAAGAATTCATCGCTTTCAACGGCGGCCCTCATTTCACTTTCACCCCCGCCATCTCGCTATTCGTGAACTGCGAGACCCAGCAGGAAGTCGATGAGCTCTGGGAAAAACTTTCAGAAGGCGGCGAAAAAGTAAGATGCGGCTGGCTCAAAGACAAATTCGGCGTCTCCTGGCAAATTATCCCTTCAATTCTGGGCAAATTACTGTACGACAAAGATCCCGAGAAATCAGCGCGGGTCCGCAATGCCATGCTTCAAATGACTAAGATTGATATAGAAGGCCTGAAACGGGCCTACAACCAAGGGTAACCCCGCATCGAGCGAATCCAGAAGAACAGCGTTTGATTGACCTCGCACGCCTTTCTCTGGTATCAACAAAAGCCGAATAGCGAGGAGCCTATGTCCACCACACGACGAAACTTCTTCCGCAACGCCGCCGTTGGCACAGCCGTCGCTGCGGGTCTCCCAACACTTGCGGATCTAGCTTTCAGCGAACTCGCGCCCTCCTCCCGCGCCAGCGAGCCCGGCGGCCCGATCATCCTCAGCCGCAATGAAAACGCCTACGGCCCTTCGCAGAAAGTAATCGCCTCCATGCAGGACGCTCTGCGCTTTGCGAATCGCTATCCCGATCCCGCCGTAAGCGCCCTTCACGAACGAATCGCCAAATCTCATTCCATCAAGCCCGAGCAACTGGTCCTCGGCTGCGGCTCCGGAGAAATTCTCAGCACCACCGCTTCCTCTTTTCTTGGCCCTGGCAAGACCCTCATCACCGCTGTGCCCACTTTTGAATCCATCGGCCGCTGCGCCAAGGCGATGGGAGCGCAAGTCATCGAGCTTCCTCTCACCAATAATTACTCCCACGATCTCTCAGCCTTGCTTTCGCGCGCCGACGCCACAACCGGTCTCGTGTACATCTGCAACCCCAACAACCCCACCGCCAGCCTCACCCCGCGTAAAGACCTCGAAGATTTCATCCGCAAACTTCCGCCCGCCACCACCGTCCTCATCGACGAGGCCTACCATCACTTTGTCGGAGCCACACCGGATTACATCTCCTTCATCGACAAACCCATGGATGACGATCGCGTCATCGTCGCCCGCACTTTTTCAAAAGTTTTTGGCCTGGCAGGAATCCGCGTAGGCTATGCCGTCGGCGCACCCGCCAGAATCCAGGCTCTCGCCGCACGCCGTCTCCCCGAAGGCCTCAATGCCGTCGGCGCCCGAGCCGCCTTGGTTGCCTACGATGATCTTGATTACGTGCAGATGAGCGAAAAACGCAACGCGGAAGATCGCCAGGAATTTTTCAACCAAGCCAAAGCCCGCAAAGTTTCAGGAATCGCTTCGTACACAAATTTCGCCATGCTCAAAACCAGCCGCCCCGCCGTCGAGGTCATCGACCACTTCAAAAAGAACAACGTCCTCATCGCCCGTCTGTTTCCCTCCATGAACACCCACGTCCGCGTCTCTTTCGGCACCCCTCCCGAAATGAAAGAGTTCTGGCGCGTCTGGGATCTAATGCCCATGGCGTAGTTTGAATCAACAAACCAATATGATTTGGCCCCCGCGCCGCCGCCCTCGTCCCCGCATAAAGAAAGGGATGGCCCGCGGCTAGGACCGCCTCGAAGCCCTCCTGCCATCGCTGAAGCCTTAAATGCCCACAACCACATAATCCCCCCGCCACAAACCGCAAAGAAAAATAGATGCCCCTTTCTGATCGGGAGCCATCCTCTTCGCCCTGCCATGAACCGCACTTCACGCATTCCCGGTGGGCTCGCATGTAAGGAAAAAACTAGTGTGCGCAAGCAAGCACTAAAACCGGACAGCTCAACGTTTCCAAAAAACGTAACTCGCCCACAATCCTCGACCGCAATAAGAAACTAAAGATAGGCGATGTTCCTATGTGGTTTTGCGTATAAATTTAGAATAAATTATGAACATGCACCGCCTAAAAAGTCTTCGTAACTTTTAGAAAACAAACGTTAATCCGTTCTCTCCAGAGATCACTCTCTACTGGTTATTTGATTGCACTCATCCCGCCGCCTGGTATGTGAAGAATTTTGTCGCATGCCTGGTGAATGCCCCGGCCCTCACTGTCACGGCAGGGGGGCTTGAGTTACTGCCCGAAAACGCATTCGTTGCCATCTTCAAAGTGTTTTTACAAACCGGGAGGAATTTGATGCGGAAGTCAGCAATGAGGTCAGCAATAAGATTGGTAATGGCAGTTGCAATTGTGTGCTTGCTTGCAATTTCAGCTTTAGCCGATATTACGGGTGACATTCAAGGCACAGTCTTGGATGCCGCCGGGGCCAGCGTAGCGCAAGCGAAGGTTACCGTTATGAATTTAGCCACCAGAGCGACTCGGACAGTGATATCCAATGATGCCGGGGAGTTTACTGCTGCGCAGCTCGACATTGGAAGCTATCAAGTTACGGTCGAAAAGGATGGGTTCAGGAGCTTCACACAAACCGTCGTCGTGCGAGACGGTGAAAAAACCCGTATCCAGGTGCAGATGCAGGTCGGAAACGTGGCCGAGACGGTGAACGTGGAAGCGAGCGCGCTTCCGACACTCGATGTTGCCACAGCTCAATTGAGCGATTCGCTCAATTCCGAAGAAGTTCTGGCCCTCCCGAATCTGGCTCGAGATCCCGTAGTCTATGCCACGCTATCCCCTGGAACCGTTCCGGTTTCCGTGAACAATCCCTTTCTCGGAGCCGGAAGCTTCAACTCCAACGGCTCGCGCGGCAGATCAAATAATATTACTTTGGACGGCGTCACCGCCACCGATGTTTCCGTGACGGGCGAGTCCGGCGCGGCGTTCGTACAGGACAGCGTTGCCGAAGTAAAAATCATCACCAACAATTTTGATGCGGAGTTCGGTCGCAATTCCGGTTCTCAAATCCAACTCATTACCAAGAGCGGAAGCAATGCCTATCACGGTTCAGTGTATGAATACTTCCAGAACAGTGGTTTGGGAGACGCTCGCGGTTACTTCACGCCCGCTGGCGACCCAGTCACGAAGGTCGTGCAAAATCAAGGCGGAGTGACTTTCGGAGCTCCCATCATCAAGGATCACACATTCTTTTACGGTTCCTGGGAGGTCGATCGAACGGCCGGCGCGGGGGCGACGGTCATCGCCAACGTTTTGACTCCTGCACAGGCTGCGGGCATAACGAATCCCACTTCAGCCGCAATATTTAAGGCCGACGGCTCTTTCACCTCCCCGACAGGCTTTTTGCCCGAGGCATCAGCCAATACGTCGCACGGAGACACCTGGACGGTGCGCGTCGATCAAATTTTGCGCGGCGGGAAAGATACGCTGTTTGTTAAATATGGCCAAAGTCCGGCGACGACCGTCTCTCCGGGTCTTACTTTTATCTTTTCCAATCTTCCGGGTTTTGGCGCGTCCGTCACAGCGGAACCCCGCGATATCACCATCGGCTACACTTCCGTATTGACCTCTAACCTAGTTAATTCCTTTCATTTTGGTTTTGGGCGGGCCAATCCTAACTTTCCGATAAATTCTCCGTTCGCCACTGGCCCCGAGGTTTTTTTCGGCGATGGAACCTCATCCTTCGGAACGACCGACATTCTTCCGCAAGGGCGTGTGCAGAATACTTTCCAATATTTGGACGTGGTGTCGTGGACGAAAGGAAAGCACACGTTTAAGTTCGGCGGTGAAATGGACCGCTACCAGGCGCCCAGTACCTTTGAGGCCAACGCCTTCGGAAATCTATCGTATGCGAACATCGCGGCTTTCCAGGCTGGAACGCCAACTTCGTGGACGCAGACATTGGGCCCCACTGGCCGGCATAACTTCTCGCTCGATGCTTTCGGATTCGTCCAGGACGACTACCGCGTGACCAGGAGCTTGACACTCAATCTGGGATTCCGGTTTGAGACTTCGGGAGGCGTATCGGAAGGCGCTAATCTGCTCTCCAATCTCGATCCGCTCAATCACACACCCATTGGCACCCTTGGACTTGGCCCGCTCGGCGGGGTCGACCTGGGAGGCACGGCGTTCAACCGCAACTATAATCCAGCGCCCCGTTTGGGCTTTGCTTGGAACCCTGGCAACGGTAAGCTCGTTTTCCGCGGTGGTTATGGGATCGCTTATGACTTCATCTATCTGAATCCGATTACCAACCTGCGATTCGCTCCGCCATTTACGAGTGCGCTTACCGTCGGTGCGTCCTCGTTCACCGGCGGCAATACGGTTGCGAATTTGATTGCTGGCACAGCACCGGTGCAAGCTGCGGCCCTGGCCAGTTTAGGGACGTTTTCTCCAACCGTCTCCGACTTTGGAGGATTTGACCCGGTATCACAAAACCTCAAAAACCCCCGCAACCAACAATGGGACTTTGGAGTCGAGTATCAGGCTCCGCACGATTTGGTCCTGAAAGTTACCTATGTCGGAAGCCACAGCGATCGACTGCAAGTCAGCGAGCCGATCAACCTCGTGAATCCGGCCAACATCCCGGCAGCCCCGACCAGTCTTGCAGATCAGACCGCGCGACAGCAGCAATTCATCAACACGTCTGAGAGCGAAGTTGGCAACAACCCTATAACGCCTAAAGGATTGAACAACCTGATCGACCAGCGATTCGATAATGTGACGCAAGTACAAAGCACCGGAACCTCAACTTACAATTCACTGCAAGTAGAGGGCATCCGGCGCTTCAAGAACGGGCTCACCTTCGACGCTAACTACACCTGGGCGCACACTATCGACGACATTTCCGATGCTCTCGGCGTGTTGGTCAATGACAGCGCGGTCCCCCTGGATGCGTCCAAGCCCATTTCCTTTCAACGTGCCAATTCTGAGTTCGACGTCCGGAATCGTTTCGTGTTGAGCTATACCTACGAGCTTCCGTTTGCCAAGGGTTTCCACGGCTGGAAGAAGTATCTGCTCGATGGTTGGAGCCATAGCGGTATCTTCAGCACTCAATCTGGGCTGCCAGTTAGCATTCTGGCCGCGCCTATTACCTTGTGCAATGGCGCGGGCGGAGCGTCCCTCGCCAATTGCGTGGCGGATGGAGGGAATGAGGTTTCGATCAATGACCTGCTGCTGAATGGAACGAACAACGGAGGAAATATCACCAATACCCTGGTGAATGGTAACCCAAAGCTACTTCACCCAGTGCCTTTTTCCTCTTCCTTTACTGTGCCGACTAACTTGCCCGTCTCCGAGCCTCTACTCGAGCAAAACGGAACGAGCGGACGCAATCAGTTGCGTCTGGCCGGGCTGACAGACTTCGACGCTGTTTTCAGTAAGACCTTCCATTTTACTGAAAGCAAGTACTTCCAGCTGCGCTGGGAAGCGTTTAACGTCCTAAATCACCCGAATTTCGCCGGTTACATAAACACGTTCGGGAGTTCGCAATTCAATTCCTACACCAGTACGGCAACGAATTCGCGCACGTTCCAACTGAGTGGCAGGTTTATTTTCTAACTTGAACCATTCCGACTGCCAAACGCAGGAGTGGGCTTCAATGGGCGCTCTGGATCTTCGGAGCGCCCTTTTCATTCCCCTGTGGCGGCTCCGGAAGCACGCCGCCGGCGGCGGCCGGTAAATCGGCCTCTAACCCCTTTAGAATCTGCACTTACAGACCACGGGACCTAAAACCCTTTAGAATCTGCACTTACAAAAAAAACGGGCGGAGGGCCCCATCCCTATACTCCTCCGCCAGCCGACACCTCCTCGCTCCAAATTCCTCTTCATTCCTCGTTCTAGTACATCGGTACTTTCCAATATTGAATCGATTTTGTACCCGCAGTCCTATTGTTCCCTGGACCCCTCCCGGATACACTCTGTCTTCAATCAGGAGGTATGCCTTGACCGGTTCAGAACGCCGCACTACTCAACGCTTCCAAATGCGGCTACCGCTCACCGTCCGATGGACCACGGGCGCCGCGGTTGGCGAGACCAGCACCGAATCCCGCGACGTCAGCTCTCGCGGTGTTTACTTCTTTCTTTCCAAAGACGTACGCGAAGGCTCGCCCGTCGAAATTCTCCTGACCCTGCCCAACGAAATCACTTTGGCTGGTCCAGTGCGCGTACGCTGCCTCGGCCGCGTCCAGCGTACCGAGCCCCGCGACGAAGGCGCCATTGGCGTCGTTGCCGCGATCGAGCGCTACGAATTCCTCCGCGGCGACGACGACTCGAAGCAGTAACTTCGCGCTGCTGTTGGCTGGCTTTCCAGTCGGCTGACGCAGCAACCGGATCGCGGAAATGCTTCAGCGCAATCAAACTGGAAATTGCAGCACGCGGATCGCAGCAAACGAATTACGGAGTTGCAGCGCTTCTTACAAATTTATTTGAAGCAACGGCATCGCCGTAGAAACCGCGAATGCGGTCTGCGGCGCGCCTGCAACTCAAAAATTTCTCACAAGTTTCTTGCTCGCTCACTGCGGAGGCGGGCAGGATAAGCCGGGGTCCCTCGGCCCCTCAGCGGAGTGCCCCGGCTCAATTTTTTTCTGCCTCTGTATTCCCATGATTTGTTGAACCATTCCGCCGCGCGTCATCCCCAGCCTTCTCGCTCCGGCCGAGCTGCCTCTTCCTTTACTCCTTTACTTCCTCTAGTTCCTTTACCTCCTTTACGTCCACTCACCATTCACTTCTCCCCATTCACCACCGGCCGCATCTTCCCCGCCGCCATCTTCTCCAGCGCCCGCAGCCGCTCCTTCAGTTCGCCGCTCTCCAGCCGCCCCTCGCGGTACAGCCAGCGCAGAAAATCCTCCGCCCGCCGCTCCCCTTTCTGTGAATTGCATTCCGAGCAGCTCGACACAAGGTTGCGATATCCATTCCGTCCCATCCGCACCTGCGGAACGATGTGATCGATGCACCGCGTCGCCGCTGTCACTCGCCGCCGGCAGTAAAAGCAGCGGCCGCCCTCGCGCCCGTGGATCGCTTCCCGCAGCTCCCGCGTTTCCAGAAAGTCGGCTTCCTCCAGATTGGCGGCGCCGCGCAGCCGCTCCGCCTCTCCCTCCACGGTTTTTCTCGCCCGTACCCCGCGCACCTCCGCCGGCAAACGCACCTCAATTACGTGTCCCTTTTTGCTTCTTTCCGCCAGCAGCAGAGCGCCCTTCGCCGCCAACTGTCGCACCGCATTGCGCACCGAAAACGTAGACAGACCCGCGCCTCGCGCGCACCACCCAATCGAAAACTGCAGCCGATGTTTTCCCTCCAGCCGGCTGTGCCGCAGCAGATGCGAATACACCGCCCGCTCGATCACCGAAAGCCGCAGCCCCGGAATCAACAAATCCTCAAACTGCTTCCACACCTCTACGCCGTCCACTCTCTTGCTCGTCATATTTCGTACCGCCGGCATCTTGCCGGCCTCCTTCTTCACACACCCCTGCCTCAGCAAGGCTGCAAATTCAGCCGTACAGACTTCTTTCAATTTTCAGGAATCGCCAGGAATCCGCCCAGCAGGCGGTTGCAACGCGAAAACACCCCAAAAAAGAAAAAGCCCCGACGAAGGTCGGGGCGCACGTTTCTCCATCCCTAATCTACCACACACCCTCCGCCCAGCCACCTTTCCTCTGTGTCCAATCCGTCAACACCCATCCAAAACCGCAATGCTCACCTCTGCGCCACTCGCCTATGCGGAAGGCAGGTATACTGCACTCGAATGTATACTGTACGTGAAATATTGAGCCGGCTGCCAGATCGATATTGCGCGGCAAGCGGAATCCGTAACGCTCCCCGCACGTGGTCTGGTCAGAAAGGTGGTATATTACCAAGTGGCGGTCGAACGGCTATCGCGTCCTGAAGCTGTCAAGCTCCTTCGGGAGTGCCTGCGAATCGGCAAAATTATCCCGGGCAAACACTTTCGCGACGAGTTGGCCTCGGAAGGGCTCATTCTTCCTGATGCCCTCCGCGTGCTTAAGACAGGGAACATCTTTCACGAGCCAGAGTGTGACCTCAAAACCGGTGATTGGAAGTACCGGGTCGAGGGCAGGGAAGTGGACGGCAAATGGCTCGCGATCGTGTTTTGCTTCAGGGCCACGGATACCGCATTTCTGATCACCGTGTTTTCCGTCGAGGTGAAGCGAAAATGAAGAGAGCTCAGTGCGGCAACTGCGGGGCGGAAGCCCGAATCGTGCGCGGCGATTACGAGTTTAAGGAAACCGGCCTGCGCGACCTCGTCCTCCTGGATATCGAGCTCATTAAATGCGGGAAATGCGGCAACGTGGACCCTGTCCTGTTCCAGGTGGACGAACTGATGCACATCGCCGCGGTTGCCATCCTTCAGAAACCTTACCGGCTTGGCGGTGAGGAGCTCCGTTTTCTACGCAAGCATATTGACCTGAGCCAAGAGCAGTTTGCCAGACTGCTTCGCGTGAACAAGACAACTCTCTCGAAGTGGGAAAACAACGAGGACCCTATTGGACTGCAGAGTGACCTCCTGGCCAGAGCTGTCGTGATTTCCCGCGACAAACGGTTGGAGAAGCGTGCGGCGGACCACATTCGAGCCTTCGAAAAGATTGCCGACCAGCAGAAACGCGTGCGCGTCGAAGTGGATCCTGAGAAGCTCGAATACGAATACGCGTAAGCGAACTAGAATCGAACACTGTTAAAGCGACGCGCCTACTCTCGCTGAGACAGCAGTTCCGTTTTTCTATGCGCTGCTGCTAGAATTGCGGTTCTCAGGAGGGACGTTATGGCTACGATTGCTCCGGTGTCAGAAGAACGCGCGGCTGCGGATGTAAAACCGATTTACGACAACCTGAAGAAGGCCGTTGGCAAAGTGCCGAACTTTTTTGCGATGTTGGCGCACAAGCCGGAAGTGCTGAAGACGTTTCTGCCGTTCTACGAGGCGATTACCGGACCCGGAGCGGTGGATCAGAAGTACAAGGAACTGGCGTATCTGAAGACGTCCATCGTGAACGGGTGCGAGTATTGAACGAAAGCCCATTCCGCTTCGGCGAAGCGGATCGGCGTCACCAGCGAACAAATCCAGGCGCTGACCTTCTACGAGCGCTCCAATCTATTCGACGAGCGGGAAAAAGCGGTGATTCATTTTGCGGATCTGGTGACGCGCGCGGCGACCACGCTGCGCGAGGCGAATCTGGACGCCGTGCGGAAGTATTTTTCGGAAGAACAGATCGTGGAGCTGCTGTTGGTGATCTGCGTGGCGAACTTTACGAATCGCGTGAATGAGGCGACCAAGGCGATTCCTGACCTGGGCTGATCACGGCTCCGTTCCCTTCGCTGTGTAGGGAGGCAGAGAATCCTTCGACAGTTTATTGTTTGTAACGGGGGAAGACAGTTTCGCCCGCCAAGTTAGCGCTTAAATTCGACTAGGACTGTTGTGTCCACTTCGACGGTTTTGCTGTCGAGCATGGTGGGTTGGTAGCGCCATTGGCGGACGGCATCCACTGCGGCTTTGGCGAGAACTGGGTCGCCATTAACCACAGTGATTTCGCTGACGCTGCCGTCCACGGCGAGGACTACGTGAAGTAGAACCGAACCTTGAGTCTTGATGGCGGGATAGATCGGGTCGACCTTGCGAACAAGCTTTGTTCTTTGGGTGTTACCTCCGATACGAACGCGAAGAGGCGGCGCGGTGCTAAGCGCCTGAAGGACCTGGGTGGGCATGAAGCGGAAGGCGCCGTCGACGTAGAAGAAGTCACCGATGGCTACACCGAATTGTTGTTTGGGATTGCTACCACTGGCGACGTAGAGGGGAATGGGTGTGAGCATCGCGTCGACGACGGCGCGTCCCAGGCCCGAGGCGGGGCCGGATTTTTCTACGACGCTGACTTCCGGATTGGTGCGATCGTCCTTTCTTGCATATTCGAAGATTCTTTTGAGGTCCTCCGGCATGCCGGGCAGGAGATCGGCGTACTTGGCGTCCATGCGAGCGCCTTCAGTGGGACCAAAGGTTTTTGTGAACCAGGTGGTGTGTTCTGGAAGAGCCATGCTAGAGAAGTAGGAGGAGACCTTTTCGTCCTTGGATTTCATTGCGGTGAAGATGTCGCGGATGAGGAGCTTGAGGCCGTCGGGCGATGCGGCGTCTGCGGCGGGTGACGCATTTGCCGGTGAGGAATCTTGGGCGGGAATCACGAAGGGCGTGACAAGGATTAAGAATGCCAGGGTGATCGGTCTGAGAAATGGTGACAAGGTCACGGGAACTCCTGTTGGGTGGTTTGAGGATAAGGTAAAGCTGGCGTGGATAACAAGGGGATGGTCCGCAGTAGAAAACCGGGGACAGGAACGTGTGAAAAAATGCAGATTCGCGATTTCAGCGGAATCGGCGCTCAAGAATTTCTCTTTTAGAGGGCCTATGAACGACGTTTGCCATGCCCGGATAGATTTTGGGTCACCCCGAAAATCCCGAGAGTCGATTTTTTCACACGTTCCTGTCCCCGGATTTCCCACGCTGCGATTCTCCGATGAGTCATTCCAGGATCGCAAGGATAAGCTTCTTCACTTCCATGAAAAGGTTTCGGGCTTCCATCAATGGGGATAGCGGGGAACTCTGTGGCCTGGCCCCGGGCTTCCATTCACGGGCATGGTCTATTTCGCTTTTGGCGCGACGCAGTTTCTCGTAGCCTGATGCCATCAATTCTGCAATTTGCCCGGGCAATTGCTCTGCGCGGTCTAGGTTTACAGTCTCATCCCTGAAGTCCAATGTGTTTGTAGGAGGGACTTGGGCGCCACTCACCAGGTTTGCGACCTTGCCGATCCAATAGTCGATTTCCTTAATGATATTGTCGACCGCGATGTTCAGACGCCGCGCGGTTTGCATGAGCGGAGTTTGCGATCTTGGGGGAACAGACTGCGGTGGTTTAGTTGCATTCTGTTCAGCCCCCTCAGCCCAAGTCTGGCCGAGCAGCGTCAGCAACTTCAAGCCTCGTCGTGTCGGTCGATAGCAATAGTCGGAAGGCGACATCCTCGAAGGATTTCTCAGAACCTCGGCTCCGAGCCCAAAGCCGCGAAGGCGTTCGCACACTGACTGGAATTCTTCCGCGAGAATGCCGGATCCAGCGACGGCATCCTTAAAATCTTGAAACTGTTCAGCGAAAGCGTTCGGATCCTGGTAGCTCGGAGTTGGCGGAAACAAGTGACCGTAGACCCTTCTGAGAATGCCAAGAACTTGTAAATCGGTGGTATCGAGTTGCGCGACGTCTCGAATGAGGCTGCTCGCTTTGGCAGGTGAATCTTCAATGATGTTCGGATCGAGGGAGCCAACGAGGATCGACGAAAATTGCTCCGCCTTCTCAGTATTGGGCGTCCGCACCGTCTCTTCGAGCGCGACGGCTATCGCCTCTTTGAACTCCGTTGAATCGATTGTCGCCCTCACCGTCTGCGAAAGCTCGGCCTGGCTTCCGATGCGCAATTCGAGAGCGTTGACCTTCGCGGCGAGTGCTTCAAAAAAATACTGAATGCGGCGGAACCGCGCATCGTTGGAGAATTGGTCTTTAACGGCCTTGTACGCAGCGGTCGGCGGAAAGAAAGCCGACAACAGGCTAAGTGCCGTCTCGCCCATGACGTTTTCAGGTTCTTCCGTCCAGGCAGCGCGCGCCGCGTCAACCGGGTCGTCAATGCGTCCGGGATCATCCATGCACTAACTCTACCAAATAGTATCCGCGATGCCCACGGACGCCTCATCGCTCGGTAGACTTTGAGCGTTGCCCGATGCCTTAGGTAGCGCTTTTCTACCTGGGTGTCAGCGCGGGCGGGTGGGTCATCCGTTTGTTCTTTCACGGCGGGTGGCGCAGAGGTTAAAGGAGTGCCGCATATCGAGGCTGGGCAAGTGATCCGTGGGGTTAGAATTAAAACTGGTCGAGCTACCTTACGGTGACGAATCTCGGCCTCCGGGGAACCGTTATGGAAGTGATCGTCAGAGAGCCGCCGCAAGGCACTCTCACGTATAAGTTTTGGCATCTCTTACGGGATGGCGATGCCTATTTCCTTTATGTCAACTGCGAGCAGTCCGCAGCAGGCTTTCCTATCATGGTGCAGCTCACACCCGATGAGTACACGGAATACCATGCGCTCGGATGGACCTTCCTTCAATATTTCGCTGAGAAGATCAACTATTGGTCAGCACGGTACGGGCAGCGAAGGGTCAGCGCCAAGCTTCAGGCGGACGCGGAAGCCGCTATCAAGCGTTCGGAGTAACCCTATCGGTTAAAAAGGGCGTGTGGGTGGGCGACTTCAACCGGATCGGGGGACACATGGGTCGTTTTTTGCTACTTCCCTCATCGATTCCACGACTTTCTTGTACAATAGGCACATAAGCGCTTATCTGTCTAAGCGTATAGGTGGAAAGAAAGATGGAAGAAGCCGTGCGTTGGAGTATCAAAGTTTCGAGAGAAACCGACCTCACGTTGCGCACCTATCTTGGCGCGCGAGGAATGAAGAAAGGCGATCTCTCCAAGTTCATTGAAGAGGCCGTACGATGGCGCATTCTGAGTCGTACGGTGCGCGACATCAAGGCACGCAACGCCAACGCCAATGTGAACGAGTTGCAGGCCATCATTGACGGTGCGGTTCGCGAAGTTCGCGCCGAACTTCGTGCCAAGAAAAAGCGCGCCAAAGCCTAAATGCGTGTAGTGAGCCAGCGGAGGAAGTCCGAGGCGGCGGGGTCAGGCAGATGGCCAGCCGGCTGGTTTTTCTGGCGCCTGGAGTGAGAAGTCGCCGTAAACCCAAATACGCGCTTTCTCATAGAACTCGGTCAACGGTCGTTTGATCCGGCGGTCCTTGTCCCAGGGTTGCAGGTGTGAGTCCAAATCACAGAAATCCAGCTGATCGACTCCCTCGGCGTGGAGTTCCTCGGCGCGGACTAGAATTGCCGCGAAGATGGCCTGATCGAATGGTTGAAGGTCTAATTTCGCCAGGGAGAGAGTCGCACAACGCTCTAGCATGGGCTGGCTTAAATTGAAAGTTTCAACGCCCTTCGCGGTTTTGAGACTTGTAAGGGTTTCATCGAGTTTTTCGAGATCTGCTTGGACCCTTCCTTCCATCTGGTCGAGGGCTCGCCGCGTCGCTTCTTCGTCCTTCGTATCCACGAATTTGTTGTCCCTGGCCCAGAGGAGGAATTGGCGAACCCGATCGGCTTCGTTCCTCGACTGGAAGCGCTCGAGAATCGGCCGTCTTGCTTCGGAAAGGCAGATGACGGGCAGGTAGAGCTTCAGTTCCTCGGAAGCAGCGCGTTTGAGGAGTTCTAGCGCAGCTGGGATTTTATGGTGTGCTGGCGCGGCATATGCCACGACCCAGTTCGTTTCGACAAATACGTGGCGCATTTAGCGAGAAGTCAGCGATGCGCGGGATCCTGTAGAGCGCACCACACCTTGCGTCAGGGCAGGAAGAACGTAGTAGCTCAAGGCCTCGCGGGTCTTTGGAGGAAACTCGCTCAGGTAAGGGGAAGGCGAACTGCCGAGTTGTTCGAGCCAAGCTCGCACGGATTCTTCAAATCGCAATTCGGGGTGCGGTTCGCCCTGATGATCTGCCTTGAAATTCTGCAATGACTTTGGGGAGGGGAACGAGGCGACGTGCTCCACGGATTTTTCAGAATGCGCCGTATACGTGTCGCGAAACACCTCGATGACGTCGGGAGTGATCAAGAGACCGATAGGGCAGCGCATCTGCAGCATGTAGGTTTTCAGCCGAGTCTCGTCCTCTTTGCTAGTGGGACGCGAGAGTTTCACCTCGGCGGCAAGCAGAATCCGCGGAGCGTCTTCACCGGTCACGATGATATCGGGTGAAAAGGACATATGGGTGTCGACCCAAGTATGCCAGAAATTGTCTGCTCTACGCGTGAAACTAGCAAAGGAACCGGCGCTGACTGCTGGTATCGGCGATTACATTGTGAGGACGGCGCGGAAGCGGGTCTTGCCCTCCGCAACGCGCTCGTAGGCCTTTGCAGCTTCGGCCAATGGGTAAGTCTCAATGATCGATTTGACTTTTCCCTGGGCTACGTAATCCAGGGCTTCGTAGAGATATTCGGGGCCGTTTTGCTGGCTGCCGATGATTTTGATGCGCTTGAAGAGCAACTCGATCAGCGAGATCGAAAGCGGTTCCGCATCGGCGCCCATAACGATGAACCTGCCGTCCGGGCGCAGACCCTGAATGCTGTCCACCATGGATTTGGTCGAGTTGGAGGTGCTGAGGATGATGTCAGCGCCGCCCGCTGCGGTAAGGCCCTTTCCGTCGCGGACAATTTCATCCGCGCCCAGCTCGCGAATCATCTTGTCTTTATCGGGAGAGTGCGAAATCGCGATGGTCTCAAAGCCCGCAGCCTTCGCGTATTGCACCGCCAGGTGCCCAAGCCCGCCGATTCCAAGTACGGCCACGCGCTCGTGCGGCTGCGGATCGGCCCAGCGGAGCCCGCCATAAACGGTATACCCGGCGCAAAAGATCGGCGCGGCTTGCTCGTAGGAAACCTTGTCGGGAATCAGGTACGTAGCGTCGGCGTTCATCAGCATGTACTCGGCGTGACCGCCTTGCGCTTCGCCCCCTGTGCCTTTCAGAAAGGGGCAGAACATCCTGCGGCCGCGCTGGCACCATTCGCAGCGTCCACAGGTGGACTGAATCCATGCCGAACCGACGCGGTCACCTACCTTGCGAGTGGTCACATCAGGAGCCACGGCAACGATCTCGCCCACCGGCTCGTGGCCAAGGATTCGAGGAAATGGTCCCGGAAGGTGTCCAAGCGTTTGGTGGACATCGGTGTAACAGATGCCGCTTGCATGCATCTTCACGAGCACTTGACCCATTGCCGGTTCAGGGCGAGGAACATCCTTGATCTGCCAGGAACTGCTCACGGCGGGCACGACTGCGGCTTTCATAGCGCTTCCTCCTAGCGCAATTCGATGCGAGAGGAGTTCTGGTCGGTGCATGATCTTGGCCGCCAAAGCCGGGTCCCCCAAGTAGCGCTTTTCTACCTGGGTGTCGGTCTTATGGCCGCGGAATTTCCAGTTGTTTGCAGATGGCTCGAACCGTGCCTTCTTTGATTTCGCGCTGGCGCGGGACGCTGGCGATCTTGTTCAAGGCAGGGTTGAACCAAATGCTATGGGCACCACCTTCTCGATACAAAACGCAACCTTGGTGGCGCAGATGGCGTTCCAATTCCGCGAGTTTCATGCTTCCGTTATTTCGAAGACCTCGCGCACCGCGTGTGGGGAAAGGCCTTTTTCCGCAAGCTCGCGCTGGCATTGCAGCGCCAGCTTGAACGCGTCCGCAAGATTCGCCTTAGCCTCTTCGATGGTTTCGCCTTGCGAAATCGCCGCGGGGAACTCTTCCACAAAACAAGTATAGCCACCCTCTTTGGCGGGTTCAAAAACGGCTGTCAATTTCATGCCCGTAGATTATCACCGCTGGTCGCCAAAGTCTTTCCTGAACGCCAATACCTGTTTCGGCAGCATTCCGCCGACGCCGGTAGACGCGCCGAGAGGCCCTCCTACAATGGAATTGGGCCACTCCGGATGCGCTGCCCCAAATGCCAATTCGATCATCCGTTGCAGACCACCGAGTGTCTGAAGTGCGGAATCGTTTTCTCGCGCTATCAGGCGGCGCTGGAAAGCGCCGCGAACCAGGTTCATCCGGACGTCGCAGTGGCCGTGTCCGCTCCTCCCGCACTGGCCCAGCCTGCTACCGCTGCCAACGACGCCCATCGCGGAAGCGATGACCTAAGCGATGTCCGCACCGATGCCCGGACCGAGTTGAAGTACCGCATCCTTGCGCTTCCCGCAGCCTTGCTTCTGGCGCGCCTCGTTGCGGGCACGGGCCTGCGCATGGCGGCAGCCATGCTTGCCATGGTGCTGCACGAAAGCGGGCACGCCATCACCGCGTGGCTCACCGGCCGCTGGGCCGTGCCGCTGCTCTGGGTTACCCCGCACGGCCAAGAACGCTCCTGGTTGATCGTTCTGCTGGTAACGGCCGTCATTGGCTTTGCCGGATTTCTGGCGTGGAAGATGGAACGTCCGGGATGGCTTCTCGCGGCCGCTGCGCTGCTCCTCCTGCAACTCGTCGCGTTGTCTTTGCCCGCGGAAGCGCTGATCGTTTTCTTCGGCGATGGCGGCGCCCTGGTGCTGGCCACCCTGTTGATGGCGACGTTTTACGCGCCGCGCGAAAGCCGGCTATATAAGAGCTGGGGTCTGCGCTGGGGATTGCTGGCCATCGGGGCGCTCAGCTTCATGCACGTTTTTCTAATGTGGAGAGGGCCGCTCGAAGATCTTCCGTTTGGCGAGATCGAGGGCGTCAACCTGTCCGATCCGAGCCTGCTTACCGAAATGTACGGCTGGACGGTCCTGCAAATGGTGGATCGCTATGTTCGGCTCGGGACCGTCTGCCTCGTGGCCCTGCTCGCGCTCTACGTTTGGGGACTTGTCTCCGCGTATCTCGAATGGCGACGCAGCCCGCCCGCGTAAGAGCGCGGGTGCGCGGGTGTGGCAGCCTTCGGTTCTAAGGGTGCGAGTTTTGACTCTTCTTGTTTTCCGCGAGATCGAAGACCCATGCGTCAGACTGGCCGGCCACCCTTCAAACAAGCCTCCCTCTTTTTCCTTTACTTCCTTTACTTCCTTCACCTCGTTTACGTCCACTCACGATTCAACAGGCAGGTTACCTCTGCGCGTCCTGTACTCTTGGGCAGGCGATTTTCGTGCGTGGAGTAGGAGATGATGGGTTTTGCCCAGCGGCGAATCAGCACAAGAAAACGGGGATTCGAACCGGTGAAACTCAGCTATAGTGGGGCTTAGTGTGGGCGCCATGCACAGAAAAATGGCTGCAAACCTTTTGAGTGGGGGAAAGTTTTCAGATGCTCGCGGAAATCGAAGATACGCAGAAGCACGTTTCTGCCGAAGAAGCGGCTGGGGCCATTTCGCTTCTTGACCTGGCGGAAATTCTCGATCAGCACAAAATTTGGGTGGAATCGGGCGGAGAGTCCGGTGTCAAAGCGGATCTCTGCGGGGTTAATCTTTCACGCTCTGATCTCACCGGAGTCAATCTGGAAGGCGGGTTTTTGCAACGCGCGAATTTGATTGGCGCGGATTTGTCGATGGCTAATTTGCGGGGCGCCAGCCTGGTTCAGGCAGATTTACGAGAGAGTAACTTACTCGGAACTGAACTAAGGGGCGCCAATTTGATGGGTGCTAATCTTTACGGCGCGGAAGGCGTGTGGGTCGGGCGGCTCGGTGGAACGAATCTTTTCGACGCGATTCTGCCAGAGACGATCGCGTCTTTCGACAGCACGAAAGCAATTTCGGATGCCTCCAAGGTGGCACGGTGGTTTTATTTTCTGATCCTGGGGGCGAGTCTTGTCTGCATCGCGCTGATGGGATTGACGACCGACGTGCGGCTGATCGTCGATGCTTCGGCGATTCCAGTTGCGAAGCTGCCGAAGATTATCTCGATGACCAGTTTTTATATGGGCGGGCCGCTGGTGCTCTTTATTTTGTATTTGCGCTTTCATTTTTTGCTGCTGCGCTTGTGGGGAAGCATGGCGGGGCTGCCCGCGGTTTTCAGAGATGGGCAGACGCTGGAAAAAGACGGGCCGTGGTATTTGATGGGATTGGTGAGGCGGCATTTCCGGTGGATGCGCGAGGGGCGGTCGCCTTTTTGGGTTATGGAGACGGTGGTGGCGACGGCGCTGGCGTATTGGGTGGTGCCCGCCACGTTGTTTATGTTCTGGCTGCGCTACCTGGTGCGGCAGGATTTTCGCGGAACGCTGCTGCACGCATTTCTTCTGACGCTTTCGGTGGCGGCTGCGACGTGCGTTCCGACGATTGTGGCGCGAGTGCTGCAACCAGGAGACCTGCTGCGGCAGAAATCAAAAAATTTATTGCGGCTGAGCTTTGCCACAGCCCGAGTGGCGTTGCTGACGGGATGCGCCTTGCTGGTTTTTTCGCTGGGAGTGAACCGAGGATTACCCTCGGACAAGAATGTCGCGACGCAGCATTCGGCGTCGAGTGTGCTGAGGTGGGCCTCGGAAGCGATGCAGTCGATCGGGTACAGGCCGTATGCGGAGTTGACGGAGGCGACGCTTTCCGGGCCGCCGCCGCATGGCAATTGGAGCGAGGAAGCCCTCGCTTCAGTTCCGGGCGCAAAATTGAACGAAATGAATCTGCGCTTTGCGCGCGCCTACAAAGCATATCTCGTGAACGCCAAACTTTGGCGGGCCAACCTCGAGGGAGCTTATCTTTCTGAAGCTGACATGAGAGGAGCGAATTTGCGCGAAGCCGTTTTGCGCGATGCTATTTTAGACCGCGTCCTGGCGTCAAAAACAGTGATGGTGTCCGCGGACGCGACGCGCGTGAATTTTACGGGCGCCGATTTGCGCGGGGCTGATTTGTCTTTCGCGACGCTCGAGAATGCGCTGCTGTCCAATGCCAGGCTGGGAGGCGCGTCGCTCTACGCAGTGAATCTCCGGAACGCTCAGATGCTACGAGCCGATTTGTCGCGAGCCGACATGCGAGACACGAAAATGGAGCATGCCGTTTTGTCGTTTGCGAATCTGGCGCAGACCGATTTTTCCTCGGCGAAATTGATGGAAGCCAACATGACGGGCGCTCAATTCAAAGGAACGATCTTGATGGACGCCGACCTGAGAAACGCGGATTTACGCGGCGCTTTTTTCGGGGACGCCATTTTTCGCGGGACGGAAATTACCGGAGCGCGTGTCGCGGGCGCGGACTTGCGCGGGGCGCTGGGATTAACTGCGGACCAAGTTTGCTCGGCCATAGGATGGCAGGTCGCCCAGCTCGACGCCGACGTGCTGGCGCAAACGCAGAGCCTCTGCGGAGCGCGGCATTAGTTCCCATTGCCTGTCAGTTTCAGAAAACCAGACTACGCAGCCAAGTAAAGTTGGTCGGGCCCACGACCAGTTCCGAGAACGGGGCTTCTCGACGACGTCACGGACCTGTATCCCCGACTCGCACGGCCAACCGACAGCATTAGTTCCGAGATCCCCGTCACTCGGGTTGCATCCCACTCTGCGACTAAATGATCCTAAGCGTCAGGCCGACGGGTTGAGCAGACTGTCTACTCCTCGGCGAGAGCTTCCATCGGGGATATCCGCGAGGCGCGTTGAGATGGCAGCAGGCAGGCGAATAGAGAGACCAACCCCATCACCCCCACGGTACCTGCGAGGATTGCCAGGTTGAGAGGCGGTACATGGAAAAGCACGGCCTGCATGGCCTGACCTGTTAGCCATGATCCGATGATGCCTAATATGGTTCCGCCCGCGAGCAGGCGCAAGGAGAGATATAAGAACTGGCTGCGGATCTGGCCCGGCTGCGCGCCGAGGGCCATGCGCAGGCCGATTTCGCGGCGACGTTGTGCCACGGCGTAACTCAGGACGCCATAGGTTCCGATGGCGGTGAGCAACAGAGCTATACCGGAGAAGAGACCAGCCAGCAGGGCCGGCGAACGACGCGCCACAAGGCTATCGGCGATGCGTGTGTCCATTGAGCGGAGGTCATTGACCGGTATGTCCGCGTCGATTTGCCGAACTACCTTTTGCAGCGTCAGCCCGAGTGATTCCGGTGGAAGGCTCGTGCGGACGGCGACGAAGACGCTGTCACCGATACGGAAGACATAGGGATAATAAATCGCGCCCTGGGCTTCTTCTTCGGTCAGCCCCGTTTGTTTCGCCCCGCCAACAACGCCGACGACAGTGAAAGCTTCGGCATCCTTTCCCGCTTCGGAGCCGTCCCACAATCGTTGGCCAATGGCGCTGGCATGCGGCCAGTAGTATCGCGCGAAGTCTTCATCCACGACGCAGACTCGCTGGGAGCGACGCGAATCGTCGGCGGTGAGGAATCGTCCTGCCCGCAGGGAGAAGCCCATAGCGCGAAAATAGTCGCCCGCGACGCCGTAAGAATAGTGCCCTCGCGTTGATTCGCCCGGGCGGAGAACGTGACCCATTACGGTGGCGGCGCTTTTGCCGCTGATGCCGCTGAAGGGGACATTGTTGACCACGCCCGCGGACAACACTCCCGGTAGGTGGCCGGTTTTGTCCAGCAAGGTTTCCACAAATGCAAGGCGGGCTGCGCTCGGGTAGGTTGCCCACGGAAGCAAGATATGCCCTGTGAGGATGTGGTCAGACTGGAAGCCCGGAGAAACGGCCATCGCACGCTGAAGACTGAGGCCGAGCAGACCGGCTCCGGCCAACAGCATGAATGCCAAGGCAATCTGAGAGACGATGAAGCCATGGCGCAGAATTTGAGCGGAGCGGCCGCTCGTTCCGCCCCGGCTCTCCGATTGAAGCGCATTACCGAGATGCCGTCGAAGATTGAACCAAGCGATGGGCAGTGCGAACAAGATGCCCATGATGATGGCTGCAACCAGAGCGACCAATGCCAATCGCGCATCGAAGGCGATGCGACCTCCCAAGGGCAGGCGATCAGCACCCAACACGCGCAGGAGGTGGATTCCGCCAGCGCCGACGGCGAGTCCGAGTAGTCCTCCAACTAATGTGAGCAAGGTGGTCTCGACTATCACTTCGCTCACGACGTATCCCCGACTTGCGCCAAGCGCCTGGCGAACGGCTAATTCTTTAACTCGACCACTGGCACGGACGAGAAGCAGGTTCACAAGGTTGACTGCGCCGATTAAGAGAAGGGCAATCGCGCCTGCTTGCAACAGCAGTAGAGTGGGACGGATTGCTGCGACGTGGTCCGCATGCAGCGGCACCACCAGGGAACGAAAGCCCGCATCGGCCATCATTTTGGCTTGGGGGTCGTCTGCTTCCAGCGTGGCATTCTGTGCATCGAGCTGAGACTGGGCCTGCGCGAGAGCGGCGCCCGGCTGGAGGCGGGCAATCATTTGGATAACATTTCCGCCGGAATGCCGCTGCAAGGGGCCACGATCTTCGGGGCGTGATGCCAGGGGGAGGAACACCCGGGCATCGGAAGAAAGAAAACGGAAGGCGGGAGGCAAGACGCCGATGACCGTTCTGGGAACACCGTTTACACGAATCAGCCTTCCGATCACATTGGGATCGGCGTTGTATCGTTGCCGCCAAGCAGTGTCAGAAAGAATGGCAACATGATCGGTTTCAGAAGTGGTTTCTTCTTCTGTGAATGTGCGTCCGATCGCAGGGCCGAGCCCAAGAGTGGAGAAAAAATCGGGAGATACGCGCATGGTCTGCTCGCGTTCCGTTGAGCCGGGCTCACCGATAATCTCCGTGCCATAGTGATAGATCGAGAGCGAGGTGAAGGCGGAAATATGGCCACGTCGTTCGTAGTAGTTGGTCAGCGAAGAACCGTCGCGGTCGACGCCAGCTTTCGGATAGGTATTGAATATCGTCACGAGCCGGCCCGGTTCAGGAAATGGCAGCGGGCGAAGCAGCACTGAGTCGATCACGGCAAAAATCGTTAGATTGGCACCAAGACAAACGGCGAGGGTCAAAAGAGCAGTAGCCGTGAATCCGGGCGTCTTTCGCAGCAATCGAGCGGCATAGCTTAATTCTCGACGAAACTCATCAAACAAATGCAGGCCAAATGCCTCGCGGCAATCGCCTTTGATGTTGGTAACGTTGCCAAGCTCTCCGCGTGCGAGGCGGGCCGCTTTTTCTGGAGTCACGCCGGAGCGCACGAGCTCGTCGGTGTATTGCTCGACGTGAAAGCGCAGCTCCTCGGACATACCGTCTTCGAAATCACGCCGCCGAGTGAGCACACGAAACAGAGAACGCAAGCGCTTGAACATTGTCACACCTCCTCCGACGTCGTATTCAAGGCCGCGGCAATCGCAGTCGCCAGCCGGTTCCAGCCGGCCGTTTCGTCACGCAGGCGGCGACGGCCCGCGGCGGTCAAGGTGTAGTACTTCGCCCGGCGGTTGTTCTCGCTCTGCCCCCATTCGGCGGCGATGAGATCGTTGTGTTCCAATCGGTAGAGGGCCGGATATAAGGATCCCTGTGGAATCTCAAGCGCATCCCCTGAGATCTGCCGGATGCGTACCAACACACCATATCCATGCAGCGGTTTCAAGGACACCGCTTTGAGAATCAGCATATCGAGTGTGCCCGGGAGCAGCTCCGCAGTTTTGCCCACAGTGTAGTGGCCTCCTAGTCTAGCTAGGAGTCTAACGCATGCTCTCCTAGTTTGACAAGGGGAAAGGACGGGCCAGTGAGTGGCGTTATCAGAAAGGCACCGCAAACAGAGCACTCCTGCGTTGGTGGTTGGATGGCCGGCAACCCGGTAACCATCCAGTAACGGCGTGTAGGAAGATTGACGGATCATCGCACTTGTGAACGCGGTAGTGTGAGCGCAAACGTGAACCTGCGTGGCGTGCGGCTCCGTCTATTGGGGAAGCTTCGGCCACGGCGGCTGAACGAGACCCGGGATAGCAGCTACGGTCTTGTCGTCCGGCGGCTTGAAGGAAAGCTGCTCCGCGAGAAAGGCGATGCCGTCGCGGGCGGCTTCGAGGTTAAGCGCATGCGGCGCACCATAGATCTTGAGCTTCTTCGGCTCGCTCACGATCTCGAAGTATTGCCTCGCGAGGTCGCCGTTCAAAAAGGGTTCATCGGTCGCGTATTGCAAAAACATTGCCGCTGGCGCTGCATGGGAGACGTATCTTCCACCATCCACCCAGGAATACTTGGCAGCAAAGGCATCGAATTTGTCCGGTCCGATCTTTTGCCGGTATTCCTGGAAGGATTTAGTTTTCTTATCGATTTCAAAGGAGAGATCGCCGGCCATGATGACAAAGGCCTTGAAACGCTTGTCTATGCCGCTGAGGAAGCCACCGGCGGAGCCGTCGCAGCTGTGTCCAACGTAGGCAAGGCGTCTTGGGTCAACGTCCTTGCGCGCGAGAAGGAGGTCAGCACCCCGGCGGAGGTTCACGTCCTGCTGCACCTCCACCGCGATCTGCTGCTCGTTCAAAGGCGTGCTGTCTTCCACGAACCCGGGATGAACGATTACGTGATCAGGCAGTAGTGAGATGACCCCAGAGTGCGCCAGGACGATAGCTTCGTCGAGAAACTCTGTGCGGTTCTTCTTCTCTGACCCGGGCATGCACCAATGCCCGAAGATCACTGCTGGGAGGCGCCCTTGTCCCGAAGGAACTACCAGGTAGGCAGTAACTATCCCGCCGTTCGGCCCGACTCCTGCCCTCCGATCATTGACGGGACTTGAGAAGGAGATGTCATAGATCGTTACACTGTCCCGCTTCTCGATTCCCGCTTGCTTGATATTCAGCGGCGCGCTCGCGTCGTAATCCCAATGGTGAAGGAGTTGGTCGTAGGACTCCTGCGCGAAGGCAGCAGCAACTAGCAGGAGGACAACGCAGCTGAGACCTAAGTATCGAAAGAACATTCTACGAGACCCACCATCCCGAGTGCTTAGACGCATCGTCACCCATTTTTATTCCATCTTAAACCCTATTTCTCTCTTCTCGGCTTCTCTGATCGTAGACTCGATCCCCCGGTCCGGAAATTTCGTTGTGGGAAGCCACGAGAGGTTTTGGGCGGATGGCCAGCAAGCCCGAAGTTACGATTCTTCTGGTGCTAGCTTCCGGTTGGCTCGTCACTCGGGCGGAACTATTCATCTTCTTTCCAGTTCTCCGCCTTGCCGTGTTCGCAAACTCAATTGAAAAGCTCGCCTGCCCCGTAGCATCGACCAACACATGCGACGCCCTGCGGTGTACACTGGCCCCGATGACAACCTTAAGTACTGGGTTCAGCAAACATCTTACGCGACGAGACCTGCTGATTGGCGGGGTGGCTGCTGCACTATGCGGGCGGGGAGCGACACCCGCATTTGCCGCTGCTGCGCAACCTGCAACGCCTGTCAGTTTTAAAGTGCCGCGCGGTGCCTGCGACTGCCATACGCACGTATTCTGTGACACTCATCGCTTTGCTTTTTGGCCTGGACGCACTTATACCCCTGAAACCGCGACCGTCAATGAGACGCGTGCCCTGCATCGCGCCCTTCATGTAGAAAGAATTGTGCTCGTGAATTCGCTGGTGTACGGCACTGATAACTCCTGCATGGTCGATGCGCTCCGCCAACTCGGTCATCGTGCCCGGGGCATTGCGCTTATCGACGAGCACACATCGGACGCACAACTCGACGCCTTGGCACACGCCGGTGTGCGCGGTATCCGTTTGAACTTCGTAGACCTCGGTGTTCCCGATCGGGCGGTTGTTCGGCAGCGGTTCCAGGCCGCGGTTAAGCGGCTCGCCGGTCGCGACTGGCACATCCAAATCTACTCGGGACTCTCGTTAGTCGAAGCACTTCAGGATGATGTCATGGCCGCGCCCCTACCCATCGTCTTTGACCACTTCGCGGGCGCGCGTGCTTCCCTTGGAGCCTCTCAGCCGGGCTTTGATGTACTGGTGAAGCTGATCCACTCTGGCAAGGCTTATGCAAAAATTTCGGCTGCTTATCGTGTTTCGGACCGGGCGCCCGAGTATTCCGATGTTACGCCACTCGCCCAGGCGGTAATTGCCGCAAACCCTGAGCGCATTCTGTGGGGAACAGACTGGCCCCACCCGGATTCGTCGCGAGTGCCAGGCCGCCGCCCGATTGATACCGCACCGCTGCTTCAGATTGACGATGGCCGTCTATTCAACCAGCTTCCGGTGTGGGCACCGAATGAGAATGTGCGAAATACAATCTTGGTGGAGAACCCTGCAAGACTATACGGCTTTTGAATCCGTACTCCCTCCGAGTGATAACTGCTCGAATCTCGCCTTTCGCTAGCAACTGATTCGTGTAGGTTCGCCAGTGCCCTTCTTCTGTCGCTCTGTGGCTTGCCATCGGTTTAACATAAAAGGGCGAGCTCAAGTTGGCCCCTCTTCTTATCCGGCACTCCCGGCAAACCACCAGCTTACGCGGGAACCGATTTTATCGTCGCCCGGAACGGCCGTATTGCTTCACTCCATCTCTTTTTCGACAATCGTCCTTAAAGCAAAAATGCGCTACCTCTTCCGAGACGGTTGACGACGAATGGAGCCAGACTTTTGGATGCTGACCGCAAAGGGCCAATTGTGGTATTTCTATGCCACAATGCCAGTAGTGTTCGTGCCAAATGCAAAGACTCAGGCCAGCAGCGAATATTCCCGAAGAATTGATCGGGTCATTGACTATCTTCGCGAGAATCTGCATCGCCCGGTGAAGCTAAGTGAGCTTGCTCATGTTGCTTGCTTCTCGGAATTTCACTTCCATCGGATTTTTGGAGCGGTTTCCGGCGAAACCCTAAATAATTTTACGAGTCGGCTTCGTCTTGAAAAGGCCGCTCGTCTTCTTCGTTATTCCGGCCAAAGCCTGACCGATATAGCCTTAGATTGCGGTTTTTCGTCATCGGCCACGTTTTCACGTGCCTTCCGATCCGGCTACGATACTTCGCCAAGTCAGTTTCGAAAAAGCGGCGAGATCAAAAAGAGCAAGATTTGCAAAGAACTCTTCCCGCAAGACGAATATGGTCTCCCCATGAGCGCGGAAGAAAAGAGAGCTGCTTTTCCGGTGAGATTGATCGACATTCCCGAAAGGCAAGTCGCCTATATTCGGGTTACGAATGCCTTCGAACTGGACAGAGTACTTGCCGCCCTCAAGACAGTGATCGAATGGGCCAAATCCCAGGATATTTTTTCGCAAGGAATTCTTTTCGGAATGACGGTGGACGATCCACACGTGACCCCGAAGCATCTTTATCGATATGAGGTCTGTGTTGCGTCGCCTCTTCCATTTCAGTGCATGGAAGGAATGTCGAAATTGAAAATGCCAGCCATGCGATACGCCGCCATAAAGGTTTCCGGCAATATCCATAAGGTAGCAACGGCTTGGGACTACCTTTACAGAGATTGGCTTATCAACAGCGCCTACGAGCCCGAGCATGCGCCAGCACTTGAGGTTTTCCTGGACAAAGAAAGCGCGACGGATTGGTCGCATTTTGACTTGGAACTGTGCCTGCCGGTTCGGAAACCGGCAGAGATGAGAAACTAAGGGAGGAACTTATGATCGACGGAATTGGCGGCGCTTTTCTGTTTTCTAACGATACAAAGAGATTGGCTGCCTGGTATCGCGATTGCCTCGGAATAGTTCCTCAGGGCGAAGATGCTGAGTGCAGTTCAATCTATGCATCGTTCGAATATAGGGATCTTGCAAACCCGGAGATCAAGCGAACGATAGCGTGGGCGATTATGCCCACTAAGGAAGACATCAAGGATAAGCCCCGAACCGGCAAGATAAATTACACGGTGAAGAACATGGAAGAAGTCCTCAGCCATCTTAAGAGCAAAGGCGTGGCAATCGAAAAGACGGAGGAATATCCCTCCATGGGGATCTTTGCGTGGCTTAAAGATCCAGATGGCAATCCGATCGAGCTTTGGGAGCCATCCAAAGAGTGAATGCTAATACCTACTTCGTGAAGGATTACCGTAACCCGAGATAAATCCAGAAACACTCGCGGACTGCTTTGTAACCTAGCCTTTGGGGTCTGGAGCTTTAGGCTGCCACAATTCGATCGGATTTCCCTCGGGGTCATGCACACGGGCAAACCGGCCGTAGGGATAAGGCTGCGGGTCCATTTTGACCTCGATTCCCGCAGCTTGTAGCTGGGCGGCCATTTTGTCGAGATCCCGGACTCGAAAGTTCAGCATCCAGACCTTGGTTGTATCCCCGAAATAGCCGCTCGTCTCCTTGAATGGAGCGAAAGCGGTGGGTCCGGCCTCTTGCTGCCAAGGGGATTCCCCGTTGCCCGTTGGTATGACCGAGACTCCCAGGTGTTGCTGGTACCAGAGCGCCAGCGCTTTCGGATCTTTGGCTCGGAAGAAGAATCCTCCGATTCCGGTCACTTTTTCCATTTCCGTTACTCCAGCGATCCCATTGGGAGCGGTAGCCTCTGCAGGGGGAGGAGATACCTTTGGCTGCGTGGTTGTCTGCGCGGCTATGCCGAGTTGGTCGCGCCCCAAGATGAAGCTCGACCCGAAAGCAAATGACACAGTTCGAAGCAGTTGGCGTCTTTGAAAATGCATACCATCCTCCTTCGGAGAAGAGTGCGAATCGGTCTACGATACCTGCGCAAACGCGATTCTGGGTAGTGTAAAGATTAGGTTCTGGCCGAATTGTCGGCCACCCTTCCGTTACCAGATTAGGGAAGGCTTGCCCGTGACTCGGCCGGAATCGGGATTGAGGATGCCGACTCGCACCGCCACTTACACTGAATCGCCTTCCATCCCCAAATAGGAACACTGTCGCCCCCGACTGCTCAAATTGCCCGAGCAGCCATTCGCAATTGTTCACGGAACCATGCGTGCGCAGGTTCGGTTGTTAGCCGCGGATGCCATGCCATGAAATACGGAAAAGCCTTGATTTCGCGAGGCGGTTCGACGACGCGTACCCCAGCCATCGCAGCGGTCATCCGCGCCAACCTGCGGGGCACAGTTAGGATCAAATCGGTTTGAGCGATGGCAAATATCGCTGGTACAAAGAAGGGAAGACTAAGCGCGACACGCCGCTTCGCGCCAAGCTGCGCCAGAGGGCGATCCACCAACGTCTGTTGGCCCTCCAACGTCTCGACCAGTGCATGAGATAACTGCAGGTATTGGTTCAGCGTAAAACGACGCGTGCGAACCCGCAGTGCGGAACCCACGAGACAAACAAAATCCAGGTCGAAGATCACCTCGGTCTCCAAGGCGGGGGGCGCTTCCTCTGCGCTGAGCGCCATATCAATTCTGCCGGCCACGACGTCCTCATAGGCTTGCGCCCGCCACACGGACACTTCCAGCTTTACGTGAGCCGCTGCTCTCCTTACACACGCAACGAGCGAGGGCATCAGGATCATGGATGCGTGGTCAGTCATGGCGACGCGAAATCGTTCCTGGCTTCGGGCCGGATCGAACTGCTCTCCTCGCACCATAACTTCAAGCCGCGGCATAAGCGCTTCCAACTCCCGCAGCAGACGTTCTCCACGAACCGTGCGCTCATAGGCGCGTCCACTACGAACGAGAAGGGGATCTCCGAACATATCGCGCAGCCGCTCGAGCGCCCGGCTCATGGCCGGCTGGCTCAGGAAACTTCGTTTCGCCGCGCGTGTTACGTGGCGTTCTTCCAACAGCGCATGGAGCGGCTGTAAGAGATTCAGATCGAGATTCCGTAAATGCACTTCACGCATGGGAGATATTCTAACAATGCATGCAGCAAATGGCACGCCGCGCTATCTAAACAAATGCGAACGAGCTTGGGCAAATTGGAAAGCCAAAAAAGGAGAAGAATCGTGACAAGAACGGCAATCGTTACAGGAGCATCCCGCGGTATCGGAGCCGCGGTTGCGGAGCGGCTCGCACAAGACGGCTTCTCCGTAGTTGTAAACTACGCGGGCAGCGAAGCAGAAGCTTCTGCGCTCGTTAAGAAAATCAAGGCCGGTGGAGGGCGCGCGATAACCGCGCAAGCCGATGTCAGCAAACCAGTCGAGGTAGCACGCATGTTTGACGCTACTGAAAAGGAGTTCGGTGGCGCCGACGTCCTGGTCAACAACGCCGGGATTATGACGCTGTCGAGCATCGCCACCACGGATGACGCGATGTTTGACCGCCTGATCGCCGTAAATCTGAAGGGCACGTTCAACGGATTGCGCGAAGCAGCCAAGCGGCTTCGTACCGGCGGTCGGATCATCAGTTTCTCCAGCAGCGTCATTGGCATCAGGCTGGAGACATATGGAATCTATGCCGCGACCAAGTCGGCCGTCGAAACTCTGACCGCGATCCTCTCCAAGGAACTCCGCGGCCGATCGATCACCGTCAACGCAATCGCGCCAGGCCCGACCGCGACCGATCTATTCCTGCACGGAAAATCGCAGGAGGTCATCGATCGCATGGCAAAGATGAACCCGCTTGAGCGCCTGGGGACGCCACAAGATATCGCCGCTGCCGTTGCGTTCCTGGCCGGTCCCGATGGCTCCTGGATCAATGGCCAGGTGCTTCGTGCCAACGGCGGCATGGTCTGACTTTGGAGTGCTGATCAAGTCCGGCTCTTCCGTGGAAAGAGCCAATCACAGAAAAGGAGATAAGTCATGAAGAAAGTAATCGTCGTCACTGGTGCGTCGAGCGGCTTTGGTGCTCTTGCTTCGCGGGCACTGGCTACGGCAGGTCACATCGTTTACGCCGCAATGCGGGACACAAAGGGCCGCAACGCTCCTCAGGTGGCGCTGGCTCATGAGTACGCCGTGAAAAACGGCGTTGATCTACGCACTGTCGAGCTTGACGTTGTCTCAGACAAATCCGTCGATGCTGGCATCAACAGAATCATCGCGGACAACGGTCGCCTCGACGTCATCGTCCACAATGCCGGCCACATGGTCTTCGGCCCAGCCGAAGCCTTCACGCCCGAACAGCTCGCGGAACTCTACGACGTAAATGTGCTGAGCACCCAGCGCGTGAACCGCGCAGCTCTGCCTCAATTGCGCAAGCAGAAGCAAGGCCTCGTCGTCTGGGTCTCGAGCAGTAGCGCGGCGGGAGGAACTCCGCCCTACCTGGCGCCGTACTTCGCGGCAAAGGCCGGCATGGATGCCTTGGCCGTGGTCTACGCCCGCGAATTGACTCGTTGGGGTATCGAGACTTCGATCATCGTTCCGGGTGCCTTCACCGGCGGCACCAATCATTTTGCGCATGCTGGGGCGCCCGCGGATAAGGCACGAGCCGCTGAATACGAAGCGGGTCCCTATGTAGGATTCGCGGACCAGGTGCTCAAGGGCTTCAGCTCCATCGTGCCGGCCGATGCCGATGTCTCTGCAGTCGCAGACGCTATCGTAAAGGTGGTCGACGCGCCCTTTGGCAAGAGGCCTTTCCGCGTGCACATTGATCCTACCCAGGACGGCGCGGAGGTAGTCAATGCAGTTTCGGACCGTGTCCGGGCTGAGCTTCTTCGTCGGATTGGTCTGGGCGACCTATTGACACCGAGGGACGTCGCAGTCCAATCGCACGGCACGGCGTGATCAAGGGGCACAATTCCCCGCAGTGCTCACGATCTAAGGTTGACGGATCACCGGGATTGTGACCGCCGACGTGTGGGGAAACGCGAAGCCTCTGCTAATCCTGTTCACCGAGAGTTTGGACGTACGTTTTGCCGTACGGATAGAAAAGTTCCTTGCGGCCTTGCTGCCACGCGTCTTTGAGTTCGGGCGTGGTGATGTCCCAGTCTGGCCGGCATTTTTTGGTAACGGCACGCAGGTCTTGACGGAGATCTTCCAGAGTGGGTCGACCGAAGAACCAGTAGCCGTTGTAAATCTTATAAATGACAAGACCGGGCTCGAGGACAATCACATGGGGAATCATGGGATTGTGGAGAGGATCGGTGTATTCGGCGATGTCGAGATCTTTCTGAACCATACGGCCGGCGTCGGAGAGGAAAGGCCAGTGGGCGCCGACGCCGGTGCGATATTCATTCGTCTCGGTGATATTGTCGGTGCTGATGGTGACAAGCCGGCAATAGGCGACCTCGAGTTCGTGATGTAGTTGAACGAGCAGCTCAGCCTGACGGCGGTCCTTGGGGCAGAAACCTCCGCGGCTCAGGACGAGAACCATGGGGTGAGGTCCTTGGAGTTCGGAGAGCTTCCGGCGTTTGCTCGTGTGGTCGGAAAGTTCGTAGTCGGGGAAGATGGCACCTGGAACGATGTCAGATCGCATAGGAAGACCTCAAGTGTTGGATGCGCGTCATCGCGTTACGTCTCAATGATTAACAGCCGGTGTCAACGGCCTCAGCCGACTTGCCCTACGATCAGGGGCCCTGCAGGTGAACGCCGGCCGCGCTGCAAAACGTTTTGTCATGGCATTCTTCAGCTTCGCTTGATGATGAACACAGTCTTGTCGTCAATACGGTCCGGTTCGCCAATCTGGCGGAGGCGTTCGTCTTTGTTGACCGCATATTCCAGCAGAGCGTTGCAGATTTCCTTTGCCGGCTGCCGATAGCGCTCGCGCATCACACCTTCCAGTTGCTGACGTTCTTCTTTGTCGCTGCCGTCGTAGACCCCATCGGTATAGAGCAGGAAAATGTCCCCTGGACTCAGCAGCGTGAGCTCTGCCACATCGGAGGGTTTCGCGTTGCCCTCCCGGGAGTCCAGCGAGAAATACCTATTCCGGTCCGGATTATCTTCGGCGATCTGCAAGCCGAGCGGCAGAAATTGAACCGTACGGCTTTTATCAATCTCCATGAACTTGCGGTATTCGGCAGAGAAGACAAGCGGTGGTGGATGTCCAAAATTCACGAATCGAAAATGCCCGTAAGGGCGTACCTCGCCGTAAAGCATAGTCGCAATTTCCTGCGCGCTCTCTTTCTTGCTTCTGCCGAGGGCATTACGAGCGGTGACTGACAGGGCCAACCTCAGGTTGATCCTCTCGAATAACTCCCGTGTCGTTTTCCCGCGATGATCGAGTTCGGAGAGCATGAGGGCATGAAACGTGTCGTGGACCGTCGATGCGATTTTCGCTGCAATGATTCCGTGCCCCTGAGCGTCCACCAACAGAACTCCCGCCGTGCTATACAACTCGCGCAGGTCTTCGGCGACGCGCACCTGTTCCGAGCTTCGTGCCTCTCTGTACGCGGGTTCCATTTCGGGCTTGTAGCCGGGCCTTGATTTCAACCATTTGACATGATCGTCCACGGAATTACGCGGCATCGCGCCTGGCGGGAGCGGCTCTAAATACTGTTTCGATAGCTTCAGGGCCCGCTGAATGCGGGCGTCGATGTCGTAACGCTGCTGGAAGTTTATGTATTCAAATAGGTCGCCGCCGACCGTTTCCGCGGGAATGGAATTGCCGTACATCTCGATTCCTTCGACATGCGGAATCGCACCTTCCACCGGCATCAGCCGCTTGAGCAGATATTCATCAATGGTCGGAGCGGTGTAGATGTTTGTCATAGGAGGCTTCCAGGCCGAAATGATTCACTCGTTTGATGTTTGGATACGAAGTCAGGGTAGCGTCCGTTAGGGGATTACCCCTCCACGAGCTGCTGGCCGCCGTCGATGTCGTACGTTGCTCCGATGACCGCTGTGTTCGTCATGAGGTGGACGGCGAGCGCGCCGATACAGGGCTCGCCAGGCGCGGCGATGACGACTATGACGCAGTAGTCGCTCACGTCGGCAACTTCGTCCCCGCCTGCTCCGCCACTATGAATTCGGCGTACCAGTCGGGCCAGTTCGGATCTGCCTTTCCGATGCGCTTCTCATGCTCGCCGTGGGCGGCCGCCGCACGCCGAAGCGCGCTTGCCAGATCGTTCGCTGACGCGAAGGTCGTCGTTGCTGGGTCGATGCGACCGGCCAGCCGGGTCGTGATTTCCTGGAACAGCCAGCCGTTGCCATCCGGATCACGGAACGAAGCGAACGAGAGGTAGCTGCTGTGCTCGGGGTTCGGACCGCTGACGCGTTTCCGCCCAAACAGGTAAGGTTCGTCCGTGCCAGCGTACTCGCCGCTGGCGCCGTGGAACACTTCGCTGATCTGGACGCCGCGATCGAGCAGTTCTTTGCGGGCGGCCTGGATGTCGGAGACGATCAGGTACAGGCCCTGGGCCGAGCCGGGTGTCGCCGGGGTGACGTTCTTGCCGAAGATGATCGAGCACGCCGAGCCTTTCGGCGTGAACTGGATCACGCGGAAGTCTTTACCGCTGTCGAAGTCCGCGTCGAGCCGCCATCCGAGCTTCCTGTAGAACTCCTTCGAGCGATCGACATCCGAGACGGGGATGACGACAACCTCGAACTTCATGTCAACTCTCGCGACGCCTGCGTCTCTGGTCGGGTCATTGGTACGGACTGCCTTGGTGCTCATGAGTGCCTCCTGGGTTGTGCCATTTTGTCTCCTTTGTGATCGAGCAGAGTGGCCGATAATTTTGTTCGCCGAAGTGTCTGACCAAACGTGAAGTCAAGGGCGTGAACACCACGACCCCTCCCGAATTTCACCGAGCCATCTGGGGCAGTGTCAACGCCGCAATTTTCGCCGTGCGGATGGCGCTGTCGGCCTAACTTCACATGGTTAGGACGACGCGGAACTGTGCGTGGCCGCTCATCATGCGAGCGTAGGCCTCGGCGGCTTTTTCGAGCGGATAAGTTTCAATCATGGGACGCACGCCGGTGAGCACTGAAAAGTTCAGCGTGTCCTCCGCATCCGTCGGCGTTCCTGAGGCCCAACCTTGAATGCTCTTGCTCCCGAAAATGAGCTGTACCGGCGTGACCTCAATGGGATCGAACGACGCCCCCACCACAACAAGTCTCCCGTTCGGTCCCAGTCCGTCGATCACTTCCGACATCGCTTTCGAACTCGGAGCTGTCGCCAAAATCACTTTTGCCCCGCCCAGTTTTTGCAACGCCTCCGCCGGGTTCGTCTCTTTGTTATCGATGTACACGCTCGCGCCGAGTTTCTTTGCAAGCGCCGCGCTATCTGAGCCACGCCCGACTGCCACTACCTTGTAACCAAACTTGTTTGCGAACTGAATTCCAAGGTGACCCAGCCCGCCGACACCCAGAACGGCAACAAGGTCTCCAGGAACCGCACCACTGTGCCGCAGCGCGTTGTAGGTCGTGATTCCCGCGCATAGCAGCGGTGCTGCCTCCACATCGCTCAGACCTTCCGGCATCGCCGTCAGCGCAGACTCCGGAGCCACCATATATTGCTGGTATCCGCCGTCGTAGCTGATGCCCGAAATCTTCATATTCTGGCAATTCCCAAAATCTCCGCGCCGGCACTGCAAACACGTTCCGTCATGCCCGCCGTGCCATCCAATCCCAACTCTCTGCCCTTTCTGCCAACCGGTAACTCCGTCGCCCAATTCCTCGATCACTCCCGCCACTTCATGCCCCGGAATACGGGGATACTGGATGCCGGGCAACAAACCCTCTTTCGTGAGCACATCACTGTGGCACACGCCGCACGCCTGCACCTTGATGAGTACATGCCCCGCACCTGCCTTGGGAATCTCGCGCTCGACAATCTCGAAATCGCCTCCCGCCTTAGAAATCTGCGCAGCCTTCATGGGTGCTACTGCTACTCTCGTCGTTGCCATAAATCCTCCTCTGAATTTTCAGCCAATGTTGAAAAACACTTAATCAAGTCGCCAGAAACATCACCAGGCTGTACGGAGCGCGAACGGGCAAGAGAAGCCATCACTACTCGATGCTGCAAAGTGGAAGGTCCCAATTGCGCTGAGGAGAAGAGCTTTCTGAGGCCAATCGCGATCATCCGCGAATCCTCCCACAATCGACCTGGCGATGATTGGTTTACGTCGCTCGAAGAGCGAGGTCGGTCGGTGAGTGGCAAAAAGACTATCACACAATGAACGTCCGGTGGAATGACTCCTGGGAATTCGCGCCCTCGGACATCTGCCTGCCTGTCATCTCGTGGTTGCAACCCCTCCTTGCTCTGGAGCAACGACGTCGCGTCGTCCTCGAGACTAGTGTTCAAATCAGACTCCTCGAAAATCTGTTGGACTCGAGTCGGTCCGTGCGGGATGCAATTATTTCCAGGGCTTCGGAGGCATTTCCATAGTTTGGATATTCCCTGCAAGGTCCCGGAGGATCCTAAGGAGCAGCGCAAGGTGATTGGCAAAGTAAAATGGTTTAACAATGCGAAGGGATATGGCTTCCTGGGCCGGGATGATGGTCCGGACGTTTTCGTTCATTACTCGGCAATTCTAGGCGATGGATATCGGACCTTGGCGGAAGGCGATTCGGTTGAATTTGAGATCGTCCAAGGCACAAAGGGACCTCAAGCAGAAAACGTAAGAAAAGTAGACTGAGATAATATTTCTCCAGGCCTTCTCCCGATGGGTCACTTCGTCAGAAGATAATCTGGTCAGACGATCATCGCGCTTGTGAATGCGGACGCGTGGGGGCAAACGGAGCGCCTCTGCGGAGCGGCATTAGCTTCCCATTGTGTGTCGGTTTCCGTTATTCCAACTACAAAGTCACGAAGATCCATTCCTGGAACGGGCAGGCACTCGCGCATGTGCGAACGAGGATAGAGATGCCCTGCCGGAACGCTAGTCTGCTTTCGATCGCTTTTGCAGCGCGGCGAGAATCCATTTTTGCAAGACGACTCGGCAATGTGGCTTGAGATCGCGAAACTCCAAGCCCATCCCTGCAGCTGGCTTGATGTAAACCACTGTGGCTTTGGATTCGAAGTACTCATTGGCATGGAAAATCTTCACGAAGACCGGCGTGAGCTCCGCGAAGGGAGCGGGAGTCTCGAGGTAACAGCCATGCAGGCTGATTTCGGTGGCGCGAACGGCGACAGTTGCGTTCGGCGAGCTCTCTAGAGCGACCTCGGCGGAAGCATCCAGCGCGAATCGGAAACCGCGGCGGTCTGGGTTCATGACTTCTAGCCTAGACTATTGGGATTGCAGTTGTCGCTCACCTGGTGAAGCTTGCGACACGAAAAACATAACAGGATAATCGAGCCTCAGAACCGCAGTTTCCTTGCAGTCGTAAATGTTCAGCGGCGCCCAAGCTTCCTGACGCTCAACACGAGGCCAATGACATGACTCCAGCGCACAAAGAGCTTCTCCAGGAACTGCAAAGTTATGCCCCGGCTGCGCCTACAGCCGAGTCTCTCATGGAGCGGATCGCCAAGCTCCTTCACGAAAAGATCACGCGTTACAACTGGACAGGTTTTTATCTTGTCGATCCCGCGGACGCCAACTACCTGATCGTCGGGCCTTACGCCGGCAGCTTTACGCCCAACGCTCGCATCCCCCTCGACACCGGACTCTGCGGCGCGGCGGCCACAAGTGGCAAGGTGGTAGTCGTGCAGGATGTCTCCAAAGATCCGCGCTATCTTGCGGGCTCGTCCTTGGTGAAGTCCGAAATCGTTGTCCCCATTTACGCGAACAAGAGGCTCGCGGGTGAGCTCGATATCGAAAGCTATTTTGCGGACACGTTCACCAAACCGGAACAGGAGTTTATCGAAGCCTGCGCCAGCGTGATCGCACACTACTTGGAAAGAAAATAGCGTGCGGAAAATTGGTTCAAGAAAGCGTTTTCAGGCGGGCGTGATCGACAGGTCGCGTCAGACCTGGAGATTGCGCAAATAGGGGACGCTGGCTTTCATCAAATCGAAATTCATTTCGACGAAATAGTTTTCTACGCCGCCGGTTTTCGCGGCGGTGAAGATTTTTTTCCAGTCGAGAGTGTCTTGTCCCACAGCGACGATTTTCTTTGTCGGCGCGGACCAACCTTGCACGTGCATCGAGAAGAAGCGCCCGGGATATTTCATGAAATACTCCGCGGCGTCGTAGCCATCGCTGATGGTGGAGATTTGGAATTGAAATTTGACTAGTTTGGGATCGAGAAGTTCGATCAAGAGATCGTAAGTGCGTTTGCCGTTGACATGAGAAAGTTCGAAGCCTTCGTTGTGCAGGCCTTGCTGGATGCCCGCTTTGGCCGCATTTTCTCCCATTTTGTTGTATTCGTCGGCGGCGCGTTTCACGTCGTCGAGCGTGGGATTTTTCGGGCCATCGAGGCTTGGCACGATCATTTGTTTGAGGCCGAGATCTTGCGCCCAGGCAATCCTGCTTGCTTGATCTTTTCGGAGTTCGTCGATGCCGAAATGCGAGCTGAAGCAGCTGACGCCCCAATCGTTCAGCATTGTGCGTAGCTCGGAGCCTTTGTATTTGGCCAGGCCGCCGAAGCCGGAGTCGTCGTAGCCGACGGGCGAGCAGAGTTCGATATTCTGAAAACCGGCGGCGGCGAGTTGTTTGATGCTGCCGGGGAAGTCTTTGGCGATGCCGTCTCTTACGGGCCAGGTTTGGCAGCCGATGGGCAGCCCCAGAGGATTGGCGCGCAGTTCGAATGCGCCTGCCGAAAAAAGAGTGGTCGCGGCCGCGGTCGTCACGCCACTTTTTATGAACGCTCTTCTTGAAAGCTCTGACATTAGGGTCTCCTCGTTTTTTGAAGCCGGCATCGTCGCTGTAGGGGCGGGGCTTGCCCCGCCCGGCAGAGCTGTGGCAATCGCTGCGAACACCAAGTCCTTTGTCATTTCTCTTCGCCGAAGAGTTTAATGTCTTCGGGCCCTTCTTTTAATGGGCCCGTAACGCGGCCCTGCACCAGTTCGCGAATTTGCGCGACAATGTCCGGGTTGGCGAGCGTGGTGATGTCGCCGGTATCCATGTGATTCGAAATCGCAGCAAGAACGCGCCGCATGATCTTGCCCGACCGCGTTTTTGGCATATCGGGCACGATGTGGATTCGCTTGGGACGGGCGATTTTGCCAATGATGGTTTCGATGGTGGAAATGACCTTGTCCTGCATGGCCTTGCTGGGGAGAACGCCGGGCTTTAGCGAAATGTAGACTTCAGGGACGCGCCCCTTGATTTCGTCAACCACGGGAACCACCGCAGCTTCTGCAATTTCCGGGATGCTGAGGCAGGCGGATTCGACTTCCTTGGTGCCGAGACGGTGGCCGGCGACGTTGATAACGTCATCGACGCGGCCGAGAATACGGTAGTAGCCGTCGGCGGAAAGAACAGCGCCGTCGGCGGCGTAGTACGGCCAATCGCGCCAGTCCTTGCTCTTGGGATTCTTGCAATATTTCTTGTAGTACTGATTGACGAACCGTTCCCCGCTGCCCCAGATGGTTTGCATGATGCCCGGCCAGGGATTGCGAATGCAGATGTTTCCCGCTTTGCCCGAGCCGGGTTTTACTTCTTCACCGTTCTCGTCCCAGATGACAGGATAAATGCCGAGGACCGCGGGGCCTGCGCTGCCGGGCTTCATTGGATCGAGTGCCGGTTTCGTGCTGCAGAGGAAGCCGCCAGTTTCGGTTTGCCACCACGTATCGACGATGACCGCTTCGCCTTTACCAACTGTTTCGTAATACCAGCGCCAGACCTCGGGTTCGATAGGCTCTCCGACGGTCGTCATATGCTTGAAGTGATAGTTGTATTTTCTCGGTTCGTCGCCGCCAGCTTTGCGAAGCATGCGGATTGCGGTAGGCGAAGTGTGGAAGATGTTCACGTCGAGCCGCTCGGCAATGCGCCAAGGACGCGCAGCATCGGGGTATTGCGGAACGCCTTCGTAGAGAACGCTTGTGGCGCCGAGCGCCAGCGGCCCGTAGACGATGTAGGAGTGGCCAGTGATCCAGCCGATGTCCGCCATGCACCAATAAACGTCTTCAGGATGAATGTCCTGGTAATACTTGGAAGTGCCCGCGGCGTAGGCGAGATAGCCGCCGGTGCGATGCTGGCAGCCTTTGGGCTTGCCAGTGGTGCCGCTGGTGTACATGAGGAAGAGCGGCGCTTCGGCGTCCTGCGAAACGGGCTCGATGATCTGATTGCGATAATCCTTGAGGACATCGTCGATGAAGAAGTCGCGGCCCGAGATCATCGGGGATTCGGAGCGGTAGTGCCCTGTGTAACGCCTCCAGAAGAGGACTTTGTCGATATGCTGGCCTTCTTTTTTTGCGGTTTCGACGGCGATGTCGGCGCTCGGCTTGTGATCGACCCACTTGCCGTTGCGATGATAGCCGTCGGCGTAGATGAGCACCCGGCTGCCGGAATCGGCGGCGCGCAGGCCGCAGGCTTCTCCGCTGAAGCCGCCGAAGACGACCGAGTGAATGATCCCGAGGCGCGCACAAGCCAGCATGGTGATGGGCAGCTCGGGGATCATGGGCATATGAATGGTGACGCGGTCGCCGGTTTTGAGTCCGGCAAAATCCCGCAACATGGCGGCGGCTTCATTCACGCGCTTGTAGAGTTCCTGATAGGTGATGACCGTGGCGGATTCGTTTTCTGGTTCGGGCACAAAGATTAGCGCGGCTTTGTTTTTGTGTTTGGCGAGATGACGGTCGACGCAGTTGTAGCAGGCGTTGAGTCTTCCGCCGACGAACCATTTCCAAAAAGGAGGATTGGAAGCGTCGAGAGTTTTGCGCCAGGGCTTGTCCCAGTCAAGAAGTTTGGCGTAGATGTCGAAGCATCCTGGGAAATGTTTTTCGCTGAATTTCTTTACGAAGGCTGGATCGGCGAGATTAGCTTGAGCTTTGAATTTTTTTGGCGGGTAGAAGTACTGTTCCTCTTTCCAATGGACGGCAATTTGAGCTTCCGTCAATTTGCTCTTCGACGCCTTCGCATTTGCTTTCTGGCGAGCTTTGGCCACGGCGAGAACTCCCCTTCAAAGATCGATTTCGGTTGTGTCGCTACAACGAGGACAGCCAGATTCGGACAAGCTCATTTCTTTCGTGGAATGAACTTGCCCGCCAAAAATGATGCTCCCACGCAGGCGCGTGAGTCAATCGAGCCGTGCGGCACCCCGCCTTGGACTCGTGACGCCTTTACTTCATGCCGCCGACTTCGTCCCAAATCTTGTGGCCGTACGTTTCCTTGAGCAAGATGCTTCCGAAAACCAACGTAATACTGGCGACAATCATCGGGTAGTAGAGCCCGGCATAAATATTACCTGTGGCCGCGCATGAGTACAGGCCGATCAAAGGAACTAAGCCTCCGAAGACGCCGTTGCCGATGTGATAGGGCAACGAGAGAGACGTATACCGAATTTTGGCTGGAAACGCCTCCACGAGATAGGCGGCGATGGGGCCGTAAATCATGCAAACGTAAATCACTTGGATGAAAACCAGTAAGACGAGCAGGGGAACATTAGGATTAGGGGCTTCCTTCGCCGCAACCTGCGCACCGGTCGCATCCGTGGTCATTGGCGTCAGGCTGATCGCTCCTGTGAGCGGGTTCTTCGCAGATTTGACACCGACGACTTGGTTTCCCGCTGCAGTTTCCATGGCGTGATAGATGGGAATATAGGTAGTGATCGCGAGGAGGCAGGCTGCCATCATGAGCCATTTGCGGCCTATCTTGTCGGAGAGTGAGCCGAACAAGGTGAAAAAAGGCATGGCGCACAGCAGCGCAATGGCTACGATGATGTTGGAAGTTTTACCGTTCACTTTGAGAACGGTCTGCATATAAAAAAGCGCGTAGAACTGGCCGGTGTACCACACGACGCCCTGACCGGCGGTGGCGCCGAAGAGAGAGAGTAGCACGCGCTTAAGGTTGTCCCATTTTGCAAAAGCGTCTTTCAGAGGCTGCGTGGAAGTCATTCCAGCGCTTTTGAGTTGACTGAAGATGGGAGACTCCTTCATCTTCAAGCGGATGTAAAGGGAGATGGTGACGAGGACGATGGAGATGAGGAACGGAATACGCCAGCCCCATTCCTTGAAGTCCGCGGGAGAGAGGAGTTGCTGGGTCACAAGGATGACGATCAGGGAGACGAACAATCCGAGGGTTGCTGTGATTTGGATGAAGCTGGTGTAGTAGCCGCGTTTACCATCGGGGACGTGTTCCGCGACGTACACGGTTGCACCGCCGTACTCTCCGCCAAGAGCGAGACCTTGCAGGACGCGGATCACGAGAAGAGCGATAGGCGCAAACCATCCGGCAGTTTGAAAGGTCGGGAGGAAACCGATGAGCGCTGTTGCGCCACCCATGATTGAAAGCGTGACCAGGAATGCGTATTTGCGGCCGACGAGATCGCCAATGCGTCCGAAAAACAGCGCACCAAAAGGCCGCACAAGGAAACCAACGGCAAACGTCGAGAGATAAGCGATCAACGCGATGGTGTCGTTGCCGGCGGGGTAAAATTTGGGAGAGAGTACGGCGGCAAGGCTGCCGAAAATGTAGAAGTCGTACCACTCGATCATCGTGCCTACTGCGGAGGCGAGAATTACTTTCGAGATGCTGTAGTCTTGGCCGCCTGCACTCGTCATTGTTTCTGCCTGGCTTCCCATTCTTCCTCCTGTTGCGTCCTTCGCTGAATTCAGGTGCTGGTCCCAGATGCAAACAAAGAGCCGGATGATGAAGACACTACGGCTCGGGCCGCGCTCACTCTTTCATCAGGAATACCCCCTGTGACTCGCGTTGGAAAGTTCGAGTCAGGTCTCCGATGGGGAAGAGCATCGAGAAACGCACCGTACATATACGGAGCGGAGCGCGTTGTCAAGAAAGGACCTGCGGCGAGGGGGTTGGAAAGAGGGGCTTGAATTCCGTGGCAGCTCGGGGTCGGGCCAACCGGTTTTTATCCTGCGCGGCTCTCAATTCCAACTAGAGCGCGGGACAGCAATCGTGATAAAAGGTCTGCTTGAACCTGCACAACGCCATATTTCTGTTTTTTGCCGGAGCATTGGGCGGGGCTATAAACGCCGTCGCCGGCGGCGGCAGTTTTGTTGCGTTTCCTGCACTCATGTTCACGGGAGTGCCTCCCGTGTCAGCAAATGCCACAAACACGCTGGCGCTTTGGGTCGGCGTCACGGCCAGCGGCGGGGCGTACCGCAATCGACTGAGTATTTCGCGCCGGGTGATGGTTCCCCTGATTGTGACCAGCGTGATTGGCGGGCTTGCGGGCGCTTTCCTTCTGATTAAAACACCGGCGCAGACTTTTTTGAAGGTTATGCCGTGGCTGATGTTCGGCGCAACGCTCTTGTTTGCGTTCGGCAAACACCTGACGGGACGCATCGCCGCTGGGATTTCTAGCGACGCGAGCCGGGAAGCGATCGCGGGGGCTTCGGTTTTTGAGCTGGTTGTGGCGGTCTACGGAGGTTATTTCGGTGGCGGGATAGGAATCATGAATCTGGCGATGCTGGCCGCGATGGGCATGACAGACATTCATGACATGAACGCGCTGAAAGTTGTGCTGGGCGGCGTGATCAATGGCGTGGCGACGGTCACGTTTGTCATTACTGGCGCGATCGTGTGGCCACAGGCCATAGTGATGACCGTGGGAGCGATTCTGGGCGGGTACTTCGCGGCGCATTATGCGCAGAAGCTGCCGCAGTCATGGATACGGGCCTTTGTGATTTTGGTGGGAGCTGCGATGACGGTTTATTTTTTCGTGCTGGGATATCGTTGACGGAACACGGGCCAGAGAGAGATAGATGAGGAGTGAGCGATGAAAACGAATTATGCGGCGGTGTTCGTCTCGGCTTTGGCGTACTGGATACTCGGGGCGTTGTGGTATGGATTCTTGTTTACCAAGCCGTGGATGGCTCTCGAGCAAATGACCGCGGAAAAAGCGGCCAGCATGAATCCGGTTTTGCCGTACATCATTACCTTCGTGCTGAATCTCCTGATTGCATTCGTGCTGGCGCAGATTTGCATTTGGCGGAGTGCAAATACCGCCGCGAGGGGCGCGGCGCTCGGAATACTTTTGTGGATCGGATTTGTTGGCCCGATAGCTTTTACGAATTACATGTACGAGATGAGGCCGATGCAATTGTTCGCGATCAATGAGTTTTATTCGCTTGTCGGGCTTTGTTTGATGGGATTGATTCTCGGCGCGTGGACCAAGAAGGCTGCGTAACTGAACGCGGCGACAATGCTTTGGGAATTGGCGCCGACGATAGAAGGGCACGGCGTTATGCCGGGAGCGTGCCGCGGATGGAGGCGTCGACGAGTTGGATGGTGTGGACGACCGGAATCGGATGGCCTTGGCGGGCTAGCGAGGATTGGAGTTGCAGCAGGCAGCCCGGGTTGCCGGTGGCGACCACCTCGGCGTTCAGTGGCGCGATGAGTTGCGCTTTGCGGTCGCCGAGGGCGTTGGCGGCGTCGGGTTGCACCAGGTTGTAGATGCCCGCGGAGCCGCAGCAGATGGCGGCTTCTGGGATTTCGGTTAGCTCGAGGCCGGGAATATTTGCAAGCAATTCGCGGGGTTGCGAGCGAACGCCTTGGGCGTGTTGCAGGTGGCAGGAATCGTGGAAGGCTACGCGCATGCGCAGAGGGTTTCGTGTGGCTCGGGGCGATAGCTCGGTGAGAACTTCCGAGATGTCCTTGCACTTCGCGGCGAAGGCTCTGCCGCGCTCCGCGTAGTTCGGATCGTCGCGAAGCAGATGGCCGTATTCCTTTACATTTGAGCCGCAACCTGCGGCGTTGGTGACGATGGTGTCGACGTTGGCGCGCTCAAATGCATCGATGGTTTTTCTGGCGAGCGCCAGAGCGCCATCTTCTTCTCCTGCATGAACCATCAAGGCGCCGCAGCACGGTTGCTCTTGCGGCGCGACGACCTCGCAGCCTTCGGCGGCCAGGACGCGGACTGTGGCGGCGTTCACTTGAGGAAAGAATTCCCTCTGGACACATCCCAGCAGGAGCCCGACTCGCTTGCGTTGCGTGCCTTGAGCCGGAGTGATTTCCGGGACGCGCTCGTTTTTCCTGAGCGTCGGCATTAACCCTTCCATGGATTGGATGGTTTTTGGAAATAGCTTTAGGAGGCCAGTGCCGCGAACTAGCGACTGCAGGCCGGACTTTTGGTAGGCAAGCAGCGGCCAGCGCAGCAAACGTAGGCGGTCCGGCCGCGTGAACACCGCGAACAGAAATCGGCGATGAAGTTTTTCGCCGAGCGTGCGCGGATGATGGCGTTCGATTTGCGCGCGTGTGGCTTCGATGAGTTTTCCGTAATCGACGCCGGAGGGACAGGCGGTCATGCACGCCATGCAGCCGAGGCAGGAATCAAAATGGCTTACCCACTGCGGGTTGATGCTTGCGTTGCCTTCGCTGGCGAGCTTCATCAAGTAAATGCGGCCACGCGGCGAGTCCATCTCTTCGTTCCAGAGAATGTAAGTCGGGCAAACGGGCAGGCAGAATCCGCAGTGGACGCAGGTTTCGATGATTTGTTTGGAGGGCGGATGGTGCGCGTCGAAGGCACTGGCCAATGTATTTGCGTCCGGAAGAATAGTCATAAGAGAGCGCTGCTCGCTGCCCCTCGTGAACATAACCGAATCTCCGGGCTGCTGGCAAACGCGGGCTAGGAAGCCAAATCCAATCTTCAGAACTTTGAAGTAAAGCTTTTCTCCTGCACCAAATTATTTAGCCCATGGAAGAGGAGTCTGTCGGAGATCGTCGATATCTTTCAGGATGGTGGAGACGAGCGACTCCGTAACCGCTTGGCCTTTTTCGCGGGTGGCGAGCGTGGGATCACCCCAAGCTCCGGTTGGCGAATACGTGCCTTTGCCTTGAGGATCGCGAGTGAGGCCACCGGGTTGATGGGGATTGAGATCGCGGGCGGCTTTTTTCATGCGCACGGATTCAGGAGCGATGTAGAGCATCATCGAGGTTTCGATTTCGTCGGCGTGCGTGCCGCCGGACTGGCGAAGTTTTTTCTCGACGGGGTCATCTCTGGTCAGGTCGGTGAAGTGGAGGACGATGCCGTCTTTGGCAAGGTCGGTGGCAGCTTGAGCGAGAGGCCCGAGCGTCGAGATGCCAGTATTGAGAATGTAGAAGCGGCGCGGGCCGTAATGTGCGAGGGAATGGATGATATCGGTGATCATGGCGCGAGCGGTGTCCATGCTGAGCGAAGTGGAGCCGGGATATTCAAGAAAGGCCGGGTAGAAACTGTAATTGATAGTTGGAGCCACGATAGTGTTCTGCGAAGCGGAAGCGAGGACGCGCTTCTTGAGGTACTCGGCCATTAGGAAATCGTTGTTGAGCTGAAGATGGCGGCCATGCTCCTTGGATTCGGCGCCAAGAGCGATTACGACGACGGCCTCGGGTGTAAGGACTCGTTCGGCTTCGTCCCAGGAGAGAGTTTCGAGAAGAACGGCAGAACTTGCGAGCGGTGGTTGTGGAGTGGCCGAACTGGTTGGCGATTGCGCGGATGTTGGCTGAACAGCGGCGCCTATCACGAAAAGAACAAAAGTAATCCAGCATAGAGATCGGTTTTTGATGACGTACATAAAGTGGGTGCTCCTCGGTCAGATGCCGCCGACGAAGCGGCTGGGATTCAGCGTGTTTTTTGGATCGAACTGATTTTTTAGCGCGCGCATGAGAGGAAGGGCGTCACCGGGCTGGCCCCAGGCGTCTATGCGCTGCATAGACGCGGGATGATGCGCCACTACGAGCGATCCGCTTGCGTGTTCGAGATCGAAGCGAAGATCGGAAAGGACAGCGTGGAGATTCTCTGACGTGGCATCTAAGCGGAGCCAGCCGATACCTGTGGCTTGCATCGTCAGCTTCCAGTGCGCTTTGCGCGAAGCTGCCATGCGCTGCACGTTCTCGACGGTGCGCGCGATCGAAGCGGGGAGCGCAGTGATCTTTGCTACGGCTATCGCCGAGGAATTCGCGGAGCTCCAGAGTTCTTGCGATGCCTTCCAGACAGCGGATGGGGCCTCCGTTGCGGAAGCGGGACGAGCGAGGTCTCGCAACTGTGTTTCTTGCGCGGCGATGCCTGCTTCAGTGCCCTCGAAGAGAATGTCCACGAGCGGCTCGGCGTCTTGCGCGATTCGCGCTTGGAGCGCAGTGTGAGCCAGTTTTGAATCCTGAATGGCGAGGATGAGTCGCTGCATCTCTTCGAGATTGCAGCCTGATATGGAAAGCGTTTTTGAGTTTCTCGGGAGCGGATGGAGGCGGAAGACGGCGCGCGTAATAACGGCGAGAGTGCCGAGAGCGCCGGTGACGAGCTTGGGGAGATCGTAGCCCGCAACATTTTTGACGACTTTGCCGCCGCTGGAGGCGATCGTGCCATCGGGAAGAGCCAGCGTGACGCCGATGATCAAGTCGCGTAATGCGCCGAACCGAAGGCGCAGCGAGCCGCTGTCATTTGTCGAGAGAACGCCGCCGATGGTGGCTTGCGCAGGCCAGAGAGGATCGAGGGCCAGGCGCTGGCCGTGTTGCGCCAGCGCGGACTGCAATTTTTGGACGGTACAGCCAGCTTCGACGCTGACGGTGAGGTCAGCCCAGGGATGCTCGATGATTTTGTCGAGACGGGCTGTGGAGAGAATGACGTCGGCGCGAGAGGGAGGATTACCCCAGGAGAGTTTGGTGCCGCCGCCGCGTGGAATCACAGCAAGGCTTGAGTCATTTGCGAAACGAAGAGCGACGGCGAGTTGTTGTTCGTTGGCGGGCTCAAGGACAAGCGTCGGTTGAACGCCGCACACTGCGTCAGCAGCAGTCGCAGCGCGGATCGAATCCGGGGCCAGGATTGCTCGAAATTCGTGTTCGATGTCGAGCGGAGTCGTCGGCATTTGAGAGACTCAGTACATTACAACGGTAGCCTGCCGTCAAGCCGCGCTCCGCAACTGTGCCTGGCAAAACAGAGGCAAAAGCGAGCCAAGTGAATCTGGGTCATGGCGAGTTTCTGATTTGTGTTTGTCGGCATTGGGCACTCAGCTGGACGTAGAATTCGTAACTCAACGAGCTTGACTCGCGTCTATCCAATAGAGCCTCAGCGATCCAAATCAACGAATCGTCACGATAGTGAGCTGTTGGTTGTTGCTCGGACGGAGGGAACGGATGTTCATCAACGCGCGACTTTGCTCTTTCCTGCTCGTATCTGTGATTTACTCCGCAGCAGCCTCTGCCCAGGAAGCCAGCCCGGCAACTCCGTCCGCCACCGATACAATCAATCTTGACGTGGTCGTGACTCCAAAGTCCGGGCCGCCCGTCAGTGGTCTTCAGCAGCAAGACTTCACGGTCTTGGATAATAAAGTTCCTCAGACTATCGTGTCGTTCAAGCCCGTTCGCGGGCGCGAGGCCCCGATCGAGGTCGTGCTTGTTCTCGATGACGTGAACGCTGGTCTGGAGCACATCGCCTTTGAACGTTCGGAGATCGACAAATTCCTGAAGGCCGATGGCGGGCAACTCGCTCACCCGTTGGCGCTTGCCTTCCTTGCGGATGCCGGGCTCAAGGTTCAGGACGACTTCTCAAGTGATGGCAACGCACTGAGTACCGCTCTGGATCAGTACACCCTGGGGTTACATTCCATTCTCCGTTCCGGCGGAATCTACAGCGCCATCGAACGGTTCGAGGTTTCCATGAAGGGCCTATATGAACTTGGGACACATGAGGCTGGCCGGCCAGGGCGCAAGATCATTCTGTGGATTTCCCCAGGCTGGCCGCTCCTCTCCGGCCCCGGCACCCAGGAACAGTTGGACGCAAAGCAACAGCAACAGATCTTCAGCGATATCGTAGGTCTGTCGACCTTGTTGCGCAAGGGTCGCGTCACCCTGTACAGTATCGACCCTCTAGGCAGCGCGGACTTCGGCGGACGTGCTTTCTACTGGCAAAACTTCGCCAAGGGAATCAGCAAGCCTAACCAGACCGAATGGGGCGACTTAGCTTTACAAGTAATCGCCACGCAGAGCGGCGGTCTGGCTCTTACCGGCAGCAACGACATCACTGCATCCGTGAAACAGTGCCTCGCCGATACGCAGGCTTACTACGAGATCGCCTTCGCTCCGCCCTTGGACCAGAAGCGAGACGAATATCACCACATAGAAATCCATCTTGTCGACAAAAAGCTTACGGCACGCACTCGTCAGGGCTATTACACGCAGCCTTCGCTCCGTTAACAGCACAATATCGGAGCTCGCCTCCATGCCGCCGTTCCACTCGGTAGCAGGTGAGCAGGCGGACCGCTCTTCCGGTTGACGAGACTGGTTGATTCACTTTACAATCCAAAGTACTTTCTGTAGGATAGCGCCCATGCCTCAAGCCGCCGCTCCTTCCGGCATTCCAAATCCTGGCCGAAAGCCCGTCGGCTTCGCCAAACGCCTTATTAAGTTCCTCATTAAAAGCTTCGCCGCACTGGTCGTGCTCGTTGCAGTCGGTCTCATGACGCTGTTCGGTTTGTTGCGGCGAGAGCACAGAACAGAAGTCACGCTGCCGGCGCCCACGGGCCACTTTGCCGTTGGGCGGACGACGTACACCTGGGTTAACAACGCCGAGACGGACGAATTGGCGCCGGCTCCAGGCGCAAAACGGGAGGTCGTGGCTTGGATGTGGTACCCCTCCGCGGCTGGGACATCCGCGGCACCGGCGGAGTATCTGCCCGCGCCGTGGCGGACAGCCCTCGAGCAGCACTCGGGCGCTTTGATGAGTCAATTGCTTACGCGAGATTTGTCGCTGGTCCGGACGCATAGCACAGTTGACCCGGACGTCTCGCCGGAGCAGCGCTCTTATCCAGTGGTGATTATGCGGGCGGGCGGCGGAGCCTTGACTACCGATTTCACGACGCTTGCCGAGGATCTGGCGAGTCACGGCTATTTCGTCGTGGGCTTCGACGCCCCTTACAGGACGTTCGTCGTCGTCCTTGCGGACGACCGCGTCGTCAGCAGACCTCCCACGAATGATCCTGAGAATCTACCAGCCGACCAGGCGAATCGACTGATCAACAGACTTCTGCCCATGTGGACCAGCGATACGTCGTTTGTGGTGAGCCAATTGGAGCAACTGAATGCCGCTGATCCATCTGGCAAATTTACCGGTCGGCTGGACATGCAGCGGCTCGGGATGTTTGGCCATTCGTTTGGCGGCGCACAGGCCTTGCAATTCTGCCATGACGATTCGCGCTGCAAGGCGGGGATCGATATGGATGGCGCACCGTATGGTAGCGTCGTTCAAGAGGGCCTCAAGCAGCCTTTCCTGTTTCTTCTCAGCGATCACAGCCGTGAAATGTCCGACCCGGCCAGTCAGCAGATTCTCGCGAACTTCCATTCCCTTTATACCCACCTTCCGAGCGGGCGGTTCTCTGTAACGATTCGCGGAGCAAATCACTTTAGTTTCAGCGATCAGATGCTGGTGAAAAGCCATTACGTAATCGGGCTGCTGCGTTTACTGGGCGTCAGCGGCTTGGAATCGCGCCGCGGGCTCGCCATCACGACGGAGTATGTGCATACGTTCTTCGACGTGTATCTGAAGGACGCTCCGGCAGACTTGCTTAACAAGCCTTCGCAGTTCTATCCCGAAGTTCAAGTTGTCGCTCCGTGAAGCGAGATCGCGCCGCCCCGGCGGTCGGATTATTACATTTGCGGCGTGCTGGTTGAGTGCTTTCGCTTGTCGACGACCGCCGGGGTGCCATTTTGTGAATACAACAAAGACGTGCGCTTGGCTGCGGGATGTGCGGACGTGGACGAATTGATCTGGTGCACGCGTGTTTGCGTGGCGAGGAGGTTCTGCTTGGCTTTGGGCGCGACTACCTTGGCGGAGGCGCCTTCGTAAACGTCTTGCACGCCTGTGTCTGTGAAATGGTCGGGGCTGACTTCCTGCGCTTTGCAGGACGGCGTTGAAACCAGCAGCATCGCGGCGAGGCCTACGGAACCGAACAAGATCGTTCTGGGCACCAGTTGTTTGAAAGTGTTCATGAACTTAGTCCTTTCGTTTTTCGATTTCGAGCGGCTGCCGCGAGTACGGCTCCGTCTTGAGCCATTAGTCTCATATGCAGGTTTGCGTGCCAATGCACGGCGTCTGGACTGGTGGTGGAGAAAAGGTGAACGCCTAACGCGAACATTCCAAGGGAGATATTGGCGCGAGCCGGGCGCAGCTGCTCAGCTGGATCGGCGTCAGCAGCTGATGCTCGCGCTGTTGCGCAGACGTGCGGTTGCCCACGCGCGCAAAGGAACAACGGCCTGGGTTGGTGGAGATTGCCACGCGCTCGATCAGGAAGCGGCAGTGGACAGCGTGTTAGTTCTTCTGAGGTGGTTGTAAGAGGGGCGGGGTAACGTCGGGATAATCGCGCAAATACTGCTCGATGGGCTCGTTGCGCATCACGACTCGGAATCCGTGGCGCGTATTCACATCGATGGTTTTCTGTAAATCCAATTCCTCAAAGCCGATCACTTGCTCGATAGGTTTCGTGCCCCTCTCATCGAGCATGGTGAAATGTATTTCGTTGTTCACGAACCAGTAGTCGTTCACGTCATACACCGTGCCGTCCATCAGATAGAGCTGTACGAGCGGCTGGCCATCCTGGCTGTATACGTAAACAGTGGTGTTGTACGTCAGGGGCGGGGCGAGGTAGTGCTCGAAAGAAGTATATTCGGGAAGGAACCAATCGCCGCAGCCGTTGTTCCAGCCCCAGACCGGGCCGCAGTTCAGCCACCAGGAAGAGTCGAAGCGGTCCCAAAAACCAAAACGGAAAAACGGCGCACGGATGAAGAAAGAGCGGCGAAAAATTAGAGGTGGGCGCTCTGCAACGCCGCCGCGGAGGGGCACAAACATTGCGCGTGAAGCCGGCACATGAAGCACATGCGGCGCGGCTACATGCGGCGCGGCTACATGCGGAGCTCCTACAGAGCCCCCCGTTCGGAAGTGTCCGCCCCCGCCAACGTGGCCGGCGTGCTGCGCCCATGCAATAGGAGTCTGAAACCAGGCGCAAGCCAGCACGCAGGCAGCAAGAATCAAGATTTTCCTCAGGGTTAAAACAGGAAGAACAACGAGAGCCATATGGGTACCCTCCTTGCAGCAATGATGCAGAGCTGCGAGGACCGCGCAACTGCGCGATACGCAAGTCTAATACTTTGCGGCGTGAATTGCATCTCGGAGCCGCGACTCAAAGCAGAAGCGACGGTAGAACTTTTGCGGTACTCTCGCTTCATGCGCGCCGCTTGACGGCGCTTACTGCGAGGGTCTCGTGGATTGGCGAATGCAGGCGTACGATTTTCGCCGCGTTTTGAGGGGTTCTTTCCTTTAGTCGATCAGTTTCGTACTCCTGTCTAAAGCGTGTCATCAGAAGCGGTCGGCGGCGCCGGAGATTTCCGACGGATGCGGGACGTATTCGCCGGGTTTTTCGCCGCAGAGGCGGGGAGTCGGAAAAACTTTTGTGGGATTGCTGAGATTAAAAGGGTCGAAGGCGCAGCGGACACGTTGCATGGTGGCTAGGTCGGGTTCAGCGAACATTTTGGACATGGCGTATTTTTTGTCCTGGCCTACGCCGTGTTCGCCGGTGATGGAGCCGCCGGCGGCGATGCAGAGATCGAGGATTTTGGCGGAGAGGGCTTCGGCGGCGATTTGTTGGCCGGGGATGCGCGCGTCGTAGAGGACGAGTGGGTGGAGGTTGCCGTCGCCGGCGTGGAAGACGTTGGCGACGCGGATGCCTGCCTCGGCGCTGAGGCGTGAAATTTCGCTCATGACTTGCGGGAGGGCGGTGCGGGGGATGACGCCGTCCTGGACGATGTAGTTGGGGGAGATGCGGCCCATGGCGGCGAAGGCGGCTTTGCGGCCTTTCCAGACGAGGGCGCGCTCGGCGTCGGATTGGGCGACGCGAATTTCAGAGGCAGCGTGGGCGCGGCAGATTTCGTTGACGTGGGCCATCAGGGATTCGACTTCGGCGATGGGGCCGTCGAGCTCGACTAGGAGGAGGGCGCCGCAGTTGGGGTAGTTGGCGTGGACGGCGGCTTCCGCGGCCTGGATGGCGAGGTTGTCCATCATTTCGATGGCGGCGGGGAGCATGCCAGCGGCGATGATGCTGCTGACGGCGGCGCCGGCTTCGTTGGTGTCGGAGAAGGCGGCAAGAAGAGTTTGCACGCATTCTGGGCGCTTGACGATGCGGAGAATCATTTTTGTGGCGATGCCGAGAGTGCCTTCGGAGCCGACGAAGACGCCGAGGAGATCGTAGCCGGGGGCGTCGAGGGTCTTTCCGCCAAGGTGGACGAGGGTGCCGTCGGGGAGGACGACTTCGAGGCCGAGAACGTGCGTGGTGGTGAAACCGTATTTCAGGCAGTGAGCGCCGCCGGAGTTTTCGGCGACGTTGCCGCCGATACTGCAGATGGATTGCGAAGAGGGGTCGGGCGCGTAGAAATAATTTTGTGACGCCACGCGGGCGGTGACGTCGAGATTGATGACACCGGGCTCGACGACGACGCGGGCGTTGGGGAGATCGACTTCGAGGATGCGATTCATGCGCGCGAGGCTGATGACGATGCCGTTTTCTACCGGGAGCGCGCCGCCGCTTAGTCCTGTGCCGGAGCCGCGGGCTACGAAGGGGATGCGTTCGCGATGGCAGAGGCGGAGGATCGCTTGGACTTCGGCGGTGGAGGAGGGCAGGAGGACGGCTTGGGGCATGGCCCGGAAATTGGTTAGGGCGTCGGAGTCGTAGGTGTGGAGTTCTTCGGGGGAAGTGATGACGGCGCGGGTGCCGCTGATGGCGCGGAGTTCAATGAGGAGGGAGGCGTTCATGATCGGGTTTATCGCTGGTTGACACCGAGCCGTCGTTCAGCTTTTCCAACTTTGCCAACTGCTCCCGCACTTGATCGTTATCTTTGCCATGCGGAACCAGGGCCAAGTAAGTTTGTATCTCCGCGATCGCAAGGGCGTAGTTATTTTTTCGGGCAAAGATTTTCGCCAGTAAGAGATGTAGCTGAGGAAAACGAGTGGGCAGGTCCAGGCGTTCCGCCTTGAGACCGCTCTTTTCAGCGTCGTCGAACTTGTTAAGCATGTAATTTGCCACTGCGTCATAGAAGTAGGCGTCGCCGTAATTCACAGGATCGAGATCCAGGATGTAACCAGTGACGGCCTCGTGATTAAGATTCAAGGGATCGAGGTCCAGGATGTGACCAGTTAGATTAAGGACCTCGGGCCAATTTCGAGTCTGGAAGGCCATTGATGCGAGCGACAGATAAGGCGGCAGGAACCCGGTATTGAGAGTCGTGGCTTGTGTATACGCTTTGCGAGCCGCGTCCTTCTGATTTCCTTTCTCTAAAACGGTACCCAACATATACCAAGCGTCCAGGAAGCCGGGGTAAATCGCCACCGCAGTTTCAAAGTATTTGCGCGCATCGGCAAATTTGCGGTTCCTCTCAGCCTGGAGGCCTTTTTCGTAAGCCGTTCTGGCATCTTTGGGCGCCAAGTAGGGCGTGGCGCTCAGCGTCGCGCCTTCAATCTTAGTCGCTCTTCGCACTACGATGAGGCCTACGTCAACGCTCATATCGGAGGTATCGAACTCCAGAAGGTTGACGACACTGGAACGAAAACCAGAGGCCGAGATTCGTAGCTCACATTTCATCAACTCGGTTCGTGGAATTCCTCCCCTGAGCGAATCCTTGGTAGCCACGCCAATTGGAGAAGTCGATTCGGCGCTAGCTTCAGGAAAAGAATCGGTCCTCGATCCCAATTGCATGTTGAAATCGCCATGAGGAGATGCATAGACGTCTTGACGCACCCTGTTGTCGCAAACTCGCTCAACCAGAACATCGTTTGGAACAGATGAACCGTCGTGCGTTGCAACGCGTCCCCGTAGATACATCACAAGATTCGCGTTCGATTCAGTTGGGTCCGAAGTCGGGGTTGAGGGAACCACTGGACGGCTTGGGGCAGTGGGAGAAGGAGCCGGCTGCCGCGGAGCTCCGGGCTTCTGCGCCACTGTGTCCTGTGCCAGTAGTGCCAGTGCGATCGCCAGCGGGACGAAAATGCGTATGCGGTAGCTCATCGATCGATGCCTGGGGCAGCGGGATCAGCGGTCTTAAGTCTTAAACTGTAGGGCGAATATAAGTTCGAGTCAAGGCTCCCGACTTGAATAACGGCACAGCCTGGATACGAGAAACGAGTGAGTAGTGAGTAGGGGGTAAGTGAGTAGGGCAGCAGTGGTCCGCCGCGGCGGGCATGCCCTTCGGGGCTCGGGGTGAACGAGTGGGCGGGAGCGAAGAGCACAGGCTGAAGCCTGTGCCACCAGGCCCCCCCTCCCGGTTTTTTCGTAAGTGTTCATTCTAAAGGGTTTTAAGTGCTGTGTTTTGGAAGTGTTCATTTTGAAGGAGTTGCAGACGGATTTTATGGAAGTGCGGATTCTAAAGGATTTAGGAAAGCGGCCAGTGAGGAGCCAAGAAAATTGAGGGTGCACAAGGGCCACCCCCTTAGTGACGGAAACTGTGCGGAAGCGACTGATGCGAAGGAGTTTAGAAGTGGAGTGATGTGCCGGGTTGTGTCGAGTTCGAGGAGGCAAAGGAAGTAAAGGAGGTTGAGGAGGTAAAGGAGAGGAAGAGCGGGTGAGGCGCGGAAGGGCGGGGCGGGACGAGGTTCCTTCGAAGCTAAGGGCAAACATGGGGAATGATAGCACGGAATGTGATAACTGTCAAGGTAATAGTACTAAATTTGTATCCTTCGAATTGAGACGAAATAAGTGGAATGGATGGAAGGGGTTGGCGGGAATTTGGGAGTTTGGTGAGACGAAAACGGAAAAAAGTCTCGGGTGACTGGCGAAGAAACTGGAAAGCGTCCCGTTTGTCCCAGGGTTTCCAGGGTCTCGTCCCTGGGTCTCACGGTGGGACAAGGATGAGGAGATGGGAGCTGCGGTCTTACTCGTCCAAAACAAATGTCAGCAATGACTTGTTGATCTTGATCTTACGGTTGTGGTATTCGATGAAACCCAGTTTTCTAAATTTGTTCATAAAGAAATTCACGCGAGAGCGCGTAGAGCCGATTATTTCCGACAAAGTCTCCTGGGAAATAGTCGGCAGTTCGTCGTCTAGCTGGTGCTGCACTTTTCCATAACGGCCGAGTGCGAGCAGCGTTCGGGCGAGCCGCTTCTCGGACGAATTGAAGAGCTGATCGATTAAAGCTTCCTCGACGCGATTTTTATGATTGAGTATAAACCCGACAAAAGAGTCCGATAATTTGTCCCGTGTACGGATCATGCCAAGCAATTCGTTTTTGTCGATGGCAAGAATAGAAGTCGGCGTAATGGCGGTAGCCGTACCCATGCGGACAGTCTGACCAGCCATGCAGCCCTCGCCAAAAAAATCGCTCGGACCAAGCATCGCGACTACAGCCACCTTACCCGTGGCGCTAACCACGGAGAATTTTACGTTTCCCTTTTGGATGTACATGACGCTGTGGGCCGCGTCCCCTTGGTTGTAAATCTGCTCGTCTTTCTCAAACTCAGCAACCTTCCTTGCCATTCCCGAAGTATGGAAAAAGGCCTGCGGTTGGAGCGATTCCGTATTGGATTTCTTTATTTTCATGCGGGCGCCGCGAGCGGCCCAACTGGAAGTGAATTCAGTTAGTACCCTTTCTCGGTGTTTCGACTGGCAGGAAGCAGAGGATCTGCTGCTTTAACTGCGCATCTACTTCATCCGCGATAGTCACCACGTCTGGAAGCAACTTGCTGAATATCACGCGATGCTCATTCTTGTGCAGCGTCGAGAAAATGCTGACCTGGAGAATTCGGGATTCATCCACGACCATGGCGGCGGTGTACCCTTGTTTTCTTCGCAGCTCTCCGTGATGACTCGCAGCGACCGAAACCGGCGCTTTTGTTCCTTTGTCGAGGCGCAGCCTGGCAATCACGTCATGGAGGAGTCTCGGAAGATGGCCGGTGCGTTCCTCGAAATTCAGACGGATTCGGGCGAGCTCCGGCTCTTTCTCCACAAGCCCGATCCACTCATGAATCGTAGGGTCGAGTTGCTGTTCGAGAATGTCGGCCACGGACTCTGTAGCCGTAGACGCAGGAGGGGACACGTTGCCGCCCACAGGTGAAACTGGAGTTCTCATCAAGGTAACCTCGTCTTAATCCGCACTTAGTATTCCACCCCGGCGGCTGCAAGTCTGTCCCATAAGGGATACGTTCCTGACGGGAGAAACGGTCTTCCGGGAGGGTGATTACGCGAATGTCGTATACATTCGAAAGGGCGCTGTGAAATTTACTGGTTAGCTAAACAAACAGGCGGTGAAACGGCAGGAAGCCGAACATGGCATAGGGCAGGTCGTCTGCCTGGAGTTGCCAAGACTGTGCCAAAACAGACAGCGCGAACATTTGACAATCCTTAAGATGACGTAGTGGGTGGCGAGACTGAGCGATACTGACCGAGATTCATGGCTGAGCCGGGCGGTATCCCTCATCTCGCCACCTCCGATTCGACTCGGTCTCGACTTATGGCTCTACACCAACTAGATACCTGTTTGACGGGGCTTAAGCAGCAAGGAATCTCGGTTAGCCGAGGCACAGCTGGAGAGAACGGCTCTATTTTTGAAGTAATGGGTTTCATGCTGACGGCGGAGCAAATAATCGAGCTACACCAGCAGGGACAAATGGACGCGAACGGGATAAAGGCGTTCGCAAAGAGCATCCAACAGGACTTCTGAAAACACCCACCAGAGCAGGTGCCTGGCCGAACACAGGCGCCTGCTCGCTTCTCCTAGAAATTCGCTGACGGATGAGAATGGCGATGAAGTGAAACTCAACCTTTTGCTTTGACGTGCGTCGCTTTGACTTGCGCAGTATTCGAATTGTCCCAAATGGGACAGACTCTGTTCTCTTACTGAGATATGGTTAGTGGGAAGGGGTCGACCTCCTAGACGCTCAGCTGGATTGCCAATCGTGTCAAACCTTTCAAAAGTAGGGATAGAAGGGAACGGAAGTTCTCTCAAACTTCAACGATTGCTTTTGACTTTGGGTTCGCTGGCTCTCGGCATGTCACTGATGGCCGCACTCGTCCCGCGCCGTCTGGATGCTCAGCATTCGGCACCAGACAACACCAATTTAAACGAGGAGCAGACGGGCCTTACCGCGGATCAACAGAAGATGAATCCCGCGGACCGCGCCCTCACGCAGAAAATCCGAAAAGCGATCCATCACGATAAGAGTCTTTCTGTCTTCGGACGCAACATCAAAATCTTCACTCAACATGGCAAAGTTACGCTCCGGGGGCCAGTGCAGTCTGAAGAGGAGAAGGGCAACCTGGAAGCCAAAGCTGTAAGCGTGGCCGGACCAGAAAACGTGAGCAATCAGCTCAAGGTCGCACCTTCGAAATAATTGCGCAGAGGCCGGTGAGGAGCTAGGCGTCCATCTTTGGATGGGGAAAGGGTATTACGGTGGGAAGAAGATGGGGAGTTGGGGAGCGATGGGGCGGTTTCCTACTATCTGATTTAATAGTAACTTGGTCATATCCTAGTGGCGTTTCCATTTAACTCTGCTGAGCCGGTTAGCTCGGAGTGCGGCCCCTTACGAATCGAGCGCAGCAAGATCCAACGACGGTAGTAACGAAAGTCAGGAGTATTATCTGACGCCAGAAGGATTCCAGATGCGACTCGAACGCCCCGCTCATAGAAACTGGAACATCGGTAGGAGCTTGCCACGCCGCCCAAGTCCCACCTAAGAGTAGGCCTGCTACCGACGCACACACCATAGCTAGCGTGGGAAGCCTCAACAGCGACATCACATAGCCGGTTGCGGCCGCCACTAATAAGGCGACAAGGTACCATCTACCGATGCTGAAATACTGGAGTACTGGTGTGACGAGCCAATACCGATAGAGAACCGCAATTAGAAGAGCGATGACCGATGTTTTGACGGCGGTGTTTCTGCTAAGCATGTCTGATGTAATTAGACACCGACGAGAACTGAAATTGTCATTGTTTTAGAAGACGCTTGATAAGCGCCATAACCGCCAACTGACCCACCGCCAAATCAGGGAGAGGCACACACACTGCCGCGCAGAGCTCGGCGGGAGGGGCAAGCCCCACCCCTACAACGGAAAATGCGGTGGTGCTAGTGGATGAAGGTTAGGCCGTTGGGGATGAATTGGGGGAAGACGTAGGCGTAGAGCATGACGATGACGCCGACGATGGAGGCCAGGGCTACGGAGTGCCAGAAGACGAAGCGGAAGATGGAGCCTTCCTGGCCGACTTGATTGGTGGCGGCGGTGGCGATGCAGATGGATTGGGCGTCGATCATTTTGCCCATGACGCCGCCGGCGCTGTTGGTGGCGCACATGAGGATGGGGCTCAGGTTGAGCTGCTGGGCGGTGATTTTTTGCAGGCCGCCGAAGAGGACGTTGGAGGAAGTGTCGCTGCCGGTGAGGGCGACGCCGAGCCAGCCGATGAAGGCGCCAAAGAAGGGGAAGAACCAGCCGGTGCGCGTGAAGGCGAGGCCAAGGACGGCGTCCATGCCGGAGTAGCGCGTGACGTAGCCGAGGCCGAGCATGCAAGTCATGGCGATGATGGCGAAGCGCAGGCGGAAGAGTGTGCCGCCGAAGATTTGGATCATTTTGCCAGGTTTGAGGCCGAGGATTAAGCCTCCGACGAGAGCCGCAAGGAAGCAGGCTGTGCCAGTGGCGGTGAGCCAGTTGAAGTCGAAACGGGCGGCTTCGGCGGCGGGTTTGGCTACGACGGGAGCGGTGCGGAAAACTTTGTTGTGGAGCGCGGGCCAGTCCCATCCGGCAGGGCCGGGGCGATTTTTGCCGTCGGGCATGACGACGGTGAAGGCGGGAGTGGTGGCTTTGTTCATGGCGAGCTTGATGCTGGGCAGGCCCCAGGCGAGGACGAAGAGAGAGAGGATGGCGAAGGGGAGCCAGGCTTTGGCGATTTGGCCGGCGGTGTAGTGCTTGGCTACTTCGTTGCGGGCGACTTTGGCGGCGTCTTCTTCGCGTTCGCCTTCGAAACGCCAGATGCGCTTTGGTTTCCAGACGCGGAGGAAGAGCATGGTGGCAATGAGAGAGACGACGCCCGCGGCGATGTCCACCAGATTGCTGTCCATGTAGTTGGCCCAGAAGAATTGCGTGCCCGCGAAAGAGAGGCCGACGACGAGGATGGCGGGAAAAACTTCCCACGTTTCGGACCAACTGACCATGGCGCGCACCAGCCAGAAGGGGACGATCACGGCGGTGATGGGAAGGATGCGGCCGATCATGGCGCTGAGGTCGCTTTCGTTGAGGGCGGTGACGGAGGCGAGGGCGTGGACGGGAGTGCCGATGGCGCCCCAGGCGACGGGAGCGGTGTTGGCGATGAGGTTGAGCGCGGCGGCGTGGAAGGGTTTGAAGCCGAGACCGATCATGAAAGCGCCGGCGATGGCGACAGGGGTGCCGAATCCGGCGCAGCCTTCGATGAAGGCGCCGAAGCAGAAGGCGACGAGAAGAAGTTGGAGGCGGCGGTCGGGAGTGATGGCGGCGACGGACTGCTTCATGATTTCGAACTGGCCGGTTTCGACGGCTATGTCGTAGAGAAAGACGGCGCCGATAACGATCCAGACGATTTTGAGTAGGCCGTAGGCGGAGCCGTAGAGAAAGCTGCTGACGGCCATCTGCGCGGGCATATGAAAGACGAGCGTGGCGCAGAGAATGGCGGTGGCGGCGCCAGCGATGGCGCAGAGGTGCGCGCGGACTTTGAAACCGGCTAGCAAGCCGAGAAGAACGACGACGGGCAGAGCGGCGACGAGCGTGGAGAGCCACCAATGGCCGAGGGGATCGTAAACTTGATTCCAAGTCACAGACAGTCCTCCAGAGGGAAGTGGATTCCGTCTCGATGATACAGAACTGCTTGAGCTGCGAAAAATTCCTTGCGGGAGGCAGAGTCGTAGAGCCTGGATTGCCGCCGCCCAAAGTAGAAAGCATGGATTGCGGATGTTGAGTTACGCCCTTGGCGCACTGTTGTCAAGAGATATGTCTGCATGGACCGTGGCGCACGCGGCATCTATACTCGGTGCATGAGTTCGGACACTGAGCTGCTCGGAGCGCTGCGGAAGTATTGGGGTTACGAGGCGTTTCGTCCCTTGCAGGAAAATATTGTGAGGAGTTTGCTGGGCGGGCGGGACACTTGCGTGGTGATGCCGACGGGCGGAGGGAAATCGCTTTGCTATCAGTTGCCGGCGGCGATTTTGCAGGAGAAGACGGTCATTGTGGTGTCGCCGCTAATTGCGTTGATGCAGGACCAGGTGGCGCAGCTTACGCAGATGGGGATTCCGTCGGCGTTGCTGAACAGCACGCTCGCGGGAGATGTGCAGTCCTGGGTGTTGCAGAAAGCGATCTCGGGAGAGTACCGGCTTTTGTATCTTTCGCCGGAACGGCTGGCGCGAGAGGACACCATCGGGTGGCTGCGGCGCGTGCCGGTTTCTTTTTTTGCGATTGATGAAGCGCATTGCATTTCGGAGTGGGGGCACGAGTTCCGGCCGGAGTACCGGCAGCTGAGCTCTCTGCGAAAACATTTTGCGGAATTGCCGATTGCGGCGTTTACGGCGAGCGCGACGCGGCGGGTGCGGCACGACATTATCGAACAGTTGAAGCTGCGCGAACCGGATAAATATATTGCGAGCTTTCACCGGCCGAATTTGCAGTACATCGTAAAGGAATGCGTGGGGAAGACGCAGTCCGAACTTTTGATTCGGGCGATGCGGAAGTATGCGGAGAGCAACGTGATCGTGTATGCGCCGACGATTGCGCGGGTCGAGGAGACGGTGGATTTTTTGGCGGAGCAGGGAATTTCGGCGATTGCTTATCACGGAAAAATGGAAAGCGACATGCGGCGGCGGAATCAGGAGCGCTGGATGTCAGACGAAGTGCGCGTATTGGTGGGGACGATTGCGTTTGGATTGGGGATCAACAAGGCGGCGGTGCGCGCGGTGATTCATCTATCGTTGCCGAAATCGATTGAACAGTATTACCAGGAAGCGGGGCGGGCGGGGCGCGATGGCGAGCCGGCGGATTGTATTTTGCTTTGGCAGAAGCGCGATGTGGGATTGCTAACGTACTTCGTGGAGCAGTTGGAGGACGAGGAGGAAAAACGGCGTGCGTGGACGCGGTACCACGAGATTCGCAGGTTCGTGGAGGCACGGGCGTGCCGGCATCATCAAATTTGCAGCCATTTCGGAGAGATTCGCAAATGGAATTCTTGCGGGGCTTGCGATGTGTGTGTTGGAGAGCCGGAGTGGCTGGCAGCGGCTACGCCAACGATGAGAGCGAAGAAGAAGCGCGTAGCTGCGGTAGGTAAGAGTGGTAGCTCGCCTGTTGGCATTGACCCTGAGCTGCGCGAATACCTTCGGGAGTGGCGCCGGATAGCGGCAAACGAACGCGGCATCCCAGCCTACGTTGTAATGCATGACACTTCGCTCGATGAGCTTTGCCGAGTGAAGCCGCGATCCCTCGGTGAGCTCCGGAATGTTTCGGGCTTCGGCGAGAAGAAAACCGAATTGTATGGACCGGGGATATTGAATGCGCTGGCGGAATTCCGTCGCGGCGCACAGGCAGCGACGGCCGGATAGTAAGAGCGCAAACTCGGGTATTGGACAAATGGTTTAGAGGGCTGAGGAGACGGATGTGCCGGCGGCGGCGAAGACGGTGTCCATTTCCGCTTGGGCGAAAGACAAGAAGCACTTCACAACGACGGAGTCGAATTGCGTGCCGCTGCACTGAATGAGGCGGCGTACGGCCTCTTCGTGCGGCAGGCCTTTGCGGTAGGGGCGGGAAGAGACCATGGCATCGAAGGCGTCGATAACCGTTACGATGCGCGAGACGATCGGAATTTCCGTTTCTTTTAGACCGGCAGGATAGCCTTTGCCGTCGAAAGATTCGTGGTGGTGGAGAATGTCGAGAGCGGCGCGTTCGAATCCCGGAAGCATGCGCAAAACGGCCCAGCCGTATTCGGGATGCTTTTTCATCAGGGCGTATTCTTCGGCGTCCAATTTCCCTGGCTTTTTTAGGATGGAGTCTGGGACTCCGACTTTGCCGATGTCGTGAAGAAGCGCGGCGACTTCGAGGTTCTGGAGTTCAGCTTCGTCGAGGCCGAGTTCTTGGCCGACGCGCATGCCCCATTCCGCGAGGCGAGTGCTGTGCACGCCGGTATTGAGATCCTTCAAGTCCAGAAGCTGGTTGAAAGCGCAGATGACCGAGCTGCGGAGGGCGGAGACTTGCTCTTCGACCTGCTTGATGCGGAGCGAATCCGGCGCCCCTCGCAGGCTGGAGCCTACGTTGAGCACCGGAATCCACTGGTCAGACATGCTTGTTACCACGAATTTCCGCTCGAACCATTAACCCAGGCAGAGACGGCTTGATAAACGTCCAGGCGGCCGTGGTTGAGGTCGGGCGTGAGCTTTATCGCGTGAGAAAATGCGCTTGCCGCGCTTTTTTGGTTGAGAGACGGCTTCGCGCTGAGCAGCAGGTCGGCCGAGCCAGCAACCAAAGGTGAGCTGAAGGAGGTTCCGGAAGCGGCAGCGTAAGTGCCACCAGGGAAAGTGGTGATGACGTATTCGCCGGGGGCAGCGATCCAGACGTCGGTGTTGCCGTAGTTGGAGAAGGTGGAGCGAGTGTCGTAATCGGTTGTGGAAGCGATACCCATGACGCTGCTGTTGAGCGCGGCCGGATAGACGGGGGCGCTGGTGCTTTCATTGCCAGCTGCGGCCACGAGAACCAGGCCAGAGCGGTTGGCGTAAGAGATTGCTTGTGAGAGAGCCTGCGACGGGCTGGATACGTCGAAGCTCATGTTCACGACATTGGCGTTATGTTGGACGGCGTAGTAGAGCGCCGCAACGATGTTAGAGAGGTAGCCTTGGCCGTTGGAGGTGAATGCTTTCAGAGGAAGGATTTTGGCTTTTGGGGCGACCAAGTGGATAAGGCCAGTCGTCATCGTGCCGTGGCCGAAGTCGGAGGTGGAACTGCCACCGTTATCGAGGACCGCCGCCGAGGATTGGTCGAGCACGGCCGCGCTGGATTGCTGAACGAAGACGGGCTGCTGATTCTGGGAATCGTTGTTGGCGTCTCCATCCTGAAGTTGAGGGACATCGAGCCATTCGGAGGCACCCGGTTGGTTGCGGGTAAAGTCGTAGCCCTGCAGCAGAACTGGAACGAGAACAGGGTGGTTGACATCTACTCCCGTATCGATGACGGCCACGATTCCGGAGCCAGCGATGTTGAAGCCATTCTGGGCATCGGTTAGCCGAATAATCTGAGCGGCGGGTTGTGCGGCATATCCGTGCGTGACCACGGTCCCGTAGTAGTTGACCGGAGCCGTGTCGTACAGCCCTGAGGGAATCGTGTTAATAGGCCGCTGCGGTAGCGGCAAGAGCCGATCGGCCTCGACGCTCTCGATTCCGAGCAATTGTTCGAGGAGATTTATGGCGAAGCTGAGAAGATTCGTGATTAGATTGCCAGAGGAGGTTACCAGGAAATTCTGGCCAAGGTTGCCGTCCAATGAGCCTTGGACTTGGCAGTTAGCGGCCAGGCAAAGCTTTAGAACGGAGCCGAGGCCTCCGGATGTGCGAACAATGTAGCGGTTCTGAGCTGCCGCCGGGGTTGCGGACAGGGCGAAAAGAGCAACTAGGATCACGAAAACGCTGAGGTAACGTTTCATAGTTTGTTAGTCCCTTTTGGGGTCTCCTGCTTCTGAACCAGCCGCACATTCGCACAAAGGGATACCCGCTAAGTCTTGCGGAATCTTCCTTTTCGGCAAATGGTACGGGTGGTTTCTTGGTGCCAGACAAAAGTTACAAGGGATTTTGGTACTTCCGTACCAAAATGGGACTCCCTTGTAAAATAGGTTCCGGAGGCCAAGTTCAAGACTTGCCTCCTTGTAAATTCCCCAGAGCATTTCGCAAGGAAATGACGATGGGCTTCTCGCCCTCGCCGGGGATGGAAAGCTCAAGATCGCCGGAGTTTTCGACTTCGCCGGAGAACTCGCCAAACTGATTGGTCGCGGCAAGGACAGTGCTTCCGCGATGATTGGAAAGGGTTACTTGGATGTCGCGGCCGATGACGCCGGGATGGCTGAGATCGAGCAACTGGCCGGTGATGACCAAGCGGTTGCTGCCGAGCTTGGGCTCGATCTGGATGTCGATTTGGAACGGGTCCGCCCTATAAAGCATTTGTCTTGTTCCTATAACGACCGAACGAGCGCCAGCCAGGGCTGGTTGCTGGAAGCTGTCGAACAGAACTTCGATAAGGCCTTTCGACTCCTTCTTTGTCTGGGCCAAGCCAGAGGTTACGAAGGCTGCTTTGGCTAGGCGCACGGAGTCCGGAGGAGGCTGATAACTCACCTCTACGGCTGCCGTTTTGCTCACCTTTTGCCATAGCGAAACTGTCTCCGTGCAGCGTTTGCAACCAGTTGCGAGGTGTTTCTGCATTGCCTCCTGCTGGTCGTTTGAGGCTACGTGGTTCACGAAATCAACCCACTCCTGTGTTGCAAAGTGCTTCATTTCAAATCCCCCCTGACTTCCCTCTCTGCCTATCCGCTCCCCAGCGGTGGCAAGGATTCAACTTCTCCCATAGCGTAAGGGGAGCCGGGAGTTCGGAAAATATAGCCCGGATGGAACTAGTTAACGCTTTTATTTTCAGTTATTTGGCCGACGAGGACGAAGGGAGCCCAGAAATAGGGGTGGGGGTTTTCCTGGCGGAGCTGCCTCATGGCGGATTGGAGGGATACGGCCATGTTATTGGACTCCATGTAGCCTCTGTAAAAGGACTGCATGAGTTCGGCGGTGCTGCGGTCGTGGACATCCCAGAGGGAGAGGAGGAGGGAGGCTGCCCCGGCGCAAAAGAGGCCGCGCTGAAGACCGAGGAGTTCGTCACCTGCGGCGACAAAGTTCATCCCGGTGGCACAGCCGCTTAGGGTGACGTGGCGGGTGGAGAGGCGCATCTGGTAGAGATCGTAGAGGTTAAGGTAGCCATCGCCGAGGCGGATGCCGGAGAACATGGGGTTGTCCTGGCGGTAGGCCCCGTGGGTGGCGATGTGGAGGAGGGAGCTTTGGGCCCCCTTTTTTCTGAGGGCGTCCGTGGTGGCTTGGGTACCAAGGAAGAGTTCCGTTTTAGGCAGGATGGAGGCGACAGATTGCACCTCAGCCAAGATTTGAGGAGCGCGCTCGTCTGGGATGCCCATGACGAGGGAGGTGGACATGTTGTTGGGAACTTTCGCTTGGCAGATCGTAAAGACCGTGGCGCTGGGGGCGTAAGAGATGGTGTGGGTGTCGCAGAGATAGGTGTCTCCATTTTTGAGGGCATGGAAGGGGAGAAAGTGAAGCGGCCCGTGGGGGACGAAGATCAAATGTTTCGCTTGGAGATGAACGAGCAACGGTGCGATTAACTCGGCGTAGAGAGCTTCCAAATGGCTTTGAGTGGCTAGAAGCAATGGTTGTTCGAAGCGCTGGGTGTAGGTGGCGCCCATGCGGAATTTGGAAAGTTGGAAACGGAGAAGGTGGAGGAAATGAAGGACACGGGAGAAAACGGTGATGGGAGTGATTTCGATGGAATGTCGAGTGACCACGGCGGCGATGAGGCGGTCTCCCGTCGAGTAGTATTCGATGAGAGCAGCATCGGCAGGGATGGCGGCCTGTAGAGTGTCGAGGGAAAAATCCGCCGGGGCTTCGAGGGTGGCATTTTCGCGTTCGTGCGCCGGCAATTCCCGCAAAGTGCGCAGGAGTTCGTTTTCGTGGGACACAGCTTTTTCCTGGAGCTGTTGAAGGCGTTTGGCGGAAGTGTCTTCGGGGCGGAGTTGCTCAAGTTCGATGCGGTGGTAATACCAGTTCAGTTCTTCGCGCAGGTCGCGAATCCGCCGCACGAGTTCGCTTTGGCCTGCATCGCCCAACGGCAGGCTTTGGCCGCTTTGAAAAATCATTTCCGTCATGCTACGGGACTTGGCAGCTTCGATGCAGGAGAAGGCTTCGGCCGCGGAGGATTCGCCGCCCTCGCCGCTGAGGTGCAAATCGACTAGCGCTTCGTAGACTTGCAAGCGGTTCTTTACAAAGGAAATTTTCAGTTCTTCGGCGTGCAGGCGACTGCGCAGGGCTTCCAAGGATTTGCGCGCTTCTTGAAAGGCCGCGTAGGCAGCGGGGCGGTCGCCAGCCGCCTGCGCGAGCTGGCCGCGGAGGAAGTGCGTTTGGTACGCAAGGACTGGGGCCTGAATGCCGGAAATCTTGGCTATGGCTGCGTCTGTTTCCGATTGCGCGGCCGGGAGTTCCCCAACCTGCAGCGCGACGCGCGCGAGGAGAAGATGCGCGAGAGCCGCCTTGCCGGGAAGAGTTGCTTGATCGAAGAATTTTGCAGCGCCGGCACAGAGGCGGCGGGCTTCGAAGTAGCGGCCTTCGTGGAAAAGAATGAGGCCCTGATAGAGGTCAAGGAGCCAGGGCCAGACGAGATTTTTTTCGGCGGCGAACATGGCGCGAGCTTTCGCAAACCGTTCGAGGGCGTGGACGGTTTTTCCCTGCTGACCGTAAGCGATGGCTTCGTTGGCGAGAGTTTTCGCGGCTTCGTAGCCCATGCCGAGTTTTTCAAAACGAAGGAAACCTTCGCGAGCCATTTCGCGCGCCTCTTCGCTAAGGTTCAGCTCGAGATAGATCTCCGAAAGATCCAGATAGCAAAGAGCGACATGATAGGCGTCGCCGGAAACTTCACACTTGCGGCGGGTGGAAAATAACATTTCGATCGCGCGGCTGTATTCGCCCCTGAAGTAGTACAAGTAGGCGATGTTGTAATCGGCCTGATCGCGGAGTAGCGGCATTCCGAAGCGCTCGCACGCTTCGCGTGCTTTCTGGTAACAGTCGAGCGACCGGGGAAAGTCGTTCAAGCTGATCAGGCACATGGCCATGTTGCTGAGGACGACGGCGATACCTTCCGCGTCCTGATAGGGGAGCAGACCCTCGTAAGCGCGCTCGTATTGATGAATCGCTTCGTCAAAGCGGTCTTGCCGGTGGAAGATATTGCCGAGATTAATACCGAGACGCGCGAGGCGCCAGGCATCGTTGTGGCGAGTGAAGATCTCCCGGGCCCGGTCCGTGGCCTTGAACGCCTTATCGTACTCGCCAAGCAGAATCAGCGGCTGGATGGAACTACTCAGAGTCCGCGCGGCCTCTTTTTCGTTCTTCGCAAGGTCGTACAGTTCGACGGCCTTTTCGTGGTGTTCGACGGCGGCAGCGTTGTTTCCACAGGCGTAAAGGGCGTTCGCCTTTGCCCGCAGCCCGAGAGCCAGACTCTCTTTGCTCCGCAGTTTCGTCCCGATCAAGACGGCGGCTTCCGCGAGGTGCACAGCCTCGCGCGTGTCGACGCGAACCCGCTCGACAACCAGTTGAGCGAGGCGCTCGACAACTTCGCTGCGAACTAATGCCCGATGGCGAGTGAGAAACTTGCGGCGCGCCTGCTCATCATCGAGTTGCGCTAGTTGGGAATAGAGTTCTTCTGTTGGGACTTTTTTGACCAGCGTGGGCATCAGTCAAATCCCAAATCGCCGAGATGCTTGCGCAGACGATCCATGCATTTCTGGCGAGTAAAGCCGATGGAGCCTACCGCGAGACCCAATTCCACGGCCACTTCATTGTAGGGGCGCGGCGGAGTTTCAAAAAAGAGAAGTTCCACCAGGCGGCGGCATTGCGGCGAGAGGGCGGCCATCGCTTCGCGCAGCATTTGCTCTTCTTGCGTTTGCTGGACAAGCGTTTCCGCGATGGCCGGAGTTTCAGGTACGGGCAAGTCCGGATCCGCGTCGCGGCTAACCAAGCGTTGCTGTTGCTGCTTCCAGCGGTAGCACTGATGGTGAGCGACCTGCATGAGCCATTTCGGAAGGGCGCGAGGTTCGCGCAGTTCGGGGAGGCGTTTGAGAAGCTCGACGCAAGTAGATTGAAAAACTTCGGCGGCTTCGTGCGGAGGCAACCTGTATTTGACGGGGATCGAGTAGATGAGCGCTTTGTACTTTTCTATGAGAAGAGACCAGGCTTCTTCGTTGCCGGAGAGGCACCCTTTTACGAGACGCTCGTCGCTCCATGCGCGCGCGGGTCTTTTCGCAGGTTTGGTGACTACGGGAGTCATAGGCAGGGGCTCTCCGCGCCGTTGCGAAAGTAGAGTTGCTCAACGTTCCCGAGGAGATTCTGTGTCAGAACGGCCGGCTTGATGCCGATGATGGAGCTTCTTGCGCCGATCAGGACGTCAGGGCTTGCCAGAAAGATCATGCGCCAATTCTCCGCGTCAGTTCCTTGGATGCGGCCCTGGAGCATTTTGCCCCATTTGCAGCAGGGCGTGGCGACCTGCTGCGGCTGCGCCGGGATGGGAGGCGTTCTTTTCTCACGATGGGTTCCAGTTGCCCTTCTCTTCTATCTTGTACGCGCCGGCGCGCTCCTGCAATGCGCTCGCGAGACTCAGGTATCCGAGAAAGAACGGCACTATCGCCAAAGCGGGTAAATACATCCACCAGTATGAGACCAGGACGTTGTATTGCTGAAGAGTTGCCAGGAGATTTCCCCAGCTGGACATAGGTTCGGGGACGCCGAGGCCGAGAAAAGACAACGTCATTTCGGCGAGGACGAACTGGGGCACGAGAATGGCTGCTTGCGTGAGCAAGACGCTGGCTGTTTCTGGCAGAATGTGGCGACGAAGCAAGTAGAAGTCGGAAGCGCCGAACCCTCGCGCGGCGCGGACGAAGTCACGTTCCTTCACGCTGAGCACAACGCCGCGGACCAAACGCGCCGGCCGTGCCCATCCGACCATGCCGATGACGACTACAACAAGGAGAAAGGCTTCGAGAGGGCTGACCGCGAGCGGCAAAAAAGCACGGAGCGCAAAGAGGAGGTAGAGCCACGGAAGCGCAAGAAAAAGTTCGGCAATGCGCATCAAGAGTTCGTCTCGCCAGCCACCGTAGTAGCCTGCGGCCATGCCGATCAGCGCGCCGAGGAATAGGGTAACTCCAGCGCCAAGAAGGCCCGCGAGAAGGGAGATTTGACCACCGTAGAGAATACGCGAGAGTTCATCGCGGCCATAGGCATCGCTGCCGAGGAGATAAACCCGATCGCCAGGAGCGCCGAAAAAATGCAAACGAGAAGGGACAAAGCCGAGCACACGGTATGCGGCACCGCGCTCGAAGAATCTGAGGGGGACGGTTGTGGCTGTGTCTTCTTCGTATTGGTCGAACGAACCTTCTCGCAAACGAAGGGGATAGAAAAAGGGGCGCAGGTGGAAATGGCCATGCGCATCCACGATGTGGATGTGCATGGGAGGGAGATAGGGGCGCTCACGGTCTTGCTCGACGGGGTCGTAAGGGGCAAAAAACCCCGCGGCAGCGATGATCCCATGGAGCACCGCCAGGATGACGAGCCATATCATGAGTTTGCGGCGCTGCTTCATTTTGCGCTCGCTGCGGTGCGGATTCGGGGATCTGCCCAATAGAGCAGAACGTCGGAGAAGAGATTTCCCGCGACCAGGAAAATCATCGAGAGCAGGACGCCGCCAATAACCACATAAAGATCGCGCGCCAGGATGGCTTCGAGCAGGAAAGGACCGAGGCCGGGCCAGCTCATTACTACTTCGACGAGCAAAGAGCCGCTTAAGAGAGTGCCGACGCTAAATCCGAAAAGCGAAATGAGGGGATTTGCAGCGGCGCGAAGTGCGTAGACATAGAGGAGCTTGCTGTGCGGGAGGCCATGGCCGAGGGCCGCTCGCAGGAAAGGAGCCTCGAGAACTTCGGCGACAGAGGCGCGGACGTGACGCACAAGCGTCGGGAGAGCTGCGAGGACGAGAGCAATCACCGGGAGCGTCATGTGCCAAGCGAGGTCGCGGAGCTTGCTTAGCGGCGACAATTCATCAAAGCCGACGGAGGTGAGACCTCCCGTTGGGAACCAGCCGGTACGCACGGCTATTATCAACAAGCCGAGAGCAAGCACTAGATCGGGGATCACAAGGAGAGTTGCTGTGGTCCAAGAGACGACGCGGTCGGGAGCGCGGCCGAATCCAGCGGCGCTCCAGACGCCGAGGGGAAGGGCCAATAGCCAAGCAAGCAGCGTGGCGGTTACGGTGAGAAGAAGAGTGTTTCGAGCGCGAGCCCAGAGAAGCGGAGCGACGGGGCTGTTGTAGGCAAAGGAGAATCCCATCTGGCCGTGCGCGACGGCGTTCAGCCAGTGGGCGTAGCGGACGGGGAGCGGGCGATCGAGTTGATATTGTGCGCGCAAAGCGGCGACGGTCTCTGGAGAAATCTGCGGATTCAGGCGCATCTCATCGAAATAGTTTCCGGGAGCGAGAGCGGAAAAGAGGAAAGTGAGCAGGGATACGCCGAGGAGGAGAAAAACGGCGTGGAGCGATCTGCGCAAGAGGTAGCGCATCAAAGCTCCAACCCTACACCTGGCGTCTCGGTGATGGGGAGTGTAGCCGCGAAGAGGGAACGAGTGACCTCGTGGCTGGGGGAGCGCAGGATATTTTCTGCAGGACCGGATTCCACAATGCGGCCGCGATCCATGACGGCGATTTGATCGGCAACGTGCGCGGCCATTGCAAAATCGTGGGTGATGAAAAGATAGGTGAGACCGAAGGAGGATTGCAGTTCGAGCAAAAGATTGGAGATTTGAGCTTGCACGGAGCAATCGAGCGCGGAGAGCGCTTCATCCAGGACGATGAGCTTTGGCTCAAGCGCCAAGGCGCGGGCAATCGCGAGGCGCTGTTTTTGTCCGCCGCTAAGTTCGTCGGCTCTTTGGCTTGCCAACCTGCGAGGAATTGCGACGCAATCGAGAAGTTCAAGCGCTTTGTTCTCGCGCTCCTGGTTGCTGGTGTCTTTCCGCACTATTAAAGGCTCGCTCGCGACCTCGAGTGCGGTCCATCGCGGATTGAGCGACCTTGCCGGATCCTGAAAGACGAGTTGAATTTGCGGACGGATTTTGCGCTGCTGATTTTCATGGAGAGCCGCGACATCAATTCCTTCAAACCAGATGCTCCCAGATGTCGGATGTTCGAGGCAGGCGATGCACAACGCGAGCGTGCTTTTCCCGGAGCCGGATTCGCCGATGAGAGCTAGCGTTGACTGCGGGGCAATCGAAAGAGATACGCCATCCAGGGCGACGAGTTTGTCTCGCGAACCGGCGGATCGCCCTGCCGCGTAGTGCTTCACAAGGTTTTCAACTCTCAAGAGTGGCTGCATGTCATGGTTCCTGGATGAAGCTCAGCCAGCAAATTTGAAGCAGGAAACTTCGTGCAACTCGCTCACCGTGAATGGCGGGGGTTCGCTGCCTTTGCAAACTTCCATTCTTTGCGTGCACCTGGGTTCAAACAGACATCCCTTTGCAGGCAACGACGAGTCTGGCGGATCTCCGGCGATGACGTGAAGTCTGGCCTTACGCATGCTTTGGTCCTCTCGAAGGTGCGAGGGCAGGCATTGCAAAAGCGCCTCTGTGTAGGGGTGTTTGGGCGAGGATAGCACTTTCGCCGTTGGGCCTATTTCAGCGACTCGGCCAGCGTAGAGGACGAGTATGCGGTCAGCGAAGTCCGCAAGCAAGGAGGGATTGTGCGTGATAAAAATCATTGCGAGGCTGAACTTCTGGCGAAGAGTTCGGAAGAGCAGCAGAATTTCCCGTTGCGTGGTGGGGTCGAGGGACGCGGTCGGTTCATCGGCAATGACCAGGGAAGGCCCGCAGGCGATAGCTTGGGCGATGAGCACACGCTGGCGCTGTCCTCCGCTCAATTCGTGGGGATAGGAGCGCAAAATGCGTTCGGCGCCTGTGGGAAAAACAGCTGCGAAAAGCTGGCTGGTTTTTTCCCTTAGAGTACGTCGATCTAAGGATTCGTGCGCAGCCAAAACATCGCTAACTTGCCGCCCCACCTGGATGCTTGGATGAAGGGAAGAGGAAGGTTCCTGGAAGATCAGGCCGATGCGACCGCCGCGAATTCTTCTGAGTTCTTGGGGAGACACTCTGAGAAGATCTTTCCCCTCGAACAGGATTTCGCCTTGTTGGATTTTGCCATTGAGCGGCAGAAGCTGCAGGAGGGAAGCTGCAAGCGTACTCTTGCCCGAACCCGATTCTCCAAGTACGCCTAGAATCTCTCCAGGCCCGAGGACAAAATTGACGCCCGCAAGAGCTGGGCAAATCTCGCCCGTGCGGGCAGAGTAGGCGACGTGGAGATTCTTGACATCAAGAATGGGCGTCATGCCATGGACCAGGGGCAGGGCATCTCCTTCCCATTATCCATGTTCTGTTAAGTGTGTCAGGGGAACAAGACGGACGTAATTCTATGGCGCAAGAAAGATAATTACGAGTGGTAAAGCACAGCTTATTGAGACAAACGGGAACGGCCCGCGGCGGGACTCTCCCGATTCCGCCGCGGGCCGACGCTGGAAAGAATCCTTCCGCAGGGGAAGCGGTTCTAGCGAACCGCGTGGGCCGATGCGGACTGACTCTGTTCGACGTTCGTTCGCGGCGTCATGGAAACAACGACGTATTCGCGCTCTTTGTCATTCGACTCGATCACGCGAAGGAGGAGTTTGTCTTTGTGGATGCGAAACTCCGCCGTCTCGCCGATGGGCAGAAGCGCGGGATGCTTGTCATCCTTGGGTCGAATGCGGTACGTGACGCGATCGGTTTGGAGGGTGTATTCCTGGCAAAGAATTTGCTGTGTGTTTTTGTGCTGGCCGTCGGTGCCGAAAATCTCTCCCGCCAGAGTCTTGCCATCCTTTTCCGTCAAACCACAGGAAGAGGACTCCATTTGCAACAACACGCCTTTTTCGTAGGCGGGTTTGTCTTTCGCTTGCAAAGGCAGCGCGACGAACATCACAGCTGCGAGTACGCTGAACTTCCTCATGTTGCCTCCTATGAAGACGCCCATTAAGAGCAGGCCGTAAAGCCGCGAATTACAGCATTCGGCTCACTGCTGGAAAGGGGCATGCTGGAAGCAAAAAAATATAGGGGCCTGGGAGTGTGTTCCACGAAGAAGGTTTGGCGCGCGCTTACTCTGCTGTGTAGGTGACTTCGAGCCGATGAATGAGGAAGCAGGAAAGGACGAGAATAGCGATGGTAAGACAGAGCAAGCCGAAGATGGCAATGAATGGAGAGACCGGCTCGGCAACGACGGCGAAAATGGCCATGGGACCCTCGATGGGAAGCTTCACGGGGCAGAGATGCTTCAGATAGAAAGTCACGCTGAGGCGCTGGGCCCACGACGGAAAAATGGGGGCGATCGCTTCCCAGCCCAACAACATAGCGCCGGGAATAATGGGATTCTTGAAGAGGAGGCTGAGAGCGAGAAAGACGGCGCCGTATCCGAGACAGGCGAGCGCGGTGACCAGGAGATAGGAGCCGAGTTGGCTGAGGCCGAGACCTTCGAACACGTAGGAGCTACCCGTTGAACCGAGGCGGAGATACGTGATGCTGAAGCAAGCGATAACCGCTGCTTCGAAAAGCGCGACGGAAATAATCGCGCCGGCGATAAATTTTCCGACCACCAGAACTTCTTTTCTGACCGGAACGAGAAATTGATAATGCAGCGTGCGCTCGACCATTTCGCCACGGAACAGCCAGGTGAAAATCCCCATGCAGGCGAAGAAGAGGCCAAGCCGGAGATAGTAGAACTGGACAATTCCGGCGAGGACAAACGTATCTTCCTCGAGTTGGGAAGGGCTCCTGTTTTTGTCCAGGAGATAGTGTAGGAAGATGATGATGACCGGTATCAGCGCGAGCAGATACACCCAAATTCTGCGGCGTGTAAACAGGTTTCGGCGAACTTCATTGCGCACGAGGACGGAGATCTGGCTGGCGAAAAGCCGCCAGGGTTGTTCTTTCAAGGTGGTTTGCGCGCGTGCTACGGATTCCTGGATGCTCATGCCGGTCCCCCGTCCGAGCCAATGAGGTATTGATAGATGGAATTCACGTCGTCGTCGGCGGGGGCGACGGCATCGACTTCCACTAGGCCCGCGGACACGATTTTGTTGAGCAGGAGAGAGAACTGCTCGGCATCGCGCGTGCGCACCAGGACGCTTTGGCCGTCACTCAGGATTTTTGCCTCGACGACGTGATCGAGTTCGAACGCGGCGGAGGCCAGCTTCGCGGCATTCGAGCAGCGGACCAGGATTTGCATGGGGTGATCGCGGACTTCGCGGCGAACTTCTTTAATTTGCCCTTCGGCAACCACGTAGCCGCTGCTCATCAACACGACACGGTCGGAGATGCGATCGACTTCTTCTAAAATATGGCTGGAAATAATGACGTGCATTCCCTGCTTGGCGATGGCTTCGAAGAGGGCTATTGATTCCGAGCGGGCCATGGGATCGAGGCCGTTTAGGGGCTCGTCGAGAACCAGCACGGACGGATGATGTGCAATGGCTTGAGCCAGGCGAATGCGCTGGCGCATGCCTTTGCTATAGCCGGCCACTTTGCGGCGCGCGACTTGCGCCATACCCGCGCGCTCGAGCGCTTCGTTCGTGAGCTTCGTGGCCTGGTCGTGGCCGAAGCCGTGAAGGCGCAGCGGCCAATAAATGAAGTCGTAGCCGTTCGTGCCGGGAGGGAAAGAGTCAAACTGCGTGCAGTATCCGACTTGGCGAAAGAACTGGATGGGTTGTTGAGGCGTAAGGCCGAGGACGTAAATCGCGCCATGGGAAGGCCTGATCAGTCCCGTGAGCAAATTCATGAGCGTGGTCTTGCCCGAACCGTTGGGGCCGACGAGGCTGGTGATTCCTGGTTGGAGAGAGAAGTTCACTTTGTTAACGCCGAGAACTTCTCCGTAAAACTTGGAGACATTGTCGAAAACGATTTGGCGAGCGTCTCGGGTCATCCGTGCACCGTCTCGCGAGCGCGCAAGCGCGCGTTAAGAATGACAAGCGAAAGCAAACAGACAAAAATCAGGGAGGCCCACGCCGCCGGAATGGGAATTTCGTGTCGGCTCATCCGGTCTAGTAAGCTGTATGGGTCACGAAATCCTCGCTCCACAATAATCTGGAACATATTACTGAAATTCAAAAGCGCACCCCAATAGGTGCCCATGATGTGGTTGAACATCTCACCGAGGCCCGCGGGAATGAAAAATGTGATGAAGATTACCCCTGTAGCGACAATTCGCAGTTTAACCCACGCCGATACGGCTAGAGAAAGGAGGGAAAGCGTTAAAATCCAAATCGCGGAACACAACACGATAGGAACGACCATCCACAGGTGCGACCAGATCCAGCCGTTGTGCGCCAATCCGGACTGCAGGCCAAATAAGAGCAAGCAAGGAATCCACGTGATGGCCGAAAGCAGCAAACCCAGCACGGCGAGTTTTCCAAGAACATAATCGGCGCGGCTGAAGGGGCGGCTCAGAAAAAGGGGGAGGGCGCCGTTGGTCAGATCGCCGCTGATGAGTACAGGACCGACCCAGCAGTTCAAAAAAAAGGCTGCCCAAGCCTGCCCCATCAGGATGACGATAAAATATTGATTTTCCACCTTGAAAAAATCTACGGAGCGCAGTTGAATCAGCAACTGCAAAGTTTTGTTATTGGCGACGAAGATGTAGCCTGCCGAGAACAGACATGGAATGATGCATAGAATCAGGAGAAGAACGAAGAAGCGCGATTTGAAGAGGTCGGCGAACGCGAAGCGCGTCAGGACAAAAAAACGCGACCAGGTAGGCGTCAGCGAGCCGGTGTAAGAATTGTATCGGCGCTTATAGACGGCCATCAGCCACTCCCGTTTGTTCCATCGCGTTAAGGAAGATGTCTTCGAGCGAGTCGCGGCGGTGATTCATCCGGCGAATTTGCACGCCTCGGTCCGCCGCGACCTTGAAGACCTCCCGGATTTCGACGCTGTCCGGCATGACCACCTTGATACGTCCGCTGGTGAAAACCGCGCACTCGCAACCGAGGCCCTCCAGCGCGGACGTGAAGGTTGCCTCGGCGCCAATCGTTTCTAGCTCGAGGAACTTGCGATTGGCGCGGCGCTCTTCGACGAGGTTGCAGATGGAAGCGATCTGCCCGTTGCGGAGGATCAGCACCTCGTCACAGGTCTCTTCCACGTCGCGCAGGAGATGCGAAGAGAGCAGCAGACAGATATCGCTGGCCTCGCGGATTTCGCGAATGAGTTCGATCAAGCGCTTGCGCGCCGGGGGGTCCATGCCGTTCGTTGGTTCGTCAAGAATTAGAACTTTCGGGCCATGCGCAATGGCCTGCGCCAGCTTCGCCAGTTGTTTCATGCCAAGCGAATAGGTTCCGACTGGCCGATAACGCGCCTCGCCCAAACCCACGTAGACAAAAGCTTCGTGCGCGCGCTCCATGGCTTGCTCGGAGGGAAGTCCGGAAATCTCCGCCATGTAGCGAACGAAGCGGACGCCCGACATTTTCGAAATAAACGCATCGTTCTCAGGCATATAGCCGACCAGCGAGCGGAGCGCTTTGCCGCTAGTGTGAGAGTCGAGGCCGAGGACGCGGACGCTGCCCTTGGATGGGACATGGAAACCCAGCAACGTATTTATGAGTGTGGATTTTCCGGCGCCATTGGGCCCGAGTAGTCCGATGGCGCGGCTCTTCAAAACGCCGGTAAGCCCATGAAGTATCGTTCGGCCGCCGAGTTGAACTTCGAGCCCACCTAACTCAATTGTCGGAGTCATCGTCTGGATATTATTACGGATTTGCCTGGCGCGAAGTTCCATGTTCCGACATGCCCAATAGGTGGAGCAAGGTTGGAAACGTCGGGTTCAGGTCGAGGAGCTTGCCGCTGCTCGTCACTTCGATGCGATCGCTCTCTCCATACGCGCACATGACGCTGGGTTTGGAGTCGGCAGCGAGTTGCTGAACAATCGCAAGCTGCCCGGAATTCAGCTGCGAAGCAAGGGGCTTCAGAATCGGGCTGAGATTTTGATAGATCATCCCCGAAAAATTCGCCTGGTTGTCGCTGGGCAGAAGTGCGCGGAACGAACCAGAACGCGCAAGCGAAGTGCCATTCTCGTGGGTTTCAATCGCGGCGAGCAGCAACGCGCGAGAGGGCGCCACGATCATGTAACCGTCCGCGAAAGTGTAATCGTATTCGGTCGTGAGTCCCGGAGTTTGCGATTGGATCGTGTAGAACGTTCGTCCACCGACTTGTGCTTGATTAATCGCTAAGCCGGGTTGGTTCGATTTTTGCGCTTCTCGGTTAGCGGCCTGCACCATCTTTTCGATGGCAAGCTGGAGCGCCCCCGACTGGTTGACCTCGATAATGGCTTTCCACGAAGGCGTGGGTAGCACCGGTCCATCGAGAGCCAGCGTCATCTCGCCGCCTAGGGCACTCGCGAGGTCGTCGCGAATATTTAAGCCGAGTTCTGCGTTTGCCTGGGCCAGACCTTGGCTGAAGTTGGGATCGACGGGGCCGAAGGTGCTGAAAAGATCATCGAACATAAGCGCTGGCTGTTTGGCAACGAAAGAAACCGCCGCGCCGGCGTTGGCGGAAACATAGTCGAGCGACCCCATGGGAGCGGGAGTGGCAAGCCAAGAAGCTATGCCGCGCCTCGGGCCACTGAATTCCACCGTGAACCGGTTGTCGCCCTGTTTGGAGGATTCGCCGTGGGTGGCGATCAAATACTTAATGTCGTTGAAGCCGCTGTTCTGAAGCGCATTCGATTCCTGTTGTTGGGCGTGGGTCGCGTTCAAAATCTGGCCGAGATTCGCGGCAACCACAATTTCTGTGCCCTGGCTATACACACTCAGGATTCTTTGGCCGAAGTCCGTAGCCGCAAACTGAGTGGCTCCGGCGTCGAGCTGCGCGCTCATCTGCTGGACAGAAGCGGCGTCGCCACCGACGACGAGCATGTTCTGCCGGACGAGCATGATCATTCCGCGCTCACCTGCGGCAAGCGAGGAGAGCGACTGCTGATCCACGACCTGCAAATCAGATTTCACTTGCGTGCTCGACAGGGAAGTAGCCAGATGATTTTGCAAGTAATCCTTCAGTCCGCCCTGCTTCACTTCGGCAAGCAAGATAGGGCCGTGATCATTGGCGCCGGGACCGGCTCTGAAAGTAATCACCACTTCGTCGCCCAAGTACTGGCTGATGGTTTGAATTTGTCCAATCAACTCTTCAGGAGTTGGATGCTGATTCGCGTTGCCGCTCTTGTTCCACCAGTCCTGCAGAACTTTGCTCTGCGAAAGCTGCTGTTGGAAGATTTGATTGGCTTGCTGCAGCGCGTCTCCAAGATTGGGGATGCCGACATATAAGACGGTATCCGGGGCAAGCAACGGAAGGATTTTGCTTTCATATCGTGGACCCGGAGTCTGAATTGTCTCCAGTTGTTGGCGAAGCTTTCCGAATTCCGCGAGCAGAGCTAGTTCGTGGTTGAGGTCGCTGCTCCAGCTGATCTCTTGGCTGACGGGAACAGTCCCAACGCTCTGCGTCGTCGCGACTTGATCGCCTGAGTGCAGAATGGATTCCATGCCGGCGTGCTTGACATGAACCTCGCCTTCGATTACGGAGACGCGCGAGCCTTTTGTGCCGGAGTTCACGGAAAACACCGTGCCCGTAACCGCGACGTTGCAATCCGGCGCGCTGACATACAAGTGCCCCGTCTGACGGTGCGCGGCTTGCACGATGATGCTGCCCTGGTCGAGGTGGATGGTGGTGTTGCGACGGTCGGCGCTCACGGCCAACTCGGCGCGCTGATTCATTTCCACTTTGGAGCCGTCGAAGAGCCTCACGATGGCATGAGAGTTTGCAGCCGTGCGAATGAATTGACCTTGGGTGACTTCGTCGCCGGGTCTTAGCGCGCGCTCACCGGTTAGGCCAACGCTGTAGGCTTGTCCTGCGATGGAGTCAATGCGCGCGCGACTGCCAGGGGGGCCTGCGACGTACCAGCTGTACCCAGTCCAAACCACTGCAGCCAACACGGCCAACGAGGCTGCCGCGAAAGACAAACTACCAAAACTCCATTGAAAGCCGCGGGACGCCGGCTCCATACGCCAGTTGACGCTCGTCGCGCCGTCCACTGCACGGCCGTGAGCATAGGAACGGCAGGAGACACATTCCTTCAGATGGTCTTCCACGATGAGCGCGCGAGCCGGAGGCAGCTCATGCTGATGGAAGGCCGGCAGCAGAGCGCGAATATCGGCGCAGCCGCGGATGGGATGCAGTGCGTTGGCTGTGGCTTCCTCGCCCAGCCCTTCTTGCAGCTTCTGCCACACGCGCTCGGCAGACGCGGAGAGTGCTTTGGCGTCAGGTTGTTCGCCCCGGAGTTCGGAGATCGCCTGATCCAGCCTAGCGTCTTGCTTTGATCGAAAAAAATTCATGATGCACCTTTCCTAAAGCCACGAAGACTCTTCTTCAGCCGGGCACGAGTCCGATGCAGGGTAACGGCAACAACCGCCTGCGATGTGTTCATCATTCGGGCAATTTCGGGATTGTCCAGGCCTTCGATATAGCGCAGGGTAAACATCTCGGCAGTGCGGGGACTAAGCTTGGCAAGCTCGCCGCGAAGCCAATTTTTTATTTCCATCGAGGAATGTGCGCGTTCCGGGGACAAGCTGGGATTGGATTGCAGTTCGTCGGCCGCTTCCACGGGGACGACCTCGCGGTGGCCTCTGGATCGAATAAGATCGAGCGCGGCGTTGACCGCTGACCTGTGTAAGTAACTCTGAAGATTGGAGATACGGCTGTGGTCGACAGTCCCACGGGCCATTCGGAGGAAAACGGATTGCGCCACGTCCTCGGCGTCCGCCAGGCTGCCGGTTACGCGGTACGCGGCTTTTAGGACACAAGCCTGGTGTGCGCGAAAGACTTCCTCAAGCTCTGCAGCTGCTTGCGTAACCATGATGTTTTCTATCGCGGCGGCCAAGTACCCCTCCTCGGCTCTTCTACAACTTAAGACGCGATAGCTAGAGACTTCTTAACACACAATTTACAATCGGAGGCGCTTTGCTTGGCGACGGAGTCGAGATTTACACCCGTCGATTATTCTTGGTTTTTCACTTCGAGCAAGCGGTGGACTGCCTGCTGAATTTCGCGAGTCGTTACTCTTCGCTAGAGCAATTCCGGCATGCCACCGCTTCTCAATACGAGCTTTCGAGGAAGATTCGGAACCGCCGCGAGCGCGTGTGATGGCGCAACTTTCGCAGCGCTTTGGCTTCGATTTGGCGGATTCGCTCTCGAGTAACGGCGAACGACTGGCCTACTTGCTCCAGCGTCAGCTCATTGCCGTCTTCCAAGCCAAAGCGCATCTTAATGATTCGCTCTTCGCGCGGTGTGAGGGTCTTGAGCACGGAAGCCAAGTGCTCCTTCAAATTGAGATGGATGGCCGCATCCGACGGCGACACAACGCCCTTGTCTTCGACGAAGTCTCCAAGATGGGACTCTTCGTCCTCGCCGATAGGCGTTTCGAAGGACATAGGTTGCTGCGCGATCTTTTTTGTTTTGCAGACCGCGTCAATGGAAAGATCCATGCGCCTCGCGAGTTCCTCGGAAGTTGGTTCCCGCCCGAGTTCCTGCACGAGTTGCCGGCTAGTGCGAGCCTGCTTGTTGATCGTCTCGATCATGTGCACCGGTACGCGGATGGTGCGCGCCTGGTCGGCGATGGCGCGAGTGATGCCTTGTCGAATCCACCAGGTCGCGTAGGTAGAGAACTTGTACCCGCGTCGCCACTCGAACTTGTCGGCGCCCTTCATGAGGCCGATATTTCCCTCTTGAATTAAATCGAGGAACTGCATGCCGCGGTTCGTATATTTTTTGGCGATGGAAACGACGAGGCGGAGGTTCGCCTCGGTGAGCTCCGTTTTTGCTTGTTCGGATTCTGCTTCGCCGCGACGGATGGACGCAAGCGAGCGCTTCAGATAATCCAAACCAACCTCGCTCGATTCCTCGATGTTTTTTCGTTCCGTCCGGCGCGAACGCAGCTCATCGCGCGCTCCGATGGCGCTTTCGCCGCGGGCAGAGCTTACGCGGCGTTCCAAGCGCGCGATCTCGCGTTCGAGCGTGTGCAGCCGTTCTGCCGTGAGACGCAGAATATCAATCAGGCGCCTCTTCTCGGCGTCGTTGAATTCGATGGAGCGCACGAGATGCGAAATTTCGATGCGTGTTCGTGCCAGGCGGCGTCGCGCTCGAAGATGCGCTTGTTTCTCGGACCGTGCCGTGTTCTCTAGCTTGACCGCCTGCCTTCGTCCAAGCTGGTAAACCTTTTCGATATGCTTGATGGTTCGCAGCGTTTGCCGCAAGTTTTCTTCGACCTTCTCGTCGGTCAGCTCCTCCTCTTGGAGGTGTAGGACTCTCTTGATCGAAAGAGATCCGTTACGCAGCTCCGCGCCAACGGCGATCAACTCCTTGGCCACGAGCGGCGAGCGCGAGACGGTCTTCAGCACGCGCAACTTGCCGCGCTCCATGCGCTTGGCGAGAGCGATCTCCGTCTCACGGTTCAAAAGCGGCACGACACCCATTTCACGCAAGTAGGTGCTAACCGGATCGGTGCTCTTCTGCACCGAGTGCACCGGCCGTTCGATCTCGGTTTCTTCCTCATGGATCGCGTCGTTCCGAGGGCCGAGTGCGACTCGTTGGGAGACTTCGAGCGTCGTATGCGCGGCTCTCGCTGCGGAAATATCTTCGTAAATCTCGATGCCGTCGCGCTCGAAGGTAGAAAAGAGATTGTCGATCTCTTCGGTGGTGTGTTCCTCAGCAGAAAGTAGATCGTTCACTTCTTCATTGAGCACGTAGCCTCGGCTCTTGCCGAGGTTGATTAGGTTGCCGACCAGATCGTGCTTTTCCTGAATGAGCAGAGCCAAGCGTTTTCCCCCTAAACGGTGTTCCCGAATCTGTCGGTCCTGCCTGCACACCACAACATGCCCAAGGAATAAAGACCACAAGCATTTGTGGCAAACGGGAAGGCGGGATCGAAATTGCAATTCTGGCGGTAGATTCGCCGCGGCCACCGTCATGAATACCACGTGCATCCCGACGCGCTCGGGTGACGGTACCTTTGTTCTGGAATTTGTTCCCTCCCAGTATACGCTATTTTCGTCCTGATTCGGGCCATTTCCGCGATCATTTCGACCCCACGGCTAACTTCTGGGCCTGCAAGTATTTAGCGTGACCGTTGCTCGAATCGACGGGCAAATTGCTGCGATTCGGAAGCGCGAAAGATTAGATGGCTCTTAACTTTTTCGCTACAATTCCATGGAACTTCCCGCCGAGGGATTACACAACTATTACAGAAGCGCAGCGCCCCGCGTGCTACTTTTGGACCCATGAGCACCCTAGGCCACGACAAAACATTTTCGCAACCCATTAATTGGACCACATCCCTTTTCATGCTTGCATTTCATATCGGCGCGATTGCCGCGTTGTTCTTTTTCACTTGGAAAGCAATGATCCTGGCCGTTTTTCTTTGGTGGGTGGCGGGAAGCTGGGGCATCGGCATGGGCTACCACCGTTTGCTTACGCACCGCGGCTACAAAACGCCGAAGTGGATGGAATACTTTCTGACTGTCTGCGGCACGCTGGCTCTCGAAGGCGGACCGATCGCTTGGGTAGCCACGCATCGGGTCCACCACCAGAACACCGACAAAGAAGGTGACCCGCACTCGCCGCAAGACGGCGGCCTATGGGCGCACATGGGCTGGATTCTGACGGGGCAAGCCATGCACAGCAACGCCAAGGAGCTTCTGCCCTTCGTCCCCGATCTGCGAAAGGACAAGTTTCATCTTTTAATCACCAAGTGGCACTGGGTTCCCCTCGCTCTGCTTGGCATCGCGCTCTTTGCGATCGGCGGCTGGCCGTTTCTCTTGTGGGGAGTATTCTTGCGAACGGTCGTCGGCCTCCATGCCACCTGGCTCGTAAACTCGGCGACACACATGTGGGGCTCGCGGCGGTTTATGACCGACGATACATCCAAAAACAGCCTTTGGGTTGCCATACTTACCTTCGGCGAAGGATGGCATAACAATCATCACGCTGTTCCGCAGTCAGCGCGCCACGGTCTTGCGTGGTACGAATTCGACATGAATTGGTACGGGATCTGCGCTCTACGCGCGCTCGGCCTCGCGTGGGACATCAAGCGCCACAAGCTCGCCCCAGATGCGCAGCCTGGCGAGCGGCACCCCGTGATTCCTCCCGACGCGACCCGAGCAGCCGCTCCCGTGGCGCTACCCAGCGGCGACTGAAGCACGCCTCCAGGAAATCGGTGAGTGGGTTCGGGCCGCCCACGCGCCGTTATTGACCCACCATCCCATGTGCCGCTAGCTCGGCCCTGGCGTAAACTAAGACGTCATGCGCATCACGCGCCGAACCAAAGCCATCGCATTCTTCATTGCGCTTGGGGCTTGTCTCGTTGCCCTAACGATCGTCCTCAACGTCAGTTGGATAATCTTCCATTGGCGTCAGGTCGTTCCGCTCGTACTCGGGATCATCTTCTTTGGATTGCTCATCGCAGGCCTGGTCATCAACACGATTTTTCTGGTCCGGGAGATTCGTCGAAATGAGCAGCAAGACAGCTTCCTCAATGCCGTAACCCACGAGCTAAAAACACCGATCGCTTCCATTCGGCTATACCTGGAAACGCTCGCGAGCCGCAATCTGGATGAAGCAAAGCGCCGGGAGTTCTACAAGATTATGCTGGATGATACCGACCGTCTGCTGGGAACTGTCGAACAAGTTCTAAAAGCGGGAGAAGTCCGGCATGCGAGCGAGCGAAAGAATTGGCAGGAAGTGGAGTTTTCCGCCATTGTTCGCGAAGTCCTCGCGCTCGCCCGTCTGCGCCAGAATCTTTCTCCTGACGTGCTGAATCTCGGATCAAGCCCGCCGGATGAAATCGTAGTCTTGGGAAACCCCGAGGAACTCCGCACTGCGGTAATCAATTTGCTCGACAATGCCATCAAATATTCCGGCGACAAGAAAGACATCGTTGTGGATTTGCTGACGCCAAATATGGACACCGTCTTGCTGCGCGTACACGACCGCGGCATTGGCATTCCGAGGAACGAAGTGAAGCGAATTTTCAAGCGCTTCTACCGCGCATCGAATTCCAAGACAGATAAAGTGAAGGGAACTGGCCTTGGTCTCTTCATCGTGCGCTCGATCGCACGCCGCTATGGCGGCGACGCCTTTGCCGAGAGTGAAGGCGAAGGGCGGGGCAGCACGTTCACTATCCGCCTTCCCCGGGTCTACCAGGCATGAGCCGCATCCTCATCGTCGAAGATGAAACGCACCTGGCAGAGGGACTTCGCTTCAATCTGGAAGCCGAAGGCCACGCGGTCCAAATCACCGACAACGGCGAAGATGCACTGAAGCGCCTGCTGAAGGACGGCGAGAGCTTCGATGCTCTCGTGCTGGATGTCATGCTGCCAGGCAAGGACGGATTCCTGGTCGCGCGCGAATTGCGCAAATCGCAAAACTACACGCCGCTGCTGATGCTGACCGCGCGAGGCCGCCCTGAAGATGTTCTCAAAGGATTTGAATCCGGTGCCGATGACTACCTGCCGAAACCCTTCAATCTCGCCATTCTAATGGCACGGATCGAGAGTCTATTGCGCCGCAAGAACTGGCAGGCCGCCACCAATTCGACGGCCACACAAGATACCCGGCCAAGCAGCGATTCACCTTCGCCGGATATCTTTAGCTTCGACGACAAAGTCGTGGATTTTCAGAACTTGCAATTGCGTGTAGGCAGCCAAGTCATTCCACTGACCATGATGGAATCCGATCTGTTGCGCTGTTTGATCCGGAATAGCGGCCATCCCGTCTCTCGCAAACAGATCTTGCAGGAGGTTTGGAATCTGCGCGAAGACACCGACACGCGGGCCATCGACAACTTCATCGTGCGCTTGCGGCGATATATCGAGCAGGAGCCTGCCAAACCGCGCTACGTTCTTACCGTTCGAGGAATCGGATACCGATTCGTGCCGAGTCCCAACCGCAAGAATCCGAAACAGTAAGAAAAACATCCATGCTGGCGATTCGCCGACAGCCCCGCTCTCTGTTTCCTTTGTGATGCCGTCCTGCCGAATCCAGGGCAGCAACAGACGCGCCCGCGTGGCCGGCAACTTTCCTGTTGTTTTCCCAAAGGGCATGTGGCATCCTCCCTGTTGGAAACCAAAATGGCGGTGGTATGAAACAAAAAACAGACGTCCTGCAAGGCACGTTGGCGCTTATGGTCCTCAAGACTCTCGATGTCCTGGGACCGCTGCACGGCTATGGAATCGCGCGGCGCATCGAGCAGATCAGCGGAGATCTGCTGGCCGTGAATCAAGGGACTCTGTATCCCGTGCTGTTGAAGCTCGAGCAAGAAGGCGCGATCGCCTCCGAGTGGGGCGCCTCGGAGAATAATCGCAGGGCGCGCTTCTATCGACTGACACGGGAGGGACGAAAGCAGTTGCAGGCCGAATCAAGGGATTGGGAGCAAACGGCGGCGATCATCCGCCGGTTCTTTGATGCCAAAGCGGAGGATTTGTCATGAAATCTCTGAGGCGCTTTCTCTCGCGTATGACCCGCTTCGTGACGAGGCGGCGGGACGACGAACGATTGAAAGAAGAGATTGAACAGCATATCGCTCTGCAAACCGTCGAAAATCTCCGCGGCGGCTTATCACCCGTGGAGGCACGGCGCCAAGCCATGCTCAAGTTTGGCGGCGTCGAGGCGATGAAACAAGACTATCGAGCCGAGCGAGGCCTGCTCTTCATCGAGAATCTCCTAGGGGATTTACGAAACGCCGGGCGAACGATTTCCCGCATGCCAGGCCTTGCGGCCGTGATCATCGTTTCGCTGGCCATAGGCGTTGGCGTCAATACAACGATCTTTTCCTGGATTCAGATGATCCTGTTCCAACCCTTGCCCGCCGTAACTGGTGCATCCAACTTTCTGCTGGTCGAGCCTCGCTCGGACACAGCCGGGTATCCAGGCGCTTCCTGGCTGGAGTACCGCGACCTGCAAACGCACGTGCCGGCACTGCGGGATATCGTGGCATCTCAGATGGTGCCCTTCAACGTGGGCCAGCCGGGTAAGACCGAGCGGACGCACGGGCAACTCGTTTCCGGCAATTTCTTTTCTGCGCTGGGACTAAAGCCTGCGATCGGACGATTTATTCGGCCAGAAGAGGCGGAGCGGTCGGGAACTGAGCCTGTCGTTGTCATTTCGTATGATTACTGGCAAACGCGCTTTCGCGGCGCTCCGGAGGCCGTCGGACAAAAACTGCGCGTTAACGATTTCGACCTGATCGTCGTCGGCGTGGCGCCTAAGGATTTCCAGGGCACCATGCTCCCCTTGAAGTTCGAACTGTGGGTGCCCGCCACCATGACTCCTGTCCTGCTCGGCGGAACACGCGACCTCGAAGATCGCACCAGCCGGGGTTTTTCCTTAATCGGAATGCTAAGGCCCGGTGCATCGCGCCAGGAAGCGCAGGCCGAGTGCAGCACCGCGATGGCTCAGCTTGCGCGTGAATATCCTGACGCCAGCGCCGGTATTGGCGGCGAGATTCTTGCCTTCTGGGAGGCGCCGCGCGGTCCGCAGCGCTTGCTGATCAGCGGGTTAGCCGTCTTGCAAGGCGTTATGCTGCTCCTGCTTTTGGCGGTCTGCGGGAACACCGCAAACCTCATGCTGGCTCGTGGAAGCACCCGCCAGCGCGAGATGGCCGTGCGCGTGGCCCTGGGCGCGGGACGCTGGCGTATTGTCAGCTTGGTGCTCGCGGAAAATATGCTGCTCGCTCTCCTGGGAGCAGGCCTCGGAGCAGCTTTCGCCGTTTGGGGCACCAAGGCCTTGCGCATCGCGCCTATGATTGGCGCATTTCCGATTCTCTTTCCGACCAAAGTGGATCAATTCACCCTCGCCTTCGCGATGTTGCTAGGTGCGGCGTGCGGTTTGATTTTCAGCGCGGCGCCGGCGGTCCATCTGGCACGACTGGACGTACAGGACGGGCTTCGCTCAAGTTCCAGCACTTTATCCCGCAGCCGCGCGCGGAAAGTTCTGATGGGCGTGGAAGTCGGACTTGCCATGGTCGTCCTAATCGCCGCGGCGCTCTTCTTGCAGAGTTTCCGCTCGGCACGCCGAACGGATCCGCGATTCCGGCCCGAGGGAGTCTTGCTGGCCGCCTACGACCTAAGCGGACGCAATCCGGACGACGCTTCCGAGCGCGAATTTGCTGCGCGCCTTCTGGAACGCCTGCGCTCTTTGCCGAACGTCGAAGCCGCCGCCATTGCCACGAATGTTCCGGTGGACTTGCATGGAATTCCGTCGCGGCCTTTCACTGTGCAAGGTCGCGTGCGCACGGAGCCCGGGCAGGATCGAGCCATTTCCAACACCGTCACACCGGGATACTTCAAGGTGATGGCCATCCCGCTTCTTGAGGGAAACGACTTTGCCGACATGAGAGATAAGGCGGCGCCGGCACAAGCCATCGTCAATGAGGAGTTTGCCCGCCGTTACCTCAATGACGCGGATGCCATCGGCCGCCGCCTGCAGACGCGCACGCAAAGCTTCGCGATCATCGGCGTGGCGCGCAATTCGGCCTACGACGCGCTCGGCGAGCCCCCACAGCCGGCGATTTATTTCTCGTACCGGGATCGTCCAGCGTACCAAGGCGAGATTCACCTGCGCACGCGGAGCGGCAATGAAACCGCACTCACCTCCGAAGCGCGTGCCGTTTTGCGCGATCTTGATCCGATGCTCCCTCTCTACGATGTGCGTACATTCTCTCAGCACATCGAACGAAACCTTTATCTTCGCCGCATTCCCGCGCGGATGTTCGCGGTGCTCGGCCCGCTCCTGCTCGGCCTCGCGGCGATCGGAATCTACGCTGTGGTTTCCTATGCCGTGGCCAGGCGGACGAGAGAGATTGGCGTGCGTCTGGCGTTCGGCGCAACCAGCGGCCGCGTCGTCCTGCAAATTATTCGCGAGAACTTGGGTGCAATCACCTTCGGCACCGCGATTGGATGGGTACTCGCGCTCGCGATTTCCTTTCGCGTGATGACGAAGGGCCCGGTCAACCTCTCGGTTTTCCTCGGTGTGCCCGCGATTCTCTTGAGCGTCGCGACGCTGGCCTGCTGGATTCCGGCACGGAGAGCTAGCCAGATTGATCCGATGGCAGCGCTAAGGCACGAGTAAAAGCAGGGAGGCCGTGGCCTAATCCCTGAGGGCTTACCCCCGTCGTTTATCAGTCAACTCCGCGCGAGCAGTGAATTGAGTGTATTGAAAGACGGCCCTCTTCGATAGCTGATCTAAGCCTGTTAACGGGAGCCTCTCTTTGCTCGCGACATCCCTCAGCCTCGCGGTGTCGCGCCCACACCCCTTCCGCCGATTCAATCCTCTACAATATTTCCGCCCCCCATTCGTCTACAACAGTGGATGGGCAAGCCGTTGAGCGTCATCTCGATGACCGAGCAAGACCGTCAAATCTCCGAAGTCATCGCGGAACAGCGCGGGCGGCTCCGCAACTTCATCCGCAGGCGTGTGCCCGATCCCTCCGACGCCGAGGACATTGTGCAGGAAGTCTTCTACGAACTGGTGGAAGCCAATCGCCTGCTGATGCCCATCGAGCACGTGACCGGCTGGCTTTTTCGCGTCGCACGCAATCGCATCACGGACCTTTTCCGCAGGAAGAAGCCGGAGACCTTTAGCGACGCGGCGGTCGAAGACGAAACCGGCGAGCTGCTGCGGGTCGAAGATCTTCTGCCCTCGCCAGATGCCGGGCCGGAAGCCGTCTACTTCCGCAGTGTGCTTCTGGATGAGCTGGAACTGGCGCTCGACGAGCTGCCCGAGGAGCAGCGCGAAGTATTCGTCGCCCACGAAATCGAGGGCCGCAGTTTCAAGGAGTTGTCGGCGAAGAGCGGCGTCAGCGTCAACACCCTGCTCTCGCGCAAGCGCTATGCGGTGCTTCACCTGCGCGAACGATTGCAAAGCATCCACGATGAATTCGCGAGGAAATGATACGAAGAAATGATACGAAGGCTTGAGGAGCGCAACATGAGCAAAAAGAAATGGATTTATCTTGGACCATTAGCAGTGCTCGCCATGGTGCTTTTCGCCTGGCTTGGCGGCGAACTGGTTATGCATCTCTGGAACTGGCTGCTGCCTTCGCTGTTCGGATGGCGCCAAATTACCTTCTGGCAAGGCTTCGGACTGCTGGCGCTTTGCCGGATTCTGTTCGGAGGCTGGGGTGGTCATCGTGGCCCTCGCTCCAATATGCGGCGGCGAATGGCCGAGCGCATGGACGAGCGTTGGGAGAAGATGACGCCCGAGGAGCGCGAGAAGTTTCGCCAGAGTTGGCGCGGACGTTGCGGCGGCTTCGCAGCGCCAACCAGCGAAACCAAGCAGCAATGAAGCAACCGCCGCAGCGCCCCAAGCAAGATGGCTATTCTGCCCTGATTGATCGCTTCTCGTGGCTTAGGAGGGGGATTCATGAAGGCCATTGTTTATCACCGCTACGGGTCACCCGATGTCCTCTCGTATGAGGAAATGGCGAAGCCGGCCCCCGCTGAGAATGAAGTTTTGATAAGAGTCCGTGCGGCGGCCGCCAATCCATACGACTGGCACTTCATGAGAGGCGAACCGTACCCCGTTCGCATAATGGCCGGAGGGCTGCGTAAACCAAAGGACCCACGTCTAGGCGCTGATGTGGCCGGCGAAATCGAGGCTGTTGGCAGGAGCATAACGCGGTTCAAACCAGGCGACGCGGTGTTTGGCTCCTGCAAAGGGGCATTTGCGGAGTACACGTGTGCGTCCGAGTCGAAATTGGCCATGAAGCCGGATAACGTGACGTTTGAGCAAGCGGCTTCCGTACCGATCGCGGCATTCACCGCATTGCAGGGCCTTCGCGACAAGGGAAAGCTTCAGCCGGGGCAAAAGGTTTTGATTAACGGCGCGGCAGGAGGCGTGCGTACGTTCGCCGTCCAGATCGCCAAGTCGTTCGGCGCGGAGGTGACTGGCGTATGCAGCACGAGAAATGTGGGGATGGTCCGATCCATCGGCGCGGATCAGGTGGTTGATTACACCCAAGAGGATTTCACCAAGAGTGCGCGGCGTTACGACGTAATTCTCGACTGCGTTGGGAATCATTCGTTTTCGGAATGCAGGCGCGTCTTGAATCCCAGGGGCATATACGTAGGGGCGGGAGGAACGACCGATAACTGGATGATCGGTCCTCTGACCAGTGCGATCAAGGCGCTCGTGTTGTCATGGTTCGTCAGCCAGAAGCAGGTCATGGTTCTGGCGAAACCGAGCAACGAAGACCTGGCTATCATGGGCAAGCTCATGGAGTCTGGAAAGGTAACCCCGGTCATCGACAGGAGTTACAGCCTGAGCGAGGTCCCTGAGGCTATCCGTTATCTGGAAGCAGGACACGCTCGCGGAAAAGTTGTAATAACCGTTGAACGTAACAACGACACCTAACAGTGTCGCGGCTTTCTCTCTTGACAAAGTGTAGATATTAGCGTACAGTCTCCACTAGGTAACACTGCGGCTTTTAACCGAGAGCGCCAATTTCCTGATTGGCGTTTTTGCTTTCTGGAGCCCTTCTCGGCCCAAGCCTTCTATTTGCAACATTTACGAAGCTCAAGGTGTTTGTAGCCCGCGCAGTGCTTACAAGTCCCCTTGAATCAATACTTGCAAGGCGCCTCGTAAACGTTGATTCTAAATGGGTTGCGCAAAGGCTAAATCCTTTAGAAGCAACACTTACAGAAAAACCGGGGGAGGGGGCTGGTTATGGTTAACCAGCAATCGCTCTCGGGTAGTCCAGCCTTGGCTGGTCGCCCGCATCATGTATCGGCTCGCGGCCTTTGGAGCGCGAATCCAAGAATTCCCACCTTCGCTACTTGGAAATTACGGGGGCGAGCGCGACGGCCGCCAAGCCAACTACGAAAAACAAAAACATCAGAGGAATGAGTTTGCGCGCGTTGGCGGGAGCGTTTGCAAATTCCTTCCAGACAAACACTCCCCAGATAGCGGAAACCATGGTGGCGCCTTGCCCGATGGCGTAGGAAATGGCCGGGCCAATGATTTGGGCGTGGGACGCGACAAAGTTCAAGACCGCGCCCGTACACCAAATGGCGCCGCCGAGAATTCCCCAGAAATGCCAGAGGCCGGGGCTCTTGGTGTAGCCGCTCATGCTGACGGGGGCTCCGCCTGTTACAGGTTTGCGCATTAAGAAGTAGTTCGCTGGCACGGCGCAGATGGCGACGCCTATGGCGAAGAAGAAAGCTACGGCGTAAGGACCGAGGGAATTTTGTCCGGAGATCGCTTTCGTGACGAGCGGATAGAAGCTGCCCATGAGAATGCCGCACGCCAGGCTGATCTGAATTCCGCGCGCTCCTAGAGCTTTGCGGGTCGTTTCGCGCCGGCGGTAGGCGATGGCATCGACAATGATGGCAAGCGCGACCAGCGCGACGCCCCCAAAGAGCAAAAGCGGATTGCCCCGGGGAGAAATGATGTGGTTCAGAAGCACTCCCACCACGAGAGCAAGGCCGATGCCGATGGGAAATGCAACGGCCAGGCCCGCGATTTCGATCGCCGCGACCAGAAGAAGGTTCGCGACATTGAAGACCGCGCCGCCCAGAAGAGCGTATAGGATATGGTTTTGGTCGGCGGTGCGGATGTTGTTCAGAAAAGAGAGTTGCCCGCCGCCCACGCTGCCAAGCGTCAGGCCCCACAATAAACTTGCGATGATAATTCCGGCTACATAGTCCCAATAAAAAAGTTGGAACGGCCAGCCGGGAGTGAGTTTCATCGTGTTGGCCCACGATCCCCAGCACAGCATGCTACCGACCATGAAGATCAGTGCGATGGCGTACGCTTCCGGTTGATACATGAAAGTCTCGCTCTCTCTCCGGGCAACTCACTCCACGATTTGCACGCAGCGGAAACCCAATGCTCAGGAACGCTCCATACCGGGCGTCATCATCGAGAGTTTATCGTGTTGTGTCAATTTATATGCTTGGGGCGAGGTTGTACCGAGGACGAGCTGAGCGTCATGTAGACGAAGGATTATCCGTGCCGCAACGCGACCACGGGGTCGACGCGCATCGCGCGCCGCGCTGGGATGTAACACGCGGCGACGGCCACCATAATCAACACAATGGCGACGCCGGCAAAGGTCAGTGGGTCGTGCGCGCTGACGCCGAAGAGTTGGTTAGCCATGAGGCGCGTCAGACCCAGCGCGGCGCCCATGCCGATGGCAACGCCGATCAGCGCCATCCTTGCCCCATGCCCGATCACCAACCGCAACACGTCCCTGCGTTGCGCGCCCAGGGCCATACGCACGCCGATTTCGTGAGTGCGCTGGCCGACCAGATACGAAATCACGCCGTAGATTCCGACGCACGCGAGCACCAGCGCCAGCACCGCGAAGACGCCAAGAAGAATCATTGACAGTCTCCGCGCGGCAAACGAATTGGAGACGACTTCGTCCATAGTTTGGACGTTGTAAACCACTTCGCGAGAATCGATTTCCTCAACGGCGCGCCGAACCGAGCTCATGACAGCAGTGGGATCGCCCTCAGTGCGCAGCACCACGGCCACAGCATCTGCAGCGAGCGGCATCAGTTTCTCGGGAAGCTGCATGAATGGATAATCGAACTGCGCCTCGATCGCCGATTTCGCATCGGCGTCAAGCCCCCACTGCTTTACGTGCCCGACCACGCCGACGATTTCGGCTTGCACGTTAAAGCCCGCGAGGTTAATGCGCTTGCCGATGGGGTTTTCATCAGGAAAATAGGTGCGCGCGAAAACGTCGTCAATGACGACGACCACCGGCGCGTGCTCGTCGTCCTGCGGCGTGATGAAGCGGCCGCGCTCCAGGGTGACTCCCATGGCTTGTTGGAAGCCGCTTTCAACGAGATAAAACATCGCTTGGGGCATCTCCTGGAAGTTGGCAGGTTTTGGCTGGCCCTCGATCCAGAAAGGCAAAGCCGAATTATGGATCATCGGGCGGGAGCCGAGCGTGACGGAAACGGCTTGCACGCCCGGGATGCTACGCATCTTGTCGTCGAACTGGCGCAGGCGCGCGCGCGTCTCGGCGGAGTTGGTTGTGGGAGCGGCCGGCAGCGACAAACTAAACGTAATCGCGTGGCTGGGATTGAAGCCGGGATTGACGCGCCAAAGCGCCGCGAGGCTGCGAACCATCAGTCCGGCGCCGACGAGCAAAAGCAAAGCCATCGCTACTTCGACGGCGACGAAAACTCCTTGCAGCCGGTGGCGGGCGCCGCTCAAACCGCGGCCGCTCTCCTTGAGTATCTCTTCCAAATTAACGCGGGAAGTTTTCAGCGCGGGAGCGAGGCCAAATACAATTCCGGCAAACAGCGACAGCGCCAACGCACAGAGCAGGACGCGTGAGTCGAGGGAGACTTCGTTGGCGCGCGGCAAAGCCCCAGGCAGAGTGCCGAGCACCGCTTTGGTGCCCCAAAAAGCGAACAAGAGTCCGAGCGCTCCGCCCAAGCCTGCCAGCACAATGCTTTCCGTGAGAAGCTGGCGAATGACGCGCCCCTGGCTCGCGCCTAACGCCGCGCGGATCGCAAACTCGCGCGACCGGCCCATCGAGCGCGCCAGAAGAAGATTCGCAACATTCGCGCAGGCAATCAGCAGCAAGAAACCGACAGCCGCAAGAAGCACGATCAGAAATGGCTGAACATTCCCTACGATGTCTTCCTTCATGGAAACGAGAGTAATGCCTACGGCTTTGTCGGCCTCCGGATACGCTGCGGCGAGATTTTGTGCAATACCGTCCATATCGGCTTTGGCCTGCGAGAGCGTTACGCCTGGCTTCAGCCGCCCAACCCCGTGCGCGCTCACGTCGACGCGCCGGTCGCGAAAAGATTCATCATTCCACTGGCCGATGGGAGTGTAAACATCTCGGTCCCGACCATAGAAGGTGAAGCCCGCCGGGATCACTCCCACGATCGTGTAGGACGTGCCATTCAGGATGATCGACTTTCCGCTGATTTCGAGCGAAGAGCCGAATTTGCGTTTCCAGAAGCCCCCACCCAGAATCACGACCGGCGCGGCGCCCGGATGATCGTCATCGGGGCGAAACATGCGGCCAAGAATGGGCCTTACGCCAAGCGTCGAAAAAAAGTCCGCGGAAATCATATAACCGCTCAAGCGCTCCGCTTCGGCTGTGCCGATGAAGTTGTAATCCTGGTTGCGGTAGATTGCCATGGATGAAAACGTTTGCGTGTCGCGCTGCCAATCGAGGAAATTCAAGTAGTTGATCGGCGCTTGATCGAAGCCGGAGGTCTTTCCGTAAAGCGCTACAAGCTGGCCGGACTGCGGGTACGCCAGCGGATTGAGCAGCACGCCGTTGACAACGGAAAATAGCGCCGTATTCGCGCCGATGCCCAGCGCCAGCGTCAAAATTGCAATCGCCGTGAATCCAGGCGACCTCGCCAGCATCCGAAGCCCGTAGCGTAAGTCCTGCAGAAGCGTCTCCACACTGCCTCCCACCTTTCAGCCAACGGCAAAGTGGGCCAATCGTACCGCAAGAAATACGGGTCGTTCCAGCTTGAGAATAAAGGACGAAGTGGTCGGGGCGTCCGGATTTGAACCGGAGGCCTCCTGCGCCCAAGGCAAGAGCAGAAACGCTAAGTAGTTGGTTCGTCTAGCATTTTCCTATGTCATGCATCACAGTTTTGCACGGTATTCGTCAATGTTTGTTCCCAAATTGTTCCCAAGTTTTGGGGTGAACCCGCTTTGAGACCTAAGTGCGGACACACTAGCGATCGCATCTGGGCGCCAGATTCTCAGAGCCGAGATTTAGACCCATATGCAATCAAGTGCCAGATGTACGCAACCGGGGCAGGGTGCTATTGAAAGGCTTACTCCCTATGGCGCTGGTGATTTCTTTGGCCGCAGAATCGGTATCCACTACTCACTCGAATCAGCGTTCACCGTTGTCTGTGCGTGCCTCCTCGGCCTGTGCCGACTGTTGATGACGATGGGCAGAAAAAAGGACCGATAGGGAACTCGTGAGCCGGCCAAACTCACGCATTGCGTATACGAGTCAAATGGGCTGCGCGATTTGAGGGAGGGAATCAACCGTTTCTTGCTGCCAAAACAGGCGCGTTTTGTCCGCGTGGGAGTTTATGCTTGAGAAACCCGGGTGAATCCTGATTCTTGTTGCTGGGAACCTTTTGGGCTACGCTAAGTGCAACTTCAGACACCATAGGAGAATACCCATGAGCGAACCAGCCCCTTTGCAAACGGTTTTGCTTTGTTCGCAGTGCGGACGGACGTTCGCACACTCTGATATGGTGCAGATCGCTGGGAACTGGGTGTGCGGCGATTGCAAGCCCGCATACTTAAGCCGGGTAATGGCCAGTGGCGCCGCAGTGGCATTGCCGGGTGGCTGGCATTACGGCGGATTCTGGATACGTTTTGGCGCACGCATGATTGACGGGCTTGTGCTGGGTGTGCCCCTCTTGATCATGTTCGCATTGCTGATCCCAAACCTGCTCAAGACGCAAGGCGATCCTTCTAACCCGGCTATCGCAGCTTTTATGGCCTTTGGCCTTACAGTTTTTTTAGGATATTTCCTTCTTGTAATTTGCTATGAGGTTTTGATGTTGAAGTATCGCGGTGCAACCCTCGGGAAAATGGCCTGCGGGTTAAAAGTGGTGCGCGCGGACGGAACAAGCCTAGGTTGGGGCGTGTCCTTCGGACGTTTCTTCATGTGGAATATTGTCACCAGCGGTATCCCTTATTTGAATTCGATTCTCATTCTGATTAGCGGAATCATGGCTGGGACGGACAGCGAGAAACGCGCGCTGCATGATCGGGTGTGCGACACGCGGGTAGTCTACAAGCAGAGCCTAGCGTGAGTTTCAACATCAATCTTTTCACTCCTAATTTGAGTGGCTCCGGCAAGACAGACTCCAATACGAGGAACGCCAGGCATTTGTCGCCTGTTAAACCCGGGACCGCGACCTGCCCCGGTTGTAAAGGTGATGTGGCACAATCCGCAACGCAGAACGGATGGCAGAATTGCCCCTACTGCGGAAAGAAGCTGCAAATCAGTGTCTGGCGGCTAGACCGCCCGAACACAAACGCCACCGTTGCGCTTTCGGAACAAGCAACTTGTTTCTTTCACCCGGACAAGGCGTTTCAGGCTTGCTGCCAGCGGTGCGGCCGCTTTGTGTGTGCGCTGTGTGATCTGCAATTGGGAGCAGAGCACATTTGCCCCGCGTGCTTCGAGCGCGGGCGCGGCCATTCCGGTGCCGACGCTGACGCCAGTAAGGCAGAATGGCGGCATCGGGATGTGCTCTACGATTCGATTGCGTTAACCGTCGGGTGGGGCTGGATTCTGTTTTGGCCGACGATTGTGGCCGCAATTCCCACCGTGATTGTATTGCACGTAAAGTATCGGAGAGCACCCCGTTCATCCTTGATTCCGCGGTATGGCTGGCGTTTCTGGATGGCTTATGTGGGCCTCGCTTGGCTTCCGGCGTTGCTCGCGATCGCGTTCTTGTTTCGTTCCACAGGGAGGCACTAATTGGAGAGCGCTTTTCGGAGAATATCGCGCGCTGGCAGCCTGACCGGCGGGACCAAGTGGTACCTGAGCGATGACTGTTTGCTATCCGCAAAGCGCGTGATGTATTCGATCGAGTACCGGCGATTTTATCTGCACGACCTCGAATCGATTGTGGTCTGGCCCAGCAAGGTGTGGTTATGGCGGCCGATCGCTTTGGGGCTGGTGTTTGGGTTGCTCGGTTACGCTTTTTGGCAGTGGGTTAATTTCACGACGGGCGCAATTTTAGGCAGTATAGGTCTCGCGTGGGTAGCGTTAGAACTGGTGCTCGGGCCGACAGCAAAGTCGCGCATTTGCACTAGTGGTGCAAGCGTTGACCTGCCATTGGTGCAGCGCACGCGGCGAGCGCATAAGGTCCTTGCTAAGATCGACGCGGCGGTTCGCGCCGTCCGTGGCGCCACAGCGCAACCAAGCGCTCCCCTGATAAGTCCCCAACTGGCGGAGCCCTCCGTCCCATCAACCTCCGGAGGTTCCGCAGCCCCTTCCATAGTGGACGCCACACAGACGAATGAGTCCTGAAAAAGCAGCCGCCAACCTCGACAAACACTCTTCGACGCGCCTGCGCCATGCCCGCTGCTTGTTTCATCCGCTGCGTGAAGCCGCGGCACGATGTCCGCATTGCGGAGGAACATTCTGTCGTGAATGTGTAACGGACGAGGAAGGAAAGCTGGCCTGCCCGCCGTGTCTGCGCCGGATGGCACGTCCGCCAGCGCCGAAGCCGTCGATGGGCCGTCGATTCCGGCAGTTTCTTTCCGGAATTGCCGCGCTTGCCTGTCTGGTGGCGATTTTTTTCTTTCTGTTGCGTTGGCGAACAAATACGCCGGAGCAACATTTGAACTTTGACGGCGTCACGCAAGCAACGCCCTCCGAGCAAAGCCATGACTGAAACAGCTCGGGCTCCGCTCGCTCCGCAACACGGCCACATAAGGCCGCCACGTGCCCGCCGGAGCGGACTGAATTCACTCGAAGCACTGGAACGCGGGTTCGCACTCTTTCGGTCTACGTTCAGCCGCGAAGCGTGGCGCTATTACGCAGGCGCCGTGCCTTTCGTCTTTGCATTTATTCCGATGTGGGTGGCCAACGGTCAGATTCGCTTATCCACTGGGGCACTCCTGTTGGAGGCAGCCCTGCTCTCTGGTGCATATCTATTGCGGGCGTGGATGGTTTGCAGCTACATGCAACGCGTTCGCGAACGGGCGTTTGCCACACCGGTACCGAAACAGGCTGGCGCGATCGAGCATGCGGCAACTCTGGGTCGTCTGCTCGCGTGGAAGATCACCTTGAGCGCCGCTGCGCTGGCCGCGCTGCCAACACTCACAGGTCTGACATGGCTCTATACTGCGACCCAATTCGCCAGCATCGGAGCTCGGGAGGATGGCTCGGAGAGGCATACCATTCGTGGCTGCGTAGCACTCGCGAGTCAATGGTTCGGCGGCGGATTGCTGCTCTTCTTAATGCTATTCCCGCTCTGGATCGCCATCTTGCTAAACGGATTGATCGTAGCGTTGCTTGTTCCGCAGCTCTTGCACTCGATTCTCGGAGTGAACACTCTTCTATCCACTCCAATGGGGATATTTGCGTTAATCCGCAGCTCGGCGTTCTGGCTTGCGTTGTTCGCGGGCGCCTGGTTGGCGCTTGATCCCATCGTCAAATGTTCTTTTGTCGTTGTTCATCAGCATTTGCGGTCAAGGCGTGAAGGAGACGATCTGCGCGGATTACTGGCGAGCCTGCCGCACGAGCAGAAGAGGAAGGCGGAGATGATCGCGTCGCCTGCGTCTGGCAGCAACGCGGCGATCGGTGCGTTGATCGTCCTGGGTGTGGTTCTGGCCTGTATTTCTCTGCCGCCGATTGCGCGCGCGGCGCAGGCGCCGCTAACGCAAAGCAGCGCGGAGGCGCTGCCCAATCCGGCGCGTCAGATGCAGGCCGAAAAATTGCGACGCGCACTTGACGTGGAATCACAGCGCGCGATTTATCGTTGGCATGACGCCGAACATCCGAGTCCGCCCACGTGGTTTGACAAGCTACTAGAGAGGATCGGGACCGCGACCGGCAAGGCATGGAGTGCAATCGGGAATTTCCTTCGCAAATTGTGGCCTCGTGGTCTAAATCCTTCGCCCGAAACGAAAGGCCGAGGCGCCTTCCGGATAAAGGATCTCCGGATATGGCTGACGCTGGTCGCGCTGGCAACTATTGCCACAGGAGCGGTGCTCTTCTGGCTGCGGCGGCGACGCCAGGCGGCACCGATTTCTATTCCGCTGTCCATCGCTCCGGTTCCCGATCTGAGCGAGAGTGCAATAGCTACTGAGCGGTCCGAGGACGAATGGTTCGCGCTAGCTAGCAGATTGCAGCAGCAAGGCGAATTGCGATTGGCAGTGCGCGCGGCCTATCTCGGTTTGCTGGCGGGATTGGCGCAACGCGAATGGCTGACGATTCGCCGTGATCGCACGAACCGTGAATACCTCGACGAGTTTATGCGCCGGTGGCGGCGGCGCCCGCAAGCAGCGCTCGAAGCGCGGGCGGAAATTCCCGAGCAACTTCGGAGCGGCCTGCGGCGGTTTGATGGCGTTTGGTATGGGTCTCAAGCATTGACGCCAGAGTTGGTCGCTGCGTACCAGCGAGATCAGCAGGAGTTGCTTAGCCATGTCTGAGAGCAGGTCCGGAAAAAGCTTGGCGCTTGATTGGCGAGGTCCTCTGCTTGCCGCCGGAATTTTTGCCGCGGTATTTGCGATTCTGCTGCTCATGGCGCATCAGAATCAATCGAATACGAGCGATATGGGATCCAGCTTACGCGAGGACCCTTACGGCACCAGCCTGTTGTTTGATTCCTACGCGCACGCTGGTTATCGGGTGAATCGCAGCCAGGATGAAGATTCCCTTGCCGATCAAGATGCGCCAAAGACCACCGCGTTCTTTATCGGGGACTTCGGCTTCGGTTTTCCGGAAAATGAAGGCGAAAATACCAGGGCGGCGGACAAGTTTCTTGCGCAACTGGAAGATTTTCTCTCGCGCGGTGGGCGCGTTGTGCTGATCGAGCACGCCGGAAAGCTGCGATCCAAATCGCAGGACTGGGAGGTCGAAAACAATTGGAGCCACCCGGATCAGCCGTCGGGCCCAACTTGGGTTTCCCCTGATCTGAGCGTGATGCCCACAGGCAGTGAAATGATGTTTCTCAACGCTGATATCCCCTGGCTGAAAACAGACTCGCACTGGACCGCGCTCTATGCGGGAACGGTGAAGAGCGATGTAAAAACTAACGGCTCCATGCGCGTCTATATGGCAATGCGGAAAGTCGGTAAGGGAGAACTGGTCGCCGTCAGTCAGGAATGGTTCCTGGTGAACGAAACGATCAAGAACCATCCCAATCCCGTGTTACTGGATTTTCTAACGGGGGGACGCCCAGGGATTTGGGTCGACGAAGCCTTGCACGGACTGCAACAGGATAAGGGTGTGCTTTGGCTGGTGCAGCGATACCGATTGCAGCCGGCGCTGATGCTTTTCTGGGGGGCTCTGCTTGCGCTGCTTTGGAGCATGAGCGGTGATTTGATGCGGCGCCCGGCGCGCGACCAGATCGCGCAAATCATGCGGTACGGCGAAAGTGCCGGAGTTGCCGGGCGACGCCTTCTGCAGCGTAGCCTTGCCGCGGAACTCGTTGTGGCGGAATGCTGGAATCAATTCCGGCGCCGCTCGCCGCAAGATGCCCAAGCCATTTCTGCGGATCCACGTTTTGCCCAGCGATTGCGCGCAGCGCTCCAGTTGCTGCCGCTGGCAGGGTACCGCGAACTGAGCCAGTTGATCGCGGAACGTCGCGCATCCGCAAAAGGTCTGGCTCATGTTGCGCGCCATTCGGGTGACAGTTCCACGAATGCAGAGAAGCGGATTCCCAAGGAGGAACGGTTCGCATGAATGACACACCGACGTCAAGTTCAAGCGGGCAAGCACCGCCAGCGAATACGGAAGCAAGACTGCCCGGGTCCGCAATGATCACCGGCAGCGCACGGCGTGTTCGCGAAGCTTTAGGCCGTGTGATTGTGGGCCAGGACCAGGCCATCGATCTCGCAATGGTGACGCTGCTCGCTGGCGGACATGCCTTGATTGAGGGCGTCCCTGGCGTCGGCAAAACGCTGCTCGTAAAAGCACTTGCAAGCGCTGTCGCCGGCGAATTTCAGCGCATTCAATTCACGCCGGACTTGATGCCCGCGGATATCACCGGAACGAGCGTTTTCGATCTGAGGGCGCAAGAATTCCGTCTCGTGCGCGGCCCCATTTTCACTAATTTCTTGCTGGCGGACGAGATCAACCGCGCGCCTGCGAAAACGCAATCGGCTCTGCTGGAAGCGATGCAAGAGCGGCAAGTAACGATCGATCGCCAGAGCTACGCGCTGCCATCGGTGTTCGTGGTCTTCGCAACGCAAAACCCCATCGAGCATCAAGGCACGTATCCGCTTCCAGAGGCACAGAAGGATCGCTTTCTCGTAAAAATTCGCATGGGCTATACGGATGCGCAGGAAGAGAAGGAACTTGCGATGCGTGTGGCTGCTGGCGAGGCCCCGGAGCGGCGACTGGCCGAGGACCTGCGCGTTCCGGTATTGCAGCCAGGTGAACTTGAACAGCTACGGGCAGCCACTTCCCAAGTGCGCATCAGCGAAGCGATATGCAGCTATATCGTCAACGTGGCCCGGCAGACCCGTCAGCACGCGTCCGTCTGGGTTGGTGCAGGGCCTCGGGCGACACTCGCGTTGCTGTCGGCGTCGCGGGCCCTCGCAGCGCTCGAGGAACGCGACTTCGTCATTCCCGAGGACGTGAAGACGCTCGCTGTTCCTGTACTGGAGCACCGGATCGTTCTGCGGCCGGAATTCGAGATGGAAGGCGTTGAGATTCGCGAGGTAATCAATGCCGTGCTAGAGGCGGTCGAAGTGCCCAGGTAAACCGCTTGGGCCATGCAGTTAGCAAACGAGAGCAGGGAGCAGGCGAACGAAATGCCGATGGCTGGAGATCACAAGTTAGTGGGCGTCGGGGCGCAAGGTGCGGCTATCACTGCCGAGGTCCAAGCCACCGCGGAGGTACCACGCCGCAGCCTGGATTCGCCCGATAAACTCGCGCGTCGGATCATGCTTCAGCCGGCGGGAAAACTTTTCAGTCCAGTGGGAACGCTCGTGTGGGTGATAGGGCTGCTTGGTGCTGTGGCATGTATTACGCCATGGATCGCGCGTGGATGGATATGGTTCGAGCTTATCGCGACCATTGCGGCGCTATTGGCAGGATATGACGCTCTGGCGCTTTGGTTCACTCGCGAAGAATATGCACCCGTTCTGTTGCGTCCAGAGAAGGGCCTTCGGGGACGCGTGGGGCAAAGCATTCCGATTCCCCTCGCGCTCACAAGCTCCGGCCGGCGCCGGCTGAATAGTGCAGTGCACGTAGCGGTCATGCCGGCAACATCGGAGAGCGAAACCGCGATTCGAGTGAATAGTGCTCCTCAAGAACTGAAGCTCGAGCAGCCAGAGCAGGTCGCTGGAGGAGCAATCTCGACTGCAGCGGCGCATGTCGTTCTCTGGCCGTGGTCGCCCGAAATTGCTTTGTTGCAGCGCGGAGTGTGGCCTGGTCCGCGGGTTGGCGTGGAGCGGCGCTCGCATTTCGGGCTCTGGCAATTGCGTCAGTGGTTCGATTCGCCGGAGCAGCTGCGAATCGAACCGGATCTGCGGTCCGGGCGACGGGAGATTCTGCGCAGCCCGGTTTACCGCTCGCTGGTCGCGGAACGGCAGACGCCGTGGACCGGACACGGGCGCGACTTTGAGCGGCTGCGCGAATACCAAGCCGGCGACACGTACTCGGAGATCGCATGGAAATCCACGGCGCGCCGAGGTACACCGGTCACGCGGCTCTTCCAATGGGAGCAGAAGCAGGAAGTATATTTTGTCTTAGATCAATCGCGATCGTCGGCGCTCGCGCTTGAGGCAACCGTCGCCAGCGGCAGCGAGGTCCCTGGGGACAGATCGCCGAGACGGATTTTGGACCTTGCGACGGAAACCGCATTAGTGGGCGCGACGGTGGCGTTGGAACTTGGCGATGATTTCGGTCTCGTGACTTACGCGGATGAGCCGAAATGCTGGTTGCGTGCAGGAAGCGGTCAATCGCATTTTCATCAATTCCGCGATCGTCTATTGAAGATCGAACCGTTGCCGACAACTGCGGATTACGAGGCCCTATTCAGTGAAATACGATTGCGCCTCCGGCGGCGCGCGTACCTTTTGTTGCTCGCGGATTTGACGGAGCGCTCGGTTTCGGACTCGCTCCGCCGCGGCGTCGGCCAGCTCCACTCGTCACACGCCCTCTTGATGACAAGCATTCTGCCGGCTCACGCGCGGCCAGCGTTTTCGCCGGGGGAGGATCTGCACGCAGACCAGGATGTGTATGCAGCGCTCGCGGGCGAAAAAGAGAATCAGCGTCTCGGCGCACTCGCACGGCAATTTCGTCAATTGGACGTGGAGCTCCGCTATGTTCCTGCGGACACATTCCTGCGAACTGCTGTCGAAGGGTACCTGGAAAGCAAGCGGGAGCAGCGGCTGTGATTTTGGATTTGGAACGATTTCAAGCCCAGGCGAGGCCGCGATGGAACAGCCTCGAATCGCTGCTCTCCGTCCTGGAAGGCCGGCCGGACCGCCGGTTGAGTCCTGAGGAAGCGGAACAACTGCAGGAACTTTACACGCAAGTCGCTGCGGACTTAAATCGCGTCACACACGGGGCGTTGGTTCCCGAACTCAGGCAATATCTCGAGCGGCTGGTGGCGCGAGCCTATGCAGAGCTGTACTATGCTCCGCCAACACGCTCCGAGCTCTGGCAATGGCGCCGCTGGCTGAGAATTTTCACGGCGTTCCCGGAAGCATTCCGGCGCCAGGCCCGCTACTTCGCGTTGTCGGTGCTGATCACGACTTTAGGCTGTGCCATTGGTGGACTAGCGGTGCGTTACGATCCTGCCTCTTTGGACGTGCTGCTTCCCGCCGATTATTTGCGCGATCCTGGTAAGCGCGTGCAGGCAGAAGAGAAAGGCGAGAACCGGCACCGCGCCTCGGCGCAGACGGAAGCAGCGTTCTCTGCGCAGTTGATTCGGCACAACATCGAGGTAGCGCTGCTGGCGGCAGCGCTCGGCGTTACGTTTGGCATTGGGACGGCGCTGCTCCTCTTCGAAAATGGCGTGCTACTCGGGGCCGTGGCGGTTCGTTATACGCAGCAAGGCTTTGGGTTATTCGTTGCAGCCTGGCTCCTGCCCCACGGCGTGTTCGAAATTCCGTCCATCTTGATCGCGGGACAAGCGGGATTTTACCTGGCGCGCCTTCTATTGCGTCGCCGCGAGGATCGCGATGTGCGTCAGTCCATGCGGGAGTGGTTGGTGTTGATAGCCGGACTTTCCCTGATGCTAACGTGGGCAGGCATCATGGAGGCGTTTTTCTCCCAGCATCACGAGCCGGAGCTCCCGTACGCCATCAAGGTTGCCATTGCCGGGGCGGAACTCGTGCTGCTCACGGCATATCTGCTGATGATCGGGCGAAGAAACCCCAGTGTCCGTTCGGAGGGCAAATGACAGATGCTCGTCCAATGCGGTTGGGTACTACCGCCGAACTGACTATTGCCACGCCGGAAGGCGTGCTCTTTCGATTGCCCTTGGCGGGTCCCGCTTCCCGGCTCTACGCGATGTTGTTCGATGTCACGATCGTGCTGGGTACGGTGAACGGATTAGGGCTGCTGGTTTACTGGATCTTTTCGAAAGCGCCCGGATTCGGAGTCATGTTCATCACGCTGGCGGAATTCGCTATCGGATTTGCTTATTCCGCGTTGCTGGAAGCCTTCTGGAACGGACAGACGATTGGTAAACGCCTGTTTCATTTGAGGGTGATTGACCAAAGTGGACTTCCGCTGCGCATCGAACAGGCCTGGGTGCGGAATCTGATGCGTGTCTTCGATGCGCTTCCGCTCGCCTACCTGATCGGAGGAATTTCCGCACTCAGCAATCCGCTGATGCAGCGCTTTGGCGACCGCGTGGCGGGGACTCTCGTCATACGGCAAACACCCTTGGCTGCGCCGCGAGAGGAATTCTGGGCGCGCCAAAAGTATAACTCCTTCATGGATCATCCTTCCATCGCGATGAAGCTTCGCCGGGGAGCGACGCTGGAACTGGCCAGCCTGATTCAAGATGCGCTGCGACGTCGCAACGAACTGGCGCCGTACGCCCGGCGGGAAATCTATCGCGAACTGGCGACCTATCTACAATGTGAAATCTCCCCTTTCCCCGACGAACTCGTTGAAATGCTCAGCGACGAACAGTATTTGATCAATGCGGCAGGCGTACTGTTCGGGGATCAACGGTTGCGCTTGCGCAATTAATTCGTGCCGCCACACTGACGATTCTGATCATCTCACCGCGGCGGGGTTACGAATGAGGTGTTGTCAAATGCCGGAAGTAGGCGAGGGCTGCCATCCGCACGTCAGAACCCTGTGGCGATTAGAATTACCGACTGCACGGTAACGCTTGCGCTTTTGCTGAGATCAAGTGTGGCGAAACCCCTGAAGCCGACCGTAATACACGCGGCTCAAACCCCCGTTGTGAGCAGTCATATCGACAGCAAACGCCTGCACGCGTCACCGGACATCTTCGTACTGGAACCGGCCTCTCCGGTAACCAGAGCGATCAGGCTGCCCGTTGGCTGTGGATAGAGTGAAGGGCAACTACGTAGTCCAAGTCAACATCTGAAAAGACAAAAAGAGGGGAACTGAATCTCATGGCGCGGTGTCCATGAGAAGTGGGTAGGTTCCCGTACACCCCGAAGAGTCCGTGCAAGAACTGAAATCATTGTCGTTCCAAGGCTAGGCGCCGGGAATACCCAGGAGTTTGGCCCGAGATCGCGCCAGCACCGTAGGGAGGAACCGATGTGGTCTAACTTCCGAAAAACATCGCCGGAAATAATTGTTGTGAGTGTCGTTTGTCTGCTTGTAGTGCTGATGGCGACTGCGTTGGTGAAGACCTTTGCGGAGGCGGAGAAGACGGGAGAGTGGGCCACTTATTCTCACGGAGTGCTTCGCGTAGTGATCCCTTACCGTGCGGCCCAAGCGGGTGCGGGGCGGCTGACCGCAGAAGTCCTGGATCCGGAGAATCGCGTCATTGGGCGGACGGAGAAGACCGTCGAAGTGGTAAAGGGCGCGTCGCGGTTCAGGGCGGAAATGAAGCTCGATAAGGCGGTGCCGCTGGATGAACTCGTTTGGCATCGGGTGCGATACGAGTTTCGCTATGACGACACAAAAGTCGAAACGCTGGAGGGCGTGGAGTCCATCTCCAACATTCTGAGGCTCCCCGTGCTACGCGTGCTGGGGCAGCGAAGCTATCTGGCGGGCAGCAAAGCAGCCGTGCGGCTGATTGTGAGCGATTCAAAAGGAGATGTAATTCCCGGGCGCGGCGCGGCGCGGATTGCATTGGAGGCCGACGGAAAAGAACAGCGGACACTCTTTAGGGGGCCCCTGAATCATCGCGGCACGACCGAGGCGCAGTTTCAGTTTCCGGAAGGCGTTACCGGTAACTGCAACTTGCATTACACGGTGGATACTCCTCTGGGAACGACGGAATACACACAGACAATCCAGTTGCAGGACAAAGTTGGAATTCTCCTGACGACTGACAAAACGATCTATCAGCCGGGACAGATGATTCATGTAAGGGCGCTCGCGCTGAATCGTGCGGACCACCGCGCAGTAGGAAAACGGAACCTGCTCCTCGAAGTGGAGGACTCCCACGGGAACAAGGTCTTCAAGAAAGCCACGTCGACGGATGAGTTTGGCATCGGGTTCGCGGACTTTGGCCTGGCGAGCGAGGTAAATCTGGGAACGTATCACCTGCGCGCGACCCTGGGAGAGGCCGGCACGGACTCAACGAACACCGCGGAGATTGCGTTGGACGTGGAGAAATACGTGCTGCCGAAATTCAAGGTCGAGCTGAATTTCGTGTCACCCGAAGGGAAGAAGAAACACGGCTACCGGCCTGGAGATCACGTGAGCGGCACGGTGCAAGCAAACTATTTCTTTGGAAAATCGTTGGATGCCGCCGAAGTTTCCGTGAAAGCCGAAGGAATGGATGTCACGACCTTCACAGCTGCTTCGGTTGAAGGAAAAACCGATCACGACGGGGCCTATCACTTTGATTTGCGGCTTCCTGGATACCTAGCGGGGAAGCCACTCGACAGCGGCGCAGCGAAAGTGTTGATCGAAGCGACGGTAAAAGACACGGCAGGACACTCCGAGAGCCGCGGCGAGCCTATTACGGTCAGTGAGTCGCCTTTTTTGCTGACGGCGATTCCGGAGGGCGGAACGCTGGTTCCCGGCCTGGAAAACCAGGTGTTCTTGGTGGCGTCCTATCCGGATGGAACGCCAGTGGAAGCGAACATTAAGGTGCGGTCAAGGTCCGGCGACGAACAAGACGCTTCAACCAATGCGGGTGGCCTGGCGATGTTCACCTTGAAGAGGCCGCAGAGGGACGAGGTCTTGCAGATTGATGCGACAGATAAAGAGGGAGAAAAAGTTTCCGCGCCGGTTCCGCTGCAGGCTCGCGCGGGCGATGACCAGGTGCTGTTGCGAGTGGAGAAGGCCGTCTATCACGCGGGGGATTCGATTCGGCTGAGAGTTTTGACGACGAAGAAGCGTGGAACGGTTTACGTCGACGTCGTGAAAGAGGGGCAGACGATTCTGACTAAGGATTTAGATATTACAGAAGGCGAGGCGGAGTTGACGCTCGCTGCTGCCTCCGAGTTGGCGGGCACGGTGGACGTGAGTGCTTACATGTTCGGAGCCAATGCACAACCCGTCGCGGATCATCGACTGGTGTTTGTGCAACCGGCAGATGAGCTGAAAGTGGAGACCGTGGCGGATCGCCCCGTCTACAAGCCGGGAGACGACTCGCACATTCGTTTTCGCGTGACCGACAAGAACGGAGAAGGTGTGCGCGCCGCACTAGGGCTGCAGATTGTGGACGAAGCAGTATTCGCGCTTGCTGAAAAGAAGCCTGGCTTCGCGAAAGTTTTCTTTTACCTCGAACAGGAAGTGATGAAGCCGCGGTACGAGATTCACTCCGTCGGGCTGCCGGAGATCGTCGAGCCGGTCTCCGATGATAAAGAGGCGCAGCGCGATGTTGCTGCACGTACGCTCTTTTCAGCTACGGAAATCGTGAGGCAGAACCGATTCGATGGCGAGGCCGGACGTGAAATTCCTCGGACAAAATATTACGAATTCTGGAACCGGTACCAGGCACAGTTCCAGGAGGATGCCAAGAAGATCGCCGCACAGCTACGGCGTGCGATTGCAAGCGATCCAAATGAAAATGACCTGGAGAAAGCGTTCAAGAAGCTGGCGGATTCCGGGAAGCCGGACTTTCGCGATGCGTGGGGAACGAAACTGAAAGTTGAGCGCACGCCCTGGGATAACGCTAAAACGATGTTCACGCTTCACGGCGCTGGGCCAGACAAGAGTTTCGATACCGCAGACGACTTGCGCGCCGCGCTCTACTTCCGCCGTAGCACGATCGTAACAACGGCAGCTGCTGGGGACACCAAACTGAGTGTGAAGATTGAGCACGACCACGGACCGAATAACAATCGCGCGGAAATCTTGGGGTTGGCAATCGATCCGAGCGGCGCGGTCATTCCGGATGCAATCATAACGATCACAAATATGACGATTTCCAGCGCGCAAGTCGCGCACACGAACGCGTCAGGCGAGTTTCAGGCATCGGCGCTGCGTCCAGGCATTTACAAAGTGACCGTGATCAGCCCGGGCTTTCAGCAAGCGGAGGATACGTTTCAACTGAAAGGGCGGGACCACGCAGAAATCACGGCACGATTGGAAGTCGGATCTGCTACGGAAATGGTCGAGGTTTCCGCAAGTTCCGTAGTGATCCTCAGTGCGGAGGCAACTGGATTTGGAGAAGGCAGGGGCTTTGGCGCCGGAGTTGCCGGGGGAGTTCCCGGTGGGGCCATGGGAGGCGTGATGGGTGGAGTCATTGCCCGCCAAGCATGGGCTGTGCCACAGGCAAAACTGATGCCTATGATGATCCAGGAGCTCCCAATGCAGGGCCGGAACGTCGCGAAGATGCTCAATATGGACGCTGACGAAAAGGAAACGGCAAACGTTCACGTGCGCTCGTATTTTCCAGAGACGCTGTACATCAATCCCGAGATCATCACGGACCGCAATGGGGTGGCGGAGATTTCCGTTCCATTGGCCGACAACATCACGACGTGGCGGATGTCCATGATTGCTTCGACGCAACGCGGGACGCTGGGTACGGCGACTTCGAGCCTGAAAGTGTTTCAGGATTTCTTTGTGGATCTGGACTTGCCGGTCGCGCTGACGCAAGGAGATCAAGTGTCGCTGCCCGTTGCCATCTACAACTACACGGATGTGAAAGGCGAGGTGCGGTTAAAGCTGAAGGACGAGGACTGGTTTGCATTGGTGGATGACTCCGGAGAGAAGTCCGTGGATGTGGATTCGCAGCATGTCGGCGGATCGCAATTCACTTTGGAGGCGAAGCGAATTGGGAAGTTTAAATTGACACTTACCGCGCAGATGAGAGGAAGCACGAAGCGTGCCGACGTGGTGGTGCGTGAAATTGAAGTGGTTCCAAACGGACGGGAGCAGAATATCGTATTCAACGGACAACTGGAGTCGAAGGCAAGTCAGACCGTGGAATTTCCCCCACGCGCGATCGACGGCGCAAGTAAGATTTTTGTGCGCCTGTACCCGGGGCCGCTGAGCCAGATCATCGAAGGAATGGATTCGATTCTGCGGATGCCGGGCGGATGTTTCGAGCAAACATCGTCAAGCACTTATCCGAACGTGCTGGCGATGGATTACATGAAGCGGACGAAAAAGTTGACGCCCGAGGTGCATGCCAAGGCGGAAGGATACATCGCCAACGGGTATCAACGGCTGCTGACGTTTGAAGTTCAAAGCGGCGGATTTTCCTGGTTCGGCCAGGCGCCGGCGAACAAGATTTTGACCTCGTATGGCCTGATGGAATTCTACGACATGTCAAAGGTGTATGAGGTGGATTCGCGCGTGATTCAACGCACCCAGCAGTGGCTCGTATCACAGCAACAGGCGGATGGCAGTTGGAAGCCGGATACGCAGTTCATCAATGAAGGAGCGACGAACCGGTACAACAAGGATGTGCTGCGCATTACGGCGTACATTGCCTGGTCGCTAGGCAATACCGGATACCAAGGGCCTGCGCTTGGAAAAGCCAGCGAATACATTCAGAAGAATCTTTCTGAGAAGTCCGATCCCTACACGCTGGCGGTACTGGCCAATTTCGCGGTGGATTCCGGAAAGGACCCCGAGTTCACTCGGCAGGCGATGCAGATGCTCCTTGACGCCCGCACGGAAAAGGATGAGCAGGCCTGGTGGAACTCGGAAGAAACGGGCGTCTACTCGACCGGAACGAGCGCGAGCGTGGAAACTACGGGTTTGGCCGTGCAAGCTCTGCTGAAATGGGGGCGAGCGCCAGGAACGACACGCAAAGCGCTGGCTTATATCACGGCGAAAAAAGACGCGACCGGCGCCTGGGGCAGCACGCAAGCAACAATTATGGCGCTACGCGCGTTGCTGCTGGCGAGTGAAAAAGGAACGGCCGATTTGCGCGGAACGGTGGAGATCGCAGTCAACGGAAAGACTGCCGAAAAGCTGGTCTTGACTCCCGAGAATAATGACCTGCTGCATCAGTTTATCTTCAAGGATGTTGAAAGCAGCGGGTCGAATCTCGTGGAGATTCGCTATGACGGCAAGGGGACGCTTGGGTATCAGACCGCCGGCCAATACTTCATTCCCTGGGAGCAAGAAGGCGAGAAGGAGCCGTTCTCGATTTCCGTGAATTACGACCGCACGAAGCTGGTGCAGGATGACATTGTGACCGCGACCGCCACGATGCGAAACAATCTGCCGAAATCAGCGAACATGGTGATGGTGGATTTGGGAATTCCGCCCGGGTTCGATTTGCTAAGCGAGGATTTGCAGGAGTATCAGGAAAAATCCTTCAAGCTGAAAAGTGGCCGGTTGGAAAAATTCAGCCAGACGGCGACGCAGGCAATTTTATATTTCAACGCTTTCGCGGCCGGAGAGACCGTGCAATTGAAATTCCGGCTGCGCGCGAAGTACCCGATTCGGACGCGAACGTTCCAATCGCGTGTCTATGAGTATTACGATCCAGACGTCCGGTCGGTGGCTCGCCCCGTGTCGCTTGAGGTGAAAAAACAATAGCCTGACGCGCCGCACAAGTTCGCGTTAAGTCGGTAACCGGAGAAGTGCCCACAATCAGTTGTTTTCGGAACCCGTACTAGGACTCCAATTTTCCGATAACTGGTAAAGTTCGTATTCGGCCGCGGCCCCAGGCACAATCAACGTACGGCTGGCGGCCGTCCGACGACTTGCGTACGAGGCGGCGGATACGGGACTCCTGAGCCCAGAACTTGCTGCTGGCATCCGTCGCGTGAAAGGAGCAAAAAAGCTGGGCATGCGGCTTGGGAATTGGTTGACCGTGGATGAGGCGCGCTCCCTATGGCAGCTTCCGAACATGCACAGCGTGAACGGTAAAAGAGATCGAGCCATCCTGGCGGTTCTCCTGGGGTGTGGGCTGCGTCGAAGAGAACTCATTGATTTGACCTTTGACCATATTCAACGCCGAGAAGACCATTGGGCCATCGTTGATCTGGTCGGGAAAGGAGGGCACATCCGCACGGTTCCCATGCCCAATTGGGTGAAGCAAACGATCGACGACTGGTTGACCGTCGCGGATGTCGTCCACGGTAAGATTTTCCGATGCGTTTGCCGCATAGGTGCTGTTTGGGGAACGGAGATTACAGAGAAAGTGGTCTGGCACGTTGTGAAGGAATACGCGAAACGATTGGGCGTGTCTAAACTCGCGCCACACGACCTCAGGAGATCGTGTGCCAGGCTTTGTCATGAGTCAGGCGGCGAACTGGAGCAGATCCAGTTCTTGCTCGGCCATGTGTCCGTGCAAGCGACCGAGAAATACTTAGGATGTAAGCAGAGATTTCGGGAAGCTGTGAATGATCGACTCGGCATCGAGCCTAACGCTTGAATCCAAAGCTTGAGGGACGCAGCTGGCGGATTGACCGGAGCAGCCCAGTCCCGGTACCCAAGTTACCGGTATTCCGGGCGGTCTCAATGGGTCGACGCAACACTAAGCTCAAAGTCTAACTGCTGGAGTCTCAAAGGCTAAAATCGCTTACAAGTGTTGAATCAAACGGAACAGTGCCCTGGCTAGGTTCTGATTGAGTACAGCCCGACAGATCGGTTCTCTCGGGAAGTGCTGCTGGATCAGGCTGTTAGAAAGTGTTGCGTCGACCGGTTGAGCTGGCACGACTTACCAGGCACTTGGTGCGTTGAACCGAGTCTCGCCAGCTTGCATGTCCTAGTTAAGCGCGAGCGGAACAGAAAGCGAACCGATGTTGCCGTTCGATGTGTCGCGGAGAACGACGCATACTTGCGTGGCTCCTGAGAGAATACGGATGTGTTTAGTATTTCTGAGACCGTCCTTCAGGGCCTGTTCATAAACATTTTGGGGCAAACTCAGCTGAAGCGTTTCGTCGAGGACCTGGATAATCTCGCCGTGGCTGTTTAATTGGAGAAAAACTGTCTCGAGTATGCCGGTCCAGAGGCCATTGTTTTGTTCCAGATGGACATCGTGCAAGTCAAGATGGAGATCGACGTTTAAGGCCCGCTCCCCGGCTGTGTGGGTTGGCTCAACATGAGCGCGCACGCCTATTCCGGTGGCATCGAGTTGACTGATGGCGGTTTGCGAAATGATGGCCTGGACCGAATTGGGCGGCGTCCTTGCGGAATCAGGAAGCGCGAAGTAGCCTGTGCGGGCGCGCACCTCTGCACCCGGGGCTTTCACTCTAACCTTGATGTTGTGAAAACTTCCGTCCCACTTCTCGGCGGCAGGATAGAAGCCGAGCGTGTAGGTCACGCGAGAGTCATCGATGGCGCGCCGGATGGCTTCGGAAAGATCGTTTGACCCGTAGAAGGCCTTGCCTCCGGTGCGTTCGGCCAAGACCTTCATGGTTTCAAGATTTCCTGGCGTAACGTGTGTGGGAAGGTGCTCATCACCGTCCGCAAACTCGGGGTGAGACGCTTCGGAATAGTCCCCGGCTGCCGTGACGCCATTGCCCATTAGGCCTCGTGCGTCTACGGGGTAAACGGCGACGCCAGCGTCGGTCAATGCCTGGGCAGCTCTTTCGACTTGTGCGGAAAAGCTGACGCCTGTGTCGTTGGCCCAGTTGAGATCAAACTTTTCGTTCCCAAGATCAAACGGAAAACTTCCGGAAACCCAAACCAGATTTTTGCGCCCTTTCAAGCCGCCGACGTGATGTGCGATGGCAATCAGCGCGGCCACGGTGAGGCGAACGCGGTACTTGGCGGATTCATTCGCGACTCGCTGGTCAAACGCAGACCTTAAGGCTTCCCGATTTGGGGCTTGAGGGGCGGGAACCCCCGATGGAATCGAGGAGTTGGGATTATTGGGGCTTAGATAATCCACGTCGGACTCTGAAAGCTCCCGGCTGGACTTTGGTGCGGAATGCGCTAGGGCCTCGCGAAGGTTTGCCACATCCGTGGTGAAATCCTGCAAGGTGTAAAGATTGTTGCCAAGCCAGTAGAGTGCGACGCGGTCCTGCGGCCGGAGCTGCTGGAGGAACCTCAATACCTGTTTTCGAGATAGGGCTTGGTCAGCGAACTCGGTGTTCAGACCGTCGAGGAGTATGACGGTTACGCTCGAAGGAACGGTGGCGCGCTCCGAAAGCAGGTTGGTGAAGGTATCGTGAGGGAGCGGTGATGGAGGCTGATTGCTGACCGAATTTGTTTCGGCAGAGAAGAGCCGGACCTCCTGAGGATGGTTGTTATCAAGCAAGATGAAGTCGTCTTTGGTGAGTCCCGTGATGGGAAGGCCGTGCTTATCGTTGACGATGACGTTGACCTGCACGAGGTGCGTGATCACGCGCAGAGTAACAGAAGGAACAGCACTTCCCGCCGGCGGGAGCTGCTCGCCTGATGGTGGCTGTTGCAATGCCAGTTCGACCCAGTCAGCCGTAGATTGTTTTGCCGGCGTGGCACCTGTGATTATCCAAGCGAGCGAAATCGAGAGCCCGGTTGAACACATAGCCGTCGCGATCGAAAAGCGGCGAAGCAAAATTGCCTACCCTACTCGTATGAGCCGTGGCCGGACAACCGCGTGGATTGTCTGTCCGGAAAGATAGTATGCCTCAGCGTTCATCCGCGAAAGAAGAAACGAGGAGGGGTTACAAACGGATTGTGACACGGTAATTGCAAGTCTGACGCCATCTGCAGTGGCTTTTGGCAATCAGTTTGTAGGGACCACCAGCGCGGCCCAAACCATCACGCTCACGAATGCGGGCAACGCAACACTCAACATCAGTTCTATTTCGATCAGCGGGGACTTCGCGCAGAGCACTACATGTGGCACTGCCCTCGCGCCCAGCACCATTTGCAATATTAGCGTCACGTTCGCGCCAACTGCGTCCGGCAATCGTTCCGCAATACTCTCTATCGCCAACGATACCCTCGGCGGGAGCCCGCAGACCGCATCCTTATCCGGCACGGGCACGGCTCCGGCGCTGTCGTTCTCCCCAGCGAGCTTTAGAAGCTTCGGGAACCAATTCGTCAACACCACCTCCGCCCCCCAGACCATGAGCATTACCAACACGGGAAGCGCAGGACTTTCTATCTCAAGTTTCACGATAACGCCGGGCTTCGGTCAGAGCAACACTTGTGGCAGCTCTCTCGCTATCAACGCGAGCTGTTCCGTCAGCGTTACCTTCACTCCCGCAGCGCAGGGAAATGTCACGGGAACTCTGATGCTGAACGGCAATCTACCGGGCAGTGCCCCAAGCTTCAGCCTGAGCGGTACCGGGACAGCTCCTGCGCTGTCCTTTTCTCCCATCGGTTTTAACACTTTCGGCACGCAGCGCGTCAACACTACCTCCGCGCCACAGACAATGACCATTTCCAACACGGGCAACGCCTCGCTTACCATCACCAGCTTCACAGTCAGCGCGGGTTTCAATCAGACCAATAACTGTGGGTCCTTTCTTGCCTCCGGAGTCAACTGTGCGGTTAACGTAACCTTCTCGCCAACTGCCCAGGGTCCGGTTAACGGAACGCTTACTTTGAACAGCAATCTGGCCGGGAATCCTCCTTCCTTTACCCTCAACGGGACAGGAGGCGCATCGGCCGTAGCTCTCTCTGTTAATTCTCTTAGCTTTGCGAGCCAGCTTGTGGGCACAACCGCTAGTTCGCAATCAGTGACCCTCACCAATAGCGGCAACGTCTCACTCAATATTTCGTCCATTTCCACTGGCGGCGATTTCGCGCAGACCAACAACTGTCCCGGTTCTTTGGCGGCAGGCGCGAATTGCACCATTAGCGTCACATTCACTCCGACGGCCTCCGGGACCCGTACGGGAACCTTGTCGATCGCCGATGACGCACCACTCGCCGGCAGTCCGCAGACCGTCGCCTTGTCGGGCATCGGATACACGCTGAGCGCCTCGCTAAACCCGAGTTCTCTTACTTTTGCCTCGCAACTCATCGGGACAACCAGCAGCCCGCAAAATGTGACTCTCACGAACACCGGATCTGGAACTCTTTCCATTACCAGTTTCACCACGTCCGGAAACTTCGCGCAAACGAATAATTGCCCTGCGGCCCTCTCCGCCGGTGGCACTTGCACGGTCAGCGTTGTCTTTGTACCGGCGGTGCGAGGCACTCTCACGGGCACACTCACACTCAACAGCAACGCCACAGGTACGCCACCTTCCGTTTCTCTGTCGGGCAAGGGAATTGGTCCTGTCGCGTCGCTTTCGCCGATGAGCCTCACCTTTGGCGTTCAGAGAGTCTCCACGACCAGTTCCTCGCAACAGCTCACGCTGACCAACAGCGGTGACGCAACAATGAACATCACGAGCATCGTTGCCAGCGGGGACTTTGCGCAAACGAATAATTGCAACGGAGCACTGCCGGCCGGGCAACATTGCAACGTCAACGTCACCTTTACACCGACGGCGAGCGGGGCTCGCTCTGGGACGCTCACCATTAGCGACAATGCAGTCAACGGAAGTCCGCAGAATACTGCCCTTAGCGGCACGGGTGTGGACTTCTCGCTTGGCGTGTCGCCCGCAAGCGTCGTAGCAACTCATGGCAGTTCGGTGAGCATTACGGTGACCGTGAGCGCCCTGGGCGGAAACTACAATTCTTCGGTGAACCTGCAATGCTCTGGGAGCCTCCCGAAGGGAGTGAATTGCAATTTCTCGCCGGGAGGGGTAAATCCGGGCAGCAGTTCGGCAAATTCCACACTGAGAATTAACACTGGCTGGGGGAACGGCAGGACACCACCGGGCTCCTATGCTATAACGATCAGCGGAACTTCCGGCTCGGCGCAGCATACAACCACGGTGACCTTGCAAGTGAATTAGGCTGGATCTCAAAGCGGTAGTCGAGTAATAGCGCGGTGCCGAACCTATCCACTGGTTCCGGCCCATCCTGCAAACTGTGGCTGCTCCATGTGGAACCCGAGACCCGCCGGCTTGGAATTGGCAAGTGGCTGGTGGAGGAGTGCGTCCGATTCGCCCGGCAGGCGGGATATCAACAGAAGTGCATGTTTTTTCGAGGATTGGAAGTGATTCAGCGCGATTTTAGCGATTTACGGCTGGACTCTTGGCAACGGCAATGAAGACTGAGCAAAATTCATATCGCCATCCCGTCGCAGTCCACCTGGAGAGGGCATAGGATTCCAGTCTCACTCTGCAGCGTTTCCGGATCGGCGTTTACAAGCACCCTCAGCCGGTCTTGGAAGCGCGCGCGTTCAATCGCCAGATACAGCTCCAACCTACCGTTTCGGCCAGCGAAGAAGTTACGCTGCGCCGTCCCCTCTCGTCCACCATCTTTCAAACGACCTCGAGCGTGCCAAACAGTCCTACCGCGGCACGCTCGGACTAAGTTCGCTGCCGGATAGCTTCCGGTACCTCGTCATCCACCCGGAACGACATTGCCTAAGCGCCACCAAATCGGTAAACACAAGCCGACTTCCGGGTACTAATCCCGTCGTGGAAGCCGGATAGCTTCCGGTTAGGCGACCATCCACGAAGTGACCTGATTCATCGACGTTTCGACTACACTTGACAGGACAACTATTGATATGTATAGTTAGCGCAGTGGCCCAAGTGAAAGCAAAATTGGACGGCGCAACAAAACAGAAGCACCTCGTGCATTCGCGCCAGCAAGACGCAGTGACAAGCATCCTGCGCACGGCTGATTATTTTGGCCGTTTTTGTTCACCGGTGTTCGATCAACATGGCATCACCTCGCAGCAATACAACGTCCTGCGCATCCTGCGAGGCGCAGGCCTGAGGGGGCTTCCGACACTGGACATCGCACAGAGGATGATCGAACAGGCTCCGGGTATAACCCGCTTGCTGGATCGCCTGGAAGGGAAGAAGCTCGTGCGCCGGGAACGCCCCTCCGATAACCGCCGACAGGTTCTTTGTTACATCACCAAGCCTGGGATCGATCTCTTGCAAGAACTCGACACCCCCGTTGGGAACAAGGTAAAGCAAGCGTTGCATCGGCTGGAAGAATCCGAGATCGAAGAACTGATTCGTTTGTTGGAACTCGCGCGAGGCGAACAGCCTTCGACGACGTAGTCAGCCAATAAATCCAAAAAGTATGTATCCAAACCTGGCCAAGTGCATCTCATTAGTTGACTAGTGAACAGTTGAGTGAGCACTGGTTATCAAAGGACTCTCATGAAGTTACTTCATCGGAAACAAACAGAGGCACTATGAATGCAAAGAACCAAGAACAAAAAAAGGAGAACAAGAGGAGACCACACATGCAGCAGAAAATTGTATTCAAGAGCAAAGGGATGAATTGTTCCGGCCTCTTTTATCTTCCCGATAACTACTCCGCAACAGAGAGCAAGCAGTTGCCTGCGATCGCTATGGCGCACGGTATAGGCACGCTCAAGGAGATGGGGCTGCCCCAGTACGCGGAGCGATTCGCAGACGCCGGCTTCGCTGTTCTGCTCTTCGACTTCCGTAACCTCGGAGAGAGCGAAGGCACTCCACGCGAACAAGTCTTTGCCGAAG